>Ga0187783_10000001_pt1 | contig 448854 bp, 414 predicted proteins | sample 1015_SJ02_MP02_2_FD_132471 | JGI IMG/M metagenome (GOLD analysis project Ga0187783, IMG submission 132471) | Tropical peat soil microbial communities from peatlands in Department of Meta, Colombia - 1015_SJ02_MP02_20_MG | ecosystem: Environmental > Terrestrial > Soil > Wetlands > Peat... | reverse complement strand
CGCAGGCGAGGGATCGCGACCGCGTTGATCGAGCGTCTGCGCGAGATCGCCGCTCAGCGCGGCGCGTCGGTCATCTACGTGCAGGCCGACTCCGGCGATGGCCCCGCAATCGCGCTCTACGAGGGTCCAGACCCATTAAATTGCAGTGCTGTCAGCCTATAGCCTGGAGCGTGAATTCACAAAGATCGCGTGGCCCGCCCGCGTCAGAGACCTGTTCTGCGATTTAGGATGAGGCGCCCGCGTGGTGTGAGCCTTGTAATCCAGGTCTGCAGCGGGCGATGATCGATGTTGGGCTTTGCATCGGGGGGCGGCTCTTCGCCAGCTGCCGCGTAAACTGACGCCCAAAGGCAATTATAATTAACCGTCTTCACAGGCATGATTGCTGAAGATAGATTCTTTTTTTTCAGGTTTGAATAGAATATCCGGTCGCCTAGGGCTGAGAGCTGCCGAGGGATCAGGGCAAAATCCATTACAGCATGGAAGGATCCCGGCAGGAACAGAAAGCAATTCGTATCGACATGCAGATCGATAGGTTCATCAGCGACATTAATGATGGTTTCATCGGGACGCCTGAAATGGCGCCGAGCAATGACATAGTCGCAAACGGCTACCCGGCTGGCCGCCAGAAGCGCGAGCTCGAGATGATTGGGTTCGAGGTAATTGTCAGCATCCAAAAAGCCGATCGCATCATACTCTTCGGCAATGGCCAACAGCGATCCGATCCCGCGCGGGGTGCCACCGTAGTCACTATGCTTACGGTCAAGCCTGATATGACGGACATCCCTTGTGTCGATCCAATCCTGAGGAAAACCGTCCGCCACCAATATGTGGTCTGCGGTAATTGTCTGCTGCCGGACGCTTCTGATGCAGCGCTCTAGAAGCTGCCGCTCTTCTTTGTAATAGCCAGTGATGATTGCGACGCGGGGTGAGCCGGTTACTGCTTCAGCACTTTGCGGTGTAGCCCCGAAATCCGAAGCCCTTCTTTCAGGAGGCGTGCGAACAAAAACGTTGTTCTCTCCACAATTTGGCACCATACTGAAGCCGTGGTCGAGGATCCTTAAAACTGCTGCATGAGAACCTGGACGAAAACGCTCATGAATTTCAATGAAGATCATGTCAACGACATCGAGCCAGCTCAGATCGGCAGCCTCAAAAAGCTCCTTTTCAGCCCCTTCAATATCAATCTTCAAAATGTCAATGCGTTTTAAACCAAGCTCCTGGATCAGCCTTTTCATGGTAGCTGCCGCGCCATTTCCCGTTGCCGAGACCTGTCCACCACAATCATGCGGCGGATTACCCAAGCCGTCGGTCCTTTTAAGCTGAAGATGGCAATCCTCATTCCAGATCGCAGCTTGCCGGCAGCCCGCTTTGTCCTTCAGTTGAGATAGGTTCCGAACGAGAAAGGAGAAGTTTTCAGGATCAGGTTCCAGCGCGATGATAAGAGCATCTGGATACTTCGTTGCAAAGAAAAGCGAGGCTAACCCAACATTGCCGCCGAGATCGACAATGACTGACGCATTTTTTGGCAAGTACCTCGTATCGTGCTCACCAAGCCGGAACACTTGGCTGTAAACAGCGATATCGGTTCCCTGTCTCCGGAGTGCCGCCTTAAATGAGCTATTCGACACATCCCCAAAGACTACCGAAGGCGTAGGCTGCTTCTCAGGCACCAACGTGGCATGCAAATAACGCCCATCCTTGAGAATGAAATTGTCCGGGGGAAATGCATCCCATTTCACCTCGAGAAATTCCCCATTGAATGTATAGGTGCCGTGGGATCCGTTGACCGAATGCAGCACTCGCTGAGTCGCCGGATCCAAAAGCAAGCAGCTTGTCCAATGGGGGTGCTCGGCCTGGACACTTATCAAACCTGATTCTGCAGGCGATTCAGCACAATCCATGGTTTCGCTGAAACGAGAAGACATCATTCAAGAGCCTTCGAAAATATGAGGGGACTTTTGGGCAGAAGATTTTAAGTTTGAACATAAGAAAATGGGCTTTCGCGAGCCTAACCCCGATCTCTCACGCAGGAGAAGCGCATCGGAGCCTCCGACCGTTTAAACTTGTTTTGCGAGAACAGGTTGCGCAGATTCGAGGAGATTCCCGACCGCGTGCTCGAAGAGGCGGCCCACTTCGTAAAGGGAGGGGCCGGATCCTCTAAACAGCTTACTCACTTCTGCGCGAGGGAAACGAGAATAGGCTTGCAGCGTTCTTGAGCTCACACGCGGCGAGCGTTCCGGCGCCTGCGCTTGCAGGAATGCCTCAGCTTCATCGGTTCGCGTCACGATTTGGCTTTGGCCTGTGTCTCACGCCGCCGAAGAGCAATCCTGATGGGTTCTTCATCGCTATGGTCAAGCGCTGCGCAAGGCAGCTGCGTTCTAAGTAGGCGTTCTATTCTATCATTAGCTTCCCACAGACTGAATACGATTTTTGGAGGAATCTGCCATGACGTTAGCGCCAGGTGATGCCGCTGCAAGCGCACTTTATGATGAGTCCTTCTATCAAAACCAGCAAGATGGCTCCGCAACCTCGGCTCAGGTCGTAGTGCCTCTTTTTCTGTCGCACTTTCCCTGCCGTTCCGTCGTAGATTTCGGCTGCGGCGTTGGCAGCTGGCTCAAGGAGTTCGAGCACAACGGTATCAGCGATTATCTCGGTGTCGACGGCGATTATGTTCCACGGCATTTGCTGAGGATCCCGGCTGATCGTTTCCTTCCGCAGGATCTTGGAGGGCTAAGCGATCTTGGCCGCGAATTTGATGCTGCCTGCTCGCTGGAAGTTGCCGAGCACCTACCACAGGAGTGCGCGGCATCATTCGTCGCTGCTCTTGTTAAAGCAGCTCCTGTGATTCTTTTCTCCGCCGCGATCCCTTTCCAAGGTGGAACGGGCCACTTGAACGAGCAGTGGCAATCCTATTGGGCGAGGCTGTTCGCAGAGCACGGATATCTCCCGTTGGATTTGCTCCGCCCGGTGATCTTTGGCGACCGCCGAGTCGAATGGTGGTACCGGCAGAATATTCTGGTTTTTTGTCCGCCCAGCAAATGCCCTCTAAGATCAGCGGCGGTGAGCGGTGCCTACGATCTCGACCGTGTCGATCCACAGATGGTTGCTAATTTGGTGAGCACGCTCCATGCCCAGGTCGCGGCAACGAAAAAGCTGCTTGATAGGACCTCGGCGCTAACAGAGGCTGTCATGGCCCGCCGCCCTATTAAGCCTTAACTGCGGGTATTAACCCTACACGGGAACATTATCAATAAGCCGCGTTGCCCCGATCTTTGCGGCGGCGAGAAGCCGTATCGGCCTTTCATTCTCCGCGCGAAGAGGCGCCAAGGTCTCGGCGTGAAGTGCTTCGATATAATCGATGACGAAACCCGCCGCTGCTACGGATTGCCGCGCGTTTGCTAAGGCCTTTTCGATCAAAGTTCCGTCACGGATTTCTGATGCACATCGAGCGAGCGCTTGGTAAAGCCGGGGAGCCACCTCGCGCTCCTTTGGCCGCAAAAAGACGTTTCTTGAAGACATCGCCAAGCCATCGGACTCGCGCACCGTCGGCGCGCCGATAACGAGCGTCTCGAAGTCAAGATCACGCGCCATCTGGCCAATGACTTTCAGCTGCTGATAGTCCTTTTCTCCAAAAACCGCGACATCCGGCCGGCATTGATTGAAAAGCTTCGCCACGACCGTCGCGACGCCTGAGAAATGCGTGGGCCGGAAACGGTCCTCGAGACCGGCGATCGCCGGCCCCCCTATCTCGAGCTTCATTGCAAAGCCTGGCGGATACAATTCGCCCGAGTTGGGCGCGAACACGAGGTCGCCGCCCGCTGCGGCAACTTTGGCGATGTCCGCCTCGAGGTTCCTCGGATAGGCCTCGAAATCTTCTCCTGGAGCAAATTGCGCTGGGTTGATGAAAATCGATACGACGATCCGGTCCGCATGCCTCTTGGCCTCCCGCACAAGTGATATATGGCCAGCGTGCAGGGCACCCATCGTCGGCACGAGCGCCATCGTGGCGCCGTCGCGCCGCCAGTCTCTGAGACAAGCTCGAAGGTTCCGAACGTCACGGACGATGTCTGGTGAAGGCACGGCGTTAGCTGGCATGAGCGCTGATTGTCGTTGAATCACAATCGATTTCTAGACATCGGAGCACCGCCTCGCTATCCCTTCTCGCATATCATGGAAGGTAGGTGCATGGCCGACTCGCTCAGCCCCGATTTGAAATCCAGCGCGCTCCTTTATCACCGGGCGCCCCGCCCAGGCAAATTCGAGGTCGTCGCGACGAAGCCCCTCGCCACGCAGCTCGATCTTTCTCTCGCCTATTCGCCTGGCGTCGCCGCCGCGAGCTTGGCGGTTGCCGCCAATCCAAATGCCGCCGCCGAGCTAACCGTGCGGCAGAATCTCGTCGCAGTTGTCACCAATGGTACCGCCGTGTTGGGCCTCGGCAATATCGGGCCTCTCGCCGGCAAGCCCGTCATGGAAGGCAAGGCCGTCCTCTTTAAAAAATTCGCGGGCATTGACGCTTTCGATCTCGAAATCGCCGAAGAGAACGTCGACCGCCTCGTCGATGTCATCGCGGCGCTCGAGCCGACATTTGGCGGCATCAACCTCGAGGATATAAGAGCCCCCGAATGTTTCGAGGTCGAGAGCAAGCTGCGCGAGCGCCTATCTATTCCGGTCTTCCACGACGATCAGCATGGCACCGCCATTATCGTCGGCGCCGCCGTGCTGAACGCAATGGAGGTCACCGGCAAATCTCTTGGGTCGGCCAAGATCGTCACCTCTGGAGCCGGTGCCGCCGCGCTCGCCTGCTTAAATTTTCTCGTGAGCCTTGGCGCGAAACTCGAAAATATCTTTGTCACCGATATCGATGGCGTCGTTTATCGCGGGCGCGGAACTTTGAATAAATATGCCGCGACTTACGCGCGCGAGACCAATGCGCGGGTGCTCGCGGACGTCATCGGCGGCGCCGATATTTTTCTTGGCCTTTCCGCGGGAGGCGTTCTAAAGCCCGAGATGGTCAAGGCGATGGGCGAACGGCCGCTCGTGATGGCGCTCGCCAATCCCATACCCGAGATCGAGCCGGAGGCGGCAGCGGCGGCACGGCCCGATGCTTTGATTTGCACGGGGCGATCGGATTTTCCCAATCAAGTCAACAACGTCCTTTGCTTTCCCTATATTTTCCGTGGCGCTCTCGATGTAGGGGCGACGGCCATCAACGAAGCGATGAAGCTTGCGGCGGCGCGGGCGATCGCCCAACTCGCGCATCAGCCGCCCTCCGATGTCGTTGCGAGAGCCTGCGGCGGCGAGGCACGCCATTATGGCAGGGATTGTTTGATCCCTTCGCCCTTTGATCCTCGCTTGATCCTGCGGATCGCGCCAGCCGTCGCGAGAGCCGCGATAGAGTCAGGAGTCGCGACAAGGCCGATTGCGGATTTCCACGCTTACGAGGAGACTTTGTGGCGCTTCGTCTACCGGTCCGGCCTCGTCATGAAGCCCTTGATGCAGGCCGCCAAGGAACGGCCGATGCGAGTGATCTACGCGGAGGGTGAAGACGAGCGAGTTTTGCGGGCGACGCAAACCGTTGTCGAAGAAAGAATAGCACAACCGACCCTCGTCGGGCGCCCAGATGTCATCGAAATGCGCATTCGAAACTTCGGCCTTTCGCTGCGCGCCGGGAGAGACTTCGAACTCATCAATCCCGATCATGATTACCGCTATCGTGACTACGTCGAAACCTGTCTTGAATTTGCCGGACGCCATGGAGTGACACCGAAAGCCGCACGCGCGTTAGTGCGGACGAATCCCACGGTCATCTCGGCGATCGCTGTCAGGCGCGGTGACGCCGATGCCATGATTTGCGGCCTCGATGGCCGCTTCAACCCGCATTTGCCCTACATAAAAAATATTATTGGTCTCATTCCTGGAGCGACCGATCTTTCGGCAATGTGCCTCATGATCACGGGGAAGGGTCCATTTTTCATTGCCGATACGCACGTCCGGCATGACCCTTCCGCCACCGAGATTGCCGAGGTCGCGATTATGTGCGCTGCCCATGTACGCCGGTTCGGTATCGAGCCCAAGATCGCGCTTGTCTCTCACTCGGATTTCGGTTCGGACGAAACGCCTTCTGCCTTGAAAATGCGCGCGGCTCTCCATCTCATCCGAGAGCTTGCGCCACAGCTCGAAGCCGATGGAGAGATGCAGGCCAATACCGCGCTCTCACAAGCCATGCGTGATCTCGTATTGCCATCATCGCGGCTGAAGGGTGAGGCCAATGTTCTCGTCATGCCCAACCTCGACGCCGCCAATATCGCTTACACAATGACGATGATCATGGCGGACACTTTGCCGGTCGGGCCAATCCTTCTAGGCACGGCAAAGCCGGCTCATATTCTCACCCCGTCGGTAACGGCGCGCGGGATTATCAATATGACCGCCCTCGCGGTCGCGCAGGCCCAAGAGGATAGCGAAACCGCCGCAAGTTTTCTTGAGGCTATTTCGCGGTAGAAGAGATGGCATTCGTTCCATCGTTGCACTAAACCTTGGTAACGGCGGGCATTGCCGCCCGTGTTCTCCTCACTTCCATAGTACGAAAGCGACAAACCATCCCGTTGCGAGGCACACGGTATAAGAAACAAGGGGTGACGCCGCCGCCACAAGTAAAGCGCTCATGATCTCGCTTGCCTCTCTGTTTATGCCGCTCTGTGCCAATGCTCTCATTAAACAAAAACAAGGTCGCGGCGCGGCAGCGAGCCACGCCGCGCGGTGAGCGGTCAGCCAAAATGAAGACCGCCGAGCGTGTATAGAGCCGTAACCACAACGACAAAGCCCGCTCCGATTGCGATCATGCCAACGCGGCCATAGAGACGCCCGGTAAAAAAAGCAGCTCCGCCGAAGATAATAATCATGGCGATCAAGATAACCAGGCTCGGAGTGGAACCTTCGAGCGTGTCGACTGTGCCCTGTGCTGCAGGAAGTACTGTTGCCATTTTAAACTCCCGTGTATTAATTTTGCTTCCCTGGGGGCGAAAGATTGTCCTCGACGTAATATTTGCATCGAAGTCGCTTGCCAGGAGAACTCGAAATTATGACGGCTGGCTGGAAGCGGTTTGACCCATGTCAAATATTTGTCATCGAAGGCGACGGCGTATTGACGCAGCCCACGCCCGGCGGACAGGCCTATTCAGCTCGCGATCCTTGGCTTATATGGCGGACGTAAAACGGCGATAAGGATGATTCAATGGCTAGCCCCACACCACATTTTCATAACCAGCCAGGCGTACCTCAGGTGCGGGTCGGGGCTAAGGAATTCATGTGTGTTGGCGCTCTGCCGCCTTTCGATCATCCGCACATCTTTATTGACATGGGTGATAGCAACGACGCAATCTGCGGTTATTGCTCAACGCATTATATCTATGATTCGACTTTGCGCGGCGGCTGCGAACCGCCTGAATGTGTTTTCGAACCGCCTGCCGAAAACGGCATAGAAGGCCGGACCCGCGCGGCTTAGCCAGCCCATTCGCCTGGTATGCAGCGGCCGCACGCGGTCATCGCCGGCGCCGGTATCGGCGGACTCTGCGCGGCTCTATGCCTAGCGCGCGGCGGCTGGCGCGTTAGCCTTTATGACAAGGCGCAAACCCTCGAAGAGGCGGGTGCTGGGCTGCAACTTTCACCAAACGCCAGCATCATTCTGCAAAGGCTCGGGCTCATTCAGTATTTGACGCCTCACGCAGTCTATCCTGAAGCGATCCGCATCCGCCAAGCCAAGAGTGGTGAGGCGCTCGCGCGTGTGCCACTCGCCTCCGCGCAAGCCCGTTGGGGAGCGCCCTATCTAGCCGCTCATCGCGGCGATCTTTATCGCGTGTTGCTGGATGCCGCCGCGCGCGAGCCTAGCATCGAGCTGAACGCTGCTTCCGCGGTGACGGGATTTTCTCGCTGCAAGGGTTTAGTTACGGCCCATGTCATCGGCCCTGGAAGCCATTTCGAAGCCGCTGGTGATTGCCTGATTGGGGCCGATGGGCTGCGATCCACCATCCGGCAGGCCTTGTATGCGGATGAACTGATTTTTTCGGGGCAAACGGCCTGGCGGTCTGTTATCGATGCAGCGGTTGTTCCCGAGGCGATGCGCCGGAACGAAATCAATTTATGGCTCGGATCTCGCGCCCACCTCGTCCATTATCCCTTGCGCGGTGGCACTGTCATCAATGTTGTCGCCGTCGTAGACGATCATTTCCGGCCCAGTAGCGAATCGTTCTGGTCGAGCCCAGGCGATGCGGGCGAGCTCGCACGCCGCTTCGCGGACTGGAACGAAGATGCACGCATTCTCCTAAGCGCGGCGCCCTCATGGCTGAAATGGCCCCTCGCCGACCGCCGCCCGCTTGATCACTGGGTTGATGGCCGGGTCGCCCTTTTAGGGGATGCCGCTCACCCGATGCTCCCCTTTCTCGCGCAAGGCGCCGCCCAAGCGATCGAGGATGCCGGCGCCTTGGGAGAGCTGTTGTCGCAAGAGGGCGATATCGAAGGAAAGCTTCGCTGCTATCAAGCGCGGCGACTGCCGCGCGCAAACCGGATACAGAGACAATCGAGGCGGCAGGCTTTCATCTATCATCTCGGCGGCCTGCCTGCGCTCGCTCGCAATGCCGTGATTTGGTCCTCGCCGGCCAGCCGCTGGCTCGCGCGCTTCGATTGGCTTTACCAAACACGCGGTGGCGATGCTTGAGACCCTGGACTTTTTTGTTTAGACGACTTTAGAAAAATCCGCGACATTATGCATGACTTTTCTAAGACGACTTAACAGCCGAAGGCGATTAAGCCGGAGCTTTCGATCCGCTGAATTGACCGTGACTTTCTCGAAAAAGAGATCGACCGGCTCCCGCAGTTGCGACAAGGTCGTCATTGCACGCTCAAAGAAAACTTGAGGCAAATGCTCTAAGCTGCCTGTCTCCTCGGCCTTCGACAAAAAAAAATGCGTCTCGGCGCTGGTATTTTGAATTGCCCGCGCGAGCTGCTCCTCCAGTTCCCCTTGAAAAAGGGCAGGGTCAACGTCGCCATCAAAAGCCCCTGCGCCATCGGCCCTTTCTTCAACCCGTATAATGTTGGTCGCGCGGCGGTAGCCCGCGAGGAGATTGACGCCATCCTTCGTTTCGAGAAAACGCTGAAGCGCTTCGACGCGCGCAACGATAAGAAGAAGATCATCACCCCCCAACGCGGCGACCGCCTCGATGAGGTCATACCGCATCCCGCGCTCGCGCATATAGACTTTCAGTCTATCGATAAAGAAATCGAATAACTGCGCGAATAAATCGATGGACGATAATTGGCTAAAATGCGTTTGGAAAAAGGCTTGTTCAAAAAGCCACCGGAGCCGCAAGCGTAGTTTATTTTCAAGAATGAGCGCGATGACGCCGAGCGCGGCGCGCCGCAGACCGTAAGGATCTCTACTGCCCGTTGGCTTTTCGTCGATTGCAAAAAAAGCGGTGAGCAAATCTAGTTTATCGGCCAGCGCGACGGCGATAGACAGGGGGCGAGAAGGCACGCGGTCGCTCGGGCCTTGCGGCTTGTAGTGATCCGCGATCGCATCCGCGATAGGTTCCGGCTCCCCTTGCGCTAGTGCGTAGTAGCGCCCCATGATGCCCTGCAGCTCGGGAAATTCGCCGACCATTTCGGTCGTCAAATCGGCCTTGGCAAGCCGCGCGGCCCTCGCCGCTAGCTCGCTTTCAGCGCCAATCTTTTTGGCAATCTCCGCGCTTAAACATTCCAGCCTTTTGACGCGCTCGTCCTGGCTTCCGAGTTTTTCGTGGAAAATGATCTCATCGAGCCTCCCGAGCCGATCTAAAAGCTTCGTCTTAAGATCCGTCTCATAAAAAAACTGAGCATCGGTAAGGCGGGCCCGCACGACTCGCGCATTCCCCGCCACGATCGCGGCGCCGCCATCGGCGGCCTCGAGATTGGCGACGATCAAAAATTTATTACTTAACTGGCCGTTTTTTTCGGTTAGCACGAAGCATTTCTGATTAGCACGGATCGTTGTCTGGATGACTTCCACGGGCAGTGACAGAAAAGCCCGGTCGAACTCCCCGGCCAATACAACCGGCCATTCGACAAGCCCGGCGGCCTCGTGCAGAAGGTTTTGATCGTCAATAAGCTCAAGCCCATGCGCGAGTGCGAGGTCACGCGCGTCGTGGAGAATCACGTCACGGCGACGCGCCGGATCAAGGATGACTTTGGCTTTCTCAAGCCCTGCCGCGTAGTCATCGAAGCGGCGCACCTTGATTGCGCCCGGCGCCATGAATCTGTGGCCGAAGGTAATTTGCCCTGCCTCAATTCCATCAACCGCAAACGGCACCACGGAAGGATCTCCCGTATCGGGGCCAAACGTCGCGACTATCGCATGTAGCGGGCGTATCCAGTGGAGCGAGTCGGGTTGCGCCGAGCTCGCGCCCCAGCGCATGGATTTCGGCCACGGAAAATTTTTGATGACGCGAGGGAGGATATCCGCCAGCAGGGCTTGCGTCTCCTGGCCCTTCCGCTCGATGACCGCGACATAGAATTCGCCCTTTTTTGAGTCCCTCAAGATCTTCGCGTCGCTGAGCGATGAGAGCCCGGTGCTTTTCAGGAACCCTTGTACGGCGCTCTCAGGCGCGCCGACCCTTGGCCCACGCTTTTCTTCTCGCGTATCAGGTTGGCGGGCGGGAAGGCCCGCGACGTGCAAAGCCAGCCGCCGCGGCGTCACAAAGCTGGCCGCCCCCTCGAAGCTAAGGCCATGCTCCCGCAAGGCGGCAGTGACTAGCCGGTCGAGGTCCGCCGCCGCTTGGCTCTGCATGCGGGCGGGGATTTCTTCAGAAAAGAGTTCAAATAGAAGGTCTGGCATTCGTCCAAATCAGAAAATGCGCCAAGGTCTCGTTGGCTGCCGCCAACTGCCCTCTATAGACCGGGCTCGATGCCAAAAGAAATCTGCCTTCACACTAAAAAAATTTCAGCGAGCCAGGAACGGAAGGGCGAAGGCGACGTTGCGGCCTTCAGTAAGGCATACTCGCAGGAGGTCTTTATGCACAAAATAACTCTGTCAGCGCTCTCAGGCGCGATGCTGCTTGCGCTCAGCGCGGCCGCATCGGCTGGCCCGATGAGCGTCGCCAGCCGCGAAGTCGTCTCCGCGCCTCCAAGCGCGCAAGTTGAGCAAGCGGCGTATTATTATCGGCATCCCTACCGGTATCGGCATTATGGGTGGTACCGGCACAGATATCACCGCTACGGCTGGTACCGGCACCGGTACTATTATGGTTGGAGTCCGGCTGGAGCAGCCGTCGGCACGGCGGCGGCTCTTGCTACGTTTCCCTTTGCTTTAGCTGGTAACGCCTGGGGTTACGGCTACCCCTATTACGGTTATGGCTATCCTTACTACAGCTATGGTTATTACCCGTACCGGTGGCGCCATTACGGTTGGTACCGCCCATACCATAGATATTGGGGACACTACGGCTATGGCCGGCACTATGCCTATGCTGGCGGCATCCATACCGGGCGTAGCGTCTATCACGGCCATCGCTGGAGGTGATTCAATCGAGCATGGGGTCCGCCGACGGCTTTCGGCAGGCTGTCGGCGGACCTGCGTCTGATGAGCTGCTCCCGCTGGATCCCGCCTCCGTTTGCAGCCACGCCGCGCCGCAGGCCTTGGCGAGATCGCGGACCCTCAGGATATAGCTTTGCCTTTCGGTTACGGAGATTACCCCGCGGGCATCGAGAAGGTTAAAGATATGCGATGCCTTGATACATTGATCATAGGCAGGAAGAACAATAGGTTTTCCGCTCGCCTCCCCTTCATGCAGAAGGGCCCAGCAGTCCGCCTCCGCATCCTTGAAATGTTGAAATAAGACAGCCGTATTGGCGCATTCAAAATTATATCGCGAATATTCTTTCTCGGCCTGTTTGAAAACATCCGCGTAAGTTGTTTTTTCCGGTCCCTCGCCGCCATTGAAGTTGAGGTCAAACACGTTATCGACGCCCTGGACGTACATCGCTAAGCGTTCGAGTCCATAGGTGAGTTCGCCCGAGACGGGTGCGCATTCAATGCCCGCCACTTGCTGAAAATATGTGAACTGCGAGACTTCCATCCCATCGCACCAGCACTCCCAGCCGAGTCCCCACGCGCCGAGCGTCGGGCTTTCCCAGTCGTCCTCGACGAAGCGGATATCATGGAGGCGGGAGTCGATCCCGATGGCTTCGAGCGAGGCGAGATAAAGGGCCTGGAGATCCGGCGGCGATGGTTTCAAAATCACTTGAAACTGGTAGAAATGCTGAAGCCTATTCGGATTCTCTCCATAACGCCCGTCCTTCGGACGGCGCGAGGGTTGCACATAAGCCGCCTTCCATGGACGCGGCCCAAGCGCGCGCAGCGCCGTCGCCGGATGGAATGTGCCAGCGCCCATTTCGAGGTCATACGGCTGTAGGATGACGCAGCCCTGGTCGGCCCAGAAAACTTGAAGCGTTAGGATAAAATCCTGAAAAGACCGGGCGGGATCGCAGCGAAGGGGCGCTCCCGGTTGCGCGGCGCTGGGGAGTGTTTCGCGTTTCATGCTGTGCCTTCTCCTGCCAACGAAGCGGCTGAAGCCCCGGCAAGTGTTGTCCCTTGCCAAGGCTGCAAAATAGGGTCCATAAAAGACATTGGCTAGGCGGTTGTGATTTCGAGGGGCGATTTCATAGGAGGTTAAATGAGATCATTCAAGACGGCGGCGCTTGCCATACTGATCGCCTTCAGCAGCTTGTTTGGCACGGCCGAAGCCGCATCAACAGCGAGCGTCGCCACCGCGGCGCCGATCGCGCGTAGTCTCGCCGCGAATCCGGCAACGGCGCCTATCGAGCAGGCTTACTGGTATAGATGGCATCGCTGGCACCGATGGTACTATAGGCCAAGATGGCACTATTGGCATCGCTGGCACTATTGGCGCCCCTACCGCCATTACTATTATTGGCATCCCTACCGGCGGTATTACTATTGGTATCCTTATCGGCGTTATTATTGGCACCGCCACTATTGGCATCCATGGCACCGGCGGTATTATTGGCGCCGCTACTACTGGTAATGGGATGAAAAGCCGGCGCATCCGCCGGCTTTTTGCCTGGGCCACGTCACCGAATCCTGTCTACCAGTCGATGAGCGCCTCGCCGCGGTGAAGCGCTTCGGCCTCCCTTGTGAACTGGTCCCCGTCGTGGAGAAAAAGCGGCGGCGCGATGGCGAGCGGCGCGTGGCTGCCCTTTCTCGCCCGCACGAGGATCCGTGAGGCGGAAATGGACGGGCGGGGGTGTACTGGAAGCACTGTCACGGCTCCAGCGCGATTCGACAGCGTCTCGAGGATTATGGGCAACGCTTCGGGCCGGTGGATCAGGATCGCGAGCCCCCCCTGCGCGGCCATAGCGAGCATCGCTTTTATCCAGCTGGACAGCGCGGCTGGGCCGGGCGCCGCCATGCCATGAGCCATCCGTTTATTGACATTGGGAGAGAGGCGCGCCCTGGCGGGATCGAGAAACGGGGGGTTACTGACTACAAGCGCAGCGCTGCCATCACCGAGCCCGGCTCCGGCCCGGCTGCTCGCGGATAAAAGATCCGCCTCACTGACGAAACCACGATGAAGCAAGCCGTTTTCCGCCAGGTTCTCGCGGGCGAGCGCCGAGAGGAAAGGGTCTTTTTCGAGGAGGGCGATGCGAATGTTTGGCCGCTGAACGGCGAGGGCCATTCCGGCGCCTCCCACTCCGGCGCCCGCATCAACGGCCAGGCCACTCAAATCCCTTGGCGCTGCCGCCGCAAGAAGGATGGCATCCGTGCCGCACCGATGACCGCTAGTTGGCTGGCGAAGGCGCAAGCGGCCGCCGAGAAAGCCATTCATCCCCACCGGGCAGCTTGGAGCGGGCGCCTCACTCATCGCTAAGCTCATGCCCCAGCCCCGCCTCGCGCAAGAGGCATCGCGCGCGCTCTATGAAATCAGCAGCGACCAGGATCCTGCGAGGCAAAAACGGTAATGATCCTTCGAGCGCGCTCATGTGGGCGTCAACGATAAGAGCTGAAATGTGGCCGGCCGCGAGCACGGCCTCAACCCGAGAAATCAATATGAGGTCATTGGTTCGCAAGAGTTCGATCACGGCCGCTCAACCTCGGTGACCGCCAGTTCCCTTAGGTCCAGGCGGCCAGGTAAACACAGTACTGCCCTCACGTCTTCTTCACGCAATTAAATATTTGCGCTGGCTTCAACTTTGCTCCAACGGGCCAGACCGGGGGCAAGGTAAAGTTGCCAATCGCCGGGCTGCGTTCTAAGAAAAGCCCGCCTCGGGCCGCTGCGGCCAGCCTCCGGAGAAACAAGCGTGGGCGTTGTCATTCCCCTAGAAGAAATGCAGCCGCCCGGGATCGATGGGCTGCTCGCTCTCATTGCCGCCGACATGGAGCGTGTCAATCAAACCATACTCTCGCGTGCCGCCTCGGATGTATCGATGATCCCCGAGGTCGCCAACCATCTGATTTCATCGGGGGGCAAGCGCCTCCGGCCGATGCTGACCTTGGCGGCAGCGGGGCTATGCGGCTACTCGGGCGCGGGCCATATCAAGCTCGCCGCATCGGTGGAGTTCATGCACACGGCGACCTTGCTGCATGACGACGTCGTCGATGAAAGCGACATGCGGCGGGGCAAGCTCGCGGCGCGCATGCTGTGGGGGAATGAAGCAAGCGTACTTGTTGGCGATTATCTGCTCGGCCAAGCTTTCAAAATGATGGTCGAGGTCGGCTCGCTGCCTTGCCTCCACACGCTCTCTTCGGCCGCGGCCATCATCGCTGAGGGCGAAGTTATGCAGCTCTCGGCCGCCAAGGACACCGAGACCAGTGAAGACGATTATCTCGCCGTAATTCGCGCCAAAACCGCGGCATTGTTTAGCGCCGCCGCCGAAGTCGGGGCCTTGCTCGGGAAGCGGCCGAAGCCCGAGGTCGTCGCCTGCCGCGGCTATGGTTTAAACCTTGGCATCGCCTTTCAGCTCATCGATGACGCGCTCGATTACGGCGGCACATCGGCTAAGCTTGGAAAAAATGTCGGGGATGATTTCCGTGAAGGAAAAATTACGCTCCCCGTCGTGTTAGCCTTCCGGCGTGGATCTCAGGAACAACGCAGGTTCTGGCGGCGGACCCTAGAACAAGGGGAGATAGCGGAAGGCGATTTGGAAAGTGCCATCGCGACGCTCCATGCGCACAGGGCGCTAGAGGATACGGTCGAGAGGGCGCGCCACTATGGGGCCATGGCGCGCGACTCCCTTGAACTTTTTCCGCCTTCGCCTTGGAAGTGCGCCTTGGCGGAAGTTGTTGATTTTTGTATCAACCGTGTGAGCTAGCGAGGGCGTTGCCGGCATCTATCCAAGTTCTGAATGGCAAAGGCCCGCCCGTAGTATCGTGCTCAATACTGCCGGAACCGCAGCTGCAGTGCTTTTGGTCAACATTCCAAAAAGCAGCGCGGCCTTGACCGCCACACCTTCCGCTTAGCAGCTGAGTTGCGCAAGTGCCGGGCCCTAACGCTCTCCCTTCATTCTCCATTTTGAAGTCAAACCCCGCGCCTTCGGGGAATCCCAAACTTCCTTTGTGTTCCGCTTCGGCACAGGCCCCGGCTGTCTTTGGTAACCAGATATCAAGCCTATTTTGAAATAAACAACATCCTCCGGCGGCGATCTGGCTGCGGATAAAAACCGATGAGATTAAGATGGTTTTTTCGCGAACCGCATGGGCGGCCGGCGTTCTCGCGCCGTGGTGCCTTGCCCTGGCACTGGTGGTTTCGATGAGCGCCAGCGCCGGGCAGGACGGTTCCTTTGGCGCCTCAACTTCGCCGCGGCCTCTGCGAATGCGAACAGCGCCAGTAAATTTGATAATTGCTCTGGCTCCGCTTGACTTGGCGGCATTGCCGCCGGGCACGCGCGGATTGCTGCAACAGGCGAGCCTCTCGGCAGGCAATGATGAAGACTTTCACCGGTTGCCAGACGAGATTGAGCCGCGCTTGTCCCTTAAGCACAATGCTCGCCAGTTTCCGACCATCGATCGCAGCCGCCGAGGGGACCCCATCATTGGTTTGCGGCCCGAGTTTGATTCCCGCCTTCCCGCCTCGCAAGGTCTCACTGGCGGATGACTCGACATGCATGAACTGCTCGGGAGCAGGCACGCGGCAAAGTAACAGGCTTGAAATGACGGGCGTTATTGGGCATCATCTTCCCTTCTAGGCCGGGGCAACGCGTGGACGGCAATCGGTGGCGGTACAGTGGCTGCTTGTTCAAGCAACTATCGGAAGCGGGTTTTCAAAGCTCTCGCAAGCCCGCAGCTGTTGTAGTCTCACTGCCTAGCTTTTCTGGCGAAGATACCGTGAGTGATCCCTTGCATGCTTCTTCCTGGCGGGAGACGGGTCTTTGCGGCGGTCCGCGCCCCAGCCATCGAGTTTCGTGGAAAGATGAGTATTATGCCCAGTGAGTTTCATTTTTTCTTAATGAAAAATTGCCGTGCTCGACGCGGCACATTGGCTTCCTGCCTTGCTTTAACGCTTTGCCCTGCCTCGCTTTCCACCGTTTTCGCCAGAACGCCGGACACCATAGCGATTGCCAAGCCGTTTGAGGTCGGCGGAAGCCCGGCGGGAAATTACCTCGCGGCACTCGTCGCCGGCCAAGAGCATGACACTGTGGCAGCGGCGACCTTCTTCCGCGAAGCGCTACGTTTCGATCCCCACAATCCGAATCTGCTTGAGCGGACCTTTGTGGCGGCGATTTCAAACGGCAATATGCAAGAGGCTTTCGGTCTCGCGGAACGGCTGCTCTCTCGCGATCCGAATAACAACTTGGCGAAGCTTACGCTGGGCATCAAAGCGATGAAAGCGAACCGCTACGCCACCGCCCGGAATTACTTTGCAAGGAGCGGCGGCGAACAGCGCGATGTAACGGCAACCCTGCTCAGCGCTTGGGCCTATGCCGGCAGCGGCGATCGCCGCGAGGCCATCAAGCTCGTCGACCGCCTGCATGGAGAGAATTTCGCTGTTTTCCGTGATTACCATGCCGGACTGATCGCCGATGTCTTGAACGATTTCCGCGATGCTCAAAAGCGCATGAAAGCCGCATACAGCGCGGACAAGAACACATTGCGCCTGGCCGATGCCTACGCCCGCTTCATGGCGCGCCACGGCGATCGCGACGCGGCGATCGCCGCCTACCAAGCATTCGACCAAGTGCTGCCCAATCATCCCGTGGTCGCCGCCGCGATCGATAGTTTAGAAGCCGGCAAGTCCGTCGAACCTCTCGTTAAAAACGCCGAGGAAGGTGCCGCCGAAGTGTTGTATGGCCTCGGCGCCGCCGGTGGCCAGCAGGGCGATGAGCTCGCCGCGATGATCTACTTGCGGCTCGCTCTCTATCTCACGCCGCAAAATAGTCTTGCCATCATGACGCTTGGTGAGCTTTTTGAGCGCGTCAAACAAAATGAGCAGGCCATCGACGTCTATGGATTGATCCGAGAAGGCGATCCCCTGCGCACCAGCGCCGACATCCAGACCGCCCAAGTTCTCGAAACCCTGGGCCGCCGTGACGAGGCCGCGGCGTTCCTCAAGAAAATCGTCGATGAAAATCCGCACAACGTCGATGCACTCTCGGCCCTCGGGAATCTACAGCGGGCTCACAAGGATTTCACGGACGCGATAGAGACTTATACGCGCGCCTTGGCTGGCAAGCCAAAACCGGAAAAGTCGGATTGGCCGGTTTTTTATTTCCGCGGCATTTCTTACGAACGCGCGAAGAAATGGCCCGAGGCCGAGGCCGATCTCATGCAAGCCTTGGCGCTTTACCCCGACCAGCCGCTCGTTTTGAACTATCTTGGCTATAGCTGGGCGGATCAAAACATCAACCTCGATGAAGCCTTCAGCATGCTGCGGCGGGCGGTCGAATTGCGGCCAACGGATGGATATATCGTCGATAGCCTCGGCTGGGCCAATTACAAGCTCGGCCGCAACGAGGAGGCCGTCAAGCAGCTCGAGCGCGCCATTGATCTCAAACCCTCGGATCCCGTGATCAATGATCACCTTGGCGACGCCTATTGGCGGGTCGGGCGCAAGCTCGAGGCGCACTTTCAGTGGAATCATGCGCGCGACCTCGACCCCGAACCCGAGGACAAGGTCAAGATTCTCCGTAAGATCGACCGTGGCCTCGATGATGATCAAAGACCCGGAGCGACCGAAGCGGCGGCCAAGAAAGATGATGGCGGGTAGCAACACCCTTCTTTGTTGACTTAGGGCCCCGCGGTCATGGGCGAAATTCTCGCGGAGCGGGCGCCCGCTAAGATCAACCTGACTTTGCATATCACTGGCCGCCGCGCCGATGGCTGGCATACACTTGAAAGCCTCGTCGCTTTTTCCAAAAGCGGCGATTTACTCACCCTGGATCCTGGCCAATCGGTTTCCCTCGCAGTCGAAGGCCGCTCGGCCGCCGCCACTGGTCCCCTTGAAAACAATCTGGTCCTTGCCGCGTCCAGGCAGTTCGCCAAGAGGTTTTCTGGGGCAAGCCTCGGCGCGTTCCGCCTCCATAAGCGGTTGCCGGTCGCGGCGGGCCTCGGCGGCGGTTCATCCGACGCGGCGGCGGCGCTGCGGCTCCTTGCCCGGGCAAACGCAATCGCTCTCGACGATCCCTTGCTCCAAGATGCCGCCCGCGCAACCGGCGCCGATGTCCCCGTCTGCCTCAGGGGGCGGGCACGCATGATGCGCGGCGTGGGCGATGAGCTCGGGCCGATTCTTGAGCTCCCGCCGGCTGTTGCCTTGCTCGTCAACCCCGGCATGCCCGTGGCCACCAAGGAGGTTTTCGCCGCGATGGGAATTGAAGCTGCGACCGAGACGGGTTTCGGCGATCACCCGGAAATACTCCCGGACATGCCATTCGACGCGCTGATGGCCGGCCTGCGAAAAGGCCGCAATGATATGGAGGCGGCGGCGTGTCGCCTCGCTCCCATCGTCGGCGATGTCCTCGCGGTACTGTCCGCCGCACCCGGTTGCCGGCTTGCCCGCATGTCGGGCTCAGGCGCAACTTGTTTCGCCCTCTTCCAAAATTGCCGCGCCGCGGGCCGGGTAAAAAAAGCCATCCTGCGCGCTCATCCCAACTGGTGGGTAAAAGCGTCTATGCTGCGGTAGGTGCCTGGGGCTAAACCTCGCAGGTCTGCGTCACCTGTTCGGGGAAAACGCTCTGCCGCATTTCGAAACCCGCCACCCGTAGCGCCGCTCTCGCCGGGCTCATGCTGACGGCAATGCGCGTGTAGGGGTTGAGCACCGGCGGCTTCAGCCATTCAAAGCCCGGGCGTGACAAAAGCCCATCCCAATTTGCCAGCGCGTCATGGCGCTCGCGGCATCGCTCGCCGGCGGCGTTCATGGGAGCGGTGAAAAACTGGCTTGCCGCCATTCGTGCTTCCCACTTCGGCCGCGCCGGAATCCAATCGTTTGCCGCGCTCGTTGTCTCTTCCCGAGTGAGAAAGTCTGACTCTGTCCGCTCGATGACGCAGCGCTCGCCCGGAACGCAGCCGATGAGGATAAAAATCACCGGCCGCGCGACAGGTATCGCCTCGAGCATCCGGCGCGCCTCACGGTAGGTTTTGCATGTCTCAAAAACCTGCCGGAGCAACTGGTCCGGCGGCAAATAGCGGATATTCACCCAAGTGTGCAGCCCGTTGGCGATAACATCGAGAAGGCGCAGCCAGGGATGGCTCGTGCGCCGCGACATCGGCGCCTGGTTGATCGCGGCGCCGAAGCGTCCGGGTGCCATCGCCGTGAGCACCCCGGCATAGCCCGGCCACGTCACGCTCAAATACTCGCCCGCTGGCGCCTTGAGGCGGACGACGTTGGCGTGACGGCCAAGGCCGGGAAACGGCCAGTCGAGCGTGCGCGCGAGCCAGGGAACACCATCCTCTTCGCGGGCGAGCGAGGTGCAGCCCCATTGGTAAGAGCCATTAAGCAGCCACACGCCTGGAAAACCGAGCGCCGCCGCGATCGCGGCGATTTCTTCAACGTAAGGCGAACCCGAGCGAATCAGCCACCTTCGGGCGGAGCCATCAAGGACAGGCAGAAAGCGCTTCAGGGCCGGCGGAAGCACCGAGAGGCATTCATCGCGCAGCGCAAGCGCCCGCCCCCGGCTTAAGGTCGCGTGGCGAAGCGGCCCGCCTTCCCCGGCGTCAATGACTGGAACGGGCGGCAAAATGGCGTTCATGGAAAATTCATCTCATAGGCGCCCCGCTGGGGAACTCCCCTTATGGCATCTCCTCGCGGACATTTGGAGACTCGCGCGCCGATTTTCGAGCCCCGCGGAGCATCAAAATAAGCGGCGTCGGCTTTACGCTTTAAGTTTTTCAGTTTTAAGAATAAGGCCCTTCGCAAGCCGCCGGCACCGCACCAGCTAGAGAGTTCGAGCTCATATCATGGGTGATATCCACGCGCTTCTCGCTATTGGCTTGGCCGCGGTCTTGGCGCCGCTCCTCGCCCGCCTGCCGCCTCTCTCGACTGTGCCCGCCGTCGTCGTGGAGCTGCTATTTGGCATCATCCTCGGCCCAAGCATCATGGGCCTCGTCACCAACGAGGGAGCCGTCGAATTCCTCGCCCAATTCGGGCTCATTTTCCTTTTCTTCCAGGCGGGATTCGAGTTCAACCCGGCATCGATCGGCGCGCCGGCGCTTCGATTGGGCGCTCAAGCATGGCTTTTCGCTTTTGGCCTTGGCCTCCTCTATTGTACAGTGCTTTACATTATCGGGCTGTTCGACGCGCCTCTGCTTGCGGCGCTGGTCATGCCGACAACGGCTTTTGGCATCCTCCTTCTCATTCTCCGCGACTATGGCAACCTCGGCACTGAATTCGGCCGCTATGTCCTTGGCCTTGCCGCCGCAGGCGAAATCGGCCCGATCCTTCTCACCGCGATTGTCCTCGCGCAGAAACACCGCCATCTTTACGAGACCTTTCTGACTTTTTGTTTTTTCTTCATCGCCATCGGCGCCATAATGATGGCCCGCAGCCTGCGCTCGCCGCGCCTGACCGCGCTCATTGCCGCATGGATGCATGATCGCTCGATCCTGCCCGTTCGCGTGGCGCTGCTTATTCTTTTGGGGCTCGTCTCGCTCGCCAATGAATTTGGCATGGAGATGGTGCTTGGCGCCTATGCGGCTGGTACTGTCATCGCGATGCTCGTGCGTGACACGCGCGCCGAATTTCTCGAGAACCGTTTGCTGTCGATTGGCACTGGCTTTTTCATCCCGGTGTTTTTCGTCGCGAGTGGCGCGGAACTTGATCTCTCCGCCGTTTTTACGAGTGTTGGAAACATTGCGCGGCTAATCTTCTTCTGCGCTGGTCTCCTTTTCATCCGTCTCGTACCGCTACGTCTCTATCGGCCCATTCTTCCCGAGTCCGACCTCCTGCCGCTGGCGCTGTTTTCGGCAACGACCCTCTCGCTCGTGATCGCCATCACCCATCATGGCGTGAGAGCCGGCGACATTCCAGCGGACCACGCTTCTGCTTTTGTTGGCGCTGCCGTCATTGCGGTGACGTTCTTTCCAACTCTTGCCATTGTTTTGCGCGCGAAGGGCCAAGGAATGCTTCCCGAAGGCGCGCTTGCGGCCCTCATCCACCGTGCCGCCGATAGCACCGCGGCCCAGTATGCGCGGCTGCGCCTCAGGATCACCGAGAAACTGACGAGGAAAATCGGTTAATCAGGCACGTTAGCCGCCAGCATCAGATACCACGGCGTTAAGCGCAGCTCCTCCCACCCTTCCGGTTTGAGGGTTTCCTCAAAGTGCTGCCGGATGGTGGAGTCATAAGGTGCGAGGGCGGGCCAGTGGCGTTGCTCCTTGAGCGCCGTGTTAATCAAGCAGCGGATGTCGTCGGCGCCGAAAACAACGCCATGCTCGAAGGCTGTCACCATTGCTTCGGCATCGATCCCATAGTAGCCGGGATTTGGATGGATGCCGACCCAATGCTTCGGCGCGCCGCCTCCTTTATAGTCCCACTCCCCCGCAGGCTCCCAATAGTTCCACAGCCGGAAGGCATCGCCGGCGTCATCGCGTTTCAAGCGGGATTTCATCACGCGGAACCACTGACCGGCTCGCTCCCGATAGGCGGGATCGCCAGTGGCATCCGCCATCGCGAGCAGCCAGCAAGCAATGAGATTTGCCTTATTCGCTTGATGCGAAAAGCCGTGTCCTAGCGTGTCCTTTACCGCAAAGCCTTCCATCCATTGGCCGCTCGCCCGATCGATACCTAGAGGTAGAACGACAGAGATCATTCCATCTTCGCCGACGCGTCGCCAGGCACCACGCTTGTCCCATTTTTCAAAGATGGAGCGGGACAGCCTAAGGTAATTTTGCGCCTTCTCGCCATACACGGCCTTGAGATCCGGCTTCTCCAAAATCACCCTCGCCATCATCACCAGCGGGCGAAGCGCCATCGCCTCGCCCAAGAGGCTCTCGGTGTAAAGCCGGCCCAAATCATCAACGTTGGTTCCCGAAGCACCGGTTTTTGGCCACCCGGGATAGTCATCGGGTGATATCTCAGCGCGGCTGATCCAGCGGTCCGCACACGCGTCAAGTCTATCGATCCATTGCTGGTCGGCGGTTGCTCGATAGGCGTAATAATAGGCCATGAGGAGATGTGGAATCGTCCAATCTTCGCCCGTACCGGTTGCGCAATAAGGGCTTTGCGACTCTGGTAAGAGGCTCAAGCGCCAGCGCCATTCCCAGCTCCGCGCCCGCGTATCATCCAGGGTGATCTTTTGGCGTGCCACGGCCTTGCTCAACGGGATCGCGGGCGCAATTGGCGAGCCATCGCTTCGAAGACTGAGCAGGAGCGCGCCCAAGAAGAGGAGCGCAATTGGCGCGTAGACTCGCCGTGTTGGAAAAAACATTTGTCCGAGAGGTCCATTCGTGAAAGGGCGGTTTTTAATCTACAAAACCGCCTCGATCGCGACCCAAGTGGGAGCCAGACGCGCTTTTCGCCGGCCGGTAATGCGATAGGAACAAACCTCGATCCTTCCCAAAGCTGCGCCGAACCATTACCTTCGATGGCCGCTAATTCACCAGGCGCACGCGCTGCACCAAGCGGCCATGCTGGTAGAGTTCAGCGGCGGCATGACCGCTGCCGGCAAGCAGCCGGGCGGCCCGCAGGATGGCCGCGCCGTCATCCGCTTCTTGAAATTCTTTGATGCGCGCGAAATGGCCGGCGCGATCGAGAAAGCAGCAGCGATAAGCCATCCTGGGGCTGGCGCTGGATGCGTAACCCTCTAGCAATTCCTTCATCAAAGCCCCGCTTTTTGAAAGGATTTAGCGCGCCCCGATCTTGGTGTCTGTTACCGACGTAACATAGCGCATTCATCATTCAGCAATCGATTGCGTGGAAATCATAGACTTGCTTGATCACTCGGTAACATTCGCAGGCTTTTTCCTCGAGCGCTGCGCGGTTGGCAATCGTGATTTTTCCGCGCGCATATTTGATAAGCCCGGCCTTTTGGAAGGCGCGCGCGATGGTGCTGACGACGGGCCGGCTGACGCCGAGCATCTCGGCGAAATACTCTTGTGTGAGGAGGAACGAGTCGCCATGGCTTCGGTCTTGCGCCATCAACAACCATCTCGCGGCGCGCCGCTCGATGGTATGCGCGGCGTTGCAAGCGACCGACTGCAGAATATGGACCACATGGGCTTGCATGTATTTTTGCAGCATTTTGTGAAAGGCTGGGATCTCGCGGTCCCATTTTTTGAAGGTCTGATACTCGATCGTGAGTGCGTCACCCGGGACTTGCACGACATACTTGGACAGCGCGGTATCGCTGCCGATAATGGCGCCAACCTCGACTATGCCTTCGCAGCCGGTAGTTGCCATCTCGACGCTCCCCCCTTGCTCCATCACCGCGACGGTCGAGACGATGCAATTTTCCGGAAAATGAATTATCGAAATCCGCTGTCCCGGCTCGATCAGCGTCGTATGCCGCGCAAGATGAGTTTCCTCAAAATCATTGCGCATTCTCGCCCAATCGGCCTGGGGAAGCGCCGCAAGTAGGCCATTGGCAGAAACCCTATCGCGAACCATCCCGAGAAAACTGCGGATCAGGTTTAAGGTTGCAAAAGCCGAACCCTCGGCCGAGCAATTTTTGGGAAATTTCTGTTCCTTTGCTACGGGCTCCGGCTCAATCTTATCAAGAACGCCCGTGTCGCCACAGCTCGCTGCGTCCAGAAGATTTTTTGCAAATATTTTTCTCATGTGGATAGTGTTGAGCAGCCCGCGCGCCCTCTTTTCTGCCGCGCTCTCATGACAATAGATCGGCTATCGCGGTTGCTTTGCCCGCGCAAGAACGACCCAAGAGCCAAATGCCCGCCATCGATAATCTTCCTATTAAAGCAAGGGCGGAGAGTGATCCGCCGTTCCGCATCTCGCCCCACAATCTCGAGGCCGAACAGGCGCTGCTCGGCGCCATGCTCGTCAATAACGACGCTTTCGATCGCGTCTCGGATTTTTTAAAATCGGAAGATTTCTCGGAGGAAATTCACCGGCGCGTTTTTGATGTCGCGGCGCAGCTCATCCGCGCCGGCAAAATCGCTTCCCCCATCACTTTGAAAACGTTTCTCGGCGAGCATGACCTCGGCGGCTTGACGGTGCCTCAATATCTCGCCAGGCTTGCCGCCGAGGCGACGACCATTATCAACGCCGAGGATTATGGCCGCACCATTCACGACCTCGCCGTCCGGCGCAATCTCATTCTTGTCGGCGAAGATATCGTCAACGCCGCCTATGACGCGCCCGTCGGTGTGAGCCCGCGCGAGCAGATCGAAGAGGCTGAGCGAAAGCTCTATTCCATAGCCGAGAATGGCCGCTATGAGGGCGGCTTCCAGCGCTTTTCCGACGCGTTGACGACGGCAATCGACATGGCGGCGAAGGCCTATGAGCGCGATGGCCGCCTCTCGGGCATCGCGACGGGTCTTGTCGATCTTGACCGTTACATGGGTGGCTTGCAGGCCTCCGATCTCGTCATCGTGGCTGGCCGGCCTGGCATGGGGAAGACGGCGCTCGCGACGAATATGGCCTTCAATATCGCCAGGGCTTATGAGGCAAAAGCCAAGCCCGACGGCGCGGCTGAGACCGTCAACGGCGGTGTCGTCGGGTTTTTTTCGCTCGAAATGTCGGCCGAACAATTGGCAACGCGCGTCATCGCCGAACAGGCGGCGGTTCCCTCTTACAAAATCCGGCGCGGCGATATTGGCGAAGCGGAATTTCACCGCATCGTTGACGCGGCGCGCACGATGCAGACGATTCCCTTCTATATCGACCAGAGCGGCGGTCTCTCGATCGCGCAACTCGCGGCACGCGCACGCCGCCTCAAGCGCCAGCGCGGGCTCGATGTGCTTGTCATCGACTATCTTCAGCTTCTCGGCGGCAGCAAGCTGCGCCATGACAGCCGCGTGCAGGAAGTCACCGAGATCACGACCGGCCTCAAAGCCCTGGCGAAGGATCTCAACGTGCCCATCATCGCGCTCTCGCAACTGTCCCGGCAGGTCGAGAATCGAGATGACAAACGCCCGCAATTATCGGATTTGCGTGAATCAGGGTCCATTGAACAAGACGCCGACGTTGTCCTGTTTGTCTTCCGCGAGGAATATTATTTAAACATGCGCCAGCCGCGCGAGGGGACGGAAGAATTCATCAAATGGCAAGCGGATATGGAGCGGGCGCATGGCAAGGCTGAGATCATCATCGGCAAACAGCGGCATGGGCCGACGGGCACGGTCGAACTTGCCTTCGAGTCGGAAATGACGAGATTTTCGAATCTCATCCGCGAGGACCATTTGCCGGAGCAATTTTGAGCCGGCGCGTCCCCAATGGCGAAACCTCATACTTCCTTCGTCTGCCAAAATTGCGGCGCGGTGAGCCAGCGCTGGCAGGGCCGCTGCGATGCCTGCGGCGGCTGGAATACGTTTGCGGAAGAGAGCACATCGTCAGGTATCGGGGCGCGGCAAGCGCAAGGCGCCCGCAAGGGACGGGTGTTCCGCCTCACTGGGCTCGGTAACCAGGACCAGCTAGCTCCGCCTCGGATCAGCGTAGGGATCGGCGAGCTCGATCGCGTCACTGGCGGCGGCTTCGTGCCGGGCTCGGTCATCCTCATCGGCGGCGAACCCGGCATCGGCAAATCGACTCTTCTCATGCAAGCCTGCGCTGCGCTCGCTTCGCGCGGCGAGCGCGTCGTTTATATTTCGGGCGAGGAAGCGATCGATCAGATCCGGCTGCGCGCCCTGCGGCTTGGCCTTGCGGCGGCGCCCGTCGAACTCGCCGCCGAGACGAGTGTCGAGGATATCGCCGCGACGCTGGCGGAAGGGCGCCCGCCCTCCCTTGTCGTCGTCGACTCGATCCAAACCATGTGGACGGATAGCGTCGAATCGACGCCGGGGACTGTATCGCAGGTGCGCGGCGCGGCGCAGGTGTTAATCCGCTTCGCCAAGACGAGCGGCGCCGCCGTAATCCTCGTCGGCCATGTGACCAAGGACGGGCAAATCGCGGGGCCCCGGCTTGTCGAACATATGGTGGACGCGGTCATCTCTTTCGAAGGCGAGGGGGGCCGCAATTTCCGCGTTTTGCGCGGGGTCAAGAACCGGTTCGGCGCAACCGATGAGATTGGCGTCTTTGAAATGACGGGACGCGGGCTCGCCGAAGTCGAAAATCCTTCGGCCTTATTCTTATCATCGCGCGACGTGGCGGCGCCAGGAGCCGCCGTCCTCGCCGGCATGGAAGGAACGCGGCCGGTGCTTGTCGAGATCCAAGCGCTTGTCGCGCCGAGCACCCTCGGCACGCCGCGCCGCGCGGTGGTCGGCTGGGACAGTGCGCGGCTCTCAATGGTTCTTGCCGTGCTCGAAGCCCGGGCCGGCGTCAAGCTTGGGCAGCACGATATCTATCTTAATGTCGCCGGTGGCTTGCGAGTGAGCGAGCCCGCCGCTGATCTCGCCGCGGCGGCAGCGCTCATCTCGTCCTGGGCTGGCGCCGCGCTAGCGCATGATTGCGTCTTTTTCGGAGAGATTGCTCTCTCTGGCGCGGTGCGGCCAGTAGCTCACGCTCCCGCGAGGATAAAGGAAGCAATGAAGCTTGGCTTTCGCCGTGCAATCGCGCCCCCCACGGCCGCAGGCCCGGGTGAACAGACGGCCAAGCTCACGGTCAAAGGCTGCCCTCATCTGACGGCGCTGGTGGCGGGAATTTCTTCGCGGAAAAGCTCTGCGAAAGTAGACGAAACTTAGAGAGGTTTCCGCCTCCCTTTGGTTTAGATCACCCCTTGCTTTGTCGTGAGAGTTGCGAGACAAGCCAATTCAACTTGCCCCTCGCTTTTTCCGAAAGGACGAGTTTCCAAATGCCGCCATGGCTCGATCTCGGCTTGCTTGCTGTTGTTTTTATTTCCGCATTCTTGGCAATGCTGAGGGGCTTCACCCGCGAGGTTCTTGCCGTGGCTTCTTGGGGCGCGGCGGCCGTCGCCGCGTTTTATTTTCATCCCTTGGTCGTGCCTTATGTGAAGACCTACATTAAGGCAGATCTCAATGAAAACGTCGCACGTGGCATTGCTGCCGCTGCGGTTTTTATTGTCTCTTTGATCGTTGTGTCTCTTCTGACCGTAAAGATCTCCGATCTCATTCTCGATTCAAAAATTGGTGCGCTTGACCGCTCGCTCGGTTTCTTATTCGGCGCCGTCCGCGGCCTTTTGCTGTGCGTGATTGCTTTTGTTTTTTTCAATTGGCTTGTGCCGCTGCAAACACAGCCTGAGTGGGCCAAAACCGCTCGTATGCGCCCGCTTTTGCAAGCGACCGGAGATCAGCTCATGGCCTTTCTGCCGATGCCCGAAGATCTTGAAGGGATTTTCAACAAATTGAAAAAACCGAAGGTCGCCACCCCGAGCGAAGAGGCGGTTCCTGACGTCGATCAAGAGCCAAGGAAAAAAGAACCCGGCAAGGGGACTTAGCCGTAAAATTTCAAGGAGCGGCAGTTTTCTGGGGAAATCTGGTTTATTTCTCGATAATGACCTGGAAGTGAGCTGCGTCGGCCGCGTTTAGAGGGTGACTTTCTTCAAAAGACCAACTATGTAATTTTCAAGACAACCGGGTACGAGCTCTCGATCGACCGGTTGTCTTTCGAGGCCCGTGGCTGAGGTCCCAGCGAGATCTGGCAATGCGTGAGAAAGGGGATAGGGATCCGGTCCTTGTCGCGCAGGATCACCCCGCCGGGCAAAAGCCTGGAACCTTTGCGATGTCCGATTTCGATCTTGAGGGCGACCGGCTGCGTGAAGAATGCGGCATCTTCGGCATCTTTGGTCACCCCGCCGCCGCCGCCATTACGGCTTTAGGGCTTCATGCCCTTCAACACCGCGGCCAAGAGGCGGCGGGCATCGTTACTTTTGATGGACACCGTTATAACTCAGAGAGACGCCTCGGCCTCGTCAGCGATCATTTTTCGAAGGCATCGACGATTGATCGCCTGCCCGGCGAGTCAGCGATCGGGCACGTCCGTTATTCCACGACCGGCGAGACGATTCTTCGCAATGTCCAGCCGCTGTTCTCCGAGCTGAGCTCCGGCGGCTTCGCCGTCGCCCACAATGGCAATCTCACCAATGGGCTTAGCCTGCGGCGCGATCTCGTAAAGAACGGCGCCATTTATCAGTCGACATCGGACACCGAAGCGATTCTCCATCTCGTCGCGCGCAGCCGTCGCTCTCATCTCCTCGATCGCTTTATCGAGGCGTTGCGTACCATCGAGGGCGCCTATTCGCTCGTTGTACTCACCAATAAAAAACTCCTCGGTGCCCGTGATCCGCTGGGCATTCGGCCGCTGGTGCTTGGGGAACTCGACGGCCATTACATTCTCGCGTCGGAGACTTGCGCCCTTGATATTATCGGCGCGCGCTTCGTCCGGGATGTCGCGAATGGCGAAATCGTCGTTATTTCCGAGGAAGGGGTTGAAAGCATGCGGCCATTCCCGCCGCGCCCGCCCCGGCCATGCATTTTCGAATATATCTACTTTGCGCGGCCCGATTCGATCGTGCACGGCAAGTCAGTCTATGCCGTCCGCAAGGCGATGGGGGCGGAGCTCGCAAAAGAGTCTCCCGTCGATGCCGATGTCGTCGTGCCGGTCCCGGACTCTGGCGTGCCCGCGGCTTTAGGATTTGCCCAACATTCTGGCATTCCATTTGAACTCGGCATTATTCGCAACCACTATGTCGGACGCACATTCATCGAACCATTTCAGTCCGTCCGGGAACTTGGCGTGCGCTTGAAGCATAGCGCCAATCGCGCGGTTGTCACGGGCAAGCGCATCGTGCTTATTGACGACTCGATCGTGCGCGGCACAACCTCTGTCAAGATCGTGCAGATGATGCGCGACGCCGGTGCCAGGGAAGTTCATTTTAGGATTTCCTCGCCGCCGATTACCCATCCAGATTATTATGGGATCGATACACCAGAACGCGATAAACTTCTCGCCGCTACTCATACTCTTGAGGAAATGCGCCGCTACATTGGCTGTGACTCCCTCGCTTTTCTCTCGGTTGAGGGTATTTACCGCGCTATGGGTGAAAAAGGCCGCGATCCAATCCGGCCGCAATATACCGACCATTGTTTCACCGGCGATTACCCGACAATCCTCACTGACAGCTGCGGCAGCCCCAAGGGGCAGCTTTCACTGCTGGCGGAGGCCGGTTGAGGAATGTATGTGATCGCAACGCGCGGTCGCCGCTGTTGATCGGCACGCGTGTTGCACCAGCGGCGTTACTCGGGCTACCGTTGGATCATGGAGGAATTGGCCGATCGCATCATCGACCATTACGAGCGGCATGCTCGCGGCTGGGATGCTGACCGAAATCGCCGTCCCGGCGCGTGGCCTGAGAAGCCATGGCATGACCGCTTCATCTCCGCGTTACCGGGCGGCGCGAGTGTTCTAGATTTGGGTTGCGGTTCGGGTTCTCCTGTTGCAAGGCATATGGCTGAACGCGGACTTCATGTGACCGGCGTTGACTCATCCCCAAGTCTCATTTCCCTGTGCCGCCAGCGCCTTCCTGACCATGAATGGCTAGTGGGCGACATGCGGTCCCTACATCTTCCATGTCAATATGATGGAGTGCTCGCTTGGGACAGCTTCTTTCACCTCATGCCCGATCACCAACGCCGGATGTTCAACATTTTCGCCCGCCACGCTGCGCCAACCGCCGTGCTGATGTTCAATAGCGGGCCAGAATACGGTGAAGTCGTCGGTGAGTATCGAGGTGACCCTCTTTATCACGCCAGCCTGAGCCCCGGCGAATACACGGAACTGCTGAGCAGTATCGGCTTCGAGGTCCTCACTCACGTGGTCGAGGACTGGAGAACCGGGGGTGGCCGCACCGTCTGGCTCACGCGAGCTCACGACGGCGCAAAATTCTTTAACCTCTGATGCCCCGTCCGCTTGACGGCCGCATTGCTCTCGTGACGGGCGCCTCGCGGGGGATCGGCCACGCGGTCGCCATGGAACTCGCCCGCGCCGGCGCCCATGTCATCGCGCTGGCGCGCACCCAAGGCGCACTCGAGGCGCTCGACGATGAAATCCGCGCCGCAGAAAGCGAGGCCACGCTCGTGCCTTGCGATGTCAAGGATTTCGACGCGCTTGACCGACTCGGCGCGGCGATCTTCGCGCGCTGGAGCAAGCTCGACATTTTCATTGGCAACGCGGGCGTGCTCGGCCCGCTGACGCCGCTTGCGCATCTCGACCCCGAGCGATGGGAGGATGTTCTCGCCGTCAATGTAACGGCCAATTGGCGGCTGATCCGCTCCCTCGATCCGCTGCTGCGCGCCGCGGATGCCGGGCGCGCCGTCTTTATCACTTCGGGAGCCGCCCATGCCGCCGATTTCAAGCCTTATTGGGGGCCTCACGCCGTCACCAAGGCGGCGCTTGAGGCGCTGGCGCGCACCTATGCCGCCGAGACGAGAAATATCACCCGCGTGCGGGTCATGCTTGTCAATCCGGGGCCGCTACGCACGCGGATGCGGGCGGCCGCCATGCCAGGCGAAGATCCCTTAACTTTAAAGACGCCGCAAGAGCTTGCGCCGAAGATTCTCGCGCTTTGTACGCCGGAGTGGAGCGAGACCGGCAAGCTTTATGACTTCCCAACCGACGCCGTTTTGAGTTTTGCGGCACCACGGCCCGATTAGGCGAGGAGATCTGTTTTTCTCGAGTAACGCTGCCTCATTTGCGACAAACTGCGATCTTCTAAAATTCAAATTGAAGGGCGCGACGTTGCGGTTTCGCTCGCATCGCGCCGATGCCGGCTTACGCTATAAAGGCCTGGATACCTCGCATTTGCCAACCCCTCGGACTCACGAACAGCTGGCGAGTTTTCGCCAAAGCACTGCGGGATCGGACCGCAATTTTGGCCTTGCCTTCAGCAGCCTCCTCGCCATTCTCGGCCTCTGGCCGCTGCTCCATGCCGCGTCGCCGAAATGGCCGTTTCTCGCTTTATCCGTCGCCTTTGCCGCCGCCGCGATCTTGCGCCCTCGCTGGCTCGCGCCATGCAACCGCGCATGGTTTAAATTCGGCCTCGCGCTCAATAAGGTCGCTGCGCCAATTGTGATGGGGATTTTGTTCTTCGGCGCTGTCACTCCCCTTGCCTGGTATCTGCGCCGACGTGGTAAGGATCTACTACGCAAATCCCTTGAACCTGATGCCGCGACCTATTGGCTTGAACGCCAAGGTGCGGGGCCCGTAGTCGACTCGTTTAAAAAACAATTTTGAGGAGGGTCTGATGTCGATCTTCGCCGAACTCATCGAGTTTCTCGGCACGCGCAAGAAATTCTGGCTGCTGCCTCTCTTGGTGCTTTTCCTCGTCTTCGGCGGCCTGTTTGTGCTGAGCCAGGGTTCCGTCGTCGCTCCTTTTATCTATACGTTGTTCTGACCCCCCTGGAATGCTCGTCCTTGGGATCTCGGCCTTTTATCACGACAGCGCCGCGGCACTGGTGCGTGATGGCGAAATCATCGCCGCCGCCCAGGAAGAGCGTTTTACGCGGAAAAAGCATGATGCGGCCTTCCCCGCGCAAGCTATCGCTTACTGTTTGAGGGAAGGAGGCACCGAAGCCAGTGCTATCGACCGCATCGTTTTTTATGAAAAGCCCTTCCTGAAATTCGAGCGGCTGATCGAGACTTATCTCGCCTTCGCCCCTCGGGGCTTTACCTCCTTTCGCAAGGCCATGCCGCTGTGGATTGGCGAAAAGCTGTTTCAGCGCGATCTTTTGCTGAAAGAACTCGCGGCGCTGTCGCCAGCCCTTGGCGATAGGGCGAAACTCCGATTCTGTGAGCACCACTTCTCGCATGCGGCATCCGCCTTTTACCCATCCCCGTTCCGCTCGGCGCTGGTGCTGACCATGGATGGTGTCGGCGAATGGGCAACCACCTCCGCCGCCCTCGGCGAAGGGAGTGCCCTGAGGATTTTTAAAGAGATCCACTTTCCACATTCGCTCGGCCTTCTTTACTCGGCTTTCACCTATTACACCGGATTCAAGGTCAACTCCGGCGAATATAAAGTCATGGGCCTTGCGCCCTATGGCGAACCGAAATACGCGAAAGCAATTCTCAAGCACCTCATAGACTTGAAAGCTGACGGATCTTTTCGGATCAACCTTGATTACTTCTCGTATTGCACAGGCCTCACCATGACAGATGAGCGGTTCGACGCGCTCTTCCGCGGCCAGCCGCGCCAACCTGATGAGCCGCTTGAACAGCGCCATATGGATCTGGCCGCCTCCATCCAGGCCGTGACGGAAGAGGTTGTCTTGCGCCTGACACGGTCGCTTGCGGCGGAAACTGGGCAACGAAACCTCGCGCTTGCTGGGGGCGTCGCTTTGAACTGCGTCGCTAATGGCAAGGTTCTGCGCGACGGGCGGTTTGAAAAAATCTTCGTGCAGCCAGCGGCGGGCGACGCCGGCGGCGCGCTTGGCGCGGCTCTCGCCATCGTCCACGCCGAAACCCAGCATGAGAATAAAGATGCCATCCGCCACGAGCCGGACGTGATGAAGGGCGCCTATCTTGGGCCAGCCTTCACGCAAAACGAGATTGAACTGCGGCTGCGCGGCGCGGGAGCTGTATTCGATAGCGTTGATGGGGGCGAGCTCATTCATGAGACCGCGGCGGCGCTTGCCGCAGGGCTGGCGGTTGGCTGGTTTCAAGGCCGTATGGAGTTTGGCCCCCGCGCCCTTGGCAATCGCTCCATCCTTGCCGATCCACGCTCGCCAAAGATGCAGAAGACGCTCAATCTCAAAGTCAAATACCGCGAGAGTTTTCGCCCCTTCGCGCCCGCCGTGCTCCGTGAGCGTGTGCACGAGTGGTTTGAGCTCGATGGCGACTCGCCTTACATGCTGCTCGTCGCGAATGTCAAACAGGAACACTGCCGCGAGATGTCCGATGACGAGGAGGCACTCTTTGGCATCGACAAGCTGAATGTCGTGCGTTCGGACATCCCGGCCGTCACGCATGTTGACTATTCCGCCCGCATCCAGACCGTGCATGCCGAGACGAACCCGCTCTATCACGCCCTCATTAGACGGTTTGCCGAGCTCACGGGCTGCCCGGTTCTCGTCAACACGAGTTTCAACGTCCGCGGCGAGCCCATTGTCTGCACGCCGGAAGACGCCTTTGCGTGCTTCATGGGGACGGGAATCGAGTTTCTCGCGATCGGCAACTGCATTTTGCATAAGAACCGCCAGAAAGCGGAGCTTGCGCGCGATTATAAGGGCGCCTTCGCCGCTGACTGATGCGCTTCGCTCATTCCCGTGCCTCGCGCTCGGCATGGCCAGCACCCGATCATAGAGACGAAAAGGCGCGCGGCTCGCGGCCAATGACGCTGTCAAACCGGCCCCACCCTGGCTAAAGGGAACGGCAGCCGACGGAGCTGATCAAATTCTTGTCATTCAGATGACAGCAAGAGCCAGCTCGAGCCCCCTGATGTACCGCTGGCGGAACGCCGGGACGGCCGCTGAGTTAACTGGATGACATCCGTTACCGACTGGGCCGCTGATGGGAGCAGCCGCCGCCTGGCATGTAAGCTTATGAAATACAATGATTTTTATGATCTCTCCGCCGCCTGCTCAAGAAAACGTAGCCTCCTCCTTGCTTACTTTCTCTCCTTGGAAAAGCGTCTTTTTGGCCAAACGGGACTGTCATCGTTTTGAAAAATTTCGTGTAATTGTCATATAGAGCCGAGAAAACAGAGGCTGCGCTTTGAGCAAGGGTTGAGTTGGGCATGCGGCAGGAGGCAAATCTTATCGAGACATCGGGCCGGTTTCTCTATCTGCAGCGCAGTAGCGCCGCAGCGATCGGAAGCTTGGCCTGGTCCGCAGTCGCGGTTCAACTCTACTTCAACGTCGAGGATGCGTTGATCCACAATGAGCCCATCAGAGCGCATGTCGTTGCATTTTTCAGCTACTTCACGGTTGAGACCAATATATCCATTGCGCTGGTTCTCACTCTCACTTGGGCTTTTCCCAAGCCCAACCGCTTTTTGACCTCGCCAAGCATCACATCCGCATTGGTCGTCTATATTATCGTAGTTGGCGTGGTATACGAGTTGTTCTTACGGCATCTTTGGCATCCACATGGGATGCGGCTGTTCGCCGATATGGTTCTCCACGATGCAATTCCGCTTTTATACTTCTTATACTGGCTTTTTCTGCTTCCGAAGGGCAGCTTGCGCTGGTCAGACCCGTTGAATTGGCTGAGTTATCCTATTCTGTTTTTTGTCTATACCATGTTTCGTGGCTTGGCTTCCGGCCTTTATCCCTATCCGTTCCTCAACGCGGGCGAGCTTGGATTCGAGCGCGTCGGGGCCAATGCCGTGGTTTTTCTTTTTGTTTTTATTGGCCTTGGGGCTGGCGTAACCGCTGTTGACCGCGCCCTCAGTGCCGACGACCGCGATCGAAGCGGCATTGGCAGCACCGCGGAGCTTTAAGTCCCGGGTATTTCAAAGATTTCCTGACCGAAACTCGCCGCTCATTCAACGGAACCGTGCGGCCCTGCTTCGGCAAGACTGACATGGCGGTTGCCTTTGCCGGCAAAGCCATGTTTTACAGCTTTGTGAAAAGCATCGCGCCGCCAAAGCGGCGTCTCTACCGGGAGGAAACGCCATGCCCGAGAAACTGTTGTTCCTCCTAGATACCGACCCGGCGCCAAGTGTCTTCGACACTGTCGTCGGCTATGACGGCGGCGCCGATCACGTTATTGGCTACGGCGGCGTGACACCGGAGACGGTCGGAGCCCTCGTTGATGGGACCATTTATACGCGCGGCCCAAACGAGAAGCAGTTTACCGCCATTTTTGTGGGCGGCGGCAGCATGACGGCTGGAGAAACCCTCTTCAAAGCCGTGAAAAAGCGCTTTTTCTCAAACTTCCGGGTTTCGGTGATGTTGGACAGCAACGGCTCGAATACGACAGCGGCCGCCGGCGTCGCGCTGCTTGCCAAAGCAAAGCCGCTGACAGGAAAGAAGGCCGTCGTCCTCGCCGGCACGGGACCCGTCGGAATGCGCGCCGCGGCCATGTTGAATCTCGAAGGCGCCGAGGTCGCGATCACCTCACGCGTCAAAGAGCGGGCGGAAGCCGCCAGCAAAGCCATCAACGAGCGCTTCGGTTTTGCTCCAAGGCCTATCGAGGCTCTCACCAACGAAGCGAGGGCGGTGGCGATCAAGGGCGCGCATGTCGTGTTCGCGGCCGGCGCTATCGGCGTGGCGCTGCTCGACGAAAAAGATTGGCAAAACGATCCGACGGTCGAGCTCATTGCCGATTGCAACGCGCAACCACCCTTGGGCGTGGCGGGCGTCGAAGCAACGGACAAGGCAAAGGAGCGCCAGGGCAAGCTAGTTATCGGCGCCCTCGGACTCGGCGGTTTGAAACTCAAGCTGCATCGCGCCTGCATCGGCCAGCTGTTCCAAGGCTCCGATCAGGTTTTCGATGCTGAAAATATTTATGCCCAAGCCAAGGCCCTGGCTTGACCAAAGGAACGTCACCAATGACCAAGGATAGCTCTCTCGTCACTTTTCTCGACGATCTTGCCAGCGAACGCCCGACCCCGGGCGGCGGTGGGGCGGCGGCCGTCTGCGGAGCCCTTGGCGCCGCGCTGGTCTCCATGGTCGCCAATCTGACGATTGGCAAGAAAAATTATGAAGGGGTTTGGCAGGACCTCGAAGGGGTGGGCGCCAAAGCGGAAGAGCTGCGCGGAAAGTTGATTGAGGCGATCGAAGAAGACGTCGCTGCTTTTAACTCGGTCATGAGCGCTTATGGGCTGCCGCGCGCGAGCGATGACGAGAAAGCCAAACGGACGGCGGCGATTCAGACGGCCCTCAAGGACGCGACTTTGGCGCCGCTGCGCGCCGTCGAGGCTTGCTTCGAGGTGATGACCTTGTCCGCCGAAGTGGCTGAGAAGGGAAACCTCAATGTCATCAGCGATGCCGGCGTCGCGGTTCTTGCGGCGAACGCCGGGCTGCGCAGCGCCGCGCTCAACGTGTTCATCAACGCGAAATCCATCAAGGACCGCGATTTTGCCGAAAAACAGATTGACGAAACCAACGCGCTGCTCGGCAAGGCCGCAGAGATGACTGAAGCGGTTTATGACAAAGTGAGAAGCAAGATCGGGTAAAATACTTCCGTAAATCAAGCCTCTCGTCGGCGCTTCAACAAGGGCCTGGGTGAAACAGCAAACGTTATTTGGGATGTTTTAGAAAAACATTGGCCGGCCTCCTTGCCACGCGCCATGGCATCGACAAGAAGGCCTAGTCTTTCCATGTGCCGCCTTAATTCTTGAAGACGAAATAAGGCGTCACACTGCCGGCAATAGAAGTTGTATCAAACGAACCGATCGGAGCGAAGCCGTTCGTTGACAGATCCCCAATGCACTGTGCGCAGGAGCCGTTGGGCACACAGGTCGACGGTAGAGCAGCCCCAGCACTTGTGTTGACCGAGAGCACACGCTGAAACACCGTCCCATTCTTAGTGTTCAGAGCAAAGTTATCGCACTGGAGAGTTACGGCCTGCACCGCTGCCGCGTGCCCCGGAAGCGTTGCTGCCAGAACCGGCAAAATCGCAGCTGTTGTTCTAATCAGATGAGAAAATTTCATTGTCCTATTCCTACTGTTAATGTTGACTTTATTTGTTCGAAAATGTACTTCATGACCATGCTGAAGCTTTCTATCGAACGGATTGGGGCATAGCAAAAGCCGATGCGGCGAGATGTGTGAATTTCCACAATCAGCCGCACCCCATCTCTTCGGCGTTGGATACCGCACTGGGCCATAGTTTGCCCCGAGGCCGTCAGAGGAAGCGCCCAATTACCTCGTAAAATACAAGGCAACCCAAAAGCTCCTCGCGGCTGGTGCTTATACCTCCTTGAGCGCCGCAAGCTCCGCATCATCGAACACGCGGCCGCGGGTTAAAAATCGCACGCCTTCCGGTGCCTCGAGGGAAAAGCCGCTGCCCCTCCCTTTAACCACGTCGATGATGAGTTGCGTATGCGACCAATATTCGAATTGCGCCGCGCCAATGTAGAACGGGCAGCCGCATATTTCGCCAAGCTCGACATCGCTCGGACCAATATGGAACTCCGGCCTCGGGAAACACATGGGCGAGCTGCCGTCGCAGCAGCCGCCCGATTGATGAAACAAAAGCGGCCCATGCTTCTCTTTGAGGCGGCCGATCAACTCTTCCGCCTGCCGAGTAGCAATGACGCGAACCACTATTGCCAAGGCTCCTTTCAAAGCCAGGCTCCTGTTAGAAGAATCCAAGCGCTTTTGGGCTATAGCTCACCAAGAGGTTCTTGGTTTTCTGGTAATGGCCAAGCATCATCTTATGGTTTTCGCGGCCGATACCTGATTGCTTGTAGCCGCCAAACGCCGCATGCGCGGGATAGAGGTGGTAGCAATTGGTCCATACTCGCCCGGCTTCGAGCGCGCGGCCCACACGGTAGGCGCGGGTGCCATCACGCGTCCAGATGCCGGCGCCAAGCCCATAGAGCGAATCATTGGCCATCGCGAGCGCCTCCTCATCGTCCTTGAATCGCGTGACAGACAAGACGGGGCCAAAGATCTCTTCTTGGAAAATACGCATCTTATTATGGCCCTCAAGGACCGTCGGCTGGACATAAAATCCGCCCGCAAAATCCGGGCCTACATCGGCGCGCCCGCCGCCTGCCAATACTTTGGCGCCTTCCTGGCGACCAACGTCGAGATAAGACAGGATTTTTTCGAGCTGATCGTTCGAGGCCTGGGCGCCGACTTGCGTTGCGGGATCGGCTGGGTTGCCTTGCCGCATCGCCTTCACCCGGGAAATCGCGCGCTCCATGAAGCGGTCATAGATCTTTTCGTGGATGAGCGCGCGAGAAGGACAGGTGCAGACCTCGCCCTGGTTGAAGGCGAACATGGCGAAGCCTTCGAGCGCCTTATCGAAAAAATCATCGTCTCGGTCCGCGACATCCTCAAAGAAAATATTGGGAGATTTGCCGCCAAGCTCCAAAGTCACCGGGATAATGTTTTCCGAGGCATATTGCATGATGAGGCGGCCAGTCGTCGTCTCACCGGTGAAGGCGACTTTGGCGACACGCTTGCTTTGCGCGAGGGGTTTTCCGGCTTCGACGCCAAAGCCATTGATGACGTTGATGACGCCAGGCGGGACGATATCGCTGATCATGTCCATGAGCACCATGATGCTCATGGGTGTCTGCTCGGCCGGTTTCAGCACCACGCAATTGCCCGCGGCGAGCGCCGGCGCGAGTTTCCAAGCCGCCATAAGAAGCGGAAAATTCCACGGGATGATTTGCGCGACGACGCCGAGCGGTTCGTGAAAATGATAAGCGACGGTATCGTGGTCGAGCTCCGAAAGGCTTCCCTCCTCGGCCCGGATACAGCCGGCAAAATAGCGGAAATGATCAGCGGCGAGGGGCAGGTCGGCCGCCTTCGTCTCCCGGATGGGCTTGCCATTATCGATCGTCTCGACCATCGCCAAGAGATCGAGCTTCTGTTCGATACGATCGGCAATGCGCAGGAGAATAAGCGAGCGTTCAGCCGCCGACGCGCGCCCCCATGCTTGGCGCGCGGCATGAGCGGCATCGAGGGCGCGTTCGACATCCTCGGCCGTCGAGCGGGCGACGGTGCAGACGACACGGCCGTCGATCGGCGAGATATTCTCGAACCTCTCTCCCCTTGTGGCTGGCACCCATTTGCCGCCGATGAAATTATCGTAATGAGGCCGGATCGCGATCTGATGGGCGAGATCGGCCAAAATCTTATCGACCATATTTGCCTCCCTTTCCCCTGGCGCTTAAGCTGATAGCATTCGCCTGTTAAGCGCCTTTGGCTTCTTTCACTAGCGCGCTACACCCGTTCGCGGAGAATTTCAAAGATATTTATTGGCGGCAGTTAGCGTGATGAGGGCGCCGGTTTAGTTAGCGAAGAAAAGGGCGCCTCCCAGACCGGGCGGCTGCCGAGATGGTCTGTGGGCGGGAAGCGGCTTTGTGCTAGGAAATTGCGCGTCCATCTTAACACGCGCGCTCAAGTTTCGCCGATCAAATTTGGCTTCAGCCGCGCCATGGGCGCGTCAACTGGCGCGCCCTCGGCCGAGGTGGTTCGCGCCTTTGAATTACTTATGACCGCCTGCCGCTGTGGACCGTCACAGCGGCAGGCGGTTGGCTCAATACCCTTAACAAGTTACTGCGGCGCGCACCGTTAGGGGGTTAATTGCACGCAGCCACCAAAATGGTTGCTCCATAACGCCTGAATCTGGAACACCCACCCGTTCATCATATCGCTTGCGGTATTGTTGGCCCATGTATCATTGACTTCATCATTGCAGAGGTCTGCGACCTCGTTACCATATTGATCCCACCAAGCCGTGCCCAAGGGGTCTGTTGCGGATTCGGAGATTTCGTGGCTCGATGTTTGAACGGCGGAATCCGCGTAAGGATCTCCGTTCGGGCTCACATCCCCTGCAAGGCAGCCCGCCGGATCAGCAAAGGGGATAATGGCATAGATATAAGGACTGCCGTCTGGTCCAAAGGCGGAATGATATCCGCAATACTGCTGACCGCTGCCAGAGCATATGCCGGGGGAATAGCAAGTGCCTTCCCCATTGGGAGTATAAAGGATGAATACTTTATTGAATCCCGGTGTCCATCCGTTCAGATGCATCACATTCCATATCTCGACCTCCATTTGCGCGTCGGTGATACAATTGCCCGGCGTCGCGGGGTCACTACAACCCGAAGCGGGGAGTGGTCTAGTATCAACATAATAGCCGCCGAGCCACCCCACGTTCTGATAGAATGAGGTTACTCCATTTATGGTTTGGTAATATTGCGTCAGCAAACCAGAAGCTTCATGCCCTTGCGAAAACCACGCACCGAGGTACAACGTTAAGGTACTGTAAAGCGGCGAAAAGCCAGCTGCCGCCCCTGTTTGTAACGTAGCGGGCGCCCACCAGATGGGATACACCGTAACAATGGGCATGATTGGGCCGCCGTGATAGAGAACGGGTCCTCCAGATCCGGAGCCAGATCCAGATGCAGGGTCGTCAGGGTCGTCAGGGTCGTCCGTTGATTGCAGCTTATTGGGTGTGGTCGCGTTTTGTGTGGTCGCGTTTTGCGCGGCCTTGAGCGCCGCGCGCCCCTGGAGAGTTGGCAGCATGTGCAAGAAAGACCCGTCCTGCTTGCGGAAATTGAGCCGCGGCGCCGTACCCGAAGCCTCGGCAGGAGACCACGGTGTGTCCGCGGCGTTTGCGGGCGCCACCGTGTACTTCTGGATAATTGAAGGGATCGCTGGGCGCGGCGGAGTCGCCGTCTGAAGAGCCGGAGCGATCGGCAACTTGGGGCCTTCTTGTGCGAAGGCATCCCCGGTTGCCAAAGTTAGTGACCCTAAAACACCAACCGCGGCGAGAAGATTTAATTTAATGCGGCACATAGCCCCTCCTTATCTAACAACCAATGATAATAATTCCAAGACACTTTGCTTGCGGTCCACGCTAAGAGTAAACGGTTTTAAAAAGCAGACTTATGGCATTACCGACATGGCCTCATCAAAGCTCGGCTCGCTCACCGTTAGAAATACGCGGCCGCGCGCCTTGATGTGGAGAGAGCAGTGCCAAAAGCCTTTCATCTATCATGATTGAATAGCTAATAATTGATAGTCTCGCCACGCCCAAATGGGATAAGCGCGGTCACCTCTGCCCGTTCGCGAATATAAGGTAAACATCCGGCGGATTTCCCATAAGACACAGCGAACGCAATGGAAATATATGGGATATTCCAACTTCGACATGAGCACGAACGTATCCGGTGGAATACAGTAATCTAATAAAATTTGACGAATAATTTTATTCGAAATCTTTAATCGAACGTCAGCCCGTCATACGCGACCAACGTTGGCGCCATCGGCAATGAGCTAAAAAGCGATCACACCCGTGTCGGGTTTTACGCCCCTCGCGCGTCTCATCCACAGAGAGGCTGCCTAGCGTGCGGCGTCGGTTCGCCCTCCCAGTCTCCCGCCCCGCTTGCTCGTCCGAGGGGCAGCCTCTCGCTTTTTTCCGTTGCGTGGTTGCAAGAAGATGGACTGGCCGTGCCAAAGGGAATTTCTCGTCGAAGAGGCGGATGAAGCGACTATCCTCGTCCGCCATATTCTTGCGGGCGTGCGGTTTCTGTTTGTCATAAGGAGCCGGACGCTCGATGGGCAAACGGCGCAGCCGCCGCTTTCGGATTTCAGCCTTCGCAACCAGGCGCGGCTTTTTGCTCTGCAGGAGGCCCGCTCAAGGGGCTGGGTGGATTGATTGTCGTAGCCGCCCTGTCTTGCTGTTTGATCCAAGGGTGTGGCCAGGCGGCCGGAACGTCATTGCGAGGAGCACGGGACGGAGCAATCCAGGCCAGGACCAAAAACTGGATCGCTTCCAACTCGCCTTCGGCTCGCGCTCGTAACGAGGTGGCGCGGTTCGACGCTTTCATTGCCGCGTACGGAGAAATCCATTATCGCGCGGGGTCAAAACCCGTGGGACTTCAGTGGCTGATTATTTTACCTTCTTGTTCAGCGTATCGATGAGAAGCTTGGCAGCCGGGCCCGACGAGGCCGGATTCTGGCCGGTGATCAATTGGCCGTCGGCGACCGTGTGAACGCCCCAGTTCTTGACCTTGGAAAAGGTGGCGCCGAGGCTCATCAGTTCGTCTTCGACGAGGAAAGGGACCACCTTCGCCAACCCTACCTCTTCCTCCTCGCCATTGGTGAAGCCGGTCACGGTCTTGCTCTTGACGAGCGGCTTGCCGTCCGGGCTCTTGACATGGCGCAGGGCGCCGGAGGAGTGGCAGACCAGCGCGAAAGTCTTGCCAGCGGCCAGGAAGGATTCCAAGAGCTTGATCGAGTTCTCGTCTTCGGCGAGATCCCACATCGGCCCATGACCACCGGGGTAGAAGACGGTATCGTAGTCTTCCTGCTTGACGCTATCGAGGCGCGCCGTCCGATCGAGCTTCGCGTTGGCGCCGGCATCCTTCTCGAACCGACGGGTGATATCGGTTTGAAAGCTCGGCTCGTTGCTCTTGGGATCGAGCGGCGGGCGCCCGCCCTTGGGCGATGCGAGGGTAATCTCTGCGCCGGCGTCCTTGAAGACATAGTAAGGCGCCGCCAGTTCCTCCAGCCAGAAGCCGGTCTTGCGCCCCGTATTGCCGAGCTGGTCGTGGGAGGTCAGAACCATCAGGACTTTCATGATGCGCTCCTTTCCTTCGTCGAAGAGTGACCCGCAGCTGTGCTGGCCGGCCCTCGCCCGAGTTGTAATCGTGACAGTGATGCGCGTCTTCCAACGGCCTCCTGGCTCCAGTCCTAATATCTTAAACGCGGCGACCATTCGCAGGTTCGATTCGGCGTGATCGAAAAGATTGAAGGCATCCTTTGCCTTTGGATTGCGGCAAAGACGCATGCCATACTGCCGCCATAGAGACGGTGTTGACACTGGCAAGACTGTTATAGCAGATGGCGCGAACCGCCCAACGTCGCCCTCATGAAGTTCTCTGTCTTACTCATCATCTCTAGTTTTTGCCTTCTCGTTGCGGCAGAGGCAGGAGCCCAGCAAGCTCAGCCTGGCACATCAATTGGCGTCGCTCCGAACCGAGATGCGAGCAAGCACCTGGGCAAAGCGGTTAAGGCAGCGGCTTCAAAAAAAGCCAAGGCACAGAGCCAAACAAGCGCATCCGCTGGCCACGAGGCATTGCCGTGTCCGCGCGCAACGTGGAGGGATGATCCGGTCTGCGCCGATACCGCGGATGAACATACGCTACCGACCCCCTCCTCGCACGGCGTTGTCTCGCCCGCGCCGGCCGCAGAACCCCTCTCGGTCGGTGTCGGCTGGCGGGCCAGCAATGACCAACGTCTGCCCGGCTACGACTCGACCCCCATGCTCGATTCGGTAAGAAAAAATATCCCGGATGCAACCGTGTCAAATCCCGGCTCGCGCATGGACTTGGGATTGAAGTTCGGATTTTAGATGCGGCCAAGCCCGTTTGCCTTGATCGCGCGGGCGGCGAAAAAGCCGCATGGAACATCGCTGCCAAAGTATCATGACCGCCAGAGACGGCGGCATTACATGCCATCCTTGACTCAACCGAGTGTCTCGGACGAAACGCAGGGCACGCCAATTGCCGCAAGCCTCGGGCGAGCCGCCGACCCAGAGCCCTCGATGTCGATGCTCCGGCAGGCGTCTTCCACAACGATCGCGTCGAACCCCAAACGGCGGGCATCTTCAGCGGACCATAGAACACAAAAATCGAAGGCAAGCCCGGCAATAAATATTCGCGAGAATCCCCTTTCTCTGAGATAGCCGGAAAGTCCCGTGGGCGTTAGACGATCGTTTTCAAAAAAAGCCGAGTAGGAATCTATCGCCGGACGGAAGCCCTTGCGGATTACGAGTTCCGCGTGAGGGATTCTGAGCGCCGGGTGGAACTCCGCGCCAGGGCTCCCCTGGACGCAATGGTCGGGCCACAGTTGCTGCTTGCCATAGGCGAGTTCGGTTGTCTCAAAGGGCTTGCGGCCCGCGTGGCTTGACGCAAAAGAAGAATGGCCAGGCGGGTGCCAATCCTGCGTGAGCAGCACATGAGGGAATCTCGCCGAGATCTTGTTGATGAGCGGAACGATTTCATCAGCGTCCGGAACGGCGAGAGCGCCACCAGCGCAAAAATCGTTCTGGATGTCGACCGCCAAAAGGACGTCGATTTCGCTAATGTGAAACGTCATTGCCCGCTTTCCTTCTGGCGGAGCCGTCGGTCAACTGCTTGCGCCAAATCGGCGAGTGCGCCCGATATACGAACGGGGTAGGTGCCTCCCGTTTCGAGCAGCCTCAAGGGTTCGGGGAGGCGCGCGAGCTGGCGCGCGGTCCGCTCACGGATATCCTTCAGGGACGGCGGCGGCGCGATGCGTTTGCCGGCAATCATGACGGGTTGAAGCAGAGGCTCGCCATTCTGGCGGTCACCTTCGATGGAGACAACATCGCCAGCCATGCGGCCATCGGGCGAAAAGCCGCGCCAGACCTGCTTGCGGCCGGGCCATGTCGCTTTTCCGGCCGAGCGCTTGCGCCGCGCCAAACCTCCATACTCTTCAAGCTTATACGCGCAATCGAGAGCTGGCGCATCGGATGAGGTGACGAGGCTTGTGCCGATACCGTAGCCATCGATAGGTGCGCTTTTCCTTATGAGATCGCGAAGGCCGTCTTCATCGAGGCCGCCGCTGGCGAAAATCGCGACATCCTTGAGGCTCCCCTCGTCAAGGATTTTCCGAACCTTGAAGGCATCGGCGGCGATATCGCCACTGTCCAAGCGAACACCATCGATCTTTAAACCCGCCGCGCGGAACCGTGGCGCCAAGGTGACGGCCTTATGCGCGGCTGCTTCCGTATCGTAGGTATCGATGAGGAGAATTAGGCGCCCCGGACAAGAACGTGCGAACTCCTCGAACGCCGTTGATTCGTCATCGTAGATTTGGACGAACGAATGGGCCATGGTTCCGTAGAGAGGAATGCCGAAGAGTTTTCCCGCCAAAACGGTCGCCGTGCCGTCAAATCCCGCGATATAGCTTGCCCGCGCCGCCATCAGACCTGCTTCGGCGCCGTGAGCGCGGCGAAGGCCAAAATCGACAAGCGATTTTTGTGGCGCCGCGAGCACCATGCGCGCCGCCTTCGACGCGACGAGCGATTGGAAATGAAGGATATTGATAAGCCGCGTCTCGACGAGCTGCGCCTGAGGCAGCGATGCCGTCACGCGCAGGATCGGCTCGTTGGCAAAGAATGGCGTGCCTTCGGGAATGGCATGCACATCGCCTGTGAAACGGAAAGCGGTGAGCCAATCGAGAACCGGTGCTTTGAACTGCCCTTGCTTTGCGAGCCAGGCGAGATCCTCGGTGGAAAATCGCAGCCCCTCAAAATATTCTATCGCCTGTTCTAATCCGGCGGCGAGCAGAAAACCCCTCCGAGGAGGCAATGTGCGGACGAAAAACTCGAAAACGGCGGTCTGGGTTTGCTCATTTTCAAGATAGGCCTCGACCATCGTCAACTGGTAGAGGTCAATCAGCAAAGGACCCGCAGCAGAATCCATCTTCTCAAAGCTCACTTGGCGATACGCTGTACCTCTAACAGAGTGCGAGAGAAATTTGGAGAAGCTGCCGGGGAAAAAAGGGAGCGGCTTCGCTTAATAAGCGACTTGCTGTCCAGCGGGGATCTTGGACTCCAGTGCTGAAGAAATCGAAGGATTGCCGTCGCAAATTCCGCGGGAAGCGTTCTGCAAGCTGAATCCTGATTCTCAACAAGCCCTAGAGTTCAATGAGATGGGGATCCCACGGCAAATGGAAAATTGGCCTCACCTGAATACCGCCAATAACGAAATGACCATTTCCAAAAAATCACATCAATTTTAAGATCAAATTGCATACGAGAGTCGTTCCACGCGTTAATCGTTTTTTGCTTACGTGGGTTAATTGAATCGCTGCCATACAGCCATGGCCATGCCGCGTATTGGTGGAGTATGAAACGATTAGTTAACCTGCCGTTTGAACCCGATGCTGTCTCCGAGGACATAGCATGGAAGCTGGTCGACACGCTTTTCCGTCAGACCACGTCCCTGATCAGCGGTGCGTCCGTTTTCATGGTGCTAGGTATTGTCGGTTTTGTTGGCACTGGCTCGCTTTGGTATCTGGGCGGCCTTGCCTACACTTTTTGCGTCTTCCTATGGCGTTTCGGGCAGACCCGCATTTACGCCCGCTCGCGTGACAGTGCAACGCCAGTCGCTTGGGCTTGGCGTAATATCCGTAGCGGCTGGGCAACCGCGGCGGGCTGGGGGGCGTGGAGCGCAGTCGTCCTTTTCGAGCCGGAACAATCCATCGTCATCATGGTAATCGGGATGCATGCGGGCCTCGTAGGTGGCGGTGCTGTGAGAAATTCCTCGGTGCGCGCCGTCGCAACCGGACAGATCATCCTGGCCTCAACGCCCCTGTTCTTTGCCTGTGCTCTATCTAGCAATTCTTACCTCCATGTTTACGCTGGTATTGTTGCCCTTCACCTAGTCGCCGCTTTGACGATCATCGCGAGCTTGCATAAACAGACGCTGCAACTCCTCCTGAGGGAGAAAGATAAATCAGACTTGGTAGAACGCTTAGCAATCGCCAATGAGGATCTCGAATTAATGAATCAGCAACTTGAGTCCTTGGCCGCCATTGACGCCCTCACTAATGTTGCAAACCGCCGCACCTTCGATCTTCGTTCTGCCCAGGAATGGAGCCGTCTAACGCGCGAACAAACTCCCCTATCGATGCTGATGCTTGACGTTGATTACTTTAAGGCCTTCAACGATTCCTATGGGCACCAGGAAGGTGACGTCTGCCTGCAGAATGTCGCTGCGGCCATCTGCTCCGCCGTTCGTCGGCCAGGTGATCTCGTGGCACGCTATGGTGGGGAAGAGTTCGTGGTGGTTCTGCCGGGAACATTTCTGAACGACGCTGTCCTGATCGCCGAGCAAATAAGCGCTGCGTTGAGGACTCTTGCATTGCCTCATGCTATTAGCCCTTTCGGTTACGTCACAGTCAGCATTGGCGCCGCTTGCATGATCCCTCAGCAAGGCTTGACCATAGACGAATTGATGGCAATGACAGACTCGGCACTTTACGCGGCTAAACGAAGCGGGCGGAACTGTGTGCAGGCAGCCGGAGTGCCGATCACAAGGGCTGCGTCCGGGACCATAGTGCCGATGCCCGTTCATTGTCTTACCGCCTAAAAAAGACCTCGCGCCTTGCACCAACACCTCTTCCTCGGTTTCGAGGATATCGACACAGCTCCCACACGGGGACGCAGGGAGAGGACTGAACAAATCGCGGTGTAGCCGCTCGACGCGCGCCAGCATTTCACAGGCGTCCAACCACATCCAGTGCCGTGTGATGTCGCAATCCGCGAATTCAATCCCTCGAGCAACTAGAAAATGCGCGGGAAATGCTTGGGGGGCCCTCAACCTAAAACATTGGCGTTCCAAAGTCGCGCTAACCGCAGATACTATCTCGCTGCCTAAGCACCGCAAGCGACAAATTGCCTTTACTAATTATGCTATCCTAGTCAATCTATGTATTGCTCAGCTTAGCTTCTCTCGAGGTTTGCTCCACAATGGAGGACTGCCATGCAAATCCGATCGAAGGCCTTTCCCGATGGCGGCCCCATTCCGCGGCGGTTTACTTGTGACGGCGAGGATCTTTCTCCGCCGCTGCTATGGAGCGGCGTTCCTTCGCAAGCCCGCAGTCTCGTCATCCTTTGCGATGATCCTGACGCCCCCGGAGGAACGTGGCACCACTGGGCAGTTTATGACATTCCCGCTGACCGCACGGAGCTCACCGAAGGTGCGAGCCATAGCGATGCGCTCAAAGAGGCGCGCAATGATTTCAACAAAATTGGCTATGGCGGTCCGTGCCCGCCGCCAGGCCATGGGCCCCACCATTATCACTTCCGGCTTCTCGCCCTATCGGTTGATCAGTTGGCGGTGGCAGAGGATCCCTCGTGCCGGGACGTCGAGAGGGAGACGCGCAAGCATGTCATCGAGCAAGCAACCCTCGTCGGCGTTTTCGAGCGGAAGTAGATCGAGGATTGCGCCTGCTAAGGGGCAATCCCATGCACGGCCAGCTTCCCATCGGGCTTGAGATCGACAGAGTGCCAAAACGCTCGCTTTCGCGATCGAGCGTTCGCTGGAACCAGATCCTATCCAAGTGAGATGCCGCCGTGAGACGGCTCGCGGAGCGCGAAGATGGAGGTTGATGCGTCTGGTTAATGGGAAAGCGGCTTAGAATGACGAGGTTGTGGATATCGGCTGGAAAGCGCGTTCCCGGACGTACGCTTATGCCGCGATCGTAGCTTTCGTAGATGGTCCCGCGCAGCAACTGGTCGAGAGCCACAAACTCGTGCCCTTCATGAGAGGGTATCTTCTGAGCGCTCACCTCTTGGAGGCACACGATATCGGCCGCAAGTTTCATCATCATCGTGTGGAGGATCGCCACTCGCCGCACGAACTCCCGCTTATGCGCCCTCAGCCAATCAAGGTTTTCGACGTTGAACGTCGCGATACAAATTGAAATCGCCAAATTAGAACGGCAATCAGTGTTCGCCGCGGCTCAAACGCCAGTCGGGTCTGACTGCTTTTATGATCATGACCTCGCCGAGATTCTGGCGCGTCAGAAGCCCAACGAGGGTGCCATCGGGATCGATGACAGCGAGAGCTTTCGCGCGCGGAGCATTGAGGCGGTCGAGCACGGTGGAAAGCGGAGTTCTGCTCCACACGGTCTCGAGGGGCCGCATGAGCGCTGTCACCGGCGCCTCGTGGTCATGGCTTTTCAAGGCTGACAGTATGTCCTCGCGCGCGAGGAGGCCGACTGGCTTTTTGAAGGCATCAACGACTGGAAACTCATGCTGCGCCGCCGCCAAAAGAGTATCGATGGCCTGCCCCAGAGTCGCCTCGACTGGGATCGCATTAAAGCGCGTCTCCATCACGTCGCCCACCGAAAGCGTGCGCGCCGCTTCACCGAAGGCCGACATCTGTGCCTCGCCGCCGGCCGCGACATAGACGAAGATTCCGATGAAAATCAAAAGCGGGTTGCCAAAGAGCCCAAGGAAGCCAAGCCCAAATGCGAGCATTTGGCCAAGGCGGGCCGCGATTTGCGTCGCTCTAGCATTCCCATATTTCAGCGCAAGGATCGCGTGAAGAACCCGGCCCCCGTCCATCGGAAAGGCGGGGATCATGTTGAAGAGAACAAGGAAAATGTTGACGGCGGCCAGGCGGACAAAGAGAGAGATCCGCGGATCGTCGATATGCGCTAAAGAGTCTGATTTGATTGACCCAATGATGCCAAGCAGCAGCAGCGCGATGATGATATTTACCATTGGGCCAGCGATCGCGACGGCGAGTTCCTGCGACGGCTTCTCGGGCATGCGTGGCATGCGCGCGACGCCACCTATGGGAAGTAAAATTACCTCGGGTGTTTCGATGCCAAAGCGCCGCGCCATGAGGATATGGCCAAATTCATGGAGCACAACGCACACGAAGATAAGCACGATGAACAGAATGCTGTCGCGGGCCGCTGGGATGCCTCCTTGCTGCCAAGCGCTCGCGCCAATCCATATAAGGAGGAGGAAAAAGGTGAGATGCACGCGAACGACCGTTGCACCAAAGCGGCCAAGTGTTAAGGACCAGGTCATGGCAGCTGCTCCGCGAGCGCGTTTTTGGTAAATCCGAAACTAACTGAGTTAGGAGGGCTGACGCAAAATTTTTTGTTGGCGCTGCCTTGCCAATAAATCCCGCCTGCCTAGCCGCAGGTCGATTGGCTCATGCCGAGATTGACGGTTCCGGCCTATATCGGCAGCTAGAGGAGCAAGTAATCCCGCCAAATATGAACAACCTCCGCCATTCCGAAGCTTAATGGCCCGCAAGCTAAGTATCTCGGAACTGTTGGGAAGTTGAAAGGATACTCTTATGTTCTTTACGGGAAGGCCTTTAATGGCATGGTTCGTTTTGGGCTGATCGCGTGAGCAATGAGGACGAAAAATGCAAGTGCCTTTGCAAATTAGTTTTGAGAATATGGAGCCTTCCGAGGAAATTCGGGCCGAAATCGAAAAACACGCCAAAAGGCTTGAGAAATTCAATGGCCGTATCACCAGCTGCAAGGTGGCGGTCATTGCACCGCATACACGCCACCGGAATGGTGATCTATTCAAGATCGACATCCGCATCGCTGTTCCGCAGCGAAAGGATATTTTCGTCACGAAAACGCATGGCGACGTGTCAGAGCACCAGCATATCAACGTCGCGATCAAGGACGCTTTCGCGGCCGCCCAGCGGCAGCTTGAAGACGTAGTTCGCAAGACCCGTGGAGACGTCAAGCTGCACGAGGCCGAGGACCACGGCCGCGTCTCAAAATTCCTTGCCGGCGAGGATTACGGATTTATTGAAACATCCGACGGTCGCGAAATCTACTTTCATCGCAACAGTGTTTTAAACAATGGGTTTGAACATCTCTCCATCGGCTGCGAAGTTCGCTTCGTTGAGGAGATCGGAGAGAAAGGTCCACAGGCAAGCACTGTCCGCCTCATCGGCAAGCACCATCTGAGGGAGGATTAGCGTGGCTGAAGTTCATCCGTAAATGCTGGACTTCGGAAACCCAAACGATTCACGATCAATCCGCTCCAGCAAATGCCGGGACTGACACGCCAAAGTCTGTCCCATAGCCGCGTCCCTCCACCCAGCGGAAAAGATTGAACCATCAAGGCCTGGGATCAAACAGCTAGCTTGCGAAGGCCGTGCGGCGCTGCCTTAGAGGGCAATAGGACCGAGGTCTCCGACAGTGTTCGTTCCGGGCAACAATCCTCTCGCGCGGGCTGCGATCTTGCAATTGGATCCAGTGCCCGTGATCTCGAATAAATGATAGCTAGCGCGGTGATGAGGTTTACCCCGGACCACGGATGCTGAGGGAACGCAGACCGCCGGCACGAGGCCAAGAGGACCGCTTAGGCGAGTCACACACAGGCGGTGATTATGGCCGTGGATGATGAGTTCGGCGCCAACCCGTTCGATAATGGCTTCGAAACTTCGGGCATCGACAAGCCCGCGCCCCAGGTGGGAAGCGGTTTTTTCAGGCGGATGGTGCAGCATCACGACACGGATCAGATCACGCCGCCGGGTTTCCACAAGCACCTGCTCCATTTCCCGCAATTGCCGTTGGCCCAAATAGCCAGAAGCAATGAATAAAGGTGTTGGAATGCCGGAGGATAGGCCGATGAGCGCCACCTTCCCGCGCACCCTAAGATACGGAAAGTGGCTCTCGCTGCACTCGTCACTCGTTGTCCAAGGCGAAAATGTTCGTGCAAGATCGGGGAGCGAGCCGCGCACATAAGCATCATGATTGCCTGGCACAAAGCTTACGTCCTCCGGCGACCCCAGCGTTTCCAGCCACACGCGGGCGAATTGAAATTCCGCCGGCAAGCCGATGTTTGAGATATCCCCGGTCACTGCGATGTGATTGGGGTGGTGTGCTCTCATGTCGGCGATGATCTGATCAAGCACCCCCATGTGGTGAATGCGGGAGCGCGAGCGCGTCCAGTTGAGATAGCCCGTCACGCGCTTGCCGAGAAGCTCCCGCCGTTTTGGCCGTGGCAAAGGACCAAGATGTGGATCGGAGAGGTGGGCTAGAAGGATTTTCACCCGGGCAATCTGTGTACAAGGCGCCCGACGTCAAGAGGCGCCGATGAGTATTCCTGTCGCAAGAACGATGGCGCCCCCAAGGACGATTTGCAACACCGCTCGCAAAAAAGGCGTGGACATGTAGCGTGTGCGCACCCACGCTATAATCCACAGTTCCGCCGTGACGACGGCACAGGCTACGGCGGTCGCTATCCAGAAGGAATTGGGTAAGGAACCCGGAATGAGATAAGGCAACGAATGACCAAGGCCGCCAAGGGCCGTCATGATGCCGCAGATGGCGCCGCGGAGAATCGGCGAACCCCGCCCCGTCAGAGCGCCGTCGTCCGACAATGCCTCGGCAAAGCCCATGCTGATGCCGGCGCCGATCGCGGCAGCCAGACCGACAAGGAATGTCGGCCAGTTATTCTGCGTGGCGAAGGCCGCGGCGAAGAGAGGCGCCAAGGTAGAAACTGTGCCATCCATAAGGCCGACGAGCCCAGGCTGCACGTACTGCAAGACGAACATCCGGCGGCTTTCCGCCTCTTCCTTGCGGCGCTGCTCGGGTGTGAGAATCTTGCTTTCAATCTTGGCGGCAAGCTCCTCATGGCCTTCCTCCGTCTTGGCGAGCTCGCGCAGCAAATTGGCGACGGCGGGATCTTTCGCTTGCGCCGCCGCCTTATTGTAAAAGGCGGCTGCCTCAGCCTCTCTGAGCTCAACCTCGCGGCGGATTGCCTTCAGGGGCAGGTTGCGGATTAGCCAGACAGGAGGGCGGCGAATAAAAAAATTCACGTCACCGCGGCGAATGGGCGGAAGATGAGGCCCAAACCGGACATGATAAAGATCCGTTAATCTCTGGAAATGGCTTTCCTCGACCTTTGCCATGTCCTCAAAAATCTTGGCAGTTGCGGGATAGCGCTCAGCTAAATCCTCCGCGAAAGCGAGGTAAACCCGGTTATCGTCTTCCTCCGACGCAATCGCGAGCGCGAGGATTTCCTTCTCAGTTAAATTAGAAAAATTTTTCACGGCGACTCCCTTAAAGCGAAAATCTCTCGTCGCAAAGCCCGCACCAAATATCCCCCAGAAGCGTTCCAACGAGGCAAGGATCCGCTTTGGCCAACAGCATTTTAAGCTATTCAAAATGTCTTGACTCGCACACGGCGGAAACTTCTCTAAACATATTATTATGTCGTCGTCGCTAATGGTCACCTTATGAACGTGGCGCACTGGAGTTGGCGCGCCTCGGCGGGCGCGGCGCTAATCGCGTCCGCGTTAGGAGGCGCCGGGGCACAGGAGCCGGCGCTCCGCAAGATCACCCATGTCATTGAGCTTTTTACGAGCCAGGGTTGTTCCTACTGCCCTCGCGCCGACCAATTGGTTCAAGCAATCGCCCATGAGCCTGGTATCGCCGCTGTCTCCTATCCTGTTGATTATTGGGATTATATTGGCTGGCACGATACACTTGCCTCGCCGGGCAATACGCAGCGCCAAAAATCTTACGCAGCGGGAAAGGAAGGGGGGCAAGTTTTCACGCCGCAAATTATCGTTGACGGATCGGTGAGCGTTGCCGGCGGCGATCACCACGCGCTCCATGAAGCGATGGCAGGGGCGGGCCTCCCGAGCAATGACGCCGATGCAGCGATCACCCTGAGGCATGAGGGCAGCCACTTCTTCGCGGATATCGCGGGTGGCCAGGGTGGCCCGGCGACGGTGCTGGCGCTGCGCATTACGCCTTCAAGCACGGTACGCATTCAGAGGGGTGAAAATGCCGGCAGAACCGTGACCTACACCAACGTCGTCCGCGAAATCAATGACCTTGGGGTATGGACCGGGGGAGCGATAAGTTTCGAGCTCCCGAGCACGGCCAATTTAGACGATGGCTTTATCGTGCTGCTTCAGAAGGGCACGCCTGAGCAACCAGGCGCAATTCTTGCCGCGGCCAAAACGGCGGGGCTTTAGAAATAAAACTCCGCTAGCTGAGCCTTTTCATTCTGTGTTTTTCCAAAATCTGATTTTTTGATGGCCGTCCAGGAACGCCTTTTGCCAGCTGCGCTCACGGCATATAGAGGAGAGACTGCGGCCTTTGCTGGCACGCCGCTCAGGAGCAAAATCGCATCATGTCCTACCCGTTTCTTCGTGAGGCCCTTCTGGTTCCATTTTTGATCACCGCACTTTCGATTTGCGCAAGCCCGGCCCTATCAAAGGCTAAGCCTAGCGAACACACCGCCGCCGCAGAGGATAAGAAAGGCAGCAAACCATCCCAGGTTGGAAGCTATGGCGATTGGGGAGTGTTTGTCGCGCAGGGAGATAAGTCGAAAACCTGCTACGCGCTGGCAACGCCCAAGGAAAGAACTCCTCCGGGGCTCACCCGCGACCCTGCATATATGTTTATCGCGAATCGGCCGGGAGAGCATATCCGGCAAGAAGTCTCCGTCATTTTGGGATTTCCCGTAAAAGAAGGCGCGGGAGCTCGCGCCGAGCTTACGGGCAGTCCCGGTTTCGATCTTGTCGCCAAAGGGACGAATGCCTGGATCAAAAACCAGGCCCAGGAACCTCAATTTGTTGAGGCCCTGAAAAAAGCACCGAGGCTCACCGTTAAGGCGCCATCGGTTAAGGGGCACGTTACAACCGACAGCTACGCTCTCAATGGCCTAGCGCAAGCTCTTGAACGGGTTGATAAAGAATGCCCTTAATGGGGCAAAAGCGCCTTTCCCTGCTATTATAGACAAAAGATCGATCTACTCGCGATGAGGGCTTGCCGAAAGCCCCAAGAAAAAACGGATGAATGAGGCCTAGAGGAGGAAGCCATGTCTGATGCGGTGTATCCGGTTCCGGAGGAGTGGAAACGGCGCGCCTATGCCGGTGATAAGAAATATTCTGAGCTTTACGCCCGCTCATTGGCGGATCCAGACGAGTTTTGGGCCGAGCAAGCCGCCAGGATTGATTGGATCAAGCCGTTCACCAAAGTAAAGAATACCTCTTTCGGCCCCGAGACCGTCTCGATCAAATGGTTCGAAGACGGAACGCTTAATGTTTCGCAGAACTGTATTGATAGGCATTTGCTCCGGCTTAAAGACCGCACGGCGATTATCTGGGAGGCGGATGATCCGCAGGTCTCAAGGCATATTACCTACCAGGAGCTTTATAATGAAGTTTGCCGTTTTGCGAACACCCTCAAGGCCCTGGGAGTCAAGAAGGGCGATACAGTAACGATATATCTGCCCATGATCCCCGAGGCGGCCTATGCGATGCTCGCCTGCGCTCGAATTGGCGCCGTGCATTCGGTGGTATTTGGCGGCTTTTCCCCCGATTCCTTAGCCGGGCGCATAGAAGATTGCCGCTCGAAGGTTCTTATCACGGCCGATGAAGGAAGGCGCGGCGGCCGCGCCACGCCTCTTAAATCGAATGCCGATGAAGCCATCGAAAAGACTGGAGACATCGTCCGAACTGTCGTTGTTGTCCGCCACACTGGCGGCTCTATCGATTGGATGGAGGGCCGCGATATTTGGTACCACGAAGCGACGGCCAATACCTCGCCCGAGTGCCTTTTCACCGAAATGAATGCCGAGGACCCATTATTCATCCTTTACACGTCCGGATCTACCGGCACCCCAAAAGGGGTTGTTCATACCACCGGTGGTTACCTGCTCTTTGCTGCTCTAACGCATCACTATGTGTTCGACTATCATGACGGCGATATCTACTGGTGTACGGCCGATGTCGGTTGGGTCACGGGGCATAGCTATATCGTCTACGGCCCGCTCGCCAATGGCGCGACGACGCTCATGTTCGAAGGGATTCCCTCTTATCCGACGATGTCGCGTTTTTGGGAGATCGTCGACAAGCACAAAGTCAATATTTTTTATACGGCGCCGACTGCGATCCGCGCCCTGATGCGCGCTGGAGAGGCTCCCGTCAAGGCAACGAGCCGCGCGTCATTGCGGCTGCTTGGCTCCGTGGGTGAGCCGATCAATCCCGAGGCCTGGGAATGGTATCACCGCGTTGTTGGTGAGAGACGCTGCCCAATTGTCGATACGTGGTGGCAGACAGAAACTGGCGGAATTTTGATTAGCGCTCTCCCTGGAGCCACCGATTTAAAACCAGGCTCGGCAACCCGGCCTTTCTTTGGGGTTGAACCTGAGGTGGTCGACGGCGGGGGAAATGTTCTTCAAGGGGCATGCTCCGGTAATCTCGTCATCGCGGATTCATGGCCGGGGCAGATGCGCACGGTTTATGGAGATCACGAGCGCTTTGTCCAAACATATTTTTCTGCCTATCGAGGCAAATATTTCACCGGCGATGGCTGCCGCCGCGATGAGGACGGCTATTATTGGATCACCGGGCGTGTCGATGACGTCATCAACGTTTCCGGCCATCGGCTTGGCACAGCTGAAGTCGAGAGCTCCCTTGTCGCGCATGAGAAGGTTGCCGAGGCGGCGGTTGTTGGCTACCCGCACGATATTAAGGGACAAGGAATTTATGCGTATGTCACGCTCATGATCGGCGAGGAACAAACTGAAGAACTGCGGGCCGAGCTCGTCGCTTGGGTACGCAAGGATATCGGCCCTATCGCCAGCCCGGACGTGATCCATTTTGCGCCTGGCTTACCTAAAACCCGGTCGGGCAAGATCATGCGCCGTATCCTACGCAAGATCGCCGAAAGGGAATTCCAAGCGCTCGGCGATATCTCGACATTGGCCGACCCAAGCGTTGTTGAAGATTTGATTCGCAACCGGATCGGCTAAACGGCGTTACTGGTCTGATCGCGAGGCTATCGAGATAAAGCTCTGGCTTCCACCATGGATTGCCGCGCCGATCCGCGGCCCTTTGCCGGGAATTAACTCCTCTTCGGCGTAATGGGGATCGTGAATCATTCAATCGCGGTTTTGCCATGGTACAGCGTCGCCTGCCCTTGCGCCTCGCGTCGGGCCTTATTTATTTTTCGATTGCTCTTTTTTCCATTTCAATAACTATGTCGCCCTCAAAAGCTCGGGAGCTTGTTGCGTTCTCGGAAAATTATCCGCCGGGGACAATCATCATCAAGCAGAGCGAGCGCAAACTCTACTTCACGATGGGAACGGGATCGGCGGTTCGCTACCCGATCGCCATCGGCCGTGAAGGCAAGGCGTGGCAAGGCTCGGCCTTCGTCCAAGGAAAAGTGCTTTCTCCTGCTTGGTCGCCGCCTGACGACGTTCGCCAAGACCATCCAAACTTCCCAAGCGTCATTCCTGGCGGCTCGCCGCGCAACCCCATGGGCGTTGCGGCGATTACTCTCAGCCTTCCGGAGGTAGCTATCCACGGTACGACCGCGAGCATGCGCAAGTCGGTGGGGACCGCCGCTTCTTACGGCTGCATTCGCATGTACAACGAGGACGTCATGGACCTTTTTCATAGGGTTAAGGTCGGAACGCCCGTCGTCGCCATTCCGTGATTTTCTGGTGGAGACCACGGAAGAAAAAGTTGTCTCCGCTTTCTAATTCTTCGACGGCGGGCTATTTCTCCGCTTAGGAACCGGAAAGGGTGGGGCGGCCCGGTCTTTATTTTGATTGAAGATTAGTCTAGCCAACGGATATGGTTGGGTTGCGTCCGATATGCTATCGGTCACGGTTGTCCCCATTGGGAGATCGGAACTAGCATTGCTGGTGTCGCGTTGGAGTTAGGTTTCGTCCCGCCGAGCTTCCGGCGTGGCTGTGCTTGACCTTCTCGAGAGCCGCCATTGCAGGCGGTTTTTTGCAAGGAGTAATCGGTGGAAACAAAAGCCCTCGATCCGGCCGAACTTGCCAATCAAATCATCGACGTTATTGTGAAGGAAGGAATGGTCGATCGGGCGAAAGCCACGCTTGACGCCACGATTGAAAGTTTAGATTTGAAATCAATCGATATTGTGATGATTTTGACATCCATAGAAGAGAAGTTCGACGTTTATATCCCGATGGATGGGCCCTTTCACGAGGCCAAAAGCATCGGCGACCTTATCAACGCCGTTGCGGCATACATTATCAAAGAAAAAAACTGAATGGCTGAAGCCCGGCGCATCGCCGTTACAGGAATGGGGGCGGTCTCGGCCGCGGGAATGAGCGCTCCCGCCCTTTGGAAAGCCGCGCGCGACGGTCGATCTTGCGTTGGAGAGACACGCTTTGTCCGGCCCTACCGCGGCCGCATCAGGATTTCCGCGCAAGTGCCGGAATTCGATCCCGCGGATCATATCGATCAGAATTTGCTCCCCTTTTGTGACCCGGTGGCCCAATATCTCTTCGCCGCCGCCGAGGAAGCCATGGCGCAGGCCCGGCTCGACCCAAACCGTAAGATGGGGCCGCGCACGGCAACGATTATCGGCACCGGTATCGGGGGGATGCACACAATCGAAAACGGTCTCTACCTGGCCCTAATCGAGCAAGGACGTCCTGATCCGCTCACGGTCCCGCGCCTCATTCCAAGCGCTTGCCCGAGCCTCCTCAGCATCCGCTATGGGGCGACCGGACCCTGTTTCGCGGTTGCTAGCGCATGTTCGTCGGCGACGCAGGCCATCGGGATTGGCGTCCACCTCATCCGTTCTGGGCTTGTTGATCGCGCCATTGTCGGCGGTAGCGAGGATTGCCTTTCCAACAGCTCGATCTTGGCGTGGGAAGCGCTGCGCGTGCTGACGCCTGATAAATGCCGGCCTTTCTCCAAGGGGCGCAATGGAATGGTCCTCGGCGCCGGCGGCGCGGTTTTCATCCTTGAAGAGGAAGCGCATGCAAGAGCGCGGGGTGTTGAGCCAATCGTCGAGCTTGCCGGTTATGGAACGACGGCGGATGCCAAGGATCCCGTGCGGCCTGACGCGGCGGGAGCCGCCGCGTGCATGCAAGCCGCTTTGGCGGACGCGGCGGTGGAGCCCGAAGAGATCGACTATATAAACGCGCATGGCACCGGAACGACCGCCAATGACACGACCGAATCAGAGGCGCTCGCGACGGTTTTTGGTTCGCGTCTGCCAAAAATTCCCGTTTCATCATCGAAACCTATCCATGGGCATGCACTCGGCGCCGCGGGCGCTCTAGAGCTCGTCGTCACCATCGGCGCGGTTCGCGAGAACGTCGCTCCACCGACGATTAATTGGACGGGCGCTGATGCAAAATGCCCGGTCGATGCGGTGCCTAACGAAGCGCGCCCCGTGCCGATGCGGACGGCTCTCACCAATTCTTTTGCATTTGGGGGCATCAATGCCAGCCTTGTCGTCCGCGCTGTCGCAGCATGACCGCTTATGACATAAGCCAGCTGCCCGCAGTTGCGTCTGGCGGTGAATCAATTAGCCTTCCAGCCATTCGTGTGCGTATCGAGCCTAGCGAAATCGCCGCCTTCTCGGCAGCGACAAAAGCAACTGGAAACCCAGATTTCGTCCCGCTGACCTTCCCTTGCCGTTGGTTGGCCCTCCCCGATGTTCGCATGCTTATCTTGCGGATGATCGGGGGCGATGGCTATCTGCCAGTTCACGAGGCGCAGAGCTTCTCCTATGAAAAACGCCTCGAAGCTAACACGCCGTATATTCTGACCGTCACAGCGGAGTCGAAAAATCAGCCACGGCGCATCGTCCTTCAGATGAAGGTTTCCACCGAGAATGGGAGCATTTGCGCCCGCCTCGAAACTATCTTGCGCAGCGTTAGGCTTTTCCCGGAATCGCGAGCATGACCCGCGCCATCGCGGAAGCGAACCGAGACGATGGGCCGGCTGCTGGGGAAATCATTCAACCCAAGAAATTCGGGCCCTTTACCTACGACGCCTTGGCCCATTACGCGGCTGCCTCGGGCGACGATAATCCATTGCATCTTGACCGAGAGGCCGCCGCCTCGGCTGGGCTTGACGGCTCCCCCGTCCACGGCATGCTGATGCTTTCCTGTTTCGAGTCCCTCCTCATGAGCTGGCGGCAGGATTTTTTTATTGCCAAATTTTCAGCAAAATTTCTACAGCCGGTGCTGGTTGGGCAAAGCATTATTTTGGCGGGGCGTGTCTTGCGTAGCCTTCCTGGCCTCGATGCTGGACTTCTCCTGCGGCTTACCGCCCGTAATGAAGAAGGCGGCCTTGTGATCCTCGCGGAGGCGACCGCAGCTCGCCGAGACAATGATCTCCGCACTTAAGATGAGGGCGCGATCTATCCTCATCACTGGGGCTTCGAGTGGTATCGGTCAGGCGCTCGCCCTTGCTTACGCCCGCGCCGGAGTTCGTCTGGCGCTCATCGCGCGCGATGCCGAACGTTTGCGCGAGACGGCGGATGAAGCTCGAAGGCACGGGGCTGAGGTCGATTGCGGCCTCCTCGATGTGCGCCAGCAGGAAGCCATGGCAGCATGGATCAAAGCCGCCGACGGCAAGCGTCCCATCGACCTTGCCATCGCCAATGCTGGCATTACGACCGGCCTTGGACCCAATGAAGCGGCGGAAGATCCAGCGGCCGTTCGCGCCATAATTGGCATTAACCTTATTGGAGTGTTAAACACGGTTGAGCCCTTAATTCCGTCGATGTTATTGCGCGGGGCCGGGCATATTGCTTTTATGGGCTCCATCGCCGGACTACGCGGGCTCCCCTATGCGCCGGCTTATTGCGCAACGAAGGCAGCGGTTCATGCCTATAGCGAATCCCTGCGCGGCCGCCTTGGCTCAAGAGGCGTGCGCGTCACGCTTATCGTTCCCGGCTTTGTGAAAACTCCCCTGAACGACAGTATTGATGCAATGAAGCCGCTCGAAATGAGCGCGGCGGACGCGGCAGTACGCATTCAACGCGGGCTTGATAGGGGCCAAGCCGTCATAGCGTTCCCCGCGCCTTTATATTACCTCACTCGCCTAGCAAAACTTCTGCCAATTACGCTTGTGGACAAAGTTATGTCGCAATTCAAGGTTAATGTACCGCGAACAGAAGAACGAAATTCTTAAAATCCTGCATCTATACGCGGGCGAGATAACTTAACCCCTCCTTAATTCTCTTCTGTCTACAAAATAATCACTCAATTCCTGCAACAAATTGTTGCAATTTGTTGGTTGTCGGGCGCCGTCTTTTTGTTTCAGATTTTACCATGTTCGGCGACGCGTGAGTGATAGACCAGACCATTGTTTCGAGGAATGTTTTAGTCAGCGGCTGAGTTTCTGATTCATCGCCTACTAATCATAACGAGGAATTCTCTTCGTCGCCGTCGTCAATCTCATAATTGTTCGAGACAGATCATTAAAAAATGAGCGAAGGACCACGGCGAATCGGGGGGAACTATTGAGCGACTTCGATTTTTTCCAGATTGGCTGCGAGATCTGCCTAATCGCCTCCTTTTGCGGTCTCCTCTATGTTGGCGGCGGTTTTGTAATTCTCATCGGGATCAACATTTTTGAGCAGACGGCTGGCCGGCTGCTTCGCGAACCACGGCCCGCTAACGTTGTTAGCGAAGGCAAACTGCCTCACGTTCTTGTGCAAATTCCGGTTTACAATGAACCCGCCATGGTCGCGGACTGCCTGCGCTCGGTCGCTAACCTCGATTGGCCCAAGAATAAACTTCATATTCAATTGCTCGATGACAGCACGGACGGAACGACCCGGATAGCGCATTTCGCCGTTCAGCATTTGATTCGGCAAGGTTTCGATATTCTCCACCTGCGCCGAGCCACGCGCAATGGGTATAAAGCGGGCGCCCTAGCCGTGGGCCTTGGTTACTCGGATGCTCCTTTCGTGGCGCTTCTCGATGCCGATTTTAGACCCCCATCGAATTGGCTGCGCGCGACAATCCCTGCTCTGCTCGCCGACCCAATGGCAAGCTTTATTCAATCGCGCTGTGAATTTGCCAATTACCGTTCGAATTGGCTAACTCGGGCGCAGGGCCTGATGTTTGACGCCCATTTTGCCGTCGAACAAGCAACCCGCTTCCGTGCCGGCTGGCTCTTCCAGTTCAATGGAACGGGCGGGATCTGGCGCCGCGCCGCCATCGACGCGGCGGGAGGCTGGTCGGGCGACTCGCTTTGCGAGGACCTTGATCTCACGATCCGCGCTGAAATCGCCGGATGGCATGGACTTTTCTCAATGGATCCCGCCGTACCCGGCCTTGTTCCCGAAAAAGTTTCACACTGGCAAGTACAGCAGAGGCGTTGGTCGAATGGCTTCGTGCAAGTTGCCCGCAAGCTCCTTGGCGAGGTCTGGGCCGCTGATTGGCCAATTTGGCGAAAGCTCTCTGCCAGCTCCTTGATCCTCATTCAGGCATTTTACCCGTGTGTTGCGCTCGCCTGCCTCTCCTTGGTGGTATGCTCATTTATTCGCAATGGTGACCTTACGCCTTATATGGTTGGGTTGGCCATGATCGCCGGGTTGATCCTTTTCATCGCCGTCGGCATGACGCTCGTCCCATACATCATTCTGCGGCGTGGATCGTTAGGGGCCTACCTCGCCACCCTCGCCTCGCTCGTGCCCTTAATGATTTACGTGAGCCTTTCCAACGCGCCATCGATTTTGCGAACCGTCTTTGGCGCAAGCGAAACATGGAAGCGCACCCCGAAGACAACCCGCCTCCTCGATACGTCCTTGCCCGCCGAGCAGCTGAATAAGGCGAGCTAACGGCTGATTCTTGCGACGCTGCGGTCGACCCTTGTGTAAAGCGTAAATTGCGGGTCGAAAATAAACTTCAGCAAAAGAGCGGCCCAGGAACTGTACACCTGGAGGCCCGAGTAAAATTCCGGAGCAATCTTTGTGAGCCGAGGCAGCCGTGACCAAGGAACATCCGGGAAATCATGGTGCTCGTTATGATACCCAATATTCAGGGCGATGAAATTGATAAAACCGGAATAGTTTGATGTCTCTTTTGCCGGATCGTCGGTAAAATGCTCTTGCAGCCAGCGTGCGCCGAGCGGATGCAAGCCGCCTACCGAAAACCAAAATGAAGCAAAAAGGTAGATGAGCGCATTAGGGCCGAAACAAGCTAATAGAATAAAGTCGTAAATAAAGGCACAAGCTGCATTGATGTAGGTCCAGCGGCCTTTAATCGGAACAGAGCCCTTGAGACGCCGCAGGCGGGTGATCTGGAAAACCGGGAACAAAAACATCCATGCCGCCTTGCCAAGCGCGGTTCTACCAAAGACACGCGCTTCCCAATGGCTCGGGAGATCGGCGTCGTAATCATAATCGCCGAGATGGGAATGATGCTTCATATGATAACAGCGAAATGCCATGGCCGTCGGGATGCTATTTGGTAAATCGGCGATGATAGCGACCCATTTGTTGAGTGTGTTTGACTTAAAGACACAATTGTGGGTCCCATCATGGATGACGACAAACATGGCGTGATTGGCGAAGGCGCCGAAACAAAAGGCAGCAAGCAAAGCCACCCACCAATAGGAGAGGCCAAGCCCGCCAAGGCTCGCGGCGGCAAGGGTTTGGGCGGCAACGGCGGCAAGAGTAATCACGGCCGTCATTGGATCCTGGCCAATAAGCCTTGCTGCCTCCGGATGGGCGGCGAGGATCGCCCGGCGGCGTAGCGGATGCGGACGCGGAAGGCTGGTTGCGATAAACCCTGCCGTGGGCTCCGGCTTTTGCGAGGATTGTTCCTTGAAAATCCGCACATTCATGGAACGACCTCCTTTCGTTACCATTTTACGCGCCGTTTGTTTGGGGCCGCCATTTCAGTCGAGATCCTTCTCGTAAATCCGATGGACTTTATCGATTTTTGCGCCAGAAAGTTCGATCGGCCTGCGCATACCGAGATTGTCTTCTAGCACCCAGCCGAATTCAACGTGCTCGATCGAGCTCGTTTTACTGCGCCGGCGCGCCTCCTCTATAAAAGCGAGGATAACGGCACCTCCCGCGGCTTTACGGTGAAGCGCGCGGCGAATGCCGAACAGTGCGAGCCGCCCAGACCGGTATTGGTGTTTGCGTATGCGCTGGATCAAACGAAATAATCCCGAAGGGAATAGTCGGCCGCCGAGATCTGAGGTGATCTCATGCAAATTCGGCAGTATGATGCCGAATGCTTGTGGCGTGCCATCGAGTTCGATCATGAAGCCGCCTTCGGGAGGCATTACATATTTCAGCGAGTCAGCGCTCGACATAAATTCCTCGAGCATAAAGGGCACATATCCCCAATTCTCACTCCACGCATCGTTGAAGATATCGATGATAATCTCCGCTTCCTTGGCGACATTCTTCAAATCGATGGTTCGAATATGGAGCCTCTCCCGCCATTCGGGCCGGTCCAAGATGCTGCCGCTCGCCTCCCGGTCCCTTGCGCCAACATCATAACGATAGGAGATAAGATCCTTAGCTTTTTTGTAGCCTCGGCGCTCAAGGGCCTCGGCAAGATAGGCCGGCGTCCACGCGATGAGAAACATCGGGGTGGCCTCAAAGCCCTGAACAAGCAGGCCCAGCTCGCTCCAGATGGATGGAGAAAAAGGGCCGTGCGTGCGCGCCGCGCCGTGTTGCCGCAGCCAATCCTCGGCGGTCTTTAGCAAAGCCGCGATAACGTCGCCGTCGTCGATGGCATCAATGCAGCCAAATTGCGCCGGCGAGGCTCCGATGGGCTTATAAGCCTTTTCGTAGACTTGAGCAGAAACTCTCCCTACCAGCCTGCCATCTTTGCGAGCCAGCCACGCTTGCGATTGAACCATTTTGAAGTGGGGGTTGAGGCTTCGGGAAAACATCGTCCAACGCTCCGCATCGAGGGAGGGCGCGAAACCGGGCTGGCCTCTGTAGATGAGGCGTGGGAGCCTGCAAAAGGCGAGAAAATTGAGGAGCCCATTCGCTGGAATGATTTCGATGTTGCCGGGAGTTTTGCTCATCGCTCCGCCCTGGTTATATTGAGCTGCGCCAAGCCAGCTTGGCTGCGGACCAAACAAAAGAAGCGCAACAGATTGAACGCAGGCGCGGAATAAGCGGTCAGCCTGCCGCGCTCAGCGAGTGCGCCGGCGCCGCATGATGCTGTGCCGAGCGGCGCTTTCCGAGCAACTTTATGACACCCTTGATCTCTGCTTCGCTGTGAAGGGCAGAAATAAAAAAGCGCAGTCTCGGCTGATCTTTGGGGACCCCGATTTGAATGATCGGTGGTACATAATAGCCGTGTTCCAGCAAATGGCTTGAAGCAGCCAGCGTATCGAAACTATCCGAGAACAGTATCGGAATGACTCCACGGCCAATCGCCGGGCCCGTATCGAGGCCAGCCTCCTGGGCGAGTTCAACAAAAAGCTCCGCGTTCCGGCGCAAGCGTTCGATGCGCCAAGTCTCCTGCTGCATCAAATGCAAAGCCATCTCAGCCGCCGCCGAAATAACGGGTGAAAGACCGACACTGTAGACGAACCCCGGCAGGGTATAGCGCAACCATTTAATGACTGCCTGCTTGGCGGCAACAAACCCGCCACACGAGCCAAGCGTCTTCGATAAAGTACCGATAATGAGGTCGATCCGTTCCGGATCGATACCGGTATGCTCCCAAAGCCCGCGGCCGTTTTGACCTAAAACGCCAATCGAATGCGCCTCATCGATGAGCAGCCAAGCGCCATGCCTTTCCTTTAACCCAACGAGCCGGCCAAGATCGGCGACATCGCCATCCATGCTATAGAGGCCTTCCGCCACGATCAGTGCGTTGCGGTAATTGCCGCGCGTGCTTCGCAGCAGATAATCGAGGTGATCGAGATCGTTATGGCGAAAGATGACTGTCTTAGCGGCCGTGCCCTTAGCGCCGCTTACGATGCTATTGTGAGATAGCTCATCGATTAGCAGTGCGTCATGGGTGCCGAGAATATGAGAGATTGTTGTGACGTTGGTGAGGTACCCGCTGACCAGCGTCAACACTTCCTCAACGCCAAGAAATTCGGCGAGGGCAATCTCTAACGAGCGGTGGCTCGATCGCTCTCCCCCGACAAGGCGAGATCCAAGCGCGCCAATTCCCAATGTGTTGAGCGCGGACGATGCGGCGGCCTTAACTGCTGGATGCGCCGCGAGGCCTAAATAATCGTAGTTTGCGAAGCTAACGAAGTGCTGGCCGCCGATTTCCACTTCCCGCTTTAGCTTGTCGACCGGTGCAAAAAAAGGATCGCCGTGGTCAAGATAGGCTTTTCCAGCGAGCCGGAAGCGCTTTGTTGCATAATCTACGAGGCTGTTTGTCTTTTGCACTTGCGTATTCGGCAGCTCAGATAGAGACGTGGCGTTAGAAACGTTAGCATCTTGGCGGGTGCGTTCTTCTTCGCGCACCTTGTGGAAGTTTAGAACCGAATCTCGGCATAGCATCATGCTTCAAAAGGAGCAAAAGGAGAACGTCTCCTCAACTGTTAAATCTTCGTCCGCGTATTCGAACAAAAAGCAAAAATGCCTTTCTTTTCAGAAGCTTGGTTATGATTGTCAATTCCCGTTACAAAACGTAACAAAATTCCTGTTTATAAGGTTCCCTACTCAAAGCCTTGCACAGAAAATTTGCGGCCACGCAGGTTACTATTTGGTTAAAGGCAGATCCGCGTTGAACGTCGCGATGGTCGCGGATTTATCATTAAGAAACTAAAGATGATTTTTTTCGACATCCTCGCAAGACATACCGAGCTGAGATAAACCTTCTTCAAGGTAATCCCCGAGGAGCGGAATGCCAAGAAGATAGGCCGCCGTGCGTTTATTATGCGCCCGGAGAGCCTCGCTTCGCAACTCGTCCCACTCATCAACTGTCGCGTCGCCACGGCCTAGCCATGCCAGAGCGACGAGGTCTACCTGCTCATCGATATTCATGGCATCGATAAAACCACGGATCTCCTCGATCACCGGATCGTCGCGATGGTCTTCGAGAACGGCTATCATGCTGTCATCGGATGCGTTGGACGAATCATTCGGGTCGGTGAGGGCGTCCTTCGCATCGAATTCGCGCGCTTTGATGATGATAAAACAGATTTTTTCACTAGCGATAGAGAGTGTTGGTGATGAATCTGCCATGGATCTTACCGCTCTTTTCGGTGGGCTTTAAGGCGCTGTTCGATTCTAACGAGATCCACCGATCCGGCAAGAAATTCCTCGGCCCAGGAACCAGGCCATTATTGACTGTGCGAAGTGAGTTTAGCTTTAGGACAAGGGTAAGGGGCGGCGACCACTGCCTGCTCAGAAGGGCCATTTTGGCAGCTCTCAGTAAGCTAAGGTCCCGACATTGGAACCGCCCTCATGCCAGGAGGTAAGGAGGCCAAAGTCCCTTGCTTATCTTGGTTCGCTGGTGCCCGCCTCAAGGCTTAACTGCCGCTCAAGGGCCGGAGTGAGTTTGCCTGTCACGGGGAGCTTGTGGTTCCGCTGGAACCCTTCAATCGCGGTCCTCGTCTCATCCCCCATGATGCCATCTGGCCTTAAGACAAACCCCAGCTTCATGAGTGCGCGCTGTGCAAGAGTGATCGCCTTCTCCGGCACCGGCGCCGCCCCACGAGAAGCTTGGTTGGGAGGCGCCGCCATAAGCGGCCGCAAGGCTTTGCCGCCTGGCATTGAAGGGGAGTCAACATCCCGGCGGGGCTTTGGTGGGAGCATTTCTGGCTCGGCCGGAGCTGTTTGTTCCAAAAGCTTTTCGATCTGCTTGTCGTCGGGGGAGACTGCCGCGGCAGGTTGGCGTCGCGGAACCGGCACGGGTGCCACTTCCGAAATACGGGCTGGTTTGGGTGGGGGAGAGGAATTCGCTTTGCCGAATAATGGAGCTGGATGGCGGGCTTTTTGCCAAAGCAGTGCGTTGATCGGGATCGCGATCGCCGCCGCGGTGAAAAATACGATTAGAAGCACACGCGTGTAGGGCTGCCGCCCCCTTGCTTGTTGTTCGATGGTAGGCAGCCAGCTGCGAAAGCGCCGCGGTTTTGGCGTCCGGCTGCGTACTACGAAGTCATGGTCGGCTGCTGCCAAGGCTTCACGCAAGTTCGTACCATTCTAATCCGGCCGAGAGGCTTGCCGGCGCCCTTCAATCAACATTTAGGGTGTAAGCGCCGAAATCGCTTTATGACATCAAGCTATTCCTAAACCCCGCAAGACACCAACTTTTCCCTTGGTCTTAGTTAACCGGTTCTGAGCGCCGCGCGGCATGCGAGAGCCCGTCTTTCAGCAAGCCCCTCATTATTTTCGAAGTCCCGAATCGGCCATAATTGATGAATCTCCTTGCGCTCATCGCGTCAAAGGGTAGTTGCGCTTGAAGATGCCTATTGCCGGCAAAATATTGAGAGTAGCGAATGCTAGGAGTGGGGAAATGGCAGCCGCCGAAATTGCTGCGACGCTCGAAGATATTGTCGAAACATTTCAACTGCTCGACGATTGGGAAGAGCGTTATCGCTACTTGATCGAGCTTGGGCGCGACCTTCAACTGCTGGAAGAAGCAGCCTACAACGAAGCCAACAAGGTTCGCGGATGCGCGAGCCAAGTTTGGCTGCAAACCAGCGCGACGAAGGGGGACCGTGACGCTCCCGTTCTCTATTTCAGAGGCGACAGCGACGCCCATATCGTACGGGGATTACTGGCCCTCATTATTGCTCTTTATTCGGGCAAAACAGCTTCGCGCATTCTTGAAACCGACGCGCAAGGTTTATTCGACAGCTTGGATCTTTCGGCCCATCTTACGCCGCAGCGGTCGAATGGCGTCCGCGCGATAATTGAGCGTATTCGGCAAGATGCGCGCGCCGCAGCGAGAAGTCAGCCAACCCCCGGCATGGGATGACGGCGAGAAGCGAACCACAAGCGCGCGGGGCCGCCAACTCTCCGAGAATAGGAGCCCGGCACCTGCGAGCGCGCATGCTCAATGAAGAACTTTAGCGAAACTACCTTTTACGGCGGCGTTGCTGACCAAGGCCCATTTGCTTGGCAAGATTTGACCGGGCTTTAGCATAGTCGGGCGCCACCATCGGATAGTCGGGAGGAAGCCCCCATTTCTCACGATATTCATCGGGTGATAAATTATATTGAGTCCGAAGATGGCGCTTTAGTGATTTAAACTTGCGCCCATCTTCGAGGCAAACAAGGTATTCGCGGGTTACCGATTTTTTGGCTGGAACGGCCGGCTTTGGCGCTTCGGAAACCACAAGTGATGTGCCTGAGGTAACGCGTAGCAGAGCCGAATGCACATCGCTGATAAGGGCCGGCAGGTCATTCGCGGGCACGGAGTTGTTGCTAACATATGCAGAGACAATATCCGCGGCGAGCTCTATATAGTTGTCAGTGCTTGCGACTTCACTCATGGCATACGATATCCTTGAAGAGAACGCGATTGGCGACAGTATATGATTGAGGCGCAGCTGCCTTAAATTCTCTCGGTACTGGTGTTTGCGAATCAAATCTAAGAATTTCTTTTCCTATTTAGAGGCAAGATGAAATTTTCGCAAGTAGGAGAAGCTTACACTTCAGTCGATTCAATGAAAAACCCAAAAAAAATTCATCATGCATTGAATAACGGCAGCGATCGCGCAAAAAGAGACTGGCCAGGGTACCACTCAATGGTGCGGATCCGGCCTGCCCAAGAAAGTAAAGCGATGCCCAAACTTAGCTTGGCAGTATCGTCAAAAGTGAATCCTCCGGCAACGACGAAGCGGCCAAGCTGCAGGACGCTGCACGGCGCGACGCTTAAGGACGACTACGCTTGGCTAAAGGCTGATAACTGGCCTGAGGTTTTGCGCAATCCCCAGTGCCTAGAAGCCAGCATTCTGGCGGTCCTCAAGGGGGAAAATGCCTATGCCCGAGCCGTGCTCGCCCCAAGCAAATCCCTGCGGGCGCGCCTTTTTAAGGAGATGAAAGGGCGAATCCTCGAAAATGATAGCGAAGTGCCCCTGCCGGATGGACCCTGGCTTTACTACAGCCGCTTCGAGGAGGGGGGAGAGCATCCGCTTTTTTGCCGGGTCGGACGCAACGGAGGCGACGAAGAGGTTTTACTCAACGGCGATACTGAAGCTAGAGGCAAGAATTTCTTCGAAATCGGCCAGGCGAAACATGCGCCCGATCACAAGGCTCTCGCCTGGAGCGCCGATTGCAGCGGCTCGGAACTCCATACAATCGTCGTCCGGGATTTAATAGCTGGAAGAAAAGACCTCGACCCTCAAGACCACGACCTCATTCAGGAAACCGATGGAAGCCTCGTTTGGTTGCTGGATTCGAGCGCCTTCTATTACGTCCGTTGCGATGCGCAGCTGCGGCCAGCCGAGGTTTTCCGGCACAGGATAGGTTGTGATCCTACAACTGATGAGCGCGTTTTTGCAACGCAAAACCCCGGATTATTCCTTCAACTGCGGCGCTGCCAATCTGGCCGTTTCGCGGTCATAAAAACCGATGATCATGATTCGTCGGAGGTCCACCTATTGGATCTTTCGGATATTGGCGCGAAACCCTCCGTTGTCGAGCCTCGATCGCCTGGCTTGCGCTATGATGTCGAGCATCACGGCGATCGGCTATTCATTCGAACGAATGCCGATAAGGCCGAAGATTTCAAAATCGTAAGCGCACCGCTTTCGGATCCGCAGCAGTCGTCATGGACAGACGAAGTTCCACACCGGCTCGGCCATATGATCGCAAGCTTTGCGGTATTTCCCGCCCATCTCGTGCGCATAGAGCGTGTCGCTGGACTGCCGCGAATCATTGTCCGTTCGATCGAAACCGGTGAGGAATATTCAATAGCCTTCGAGGAGGAAGCCTATTCGCTTGGGCTTGAGGAGCGTTTGGAATATGACACAGGCATTTTGAGGTTCATGTATTCATCCATGGCGACGCCGTGGGAAACCTATGATTTTAATCTCACAACACGGGAGCGTAAGCTTCGTAAACGCCAGGTCATACCCTCCGGCCATGATCCTTCCCGGTATGAGACAAGGCGGCTTTTCGCTACGGCGGAAGATGGCGAGCAAGTGCCAATATCACTGCTTTTCCGCAAAGGCCTGCGCCTTGATCAAACGGCACCATTGCTGCTTTATGGTTATGGCGCTTATGGCACTCACGTGCCTGCCTCATTTTCCGCCAACCGCCTCAGCCTCGTTGACCGCGGCTATGTGTATGCCATTGCCCACGTTCGCGGCGGCGCCGATAAGGGCTGGCATTGGTACACCGATGGCAAGCTAAACAAAAAACGGAACAGTTTTTTGGATTTCGTTTGCGCCGCAAGGCATCTCGTCGATACGGGTTTCACGACGGCTGGCAGGATAGTCGCATCGGGGTGCAGCGCAGGCGGCATGCTCGTCGCCGCCGCCGTCAATCTCGCGCCAGAGCTCTTCGCCGGCGTTATCGCGGACGTTCCCTTTGTCGATGTCTTGAACACAATGCTCGATCCAAGTCTTCCTTTGACGCCGCCTGAATGGCTCGAATGGGGGAATCCCATCACTGATATCACCGCCTTTCGGGAGATACGGTCTTACTCGCCCTATGATAATATAGAAGCCAAACCATATCCGCCGATCTTGGCGCTTGGAGGCTTGACGGATCCTAGGGTCACTTATTGGGAGCCGTTGAAGTGGATCACCAAGCTTCGCGAATTCACCGCGAGCCAGCATCCCGTTCTGCTTGTGACGAACATGAGCGCAGGTCATGGCGGCGTCTCGGGCCGCTTTGATCATTTGCGCGAGCTCGCGCTGCAATATGCTTTTGCGTTGGCCTGCATCAACCGCAAGACTCGTGGGAACTAGCTTTTACGCCGAGTTTCCGCCCTGGTTCTCCAAAAATGTTCTGAGCTCATCCAAGGATTTGAAGTGAAATACGGCGTGGCCGGTCCGCGCCTCGACCGACCCATCCGAATATCTGATGTAGGAAGTGCCGGCGGTCTCAAATTGCCCGACTATTGCAAGTTCACCTTCACCACTTTCATCAGGTAAAGGCTTTTCACCGCTTTCATCAGGTGAAGCCTTCTCCAGCGAAGGCTGCGGCTGAGAATCCTCGGTTTGCTCTATCAAATGGTCTGCAAGATCAAGGAACGTTTGCTCAAATGGGTGGGGAAGGGGCTTTATCTCGGCGGACCCGTCTTCGTGGGATGCAGCCTCCGGTTCCGGCAAAAACAAAGACTCCTTGATGGCCGCCTCAATGCGAGCCGCCTCCGGCGGCCGGTGGAGACCGTAATCCGACTGGGTCCGCTGGTCTTCCGCTCCTCTTAGAGGCGAAAACAAAAGTTGCTCAATCCCCGGCCGCTTTTCAGCGGGTTTGCCGCCTAAGCCCCCGGTATCGACAGGCCAAGATTTCTTGGGCGTTTCCCTTTCAACCGCCTCCGTGCTAGCGGGATGGCCTTGGCCTTCTGGTTTAGAGACCGCGATCTCCTTAGGCAGCTCAATTCCCAATCCGTCAGCGGTTTCCGGCTCGACCCCTGCCGGATGTTGCGATTCGATCGTTGCGTGATCAACTGCGGAAAATTCATTTTCCTGACGGGGCCTTGCCCCCACCCTCTTGCCAGACGTCAAAAAATTGCGCGCGGCCGCAAGATTCGAGCGCATCGGGCGCTGAGCCCAGTTTCGTGGCCAACTCGCCGCTCCGCTCCGCGGCGGTGCAACACTATCGTGCGAAGAGGACTCGCGGGTCTCCCGGTAAGCAGCGAGACCGCGGATTTGAGTTTTCCGTAAGACGGCGCCCGTCCTTAAGGACGCCTCCACCTGCGCCAGTTTTCGCAGAATAAGGCCGAGCGTGAGAATCACAAGGCCGCTAGAAAAAGCTATTGAACCAGCGATGAAAGTTGCCCAGCCTCGTTCGACTTGGATGATCCCATACCCGAACAGGCTCACCAGGGCTCCGCCGAACGAAAGGAAAATTCCCAAGGCGATGACAAAGTAGCTCATCTTTCGTGCCTCAGCTGCTGCCGATGCTCCCGTTCAACGTGAGGGACCTCAAAATGGCGAAGTGCGCTCCCGAATTAACCAGCGCCTCTCGCCGGCATATGAAATCGCGAAAAATGACCCCGCTCGTCATGGAAACTGTTGCCGCACCGCATCAAGCCGCCTATTTACGATCGCCGTGTGAGCCTGCCTCGAGCGGCCGCCAACCCAAAGGAGCGCTAGCATGTCTTTCACGCTGCCCGATCTCCCCTACCCCTATGAAGCCCTCCAGCCCTACCTCTCTAAAGAGACGCTTGAGTTCCATCACGATAAGCACCACGCCGCTTATGTTACGACCGCCAATAATCTTTTGAAAGACAGCGGTCTTGAAGGCAAGTCCCTGGAAGACGTGATTAAGCAAACCCACGGCAAAAACGTGCCTTTGTTTAATAACGCGGCGCAGCATTATAACCACTCTGAATATTGGAAATCAATCAAGCCGCGGGGTGGCGGCAAAATCCCTGGTAAGCTCGAAAAGGCGATCCTCGACGCCTTTGGCTCGGTTGAAAAGATCAAGCAAGAGCTCGTCCAAGCGGGCACCACCCAATTTGGTTCGGGCTGGGCCTGGTTGCTTGTCAAAGACGGCCAAGTATCTGTCGCGAAAACCGGCAACGCCGAAAACCCATTGATTTTTGGTGGAATACCAATTCTGACGGTCGATGTCTGGGAACATACCTATTACATCGACTATCGCAATCGCCGCGCCGATTATCTAAAGGCATTTGTCGATAATCTCATAAACTGGGAGTATGTCGCGGAGCGCTATGAAGCTCTCTCCTAAGACCGAGGATCAAATCGACATGAGTATCGCGGCCGATGTCGTGGAAGCGATCGGCAGGACCCCGCTCATTAAGCTTCGCCGCGCATCGGCTGAAACGGGGTGCGCCATCCTCGGCAAGGCCGAGTTCATGAATCCCGGCGGCTCCGTAAAAGACCGCGCCGCGCTTGCGATCGTGAAGGATGCAATTCGGCGGGGGACCCTGCGGCCAGGCGGCATCATTGTTGAAGGCACTGCCGGGAATACGGGCATAGGCCTTGCCCTCGTTGCGAATGCCTTGGGCTATAAGACGGTGATCGTCATCCCTGATACCCAAAGCCAGGAGAAAAAGGATCTCTTGCGGCTGCAGGGCGCCGAACTCATCGAAGTTCCCGCGGTCGGCTATTCCGACCCCAATAATTACGTGAAGCTGTCTGGCCGGCTTGCCGCCCGGCTTGCTGGCGAATTTCCCCAAGGCGCCATCTGGGCTAATCAATTCGACAATGTCGCCAATAGGCAAGGTCACTTGGAGACGACGGGGCCAGAAATTTGGGAGCAAACTGGAGGCGTCATCGACGGTTTTGTTTGCGCCGTGGGAACGGGCGGAACGCTTGCCGGGGTCGCGATGGCGTTAAAGGCAAAGAACTCGGACATCCGGATTGCGATTGCCGACCCTTTAGGCGCTGCCCTTTATTCCTACTATAAAACAGGAGAACTTATATCGACGGGTTCGTCCATAACTGAAGGAATTGGCCAGGGACGAATTACCGCCAATCTCATTGATGCGCCAGTCGACCTTGCCTACCAAATTCCCGATGAGGAAGCCTTGCCTGTCATCTTCGACCTCGCCGAATATGAAGGGCTCCTGCTTGGCGGGTCATCGGGCATCAACGTTGCCGGCGCGATCCGGCTGGCGAAGCATCTCGGGCCCGGCCACACAATCGTGACCGTCCTCTGTGATTCCGGCGCCCGCTATCAATCGAAGCTTTTTAATCCGGCTTTTTTGCGCTCAAAAAATCTGCCAGTGCCTGGCTGGATGGAGCGCCCATCTGCGATCGATCCAGGTTACGTTTGAGCGCTAACCGCATGCAAGGTATCCTAGTATGTCAGACAATAACGAAGAGCCAATTTTTGTTTCGACCGACTGGCTTGCCGAAAACTTAGCGGCTCCTGACATTGCCATTATCGACGGAACTTTTTTTCTCCCCACCGAGACGCGGAACGCCAAGGCGGAATATTTAGCGGCCCATATACCCGGCGCCGTGTTCTTCGACATCGAAGCCATCGCTGACCACACGACAAATTTACCGCATATGCTGCCAAGTCCCCCCGACTTCGCCCGCGCCATGAGCGAACTTGGTTTTAGCGAGGGGATGCGTTTCATCGTATATGATTCGTCAAATCTGCAAGGCGGCGCGCGCGTGTGGTGGACATTGCGTGTTTTTGGAGCACGGGATGTCAAACTTCTTGCTGGCGGTCTCGAACGTTGGAAAGCCGAAGGGCGCTCACTCGAAGCGGGCCAAGTAATCCGCGCGCCTAGGTCATTTATTGCGTCCTTTAACGGGGCTCTTCTCGCCAATAGGGAAGATGTCTTAGCGGCGAGCCACTCAGGTTCGGCGCAAATTCTCGACGCGCGCAGTACGGCTCGCTTCCAAGGCGTAGCGGCAGAGCCTCGGCCAGGGCTGCGCTCGGGCCATATTCCAAATAGTCTCAATTTACCGTGGGTCGAAGCCGTGGCCGATGGCGAACTAAAATCAAAGAAAGAACTCAAATCTCGGCTAGAGCAAGCGGGGATAGATTTCTCAACGCCCGTAATTACGACATGCGGTTCTGGCGTGACGGCTGCAATCCTCCTGCTCGCGCTGAATGCCGTCGGCAAAACGGATGTTAAACTCTATGATGGCTCATGGTCGGAATGGGGCGCGTTGCCCGATCTCCCGATCATTGAGGACGGTTCTTGATTTGCCGGGTCGAATAACCACCGGCGCGTCCGCTGGCTTACGTTCAAAGTAATTGTATAGTGAAGCGAAAAGGCTTGACGCCATATGAGGTTGCGGTAGCATGTGGAAAAGCACGAGCGCTTTGAAACCTTAAAGATACTTTAGGCGTTCGTCGCTAAGTGGAGCATCTGGCAACCGCTGGATGCGGCCCGGTCCGGTCGCTCGCGCTAGCGTCTTTCTAGGATCGCGCCTGCTTGGCCCGAAGAGGCTTCCACGCTGCCCTCCCAGCAAGGGAGGCCTTTGATCTCCCTAACTCCGAAGTCGGTCGCGGAACTTGCATATTCGACCACGGCCACCGGAAGGGGATGCAACCGTCTCGAGACATGTAGGAGTGACACAATGTGCGACTATTCGCTTGAAATGTATGCCTCCCGGCCTGCACGCGAGTCCGAGAAGTATGTAACCACGCGCTTCCCCTCGGGAAGCATCGGCCTCGCGGCTCCCGGGGATTGCACGACGGCAGTCTGCGTCCAATACGATACCCATCTTAAGCTTGAAGGAATATCGTCCGACCTGCAGACGCGTCTCGGCGTTAAGGACGAGGAAAAAGTGGTTTTCGCTCGGCTCGAGCATGGCGCTTACCGTGATGGTATTAAATTCACTAACGGCAAAGAGATCTCCCTGCAGCTTCTCGGCTCCGGCGTTGGTGTAACGCTCGTTGAGACAGCAAAGCCCGAGATCGTCCGCGAGCGCCAGGGCATTCTCGAAACCATCAGCTAAAGAGTGGGACTTTGTAGCCCGCCGCAGCAGGCATGCGGCGGGTTATCTCAAGGAATGCGTTGCATTTACGTTTGCGACCGTTTAGAGAGGCGCCGCGCGAGAATAGTATGCGCAGCCGTCGCAAACGGAGCAGATCAATGCAGTCGTTGAGCCCGCAGACAGTTTCGTTTGACGGCCGGGGCCTTTACCGCTGGCAGGCATGATTATTTGTTCCTGCAACTGCGTATCCGACAAACATTTTCGTGAGACGATCGCGAACGCCCCATTCCCTTTGACCAGGCTTGAAATGGTCTACCGCGCGGCCGGGTGCGCGCTGAAATGCGGACGCTGTGTCCAGACGGTCCGCACGATCATGGCCGAGGCGCCGAGCCGTTGCCGCGCTTGCGCCGCCCCCGAATCCGATGCAAAACTAGATGCAGACTTGGAGCTAACCGGCTGAGGAATGCTTCATGCGCGGTGACGATAAGGTTATTGAATACCTGAACAGAGGCCTGCGCTCAGAGCTTACAGCGGTCAACCAGTACTGGCTGCACTACCGTATCCTCAATAACTGGGGATACAAAGAGCTTGCCAAGAAATGGCGGAGCGAGTCGATCGAAGAGATGCAGCACGCGGATAAGTTCGCCGCGCGCATCCTGTTTCTCGAAGGCTTTCCCAATATGCAGGTGCTTGATCCTCTGCGCATTGGACAGACGGTCGAGGAAGTCCTGCGCGCCGATTTGACCGCCGAGATGGACGCGCGAGCGCTCTACCTCGAGGCGGCACACTACTGCGACTCGGTCAACGACCGCGTCACGAGGGATATGTTCGAGGAACTCGCGGCGGACGAGGAAGACCACATCGACTTCCTAGAAACGCAGCTCGAACTCATCAACCAAGTTGGTTTGCAGCTTTATGCTCAGAAGCATATTGGTGTCCTTGACGACGACGGCGACTGAGGTCATGCCGACTCGCCAACCGGCTATTGCGCATCGCCACTCGACAGCAAGAGACGACCGACAACCGTGTCTTGGGCTCGCCGATTCAGCGGAGTCATGTTAGATTCGCGGTAGCCAAGCCCATGGTGAATTGCTATGGAGGAGCCTTCCAGCGAGTGGGACTCCGAGGCTGCCATGCGCACAGGGACGGTGTCCCGCCACACGAAAGAAACCCAGATCGATGCAACGGTCACCATAGACGGGACCGGCGCATCGAGTATTGCAACCGGCATCGGTTTTTTTGACCATATGCTGGAGCAACTTGCCCGCCATTCTCTTATCGACATCGATCTTCGCGCGGCGGGCGATCTCCACATCGATCAACATCATACCGTTGAGGATATCGGTATTGCCCTTGGCCAGGCCGTCCGGCGGGCCCTTGGCGATCTTGCGGGAATCACGCGCTTCGCGGACGTCCTGCTGCCGATGGACGAAGCCCTGACACGTGTTGCCATCGATGTCTCCGGCCGGCCTTTTCTCGTTTTTCGCGGGAAGTTCGCGCAGCCAAAAATTGGTAGTTTCGACACCGAGCTCGTGCGCGAATTTTTTCAGGCCTTCGCGACGCATGCCGCGATGACTATCCACGTCGAAACACTTTATGGAGAAAACGCGCATCATATCGCGGAGTCGGCTTTCAAGGGCTTGGCGCGGGCCCTCCGCGCCGCGGTTGCGATCGACCCTCGGCTGAATGGCAGTGTTCCCTCGACCAAGGGCCTTCTCTCTTGTTGAGCACAGTTCAGTGGAGGAGCGCGGTTTTGGGGCTTAGCTGTCTCGCTTGCGCCGCGACGCATGCGGAAGAGAACCAGCCCGCGAGCGGGGAAGCCGCTTTCGATACCGAGCACATTTTCGGCTTTGCGGAGGGCTCTGACACCGGCAAGAGGGGCGAGGTAGAATTGGAGAGCATAACGGTCGGCAGTTTCGGGGCCCTGTCCGGCACCTACGCCAATATCAACAACGAGACTTCGCTACGATACAGCTTATCGGATGAGCTTCGTCTGTCTCTGGGCTCACTCGCGGACTACTACACCATTCACCAAGTCCCCAACCTTCGTAATCATGGCGGCTTCGGCTTTAGCGGTCTCATAGCCGAAGCGAGGTGGCATATCTTTGATTGGCGAACAGATCCTTTTGGCATGGCATTTTCATTTAATCCGCTCTGGCGCCAGACCGATGCTACGAGCGGCGAGACCCTGTCAAATTTCGGGCTGCCAATCGCCCTTCTAGCCGATAAGGAAATCATCCCTTCAAAGCTCTTTGCTGCCGTCAATCTCGCTTATACGCCGTCTTTTTTCCGCTTGAACGGCGCATTCCGTCACGATGATGAGTTCACCGCAATAGTGTCCGCCTCCTATGGGATAGGGCCACGGGTGTTGCTGGGCGCCGAACTGCGTCACGAAAACCTCGCGCAAAACGGCACACTCGTCGCGCACGCTCTGTTTTTCGGGCCGCAACTTTATATCGGCTTTGCCGAGAATTTATCCATAAAGCCCGCTTGGGCCGGATACTTTTTAATACGCAGAGCTAGCCGAGGGTGAAGAAAAGGATTAAAGCCAAGCCGGGGCGCCGGTTAAGTCCGGATCCGCGTGTCATGGGGCGCGAATGTGACGCTGTATTCGGTTCATGTTAAGAGCGGTGAAGTGCATTCTCTTTTGGAAGCGCACTTCGTTCGCCAGGCCTTTCAATGGAAAGCCTTTTTCTTCGGCCCGCTTTGGCTCGCCCGGCATAAACTCTGGGCGGTACTCGCTTTTTGGATCGCGGCCTATGCCGCTCTTGGCTGGGCAGCTTCCGCCGTTCTATTCGGCACAGCGGCTTTTTCGGTTGGTGTTGCTTTGCAAATTTTTCTTGGGCTTGAAGCTAACCACATGCGTGAAGCCAAGCTTGCTGCCCAAGGCTATCGCCTCACGGAAATCGTCTCAGCGCCTTCGCTCGATCAGGCAGAGGCCGCTTTCTACGGCCGTCATGGAATGGCGCATCCGACCGATTCTGATCTTGCGGTACCTGAGGCGTCGAAAGGGGCGCCGTGAAAGTTGCCATTATCGATTATGGCTCAGGCAACCTGCATTCCGCGCGCAAAGCCTTTGACCGTGCCGCAACGGACACGGGCACAGCCGCAACCATCCAAGTCACATCTAAACCGGAAGAGATCATCAGTGCGGACCGTATCGTTTTGCCTGGCGTCGGGGCATTCGCTGATTGCCGCCGCGGTCTTGATGAAACGCCAGGCATGCTTGCCGCCATGACCGAAGCTGCCATCGAGAAAGGCCGGCCCTTTCTCGGTATCTGTGTCGGCATGCAACTGCTAGCAACGAGAGGTCTCGAGCACGGATGTACCGCGGGTCTCGGTTGGATCGGCGGTGACGTTGAGGCGATCAGCGCGGAAGGCCTTCGAATTCCCCACATGGGATGGAACACTCTTATCGTGCGAATAAATCATCCGCTTTTGTCCGGAGTTAGAACTGGCGAGGAGGGTTTGCATGCCTATTTCGTCCACTCTTACGCTTTTAATCCCGCGCACGAAGGCTTTACCGTTGCCGTCACCGATTACGGCGGTCCGATTACAGCCCTCATCGCCCGCGAAAATATTGCGGGAACTCAGTTCCACCCGGAAAAAAGCCAAATGCTCGGCCTTTCGCTCATCGCGAATTTTCTTCGTTGGAAGCCATGATTTTATTCCCAGCAATCGATCTCAAAGATGGCCATTGCGTGCGCCTCCAGCAAGGCGACATGGCACGGGCTACGGTTTTCAATTCCGATCCCGCTCGCCAAGCACTTTTGTTCGAGCGTCAGGGTTTTAAGTATCTTCACGTCGTCGATCTGGATGGCGCCTTCGCCGGTGGGACTCAAAACGAAAAGGCCATAAGAAGCATTATTGACGCCGTTAAAATTCCGGTCCAGCTCGGCGGCGGTATCCGAGACTTGGCCGCGATTGAAACATGGCTCGCAGCCGGCGTTACCCGCGTGGTTATGGGGACAGCCGCGGTACGCCGTCCTGATTTGGTCCGTGAGGCGGCGCGGCTTCATCCCGGGCGCATTGCCGTCGGCATCGATGCCCGCAGTGGCAAGGCCGCCGTCGAAGGTTGGGCCGTGGTTTCAGAACTTACTTCCCTCGAACTCGGCAAAAGGTTTGAAGACGCGGGTGTCGCCGCCATCATCTATACGGATATTCAACGGGATGGTATCTTGAAAGGACTCAACATCGAGGCAACCCTAGCGCTCGCCGAAGAGTTGACCATTCCGGTCATCGCTTCGGGTGGTCTTGCCTCGCTCGCCGATGTCGAGCGCTTGCTGTCGCCAGACTGCGCTCGCCTCGCTGGGGCAATTGCCGGCCGGGCTTTATACGATGGACGGCTCGATGCGGCAAAGGCCCTTGCCATCCTCCGCCGTGCAAAAGCTTCCGCATGAATCAAGCATTTGAGATTCTCGGCTGAACCATGCTCAAGGCGCGCCTTATACCCTGCCTCGACGTCAAGGATGGACGCGTCGTGAAAGGTGTTCACTTCGTTGACCTGCGCGATGCTGGAGATCCAGTGGAATGCGCAATGGCTTATGACGCGGCCGGAGCCGACGAGCTGTGTTTCCTCGATATCACCGCCAGTCATGAAAATCGCGCGATAATGCTCGATGTCGTGCGGCGAACGGCGGAGGCTTGTTTTATGCCACTGACTGTCGGCGGTGGCATTCGCTCAATCGATGATGTTCGCGACCTTCTGCTTGCCGGTGCTGATAAAGTCTCGATCATGACCGCCGCCGTGGCAAACCGCGGGCTCATTCGCGAGGCGGCGCGGAAATTCGGAAGCCAATGCATTGTCGTTGCGATTGACGCAAAACGAGTGGCGCCAGGAACATGGGAAATTTTTACCCATGGCGGCCGCCGGGCCACCGGCGTTGACGCCCTCGCCTATGCGCGAGAAGCCGCCGAGCTTGGGGCAGGAGAAATTTTGCTGACTTCCATGGACCGCGATGGCACGAAAAGCGGCTTTGATCTTGCGCTGACCCGCGCGGTCAGCGGCACCGTATCGATTCCCGTCATCGCCTCCGGCGGCGTCGGCACCCTCGCGCATCTTGCGGAAGGGATCAAGGAAGGCGGCGCCAGCGCCGTCCTCGCCGCTTCGATTTTCCATTTCGGGGAGTTTACCATTGGCGAGGCAAAGCGCCATATGGCGCGCGCCGGGATCCCCATGCGGCTTGATGGTTTAGAAAAGGATGAGAGCACTCATTCCATGCGGACGAGGACGCAGGCAAGGGGCTGGCATGAATGACAAACTTCACCCTTGACACTCTTGCCGAAATCATCGCCGCGCGAAGTCTCGCCAGCGCCTCCACTTCCTATACTAAATCCTTGCTCGATGCCGGCCCGGCGCGCATCGCGAAAAAGCTCGGCGAGGAGGCAGTCGAGACGGTTATCGCTGCGATCGAGGGCGACAACCAAGCCCTCACCCGCGAAAGCGCCGATCTCGTCTACCATTTGCTGGTTCTTTTACACCAAAGGGGCATATCGCTCGCCGAAGTGCTCGAAGAGCTTGAGCATCGCACAGGGCGCTCCGGCCACGCCGAAAAAGCAGCCCGCCAGGCCGATCCAGCGACGGCGGAGGAATGAATGGACGTTCGCGCCGAATCACCCGCTCTTTCGCCCTATCACCACTTCACGCGAGAGGAATGGGCGGCTTTGCGCGCCGATACACCGCTGACGCTTTCCAGCGCGGATCTGGCGCGGCTGCGCTCGCTCAATGATCCAATCTCTCTTGAAGAAGTCGTCGCCATTTACCTACCGCTGTCGCGGCTCCTCGCACTCTACGTCGCCGCGACGCAGGGACTTTATAAAGCAACACAGCGCTTTCTTGGCGATGAAGATGGCAAAGTCCCCTATATCATCGGCGTTGGTGGCTCGGTCGCTGCGGGAAAATCAACCCTCTCACGCGTCATGCAAGCGCTATTGTCACGCTGGCCCAATACGCCAAAGGTCGAACTCGTGACAACGGATGGGTTTCTTTATCCAAACGCCATCCTCGAAAGCGAAGGACTTTTGGACAGGAAGGGGTTCCCGGAAAGCTACGACAGCGCGAAACTTTTATCGTTCGTTTTTGACTTAAAAGCTGGCAAGCGAAGCGTTCAAGCCCCGGTCTATTCGCATGTCACCTATGACATTGTGCCGGAGGAATACATCACGATCGATCACCCGGATATTCTCATAATCGAAGGTCTTAACGTGCTCTCCGCTAACCGTGGCGGTAAGGATAACCGAACCATACCGTTCGTTTCTGATTTCTTCGACTTTTCGATTTATCTTCACGCGGCCGAGGCAGACCTTGAAAAATGGTTCATCGCGCGCTTCATGCGCTTGCGGGATACCGCTTTTCGTGATCCGGCGTCTTATTTCAAGAAATATGCCGATCTCGATGATTTCGAGGCGCAAACGACGGCGAAGGAGATTTGGCGTCAGATCAATCTTCGCAATCTTCGCGAGAATATTCTGCCCACCATGCGCCGCGCCAGCCTTATTTTAACGAAAGGCGCGAGCCACAGCATCGAAGAGGTGGAATTGCGAAAGCTTTAGGGCGCCATTTATCGAACACGTCTATTTGAATAAGCAACAGGCACCGCTTCGACCTTGGTGGCGATTCGCACATTTCGAACGTTTCGCCGAGTTAATTGCCTCGTTAGAATTACGCGTTATCAACCATTCGTTAATTAAAAATAGCAAAACACACGAGCGCCAAGCGAACAATGATGGCGGCCAATCGTTGGTGGCCTATGCCACATCTGAGTTTTTTCAAACCTCCGGAGAATCGACATGACGCGCGGCCCTTTGCGGCAGGCCGAATGGCTGCGCGTGAACAAGCCAACCGAAAGCGCGGCCTGCAAGGACTTCATGTTCTGGTTGTCGAAGACGAAGCGTTGATCGCGCTTCTTATGGAGGATTGGCTGAGGGAAGCTGGAATCGATGTCGTTGGGCCTTGCGCTACCGTTGCCGAGGCGCTGGAAGCAATCAGAGAAAAGCCGGTGTCGGCGGCAACGCTGGACTTTCGCTTGAGCGGAGAGACGACCGAAGTTCTCGCCGACACACTCGCCCGCCTTGGAGTGCCCTTCATTTTCTGCTCGGGTGAACCAATACCGCATAGTCTCCTCAAAAAGTGGCCGGATAGCGTCCTTGTGACCAAACCAACAACAAGCGCTTGTGTTGTGCAAGCGCTGGCAGAGGCCACGCAGCTGAAATAACCAACGGCGTGGCCCCCGTTTTCATCACCGACGCAGGTACAGGTTGATCCCCTCGATAATTTCCTGCGTAAACAACGAGCCTTGGACTCATGCACAAGACCACAAAACCGTTCGCGGTGGAGATCCGCCGCAAACCAAAAATGCAAGCAGATTTCTTTTCAAAAAACTCGACGGACGAAAAGCCGGTTCCGGAGGCCACGCGCAGGTTAGAGAGGCCCGCGCGGATTGGTTCCCGAGCCGCGCCCGGCTCAGCCTTCCGCGCTAAGCGTTGAGCGTGGCTGGCGCCCGCCCTAAATCATATATTGCCCGCCGTTGATCGTCAGCGTCGAGCCGGTGATGAAACCCGACTCCTCGGCCACGAGGAAAACAACGCAGCGGGCCACTTCCTCCGGTTCGCCTAAACGGCGCGCCGGAATCTGCGGCAGAACGGATTTTTCCAAAACTTCTTGCGGCACGGCTTTGACCATGTCCGTTGCGATGTAGCCCGGGCACACCGCATTGACGGTAATTCCCTTGCCGGCGTTTTCCTGAGCAAGGGATTTGGTAAAGCCAATATCGCCAGCTTTTGACGCGGTATAGTTTGTTTGGCCGACCTGGCCCTTCTGACCATTGATTGACGAAATATTGACGATGCGCCCAAAGCCGCGCTGCCTCATGCCATCAATCACCGGGCGGGTCATATTGAACAGAGAATTTAAGTTGGTGTTGATCACATCATACCATTGCTCCGGTGTCATCTTGTGAAGCATGGTGTCGCGGGTAATGCCCGCATTGTTGACGAGGATTTCGATCGGCCCCAGATCGCTTGCGACCTTCGCGAGCCCTTCGGCGCTAGCCTTATAGTTCGACACGTCCCATTTGTAGACGGGAATCCCCGTTTCTGCCTTGAACTTTGCTGCTGCCTCGTCATTGCCGGCGTAGTTGGCCGCCACCTGATAACCGGCCGCTTTCAAGGCTTTGCTAATGGCGGCTCCGATGCCGCGCGTGCCGCCGCTCACCACCGCTACCTTGGCCATAGTTCCTTCCCTCGGTTTAGTTTTGAATTTTCGCTAAATTGCCGGCCTAGCGCTCGACGGTCAAGGCAATGCCCATGCCGCCGCCGATGCAAAGTGTCGCGAGTCCCTTCTTGGCGCCGCGGCGCTGCATTTCGTGAAGCAGTGTCACGAGGACGCGAGCACCAGATGCGCCGATCGGGTGGCCGATCGCAATCGCCCCGCCATTGACATTGACGATCCCCGGATCCCAACCCATGTCCTTATTGACCGCCAAAGCTTGCGCCGCGAAGGCCTCATTGGCTTCCACAAGCTCGAGGTCGCGGACCTTCCAGCCAGCTTTTTCGAGCGCCTTGCGGGATGCGGGAATGGGTCCCGTGCCCATGATCGCGGGGTCGACCCCAGCTGTCGCCCAAGAAGCGATTCGAGCCAGGGGGGTGAGCCCGCGCGCGGCCGCCTCCTTGGCGCTCATCACGACGACAGCGGCGGCGCCGTCATTGATGCCTGAGGCGTTGCCCGCTGTCACAGTGCCGTCCTTGGCAAATGCCGGCTTCAATTTCGCGAGTCCATCGAGCGTCGTGCCATGCCGGATGTACTCGTCGGAGTCGACGACAATATCGCCTTTCTTGCTCTTGATCGTGAAAGGAACAATCTCCTCCTTGAAGCGGCCGGCTTTCTGCGCGGCCTCCGCCTTGTTTTGCGAGGCCAGCGCAAATTTGTCCTGCTCATCCCGGCTGAGCTGCCATTTCACGGCAACGTTTTCGGCTGTTTGCCCCATGTGATAACCGTTAAAGACGTCGGTCAGTCCGTCCTTGATCATCGTATCGACGAATTTGAGATCGCCCATTTTCGTGCCTGAACGCAAATGAGCACCATGTTGAGAAAGCGACATGCTCTCCTGGCCTCCGGCGACAACAATTTTTGCATCGCCATTGGTGATTTGTTGCATACCTAGCGCAACGGCGCGCAGGCCCGATCCGCAGACCTGGTTGAGACCAAAAGCCGTTTTGTCTTGAGGCACACCCGCCGCAATCGCCGCCTGCCGGGCTGGGTTCTGGCCTTGGCCAGCGGTGAGGACTTGGCCCAGAATGACTTCATCGACTTCCGCCGCATCGGCCTTGGCCCGGGACAACGCAGCCTTGATCACGGCGGCGCCCAGTTCATGAGCGGGCGTCGCGGCAAAAGCACCATTAAAAGACCCGACGCCCGTACGCGCCGCGCTCACGATTACGATGTCATCCGCCATGAGTCGACCCTTCCGTTTAACGTTTTGCGGCTGCAAAACCCGCTTCTTGTTAAAAAAACGGGGCTTGGAATTTTCCTATCACAGGGCACACTATTTTTGGCAATAGAAAAACTCAAAGGCATGACGGACAAATTTTCGCGTTTAAGCTTTTGCATTTATTCAGATATACAAAATGCGCCCCGAACGCGTCATCCGCGGCGATCCGATAAAACTCAATTGCTCCGGAGCTTCCGTAGCGCTATCAAGATAGCTGGGCTGGCAGGCAGGTTTCCAAGCAAGCTATAAATCATGATCAAAGAAAATAAACCTATCACCATCAAGAAATATGCAAACCGCAGGCTCTACAATACGGATACGAGCGCTTATATCACGCTCGAAGACCTCGCCGCCATTGTCAAGCGTGGAGATGACATTGTCGTTTACGACGCAAAAAACGGCGAAGATATTACCCGCTCTGTTTTGACCCAAATTATTTTTGAACAAGAAGGAAAAAACGGCCAAAACCTTCTGCCGATTACGTTCTTGCGCCAACTCATCCGATTTTACGGCGATAGTATGCAGATGCTCGTGCCGAGCTATCTCGAGTTTACGATTGGGAAGTTGGTGAGCGAACAAGCCCGGTTTCGCGAGGCCTTTGCCAAAAATTTCGGGTCTCCCCTGACGACGCCAGTTTTCAATTCGATCGAGGAGCAGACTCGCAAGAACATGGCGCTTTTCCAGCAGGCTTTGGCGATGTTCAACCCGTTTGGAAGCTCTCAACCCGCCTCAGCGGAAAAACCTGGCGAAGAGACGCCTAAGCAGGGCGAAGCCAAAAACGCGGCGGAGTCAAAAGAAGACCTTGCCGAACTCAAGCACCAACTCGATCAACTGCAAAAACGGATTGAGTCGTTTTCAAAAGAGTAGGCGGCTGCGCCTCCCAATGATGGCGAAAATGCAAGAGCGGGGTATCGTCGTTCCGGGCTCAAAATCTGTTCTTCCGCTCCCGTAGTTCTGCAAACACAACATCGGGATCGGCGCCGCCCATGCCGAGCGCCCTTTGAACATCCGGGCCGCCCACTCGCAGGAATGGGTTTGTCGCCAGCTCCGCTCCAATCGTCGAAGGAAGCGTGAACTCTCCACTCTGGCGCAGCCGGCTGACTTCAGCCGCACGCTCCTTCAGGAGGAGATTTGAGTGGTCAACCGAAAGCGCGAACCTTGCGTTCGATAAGGTGTATTCATGACCGCAATAAAACTGAGTGTCTTCGGGCAAGGCGGCGATTTTCATCAGTGAACCGAATAAGACCGACGCAGGCTCCTCGAAGGGACGGCCGCAGCCCAAAGCGAATAAGGTATCACCGGCGAAGAGGATTTTTTCACTAGCAAACCAGTAGGCAATATGACCTGAGGTATGACCGGGCACTTCAATGATTCGGGCTTCGAGCCCCCCAACCCTCACTTCATCGCCTTCTCGCACCAAAATGTCTAAACTTCCAATTTTCGTCGCCTCCTTTGCGGGACCGACCACGATGGCCGCCGGAAAGCGCGCCTTAAGTTCAGCGACGCCCTGTGTGTGGTCCGTGTGGTGATGCGTTATCAGAATATGAGATAGCGTCCATCGCTTGGCGGAAAGAACGGCTAGAATCGGTGCCGCCTCGGGCGCGTCAATGGACGCCGTTTTCCCCGTTAGGGTGTCGTGAAGAAGAACGCCAAAATTATCCCTAAGGCAAAGGAATTGGTTGATTTCCGCAGCCATCGTCGTTCCACCTGACGCTTCGTCGCGCTTTGGGGCAAGTTTATCGTTTAGGGCCCCTAGCTTCAGCCCGTTTCGATCTTTATTTTAAACAAAGGTCGCGACATCGGCCCCTTTTCCATGCGGAAAATTCATGACCATTGATGTTATTGATCTGAGATCTTTTTACAGTTCCGCCTTGGGTAATGTCGCGCGGCGCGTAATCCATAAGATCCTGCGGCAGCGATTCGCCAATTGCACCGGCTATTCGATCCTCGGCATCGGCTACGCGACTCCCTACCTCGAAATGTTTCGCCAGGAGGCTGTCCGGGTTTTAGCGTTTATGCCTGCCGAACAAGGCGTCGTAAACTGGCCCGCTTCAGGTTTATCTTCTTCCGCGCTGATCGAGACGAGCGCGCTGCCTTTGCCGAATTCCTGTATCGACCGGGCGCTCATCATCCACGCCCTTGAAATCACCGAGCACCCGCGCGAACTTCTTGCGGAGGTATGGCGGATTTTGACCCCGGGCGGCCGTGTCGCTATTGTCGTGCCTGGGCGATCCGGGCTTTGGGCCCGGCTCGACCGGACCCCCTTCGGCCACGGCAAACCTTATTCCCGCAGTCAGCTGGCAGAGCTGCTGCGCGAATGCCTGTTTTCGCCTACCCACTGGACCGAGGCGCTATACGTTCCGCCATTTCAGCACAAAACTTGGCTCCATGCTTCGGCTTTCGTCGAAGACGTGGGGGTGTTTCTATCGTTGCCAGGCGGTGGCGTGCTCATCGTCGAAGCTACGAAGCTCTTGTATCGGCCGGTGGCATTGCGAAACGCCCTCGTCTACGCGGTTCCAAACCGCGCCCCCGTTCTTCTGCCCGAAACTGCGGGAGCCGCTTCGCCAAGACGTTTGTGGCAACCGCTTCGGCGGCCGGCTTCATCCTGGCAGGCGGACGGGAGTTCCCTGCCTCAAGCCGAAGCATTTGGCTAAAAATAAACCTCCATGTGAGAGGCCTTCACTGTCGATCCCGTGGCCGATGCCCAGGGAGAGGTGCCATTGGCAAGGGCAACCGGCCGCAGCGAGCGCTGTAGCGGACGCGAACATGGCCTCCGGCGGGATAACATCGTCCTCGCTGCCATGGATGAGAAGGACCGGCGGAATGCCCCCTCTCGGTATGGGTTCGCTTACCTGTTTTTGCTCCTTCGCCACCACAAACTGGCCTGAATAGCCCACGATCCCTGCCGGCGCGCGCCGCCGAAGGCCAGTATGGAGCGCGACCATTGCGCCTTGGCTGAATCCCACCAAGGCCAGCTTACTGTCATTCAGCCCGTGCCGGTCAAGCTCGGAATCCAAAAAAAAGTCAAGGGTCGGAGCGGCTTTTACTACGCCAATTGCACGTTCCTGCTGGTCGCGCATGGTAAGGCGGAACCATTGCCGGCCGCCTGCGACTTGGCCGCATGGCTCGGGCGCGTTTGGTGCCACGAAGGCCGCGTCCGGCATCAAGCCGCGCCATTGCTGGCCGATCGCGATAAGATCCTCCCCGTTGGCGCCATAGCCGTGGAGAAAAACGACGAGGTACTTCGCCCTTTGAGTTTTCGCTGCTATCCGGGGCCCGTCGAGGGGGATCACCGACATCTAGGCGTTCCAGCCGGATTGGCGATAACTTGCGGGGAGTGAATATGGCTCTGACGCTTTCGAGGCGCGGCCCCCCGTCATAAAATCACACTGAAGTGAAACTGCAACGCTTGTCACCTCGCGCATAGCGGTTTGTTAATAGGGCGCATTTTGAGGCTATAGGACATGACGAGAGCCTTTTCCAGCCGCGTTTTCCGCTTCGCGCCATCGCCAAATGGCCATCTCCATCTGGGCCATGCGTATTCCGCGCTCTTGAATTTCCGATTGGCGCGGGACTCGGCCGGACGTCTTCTTCTGCGCATCGAAAATATCGATCTGGATCGTTGCCGGCGTGAGTTCGAAGAGGGGATTTTTGAAGACCTCCGCTGGCTTGGCATGGAGTGGGAAACCCCCGTGCGGCGTCAGAGTGAACATTTTTGCGACTACGCTCGGGCCCTCGCTTCGCTCTCAAGCCGCGGCTTAACCTATCCTTGCTTTTGCTCCCGCCGCGATATCTTGGAGGCGGTCGCCGGCAAGCCGGGCTGGCCCGTGGATCCCGACGGCTCGCCGCTTTATCCGGGAATATGCAAGGGCCTCTCGGAGAAAAACCGGCAGCGGCGCCTTGCGGCCGGCGAACCTGCATCGCTCCGGATCGACATGGCGGCGGCCCTCGCGCAGCTAACGGGCCCTCTCGAGTGGCTGGAAGCCAGTCGAGGGGATAAAACCACCTTTGTAAGAGCAAATGCATCCGTTTGGGGCGATACGCTACTCTCGCGCAAGGATATTCCAGCAAGTTATCACATCGCTGTCGTCGTTGACGATGCGTTGCAGGAGGTGACCGATGTCGCGCGCGGTGAAGATCTTTTCATGGCGACGAGTTTGCATCGGCTGTTGCAATCATTGCTTGGTCTTCCGGCCCCAACCTACCTCCACCACGCTCTCATGCGAGACGCCAACGGGCGAAAATTGTCGAAAAGTTCAATGGCCAAGTCCATAAGGGCGCTGCGCGAGGAGGGGTATTCTCCGGCAAAGGTGGTTGGAATGCTGAGTCCTGATGTCATTACCGCCCCGGCAAATTCCTAATGAGATAAAAAATTAGCAATTGGAAAATCGGAATATTTAAAATGCAGCCAGTGAATTAACGAGAAATTAGCCTTAAAAAAGAGAAAATTCAGCGCCAAAGTTTGTGGCGTAGACATAGGAGGATCCCTCCGCCGCCTTGCATCCATGTTGGCTATATACTCTTGCTGCCGAAATCAATCCGCGAAACGGTGATCACAATGCGAACCCTTCCCATTCTCATCGCTCTGACACTTGCGCCAGTCGTCCCGGCTGCCGCCGATAACTCTCCCGCCGAGACCAAAAGTCATAGAGTTTTCGATATCGTCCGCGGCGGCGACAAGATCGGCACCGAAGCAATTGATATTGAACACGAGAAAGACACAACAAAGGTCAAGGTTAAGACCGATGTTTCCGTAAAAATTCTCTATATCGAAGCTTATCGCTACGAGCATTCGTGCGACCAGACCTGGAAAAACGGCCAACTCGTCGCTTTTAAATCGAACACCAACGATAATGGGACGAAGCATACGATCGACGTCAAGGCGGCGACCGATAAACTCAGCATGGACGCCGACGGGAAGCACAGCGATTTGCCAAAAACTGTCCTGCCGGTGAGTTTATGGAGCAGGGATATGCTTACTCAATCCGAGCAGTTTGATCCCGACACCGGTCAGCGCCGCACTATCCAAGTGACCGATCTTGGCGAGGAGGTCCTCACCGTCCATGGCGTGCCGCATCACACCCATCACTATAAAATCGCGGATTCACAGGAAAACGATTTCAAGCGCGATCTTTGGTTTGAGGGCGATGTCCTGCTGAGAACGAAAATCATTGGCTCCGACAATTCCGTGATCCTTTCGGACCTTAGGTAGGAGAAGCAACGGGCCAGAGCGAAGCCTCGAGCTTCTTTTTTCCCAAGGTGCGGCTCGGAATTTGAGCGATTTCGTGCCCCCTTGCTTCAGGCTCATGGCGCGGGCATCGGACCGAAACAGGGATGCCGGTTTGGGGCAAATTCGATGCCAATCAAAGACGCAGAGAGGCGGTTCTAATTCTATCGGGATATTCGCCTTAGGCGCGCGCATAGCATACGGCGAGAAGCGGCACTAGCTCGATCAAGTAGAGCCGCGGGAGTTGTTTGTTCTTGTAAACATGGATGCTCGACCACCCGGCCTTATCATTGCCGCGCCGCGCTCGGGTAGCGGGAAAACGCTGCTCACTCTCGGCCTAATGCGCGGCTTTCGCAGTGCTGGCCTCGCCGTCGGCGGCGCGAAATGCGGCCCCGACTATATCGACCCCGCCTTCCATGCCGCCGCGACGGGAAATTCCAGCTACAACCTCGATAGTTGGGCGATGCCGCCAGCGCTCATTGGCGCGCTCGGCCAGGCGGCGGGAGAAGCTTGCGACCTGATCCTCTGCGAAGGCCTCATGGGGCTGTTCGACGGCGTGCCGGAGGCGCCCGGGCGCACAGGCTCCACGGCTGATACAGCCGCGGCGCTTAGCTGGCCTGTTTTGCTCGTGATCGATGTCGGTGGGCAATCGCAAACCGCGGCGGCCCTCGTCCTAGGATGCGCCTCTTTTGATCGGCGAGTTAAAATAGCCGGCGTCGTTTTGAACCGCGTGGCGAGCGCACGCCATGACCGGCTCGTCCGCCAATCTATCGAGGCGCTCGGCATTCCCGTCGTTGGCGCCCTGCCCCGCATGGAGAAAATCAGCCTGCCCGAGCGCCATCTCGGTCTTGTTCAGGCGCGGGAGATCACGGATCTAGACAAGCGACTCGACGAGCTTGCGGATTTTGTCTGCCAGCATGTCGATAAAGCCGCCGTAAAATCCCTCGCACGCCCCTCCAAAGGTACAGCTGGGCCGATGGCTGCGATGCCACTGCCTGCCCGGCGCATTGCAATTGCGCGCGATGATGCCTTCTCGTTCATCTATCCGCACCTCCTTGGGTCATGGCGGAGGGCGGGCGCTAAGGTTTCTTTCTTTTCACCGCTTGCCAACGAGCCACCGCCAGAAGATAGCGATTTTGTGTGGCTGCCGGGGGGCTATCCCGAACTGCACGCCAAGCGCCTATCGGAAGCCGGGCAATTTTTTGATGGTCTGCGCCGTTTGGCGCGGCAGCGGCCGGTGCATGGCGAGTGCGGCGGCTATATGGTCCTCGGGGAGCGCATAATCGACGCGGCGGGCGAAACGTACCCGATGGCCAGGCTGCTTGGCGTCTCATTTAGTTTCGCCAAGCGTAAGCTTCAGCTTGGCTATCGTGAGGCGCGCCTCACCGTATCGCACCCCCTTGGGGAAGCGGACGCGATCTTACGCGGGCATGAGTTTCACTACGCAACGATTGAAAAAAACGATCCCAATGAGCAGCCTTTCGCCCTCGTCCACGACGCGCATGGCGAGGTCCAAGCATCCGGCAGCCGGCGCGGCAATGTCTCGGGAAGTTTTTTTCACTTCATAGCGGGGCTTTCATGATGGCGCTTTCCTATTCGCCTGGCGCTTGCCCGCTTTTGTTTCGTATCGTTTAGAATGGCTTGGTACACCTTAGCAGCATGAGGCGCGTGACGCCGGGCGACTCAAAGTATTTAAGGATAATCCCGTTGGTACGGTGCCGGTGTTCAATACGGGCGGGGTCTTGTCGCTCACGCAAGCTGGCGCCGTTCTCCATCGGTGCGGCGTCACTGTGCGAGGAAACCGAGTTCAATCGCTGGTCGGATTTTCTCGCGGCAGATCTCCACTCGGCTTTCTTCCCGCTGTTCGTGGCCGGCGCGCTGTGAAAGCGTAGAGCGCACCAAAGGAAAGACCATAAACCTGAAGTAAGATCTTTTTTGGTCATTTTTTTTCCAACTTCCTTACCAGCGCCATCGCACCGGCGGGTGCCTTGGGCTTAAAGCCGTCGATGAAATAAATAAAAACGTCGCGCCTCTTCGGCGGCTTTTTCTCCTCCCCAGCCAGCAGATCCAATCCGTCCGGGCTTTTGCCTTGCGACCAGGCCACGGCGCGTTTTGCCCAATCATCGAGTGCCGCCTCTGGATAACCATTCGCTTCCTGCTCTGACGCGCGCTGCAGGCGGAGATAAACGAAGGGAGCGCTGGCATCGAAAATATTTGGGAAAGGCTCACTATCGGTGAAGACGATGCCGATTTTATACGCTCTCACCAAATCGATGACCTCGCGCGTTTGAAAAGTCCCGTGCCGCACTTCAACGGCATGGCGCAAGGAGTGGCCTTTGAAGCTATCAGGCAGCAGCTTAAGAAAGGCCTCGAAATCAGCGGCATCAAAATGTCTATTTGGCAGAAACTGCCAATTAATTGGCCCGAGCTTCTCCTTAAGGTCGATAATGCCGCTCGCTAAAAAACGCTCGATCGACGGACCCGCCTCGGCGAGGAGGCGCCGTTGGGTCGCAAATCTTGGGCCCTTGATCGCAAATATGAAGCCTGCCGGAGTTTCGTCATGCCATTTGGCGAAGCTCCCGGGGCTTTGTGTGCGGTAGTAGGTGCCGTTGATCTCGATGGAGGTTAAGTGCTCACTTGCGTAGGCGAGCTCGCGGTTGCGGGCGAGACCTTTCGGATAGAAAGTCCCGCGCCAGGGAGGAAAGTTCCAGCCACCGATCCCGACATAAAAATTATTCACCATGATGGTTTTGCTTCATTGCTTGCATGAATTTGCGGAACGCCGACGCCACGGGGCGCTCTGCGCATGCGGGCGTGCAAGATTCAATTCAACCTCTGTAGATGCTTATAAACAATCACGCGGGACACAAACCCTGTGACAACAGCTATGCCGGCCGCGATCAGAGCAATCGCAACATAGATATTGAGGCCAAGGGCAAAACTGCCAAACAGCGCTTCCATTTGCTCTCCCCCCGGGGTCGCCTGCAACCGTGAAGCGATCCACCCCAAAACAAAAAAAGAGAGAATCGCGAGGCTGCCGCCAAGAGCGCCCCCACGGAGGCCAAGCCGAAAGAAATGATGCTGAAACTGCCGCGAAATATAGCTGTCTTCGGCGCCAACGAAATGCAGGACTTCAATGATCTCACGATTGCCTGACATCGTCCCTTGCGTTGCAAAACCGACCGCCAAGACCATCGCGGCTAAAACGAGAGCAAAAATCAGAATAGCAAGTGCAACAACACTTTTCGCCATGATCGCAAGGCGTTCGAGCCAAAGGCGATGGTCATCAACACTGACCCCCGGGATGACAGCGCTAAGATTTCTGCGCAGTACATCGATATCGAGGCGTGCATCCTTATCGAGATCGACGACGACAAGGCGCGGTATAGGCAATTCGGAAAGATCAAGGCCCGACCCAAGCCAAGGTTGCAGCAGCTCCTCGGCCTGCTCCTTGGTGTAGGGCCGAACAGACGCAACCCCCGCGGACTTCCTGGCAATTTCGGCCGCCTTGGCGCTGTCGGCATCGAGGTCGCGGCCAGGGGTTGGACGGATTTGAATGGTCATCTCGCGCGCGATATCGTCCTGCCAACCGCGCGAGGTATCGCTAATTAAGAGGGCCGCACCGGCAGTAAGCGAGGCCAGAAACGTCATGATGGCGATGACTGTCACGAGAGCCCGCCCAGCGATTGAGCCCGCCGGCACCAGCGCCATATCACGGCTGCGTCGCCCCTTGAGGATCCATCTTGCTGAACTGGCTTGTGTAAGCGTTCCCGCCGCCGCCTGCATTCTCCGTAGCGCACCCAAAAAGGAACTCATGATGCGCCTCAATCGTAGATGTGGAGGCGGCCATCGCCGAGAACCAGGCGCCTGACCCCGTCGAACTGATCCATCAAAGCAAGGTCATGAGTTGCAATCACCACGGATGTTCCTGACTTATGGAGCTCGGTAAAGAGCCGCAATAGCCTGCGTGCCAGACTTGGATCAACATTGCCGGTTGGCTCATCGGCGAGCAGAAGTTCCGGGCGGACGATGAGGGCGCGGGCAATCGCGGCACGCTGCTTCTCACCGCCGGAGAGCACCGGCGGAAGGACGTGCATGCGCTCACCGAGGCCAACCCAGTGCAAAAGCTCCCGCACTTCGGCCCGGTAGCTCGATTCATCCTTCCCAAGCACGCGCAGCGGAAGGCCGACATTCTCATAGGTTGTCAAATGATCGAGGAGGCGGAAGTCTTGGAAGACAACGCCTATACGGCGCCGCAGACCGGAAATCTCCGTCTTGCTAAGAGTAAGGGCATCGTAATCGAAAAGAGCAATCGCGCCACGCGTAGGTCGCAAGGATAAAAGGATGAGGCGCAGAAGCGTCGTCTTTCCGGCGCCTGAGGGACCAGTGAGGAACTGGAACGACTGCGGCTCGATGGAAAAGCTGATATCCTTGAGGATTTCGGCACCCATCCCATAGCGCAAACCGACATTTTCGAAACGGACCAAGACAACCTCTTTGGCCGAGCCATTTTCTGACTCTCACAAGCAATGCTTACTTTTGTAAATATTTTAGGCAATATTTTCACTTTATTAACATAAACACAGCGCGATTTTCACCCGAATCCTTCGTCGTCTGAATAATCCAATCCCTCTGCCGCTCATGATTAGGTTTCCGATCCCCCCACCAATCACCCAGTAAAGAACATCTACCGCAAACATGTTCCCAGAAGGGGGCTCCCGATGCTTAGCTTTAAACTTGAAAACGAAGGACGGGCTATTTAAATCGCCATGGATCATAATGGGATTGATAAGCTTTTGGAGGTGTTTTTTCAGTTGAAAAAGCAGAGCGGTGATAAGCATCTCAGGACTCCTTCGAACGGAGGGTGTGAATTAGACGAGAAAACACCGTGGGCCGGAGAAGCCATAGGAGAGGCGATTATCGCCGTATTTGAGCCGTAAATCTCGCCGAGACCGATGCCCATGGTGTAACGGAGCACGAATATCTCTGGCTCGACGATGTGCCGGTGGCCGTCATCGACAACGTGCAGACATCGCCGGCCCTTTACTATGTCCACACGGATCATCTCTTCCGCCCGCTGGCGATGACGGACGCCTATTGGAACGTCCTCTACGCACTCTTTGGCGGGGTGGCCGCTCGAGGCACTTGCGGAAACCTCACTAAACTGTTCCACAAAAACGCCCTTCCTCCCGCTATGCGCGGCAACGGGAAAAACGGAATTTCGTAAAATTGTCCCTATCGGCGGGCCCCAGAGTTAACCCTGAACTGGTCTCCTTCGTGTTGCGATTCCAGCACGGAGGGAAAGGTGAAAAAGACCGGGACGCTAATCATCGGAGCAGGGCCCGCGGGCTTGACGACCGCTTATTGCCTTGCCAAAGCCGGGCATGATGCAACCGTTATCGAGCAGGACCCCCATTATGTTGGCGGTATCAGCCGCACCGTTTCCTACAAGGGATTTCTCTTCGATATCGGCGGCCATCGTTTTTTTTCAAAATCGCGAGAAGTGGTCGCTCTATGGAATGAGATCCTTCCTGATGATTTCCTTGAACGCCCGCGGCTTTCACGGATTTATTACGCCGGAAAATTTTATGCCTACCCGCTGAAGGCTTTTGAAGCCCTGCGCAATCTCGGGCTTCGGCGAAGCTTTCACTGTATCGCGTCCTATGTTCTCGCACGGCTCGCTCCAACGCGCGATCCGAAAACCTTCCACCAATGGATGCGTAACGAATTCGGAGAAAAGCTTTTTTCCATTTTCTTCAAGACTTACACCGAAAAAGTGTGGGGGATGAGTTGTGATGAGATCTCCGCCGATTGGGCGGCGCAGCGAATCAAAGGGCTCAACCTCGCCAAAGCCATTATCGATGGGATGCGGCGGTCTCTCGGCTTTAAGCAGCAGACAGCAGGCGCCAAAACCCTCATCGAGTCTTTTCGTTACCCGCGCCGCGGCCCAGGCATGATGTGGGAGGCGGCCGCCCGCAAAATCGAAGCACTTGGGGGCCATATCATCATGGACCGCAAGCTTAAGACCCTGGCCTTCGACGGCGAGCGGCGCGTCTGGACAATCACCGCGAGAAACAACATCGGAGACGAGGAGATTTTCGAGGCCCAAAACGTCGTCTCTTCCGCGCCGATCACGGAACTCCTCGCCGCGCTTTCTCCAGCACCGCTCAGCCTTTTGCATGCGCGTGCGCTGAGATACCGTGATTTTTTAACGGTCGTTCTGATTGCCGATACGTCGCATACCTGGCCTGATAATTGGATTTATATCCACGATCCGAGCGTCAAGGTGGGGCGGGTGCAAAATTTCCGGTCGTGGTCGCCTGAAATGATCCCTAACGCGACTTCGACCTGCCTCGGGCTTGAATATTTTTGTTGCGAAGACGACGAGTTGTGGTCACGAACAGACGAAGAGTTGATCGCTCTGGCCAAGCGTGAGATTGCCACCATTGGATTAATGCGCGCCGAGGATGTGGCGGACGCTTGCGTCGTGCGGCAGAAGAAAGCCTATCCTGTCTACGACGAGAATTACCTGGAAAACGTTCGCGTTATTCGTTTCGAACTCGACAGTCGCTATAAAGACCTGCATCTCGTTGGCCGCAACGGCATGCATAAGTACAACAATCAAGACCATGCGATGATGACGGGAATGTTGACAGCCGAAAATATTTTGGCTGGGCATAAAGTCTGCGATGTGTGGGCCGTCAATGACGATGCCGAGTATGGCGAGGCGGGCATATCGGGGGCAAGGGAAGCTCTTGCCAGCGTCCGTCTTGTGCCACAAAAAGTAGCGTAAGCGATGATGAGAGGTAATTCGATCGCGGGTGATCGACCTTTTTTCAGCCGGAGTTCCTTGGCCAGGCGGCAAAAAACATATCTCTCCATCTTCACAAGCTTGCGGCCTGCGATGGCGGGAATGTACGCGCCATTGATCTTGTTCCTGATTTTTCTTCTGAGCCGCCCCTACAACGGTATCGTTCAAGACGCTCACATTTACATGGGACGTGCCCTCGCCGATCTCGATCCCGATGGCGTCGGCCGCGATCTCATGTTCGTGCATGATGGGCAATTCGGCTTTAGCGTGTTCCGCTTGATCGCGGTTGCCATGATCAAATTACTGGGGCTCGGAAGTGCCGCCAAAACGCTCACGATCTTGGCGGCCTTTGCCTGGTTTTTAGGCCTCTTTGCCTTCGCTCGGGCCGTGGCAACGGGCGCCAGTATTTGGGTGGCGGCGCTATTCACGATTCTCTTGCCGAATACCTATGGCGCGCCCTATCCATTGGGCTTTGCGGAGTTAATCGCTGTCCCCCGGCCGTTCGCCGAGGCCCTTGTGTTCGCCGCTCTTGCAGCGCTCGTCGCAAAGCGCGACGTTGTTTCGCTCGCCTCGATCGCGGCAGCTGCACTGCTTCATCCAATCATGGCCGTCGCGGGGTTTGTCGTTTGGGCAAGCGTCCGCTGCCTTGAAGACAAGCGCTGGATCTTCGCCGGGGCTATCGGAGGGGTGCTTTTGATCACGGCGGCCATGCTTGGCCTGCCGCTGGCCGGCAGGCTCTTTGTTGCAATTGATCCCTTATTGCGAAACTTGCACGAGATACGTAGTCCTTTCCTTTTCCCGAGCCTCTGGCCCGTGGAAAGCTTTCCGGCGCTCGTCGTGCAGGGAACGACGCTGGCGATCGCCGCACATTTGCAGCACGGACGGCGCCGAGCGATGCTCGCCTCAATCATCGTCACGGGTTTGTCTGGCGTCGCCGCTTCGGCAATTTTTGGAGACCTGTTGTCGTCGCTTCTCATCGTCCAAGCGCAGCTCTGGCGCATGGCGTGGCTGATGGCCGCCAGCGCGGCGATGGCCTTAGGGTTTGTGTCAGTCGAGTTGTGGCGGCGCGGCCTGTCCGAGCGCTTGGTGTTGGCATTCCTCGTTCTAAGCTGGTCCTTCAATACACAAGCCGGCCTTGGTGTCGTTGCCGCGATCTTGGCGCTTTTTCTGCACTTTCGCCAGTCTCGGTTTTCACCAGCCATTAAACCGGCACATGTCCTGTGCGCATGGATCTTCACGATTGTGATTGCCACCGTCTGGAGGGTTCGGCTGCTGGCCTATTTGTGGCATTTCTCGATGGCGGCCCCCGCGGGACATGGGCGATTTGAACTCTTACTCATCAGAGGCTATTTCGTTTTGCCAATTTGCGCCCTTGCCGTGTATTTGGCCCTCAAAAAACCGCGGATACCACTCGCGGTGCAGAGCAGCGTTGCGGCCTTGCTGCTGATCGCAGCTGTTGCATTGTGGGACCACCGAACGCGAGCTCAACACATCGTCGAAGAAAATCACCGCCTCCCAGACCTCGTGCGGCTAATCGCGGAACGCCCCGGCGAAGTCTACTGGATGGATAGCCAGGTCGAAGCTTGGTTTATGCTCGGCCGTCCGCAGTGGGCTTCGCCCCTGCAAGGTGGCCCGATTATCTTCTCTTCAGAACTCGCGCGGGAATGGCAGCGCCGGACGCAGATCCTCATCGACGCCGGGCTCGCCGACAAAAAAAGCTTTTCACCCTGGGCTGACCCACGGCTTGCCGACCGGGGGCACCTTACTGAGAGCGGCATACGTCAACTTTGCACGCGCCCCGATGCACCCGCCTGGGTCATCGCGCCGTTCGAGCTAGGCGAAGAGCTCCCTACCGGGCTTGATATGCGGATCTGGCCGCTGCCGGTGCCGTTCTATCTCCTAACCAAGGCAGACGATGATTATACTTGGCGGAAGATCAGCGCCCTTGGCCTAATTCCCTGCGCCAAATAATTTTTGCTATAAGCGCTTTGGGAGACCGCGTCGCGCAATGCTTTCGCGCGCGGCCGCAAGGAGGAGACCATGCCGAAAACGGCTTGCATCGCGCTTTTCGTAACCATTATCGCCGCTTTTACCCAACTCTTCGCTCCGCTCGCGCGAGCGGATGAAACCTGCTTGTCGCCCTATACAGCGGCGCTCGTCAAAGGCCAGGAAGCTTACCTTCACGTTTGGACTCTTGGCGCCAAGGGCATTGGCGATGAGTCTGACAAACTCGTTACAATCGGCGCCGATCCAAAATCCGCCTCTTACGGAAAAGTTGTCAGCAGTATTTCAGTGGGGGGCCGCGGCGAAGCCCACCACATGGGTTTCACTGATGACCGCAAATATTTATGGGCCGGCCGTCTCGATGACAGCAACATCTTCGTCTTCGATGTCGGCAGCGATCCTGCCCATCCCAAACTCGTCAACACGATCAGCGATTTCAGCGACAAGACGGGATTTGTGGGACCCCATACGTTCTACGCGATTCCGGGCCGCATGGTCATTGGCGCTCTCTCTAACACCAAGAGCCATGACGGCATCACTGGCCTCGCGGTCTACAACAACAAGGGCGCGTTTCTCTCATCCCACCCCATACCCACGGCCCAAGGTGGTGATGGCTATGGATACGATGTCGCAATAAACCCGAAGAAGAATGTACTTCTGACCTCGAGCTTTACAGGGCACAACAATTATATGCGCGACCTTGGCGATCTTATCAAAGATAGCGAGGCGATGAAGCACTTTGGGAACACCATGGTTGTATGGAATCTAAAATCCTTCGAACCAGAAAAAATTTTCAATGTTCCAGGGGCTCCGCTCGAAATCCGCTGGTCGCTCAAGGAGGGGGATGACTGGGCGATTACCGCCGCCGCGCTGACTTCAAAACTCTGGCTAATCAGGCACGACGCCGATGATCAATGGCAAGCGAAGGAAGTCGGCGTGATCGGCGATCCCAGCAAAATTCCCCTGCCCGTCGATATTTCGATTTCCGCCGATGGGACCAGGCTTTGGGTGAATACATTTATGGATGGCACCACCCATCTTTTCGATATTTCCGATCCGGAGAAACCAGTAGAAATCTATAAGAAGGTCACGGGGAAACAGGTTAACATGATTTCCCAAAGCTGGGATGGCAAGCGCGTTTATATCACATCATCACTTTTGGAGCATTGGGACAAGACCGGTGATGATAACGAGCAAGCGCTGCGTGCCTATGAGTGGGACGGCAAGGAGCTTAATCTCAAATTCGAGATTGATTTTTTCAAGGAGCAGCTTGGCCGCCCCCACCACATGAAGTTTTCCGGCTCCGTGGATAAAGCTTCGCGCGACGCAACAAAGCACGCCGCTCGGAACTGATGCGAAAAAGCACGCGCCCTGTCGGCGCCTCGGGCATCGCGCTTGCCGTCTGGGCCGGGTTGATTTGCGATCCGGCCATCGCCGCGGCGGATGCCATCTCAAGCCTGCCATCGCCCGGAACCTACGCTCTCGACCATATTCAGAAGGTGCCTTTCGGCATTGTTCTCGAGGGCAACCATTTTCCTCGCCTTCTTTCCCACTATACCCTTGGCAAAATAACTCTATTTTCATTTTTTTATACAACCTGTGCCGATCCAACAGGCTGCCCGCTCACCTGGAGCGTTTTCGAGGACGTACGCGAAAGAGTATTAGCCGATCCCACACTTCATGGTCAGGTGCGCCTCGTTTTTTTCAGTCTTGATCCGGCGCATGATACGCCCGCTATGCTCAGCATATTAGCCGCGAACTACAAACGAGACGCGGCCAACGTGCCCTGGTACTTTCTCACCACTTACTCTTATAGATTTTTGACGCCTTTGCTCCGCGAGATGGGGGAGGATATTTCCGTCGATCGCGATGCCTCTACAAGTGGACGGCCGGCCTTTTACCACCTTTTGAAGGCTTTTCTGATCGATCGACAGGGTTGGGTCCGCGAAATTTATTCCAATCAATCCCTCGAACCTGCCGCGATCATTGGCGATATCAAAACGCTGCTCCTCGGGTCCGAGAGAGAGAGAAAACCGTGAGCCTTTCTCTCCATTTGCTTTCGGCGCGACAGCCAAAAGAATAGGCTGAATACGCTTGTGCGTGCCCGCACAGCCACGCACCCCGCTTCGCGGTACTCCTCTTTCATCGCCGGTTCACATTGGCTGGCGCATAGGAGGAGAGACAAATGATCGATGCGAGAAAGGCGGCTGTCGGGGGTCTTGCTGTCGTCACCATTGCTATCATCGCTGCTGCCACTTCGACCTCGGCCGCGGCGTGGGGTTATCACCAGTTTAATTGGGGTTGGAGCGTTGGCGAAGTCTCTGCCCTTGCTTTAGGAGCCGCTGCGGCGGCAAGTGCATCTCGGGGTTATGGGTGTCATGTCGCCTCCCAACCTGTCCTCGGTGTCCGCGGCAATGTAGTCGCCTACCGCCGCGTACCTACCTGTAACTAACGAATCTCCGCGCAAGCGGGAACCCGTTTCGGCACTCGTTGCCGAAAAACTCCGGAAGCTTGAGACGAAGAGAAATTTTTCTAATCGGCCAAAGGCTGACGGAACAATTATTGGGCGCCGGAAGTTCTGGCGCAAAAAACTTACGAAGCCACGTTTAAATTTTCAGACGGGCCGTGATCTCTCTGGAAGGGAGATCACGGTCCTTTGCTGTAAAGCCTAGCTAGTCAGCCGGGCCAGTCGTTGTGCCGAGCCTTGCCAGATCTTTTTTTTTCTTGGCATTCTCTCCTATCGCAGACAACGCTTCACTGTTATCCCGAGCGGCATCTTCGACATGGCGAAAGCGTTCCCCGGCCTGCTCCCTACTCTTAAGAGATGATCGCCCGATGAATTTTCTTTTGGGGCTCGCCACCGATCCCGCGCAGTGGTTTGCTCTTGCCACGCTAATCACGATGGAGATCGTGCTTGGCGTCGACAATTTGATTTTTGTCGCGCTTCTCTCGTCAAAATTGCCGCCAGCCCAAGCCGCAACAGCGCGGCGGATAGGCGTTGGCCTATCTCTGATCCTTCGCGTGCTCCTCCTCGCCGGAGCGGCTTATGTTGTGAGTCTGACGAAGCCGTTGTTTTCTTTCATTGGCAAAGAATTTTCCTGGCGCGATCTGATTCTCATCGCCGGCGGGCTATTTCTGCTTTCTAAGGCAACAAATGAGATCCACCGCAATATTGGCCCGAATAGAGGGCTTGAAGTGCCGCGGCCTCGCGCTGGTTTCACCTCTACCATATCGCAAATTATGTTCGTGGATCTCACAGTTTCAATAGATAGCATTATTACCGCCGTTGGCATGACGGACCATGTCGCGATAATGATCCTTGCCGTTACTATCGCCGTCCTTGCTATGCTGATGGCGGCTGGAGTTCTCGCGACTTTCATCCATCGCCACCCGAGCATTGTCATGCTGGCGCTTGGCTTCCTTTTGTTGATAGGCACGGCATTGATAGCCGATGGATTTGGTTTTCATCTGCCAAAGGGATACATTTACGCGGCGATGGCGTTCGCCGCTCTCATCGAGGGTCTCAATATGCTGGCCAGCTGGCGGCGTGGGCCGCCGTCGGGGTAAACCCGCTCATGATGGAGAAAGCCGAAGCGGGGAGCGCTGTACAAGACAGGGCGGTCGCCGACGTGCTTCTGCCGCTCGCCGTCCCTCAAGCTTACTCTTACCTCGCTCCGAAGAGCTTGCTGGTCAGCGCTGGAGATTTCGTTGAAGTTCCGCTCGGCAGCCGGAAGGCGATCGGCATCGTTTGGGATACGCGGGCGGCCGGGGCCCCGGCATCGAATTTGAAGGCCATTGCTGCCCGCCTCGACCTCCCGCCCCTGCCGGCCAACACAAGAGCCTTTGTCGACTGGATTGCCCGGTGGACGCTGGCCCCGCCCGGGATGGTCTTGCGCATGGCGATCCGCCCGGCGTTCCTGCGCGAGCCAGAGCCACTTTCTGGCGTCCGTCTGACTGGCTCAGCGCCAGGGGGGCGAATGACAGAGGCCCGGGCGCGTATCCTGCGAGTGCTAGAAGGTAGCGCAATTGTGCAAAGGGCCGCCCTCGCCAAGGCGGCAGGCTGTTCCTTGGGCGTCATCGATGCGCTCGTTACCAAGGGCGTGCTTGGCTTAGCTTTGCTCCCGCCGGAACCCCTGGCGGAAGCCTGCTCTCCAACATTCACAAAGCCGGCGCTTACCGCGGATCAGCAAACAGCCGCAACTTGCCTCTACAATCGTGTCCTTGAGCGGGCTTTCTCTGTTACGCTCCTTGAAGGCGTGACTGGCTCGGGAAAGACGGAGGTCTATTTCGAAGCGATTGCGGCCGCGCTGGCGGCAGGGCGGCAAAGCCTCGTCCTTATGCCGGAGATCGCGCTCACCGCGCAGTTTTTGGATCGTTTTGCCTCGCGTTTTGGCGCCCGCCCAGCCGTCTGGCATTCCGAAATCCCTGCGAGGAAAAAATCGCGGTTATGGCGCGCTATAGCGACGGGAGAAGTCCTAGCGGTCGCCGGCGCCCGCTCGGCGTTGTTTCTTCCCTTCAAAGATCTCGCAATGATCGTCGTCGATGAGGAACACGATGCGGCCTACAAGCAGGAAGATGGGGTTTCCTACCATGCGCGCGATATGGCCGTCGTACGCGGCCAGATCGAAAAATCAACCGTCGTCCTCTCCACGGCCACGCCATCACTCGAAAGCCGCGCCAACGCCGAACAGGGACGCTACCGCCACATCGAACTCTCCGAGCGCTTCAACGCTCGGCCGCTTCCAGCCATCGAAGCCATTGATTTGCGTACCGCCCTTCCCGCGCGCGGCAAGTGGATCGCGCCTCGCCTTGCCGCCGCTATCGCGCAAGTGCTTCAACGCAACGAACAGGCACTGCTCTTTTTAAATCGCCGAGGCTATGCGCCATTAACGCTCTGCCGCGCCTGCGGGCACCGTTTCCAATGTCCGAATTGCACGGCGTGGCTCGTTGAGCATCGTTTTCGGCGGACGTTGATGTGCCACCACTGCGGTCATACAGAGCAGAGGCCAGCGCTTTGCCCAGCCTGTGAAGCGGCGGATTCGCTCACTGCTTGCGGTCCTGGCATCGAGCGGCTGGCAGAGGAATCAGCCGCGCTTTTCCCCCACGCAAGGATACTCACGCTTTCGTCGGATTTTGCCGGCGGCGTCGAGCGTCTGCGCGCCGAGATCGAGGCCATTTCACGCGGCGGCTGCGATATTGTCATCGGCACGCAGCTCGTCGCCAAAGGCCATAATTTCCCGAAACTTTCGCTCGTCGGGGTCATCGACGCGGACGTTGGCCTGACATCCGGTGATCCGCGCGCCGCCGAGCGCACCTTTCAGCTTCTCCAGCAAGTCACCGGCCGTGCCGGGCGCTTTGAAACAAATGGGCAGGCCTTCGTTCAAACGTGGCAACCCGAGCACCCCGTCATGCGCGCGCTGCTGTCGGGACAAAGCGAGCGCTTTTACCAAGAGGAATCCCGCCAGCGGCGGATGGCTGGGCTCCCCCCTTTCGGGCGGCTCGCTGCCGTGATTGTATCCGGCACCGATGCAGCGAAGACCGAAGCGCATGCGCGAGCTCTCGCGCGAGCGGCCCATGCACTTCCCCCATCAAAGGGTTGGAAGCTTGCCAAAGCTCATGGAATTTCCGTTGAAGGCGAGCTCGCCTTGCTTGGGCCCGCCGAAGCGCCGATCGCGGTCATTCGAGGGCGCCACCGCTTCCGGCTGCTCGTGCGAGCACCCCGCAGCGCCGACCTGCAGGGATTTTTGCGCACCTGGCTTGCCGCCGGCCCGCCCGAGAAAAATGGCATCCGCGCGGTCGTCGATATCGATCCGCAGAGTTTTCTGTGATTAATTCGGCTGTGGAGCATGAGGCCCGCCAAAAATTCGGGGAGGAAGGAATGCGCATTGGCTTTTTGTCTGCAAGCTTCGCCGCCATAGCAATCGGATGCGGCGTACCGGCGATGGCGCAGGCCGGAATGGAAGACCTCAGGACATATTGTAAAAGCGACGTCGAACGTCTTTGCCCGGGAATTCAGCCAGGCGGCGGCCGCATCATCAAGTGTCTGAAAACCCATAAAAAAGAAATAACAGTTGGCTGCGCGCAGGCGCTGCAAGGCCTCAAGGCAAAAATGCACTAAGTTTGGGGTGAAAGGACGAAAGCTCGTCCTTTTACCCGCTCTTTCCACTAACTCAGCATTTGCCGCTGGCCTGGCTCGATTTCCCGGCTCCGCAATTGCCACGCGAGAGCAAGAAGGCTTGCTCCAAAGAAAGTCGCATAGGCGCCAACCCACCAGCTCACGACGAGAGCGCCAACCACCGGGGCCGCGATCAGCATGACTCCAAAAACCAGCGAAACGACGCCCGCGAAGCCGAGCCACCAGCGGCCATGGTCTTGGTCGAGATAGTAGGCGGCGCGCAGCTCGAGGGCTCCAGACACGATCGCCCAGGCGGCGAGCAAGCCGACAAAGACGAGCACGGTAATGCCAGGCACGGCCATCGCGAGCAGGCCGGCAATTATGCCGACGATGCCTTCGAAAGTCAGATAGCCCCAGCGGCGATTGCGCTGCGCCGCGTGCACTGCGGCAACGATCGCAAGGATCCCGTCAAGGATGAGGTAGATTGCAAAGAGCGTGACGAGGGACAACAAAGTCGGCCCCGGGAAGGCAAAAGCGATGAAACCGATGAGGAGGCCAAACACGCCGCGCGCGGCGACGACCTTCCAATTTCGTTTCAGGGTCAAGCCTAAGCTCAAGTCAAAATCGGGCTTTTCGCCGAAAAAACTCATGATCGCGTTCCTCTTATGAAGACATTGCGCTAAGGCGCTGGTCGACCTTAAACCTAGTTCTTGCCGCCGCGACGTCGAGATGACGGCGGCGCTTTTTTGGCGAGGGTCTCATGATGAACAAAAGTGCCCAACCCTCCGCTGAATCATCGGCCGTGCTTGACCATAGCGACGCAAGATGGCAGCGGCTGCATGAGATTATAAAAATGCGGTCGCTTAAATTGGGCGACTTCGTTTTATCATCCGGGCGCTCCAGCACCTATCTCTTTCAATTGCGGCAAACGACGATGCTGCCCGAAGGCGCGGCTCTGATTGCCGAAATCATCGTCGAATATATGAAGGCCGAGGCCATCAAGTGTATCGGCGGACTCGAAATGGGAGCGGTGCCAATCGTGGCCGCGACGGCGGTGATCAGTCATGTGAAACACTATCCCATCGAGGCTTTTTTTGTGCGCAAGGCGACAAAGGAGCATGGCGCGCGTGAGCGCATCGACGGGCATTTGAGGGATGGCGCCGAGGTGCTCATGATCGATGACGTGGCGACAACCGGCGACTCAATTTTAAGAGCAATCGAGGGGATCGGTGAGTATCAATGCCGTGTCTGCCGCGCGCTGACGATTGTCGATCGTGAGGAGGGAGCCGCTGCAAATCTCGCCGCCCATGGCATCGCCCTCGCCGCGATATTTAAGCGCAGCGATTTTCCGGAGATTGCGGGCGCTCGTTCCTAAGTAAGCAACTGCGACGCCTTACGAGAGACTCACGGCCCAACCCACACCTCACCCGCGCTCGTCTTCAGCCTGATCCGCGCATAGCTGCAATTGCCCTTGCCTCTTTGAAAGGCGCTGACCGCGATAAGCCAGACGGCGACAATCCGTTCCGGTAGAGCACCTCCGATGGCGCGCTCATAGTCATGATAAACCGCTTGCTCCTCTTCGAGCCACACTCCCAACTTCGCCCGGTCGGAGCGAACCACCTGATGGGTCTCGCGCTTATCCCACCACGACACTGGGCACGGGAAAACCTTCCCCTCGGGCAAGGCAGCGCTCCACATATAGGTGAGATCGCGCCCGTTATCGAACTCGACGGCAATCGAGAGATAATCATGCGTTGGCAGCGAATCCTCGCGGACCTTCGAGGGCAGCTCATCGGCACGCCACGCCCAGGCGAGGCGCGTCGAGGAATCGAGTTTCACATCGACCGGAAATTGAAGAATCCCGGCGTCTCGCGCCGTCCGGCAGCACAGACGATCGGGTTGCTGCTCGCCAGCTTCGGCGCGAAAAATTTGGCTTTCCCCCAACCGCCAAAGGTGCCGCCATCCTTTGGGGGGCTCTCCCTGGTTTTCGAGGCGCGCAAGCTCACGGCGCGCATAGCCGCTCCGATCAACGGCGCGCAGCTTCAAAAGGCCTTGCTTCGCTAATCCCCGCCACACCAAGACCGCGACGGTAAGCCCGCCACTCGCGCCTTCGTGCGGATAGGCAGGATCGAACCGCCCGCTCTCATCGAGCCATTCCCCTGGCGGCTTGGCGATGAGCATCAAGCGGCCGTTCCGTTCCGCCCGGAAAGTGGTCGTCGTGTCAATGGATTTAGAGATGGTTCCGCCCGGCTCGATCCGATGCCAAAGGGCCATTCCTCCGTCAAACCCGATGCCGAGCTCCTTGGCGAGCCAAACGCGGCCCGCCGAGAGGAGAGTGATCTCGGCCCCCTCCGGGACATCGAGGCCCGTGTCGATCCAGCCGGAAGAGGCGGCGAGCACATCGATAACGGCCGAGGTGCAGAGCTCCTCTTTAACTGCCGCGAGCGTGTTCATCCAATCGACGGCGATGGACGCAAGATCTTCTTGGTGCTTGGTTTGGTGCTTGGTCGAAAGCAAATATTCCTCCCTTGGGAGCGTGTTTTTAAGGATTTCGCCATTCCTTACGCGGCGGGGACGCTCAGTTCAAGCCGCGCGAAAGCTTGGCGCCTTCGGCCGGCCGGCAGCGGCCTCATTTACCATTTGTTTACCCTCAGCTAGGATCACTCAGCATGCCGCCCAGCACCGCAGTGTGCTGCCCCATTGGCCGGACCGGTTAAGCCGCCCGATTGCTCCCGCGATATGGTTGAATGATCACGCTTTTTCATCATCCGCTATGTCCGCACTCGCGTTTCGTCCGGCTGCTCCTTAGCGAGTATGACATCAAACCGGACATGGTGGAGGAAAAGCCCTACGAGCGCCGGCGAGAATTTCTTCTCATGAATCCGGCAGGCCAGACGCCCGTCCTCGTCGAGGAGTCGGGGTTGGTGCTATCGGGACCTTCCCCGATCGCCGAATATTTTGACGAGACGCATGGCTGCGCTTTAGGCCGCCACCGGTTGCTGCCGGAAAACCCGGCTTCCCGCGCTGAAGTGCGCCGTCTCTTCGACTGGTTCTCGCAGAAATTTTTTCTTGAAGTGACCAATTGGCTCGTCAATGAAAAAGTTTATAAACGCTTTATGCCGCGTGAAATGGGCGGCGGCGGTCCCGACATGGAGCTGGTGCACGCCGCGCGGGTCAATATTCGCACCCACTTGCGCTATGTTGGCTATTTGGCGAGCCAAAGGAACTGGCTTGCGGGTGATCGCCTGTCGCACGCCGATCTTGCCGCCGCGGCGCAGCTTTCTTGCGTGGATTTCCTGGGCGACGTGCCATGGGACGAGAACGAAATGGCGAAGAACTGGTACGCCCGCATCAAGTCGCGGCCGGCCTTCCGTCCGCTGCTCGCGGATCGCCTGCCAGGCCTCTCCCCGCACGCGGTCTACGCGGACCTCGATTTTTAGCCCTGGCGGATTTACGCGGGCCCCTGCAAGAGAAGGCACAAGCGCTCGGCTTCGACGTCTGCCGCATCACCCACCCGCGCGCGATCCCGGATGCGCCGCGGCAACTGGCGGACTGGCTCGAAACCGGCGCGGCGGGGACGATGGATTGGCTCGCTTCGACGAGCGAGCGGCGCGCCGATCCGCTCAAGCTTTGGCCGGAGGCCGCCACCGTCATTATGCTTGGCATGAACTATGGGCCGGCAGGCGATCCGCTTGCGGCGCTGGGGCAAAAATCCGCCGCCAATATCTCCGTCTACGCGCGGAACCGTGACTATCATGACGTCATCAAAGGCCGGCTGAAGCAGCTCGGCGGTTGGCTTGCCGCGCAGGCTCAAGACGCCGAGCTTAAGGTTTTCGTTGACACGGCGCCGGTGATGGAAAAGCCGCTCGCCCAGGCTGCGGGTCTTGGCTGGACCGGCAAGCATAGCAATCTTGTCTCGCGGGAATTCGGTTCCTGGCTTTTTCTAGGGGCGATTTTTACCAATCTGCCATTAGAACCCGACCCGCCAGAGAGGGACCATTGCGGGACATGCCACGCTTGCCTTGATATTTGCCCAACGCACGCGTTTCCCCGCCCCTATGTACTCGATGCGCGGCGCTGCATTTCCTACCTCACAATCGAGTTCAAGGGCAATATTCCCCAGCACTTCCGGCCGCTTATCGGCAACCGTGTTTTCGGCTGCGACGATTGTCTTGCGGTATGCCCATGGAACAAGTTCGCCACAGCCGCCCGCGAGACAAAACTTGCGGCGCGAGGTGACCTCGCGGCACCACCCCTGATGAACCTTCTTAACCTTGACGATGCCCGTTTTCGAGAGCTCTTTTCGGGCAACCCCGTTAAGCGCATCGGTTTCGAGCGTTTCATGCGCAATGTTTTGATAGCAGCGGGCAACAGCGGCGATGCCGGCCTCGCTCCTCTTGTGGCAAATAAGCTTCAAAGCCCATCAGCCGTCGTGCGGGCCATGGCCGTCTGGGCGCTCGGACAATTGGCGCCTCAGAAACTGAGCGAACTTTCGCGGCGCCTTCGCGCCGGCGAGCAGGATCCCGCCGTCGAGGAGGAATGGGCCGAAGCAAGCGGCGATGCCGCGCGCCTCCCCCATGCCGAGGAAGAAGACCAGTTTTCATGAAGCTTTTCGCATTCGGCCTTGGTTATTGCGCGCGCCACTATATCGCTGGCTCGGGAACCTCATTCGAATCCATCGCGGGAACCGTTCGTCAAGCCAGCAAAATTCAAGAATTCGCCGATGGAAAAGTCGATGCGTTCGTCTTTACTTCGGAGAAGGGGGATACCGAAATCGCGGCGCGGCTGGCTGAATCCGACGTCGTCCTCGTCTCTATCCCCCCTGGCCCGACCTCGGATCCGGTGCTTGCGAAATTTGGCCGCCGTCTTTCTTCGCTAAGGCGGCGGCAAACCATCATTTATCTTTCGACAATCGGTGTTTATGGCGATCGCGGCGGCGAATGGGTGGACGAGACGACAGCCCCCCTCCCGGCAACGGAACGTTCGCTAACCCGGCTCCGCGCCGAAAAGGCATGGCTGGCACTTGCCAACGATCGGGGAAAAAAAGTCTACGTCCTGCGCCTCGCCGGCATTTACGGGCCAGGCCGGAATATGCTCCTCAACCTCAAAGAGGGGACAGCAAAACGCATTATAAAAAGAGGCCAGGTTTTCAACCGCATTCACGTCGAAGACATCCGCCGGGTGATTGACGCGGCGATTGCCCACGAGGGCCCAGGCGGAATTTTCAATCTCAGCGACGACGCACCTTCGCCGCCCCAGGATGTCGTAACCTATGCCGCCAAGCTGATGGGGGTGGAGCCGCCTCCCGAAAGCGATTTGCAAACCGCCGAAGTCTCGCCCCTCGCGCGAAGCTTTTATGACGAGAATAGGCGGGTCTCGAACCGCAAAATCAAGGACGTGTTTGGCCTCCGGCTGACCTATACGACCTACCGCGCCGGGCTCGAAGCGCTATGGCAGGCGGGCGAGGGGCGGGATTAGAGGCGGCGCTAGCCCCTCTCGCTGTCGAGATGCGCCATTTGCGCTCTCGCATAGCGGTCACCACAGGCGGCATTTTTAGGCACGGCGCTCTCGAGAGCGGCAATGTCCTCAGGCGTGAGCCTGACATCGACCGCACCGAAAGACTCTTCGAGCTGAGCTCGTCGGCGCGCGCCGATTAGAGCGACAATCTCATTGCCCCGGGATAAAACCCAGGCGATGGCGATCTGCGCCACGGTGGCGCCCTTTCCCTGCGCGACAAATCTTATCGCCTCAACTAAGCTGAGGTTCTGGCTAAGATTCTCCCCCTGGAAGCGCGGGCTTATGGCGCGAAAATCGCCGCCTGAAGCGCGCCTATCTTTGTCCCAATGGCCACTGATCAGGCCGCGCGAGAGGACACCATAAGCCGTAATGCCGATGCCAAGCGCCCGGCAGACCGGCAAAATCGACTCTTCAATGCCACGGGAGAGGAGCGAATACTCAATCTGCAGGTCGGCAATCGGATGGATGGCGGCAGCGCGGCGGATGGTCGCGGTACCAACCTCGGAGAGCCCGACATACCGCACATACCCCGCCTTCACCATTTCTGCAATGGCACCGACGGTTTCCTCGACTGGAACATTTGGATCGAGCCGCGCTGGACGATAAACGTCAATGTAATCCGTTCGCAGGCGCCGTAAAGAATAAGCGAGCGCCGATTTGACGGCGGCGGGCCTCCCGTCAACGCCGAGCCACTGGCCGGCAGGATCGCGCAAAGAGCCAAATTTGACGCTGATCATCATCTTATCGCGAGGGTAACCCTGTAAGGCCTCGGCGATCAGCATTTCATTATCACCCATGCCATAAAAATCGCCGGTGTCCAGTAAAGTGATCCCGGCATCAAGAGCGGCGCGAATAGTAGCAATGCTTTCCGCGCGCTCGGGCGGTACGCCATAAAGGTCCGACATTCCCATGCAGCCAAGCCCGAGGGCGGATGCGATGGGGCCTTCGTTGCCGAGCTGGCGAGTGATCACGAAGCCCTCCTGATTTCTTCCCGCGCCGAACGCTAGCCCTTTCGCCTGCCAAGGAGGGCGGGCCTTCGCACATATAACGCAATACCGCCATTAAGGATGCCGAGCATGACGAGAAGCGCCGATTCGCTCATTCCGATGCTGCGGCTTTGTAAGGCGGCCGTCAGAAGCGCGCCGAGCACCATGAAAGCGGCGTTGAGGATATTCACGCCGCCAACAATGCGAGCGCGACAATCTGGCGGCGCGTCAGCTTGAATAGCCGTAAATAAGGGCACGACAAAAAACCCGCCAGAGCAAGCAACGCCAATGACATCGAAAGCAACGCGAAGGCCCGCAAATGAAGAGAAGAAATCGATGAGGCTCGCCTGCGTCCTTGCGAGCGGCAAAGCGAATGTCGCCATGCCAAGGTCGATTAGAAAGACAGCCATGCCCAAGGCGGCGATCGGAACGAGCTTAAGACTGATCTGGCCGCGGGCTAAGACGGCGGCGCCGATAGACCCTAGACCGATCCCCAGCGCGAAGAGCGCACTGACGGCAGTCTCTACTTCGATGCCGCCACCGATTTTATCCCGCACGACGACGGGTACGAGGGAGAGCGCCACCGCGCCACTCATCCAAAACCAAGAGACCGCGATGGCCCGCGCCCACAACGTTGGGGCCTGCGCGACCGTCTTTAAGAGACCAAATGCCGAGGCAAGAAAATTGGGATTGGTGCGAAGGCCTGGCGCCCCACATTCGGTCGAGGGAATGAAAAGGCTGGCGGCAAAACACGCAACGGCGATCGACATGAGCTGGAAAACCGTTCCTTCCGGCTCGCGCCCTTTCGCCGACAGGCCGCCCGCGATGAGCCCTAAAAAGATGGCGATGAACGTGGCCGCCTCGACGAGGGCATTGCCGGGCAAAAGCTCGTATTCGGGGAGAAGGTCCGGCAGAATGCCGTATTTCAATGGGCCAAACAAAGCCGCGATGGTGCCGAGCCCGAAAAGCGCCATATAAAGCAGCGGCAAGGACGACAGAACGAGACCCACCGCTGCGACCATCTGGATAAGTATCTCCGCGAATTTCAGCCGCCGGGCCAGCCATGCCTTATCATGCGCATCGGCAAGCTCGCCGCCAAGCCCCGAAAATAAAAGGGATGGCAGCATGAATATGCCAATGGCGAGCGTGATAAGAGGGCCCGCATTTGCCTCGCCGAACCGGAAGAGGATCAGCATCGCCAGCATGTTGCGAACGAAATTGTCGTTAAAAACGGAAAAAAATTGGCACCAAAATAATCCCGCGAAGCGGCGTGCCCCGAGAAGGCGAACGAGCACCGCGAAAGGTGAAGCTGCCGCCTTCATATCCGGTCTGCTCCTCATGAAGGCAAGGGCTCAGCGTGGCCAATAATTCTGACAATCCCCGGAAAAGCGTCGCGCATTTTTCTGTCGATTTCATCAACGCAGTCGTGGACTTCGCCGACGCACAAGTGCGGGCTCGCTCGGCAATGATAATTGACAACGAGACCCTCGGGCGTCGCCCGCGCGCGCACATTGTGGATATCGACGATCGGGCCGGCCTCGGCTAGCTTTTCGAGCGCCGCCGCAAGTTCCGAACGGGCGCCCTCCGCCACCGGATGGCCCTTCAATTGGTAAAGCTCCAGGGGCTCGATGTGCGTCTCGACCTCGATATTGGCCCCAAGCTCCTGGCGAATTTTCAACTCCATTCCCGACGCAATCTCATGCGCGGTGCCATGCGTCATATGCCGGTCGAGCTCAATGTCGAAACTGATCGAAATGCGTTCGTCGATTTCTTGGACGGTAACATGATGGATCGCCACACGGCGCCTTGCGGCTATCAAGAGGACGCGCTCGGCAATCGTTTCGCTGTTGAGCGCAACCGGCCGGGCCATGATCATCAGCGAAATTTCCGGGTAACGCGCGCTGATCGCGGACTTCACATTTGCCTCGATCGCCGCAGCTTTCTCGAGCGGCAATGTGCGCGATACCATGAGGGACATATCGCCAAAGACTTGCGCCCCGGCCGGGCGCAGGCGTAACGCCTCGACGCCAATCACTCCGGGGACCAACCGCGCAATCAACCGGATCTCGGAGGTCAAGCCTTCCGGCGCCGTATCAACCAGGGCGTTGATTGTGCGCCGGCCGATTTTCAACCCGCCAACGACAATGAAAAGCGCGAGCCCTAAAGCCGCGACGGCATCGCCTTGCGGGTAACCGTAGGCCGCCGCAGTAATTCCGCAAAGCGCCAGGCCCGTGCCAACGATATCGCTTGAAAAATGCAGGGCATCGGCCGCCAGCGCATCGCTCTTCGTTGTCGCCGCAACTCGCCTTAACGTGAACCAGCGAAAAAAATCGATGAACATGGAGCCAATAAGGACCGCAAAAACGACTGGCTCCGCTTCAATGCCCGCCTCGCCTTTGAAGAGGCGGGAAGCTGCTTCAATGGTGATATACACAGCAAGGGCGAACAAAAACCCCGTTTCAATAAGGGCGGCTACGGCCTCGACCTTGGCATGTCCGAATTGGTGCTCTTCATCAGCTGGTTTATCGGCGACCCTCACCGCGAAAAAAGTAAGCAGAGTTGCCGCCACGTCAGCCAAATTGTGGCCAGCCTCGGAAAGCACGGCCAGCGAACCCGATGCAAGACCGGCCGCGAACTTGGCGAGCGTCATCAGGCTGCTCACTCCAACGGAGGCAAGCGCCGCTGCTTCCTTCTGTTTTGAGTGCTCGTTCAAACTTAACTCTCCTGGCCCGCTGGAGTATAAATCGTCTGTTTCCGCCATGGAGCAGCCAGGAGTATATCGTGCCGTTGCGCTGAACAAAACCTGCGGCTTCATGGCACCAGGCCCGCCACGCTTAAAGACTTGGCGTCTGCTTAAATTCGCGTGACTTTCGGCGGCAGGACGAAACAGATCCACGATGCCGTTTACCGGGTCAAAAAGGAGCGGTTTATGGAGTACCTACATACGATGGTCCGTGTCACAGATCTCGACGAGTCACTCGACTTTTACACCAACAAACTCGGGCTAATCGAGGTCAGGCGCACCGAGAACGAAGCGGGGCGCTACACGCTCGTGTTTCTTGCCGCACCAGGCGATGCCGACCGCGCCAAGCAAACGAAAGCGCCTCTCATCGAGCTGACCTATAATTGGGATAAGGAGAACTATACCGGTGGCCGCAACTTTGGCCACCTCGCTTACGCCGTTGAAGATATCTACGGTACTTGCGAACGGCTGATGGAAGCGGGCATCACCCTCAACCGGCCGCCGCGCGACGGGGCCATGGCGTTTATCCGCTCGCCCGACAATATATCGATTGAGCTTTTGCAAAAGGGTATCCCGCTGGAGAAAAAAGAGCCCTGGGTTTCAATGCCAAACACGGGTGTATGGTAGCGCTTGGAAGACGCCCCGCTCGCTCTTTCGCCTTGTGGCCTCGCGGAACTCGCACCGCCCGCGAGCTCGGCTTATTTCCTTGACGTCGATGGCACGCTTCTCGAGATTAAGCCGCGTCCGGAAGATGTCATGGCCAGCGGCGATGTGCTGGCGCTCCTTAGGGGCCTCGAGAGCGCGGCGGGCGGCGCCCTCGGCCTTGTCAGCGGCCGCCGGATTGATGATCTCGATAGGATCTTCTTCCCGCTTGTCTTCCCCGCGGCCGGGCTGCACGGAGCTGAGCTGCGCTTTGCCAATGGCCAGCGCGTTTCTTGTGACGGTGCCGCACTGGCGATCGTTCGGCCCGCGATCGTTGATTATACCAAACGGCATCCAAAACTGCGGCTTGAGGACAAGGGCGCATCTCTCGCCGTGCACTACCGCCAAGCACCTGAACTTGAGATCGCTGTCCTTGCATTCTTGGCGGAACGCGCAACGGAGAATGGGCTTAGTGTTCAGCCTGGCAAAATGGTCGCGGAACTCAAGGAGGCTCGGCACGACAAGGGGCGCGGGATTGCGGCGCTTTACGAAAGTCCGCCATTTCATGGACGAAAGCCTCTTTTCATTGGCGATGATTTGACCGACGAAAACGGGTTCGATTTCGTCAATGCGTGCGGCGGAATATCTGTGCGTGTTGGTGAGTTGAAAACAACAAGGGCACGCTTTTCATTTTCTAGCCCGAGCGATGTGCGGGCCGCCCTTTATCACCTATTGGACGGCTGAAAATGAAGCTGAGGCGATCATGCTAAAAGACAAAGAAACCCTCGCTATTGTGGCGCTTAGCCTGGCTTTCACGGTCTTTGGCGTTATTTTCATTTGGCTCACTGGCCGCTATGAACTCAGTTTTTTCGTAATCGCTGCGATCCTTCCCTGGGTCGAGGCTTGGTTCCGCCGAAGGCGACGTTAATTCTAGTTCAAGGCTTAAGACTCGAAATATATTCGGCGATATCGGCGATCTCTTCGCGCGTTAAGCTCATATCCGGCATTTTTGGATGCGGGTCGGTTAAAAAAGCCATTAGCCGCGATTTTGGTTTTCTGCGTGCGATCGAGGCAAAACTCGGCGCGTCCGTATTCCCTTCTTTTTGGTCGGGAGAAACGACATGGCAGGCGGCGCACCAGCGCCGCGCGATGGTCTTCCCCTTCTCCGCATCCGCGGCGAAAGCCCAAGAAACGTGATAACCTAGACAGAATGCAATAGCGCCCGTTTGCATAAGCCAACGAATTTGCGTTTTGCCGCTCATGTCTTTAAAGCCTCCGCTCGTGCCTTATAACAAAAGAACCCGACGGAGGAATCATGAAGTCCCGCGCAGTTTTTGCCACCGTGTCCCTTGCGCTTATGATCGCGTTTTCGCAAACCGCGAGCGCGCAGAGTGTAAAGATAGGCCGATTGCGATGCAATGTTTCCGGCGGTCTCGGGCTCATCGTCACCTCGACAAATGAAATGCGGTGCACCTTTACCTCCGTTCGCGGCTTTCGCGAACATTATTTTGGCATGGTACGCAAATTTGGTCTGGATATCGGCGAGACAGACCGCGGCGTGCTGGCGTGGGCCGTCTTTGCCCCGACGGTTGGGCCAAGGCCCGGCGCGCTCGCGGGAGACTATGTGGGCGTTGACGCATCGGCGACCATTGGAGCGGGGCTGGGCGCCAATGTTTTGGTCGGCGGCTCCGACCGTACGATCGCTTTGCAGCCGCTTTCGGTGCAAGCGCAAACCGGGCTTGCCATTGCAGGCGGCGTCCAAGCGTTGTCCCTGCGACCGGCTACCTAGGCTCCGTAAAGCGTTCGGCCTACCGGTTCGATCGAACGCCGCCCTAGAGTGAACACTTTGTTTCTACAACGATGCAAATTATGCATCGGTTTTTTTCGAGGAAAGGCCTATTGAAGCCGTTTACGGGGCGTGGTGCGCGTTTCATTGCCGCCAGCATCGCAATTGTGCTGCTGACCATTTGTCCCGCCGCCGCTCTTGATAAAATTACCTTTGCGACCAACTGGCTCGCCGAGGCCGAGCATGGTGGCTTTTATCAAGCCAAAGCCGACGGCACTTATGAAAAATACGGCCTCGATGTCACAATTCTGCAGGGCGGCCCCAACTCCAATAGCCGGCTCTTGCTCGCGGCCGGGAAGGTCGATTTCGACGTCGGTGCCAATCTCATCCAGGCCTTTGATGCGGTCGCCAATGATATCCCCATCGTGGCGGTCGCGGCGCTATTCCAAAAAGACCCTTTTATTTTGATGTCGCATCCGGATGCGGGTTACGATTACATCGAAGATTTAAAACGCGCGACCGCCTTTATCGGGAAAGATGCATTCGTTTCCGTCTATCAATGGCTGAAACACACCTACGGTTTCAGGGACGACAATGTGAAGCCCTACACCTTTAATTCCGTCCCCTTCATCGCCGATAAAAACGCCATCGAGCAGGGCTATGTGACTTCCGAGCCTTTCGAAGTGGAGCGGCAAGGGCATTTCAAGCCCAATGTCTTTTTGCTCGCCGATTATGGTTATGATTCGTACTCGACAACTATCGAAACTACCCGCGACCTCATCGATAAGAACCCCGAACTGGTTCAGCGATTCGTCGATGCTTCCATCATAGGCTGGTACAATTATCTGTACGGCGATAACCGTGCTGCGAATGATCTCATCAAACAGGATAACCCGGATATTACCGACGAGCAGCTCGCTTTCTCGGTTGCTAAGATCAAGGAATATGGCATCGCCGACTCGGGCGATGCCATAAGCCTTGGCATCGGCGCGATGCGTGACGGCCGCATCAAAAGTTTCTTTGCCAAAATGGCCGATGCGGGCCTTTTCAAGCCATATCTTGATTACCGCCGGGCATACACTCTGCGTTTTATCGGGCAGGGCGTTGGGTTAGAGTTGCGGCCACGCGATTAAATTGAGATACTACGGCGTGAAAACGGCGATCGTTTCCCTTCGAAGCGTCAGCAAAATCTACGCCAACAGCACGGTTGCGTTGGCCGACGTTAACCTCGATATCGGTGAAGGCGATTTATTGGCCCTTCTTGGGCCATCAGGATGCGGGAAATCGACGATCCTGCGCCTCATCGCCGGGCTTGAGACCGCCTCCTCGGGAACAATCTTGAAAAACGCGAAGCTGGCCAGTATTGGGGCAATCGGCTTCGTTTTTCAAGATCCCACCCTGATGCCGTGGGCCAATGTTTTCGATAATGTCTATCTTCCGTTACGCCTGCAGGGTTGGTCTCGGCGTAGCGCATCGCCGAAAGTCGAGGCCCTTCTATCGCTGGTTGGATTGGCCGGCGAGGCCAAGGCTCTTCCGCGCGAGCTTTCTGGAGGGATGCGCATGCGTGTGTCCATCGCGCGAGCGCTTTTACTGCGCCCCCCGCTGCTCTTGATGGATGAACCCTTTGCCGCGCTTGATGAGATCACCCGTTTCAAGCTGAACGATGATCTCCTCACTCTGCAAGGAGAACTTGGCACGACGATCGTGTTCGTCACTCATTCAATCTATGAAGGCGTCTATCTAGCAAACAGAATCGTCATCATGGCGAGAGGGCCGGGCCGGATCGTCGCCGAAATAAACAGGCCTGCCAGCGAACTCCGGGCGAGGGATTATAGAATGAGCACTGCCTACGCCAAGCTTTGCATGAGAACTTCGCGAGCCCTTGAGATCGCATCGGGAGAAGCGTGAGGTGGAGGCACGCTCGCGAACCGTCTGGCTTTCTCGGCGGATGACTCTCTACGCGCCAGCGGCTTTTGTCTTCTTGGCGGTGGTGTCGCTTTGGCAGATCTACGTTGAGCTTATGCAAGTCCCACCTTATATACTGCCGTCTCCTTGGCTAACAGCACAAACGCTTGTCGCGGACCGCGGTATTCTATTCCCTGCGTTGATGCAAACGCTCAATACGACGCTCTTCGCGCTTGCGGCGTCGATCGCCGCCGGTGGCGGTTTGGCGATTTTATTTTCACAGTGGAAATGGGCGGAGCGGTCTTTTCTGCCTTTTGCCATTGTTCTGCAGGTGACGCCAATCATCGCCATCGCGCCTTTGCTTCTAATTTACTTGGAACCCTCATCGGCCGTGAGGGTTTGCGCTTTCCTTGCCGCATTTTTCCCAATCCTATCGAATACAGCCCTTGGCCTTTCATCCGCTGATCGTCATCTCGTCGAGCTTTTCAAACTCTATGGCGCGGGGCGCTGGCAGGCGCTCGTCTCCTTGAAGCTGCCCTCGGCATTGCCCTTCTTTTTTGCCGGATTGCGCATCGGTGGCGGCCTCGCTTTAATTGGTGCGGTCGCGGCGGAACTCGCGGCCGGCAGCGCTGGAAAAGGCGCTGGCCTTGCGTTCCGCATTTCAGAGGCAGGGTACCGTCTCAATGTTCCGCGCATGTTCGCCGCGCTCGCCCTCATTTCAGCGGCCGGTATCGCCATTTATGCTGGGCTGTCTTTTCTGTCCCGCCTAGCTCTCGGGCGCTGGCATAACAGCGCCTAAGAGGATTGATTCTTGCATTCAATTTTCAAAACTGAAATTTGATCCAAAAAACCATTCGCGCGGGCTGACGGTCTGCTGTATTGCTTTCTAAAAAAGTGGTTTGGCTTCATATGTTCATTGATACACGTCAATTTGACGACGGCGCGCGCATCCACACCGAGATCTGCGTCGTGGGCGCTGGCGCCGCTGGCATTACCCTCGCTTCCGAATTCGAAAAGTACGGCATTACGACTTGCCTCATCGAGAGTGGCGGATTCAAACCGGATGCCGCCACGCGCGATCTTTACCGAGGGGAGAGCATTGGCCTGCCTTACCATTTCGCCGATAATTGCCGCAGCCGTTATTTCGGTGGCAGCAGCAACTGCTGGGGAGGGTGGTGCCGCCCGCTGGAAGAGCATGATTTTGAAGAGCGCGCTTGGGTTCCAAATAGCGGCTGGCCATTTGGCAAATCGACTCTCGATCCCTACTACGAGCGCGCGTTGGATATATTAAAAATTGGCCCAAATGAATTCACACTCGGTTTTTGGGTGAATGCCATCGCGCGCTCTGACGTCCGACCCATTCCGCTAGATCCAACACGCGTCATTTCATCGATATGCCAATTAAGCCCTCCCGTCCGCTTTGGCAGAGCTTATCGCGATACCCTGCGCCAGGCGGCGCGCGTGTCCGTCTATCTCCACGCCAATGTTACCGATATTGATATCGGCACGGATGGCGTGGTTTCCTCGGTCAAGGTAGCAACGCTGACGGGCAAAAGCGCGCGTGTATCGGCGCAAATTTTTATCCTCGCCGCCGGTGGAATTGAAAATGCGCGGCTGCTCCTTTGCGCCAACAAGAATCAGCCAAATGGCATAGGCAATGAAAACGATATTGTTGGCCGCTACTTCATGGACCATCCGCGGCTTTACACCGGGAACGTCTATTTCCGAAAGGATTGGTCGCGTTCCATACTTTACGACATGCGGTATAGTCACCATGAGGCATTGGCGGCCCATGGCACCCATGTCATCGGCCAATTTACCCTGTCTGCCGAACAGCAGGCCAAGGAGCGGCTCCTCAATGCTCGCGTCTGTTTTTCTTCCGCAGTGCACGCAAGGATCAATCCGCAAATCGCCCTTGCGCTCATTCGCCTAAAGAATAGGTTTGGCTCGCATGCGGACTCCGATTCGAGCTTGGCTGAAGATCTGTTGGCAGTCGCCGCAAACCCAATCGGCGCGGTCGAATGTATCGCGACTCGATATTTTTTCTCGCAGTCCTTGCATAAATTTTCGCGCTTCCAGATTATTGCCGAACCCCAGCCCGACCCGCAAAGCCGCGTCATGCTTGCAAACGAACGAGACCAGCTCGGTCTCCCGCGGGTTAAAATCGACTGGCGGCTTGGCCCGCAGGTAGAACGAACTTTCAACAGGACCATAGCCATCATCGCCGACGAACTGATGCGTCAAGATATCGCCGATGTCGAACTTGATCCGCCAATCCAGGATGGGGATTGGCCAGACACCTTCGAACAGGAAGGCACATGGCACCACATGGGCACGACACGGATGCATTCGTCGCCGAAGCTCGGCGTCGTGGACAAGGACTGTCTCGTCCACGGAACAAGCAACTTATACATCGCGGGCAGCTCCGTCTTCCCGACGGCTGGGTCCAATTTTCCGACGATCACGATCATCGCATTGGCTCTTCGCCTCGCCGAGCAGGCCAATAAGGCGTTGAAAAGCCGCGCCGCGATCATAGTAAAAACGCAAAGTTGAGAAAACTCATCTTCCAATTCTATCCCCTTATCCCAAAAGCCCTGACACTCAAATTGGATCCACGGGGGCTCTCTTCCCAGGAAGAGAGTCGGCTTCGCATTTTATTTGCTGACCGATAAGAAGTCGGGAATAATTGCGAGCAAACGATGCTGCGAGAACACACCCCTCTCCGAAATTGGTATTCTTTCCTCGAACTTAGGCGAGCTCTATGATTCCCCGCTACTCCCGTCCCGAGATGGCGGTAATTTGGCAGGCTCAGACAAGATTTCGGATTTGGTTCGAAATCGAGGCGCACGCCTGCGACGCGCTCGCCGAAATTGGCGTCATTCCAAAGGAGGCCGCCGAGGCAATTTGGCAAAAGGCCGGTGAGGCCAGCTTCGATGTGGAAAAAATAGATGCGATTGAAAAAATCACCCGCCACGATGTCATTGCGTTTTTGACCCATCTTTCTGATTTGATTGGCCCGCCAGCGCGCTACGCCCATCAAGGCATGACGTCGTCAGATGTTCTTGACACTTGCTTATCCGTGCAGCTTGCGCGCGCCTCGGACATTCTCCTTGCCGATATCGAGGCCCTGCTCGCCGCGCTTAAACGCCGGGCGTTCGAATTCAAAACGACTCCGATGATTGGCCGCTCGCACGGTATCCATGCCGAGCCCATTACCTTCGGCTTAAAGCTCGCCCAGGCTTATGCCGAATTCGCGCGCAACCGCGAGCGGCTCAAGCAGGCGAAACGGGAGATTTCCGTCTGCGCGGTCTCGGGGGCGATGGGAACCTTCGCCAATATCGATCCACGCGTCGAGGCCCATGTCGCGAAAAAGCTGGACCTCGCCATCGAGCCCGCGTCGACGCAAATTATCCCTAGAGACCGCCATGCGATGTTTTTTTCAACTCTCGCCGTGATCGCGTCGTCGATGGAGAGGCTGGCGGTCGAAATCCGCCATATGCAACGCACGGAAGTGCTCGAAGCGGAGGAGTTTTTTGCCGAAGGCCAGAAAGGATCCTCGGCAATGCCTCATAAGCGCAATCCCGTCCTTAGCGAGAATGTCACTGGCCTCTCCCGCCTCATTCGCTCCATGGCCATGCCTGCCCTTGAAAATGTCGCGCTCTGGCACGAGCGCGACATCTCCCATTCCTCCGTAGAGCGGATGATCGCGCCGGATGCAACGATCACGCTCGATTTCGCGCTCGCCCGCCTTACCGAAGTGGTCGATAAACTCATTGTCCATCCTGGCAATATGGAGAAAAACCTCAACCTCCTCGGCGGTCTCATCCACTCGCAGCGGGTGCTTTTGGCGCTCACGCAAAAGGGGGTTAGCCGCGAAGACGCCTATGAGCTTGTTCAGCGCAATGCGATACGCGTCTGGCGCGGCGAAGGAGATTTTTTGTCTATTCTTAAAAATGATGACGAGGTACGCAAACATCTCTCGGACGCGGAGCTCGCGGGCTTATTCGATCTTAAGCATCATTTGAAACATGTCGATGTTATTTTCGATCGAGTATTTGGAAGAGAGTAGCGTGCCTTTCTCTGCTATAATTGGCCAACCAGCAGTTGCTGTATCTTGCCGATATGAGAAACTTGCGGGACCAATACCTCGAGAAGCCCGGTTTCCACGAGCCGCCCCGGTGCCCGGAAGCTGAAGATTGTCGCCATGCCTTTAAAATGGAAGCGTGAGTATGCAAACGAACGCACGTCTGGAAAAACTCATCGACCAAATGATAGCCGATCCGGCGCTTCACGCGCGGTGGCTCAATACTTTTTCTTACCTCGAGTATATTGGCTTTCGAAAAATCTTGAAAAGCCAGCGTGCCGAGACAATGAGCGCCATGATTCTTGGGCATGCCTGCGAGGAAGGCCGCCATGCCCTTGGACTCAAAAAACTTGCCATTAAACTCGGTGGCAAAGCCTTTGACTCCTACACGCCGGAAGTCCTTCTCTGCGGCAAGGAGGCCGAAGCTTATTTTCAAGATCTCGACCGGCTTTGCGATGAAAATTTCGCCGATCGTTCCCCCGAGGAGCGCAGCAAGCTCGTTTACGGCTATGTTACATGGCTGATCGAGCGGCGAGCCCTTGAGGTATACGGAATCTACAAAATTGCTCTCGGCGAATCCGAAATCGGGCGAAAGCTGAGTTCGCTTCTCGCCGAAGAAACGAAGCACCTTACCGATATCGCTTCCTTTCTCGAGGCGGCCGATGACTCTTTCGCGGCCCGCGCGAAGGAGTTCGAGGTTCTCGAGAACGGTCTTTACGGCAAATTTCTAGACGCGCTAAGCCAAGAGCTCGCGTGCTGAAAATTTAGGTGCCGCCATATCTCAGAGAGAGCACATTCATCCGCTGGCCGCACGCATGGCTAAGCAGCTAATATCTTAAACTATGTATTATTTCAAAACCCATGGCATAACATACAGTGCGACAATGGTAAATCCTTCGTCAAACCATGACATTAAATCAACGAAGTGCATAAGCTTCTCCTTTCCAAAGTAAAACGGGCGCCACTGTGGCACCCGTTGAGTTTCAAACTCGCGATGTAATTCGATTACAGAGAGCCGGTTCCCGGTATTAGATCGCTTCAAAAACTTTTGTTCGATCCAAGGGGCCTCGGCTTGCCCTGTGCAAGATCCGGGTGGTTCCTCATCGGGAGGCGCGGACCTATTTGGTGCTATTCTCGGCATGGGATTTGGCAGCTTTGCTGGGTTTGGCGTCAAGAGCCTCGATTTCTTTCCAAGTATTTGACTGAGCGATCATCTGGCGGATCGCAGCGACATTGGCGGCCGCTTCTTTTTCATCGAGATCTTGCCGTGCGACATTCTGCGCGCTCTCGAACTTTCCTTCGAGGGCAAGGATAAGGGCGAGGTTTTGGCGGACGGCTCTATCGGCAGACGGCGAGGCGGCTGCTTCGCGCAGCGTTTTTTCGGCCTCGGGCAATTTCTTTGAAAGAGCGTAGGAAAGACCAAGATTTGAAAGTACATGCGGCTGCGCCGGCGCGATCTTCAGGGCCTCGGTGTAATAGGCTTGCGCTTGCTGATGATCGCCAAGCTCATCTGCAACCAAACCTTGCGCCGACAGCACCGACCAGTTTGGCCGCTCGGGCGTCTGCGCATTGGCCAAGACCTCGGCCGCCTCGCGCGGCCGGCCGGCCGCGGCCAGTGCCTTTCCATAGGCCGCCAGCACCTCCAAGTCCTTGGGATGTTTTACCAAAAGGCGTTGGAGAACCGCGACGGCCTGGGTATTTTGCGCGGTCGCGCGCAGCATGCGTGCATAATTTAACGCGGTGCCTTTGTCATCCGGATTGCTATCGTAAAGCCGTCCCCATCGCGCCGCCGCTTGCCATGGGTCCGATTCGGCCGGGGCTGTAATGGACCCCGTAATGTCTTGATCGCCGTTTGCTTGGCATCCGGCTAAATACAACGCCACAAGTAAAAAAACGGGCAGCATTGCAGGGCTCAATCGAGAGCGCCAATAGGCTTGCGCCGTGAACCCTTCGCCAGCAAATCTCATCAAGCTGCCCGTGTCATTGCTCCGGCCTGATTCGGCCGCTTGCTGCGAAGATCATCGGCGGCTAACCCTTTCTTAAGCTTGCGCCGCCGCCACGGCTCAGTCCATTCCAAAGGAGAGTTTCATGCTGGTCCGCCCAGAAGCCTCGCAAGGAGCGGTCCCCATCTGGTTCGTCAGCAAGGACGATTTTACCAAAACCCAGGCGAGCCTCCCGGAATCCGCGCGCGCTTTCGCAAGCGCTTGCCGGTTCGAGCCAAGGCCGGGCCGGGTTCAGATCCTACCCGGCAGCGGTGGCGAAATTTTTGGAGTGCTCTTTGGGATCGAAGCCGCGGAGTCGCGCGGGCGCGATTTGTTCCTCCCCGGCCAACTCGCAACCGCGCTCCCGGCTGGGCTCTACCAGTTTGGCAACAGCCCGCATGATCCAGAGCTCGCGGCGCTCGCTTGGATTCTGTCCATATATGACTTCAGACGTTATAAGTCAATCGATAGAGAGCCGCCCCGATTGTGCGTCCCCGGGGGCGTCGATGCCGAGCGAGTCGAACGAATCGCTCGGAGCGTCTTTTTCGGCCGCGACCTCATCAACACCCCCGCCAATGACATGAATCCGGAGGCTCTCGAAGCCGCTGCCCTCACTCTCGCGGCGCAACATCAGGCGGAGGTTGAAGTCATCCGCGGAGAAAAGCTTCGCGAGGCAAACCTACCCCTGATCCTCGCCGTCGGCCGCGCCGCGGAAAAAGCCCCGCGCCTTGTCGATATGAGCTTCGGCGATGCCACGGCGCCGAAAGTCACGCTCGTCGGCAAAGGCGTCTGCTTCGATACGGGAGGGCTCAATATAAAGCCCGAGTCCGCCATGGGCCTCATGAAAAAAGACATGGGCGGCGGCGCCACGGCTTTAGCCCTAGCCGCCATGGTGATGGAGGCTCGCCTTCCCATCCGCTTACGGGTGCTTTTACCAATCGTCGAAAACGCCATCTCCGGCAACGCCTTCCGGCCGGGCGATATTTATGAGAGTCGCAAGGGCCTCACGGTCGAGATCGGCAATACGGATGCCGAGGGCCGGCTTATTCTCGCCGATGCTCTCGCCCTGGCCGACGAAGAGGCGCCCGAGCTGCTCATCGATTTTGCGACGCTCACGGGCGCGGCGCGAGTGGCCCTTGGCCCGGATTTGCCCGCGCTCTACACAATGAACGACACGCTTGCGGGCGAAATCCAAAACCATGGCACAAGGGTGCAGGATCCCATTTGGCGGCTGCCGCTATGGGACCCTTACGACACGCTGCTCGATGGCAAGACCGCCGATCTCAATAACATCTCGGGAGGGCCCTTCGCGGGGTCGATCACCGCCGCTTTGTTCTTGCGCCGGTTTGTCGAGCGGGCCGTCGCCTGGGTGCACTTCGATCTCTTCGCCTGGACGCCAAAGGCGAAACCCGGCCGGCCGGAAGGTGGCGAGATCCAAACGGCGCGGCTGCTCTATGATCTGCTTGAGGCGCGCTACTCCTCTAAGGCCAAGACTGTCCCCTCTAAGACTTGATGTAAGGGTTATTGGATGGATGCGGATTTAAGTATGATGCTGCTTGTGATCGTTTTTGCATTTCTGCTTGCTGTCCTTTTACATAGTCATCCCAATTTATATTGCGGTTATAAAAGACATCTGCGGGACATTTGATATGTCCTGTATAATCGTAGACGGTAAGTCGTTTCAGGCCGACCCCATACATCATAAGGGCCATCAAAAACGCGTGCATATTATGCTGGCCAGGGTAGTAGTGGCCACTGTCGGCTCTGACGCCTAAAATCCTTCCCTTGTCGATGCCAATTGTGCCCGCCATGGCAATAATCTTCTTCACTTTGTACGTTGAGTGGAAGGTTTTCTTATCGATGTCCTGCTCAGTCATATAAATCTGCCGGCCCTTCGTCATGATGAAACCAGACCATCCCTTGAACATAGGCTCTGGCGGAAGTCTACCCGGAGACGGTGGCTTCCTTATCATGCCTCCGCTTTGAGGATAGCCTCTGCTCGACTGCGCCAGGAACATCCCCGGCGCCTGCGGGTTTTCCGACCACCAGGGACATTGGTAAGCGAGACCATTCCGAAACCAAAGACGGTATTTATAAAGTTGTCGATCTGTATCGATGATGTATTTAGCCTGCTGGTGCTCGTCCGTTACAATCCCGTCTTTCGACAATGCGAGACCAAAGTATTCATAGAGTTTTTCGGATACTTTGTTATGCCTCTGTTCATCCCACGGAGGAATAGACCAGTCCCCACAGAGTTTTTTGGTAACGCATTCATATAAAGCTCGAATCGCCATTGCGCGCTCTGGTTCAAGTCCCTTTAACCTCGGATAGTTGACTGGAAGGTTTTCACGAAAGAGCTTTTCTGCATGCTTCAACCAGAATTTCGTTGTTTGAAAGAGATCGCAGAGAATCGTCATCCTTTTGAATGGTTCTTTTAGTATACTCGGATATTGGGAAATCAGACGATCGAGGCGTACGAGTACGGGGTCCTTCGAGCGAATGGCGAACCTAACGCTCGTATGGTGAAGCCAGTCCGATAGAGCCGGCACTTCGCAATACGTAATGGATGAAATTGTCATTGTATTAATCTCCTGCTCTCAGACCACTATTCAATACCGAGGCGTCACAAGAGATTTGGAGTATCCGGATTTTTGGATCTGTGTGGTGATACACAGAGATGGCAGATCTAAGCCGGCAAGCCGATGTCGTCATTGCCGCCACAGGACGACGCCGTGCTAACATCTCATCTGATCAGGGCCTGAAGCTCCGCCAAGAAGCGCTCCCCCGCCACCATCGGCGCCCACGGCTCCCAGGGTGTTCCGCCATAAACGGCGAATAACGGATCGACGGCGAGGGGTTTTAGGGGGATACGCAAAGTGTTGCGGACTTCTTCTTCTGTCCAGCCAACGACATGGACAGCCTCGGAAGCGGCGGCGATGCGATCCCATCTTTTGTGGGCTTTTCGCTCGTCCTCTGTCCAGGCCGACAGGCCGTAACGGAGGGCGACAGCCGCCTCGAGCCGCTCCGTCAATGTACGAAAGGCTTCGCCCAAGAAGGGTTTGACAACCGAGATGCAATCAAAGCCAAGCAGGCCTTCGTCGGCGTCGTGCAAGAGCTCGCGCAGGTCGGCCTTATCATTTCGCGCGTACTGAGAACGGGCGCGGAAAAGCGCGAGGACCATCAGTGAGTGCTGCGCGACCGACAAGGGAAGAGGCCAGGCGGAATGACCCCCCCATCGGTAGGTCCGGGCGAGGCCGAGTGCCAAATCCTCGTCTTCCCAATCAAAGGGGGTGGGATTTAAAAGATCCAGCCGCTTGCCCGACGGCAGCCTGACCCAGGCGCGAGAGTTCGGCATATCTACAGGCGCGAAGAGGCGCGCTTGGCAAAGGCCCGGCATTCGGCATGCCGCCAGCAGCTGATAAGGTGGTCGTTCACCATCCCGGTGGCCTGGCAGAAGGCATAAACGACGGTTGGCCCGCAAAAATTGAAACCCTTGCTTTTCAAATCCTTGGCGATCCGTTCCGAGAGTGGCGTCCGCGCCGGGACCTTGCTCACATGATGGAATTTATTCTGAATGGCTTTTCCGTCAAAAAACCCCCAGAGATAAGTGGAAAAACCTTGCGTCTCCTCAATCTTTAAATAAGCACGGGCGGAAGCGACAGTCCCCTCAATCTTCGCCCGATTTCGGATGATGCCGGCATTTTGCATGAGGGAGTCGATCTTGGCGCCCTCGTAGCGAGCGATTTTTTCGGGATCGAAGTTATCAAAGGCCGCGCGGAACGCCTCGCGTTTGCGCAGGATCGTGATCCACGAAAGCCCAGCCTGGAAACCATCGAGAATGAGTTTTTCATAAAGCGCCCGGCTATCATGCTCGGGCACGCCCCACTCGTCATCGTGGTAGGCAAGGTAGAGGGGATCGGCGCCCGGCCACGGGCAGCGGGGTTTTGTATCGGGAAGGCGGGAGGGACTCGTCTGCTGCGTCATCTGCGCGCGGATGACACAGCTAATGCTGCTTTTCAACTCCTACTGCTGCCTGAGCAGACTCCGCCGGTAGCTCCACCGTAACCACCGCCTCTCCCGCCCTCAACTCAGCCCCCGCCGCGCGCGCTTCCTCAAGCCGGTCGAGGCGCAGCATGGCGAGCCCATCAGCACCCGCAACCGAGCCGATCGGGCCGAGGCTCACCGCGCCCGCCATGACCGGGGTTCCGCTTGAGGGCGGCGCCGCTCCCTCAAAATGCACCTTCACGATGCGCTTGCGCGCCGAGTTGCGGAAATGCACGCGGGCGACGACCTCCTGCCCAACATAACATCCTTTTTTAAAATCGACGCCGTTCAGCCAATCGATGTTGGCATCATGGACAAAGGCGTCGCCATAGGAGAAGTCGATCCCGCCCTCCGGTACGCCGTGAGAAACCCGGTGGGCCTCATAGACCGCCTCGCCGGCATCGGGAAGCTGCGCAAGAGCCTCGCGCGGCGCGATGAGTCGCAAACCCATGCCGGCCGTTCGCGGGTCGGAATAGGAAATACTCTCCGCGATCTCCGGAGGGTTTCCCGCCAAAACCGCCGCCACGCCGAGCCGTTCGGATAAGTCATCGATGGCGATCCTCGCCCGCATCTTATGGAGGTTGAGCCGTTTGACGAGATCGCCCGCCTGGACCTTGACACAATCGAAAAGAAACCCGGCTCCAGCACTTTTCGGCAGCGGCACAACAAAGAAGTCGAAGAGCAATTTACCTTGCGGCGAAAGGAGCGCGGAATAGCGCGCTTCTCCCCCCGCGATATCGAGGACGCTGTTGGTGATCAGGCGTTGCAGGAAACCGGCAGTGTCCGCCCCCTCCAGGCGAATGACTCCGCGGTCCTTTAGAACACAAACTTCGCCGCTCATCAAAGCCTCGACTTCCGCTTAAGTGCTCCGTAGATAGTTTTCCCTGAGCAAGCCGCAAGCCAGATTTTTTTGTAAGACTTCCGACAATGCCGCGACGCTTCGATCTGCTGTTAAAAGGTGGCACGGTTGCCGATCACAACGGCGTTTTCACGCGTGACATCGGCGTGATGGATGGAAGGACCGCGGAAATCGGCGACCTCGCCAACGCGAGCGCCAATGAAACAATCGATGCCACTGGCCTGACCATCCTGCCGGGCGTCATCGATACGCAAGTCCATTTCCGCGAGCCGGGCTTAACCCATAAAGAGGATCTCGAAACGGGCTCGCGCGCGGCGGTGCTCGGTGGCGTCACCGCCGTTTTCGAAATGCCGAATACTGATCCGCCGACCACCAACGCGGCAGCCCTCGCCGGCAAGATCGCGCGTGCAACAGGGCGCATGCATTGCGATTTTGCCTTTTGGGTCGGCGGCACGCATGAGAATTGGCGCGACGTTCCAGAGTTGGAGCGTCTGCCAGGCGCCGCCGGCATAAAAATTTTTATGGGCTCATCGACCGGTTCCCTCCTCGTGCCGGACGATGCAGGCATCGCCAGGATTTTGAGTGGGGCGCGGCGGCGCGTCGCGGTTCACAGCGAGGATGAAAGCCGCCTCGAAGAGCGCAAGCCTTTCCGCCTCGCCAATGATGCCTCCTCGCACCCAGTCTGGCGGGATGCCACCTGCGCGTTTGAGGCGACAAAACGGCTGCTGCGCATCGCCCGTGAACAAAAAGCTTTGGTTCATGTGCTGCATGTCTCCACGGGCGAGGAGGTGGAGTTTTTGGCGGCGCATAAGGATATCGCGAGCGTCGAGGTGACGCCGCATCATCTAACGCTCGATGCCGGCGATTATGCCCGGCTCGGCACCCGATTGCAGATGAACCCGCCGGTTCGCGACAAGGCGCACCAAGAGCGGCTCTGGCATGGCGTCGCGCAGAGCATCGCCGACATCCTCGGCTCCGATCATGCGCCGCACACACTCGAAGAGAAAGCCAAACCCTATCCGCAAAGCCCATCCGGTATGACCGGCGTGCAGACGCTCGTGCCGGTCATGCTCGATCATGTCAACGCGGGCCGACTCTCGCTTCTGCGCTTTGTCGATATGACGAGCGCGGGGCCTGCCCGGCTCTTCGGGATTGCCGCCAAGGGACGCATCGCGGCCGGTTATGACGCGGACTTCACGATCGTCGATATGAAGCGCCGGCAAACAATCGAAAACCGCTGGATCGCCTCGCGCTGCGGCTGGACTCCTTATGATGGAACGCTTGTCACCGGCTGGCCGGTGGGGACCATCATTCGCGGCCGCAAAATCATGTGGGAGGGCGACCTTATAACGCCCGCGCAGGGTGAGCCGGTGCGATTTTTGGCGGCTTTGTAGACTTCCCCAGATTATGACGGCATCAACCATTCGGTTGACGCGAGTATAGACCATAGAGGCTATTGTCTCGGCATGATCGACCTGCTGGCCGCATTCATGGCGATTTCAGTAATCCGTCACGCGGCTCAGGTTGTTGCTTCAGAGTAAGGAGCACCAAACATGCCAAAAAGCGAAACCTCCCGAATACTATCCTATGGCGCGGCGCTACTGGTTCCGGCTGGAATATTGTTGGCCGCTTGGCCAAAGCTCGCCGGCAATCTCTTTACAAATGGTTTTGGCGAGCAGTCCTTTATGCCGCACGGCATGTGCTATCTGTGGGTGCCGCAGCTCTATCTCATGCATGTGAGTTCCGATCTGCTCATCGGCCTCTCTTATGTCGCGATTTCGTCCACACTCATTTATCTCATCTATCGCGCCCGCAACGACATGCCATTTTCGTGGATATTTGTCGCCTTCGGCGTGTTCATCATTGCCTGTGCCGGGACTCACTTCATGGAAGTGTGGACCATCTGGAACGCGACATACTGGCTCTCGGGCTATGTCAAGCTTTTGACCGCGGCGGCTTCGGTGGCGACGGCCATCGTGCTTCCATTCCTCGTTCCAAAAGTCTTGATGCTGATTACGTCCGTGAAAGTCTCCGAGGAGCGGCGCGTTCAATTAGAGAAGACGCAGGGTGTATTCGCCAAATGAGTTCCCCTTCCCCTCATCTTTTCTCGATAAAACCGGCAGGCTTCCTTCAAGCTTTTGAAGGAAGCTGTGGCATCGCCGGGCTTACCTTTACATCTGACCTAAAATAAAAGTAACGGAATAGATTAGGAGACGCACATGACCGCGAATATTAAGTCGTTGGTCCGCGGCGCTACGCTGGCATTGGTATTCATTTTTTCGTTTTCGGCGCTGGCGCAGGAAACCCGAAGCACATTATCAAAGCTAGATCGCCCCATGCCGTTATCGAAGCTTAGGGGCAGGGTGTCCAGCCTGCCTCCGCCGGTTCCAGGCTGCTACACCTTCCGGCGCGGTGAAGCGACCAGATGGGAAGAAGTCCCATGTCTTTCCCCAGAAGAAGCGTCGCGTATTCCCCATCTTCAAGAAGGTGGAGCCTTTCCTGGCCTCCCGGGCATCCAGACTCAATTTGAACCTATTATCGGAGGTGGTACCGGCGGGCTTACACCCCACATAACGGGCTTTGCCGCGGCTGGACTGCAAGGCGGCGCTGTCGAGGTCCAGCTCGGCTCGAATTTGAATGAAACAGACTCTGCTTTGGGGGTGACTGCGTTCAGCGTTCAATTGAATACCAATGGGTTCAGCGCTACTTGCCAAAGCGTCGCCCCTAATCCCCCCGGGTTGGGTCCGCAGAGCTTTTCGCCTTGCATCACAGGTGACGAAGGTTGGGTGCAATTCACATATCAGACATCTGACTTTGGAAAATCGAATGATGCCATTTGTATATGGAACGTAGACCTCACCAAACAATATTACTACCCACCGAATACTTGGCAGAGGTGTCAGCCTGTGGGTAAGGCCGGAGCTTGGCCGGTAGGTCAGAGTATAGAGCTTTTTGGCGGAGTGGACACCACAAGCCATACTCTCACGCTTCTCGCATTTCTTCCTTGGTTGGACACTGTGGCAAGTGTTGTCAACTATGATTGGTTCAGTTTGTGCTGGACCCCCGGTGCGCTAAGTGCGCAATGTTCCTGGGATCAGGTTGTCGGCGGGATACTCGGTTGGGGAAATGGATCTAATGCCGTTTTTGGGCCGGGGAGTTACATTGGGACGACTGTGACGGCACAATCGTCTTTCCAGCCATTTGGCGGAGTATCGGTGTTAGATAGCGGCACGTCTGGTGTTAGTAACGCTCCTGGTCATTATACGGCCTACACCGTTGAGACGAACAATTTGACGCTATATTATTTTGTTCTGCCGACACCATTTTGTTCGCAATCGGAATGCAGTGTTACATTCAATGCGAGTAATGTGCCGCCGCCTTAGTTGCAATGGCGGCAGCTGGGCAGTAAACTACTTCGCGCCAGTTGATTATCCCGACAAAATGTGATTGGGTATGGTTCAACTTGGTGCGGAGCGAAAGCGGTGCCGCACGATACGGGGCTTATCGCTGCTATCTATGATTGCCTCATTGAGCCGTCTCGATGGGAAGAGGTTATCAAACGCATCGCCTGCAGAACGAGATCTCTGGGCGGCGGTCTCCTAACTCATCGGGCCGACGGCACGGCGCACGTCACGGCAAAATGCAACATCGATCCGTTTTACGCAGATGCGTATGTCCAAAATTATCATAAAATCAGCCCTCTGGTTGCGGCGGCCTGGCGGATTCCGCCTGGCGAGGTCAAATCCCACGCTTACATCACCCGGCGCGACGACTATAAAAACTCAAGCTTCTATAATGAGTGGGCTCGCCCACAAGGATGGGTTGATATCGTTGCCATCGGCATTTTGAAAACACCCGCCGCCGTTCTCCAATTGCGGCTGCCGAGATCGACAGACGCCTCTTCGATGACACCGGCGGAATGGCACTTCATTCAAACTCTCGCACCTCATTTGCGTCGGCAGGCACAATTGCAACAACTCTTGTCGCGGCAGCGCGAGGCAACGAGTTCGCTTGGTGCGGCGATTGCCGCCGCCGGATTTGCCGCCTTCCTTTTAGGCGGAGATCGTCGCATTCTTTTCGCCAATACCAAGGCCGAGGATCTTTTGCGGCACGGCGCAGGCTTGCGCTGCGAGCGCGGGCAGCTCGCTGCCGCAACACCTTTCCTTACCAATCGTCTAGGGGCGCTCGCGCGTCAAGCGGTGCGATCCAAACATGGCGAAGGCGAGACCGCCGGCACCATAGAGCTGCCACGCGGAAGCGGTGGAGCGCCGCTCTTCGCCCATGTAATTCCGCTCGGCGCAGACCGCATGGTTTCAAACTTTGACTTCGACCGACCGGCCGCCGCGGTCTTTGTCGTTGATCCCGCGTCCAATTTTGGCGGTCAGATCAAGCGCTTTGCCGGACGGTTCGGGCTCACCGCTGCCGAGACGCGAGTCCTCGGAGAAATTGTCAGGGGCAACGGGCTTCCTGCCGCTGCTACCGTGCTCAAAATAGGCAAAGCAACGGCGCACACGCACGCCATTCGCATTTTTGCCAAAACCGGAACCGCCGGCCAGGCCGAGCTCGTGCGGCGTTTTTTCGAGGCAAGCCTACCTTACTTACCGGCGCGGACCTTTCACTAGCGAGCTTAAGCGCCCGCGTTTCGAGGGTATCGGCGCCCCTACCGCTTCGTCGCAATAAGGGATTTGGTTAACCCAAGAAATTTTTCCCAACCGATCTCGGCGTCTGGGAACAACGTCTGCATTTGCTTGAAATCCAATAACCTTATTTCATTCATCATCTCATCAACGCGCTGCTGCGTGGGACGCGTCACCCAGCCCCAGAGCGATAACCAGCGAATCAGCCGCCTTTGGATTCCCCTCGGCAGCCAATGAAGAAATAAGCATATAAAGTGAGGCTCGATGGGAAACCAGCGGTATGGCGTCTGTACATAATATTTTGGAGCAAGACGCCTGACCTCGGAAGCGAATTCCTCGACCGCTTTTTGATCTCCGACGTGTTCTATCACCGAGTTTGAGTAGCAGATATCGAAGCTATTGTCCTCAAACGGGACTCTCCCCCCGTCATACCAGACCATGCGCTGGCCGGGGCGGGTCTGTGGCCGCGTGCCGAGCTCCTTGCCGAGATTGACCATTGTGACATCGGGCGATTGTGGGATGAACGACCAGTTAAGCGGATTTCCCCCAAGGTCAAGGATTCGTGTCCGATCCGTGACCCCAAGAGACTCGACGAATTTCGCCATGCGCTTGCGCCGAAAGAATGTTTGAAACGGACGGTAAATGGCATGGATGCGTTTAGCCTCGTAACGCTCGATCGCGGACATGAGTTGGCGGAGCCGGTCCGTTGCGTCGCCAGGTGACGAGCGAAGCCGTTGAAACTCGGCAAGAGCTTCATTGTAATCGGCAATTGAACGAATCGGTTTCTGATTTTCCGCCATGAAATTCCCCAAGTTCAAGACTTCCAGCGGCCAATATTGCGGACCAGCATTACAATTGCATAATTGCTTCCGGGCGGGCAAACGCATTGGCACCGCCAGGCTTGCCTTTAGAGCTGAGTGTCACAGGGCCTTTAAAAATGCGGCAAAACGCAAAAGGCCTTCGGGCCACGGGCCATGGCCGCTCTCCACATTGATGTGACCGGAGTCGCCGGCATCGACGAGATCGGCGCCGAGGGCGCGGGCGAGCGCCTCACTCTCGACAAAGGACGAATAAGGGTCGTCGCGGCTGGCGACGAGGAGGGTTTTGAACGGCAAAGGTGAATCCGGCAGGTTAAAAAAGACCTGATCAAGGGTGGCGATAGGGGCCAGCCCGGCGCGGGACGGCGGCGCGACGAGAAATGCACCCCTGACCTTGCCGCGCAGGCTCCCTTCACGCAGAAAGGGCGCGGCGTGAGCGACCGCCAGCACGCCGCAGCTATGGGCGACAAGAATTATAGGCCGCGTGGCACGCTCCGCCTCTTCGATGAGGCGGCCGCGCCAGGCCGAAACTTCCGGCCGCGCGAAATCCACCTGCTCTACGCGGCGCATCGTTGGCAACTTGGTTTCCCAGCGGCTTTGCCAATGGTCCGGGCCAGAGCCGTGAAGCCCAGGGATGATCAGGAGATCGGCTTCCGAACTGCGCACGCTAGCCGATCTCGATCTCGAGAGGCTCGAGCCCGGCGATTGCCGCTTCGATCCTATCGCCGCGCACGACCGGACCGACCCCAGCCGGGGTGCCGGTAAAGACGAGGTCGCCGGGAAGCACCTCGACGAGCCGGGAGAGATAGTGGATGATATCGGGCACGCCCCAGATCATCTCGGAGAGATCGGCGTCTTGGCGCATGCCGCCATTCACCTTGCACTGAATAGGTCCCTTCGCGAGGACGCCCATCGTCGGCTTCGGCGTGATCGCCGAACAGGGCGCGGAGAAATCGAACGCCTTGGCCATCTCCCAAGGCTGCCCCTTCTTGCGGGCGGCGGCCTGGATATCGCGCCGCGTCATGTCGAGACCCACGGCATAGCCGAAGATGAGTTCGTTGACTTTATCCGCTGGAATATCGCGGCCGCCCCCCTCCATGGCGACGACGAGCTCGACCTCATGGTGAAGATTGCTTGTCCCGAGAGGATAGGGCATGACCGCGCCCCCCGGAAGGATCGCGCTCGCCGGCTTCATGAAGAAAAACGGTGGCTCGGCCTCGGGATCGCCGCCCATCTCCCGGGCATGGGCGCCATAATTCTGGCCAACGCAATAAACGCGGTTCACGGGAAACCGTTTTCCAGTCGTTATGGCGAGCGACACGATTGGCGGCGCGGCGATGACATAGTCGCCCATGGTGGTCTCCTTTTGGAGTGGAAAGAACCTTAGCGCCGAGTGCGCTCACTTGCCATCGAGCGGCTCGGTTCCGGAAGGGCGCCCCTCGGCGTCAAAAGTGATTTTTTCGATCCGCTCCTCGGCGGTTTTCAAAAGCGCGCTGCAATGGCTGCGCAGCGCGGTGCCACGAGCGTAGATCTCGATCGATTCTTCGAGATCGACGTTTCCCTTCTCCAGCCGGTCGACGATCTGCTCGAGTTCCTTGAGCGCCGCCTCGAAAGACATGGCGCTGATATCGGTGTTTGGGGCGGACAATTGCTTCCCACTTAATGAAGGATTGAGCTAAGAACCGCCCGTTGTGGCCTCGCGCGCGCGCCAAATCAAGTCATCGTTTCAATGCAACTCCAGAGCGAAGGGCATGCCTTCGTCGCAAGCAAGGCCCCGGCCGATCTTGGCAATGGCGTCGATCATCCGCCCCCTGCGGGCAAGCAGCGAATCGGCGATCGCAACGAGCCGTGAATTGGGTGTCGCCGTTGGCGATTTGGCGCGCACCACCCGCGCGATCTCGTTCTCGTCGCGATTCGGTCGCAAGGCGCAGGCGGCGATAAAGGCCGCCGCGGTCGAGCGGCTGACGCCGGCCTGGCAGTGGATGATAAGCGGCGCCAGCTGATCCCACAGGCTGATGAAGCTCAAAAGCTTCTCGACATGCGATTCGCAAGGCAGCGTATGCCCTTCGAGCTCGATTGTAATATCGGAAAGATGGACGATGAGATGATTCTCGGCCGCGATCTCGGGCGGGCGAGGGACCGGGATCTCTTTGTTGATCAACGTAACCAGGCTGCGCGCCCCGGTGACGCGCGCCGTCTCGGCGAGCTGAGAGAGCGGGCAAACATGTATGTGCGGGCTCAAATAGACCTCCTCTAGAGGCGGAGATCGCGCGGGAATCACCGCGCTTTCGCCGCGAATCACGGTGTTCGGCGCCCTTTTCGGGTATTTTGGTGTCACTTTCGCGAAGACACCCGCCGGTAGCCGTCACAATGGCTTGAAGTTGGACGATATTTCGCAGGTGCGGCAATTTGTCCGGAAGCCGCGCCGGATCGAACAAAAAAGTTTCACGTGAAACTTTTTGGTAAGGATCGGGCAGAAGATCTTACACGGGTGAAGACGCCAGCCGCTGGGAGCGGCGTAAGATAACACGAAAAATTTGTGCCACTTAGCTCCAGCTAAACGACCCAAGTGCCGGGGCGGTACAGAGTCGGCCTCTCCCAATCGAAAAGGAGGTTTCTCATGGAAGATCCATTCCGCCGCCCCGCTGTGGTCCCCGCCTTGTTTTACAAAGACCCTTGGGCGGCGCTCGATTGGGTGGAGAAAGCTTTCGGCTTTCAGCGCACGATGGTGATTTCGGACGAACAGGGCAGGCTCGGCCATTCCGAGATGCGGTTCGGTGACAGCCTCATTTATATTGGCGGCGAATGGGCGGATTTTACCGCTAACCCCGATTCAATCGGTGGTAAAAACACTCAAACCATTCACGTTCACCTTCGGGACCGCATCGACGCGCATTGCGCCGGTGCCCGCGAAGCCGGCGCGGCGATCCTCCAGGAACCAACCGACCAGTTTTACGGCGACCGCACTTATCGCGCGCGCGATCCCGAGGGGCATGTTTGGACTTTCAGCCAAAGCGTCCGCCAAGTCACGCGTGAAGAAGCTGAGAAAGCTTCCGGGCTAAAGATTGAAGCGCCTGGGTGGGACTGAGTGTTTTGGTCGCCGAATTTGCGGCAGCTTTTGCTTGTTGCGCTTAGCCTCGTAAATCCGCGCCGGCGAGGCCAACGGAAATGCCTTGAAGGCGAGCGATCTCGAGTTTTACGGCCGCCCAGTAGCGCGCCGGGCGGTCCCCCTCTATGCAATGGCCGCGCACAAGCGCGCGCGCCTCATAATAGGCATGCTCCTCGAATCTCTCGATGAACCGGCGCGCATCCGCCGCGATCGCGGCCTTCCATTCGCTGCGGGGCTGGAGAAATTTGAGGAACATAAACGGAACCTTTGCAACTTGAGCGAGCACAACCTATTTACAACTAATAGGCGTAGCCGGCAACCAAAAATTACAATTTTTGCGCGATTTTTCTAAAGCCGGGGAGCCCCACCCTCCGGCACATTGCCGGTAAGTCCTTGTTTTTCCGTTAAAAGCGCTTTGGGGGCGTCGGCCGATTCAAGAGCAGCCGTGGCTGTGATTTCCGGAGAGCGTCGTTGCGTCTGCAAGCCAAAGGTGACGGTCGAGACGGCGGTTCCCATTAAAAAGATCTGCCTTCAGGACAGATTTGTCCGCCGCGCGGTGCAAAGGGCGTGGTTAGCGACGCTTATGAAAATCTCAGCGATGGGCGCCCCTAAATGCGGATTAAGACAAATTACACCACAAAAATCGCCTGATGCCGAAGCGTAGAATTCGACCGATCGAAGCAATCATATTTCAGCGTAACTATGGGTAATCTCCCATTATTCCAGGCATGCCAAGGTATAACACGGATCTGGAATAATTCTTATTGCAATCAAGGAGTATTACTACATGTTTAACCGTTTTATTAAAGACGAATCCGGCGCCACCGCCATCGAATACGGCCTCCTCGCTAGCCTCATTGCTGTCGCCATTATTACGGCCGTAAAAACGCTTGGCACCAGTCTTAATACCGTTTTTGGCCAGGTTTCGGCGCAGCTGACCTGAGATCGTGGGCCGTCTTGCGGTTGTTGGTTTTGGAGCCTCGGCACCAGTCAAACGGCGGGAAACAATAGGAGATAAACGTGCGCCATTTGTTGCGCCGCTTTTTCCGTGACCGCTCGGGGGCCACGGCGATCGAATACGCGCTCTTGGTACTTTTTCTCGTTATGATCATCTTTGGTTCGCTTGGTGTGCTGGGCTCCACCCTGAGCTCTGTCTTTGCCCAGGTGACAGGGAGCTTAACCTAAACGGATCGGAGCGCGGAACTCCTCCAGCGCAGCTTCGCGCAAGGCGGAGGCGGCATAAAGGATATGGCCGGGCCCAACCCGGCCATTCATTGAAATGCCAACCGGGCGCGGACACATGCCCCTTCCCCTCTTGCTAGACGCCGCGACGCTGTCCGCCTTCCCCGCCTTAATGGCCTTCGCCGCTATCTGCGATTTTCTGACGATGACGATTCCCAATCGGGTTTCGATCGCGCTTGCCGGCCTCTTTCTCATGATGGCGCTCGCCTGCCGCCTCAGCGTTTCTGTGATCGCTCTTCACTTCGCCTGCGGCGCCGCGATGCTGCTTGTCACATTCGCCATGTTCTCGCGCGGCTGGATCGGCGGCGGCGATGCCAAACTCGCAGCGACAACGGCGATCTGGCTCGGCTTCGATCACCTTGGCGACTATGCTCTCATTGCCAGCCTGCTCGGTGGGCTGTTGACCGTCGCAATCTTGGGGCTGCGGCAGTGGCCCTGGCCCGTCCGCGGATGGCACGTCTTCGATCCCGCCGCCGGAATTCCTTATGGCGTCGCGCTCGCCGCTGCGGGCCTCCTGGTTTATCCCTCAACCGCCATCTGGCTCGCCACCGCGTCTTTCCATTAGGCGCGGGATCGCGCCCAACGCATCGGATCCAAAAGTGGGAGCCGGATTTCCGGCCGGTCCGATGCTCGATCGAAAGAAGACGCCCTGGCCTTGGCACCAAAAATGCTTAATTGATTCGCGTCGCCCGAGATTGGCGCGTAGGGTCAAGTCCTCATTGGCGGCGGACACTGCGAGGGATAACGCGTGGCCGAGGTCTCTTTTTTCAACGAAATGACGCTCAACGACGGCGGGATTCGCCCCGTCTATGGAAGGATCGCGAGCTGGCTCGCGGCGACACCGGCGAGTCTGCTTGCCGCGCGAAGAGCCCAGGCCGAGCTTTTGTTCCGCCGCATCGGCATCACTTTCGCTGTCTATGGCGACGAGGAGGGCGCCGAGCGGCTCATCCCCTTCGACATCATTCCCCGCATGATTCTGCGCTCGGAATGGAATCGCCTCGAGGCGGGCCTCATCCAAAGGGTAAAAGCTCTCAATCTCTTTCTTGCCGACATCTACGGCCCACAAGACATCGTGAGAGCCGGCCGTATTCCGGCCGATCTCGTCGCGCGTAATAGCGAATTTTGCGCGAAAATGGCGGGCTTCTCCGTTCCCCATGATCTTTACGTGCACATCGCGGGAATCGATATCGTGCGCACGGGCGAGGATGAGTTCTACGTCCTCGAGGATAATGTGCGGACCCCTTCGGGTGTCTCTTACATGCTGGAGAACCGCGAAGTGATGATGCGCCTTGCGCCCGATCTCGTCGCCGACCACCGCGTGGCGCCGGTTGAGAATTACCCAGATGCCCTGCTCGCCACTCTGCGTTCGCTGGCGCCTCCGCATGCCAATGGCGAGCCGACCATCGTCGTTTTAACGCCAGGCCAGTACAACTCCGCCTACTACGAACATTCGTTTCTGGCTGATAAACTCGGCGTCGAACTCGTCGAGGGCCGCGATCTTCTCGTCGAAGATAACGTGGTCTATATGCGCACGACCGAAGGTGAGAAGAGGGTCGACGTCATCTACCGGCGCATCGATGACGCCTTCCTCGATCCCCGCGCGTTCCGGCCAGATTCCATCATTGGCGTTCCAGGTCTCCTCGACGCCTACCGGGCTGGTAACGTCACCTTGACAAACGCCATCGGGACCGGCATCGCCGACGATAAGGCGATGTATACTTACGCCCCGGAGATCATCGATTTTTATCTTGGGGAAAAGGCGATTTTGAACAATGTGCCGACGTGGCGCTGCCGCGAGCCCGAGGCGTTAGGCTATGTGCAAGAGCACCTTGCCGAGCTGGTCGTCAAGGAAGTTAATGGTTCCGGCGGCTATGGTATGCTCGTCGGACCGCATTCCTCGAAGGCTCAGCTCGAAGCTTTCGCGGCGAAACTTGCCAAGGATCCGCACCAATTTATCGCGCAACCGACTCTTGCTTTGTCGACGACGCCAACGCTATGTGACGCGGGGATCGCGCCGCGCCACGTCGATCTACGGCCCTTTGTCCTTTCCGGCAGGAATGGCATGAAAGTCGTGCCAGGCGGCCTCACCCGGGTCGCATTGAAGGAGCATTCGCTGATCGTGAATTCGAGCCAAGGCGGCGGCACGAAGGATACTTGGGTCGTCGAGGATGTTCTTTTTGACGATAGGGCATGCGAGAGACCAAACTGAAGGCCGGCTTGTCTTGCGTTGGCCCTCGGGGATCTTGCAGTCCGGTGATCGAGGCATCTGATGCTTTCCCGCACGGCCGATAGCCTTTACTGGCTCGCCCGCTATGTTGAGCGGGCTGATTTTCTCGCCCGCATTATCAAGGCGACACAGCGGCTTGCCACCTTGCCGATGAGCTACTCGGGCACCGGCACCGAATGGGAAAGCGCGCTTGAATCCTCCGGCGCCATCGCGGGATTTCGCTCAACGCGCGGCAAGGCGGAGGAGGCGAGCGTCGTCGATTATCTTGCCTTTGCGTCCGATAATCCGTCGTCGATCCGAAATTGCATCAGATACGCGAGAACCAACGCGCGGGCGGTGCGCACGGCCTTGACCGCGGAGATGTGGGACGCGATCAATGGCGCCTGGATCGATGTTTCGCGCTACGAGCCAAGCGCGCAAGGACCATCCCGGTATGATCGCGAGGAAATTTCACGCTTTTGCGAGCTTGTGAAAAAAACCTCGCTCGATTACGACGGCTCGGTCGAGCGCACCATGCTGCGCAACGACGCCTATTGGTTCTCGCGCCTCGCCCTGTTCGTCGAGCGTGCCGACAACACCGCCCGCATCCTCGATGTGAAGTACCACGTCCTGTTGCCGGAAGAAGAGGTCGTCGGCGGCTCCGTCGATTATTTTCAATGGACGGCGATCCTGCGGGCCGTCTCCTCGCTCACTGCCTATAACTGGGTGTACCGGGAGGGCATCAAGCCTTGGCTCATTGCCGAGCTGCTCCTGCTCAGACAAGAAATGCCGCGCTCGCTGATCTCTTGCTATGATAATATTAGTTATTTTCTTGATACGATCGCCAGCGCTTACGGCCGCAAGGGCGCTTCACAAATAAAAGCGCATGATGTATTGGCACGCCTTAAGTCCTTGACGATCAGCGATGTTTTCAAATTCGGCTTGCACGAATTTATCACCGCATTCATCGAGGATAACGATCGCCTCGGCGAGGCGATAGCCCAGCAATATCTGCAGTGACGTTTTCCAGTTGTAATTGAGGATTTCCATGACCGTATTGGTGACGGGCGGCGCGGGCTACATTGGCGCCCATATGGTGCTGGCGCTCGTCGAAGCGGGCGAAAAGGTTATCGTCCTTGACGACCTTTCCACCGGTTTCCGAGGAGCGGTGGACGCGCCAGCGGAACTCATCGCCGGCGATATGGGTGACATACCGCTCGTTGAAAAAATTCTCGGCGAGTATGAAATCGACGCCATCGCGCATTTCGCCGCCAAGATCGTCGTTCCTGAATCGGTCTCGAACCCCTTGCTATATTACTTCAACAACACGGCGAAAGCGCGAAACCTCATTGAATGCGCCGCGCGCCGGGGCATCAAACACTTTATCTTTTCCTCGACTGCCGCCGTCTATGGCGAACCCGAGGCCAACCCCATCAAGGAAACCTCTCCCTTGGCACCGGTCAATCCTTACGGCCGATCCAAGCTCATGACCGAATGGATCTTGCAAGACGTGGGGCAAGCGCATGGCCTCAAATATATGATTTTGCGCTATTTCAATGTCGCTGGCGCGGATCCTAAGGGCCGGATCGGACAATCGACGCCCGAGGCCACACATCTCATCAAGGTCGCGGTGCAGGCCGCGCTTGGGCTGCGCCCGAGGCTTGATGTCTTTGGCACCGATTATCCGACGCGCGATGGCACCTGCATCCGCGACTATATCCAGGTGAGCGATCTCGTCGCCGCTCATCTCATGGCTCTTGAGTATCTTCGCGGCGGCGGCGAGAGCGCGATTTGTAACTGTGGCTATGGCGATGGCTTTTCCGTGCTCGAAGTCATTAACGTCGTGAAACAGGTCTCGGGCGCCGATTTCGAGGTGCGCATGGCGGGGCGCCGGCCAGGGGATCCGGTGACGCTCATGGCCGATCCGGCGCGGATCAAGAAACTTTTGGGCTGGACACCGAAATACAACGATCTCCCGACGATCGTCAGGCAGGCACTCGATTGGGAACGCCGCTTGCAGAGAGAGCCGCTGGCCTGACCGCGATTTCCGCAAACACCAAGCGCTAGGTATTCATCGACTCAAAGAACGTCGCGTTGCCCTTTGGCGTTTCGCGCAGCTTACCGAGCAAAAATTCGATCGCGTCGACCGTGCCCATCGGATTGAGGATGCGGCGAAGCACATACATCTTTTTCAAAATATCGGGCGGCACGAGCAGCTCCTCCTTACGCGTGCCGGAGCGGGTGATGTCGATCGACGGGAAGGTCCGCTTGTCGGCGACCTTGCGGTCGAGGATGATTTCCGAATTGCCCGTGCCCTTGAATTCCTCGAAGATGACCTCGTCCATGCGCGAGCCCGTATCGATCAAGGCGGTGGCGATGATCGTCAGCGAGCCTCCTTCCTCGATGTTGCGGGCGGCGCCGAAGAATCGCTTGGGCCGCTGCAAGGCATTGGCATCGACGCCACCTGTCAGCACCTTGCCGGAGGAAGGAACCACCGTGTTATAGGCGCGGCCTAGCCGCGTGATTGAGTCGAGGAGGATGACGACGTCGCGGCCATGCTCGACCAAGCGCTTGGCCTTCTCGATGACCATTTCAGCGACTTGAACGTGGCGGACAGCGGGCTCGTCGAAGGTCGATGAGACGACCTCGCCCTTCACCGAACGCTGCATATCGGTCACTTCTTCCGGCCGCTCGTCGATCAAAAGCACGATAAGGTAGCACTCGGGATGGTTGGCCGTCACCGATTGCGCGATGTTTTGCAACAGCACCGTTTTGCCCGTGCGCGGCGGCGCGACAATGAGGGCCCGCTGGCCCTTACCAATCGGCGCGACAATATCGATCACTCTCGCGGAAAGGTCTTTTTTTGTTGGATCGGCAACCTCGAGCTTCAGCCGCTCGTCCGGGTAAAGCGGAGTCAAATTATCGAAATGAACCTTATGACGGATCTTTTCGGGATCCTCGAAGTTGATTGTGTTGACCTTGAGCAAGGCAAAATAGCGCTCGCCTTCCTTGGGGCTGCGAATGAGCCCTTCCACGGTATCGCCGGTTCGCAAACCAAACCGGCGGATTTGCGAAGGCGAAACGTAAATATCATCTGGTCCGGCGAGGTAATTGGCGTCTGGCGAACGAAGGAAACCAAAGCCATCCTGCAAAACCTCGATGACTCCCGCGCCGACAATTTCAATTTCACGATTGGCGAGCTGCTTCAGGATCGCGAACATAAGCTCTTGCTTGCGCATGATCGAGGCATTTTCGACCTCGTGTTCCTCGGCGAAAGCAAGCAGTTCAGTTGGCGATTTCTGCTTCAAATCCTGCAGTCTGATTTCCTGCATTTAAGATGAAATCCTTGGAAAGTCAGCGCAACTTGTCAGCGTGAGGCGGGAGCCAAAGCGATCCAGTCCCGCAAGACTGGTGCGAACGCTCTTACATACGCCGCGCGGCAGCACCGTTGTAAAAGCTCAAGCGAGGGGATTGTTCATAAATAGATCGATTTCGAGATTTTGACAAGTGAACAAGGCGAAACAACGCCAAAATTTCAAAACGGTTTGATAACCACGAGAATGATAATCCCCACCATGAGCATGGTTGGCACTTCATTTAAGATGCGGAAGAAACGTGCGCCATGCGAACTCTTGCCCGCCGCCAGTTCTTTCCGCGCCCGACTAAGATAACCATGCAACGCGCTTAGCGCAATGACAAGCGCGAGTTTCGCGGCGAGCCATCCACTGTGGAGAAAACCGCCGGCAACCGCCAGCGTCAATCCGCTTACCCATGCCACGAGCATAGCCGGTAGCATGATGAACCGCATAAGGCGTCTCTCCATCACGGCGAAGGTGGCGGCCTGAGGCGAATTTGCCGGTACTTCCGCATGATACACGAAGAGACGCGGCAAATAGAGCATACCCGCCATCCAAGAAATGATCGCGAGTATGTGAAGGGCTTTGATCCAAAGGTAAGTGGTCATGGGCCACCTTTACCGCGAACAAGATCAAGCATTTTTGCGACGTGACTTATGGGGGTCTGCGGGAGAATCCCGTGTCCTAGGTTGAAAATATGTGGCCGGGCGCGGAACACTGAGAGGATTTCCTTGACCCCTCGCTCCATTGCCGCGCCGCTGGCGACAAGCGCAAGCGGATCGAGATTGCCCTGCAATACGGTCGATTGGCCAAATGTTCGAGCCGCCCAATCTATGTCAACCGTGGTATCGAGACCCACGGCATCGACCTTTGTTTGCGAGGCAAAATCAACCAAGCGTGATCCGCCGGTCTTGGCAAAACCGATGACAATGGCCCTTCTCCGGCGGGCCTTCAGGCCAGCAACGATGGCTTTTACTGGTGCGACGCACCATTCATCGAACTGCGATGCCGGCAAGACGCCGGCCCATGTGTCGAAAATTTGAACAACTTCCACTCCAGCATCGATCTGCCAAGTCAGGTAGTCGATCGAGGCGTCGACGACGGTTTTTATAATGCGCGAAAAAAAATCGTGTTCGCGGTAGGCTAAAAGGCGCGCTGGCGCTTGGTCGGGACTGCTTTTTCCGGCAACCATGTAACAAGCGACCGTCCACGGAGCGCCGCAAAAGCCGATCAAAGCCACATCATTGGGCAGATTCTGCTTCACTCGATCAATTGTTTCGAGGACCGGGGCCACGCGGTTGCGATCGAGTTGTTCATCGAGGGCGGAAAGGTCAGCCTCGCTTACAATTGGTTTGAGTTTCGGGCCTTCCGCTGGGTCAAAATGGACTTTTTGGCCAAGCGCGTAGGGCAACACCAGGATGTCGCTGAACAGGATTGCTGCGTCAAAGCCGAAGCGCCGCACAGGCTGCAGCGTCGCTTCCGCCGAGAGCGCAGGAGTATAACAAAAATCAAGAAAAGAGGGCGCTTTAGCGCGAAGCTCAAGATATTCTGGCAAATACCGGCCTGCTTGCCGCATCAGCCAAACTGGGGGTGGAAAACAAGCGGTACCAGCAAGGACTTTTAGCAACCGCTTGGTGTGCGCGGGAGTTTCCAAATACCACCTCAAAAAAACAAGAAAACTACTTTCTTTTTTTCATCTTATTGGCAAGCGAATTGAGGTCATTCTTCAAAATGACACAAACAGAAGCGGCTTGAGCGGCTTATCAAGCCAATTAACACGTGGCATTTCAATTGGTGGTGATTAAGATTTCGTTAACCATTCAAACGGGATAGGCGGCAGCGACCTTTTTTCCTTCCTGTGATTTTTCTCTATTCCCAGCTTTCACAGAGGCTCGCAAATTCAAAAGGAGTCATGAATAGCTCGTGCACGAACGATTGGGCCTGCGCTCATGGAAAAAATTGCAAATGCTGGCCTCAAATGGTTATCCCCGATGATCCGAGTATTCCCCAAGGGGGGACTGAGAGAGTTAAAGAGCCATGGGGCGGCATTATTTTCACCTTCATCTCGTTTCCGATTCGACGGGTGAAACCCTGATCGCGGCAAGCCGCGCTGCCGCCGCACAGTACGAGAACGTGTTGTCGATCGAGCATGTGCACCCCTTGGTGCGAAGCAAAGGTCAGCTCGATAGAGCGGCCGCTGAGATCGAGCTCGCGCCGGGTATTGTTTTGTTTACCCTCATCGACAAGGAGCTGGCCGAATACCTCGAGGCCGCCTGTAAAACGATTGGTGTCCCATGCCTTTCGGTTTTGCAACCGATCTTGGATTTGTTTCAGTCCTATATCGGAATCGCGTCCATCCACCGCCCTGGCGCCCAGCACATTTTAAATGCCGATTATTTCCGCCGTATCGAAGCTTTAAACTTCACCATGGCGCATGATGACGGTCAGCAGACGGAAAACTTTGAAGCGGCCGATGTTGTCTTGATTGGCGTCAGCCGAACCTCCAAGACGCCGACAAGCATATATCTCGCGAACCGCGGCATTAAAACCGCGAATATTCCCCTTGTCGCCGATATGCCCTTGCCGGACTCTATTTTAGCTTTGAGAAAGCCGCTTGTGGTGGGGTTCGTGGCGGCGCCGGAGCGGATCGTCCAAATTCGCGAAAATCGCCTGATTGCCTTGAACGCGAATATCAATTCTCCTTATGTCGACCGCCTCGTGGTTGCCGGTGAGGTGCGCCGGGCCCATAAGCTCTGCGCCGCCCACGGCTGGCCGGTGATTGACGTCACCCATCGTTCGATCGAGGAAACGGCTGCCGCCGTGATCGCACTCTATCAAGTTCATCAAATGAAGTTCGTTGCCTCATGACGGGGCTATGGCGCGGCGCCCATCCGCTTGTTCTTGCTTCGAAGAGCGTGGCGAGGCGGAAATTACTCGCCGCGTCGGGAATTCCCTTTGAGATACGCCCGGCCGGAATCGATGAGCGCACCATTGAGGCTCCTTTGATTGCCGCCCGGGCGGATGCGCAATGCATTGCCCGGCAGCTCTCTCGGGCCAAGGCACTGGAGGTCGGCAGGACAAGGCCTGGCCGGATCATCATCGGCGCCGATCAGACGCTCGATTTCAACGGCCGTGTTCTTGGCAAACCGCCGGACCGGCAGGCGGCTATGGCGCAGCTTCAGGCGCTCTCGGGGCAAACGCACACGCTTTGCTCTGGGTGCTGCGTTGTTCGTGGCGACGCGGTGCTGTTCCAAACGGTGGAAATTGCCCGTCTGACTTGTAGGAAACTCGGTCCAGAATTTGTGGAAGCCTATATGAAAGAGTCGGGGGACGCCATTTTGAATTGCGCCGGCGCTTATCAGGTCGAAGGGCTTGGCATCCATCTTTTCGAAAAAATCGAGGGGGATCACTCGACGATTCTCGGTCTGCCGCTTCTCCCGCTTCTTGCTTTCCTGCGCGCAGATGGAAGCCTTCTGTCATGACAAGTGTACGTAAAGCCTGTGTTATAGGCTGGCCGGTGGCCCATTCGCGCTCGCCCCTTATTCATCGCTTCTGGCTCAATACCTACAATATCCCGGGCGAATATGAATTGGCGCCTGTAAGTGCGGCGGATTTTCCCCGCTTCGTTGGCAATCTTGCCGGACTGGGCTTTGTCGGCGCGAATGTGACTCTGCCGCATAAGCAGAGAGCTTGCGAACTCTCGCAGGCGCGGGCGCCTGCGGCGGAGCGGCTCAAGGCCGCCAACACGTTATGGATTGAGGAAGGAAAACTCTATTGCGATAACACGGATTGCGCGGGATTTCTTGGTGGCATGGACGAGGATGCGCCAGGCTGGGACTGCGGCGGCGGGCCAGCGGTTGTGATTGGCGCGGGCGGTGCTGCCCGGGCGATTGTTTTGGCCCTTCAGTCACGCGGAGTGACGCCAATTTTTCTTGCCAACCGGACCCGGGCACGCGCGGAAGCCCTGGTTCATGATGCGGGCAAGCCCGCCGAGGTCTTGGATTTCGGTAAGTTAGCGGCGACATTGGCGACCGCTGGGCTGCTCGTCAACACGACATCGCTTGGCATGGCCGGGCAACCGACGCTCGACATCAACTTGAAACCGTTGCCGCCACAGGCAATTGTCTGCGACATTGTCTATGTGCCGCTGGAGACGGAACTCATTCGAGCGGCAAAGGCGCGAGACTTGCGAACGGTTTCCGGCGTCGGCATGCTTTTGCACCAAGCTGTTCCGGGATTTGAACGCTGGTTTGGCGTAAGGCCTGAGGTGACAGCGGATCTGCGCACACTTGTTGAGGCGGACATCAAGGCGCGAGCTAAATGTTGATCCTTGGTCTCACGGGATCGATCGGCATGGGAAAAACAACCACCGCCGCGATGTTTCACGACGAGGGAATCCATGTGCACGATTCAGATGCCGCAGTGCATGAGCTCTATCGGGGTGAAGCCGTCGCAGCCATCGAGGCGGCGTTTCCAGGAACGGTTCGCGAGGGCGCCGTCGATCGAGCTCTCCTTGCTCCCCTTGTGCTTTCCGACCCGGCGGCGCTTGCGCGCCTCGAAGCGATCGTGCATCCGATCGTTGCGAAAAGCCGCAATGCCTTTCTTGCCGAGGCGCAAAAAAGCGGCAGTCATATCGTAGTCCTCGACATTCCGCTGCTGTTCGAAACGGGGCTCGACCGGCAAGTTGATGCCGTTGTTCTCGTTACCGCGCCGGAAACCGTTCAGCGCGAGCGCCTCCGCCAGCGCCCGGGCATGACGTCCGAGCACCTTGAGGTCATTGTGCAACGGCAGATCAGCGATATCGAAAAACGGGCGCGGGCCCATTTCATCATCGATAGCGCCCATGGTTTTGACAGCGCGAGACGCCAGGTGCGGGGCGTTTTGCGGGCGTTGGCGGGAGTAAAAAATAATCGGTGATGCCCGCAATTCACAGGTGTCAGGCGTTTACCACTTTCCGCGCTCCTGGCCGCATGGTTTTATGCGCGTGTCCTTCAAGAAAGCACAAGGAGCGATGCGGGAAGTCATCCTCGACACGGAAACGACCGGGCTTGATCCCTCGGACGGCCATCGCGTCGTCGAGATTGGCTGCGTCGAACTTTTCAATGCGATCCCGACCGGCAAAACTTTTCACGTCTACGTCAACCCAGAACGCGATGTCCCGGAACAGGCTTTCCGGGTGCATGGTCTATCCGGGGAGTTTTTGGCAGATAAGCCGGTCTTCGCCAGTATCGCCGAAGAATTTTTGGCTTTTGTCGATGGCGCAAAAATCATCGCCCATAATGCAGAATTCGATCTGCGCTTTCTCAATGCCGAATTAGCTTTTCTTGAGTTGGAGCCGATCCACGAGGCTCGTGTCATCGACACCTTGGCTTTGGCTCGCCGGAAATTTCCGGGCGCCGCCAATAGTCTTGACGCTCTCTGCCTGCGTTATGGAATTGACGCCTCGCGGCGGACCAAACATGGCGCCTTGCTCGATGCCGAAATCCTTGCGGAAGTCTATGCCGAGCTGGCTGGTGGCCGGCAAGCCTCGCTGGCGCTTGGCGAAGGCGCCGGTTCTTCACCCGCGATTGGCGCGGAAAAACTGCTCGGCGCAAGACCGCGGCCGCTCCCGATGCGTCTTTGCGTCGCTGATCTGGAGGCTCACCGAGCATTCGTCGACAATCTCGCCGCGGCGGCGCTGTGGAATCTCTATTATCAAGCCTCCTCCTTCGAAGTAGAAGCCAAGGAGGCTTAAAAAACTAACGCAACACTCTCCTGAAGAGAGCGAAGATCACGCGGCCCGCATCGACGTCCTTAACGGATTGCCTAGAATTTCCGCAAAATAATTTGCGAATGAGAGAGCGCCGCACCCATTTCTCAGCTTCAAAACACACGGTGAAACGAGGTTGGGAGGTTTGTGAATCGTTGAGAGCGACGAATCGGAATGGCACTTCCAAGGCTCCTTGATCTAGAACCAATATCCCTTTCCCGTTCCCTCGTGCCCAGGGAGGCGGAGAACCCTCGATCTGAGCGCCGCCGAGAGAGAGGTCCACAAGACGGCAAAAGCTCGTCTCGCCATCATCTCCCTTAATAAAGGCCGCTTCATTGGTCGCAAAGCGTTCGTCCGTCCGGGATTGCGGTAGCTCGATGCACACAAGCGTCGCCAGAAGCAAAACCGCGATATTGTAAACGCTCCAGAAAACGTTAGCCTCGAACCCCCCTCCTGTGCGGAGGGCGGAGTAACCGGAAAGGTTCGCCAAAATTCCGCTCAAGGTACCAAGGACTATGAGGAGAAACGGCAAAAGATACTCCCAGCGGACCAGAATCCCAGCCGTTGGCAAACCTTTCGGGGTCACTTTGAATGGCCGGCCAAATGGTTTGATGAGCCCCGCAAAGACAGTTCTCATGATCGGAAACGAAGACAGCAATTGGGATACGTCGGTTAAAACGGGAAGGATCCGATTACCCGAATAGAATGAGAGAAAAGCTATACCGCAAGCTACCGATGGGGCGAGCCAATAAATGATACCGCTCGCCGATGATGCGATCACCGCGGTCTCAGTCCACCAATATATCATGGGAGAGATTAGTATAAGTATCCTGTAAGGGAAGGTAAAAAGGCAATAAAGAACAGTATCGAAAGCAGCCAGGCGCGTGAGAAAACGCAGGCGGGCGCTGCCAGCAAAAGACCATTTCGTGTAGATCTGCTGAATGCTTCCAAGGCACCAGCGGCATCGCTGGGTGACGTAAGCCTGTAAGTCTTCGGGCGCGAGACCGGCACTCAACGGCTCGTTTAAGTAGATCGTGCGGTAGCCATGCTCTTCCATCTTTAAGCTTGTCAGCATGTCTTCAGTAACTGTTTCGGTTGCCATGCCTCCCGTGGCCAGCAAGGCTGACACACGTAGCACCGCCGAGGTCCCACAGCAGAACGAAACACCCCAAGCATCTAGGGAAGGCATTAAGGTATCGAAGAAAAATCGTTGTTCATCCGGCCAAGCGCTCGAGATGAGAAGATTGGCTTGAATGGGATCGTTATTGAAGAAATGCTGTGGCGTTTGCACGATACCGACATCGTGGTCACCAAATAACCCAAGCGTGCGCCATAATATGTCCCGGTGCGGGACGAAGTCCGCGTCGAGTAGAAGAATGAAGGCAGGCCGCCTACCCTTCGAGAGAGCGATCGAAAGGGCGTTGTTAATGTTGCCCGCTTTCGCGTGTTTTCCCTTAACGCGGGAAATATAATTCGCGCCAAGCTCGCTGGCCAATTCATGGACAAAGGGCCGCGCACCGTCGTCAAGTACAAATACCCGCAGGTCAGGGTGATCGATTGCCAGCGCGCCTACGATGGTTCGCTCAAGCACGGAGGCCGGTTCATTATACGTCGCAATGAACACATCCACGGGCGCCCCGAGCAGAAGCGAATTTTGCGCCGCATCGGCGCTGGAGGATCTATCCTTCGTGCGGGACATGAAAAAGTAAACGAATATCGAGCTGAGATTAGACATGCTTTCGAAGAAAAAGAATATCCATGCCCAAGCTTGCTGGATGGGCGACTGCCCATCGGGCATCCCAAGTGTCGCGTGCCAAAAGAGGTATCTAAGGACCAGGAAAATACAAAGCGAGGCGGTAATGGCGCGGCATAAGGCGGACTCGCGGCCGAACAGCACAAAAAGGCAAAGCATGAAGCCGGCGGACAACAGCAGCGGTCCGAAAGTCTCAAACTCGACCATCGCGTCATCCGGTCATATCAAAGCACATGACGGAGGATTTGATCGATAAAGCCGCCTCCGGTCGCGGGCAGCGACACGCGCGCCGAGCGGCCAATGAAGCATTCTTTTGGCGGGCCCCCGCCTTGTTGCAGGGCGGGCGCGGTCGTGGCCACCTCATCGCCGGCGAGAAGGATTGTGACAATCGCGGTTGAGGGTTCCTCGAGCGGCATGATGGCGAAGTGGTGGCCCCGTGCCGCGTCGCCGTGCCCGGCGACCGACAGCACGGTGCCGGTCCGCTCGATCCTTTCGCCGGAAAGGCGAAAACGGGCGAGCCCGCCGATCTCGACATCGGTGAACCGATCCTGGGGAATGGCCACGAGAAGGAGGGGTGCGGCACAGTCGACGATCTCGGCCGTCATGTCCCCAATCCCAAGCCTCTCGCCGTCAGAGGCGCCGAGTTTCCAAATCATGCCGTTGGATGGCGCCGTGATGTCGGCGGACCGCCATAAGGAAACGCGCCGCTCCTCGGCATCGAGGCGGGCCCGCGTCTCTTTTACGCTGGCGCTGAGGATTGCAATCGTCCGGTCGAGGCGCGACAATTCTATGCCGATCTCATCGGCGCGTTGCGCCGAATAGGACCGGTCGGTACCAGCACCAGCCGCAATGAGTACGCCACGGGCTGCGGCCTTTGCTTCGGCGCGCAGCGCCGCGAGTCGCGCCGTTTGCGCGGCTGTCTCCTGCCGCGCCAGGTCGACGCCGGAGCGCAGCTTGTGCATCTCGGCCTTCGCCACGACGCCGGAGGCCTCGAGGGGAAGGCGGCGATCAACGTCATTCTCGGCTTGTGCCTGTTTGGTGACGAGCGCGGCTCGCACATCCTCGGCTTCTTCGACAAGGTCTTGCAACCGCTCGCTGTTCGCCTCCGTGTGCATAGCATCTCGATTGGCGAGCTCGGCAGCGAGGCCAATCCACGCGGCCCGATTGGTTTCCGCCCCTTGCAACTCGGCGACCAAACGGGTCTGCTGCTCGCGAAGATCGACGAGCCGCTCGTCATTGACGCGCGGATTTTCGATATGCGCGATGAGGGCACCACGCTCGGCCATGGCGCCAGCGCGCCTTGGCAATGAAGTGACGGTGCCTTCGATGGGCGTGCGCAGCGAGATAAGATTTGTCGAAATGACGGCGTTGCTGCTGGCGATTTTGCCATGGCCGGAAAATATGGCGGTGAGGCCGACGCCAAAAATGGCGCTCGCAATGGCAATCTTGATAAGGTGATGCGTTCGGTGGCGATGCGGTGGCGTCCGCGGCGAAAATCCACGCTGATGCAATTGCGTGAGCTTGCCCCCGGGGCCCGCGGGAAGCAGCTCATAAAGGGGCAGGAATATTTTTCGGAAAAACATCGGAAGCCGCTTGCAACTCACACTTTTCTCTTTTTACGTCGAATTGGTTGCAGCGGGGCTAAACCACCCATTAAAAACCTTGGTAAGGAGCGATATGCCCATCCGCATTCCCGTGTATCAGCCGGATCTTTCAGGCAATGAGCGCGCCTATGTGGAAGAATGCCTCAATTCGAATTGGATTTCTTCCAAGGGCAAATTCGTTGCCGCTTTCGAGCAAGGCTTTGCCAAATATATCGGCGTTGCTTTCGCGGCCGCCGTTTGCAACGGAACGACGGCTCTTCATTTGGCTCTCCTTGCTCTCGGCTTGGGAGAGGGAGATGAGGTGATTGTCCCGGCCCTAACCTATATTGCGCCTGCCAATGCGGTGACATATACGGGCGCCCGCCCCGTTTTCGTCGACTCGCGCCGAGAGGATTGGCAGATGGATCCGGCGGATATCGTCCGCAAGCTAACGCCGCGCACGCGCGCGATCATGGCCGTGCATCTTTATGGTCATCCTTGTGAAATGGATGAAATTTTAGAGATCGCTCGTAGGCATGGATTGTTCGTCATCGAGGACGCCGCCGAAGCCATCGGCAGCAAATATCATGGGCGCCACGTTGGCGGTTTTGGCGATATCTCGGTATTTAGCTTCTACGGAAATAAAACCATTACGACGGGGGAAGGGGGCATGGTGGTGACCCAAGACCCGACGCTCTATGACAGGGCCAAGCACTTAAAAGGCCAGGGCCTCGCGGCGCATCGCGAATATTGGCATGACGTCGTTGGTTATAATTATCGAATGACAAATATCTGCGCTGCCATTGGCCTGGCGCAGCTCGAGCGCTGTGACGAGACATTGCGGCGCAAGCGCCGGCTCGCCGAACTTTTCGGGAAATATCTTGCGGGAGTCCCGGTTAAGATCCATCGAGAATCGCCAAATGTAACGCACAGTTATTGGATGATTTCCATCCTCGTTCCATCCCTGCGGGACCGCGACCCCTTGAGGGAGGCGCTGGCGCGCTCGGGGATCGAGACGCGCCCCGTGTTTTTCCCTGTCCACACCATGCCGATGTATTCGAGCCGGTTTCAGCGCCACCCGGTTGCCGAGGATATCGGCTGGCGCGGGATCAACCTGCCCAGCTGGCCAGGCCTCAAGGAGAGCGACGTTGAAGAGATCTGCGCCATTATCGCGGGCTATTTCGGGAAGACGCATTGAGCAGGCGGCGCGACCGAATGATGGCAGGCGGGCCATGACCAATTACAACGCGGATTTTCTCTCAAGCGAGGAGATGCGCCGCTTGCCCTTCCGGTCGCTCGGTACAGATGTACTGATTGATAGAAACGTGAGTTTGGTAAATATAGAAAATATTTCGATCGGTAGCCATACGCGGATCGATGCTTACGCAATGCTTATTGCAACGGGGCCGATATCGATCGGTTCTTATGTTCACGTCTCGGCATCTACCTATTTCGCCGGCAGGGGCGGTATCGAGCTGGATGATTTTTCCAATATCTCGTCGGGTGTGAAAGTTTATAGCATAAGCGACGACTTCTCCGGCGGAACGATGACGAACCCTCTGGTCCCGGAGCAGTTCAAGGCGCTCCAGTGTGATCTCGTGAAGATCGGCCGCCATGTGGTGATCGGAACGGGGAGCGTCATTCTTCCGGGCGTGCATATTCAAGAGGGATGCGCGATTGGAGCTTTATGTTTGGTGAAGCATACCACGGAACCGTGGGGCATTTACGCAGGGATACCGGCGCGGCATGTCGGTGAGCGTTCGCACCGATTGCTGTCGCTTGAGGAAGAGTTTTTAGCAGCCTTTTCTTCACGAAAAGGCCGGCAATGAAGATCGGTATTCTAGGGCACGGGCTGATTGCTTGGGGAGGTGGTGTCGGTCTTCTGTCGATGATGACCCACGCGCTTGCGGCGGGGGCACCAAGCGCCGAAATCCATATCTTTCTGCCTCTCGGAGAGCCATCGAAACCCGGTTTGGCCGGTTTCATGGAACAAATCTTTAACGGCAAACGGCGCGCCGTTAAGCCGGTCCCGCGGACAATCCTCGAGGCGTTCGCCACTATAGGCGACGGCGTACAACTGCATGTGATCGAGGATGGCCGCTCGCCACTGAAGGCGGCTCTCAAAAGAGAGGGGATCGGCGTCGCGCTTCCGGCAATGAGCCCCCTCCCGCCGGCAATCGGTGTGCCATGGGTTGGCTATATTTATGATTTTCAGCACCGCTATCTACCGGAATATTTCGATACCGATGAAATTCATCGAAGAGATCTGGCGTTTGAGGACATGACCAAGACGGCAAAAGCGGTCGTCGTTAATTCGCGAAAAGTAAAATCGGATATCGGGAAGTACATTCCTGACGCGACAGCGAAGATCTTTGCCTTACCCTTCACGCCCTTTCTTGCCGCCAATCGTTTAGCAGAGGAAGGCACGGGAGAGCATCGGCCATCGGCGCCTTATTTTATTATTTGCAATCAATTTTGGGTGCACAAGGACCATCGAACGGCATTTCGTGCTTTCGCGATAATCGCAAGTGAGCACAAAGACGTGACCCTCATGTGCACCGGCGACTTGAATGATTACCGCGCGCCCGAGCACATGCCTTCTCTTATCGCGGAAATTGACGAGCTCGGTATCGCAGTGCGCGTAAAACTCCTCGGTATGATCGCCAAAGCGGAGCAGATGCGGCTCGTCAGAAATTCTCTGGCTCTGATCCAGCCGACTTTATTCGAAGGTGGGCCGGGTGGCGGTGCTGTGTATGACGCCGTTGCCCTTGGCGTACCGGCGCTCGTGTCGGACATCGAGGTGAACCGGGAAGTCGATTGTGGCGATGTCCGCTTTTTCGAAGCGGGAAACCCCGAGGCTCTCGCGCAAACGATGCGCGATCTCTTGAGCGAAGGATCCCCGCCCCGGCCCAATCTTTGGCAATTGCAGGAGCAGAGTAAAGCAAGGCTCGTCAGATGCGGGCAAGCGTTGCTGGAGGCAGTCGCTTTTGTCAGCGGAACTCCAAAAGGTTTTTGATGATGTTTTTCCGACGCAGAAGCACAAGAAGCGCTCCTTCGACGCCGCTTCTCGATAAAATTAATGTCACGACCCTGCGCGAGGATCCTCAATCAATGGAGAATATTATTCTAGCGCAGCACCGGCAGATTGCCAATAATGCCGATATTTCGATGCTACTCGAATCGATTTACCTCCTTCCCGGTCGCGATGCCGATTTTCAGCGCTTCGCGAGTTCGAAAGAGTTTGCGTCAATCTTGCGGCTGTTCCATATATTTGGAATCGATAAGCGAAAATCGCTGCTCGAGATTGGCGGAGGTCCTGGCTTTCTCACCTGGGCGCTTCATCGCCAAGGCTATAGCATCGATCTCTTCGAGCCCAATGCCGAATGGAATACCGGAACCGGCTATCTCCGCAGCCGCGTTGATACTCACGGAATCAACGTCTTCAACGATCACATGGCATGGCATGCGAGCGCCGTCCACTATGATGCGTTTATCACGAAAACCTGTATTCACCACTTTCCAAATATCGGGATGGTCGCGGCAAGCCTGCGCCAAAAACTTAACGACGGCGGCCGATGGTTAGCGTTCCGCGAACAATTCGCGGATACTCCAAGAGAGCTTGGCGAAGCGCTCGCCGGCCATCCCTATTGCCAGAAATTCGGCACCTATGAGTGGTTTTATCCCGCACACCATTATGTAGAGGCGATTGAGCTTGCAGGCTTCCGACTCGATACGGTGATACCGGCTGGCTATGCGAATGATTGCCTGGGTACCTATTCCGAGGGGCCAGAGAGCGCAGCCTCGCGAATCTTTACGCGAAAAATCGATACAATTCTCGTTAAGTCGCCCAATGCCACGGTCGATGCTTTTTGGAGCGAGGTGCGCCGTAACCGTGAGAAGCGGGCCGGGCTGCGTGTCTATACTCGCCCGCAGGTGATGATCTTTAGCAAGATCTAGAGGCCATGACTTGGTTCAGCTCCTCGGGACGCTCGCCGCCATAGAGGTAATCGAGAAGCTCTACCGTATGAACCACGGGTATCGATGTCCCGCTCGCGATCTGTGTGATGCAGCCGATGTTGCCAGTCGCAACCACATCGGGGGATGCTTGCAAGATGTTGGCGATCTTGCGATCGCGCAGGGGCAACGCGATCTCCGGCTCGAGGATGTTGTAGGTGCCAGCCGAGCCGCAGCAGAGATGGCCTTCCGGGATGTCGCGGACCTCAAAACCCGCCTGCCGCAACAGCCGCTTTGGCGCGGCATCGATCTTCTGGCCATGCTGCATGGAGCAGGCGGAGTGATAAGCTACCGTCAGAAGTGCCGGGCGCACTGACTCGGGAAAAATCAGGGCCGAAAGATATTCGCAGACATCCTTGGTAAGGGCGGAAATCTTCGCAGCCTTTTCGGCATAGGCGTTGTCGGTGCGCAGCAAAAACCCATAGTCCTTGATCATTGTGCCGCATCCCGAGGCGGTGATAAGAATAGCGGAAACGTTGTGCCGCTCGATCGCCGCCGTCCAGGCGTCGATATTGAACCGCGCCTGCGCAAGCGCGCCTTCTTCCTTGCCGAGATGGTGAAGCAGCGCCCCGCAACAGCCCTCGCCAGGAACTTCCACCGTCTCAATGCCAAGCCGGGCAAGCAGGCGGGCCGCCGCTGCATTAGTTTGCGGGCGCAACACTTGCTGGACGCAGCCACAGAGGAGCGCAACACGGCCTTGGGCCGCCACGGGCGAGGCAAGCCGCGCATTGGATAAAGCCGCTTTCTTCGGCACGAGGCGCTGCATCGCCGCCATCCGCCGCCCGGTGCGGCCAAGGTGCGAAAAGTGAGAGCGCAATGGGGCTGCAAGGCGCGCCGCCGCAAGCGCCGCGCGAAACCTCGCAGGGTAAGGGAGGACGGCAGCCAGAATGGCCCTCAGCCAGCGGTCGGCCAATGGCCGGAGAAAAGTCTTTTCAATGTGGCGGCGCGCGCTATCGACGAGGTGCATATAGTGAACGCCGGAAGGGCACGTCGTCATGCAGGAGAGGCAGGAGAGGCAACGGTCGATGTGTTTGACGGTGAGCGCATCCGCCGGGCGGTTTTTTTCCAGCATATCCTTGATGAGGTAGATGCGCCCGCGCGGGCTATCGAGCTCATCGCCGAGCAGCACAAAGGTCGGGCAGGTCGCGGTGCAAAAGCCGCAGTGAACGCAGGCGCGCAGGATCTTATCCGCCTCGGCGATATCCGGGTCCTCGAGCTGCTCTAGGGAAAAATGCGTCTGCATTTCAGAAATCCGTAAATAGGCGGTAGGGCTCGAGGATGCCGTAGGGGTCGAACGCTTCTTTCAGCCGACGCGACAGCGCGGCGAGGCTCGGCGGTTGCGGCTCGAACACTGGCACGGCGGCCCGCACATGGGCGGGCGCGCGCATTAACGTCACATGGCCGCCGCCATGATCGGCCACGATTTTGCGAATAGAAGCCGCCCGAGCATCCTCGCAAGGATCGAGCGCCAGCCAAATCAGGCCGCCCGACCAATCGAACAGGGTTTCCACGGGAAACAACGCGCCAATTGCGGCGGCGATGGCGGGTCCTTGCGCCGGCGCAACGGAAAGCTTCCATATAAACCTATCAGGCGCGCCGGCGAGCGGTTTGACGTCGCGGATGGCGCGCCACAGCGCCCGCGAGGTGGCGTCATCGAGAGTTTCAACGGCCGCGAAGGGTTTTAGCAAAGCGGCGAGCCGTTCGCACCGTTCTTCCACCGAGGGCTTAAACCCTTCGAGGCGCAAGACCGTGACCGCCCGGGCAAAACCTTGCCTTTTGGCGGCAAAGGCTGCCAGATGCGCGGCGCCGGACACGTCAACGGGCGCGCCCATAGCGGAACAAAGTGCTTCGATGGCGCGTGCTTCGTCGAGCCCTCCGAGAAGCAGCGACGCGGAGGTTTCCGCTTTCGGCAAAATTTTTAAGGTGATCTCCGTCGCGACCACCAGGGTGCCAAAGGAGCCCGAAAGCCCGCGCGAAAGATCATAGCCCGTGACATTCTTGACGACCCGCCCGCCGGCCTTAAAAATTTCGCCGCGACCGGAGATTGCCTTGACGCCAAGAACGAAATCTCTCGTGGCGCCGGCCTTGATCCGGCGCGGGCCCGAGAGATTGGTCATGAGGCATCCGCCGAGCGTGCCAGGCCCTGTTCCATAAAGCTCCGCGAAGGACATGGGTTCGAAGGGGAGTTCCTGGCCTTTTTCCGCCAGCAGCGCTTCGATCGCCGCGATGGGGGTTCCGGCGAGTGCCGAGAGGACAAGCTCTTCCGGCTCGTAAAACGTCACGCCGGAAAGCCGGGAGAGATCGAGCCATCCGGCCGTCTTGGTCGGCCGGCCAAGGGCGGCCTTCGAGCCGAGCCCAGTGATGGCGAGCGGCGTCTGCGCCGCCGCCGCCTCGGCAACGGCCCGCGCCACCTCGTCGGCATCGGCTGGGGTAAAATGGACCATTATTGGCTTGTGCGCCGGAAAGGAGGGAAAAATCTAGGTGGCAATTGAACTCTTCTTTTGCGTCAGGCGAAGCTGCGCCTTTGTAGAGCGGCCGCTGGGGGCATCATCGGCTAATGAACCAGAGCAAAAGGCTCAGCACAACGCTGATGAGGATGCCCGTCGTGATCGGTACGTAGAGCGTAAAATTCTCCCGTCTGACGATGATATCGCCGGGCAAATGTCCGATCCATCCGAGCCAGGGCCATAGCAGCCCCGCGGCGACCAGAAAGAAGCCAATGAGGATTAACGGGCGTGACATCTGTTTCCCTCCTTGAGGCGTCTCAGTGATGGTGAGCGGCGTCTGCGCCGCCACTGCCTCGGCAACGGCCCGCGCCACCTCGTCGGTATCGGCTGGGGTAAAGTGTGTCATCCTCGCTCACACGCTTGAAAAGAGCGGGGAAGTCTATACGCCGGCGGCAGCCGGGCCAAAATGTTTTGGCCCGGCTCGGTGGCGAGAGGCCAAAAGCGGCGCCTCGACGTAGGTTTATCAAGGCGAAAGCGACACGATTATCAGTCCATCAGAGCCCGCTCGCCATCAAACGCGCCTTCCTGACCTCCGTTACCCCGCCGCACTCCTCTCCGGCTCGCTGATCAGGCGACATCGCCGAGAGACAAGAGATGCTCGACTTTTGCGGGAACATAACATCATCGCCTATAACTAAGTCGTCCCCATCCAGAAGGTCAACGAGCCTATGAGAGGGCTTCCCAAACCCGATGTGAAATACCGATTCACAATCGATATGGTCTCTTTTAAATCGGCGTAATCTCGGCACCGGCATCGTGATCTGCAGCTCCGGGTGACGCGTTTTTGTGTGTGCGCGGCCTCACACACGATCCCTCCACACTTTGATACCGACCCCGATCGAAGCATCATAGCAATGGAGAGACGACAATGAAACTTACCTCACTTGTTAAAACCGCTGCTGTCATCTTGCCAGTGACGACGGCTCCGGTTACAGCCGGAGTGTTTAATGCCCCAACGGGTCTTGCTGTCGACCAGAACAGCGGCAATCTATATGTCGCGAACGAAGGTTCGAGTAAGATTATTGTATTCAATGATAATCTCATCCAACAGCCGGCCCTGACCATAACCGCTGGGATAAATCAGCCATATACTCTGGCGATCGATCAAGATTCAATACCCTTAGTGACTACGACGGGCACTCTCTATGTTGGCAATCTCAGCGGCAATCCGCGCCAGATCACAACTTACGTACTCGGCACGACCACCCAAGCGCCTCTATCATTCCCGGTTACCGAGCCAGTGGCAATGGCTGTTGGAGCGGACCACGTTCTGTATGAACAAGACGTCAGCGGGCCGACGCTGAATGTTTATAATCTAGTTGAAGGTACATCACTGATTCGGAGCCTTCCAACGGGAGTCATGTTTAGTGCCATCGGCTCCGACAACGGACTATTCTATTATGGAGATGGTGTTAATATTAATGTTGTCTCCGAACCAAAAGTGTGGAGTGATCAGTCTAGCGGCGGCAGCAAACTTGCCGGACCCATAGGCACAACATTTTCAATTAACTTTGATAATTTCCATAACGCATATTTTACGACACAAAGCGGTGAGATCTATGCGCTAACTGCGAGGTTGGCGTTGGGAATCATGCCTCTACTAAATATTGCTAATTCGACTGGAATCGCAGTAGACAAAACGCGAAACCGGCTTTTTGTGTCTGTTCCAAGCAAAAACCTGGTTAACGTCTACAGCATCGTGTACGGTACGAATAACGTGCCTCAATCACTAACGTTACTAAAGACGCTACAGTAGTTTCAGAGTGTGAAACGATCGAGATAAAAAGCAAGATGGAGGAAGCCGTCTTGCTCTTTAACGGCTAACAGCGCGCCCCACCTCACACCACCCGGGCGAAAACCAACACATCGACGCGCGCCGCTCCGGCACGAAGCAGCGCCCGCGAGGCGGCGTTGGCCGTCGCCCCCGTCGTCATCACATCATCGACGAGAACGATGGCGCGGCCATCGACCTTCCCTCCCATCCCGCCGCGCAGGCAAAAGGCGCCTTGCAGATTGAGCCCCCGCTGCGATTTCGAAAGGCCGACTTGAGACGAAGTCGGCTTTACGCGTTCAAGGATGAACGGATCCGCCGGCACGCCGCTCGCGTTCGAGATGGCTTTGGCCAGCGCCTGCGCCTGATTGAAGCGCCGCGCGGCGAGGCGGCGGCGATGCAGCGGCACCGGCACGAGGAGGTCGGCCTCGACGAGGAGTTCTTCGCCGGCGCGCGCCATCCAGGCGCCCATGGGTTTTGCGAGCTCCATGCGGTCGCCGTATTTCAGCCGGTGCACCAAGTGGCGGACCGGGCCGTCCTCGAAATGGGCCACGGCGCGGGCCCGCCAGTAAACCGGCGGATCGGCGACGGCCTCGGGCGAGAGCAATCCATCCGTGCCAAGATCCGTCTCAAATGGCGTACCGAGCCGCTCGCAATAGGGCCGCTCGATAAACCGCACCCGCGACCAGCATGCGGCGCAAAGGCCGCCCGCCTCGCCCGTTGCCGCGCGGCAGGAAAGGCAGCTCGGCGGATAAATCGTGTCGAGGGCGGCGCTGGCAGCTTTTTCAAACAGGGGCAAGGCGCGGGGCGCCACGCCGTCGCGCAAAAAGAGGATGAGCGCTTGCCAAGCGGCGCGTCCGCGCGGCCTCGCGCTATGGCGGTCCAAAGGCCAGGACATCGCCCGTAAAGATTTCCCTGACTTCCGAGAAAGGCTCCTGCGTACCGTTATAAATAAGGGCGCGATGCTGGAAAAGCTGCCAGGGCATGGCCAATGCCTCTCCGGGCCTATCGGGTTGTGGTGCTTCCATTTCCCATCCCTCGGGAAGCGGCCGCCACAACATCTCGACCGAAAGATTCTTGCGGATGGGATGCAGGCTGCGCACCGCCCGCCCGAAAGGGGTATCGGTAGTTGTCAGCACATGGTTGATTTCCGCCCCGACCCTCCTTGGCACATACCAATTATCGGCTTCGGCCAGCACGTGATCGCCGCAGGTCAGCTCGACATGCCGGTAGGCGATCTCCTCTTCGGGACCGACTTGCAGCCTTTGCCGCTGCTCTGGCGAAACGGGTTTCTCCGCCCCCCTAATCCGTCTGGCATGGACAACCGGGTCGCGCGCCATTTTGTGGTCGGCGCACCATTTTTCGAGAGTCTCGGTGGCGGTGCAGGAGGCGCAGAGGAGGCGTGCGTTGAGAGTTTCAATGAGTGCGAGAATTTCGACGCGGGCAAGAAACGTGTCTGGCCAGGAAGCTCCGCTTGCCTTCGCCAGCGACTCGGCGAGGGCTGCGCCCGCAAAAAGGTTCAGCGTCATAAGCGCACCAAAAAACCGGAGATGGCGGGAGGGGAGGCGCATGGGCGGAAAGGGCGTAAGGTCATCGAGCGTGAACCTTGATTGAACCTTGAGCGACACGCAAGCGGAATCGCGGCGGGGGACAAGCAAAACCTCCAAGCTTGAACGAAGTTGCCTGGCGCGCTAGTGCAAGGGCCGCGTTAACCGCCCTCTCACGCTTAAATCAAAAAATGTTTCAAAAGCTCTATCGTTGGACCCTGAGCCTGGCAAAGAGCCCGCACGCGCCGCTTGCGCTCGGCGCCATCGCTTTTGCCGAAAGCTCGTTCTTTCCCGTGCCGCCTGATGCGATCCTGATCCCGATGTCGCTGGCACGGCCCAAGCGCGCCTGGGTCTACGCGCTCATTTGTACCATCGGCTCGGTCGGCGGCGCGATGCTCGGCTATGCGATCGGCGCGCTGCTTTACGAGACGATCGGCAAATGGCTGATTAACCTCTACGGCTATGGCGCGCGCGTCGATCAATTGCGGGCGCTTTACGCGCAATGGGGGTGGGCGGTGATCCTCCTGAAAGGCTTTACGCCGATCCCGTTCAAAATCGTGACGATCACGAGCGGGCTCTTGGCCTACAGCCTGCCGCTCTTCATCCTTTTGTCGCTCCTCACGCGCGGTGCGCGTTTCTTTTTCATCGCGGTGCTGCTCAAGCATTTTGGCGAACCGGTCAATGCGCTGCTCGACCGCTACTTTGGCTGGTTTCTGGCAATCCTCGCGCTTGCAATTGTTATTGGCTTCTGGCTCGCCACGCGCGTCATTTGAGCGGATGCGATGAGACAGAAGGCGCCATTCTTCGCCGCGCTCACCGTTTTTTTTGTCGCGATCGCCGCGATCGCCGGGGCTTTGGCCATCGAAGCCTTGGGCTACGCGCCTTGCGAGCTCTGCCTCAAGGAGCGCATGCCTTATTATGCGGCAATCCCTATTGCCGCGCTGACCGCTGTCTGCGCGGCGCGCGGCAAGGCCAGTGTTGCTAGGCTAGGCCTGTTTGGCCTCGTGCTAATTTTTTCAGCAAGCGCCGTTTTCGGCGCCTATCATGCGGGCATGGAGTGGGGGTTTTGGCCGGGGCCTAAGGACTGCAGCGGTGCCTTTGAGCGCGCCGCCTCGCCCGAGACTTTTCTGCAGCAACTGCAAAACGTGCAAGTCGTGCGCTGCGACGCGCCGGCGCTAAAAATCCTCGGCCTGTCGCTGGCGGCATGGAATGCGGTGATGTCCATAGGGCTTGCGGGGGTGGCGGTTTTGGCCTTTCGCCTTGGGCGAAGGCCAATTGACTAAAGCGCTCCCGTGCCAACCGTCATTGCGACCGCGAGCCGAAGGCGAGACGGGCAATCCAGACTTTTACTCTTACCCTGGTTTGCTTCGTCGCTTGCGCTCCTCGCAATGACAGTGTGGCCGAGTCGGCCACACTGTCATCCTTAGGCAGGCCGGCATGCCAGAAACAGCAGTCGCCGCACGGGAGCTTGGCAGAGGCGCTTTCGGACGCCAAACCTGCAATGGTCGGCCTTGGTGTTGTCGCTCTCTGGCTTAGGGCCGTTCTAACTCTTAAGGGCGAGTTTGATGAGCTCGAAAACAGCGTTGATCATCAGACCGCTTAGCAGCGCATAAACCGCCAACAACCCGCCACGCGTGAGCGCTCCTGCGCTCCACAGCGCGGACATCTGCTCTGCTCCCGAGCCTGTGCTGTCGAGCAGTTTAGGACCAGCAAATTCAGCATATTTAGCTATAATCCCTAGAAACAAGTTTTCAAAGAAATCGGGAGTATGAGATTGTTGGATCATGCATTCGAAATCATCGAGCTGGCAATTTGTTTCCTGCGTCGTGAACGGCTTGAATTCTCCTAACCATGAGCGCAGGGTGTGCAAGAATATGCCATCGTCGTCGGATTGCGGTGTTTCGGTTCCATGAATGAAGGCAATCGCATGTTGAACCTGAGCACTGACGAACTCGGAGGAGTATCTGGGGGGACCAGGATCGGGGGGCAAATCAGGAAAGGCCGGACTGTTGAGATCGGCATACCTGTTTACGACATATTCCTGAACCGCTACATCGAGGCTGCATCCGTGATTCAGCAAAAAAAGCCGGTATTCATCAGCCGTAAAGTCGGAGTGGAGCAGGCTATCCTTGCACACACTCACATAGGGAACGACCCACGTCCAAGCATAGAGGTAGCCAAGAGCAAAAGGCAGTAAAAAGGCTCCGATCAGGAGAGCCCAGATGATGGCTCCGGCCGCGACCAACCATTGTCTGACGGATGAGCTGGTTTCAGTGGTCATGCGCTTCGCGCTCTCCATAGTGACATAGCGCAGAAGCGTGAGTTGGCGTATTCTGGGGCATCGTGGGCTCCAGTGGCGCGAGGAGGATAACGCTTTCACATTTAACAGAAACATCGGAATCCCTCTAGCATGTTTTCGTGGCGGGTGTCGGAAATAGGAAAAATGGTTTGGGAGCGGAGTCGATTTCTCCATGCCACAGTTACGCTTTGCTGCTGAAAGCGTGCCGAGGACCGCACTTGAACTCTTCAATGCGGAGATTATATAGCGCACCCTGCTTTTATACGGGAGACAGATGGCGCTGGGCAGATCATGGTGGAGGCAATAATGATCAAACAACTTAGCCTATCGTTGATCGCTATGAGTGCCTTCGCGCTAAGTTCATGCGGTAGGGCATCGAGCACCGATCCCGTATACAAAGCATTCGAGGCCAATGCGGCTGCCGATCGTATTAACCTCAGCCAATACTCTGGATACACCGTAGAGTACGTCAATGAACGAGCCCGGTTGTTTTGTCGATTAATGGATAGCGGCGACGTGGTAAAATTAACGACTCAACTTAGTTTTGGCGACACGCCGGGTGGGCTATTTTCGAAGCCGGATAACGGCGGCGTGCTGCAAAAGATCATCTGGCGCTCAGGTACACCAATTCTTTGCCCGCAGCATAACCAATACCTTCGTCAATAGTGGTGACGTCACGCCTGCACGACTGAACGTCAGTCCCATAAAGGCAAAAAAACGGAACCTCGCGGGCGACTCTGGCGCCCCTTTCATTTGATGAGGTTTTCTAACCTGTGTCGGGTGTCGCCGGCGAAGAAGCCCCTCGCAGCAGCCGTAAATCCTTACCACTTTCCTCATTTCAAAAACATCAGAATCGCGGTAACCTCCCGCCATGGCGGGCGTTTCGGAAACAGCCCTTGCGGGAGGCGAGCTCGAGCGGGCTTTCCGCCTCAAGCAGAAACTCGCCCAAAAATTCTCGACGCTTTTTGAAATTTTCAAACGGTCGTTTGAAACAGAGTCGGCGCTGCGGCGGCCGTTTCTGTGGTTGCCGGTCGCGGCGGGCGCCGGCGTCGTGCTTTATCTTTCCGCCGACCGCGAACCCTCGCTCTGGTTCATCACGGCAGGAATGTTCCTCTTCGGCGCCCTTGCTTTCGTTGCGCGCAAAAACCGCGCCGCCTTCTTTTGGCTCTGCGGCCTCGCTGCCGTCTTTGCCGGCGAGTTTTCCGCGTCGCTGCGGACTCTGCGCGTCGCGGCGCCAATTATCGACAAAATCCATATAACAACTCTGGAAGGCGTAATCGAGGAGGTGGACGACCGCCGCTCGGGCGCGCGTTTTCTCCTCCGCGTCCGCTCGGCCGAGGGTCTCGCGCCGGAGGTGACGCCGGTGCGGGTGCGGCTCTCGACGCGCCGCGCCCTGCCCTTCGAGGCCGGTACTTTTGTCCGTGTCAAGGCGCGGCTGATGCCGCCCGCGCGCGCCAGCTTGCCGGGGGGTTACGACTTTGCCCGTGACGCCTGGTTCGCCCAGCTTGGCGCTGTCGGCAATGCGCTGGGCCGCATCGAGGTGGTACCTGATGCCACGCCGGCCGGGGCCAGCCTCTCCTTCATGATGGCGATTGATCGCGGCCGCAATGCCCTCGCCCGCCGAGTCGCCACGATCGTCGGCGGTGATTCGGGGGCGATCGCCGCCGCCATGGTCACGGGCAAACGCGATCTCCTTTCCGATGAGGCGAAGGAGATCATCCGCGAGGCGGGCATTTTTCACATCATTACGATTTCCGGCGTGCAGATGACCCTCGTCGCGGGGATTTTTTTCGTCGGCTTGCGACGCCTGCTGGCGTTTAACGAGACCTTGGCGCTCGCCTATCCAATCAAGAAATGGGCGGCGCTTTTCGCCATCGCCGGGGCGATTTTCTATGACATCGCGACGGGCTCGCGGGTCGGCACCGAGCGCGCCCTGTTCATGACGGTGATCATGCTGGCCGCCGTCCTGCTCGACCGGCAGGCCCTCACGATGCGCAATCTGGCACTCGCCGCGAGCCTCGTCATCGCCCTGCAGCCCGAGGCGATCATGGGCGCGAGCTTTCAGCTTTCCTTCGCGGCGGTGGCGGCTCTCGTCTCGGTTTATGAGGCGCGCATGGGCGCCGCCGCCGAGCCGGCAGAGACGCTGTGGCTCAGTACGGTGCGTCCGGCGGCAAAGCCGGTGCGCGGAGCGCGGGCGTTCTTCCGCCAGTACCTCACCAAGGGGCCGCTCGGCCTTCTCTTCGCGACCTTCTGCGCGACGCTCGCGACAGCCTCTTTCATGGCCTACAATTTCCACGAGCTCAGCCCCTATGTGCTCATCGGCAATCCGCTGACGCTGACGCTCATCGAGATTTTTGCCGTGCCGGGTGCGCTGCTCGGCGCGCTTTTGTACCCGCTCGGTCTCGACGCGTTTGTCTGGCGTTATGTGGGATTGGGGATTGACGCGGTCTTATGGGCGGCGCGGCAGATTGGCGGCTGGCCGGGCGCGACCATCCATCTGCCGGCCTTCGCGCCCTGGGCGATCGTGTTTTTGAGCCTGGCGGTTCTTTCCTCGGTGTTGTGGCGGACGGCGGCGTTGCGGGCGACGGCGCTGCCCCTGTTGGTTTTGGGGCTGATGGGCGCCACGGCCGGCCCGAGTTTCGATCTCGCCGTGTCGGCGACGGGGGAGGCGGTCGCCTACCGGGCGGCGGATGGCAGGCTCGCCGTGATGGGGCGAGGCCGCAACGCCTTCGCCAGCGAACAATGGCTGCGTGCCGACGCCGACGGCCGCCAGGCCAGCGAGGCCTTGACGAAAGCAGGCTGCGATAAGCTTGGCTGCGTGGGGCGTCTTGCGTCGGGGCAGGCCGTGTCGCTGATTTTCGACCGCGCCGCCTTCGCCGAAGACTGTTTTAGAGCGGATATTATCATAACACCGCTCTTCGCGCCGGCGGGCTGCGCCGCCGCGCTGGTGATTGATCGGGGCACGCTGAAAGAAAAAGGCGCGGTGGCACTCTCCTTTGGCAAGGCGGGCGTGGAGCTACGCAGCGTGCGTGCCCCGGACGAGGACCGGCCCTGGTCGCCGGCGCCGCGGCGGCGCTGGCGCCGGGAGGTTGTGCCGGCGCCGGTTTTGCAGGGCGGCTCTGGCGGGGCCGACTTAGAGACGCTCGACGAGCCGGATGGCGTGGAAGACGAGGCCGCCCTGGACGAGTAAGGCACTTTAACAGCGGCCATTGCATTGGGGAAAATTTTGCGGCAAGCCTTCCCCGATCATACAAGCTTCCGCCCAGAAAAATGTTTCACGTGAAACATTTTTAGAATTCTTATAAACTAACCCTGAGAGAAGGAGCCATGGCGCAGTCCTTCGATGTGATCGTCATCGGTGGCGGGCATGCCGGCTGCGAAGCGGCGGCCGCGGCGGCGCGCATGGGCGCCAAGACGGCGCTGCTCACCCTCTCGTTCGCCACCGTTGGCGAGATGTCCTGTAATCCCGCCATCGGCGGCCTCGGCAAGGGCCACCTCGTGCGCGAGATTGACGCCCTCGACGGCCTCATGGGGAGGGTGGCGGACGCGGCCGGCATCCAATTCCGCCTCCTCAATCGGGCCAAGGGGCCGGCAGTGCGCGGCCCAAGGGCGCAGGCAGACCGCAAACTCTACCGGCGAGCGATGCAGGCCGCGATCGCCGCCACCGATAACCTCTCGATCATCGAAGCGGAAGTCACGGACCTTCTCCTTGACGAGGGTCAAGTCATCGGAATCTCGACCGCCAAGGGCGACGAGATCCACTGCGCCGCCGCCGTCCTGACGGCGGGGACATTCCTGCGCGGCATCATCCATATTGGCACCGAGCGCTTCCCAGCCGGGCGCCTCGGTGAAAATCCCGCCATCCGCCTGGCCGAGCGGCTGCAAAGCCATGGGCTCGCCCTTGGCCGTTTGAAAACCGGCACGCCGCCCCGCCTCGACGGCGCGACTATCGATTGGGCCGGGCTCGAGCGCCAATGCGCCGATGCGGAGCCCGAGCCCTTTTCCTTTTTAACGGAGGCAATCACCACGCCGCAGATCGACTGTTTCATCACGCATACGACCGCGCAGGGCCACGCGGTAATCGAGGAGAATCTTGGCTCTTCTCCCGTCTATTCAGGCGCGATTTCGGGCCTCGGCCCGCGTTATTGCCCCTCGATCGAAGATAAGATCATCCGCTTCAAGGAGCGGGATTCCCACCAGATATTTCTCGAGCCAGAAGGGCTCGACGACTCGACGATCTACCCAAACGGCATTTCGACAGCCCTGCCGAAGGAAATCCAGGAAGCGTTTGTTCATACCATCCCGGGCCTTGAAAGGGCGCGGATCTTACGTCCGGGCTATGCGATCGAGTATGATTATATCGACCCGCGCGGCTTGCATTTCAGTCTAGAGACGAAGCAAATCGCCGGGCTTTTCCTCGCCGGACAAATTAACGGCACGACGGGTTACGAGGAAGCAGGCGCGCAAGGCCTTGCCGCTGGCATCAATGCGGCTTTGCGCGCTGGCGGCAGGGGCACCTTGAGCTTTAGCAGAGCCGACTCTTATCTTGGCGTAATGATCGACGACCTCGTCATGAAAGGTGTCAGCGAACCCTACCGGATGTTCACCTCTCGGGCGGAATACCGGCTCTCTCTGCGCGCCGATAACGCCGATCAGCGGCTGACGGGGCTCGGCATGGCTCTCGGTTGCGTCGGGTCCCGCCGGGCGCGCGAATTTGCCGGCAAAGGGACGGCGCTCGCGCGAAGCCGCGCTCAGCTTGATGAGCTCCGCCTCACCCCCAATGAAGCGGCGCGCCACGGGATCAAGGTCAATCTCGATGGGGTCCGGCGGACGGCTTTCGAACTTTTGGCTTTGCCAGATATTTCGGTCGAAAGCCTCGCGGCGATCTGGCCGGCGCTTAAGGCGATGACGCCAAAAATCGCCCGGCAGATCGAGATCGACGCCAAATATGCCGTTTACCTCGATCGCCAGAGGCAAGATATCGAGGCTTTCCGGCGCGATGAGGCGCGGGTCCTTCCCGAGGATGCGGATTATGCCGCTTTAGCGGGTCTTTCTCGCGAAATCCGGGACCGGCTCGAGAAAATCCGCCCACGCACCCTTGGGCAGGCGGGACGGATCGAAGGAATGACGCCCGCAGCGTTGACGCTTCTTGCGGCAAAATTTCGCCGCGCCGGCGTCTCGTCTTGAGATTTGAAGAAATCCGCGCCGCTCACCCGCTGCTCGCCCAATTGCCGGAGGAGACCCTCGCCCGGCTCGATGTATTCGCGCAACTTTTGCGGAAATGGCAGCGGTCCATGAATCTCATTGGGAGCGCGACCCTTTCGGATTTTTGGATCCGCCACGTCGCCGATTCGCTGCAGGTTTCAAGCGCGGAGCCGAACGCGCGGCGTTGGGTCGATCTCGGCTCGGGAGCCGGATTTCCGGGTCTCGTTACCGCGATCAAATACGCCGATGATCCCGGCGCAAAGGTCCACTTGATCGACGCCGATCAGCGCAAGTGTGCTTTTTTGCGGGAAGCAGTCCGGATAACCGCCGCGCCAGCGGTCGTCCAGTGTGGCCGGATCGAAAAAATTTTACCGGAGCTTACCGATTTGGTCGACGCGATCAGCGCCCGCGCCGTGGCGCCCCTGAGCGTCCTCCTCGGCTATGCCTCGCCGCTCCTTGAGAAGGGTGCGATAGGGCTCTTTTTGAGGGGGAAAGATTTCGAGGCGGAATTGACCGCGGCGTTAACGGCCGGTAAATATATTATCACCACGATCCAGAGCCAAACCTGCTCGACGGCGCGCCTTCTGCGGGTGATATACCGGCGGGATTGAGAATGGTGGTCAGATGAAGCCTGGGGTAATCGGCTTAGTTCTGATTTTCGTTGGCTCGGTGCTGCTCGTGGTGTTCAGCCCCTTATACAGCCCCGATCTCGCACTGGTGCCCCCCGGTCCGGTTAATTCACATAGGTTTGCTCTCCTTTACTATGTTCCGCGTATAGTGTTGAGTTCTATACTGTGTGGAATCTCGGTGCTGGTCATTTTTACTGACAGTATAGCTAAAGTAGATAAATACTTAGCTTACGCAATGATTGCGGCTGTCATCGGGTCTTGGAGATTTTGGCTCGCGGGGTGATTTTAATATTTTCTTGTTCTATCGAGCTGCTTCGGCTCATCTTCGGATGGAAGATGCGCATCTCAGGCGCCGCGGCGGCCCATCGGGTCAATAGGAGGGTCAGGTGATATATGCCGCGATGCGCGTCTTGGTGCTTGCCAACCAAAAAGGCGGGGTTGGCAAAACGACCACCGCCATTAATCTCGGCACCGCGCTTGCGGCGATGGGCGAACGGGTGCTTATCATCGACCTTGATCCACAAGGGAACGCCTCGACCGGTCTTGGCATCGAGCGGGCGGACCGCAAGCTTTCCACCTACGACGTGCTCAATGGCGACGCGACGCTTGCCGATATTGCGCGCGAAACCGGGGTGCCGCGCCTTCTCGTCGCGCCTTCGACGATCGATCTTGCAGGTTTAGAAGTCGAGATTGCCGGCCATTCGGATCGCACCACGCGATTAAAAAAAGCGCTCGAGGTCCTCGCCGCCGAGCAGGGTGAGATCGCCAGTGGCGAACGCCTCACCTATGTGTTGATCGACTGTCCTCCTTCCCTTAATCTTTTAACGATAAATGCCATGGCGGCGGGCGATAGCGTCGTCGTGCCATTGCAGTGCGAATTTTTCGCGCTCGAGGGGCTATCGCAACTTCTCACGACTGTCGAAGAGGTGCGCGGCGCTCTTAATCCGAGGCTAACCATCCACGGCATTATCTTGACGATGTTCGATTCACGCAATTCGCTCGCCTCGCAAGTCGTGGCTGACGTCCGCAACTTCATGGGCGATAAAGTCTACGAAACGGTCATCCCGCGCAATGTGAGGGTGTCCGAATCGCCATCGCACGGCAAGCCGGTGCTCCTTTATGATCTTAAATGTAGCGGCAGCCAAGCGTATCTTAAGCTGGCGTCGGAAGTGATTCAGCGCGAGCGTCTGCTGCGGGCGGCCGCTTGAGTAAACAAGCCGGCGTTTCATAAGAGGCTTTAGAGGAATCTGGCAGGACCGAATGAATTTTGAACGCACGGCGAAAGCCGAAAAATCTGCAGATGAATCACGGCCGCGTCTCGGGCGCGGACTGGCTGCTCTTCTTGGCAGTGAGGCAAATAACGCAAGCGGGGCCTCCTCCCGGTTTCCCAAGAAAATCCCGATCGAATTCTTGCGCCCCAATCCCCGCAATCCGCGCCGCGGTTTTTCGGAAACCGATCTCGAGGAACTGACGGATTCGATCAAGGAAAAGGGAATCATTCAACCCATCCTCGCGCGTCCAATCGCGGGCGCCGCCGATGCGTTTGAGATTATCGCGGGCGAGCGGCGCTGGCGGGCGGCGCAGCGCGCCGGCCTGCATGAAGTGCCGATCCTCAGTGTCGAGGCCGATGACCGGCAGGCGCTCGAGCTTGCCATCATCGAGAACATTCAGCGCAGCGACCTTGATCCTCTCGAAGAAGCCGCCGGCTACCAGCAGCTTCTGGACGAATTTGGTCACACCCAGGCCGATCTTGCGAAAACCATTGGCAAGAGCCGCAGCCACGTGACAAACAGCATGCGCCTGTTGAAACTGCCGGACGGCATAAAGAACTTGGTGCGCGAAGGAAAATTGTCGGCCGGGCACGCGCGGCTGCTCCTGAGTTCCGGCGAACCTGAAGCCCTCGCCGAAAAAATCGTCGCCGGAGGTCTATCCGTACGAGAGGCCGAGCAATTGGTCGAAAAGGCTTCAGAGACAAGCCGTCCCAAAGCGCCGCGGCCAAAAATCGATGTATATGCCAAACCGGCGGATACGCGCGCGCTCGAAAAAAGCCTTCGCGACGCGCTTGGCATTGAGGCGGTGATTACGCAGAGGCGCGGCGAGGCCGGCGAGCTTCGGCTCAATTACAAAACACTGGATCAGCTGGAGTTCGTCTGCCGGCGGTTGGTCGGCTAGTAGGAGAGCAAGCGGCCGTAACGGACCGCTTGCTCCGCCGCGCGGTTTAGAGCCGTGCTGAATGCGCCGAGTTAACTTGCACTAAACGCCTCCAAAGCAGGCTCTGTAACGCTGATGTTCGCTAGCTTAAGCGCAACCGATCCTAGCAGCAGCTTGGCATGAGTTCGAAAATTTAATTATCGAAAGTCCTTGACCTGTCAGTCCGCCGCCCTACGTCGCGGAAAAACAGGGGAGGTAAACGCCATGCGCTCACAGCAGGCACTCGGCAATTGCTTTATCGAATACATCTGGCCCGCGAGCGGAACCGGGTCGCCAGAAGTCCTTGAACGGTTTCCGTTCTGGTCGCCCGAACCAGACGCGGATTACTTTCGGGGCCTTGCCCACGCTGGGATCCGAAGCTTCTACCGCGCCGATCACCCAAAGCGGGAGCAGATCAACGTTGGCGGCAATGTCAAAGAAGTAAGCGCGGAGGCGATTCGGCTTGTTGACGAAGACGGCAAAGAGATCTGCCGCTGGACCGCCGAGCAGGAGTGGGAAGAGCTATCATCGCCGCACCGTCGCCAAAATCCAGCAGTAAACCGCGAGGGTAGTGATTTTCACTAACGGGGTTCGTGATGACCGGTGATAAAAAGGGGGTGCCCGGACCGGCCACTTATCGCTTGGCCGGCGCGGCGGCGATTTATGATTTCCTTATAAACCGCGCCTTTGAACTCGGCGAGATTGCGCGAATAGAAATCGAAATTCAAAAGACAATCTCCCATGCGTCCCAGCAACCGCGCTGTCCATGTTGGCATAGGCGCGAGCCAGCGGAACGCCGAGGCTTACACTAAATTCGCCGTTCCGCGAGTGTCATCGCGCTTGGGCTGAGGGAGGCGAGCGCGGCGCCGACCGAAAATGGACCGGGGGTACGTAGGCGTACCGCGCGGTCTCTCGAAGACCGGGGGACTCAGCATTTCGCTTGTTAGGCTGGCGGCCACGAACACCTAGGGCAGGTGAGCGCCACTCAATTTCACCGGAGTCTGTAGTTCGCCGCGGGCCAGATGTACCGAAGGTTCACATCCCGTCTGGGCCGGCTTGCCTTAAATGTGGTCGGCTTTCGATCCTATAAATAATTCGCGAAACATAATTTGCGCGTTAGCTGAACATATTTCCGCTAAGATCTGAACTCACAATTTATTGACTCATTACTTCCGCATGTAATCCGCATGTAAATCGACGCTTAGTCGCGTTTTTGGTGTTGTTTTACGTGAGCAAGGCGTTGTGTTGGTACGGGATAGGCTTTGCCGGCTCTAGCAGATAGGCGCGCCTCATGAAGGCCAAGCCTGAAGTTCTCGATTGCGCGATCATCGGCGCTGGCCCTGCGGGATTGACAGCCGCGATCTATCTTGCACGGTTTAGGCGGCGCCTCGTGGTCTTTGAAAACGCCGATAGCAGGGCCTCGTGGATACCGCTCACTCACAATTACCCCGGTTTTCCCGAAGGCGTTTCCGGCCGGGATTTACTCGCTCGGATGCGCTTGCAGGCGGTGAGCTATGGAGCGGAGATTCTGCGGGCTACGGTTCGCTCCCTCAGCAAAATCCGAAACAAGAACTTCTGCGTGAGTATCGACGGGGCCGATCTTCCCGCTCGTTTCGCCCTAATAGCGACGGGAGTTGTCGACAACAGACCAGACATTCCAAATATTCGCAACGTGCTCGAAAATGGCCATCTTCGCATTTGCCCAGTGTGCGATGGCTATGAGGTCATCGGCAAACATGTTTACATTTACGGCCCTTTTAGAAAGGCGCTTGAAGAAGCGGTCCTTCTGCGCGGATTTGCAAGAAAGCTCACGATTCTACTCACCGAAGAAACGGAGTTGAGCCGTGAAGACTTGCAACTCACCAGCCGGTTGAAAATCGCATGCGCGGATTCGCCGGTCGCCACGCTCGAAGTGAAGGGGGATGACATCGTCGCCGTAACCGCCAACGGCCAACGCTATGACGTCGAGGTTCTTTATCCTGCACTCGGCGCCAAGGTGAGGTCCGACCTTGCGGGAGCGCTTGGTGCTAAGCTCGACGAGTCGCAGTATATCATCACGGATGCGCATCTGCAGACTTCCATCGATGGGCTCTATGCGGCGGGCGATGTCGTCAACGAACTCAATGGATTAAGCGTCTGTGTCGGCCATGCGGCCATCGCCGCAACCGCCATCCATAGGCGGTTGAGCAAAGAGCGCCGGCTCCTTTTTCCGGATGGAACGCCGATCGGGGCAGGCCTGCCCCAAATGAGCGCGAGGGCAATGGCACCGCTCGCCTCACCGTTACCGCGTTAATTGGCCATGGCGCGGCAGCGCTAAATCCGATCGTGTCGAATCTGGCCGCGCGCCAACGGCTCCCCGACCTGAGCTATTTCCGCCGAAGTTGCCGATCTGCGGGGAACGAGTATCGGTTGAAATCCGGAAGCGATGGCCAATTCCCACCGGCCCGCAAGGTGGTTTAGCGGCGATTCCAGCAAATACCAGTTTGCCGAAGCGAGAAGAACCGCCGCACCGAGCGTCATTCGATAAAGCACCCATGGGCTTAAGCCATGGCCCTTGAGTAGCAAAATGACTGGCAGGTATCACAAGTAAATGCCGTAGCTGATTTTGCCTAAATACCTTATAGGAAACGCCGCCGCGACTCTGTGGCGGTTGCGGATGAGACAGGCCGCCGCCAGGAGCAAGGAAAATGCTAGGCAGACCAATGGGCATAAAAGTGCAGTTCTACCGCGATAGTCCAGTTCACCCCATCGATGGAGCTGAATGTATCGCCCGAAAAAAGTGGTAAAAAATACATGGCTTAGAAGGTGGTCCCGCAGTCTGGCGCCGCTAAAATGCCGACCTCGACGGTCAGCCAAGATCTAGCGGAAGTTAGGTAGGTAAAGAGGTGAGATGTGGGCCGGGGCGCCTGTGAACGAGAATGGCGTGGAAATGGCCATTATATTTGGCCATAAAATGACATGCGTTATAAAGAACGGATGGAGAGGAGACCCTTCTGTGGAAACGATGTCTAATCTGCATGGCGGATCACGTGCAAAGTGAGTGCCGCGCATGCAGCCAGGCCGGGCAGACGCGGCCAGGGCGGCTCGAGTTGGCTCCAACCCTTATTTGAATGACAAAAGATTGACCGGGCCCGTCCGCGGTCGCTTTCCTCAAGCCAGTGACTGCACGGAGAATCGATGAGTGACTCCCCTTTGAAAGCCGGATTTACTCCCGGGGTCCGGTTGGCCGCGGCGCTTGGTCTACTGGTTGTGATTGGTTTCTTAGAGGCGCAGCATCCTTTCACGAGCTTTCGGCTCGTGACTTTTATCCTTGCTTTTTTTGCTTTTGCCTGCGCCGCCTCGGCGCTGCGCGGTGCCATTCAAAATGGCTTCGTTCTTTTTTCAGCGCTGTCCCTTGGGCTTTCCCTGGCGGAGGGCGTCGCGACTATCGCCGACTCAAGAGTGCTCGCTGTGCTCGCCGATGGCTTCTCTGTTCCGCAACCGGTTATTGGCCTTGGGCCTCAGCATGCCGGCCGATTCCACGCGGAGAAGAGGGAAGGGCCGTCCCATCCACTCATCTACAGCGCCGATTACACAATCGACGACAATCTTTTGCGCCAAACACTGTCGGCAAGCAGCGGGCCGACGATTGCATTTTTCGGCGATTCTTTCACCTTCGGCGAGGGTTTGGGCGATAATGACGCGCTGCCCCAACTTTTCGCGGACTTACTGAACCGCAAGCTGAGAGTTTTGAATTTCGCCTATCCCGGTTACGGGCCGCAGCACTTTTTGGCGGCCCTAGAGTCAGGCCGATTTGATGGCGTTATTGGAGCGAAGCCGCGTCTTTTTATCTTTATGACCGGCGCCGGCCACGCCGAGCGCGCCGCCTGTAAGCCATTCTGGGTGCGCCGCTGGCCCCGCTATGTGCTGGAAAATGGGCAGGTTATATTGAAGGGGGCGTGTTCCGAGGGTTTGCGCGAGAAAATCTGGGCGTGGCTAGAAGACAGCGCTGCCTACCGCCTCTTCGTCGAACCCTATTTTTTGAGAGTAACACGGGAGGATCTTCGGCTCTACGTCGAAATAATCGTTAAGGCGATCAAGCTCGCCAACGAAAAATACGGCGTGGTGACACTCATTCCCTATACCTTCAATCCCCGCTTACTCAAGGGCACGGGCATGACCGATGGTGAGATCGTCCATCGCTTCGAGGCGGCCGGCGGCATGGTGGTTGATGTTGATCTAGGCGAAGACAAGTCTGAGGGAACCGCGTTGAGTATCAAGGGGGACGGCCATCCGACTGCCCTCGCCAATCATTTCAAAGCGGCCATCATAAAGGACTACCTCGCAAGCCATGCGCCTTCGGTGCTAGCCCTTCCCTAGGGAGCATCCATCGGTGGCGAGGGCTTATGGCGGCGGAATGATGACGCAATGTCAATTGGTGCAAAGAAAGTTACGCTCAGTGAAGCTGTTCGGCGAGGGGCCGAGGAGGCAGGGACGCGGCGTCTGCATAATGACTATGTGTACTAGATAACGATAATCATCATATATCATAACCAAAACGCGCGGCCTCGCCGACACAGCAAACCGATACATTAAAAATATGTGATAAATCTCACCAATCTTGGTGAGGCGGCTTCGGCGAACACCCCGTAGCATCCACTCGTTCGAATAACTTTAGCATGCGATCGATCCGGTCTGCGGAGAGATCGGGCCGAACCATCGGGGAGGTCGAACGAATGGACATGCTCATCTCTTCTTTTTGGCCGGGGGCCGCCGCGCTGGGTCACAAATTTCCTCAATGCCGCATCCTGTCCGATCTTTTGGAGAGCGTACTGGCGAGAGCGGGCTTTGGGGTTATTATCGCGACCGCCGATCGCCGCATCGTCTATCTCAATGAGGTGGCGAGGGTGCTCACGCGGGCGCGCCCGGGGTTGCATTGCGAGGGCAACCGAATCCGCGTTTCCGATCCTTCGCTTTCACGAAAATTACAGGCAGGGATTATGGCCGTATCCCGCCCGGTCAGTTCACGAACGGAGGGAGGATCTCTCGTCTTTCGCGACGAAGAAGGGGCGGCCGCACTTGCCGTACATGTGATCCCGCTTCCCTTACAGTTCTCTCAGCCTCTCGCGCATGACACCCCCGCTGTCGGCCTGATCATTATGGACTGCCGGCGGGGCTCCGTTGAACGGATCCGCGCATTCGCCAATCTTTTCGCCCTGACTCCGGGGGAAGCGCGGGTTGTCTCCCAACTCGTCTGGGGTGAGGGCCTCAAAGCAACCGCGGCGCGATTAAAACTCGCTCCCTCGACGGTGCGGTCTCACCTCACGCGCGTTTTGGAAAAGACGGGTACGCGCCGCCAGGCAGAGCTCGTCAAGGTTTTCTACGAGGTTACTCTTCCGCTGGACGCCCGTGGTGGCGAGACCGCCGATCACTCGGAAACATGGATGAGCTTGCCCGGCCGCCCCATACGCCCCCCAAGCAAACGAAGACGCATCTGTCACACCGGCAGTAAGCCAAAACCGGCTGTCGGACCCGTCCTTTGCACCGAGCTTCCAGCTACGGGAAGCTCGCCGGAACCCCTTCCTCCAACGGCGGTCATTCTGCATCTGTCGAGCCGGCAAGAGCAAAGCCGCCCACGCGAACAGCCGCCACACCTGCGATGAAGGCCAGCCGCATGCAAAACCTCGGGCCGCGAGTAACTTCACCTGCGGTATAAAATTACATCAACCCCATGGGCCCAATCGGGGTATGGTCAGCCAGCTTCTTCTGCTCGTCGCTAAAAGTTGCGTAAAGAGGGTCGAGCGCGCTTTTGATTGCTTGCAGATTAGCCAGATGCTCAGTCGCCATTTTGATATGATGCTCGATACTTTCGGGAAGGCTCAGCATCGCCCCAGACTCCATCTTTGCCTCCATCCCCTCCATCGATTGCTCCATTGATGTTGTGGCTGACCGCAAAGCTTCGGCAAACTTATCCCAGACGGGCGTTTGCGCCTCGCTAATTTTGAGTTCCTTCTTCAAGGCTTCGATACGCGCATTCGCATGCGCGAGGCGCTCGTGCATCATGGCCATCATATGTTGCATGCGCTCCCTGCCGCCCTGCATATGTTCCATGCCGCCGGGCATACCCTCGCCACCCATCATATGCTGCATGTGTTCCATGCCACCCTGCATATGATCGCCCTGCATCCCTTCACCCCCCATCATGGGCGCGCCCCCCATGCCTTCTCCCTTCATCATGGGGGCATTTTGGGCGGGCGCCGAAAGGGGCGCCAAGGACAATAGAGAGGCAAGCGCCAAACCAGGCACCAGGGAAGAAAAGCGCGTATTCATTATGAGACTCCTTTAGAGTAGCTAAGCAAGACGTTGGCCTCCGCCATTGACTTGCGTCAATCGGCGAGCCTTGCTTTAAGCGAGATCGTCGGCGCCTTGCCTTCCCTAAACGACGGCGCCGTGACAATGTTTATATTTTTTGCCCGAGCCGCACGGGCAAGGCTGGTTGCGGCCGACTTTACCGTAAGGGGATGCGGGCCGCTCGTCGCGCGGGTCGCGGATGAGGGTGTCGATATTGCTTGCCTCTCCCGCGGTTGCGAACGTGGGTTTGGGAGCTTGCGGGAGGGCAGCGTGTACCGGCGCAAAGGCGGTATTCGCGGACCCCCGGCTGTAAGCGGGGGCGTCCGTCTGCGCAACTTCGAGAGACTGTAAGGGCGGCGGCGGCTCGACAGCGACTTCGACGCGGTTAAGCTGCGCGGTTGTTGTCTGCCGAAGGTGTTTAATGAGCTCGTCGAAAAGCTCGAAGGCTTCAGACTTGTATTCATTGAGAGGATCGCGTTGCGCCATTCCTCGCCAGCCAACAACTTGCCGCAAATGATCGAGTGTGACGAGATGCTCCCGCCAGAGATGATCGAGTGTCTGCAGGATGATCTGCTTTTCAATGTAGCGGGTGATCTCGACGCCGTTCCTTTCGACGCGCGACGCATACCACTCATTGACGGCATTGCGCAGGCGGTCATGCATCTCATCCTCGGTAATCCCTTCCTCCTTGGCCCAATCGGCAATCGGAAGCGAGAGATTAAAATCGGTCTGTACGGATTTGGCGAAATCCTGAACGTCCCACGCCTCGGGATAGGAATCGCGAGGGATGTATCTGGCGATCAAATCATCGACGACTCCTTCGCGCATGTCCGTAATCATATCTTCGAGCGAATCTTTTCCCATCATCTCGCGGCGCTGCTCGAACACGACCTTGCGTTGATCGTTCATCACATTGTCGTATTTCAAAATGTTCTTGCGCATTTCGAAATTGCGCGCCTCGACTTTCTGCTGTGCCTTTTCGAGAGCCTTGTTAATCCAAGGATGGACGATGGCTTCATCTTCCTGAAGGCCAAGCTTGACGAGCATGGACTCCATCCGGTCGGATCCGAAGATCCGCATCAAATCATCCTTGAGCGATAAAAAGAATATTGACCGCCCCGGATCGCCCTGGCGGCCCGACCGGCCACGCAGCTGATTGTCGATACGGCGGCTTTCGTGCCGCTCTGTTCCAATGATGTAGAGCCCGCCCGCGGCGATGGCTTTGGCCCGGAGTTTTTCGACCTCGGCTCTTATCTCGGCTTCTTTTGCCTCGCGCTCGGCCCCCTCCGGCAAATTGGCGCATTCCTGCGCGACGCGCATTTCGACATTGCCGCCGAGCTGAATGTCCGTGCCGCGGCCCGCCATGTTGGTGGCGACTGTAATCGCGCCCGGAACACCCGCTTCAGCGACAATATAGGCCTCTTGCTCGTGGAAGCGCGCGTTCAAAACCGCGAAAAGTTTCGAAGGCTTCTCCGTCCGGGCCGCCGCGTAAAGTTTTTGCAAGGCCTCTGGCTGAGAAAAATCGATTTGCTTATAGCCGCGCTTCGTCAAGGCCTCGGCAAGCCACTCGGATTTCTCGATCGAAGTCGTGCCCACTAGCATCGGCTGCAGTTTGGCGTTCGCTTCTTCAATCTCGCGGATGATAGCACGCAGCTTTTCTTCGGCGGTGCGATAGACTTCGTCGTCTTCGTCGTGCCTGAGGACCGGCTTGTTGGTGGGAATTTCGACAACATCTAGCTTGTAGATTTCGGCGAATTCGTCCGCTTCCGTCGCGGCCGTGCCTGTCATCCCAGCAAGCTTTTTGTAGAGGCGGAAGTAATTCTGGAACGTGATCGACGCGAGCGTCACATTCTCCGGCTGGATGGCGACATGTTCCTTTGCCTCAAGGGCCTGATGCAATCCTTCCGAGTAACGCCGGCCTGGCATCATGCGGCCGGTGAACTCATCGATGATGATGACTTCGCCCTTGCGTACGATGTAGTCCTTGTCGCGCTTGAAGAGCTTGTGGGCGCGCAGCGCCTGATTGACGTGGTGGACAATGGTAACGTTCGAGGCCTCGTAAAGAGATCCCTCGGTCAGCACACCAAGCTCGGCAAGCATTTGCTCCATATGCTCATTGCCAGCCTCAGTGAGATTTGTCGTGCGCTGTTTTTCATCAAGCTCGAAATCTTCTGCGGTAAGATTGGGAATCACTTTGTCTATGGCAATATAAAGGTCGGAGCGATCATCGGAAGGGCCGGAAATTATGAGAGGAGTACGCGCTTCGTCGACTAAAATGGAGTCGACTTCGTCGACGATCGCATAATGATGTCCCCTTTGCACCATCTGCGATAAATCATACTTCATATTATCGCGAAGATAGTCAAAGCCGAACTCATTATTAGTGCCATAGGTGATATCGGCACCGTAAGCCTGCCGGCGCTGATCATCGTCAAGACCATGGACGATAACGCCAACACTGAGGCCCAAAAAATGATAGATTTTTCCCATCCACTCGGCATCGCGGCGGGCGAGATAATCATTGACCGTGACGACATGGACGCCCTTGCCGGCAAGCGCGTTGAGATAGCAAGCGAGCGTTGCCACAAGGGTCTTGCCCTCGCCCGTGCGCATCTCGGCAATCGCGCCTTCATGAAGCACCATGCCGCCGATCAGCTGGACATCGAAATGGCGCTGGCCAAGCGTCCGGCGCGCCGCCTCCCGGACTGCAGCAAACGCCGGAACCAGGAGATCTTCGAGCTGGGCGCCGTTTGCCACGGCCTCGCGGAAGCTTTGCGTGCGCGCGGCGAGCTCGGCGTCAGTCAGTTTTTCCACCTCGGGCTCGAGAGCGTTGATGGCAGCAACACGGGGCCGGTAGCTCTTCAGGCGGCGATCATTGGAGGAGCCGAAGATTTTTTTGGCGATGGAGCCCAGCATTACAAAACAACCTTTCTCGACGAGAGCCGCAGCAGCCCGGATAATCTTTTCGACGTTAATTGCATGCGTTCATTCGCGCCAATTTGCGAGGTTGAACTCGTCTAATCATGCAATTTTCATTTGAATGTCCAACTTCTGCCGCTTGGCTAAGCTAGCGGGCAATGGAGCTGGCTCGATTATCAGGCCAGCGCTTGCTGCAAAACTGCGCCAAGTGCTAACGGAGCGGGTGCTGGCCGGCAATACCTTCGCTGCGGCTCGCCATGGCCATAGGACAGATAAGATTGGGGCAAGGGCTTGTCAAATTGGCGAGTCTGTGCATGGTCGCGCGGCAGATAACATCAAAAGCAGCGCCGCGGAATGAGCGGTAGCCCAGCTTGGGGAGCCCACTTCATGTTTCTAGCGAAAAGCCTGCGTCTCAATGTCGCTTGCCTGGCCTTCCAGGTGGCTGTGGCGGCGCCTGTCGTATTGGCTGCCTTTCCGGCGGCCGCCAAGGTCTTGGCGAGCGTCAATGGCAAGCAAATCACTGACGAAGATTTGAAGGTCGCCGCTGACGATTTAAAGGCCAATCTGCCGCCTCAGCTCGATGACAAAGCGCGCGATAATTACCTCCTCGACTATCTCATCAATAGTGAGCTCGTCGCGCAAAAGGCACTCTCCGAGAAGGCCGATCAGACCCCCGAGTTTGCCAAGAAATTGGCTTACGAAAAGCAGAAATTGCTCATGCAGGGCGTCCTCGAGCAGATCGCCAAGAACGCCGCCACCGAGGCGGCGATCAAAGCCACCTATGACGAGGAGATCAAAAAGCAAAAGCCCGAGACCGAGATCCATGCCCGGCACATTCTCGTCGGAAGCGAGGACGAAGCTAAAGCGGCCATCAAACGGATCATGGGAGGCGAGTCTTTCGAGGCGGTCGCCAAGGAGCTCTCGAAAGACCCAGGTTCCGAAGGTGGCGATCTTGGCTGGTTCACCAAGGACCGCATGGTGCCGGAATTTTCCGAGGCCGCCTTCAAGCTCGAGGTCGGCCAGCTCTCCGACCCGGTGAAAAGCCCCTTTGGCTGGCACCTCATCGAGGTTTTGGATAAGCGCCAAAAGCAGCCGCCGGCCTTCGACCAGGTCAAGGATCAAGTGAGCCGCTATGTCGCGCAGAAGGCACAGATGGCCTATGTCACCGACTTGCGCAAGAATGCCAAGATCGAGATAACGAACCCGCCCGAGCCGCCGAAGACGGACAAGCCGGCCGCGGGAAACGCCGCGCCAGCACCTGCCCCAGCTTCGGCGCCCGCCCCGGCGGCGGCTGGAAAGAAATAGCCGGAGGGCTCTGAACAGTGGCGCGACTTTTCTCGTTCCGCGCCACATGCGCACCAAGGCCGCAGCAAAAACCATGGCTCCGATCTCGCCGCTCGCCCCGAAAAACATTCCCGAGCTTCCCGAGATCGAGGGCGTGCGCTTCGCGGCGGGCGCCGCCGGCATCCGCTACAAGGACCGCACGGATGTCATGCTTGCCCTCTTCGAAAAGGGCACGCAGGCTGCCGGGGTGTTCACCAAGTCGAAATGCCCGTCGGCGCCAGTCGACTGGTGCCGGGATCGGGTGAAAGGCGGCAAGGCGCGCGCCCTCCTCGTCAATTCCGGCAACGCCAATGCTTTTACAGGAAAAAGCGGGACTGCGGCCGCTAGATTCGCCGCGTCCGTAACAGCCAAGGCGACGGGCGCGCCTCTCGGCGAGATTTTCCTCGCCTCGACAGGCGTCATCGGCGAGCCGCTCGATGCCTCGAAATTCGATGGCGTGCTCGATCAACTCGCCACCTCGGCAAGCCCGGGCGGGCTCTTCGAGGCCGCCAAGGCGATCATGACGACGGATACGTTTCCGAAGGTTGCGGCCGCGACCGTCATGCTCGGTTCCACCGAGGTGCACATTGCAGGCATGGCGAAAGGCGCCGGCATGATCGCGCCGGACATGGCGACCATGCTCGCTTTTGTCTTTACCGACGCCGCCATCATGGCGCCGGTGCTTCAAACCCTTCTCGCAAAGAGCGTGCAAGGCTCATTCAACGCCATCACGGTCGATAGTGATACATCAACATCCGATACGCTGCTTTTCTTCGCGACGGGATTGGCGGCGCGGCGCGGCGGGCCGATTATAAGGTCGGCAAGCGACCGCCGCCTCACGGCCTTGAGAGAAGCGCTCGATGGCCTCCTCCTCGATCTCGCCCAGCAGGTCGTCCGCGATGGCGAGGGAGCACGCAAATTCATCGAGGTGGAAGTGACCGGCGCCGCCTCGGCGGCCGCGGCCAAGAGGGTCGCCCTTTCCATCGCCAATTCGCCGCTTGTGAAAACGGCGATCGCCGGCGAGGACGCCAATTGGGGCCGCGTCGTAATGGCGGTCGGCAAAGCCGGAGAGCGGGCCGAGCGCGACCGTTTGGCAATCTGGTTCGGAGATATACGCGTTGCCCATCAAGGGCAGCGCGATCCGGCCTATGATGAGGCGGTTGTCTCCGCCCTGATGCGGCGAGAGGAAATCCACATTCGCGTCGATTTGGGCCTCGGCAAGGGAGGCGCCAAAATATGGACCTGCGACCTCACCAAGGAATATGTCGCCATTAACGGCGGCTACCGGTCGTGAGCCGCGCGTGAAACTTTTGCTGGTCGCCGCCGTGGCGCTCGTCGATGAGGGCTGCCGCGTCTTGATCGCGCAGCGCCCTGCCAGCAAGTCCATGGGGGGCCTTTGGGAATTCCCCGGCGGTAAGGTCGAGGAGGGGGAGCGGCCGGAAGCCGCCCTTATCCGCGAGTTGGGCGAAGAACTCGGCATAGAAGTAAGCGAGGCCTGCCTTGCTCCCCTAACCTTTGCCAGCTTTGCTTATCCCGACTTCCACCTTTTGATGCCGCTTTACATCTGCCGGCGCTGGCAGGGCTTTGTCCGCCGGCGCGAACATCAAGCGCTGAAGTGGGTCAAGCCGAAAGAGCTCTTTTCCTATCCGATGCCGCCCGCGGATGCACCTCTAATCCCGGCATTGGTTGACCTCTTGGCGTAGCCGACTCGGTTTTTCTTTCCCACATCGCAGCATAGTTTCTACGCGCTGGCAGAACTCACGAGCAACGGGCAGTAGATCTGCGTCTTATGATCGAAGTGTGCGAGCACGCACAAATAAAAATTTTCAGAAAGCCTAGAGAAAGCGTGTCAGCGGCGCTAGCTAAGCTTCCTCGCCGCTGATGTTTATTAGCCTTTATTAGCACATAGGTAGTGACAAATTAGGAGAAATATTATGCGTAAGATGTTTGCATATGCCTTGACCGCTATGACGGCCCTTAGTGCGCCTTCACTGGCGAGTGCCGACGAGTTTCTGAAGTTGGACGATACAAAAGGCAACGCCCAGTTTCCGAACGGCGACGCCCAGTTCAACCAGCTGCTCGGCATCAACAATGGCCGGGTGATCGCTGGCTATTTCGGTGACGGTTCGGTCGTCCCCAACAACGGTTATGTGCTGGTTCCGAGCAACCATTATTCGGATGAAAATTTTTTGATCAACGGCCAGCCTGCCCTGCAGACCCAGGCTATTGGCATCAGCAGCCAGGATACGCCATGGATCGTCGGCTTTTATACAAAAAACAACGGCGACGGTTCGATGAGCACCCATGGCTTCGTCGACATCCGCGGCACGCAGTACACTCTCGATGATCCAAAAGGAAATCTCGGAAATGCGACGAACCAAAATCTCCTGGGAATCGATAGCACAGGGTGGCTTGCTTCCGGTTTTTGGATGGATTCGAATAATCTTGCACATGGCTATGTTGTCGATTTCAACAACGGGCAATTCATTGAGGAAGGGCCGGACAAAATCAAGAACGCCACGCAGACCCAAGTGGCTGGCGTGAACGATTATGGCTTCATCTGCGGGTTCTGGGTCGACAATTCGCAAGCTAAAGGAGGTCCGTTCACGCACGGCTTCTTTGGTTACGTCGGCGCGGCATTGGCGCCGTTCGATGTCGTCATCAATGGCGTCAAAGCCGTCAATACCCAGGCAACTGGCTGCAATAATGAAGGGATCATCGTCGGCAATTACACCGAGCCAGATGGCGACGTCCACGGCTTCCTGTACGACTGGAGACACAATGCTTTCTATAAGTACATAGCTCCGGGCGAGTCGCAGACAGCGACTTCGATTGGCGGTGTTAAAGGAACCATCATCAACGGGATCAACGATCGGGGAGATTTCGTTGGCTTCTACTCTGATGGCGTCAATGTGAATGGCTTTGTTTACTTCCGTAGTTAGTTGATGCGTAAGCGTATATCGTTGCAAAATGTGATGGCCGCCGTGCCCAAGGTAACCGGCGGCCATTTTTCTATCAAGGGAATGCCTGGGGATTTTCAAATTCTTGATAACTCGGCATTTTCTTGCGTCGAGCGGAATGCGTCTTACCGACATTCATTTCTCCGCTTTTCACATCGTCCGAATGACCGATTGACCCCTCCAAGCAGCGCGCTAGTTCCCCTTGGTTCCGCAGCGGCCGAGTCTCGCTCGCGCCGCGGAACGTAGGGGGTCTATTGGGAGAAAAAAATGCTACTTCAGGGGAAATGCAAAGGTAAACAGCGTCGGCTCCTCGCGCTCGGCTTCACCATCAGTCTTTCTCCAGCCGCTTACGCCGCCGATCCTCCATCGCCAGCGCTACCGTTCACACCTCCATCCATCTCGACCGTCCCGAGCAATGGCGATACCAACCCTTATGGGGTGGCATTCGTACCAGACACCGTTCCAACCGACGGCGTGCTGAAACCCCGTGACATCCTGATTTCGAATTTCAACAACACAACCATGCAGGGGCTTGGAACGACGATCACCCGTATTGACGCGCATGGGGCGACAAGCACATTCTTCACCGCCGCGCAAGGCGTGACGACACAGGGCCTGACCGCTGCCTTGGGAATCTTGAAGAATGGATTTGTGATCGTCGGTTCTCTGGCAACAACGGATGGGACTGACAATACCACACAGCCGGGGTCGCTTTCGGTCATCGACCGAAAAGGAAATCTTGTTACGGTTCTGGTGTCGCAGACCTACATCGATGGCCCATGGGGTCTAGCGTTGAACGATCGCGGCGACGATAAGAGGGCGCAGATTTTCATCTCCAATGTCCGCGATGGCACGATTGTCCGCTTCGACATCTCCTATGAGTACGATGCGTTCAAAGTTTTGCGCACCACGGTCATCGGCAAGAACTTCAATCACAGGCTTGACCCGGCCGCGATTGTTCTTGGACCCTCGGGTCTCTTCTATGATCGTTTCACCGATGCGCTCTTTATCGCGTCTTCTACCGATAACGCGATCTACGCGCTGGCCCATGCTGGCGCATTGACGGCGCCGGGGACTCCGGTAACAGTTTATTCCGATCCCACCCATCTCCGGGGCCCGCTCGATCTCGTCCGTTTGCCGAATGGCAATTTCCTCGTCGCCAACAGCGATGGTTCGAATGCCGACCCGAACCAGCCGAGCGAACTCGTCGAGTTCACGATCGGCGGCACGTTTGTTCAGCAAATGTCGATTGATCCCAATACCGGCGGCGCCTTCGGTGTGAATGTCCTACGCTTCGATCGTGACCTCAATGACAAATATCGCCCCTTTGATGACGACGGCGCTTATCTCGTAGGCGCCGTCGATGACAATGCCGTTAACTTCCAAAGCTGGACGGTCCGCGGCCGGTAAGCCTTTAGCCATTAGCATCGCTTGGCGCCAAGGTTTGGGAAATGGCCATTTAATAAGTAACAGTCACAACCATCGTATCATTATGGGTCCAGGCGCCGGCGTCGTTTGCGCCGGCGATGGTGGCGGTCTAGCTCGTCCCGCTCGGTTAGGTAGCATTTGATCCGTTGGGCTTGTAGCACAAACGGTCAGGGTCGCGCCGCCGCTCTGCGCGCCGTTAAGCGCGAGATCATAGGTGTCCCGGGGGGATGCGTGATCACGCTACCTCAACGAGAGCAGGCCTGCCAGCGGCTTATAGGGTTCAAGAATCAACGTCTGAAAGGGGCCACCACCGCCTACGGACCGAGGGTCCCTTTCTCAAACGTGGAAACACCAAGTCTTCGCTTCGAGACGAAGCTTTTTCTTGCAAAGCTAAAGTGAAGCTCCGCGCCAAATTTTCACCGAAGCTGGTGTCATCTAAGACCGCACTAACGCCTGGCTTCCCACCAAACTTGGCTCGCAGGCAGTAAAATCACCTGCCTCGCCACAATCAGAGGCGATTGACTTTTGCTCTGCAACATTAGATTTCCGAGAGCGTTTCTATTCTTAGGAGATTGGAATGATTTTTAAGGTGACGGTTTTCAAAGGCGGCTCGGAAGTGTTTTCCGTGAACGTCAATGTTGCCCACTTGGGGGAATTCTCGACCGGCGTTAAGGCGGCCCTCGATGAGTTCCATCGCTTAAAACCGCAAACCTCGCTCGCCGATGGCGATCTCGACATCAAGATTGAGAAGGCCTAAAGGCGAGTTCGCCTGTTCTCCCCCGCCCGTCCCTGGAAGCTCGGGCCGGGGACACTTGCAATACCCTGGTCGCCGGATGGTCTTGCCGCCCGAGTTTAGCCGTATGCAAGCAACCTACCATTGCCGGTGACCCTCGAAGAAATGGTCGATCCGCACCTTGAAGACTTAGCTTGACGAAATCGAGGCAAAGATCTCCGGCGTCCAAGACCCGTTAAAAGGCGCTGACCAGAATCATGCCGGCAACGAGCAATAGACCACCCACGATGCGGCCAATGTTGAGGTGGTGCTCCGGCATATTGAAGAGACCGTACTGATCGATCGCGAGCGACGTCCGAATATTCGCGGTGATCACCAGCGCGGCGAAAGCACTCGCTCCGACATTATCGACGAACATCAGCCCAGCGACGACGGCGAAGGCGCCAACGCCGCCGCCGAGCGGCGCCCACCAAGGCATGGTGCGGATTCTCCCTAGGTCAAGCAAGCGCTGGGTAACGCCGAGGCGGAACTTTTGGTTGCCACGCTATCCCGTGCGCAATGGCGTAGCCATGGAAGAAAGGCGAACTCCTAGGCGCGCCTCGCCAGCCGGCCTGGCGAAATGGACGTCAGCAGCGCGACGACATCGGCTTGCCGCTTGCAACCTGTTTTTTCGAGGACGCCGCGCACCTGCGTGCGGATGGTGTGCGGCGAAGTTCTCCCATCGCTCGCGAGATCGTCGACTGTCTTGCCCGAGGCAAGACCGCGCGCAACGCGGGCTTCGGCCGGGGTCAAGTCGAACAGCGATTGCACCAATTCGACGGGTGGGGCGTCGGGCAATGTGATTGGCGATAGCACGAGCGCGGCGGCGCATCGCGTAAAGATATCGCGCGCCGACAGCCGGATCGGGATGATGTGGGCGACCATTGATGCTTGTGTATCGTTATCGCGGATCGGGAAAGACCGCACCGCTTCGCCACCGGTCACCGCGCCGCGCAGCAGCTGATCTGCGGCTTCATCCTTGAAACGCAATTGATCGAAGGCCCGCCAATGGACGTAGCCCGAGAGCTGTTCGATGAGGCGGTTGGCGGCAAGGACCTTGCCATCCCGGCCGAGGACCAGGGCGGGGAGGCCAAGCGAGGCAAGAGTTTCGCTGGCAATGCGGGCGCGTTCGAGCTGCAAGCGCGCCGACATGAGAGCACTTCGTGCAAGATGCGGACGCAGCGGATCGAGGCTGCGGACGACGTTGGGCTCGAAAGGCCCACGGGCTGTCTGCCGCGGTATCACGAAGGTCATTTTTTCGCCGGTCGGCAGATAAATCACCGTGCCCATGAACCAACCGATCCCCTGGGGGCGGAAGAAATCCCGGTAGATGGGTTCTTGATCGACCTCTTCCGGCGTCAGCAGGTCGAGGATGGACAGAAATCCAGGATGGCGAGCGGCGAAAGAACGGGCCATGGCCTGCCCTCGCCAGATCCAGCCTTCCCTAAAAAACCGCTCGGCCCGCACGCGGTCTTCGCCGGGCGTGCTGGTCCAATATTCGACGTCGGCCTTGCTGATGAATAAGGTGCCACCGGTGCCATCGACCCGCTTCCCAAGCTCGTCGAGGACCTCAGTCCAAAGCTCCGGCACAAAAGAGCTCTCGTAGATTCGGTCGACGAGTTCCGCATCCTCCGCATACATGGACCCGCACTCCGATTGCTGCCAAAAACGCCTTTCTATCAATTTTTACTTAAGTTGCTTATTAATTCTTTGCATCCGAATTTTAAAAACAAAAACTTCGCCAAGGTCTTGGCGCCTGCTCCGCTATGCAAGCGTCAGCCGAACTGCGCCGTCATGGCACTGGCCATAGCGACGCCGGCGACGCCATAGGATCCGGCCCAGTGGACGAGCTCCGATCGGCTAAACGGTGGTTCGAGAGTGCAGATAAGCGCGCCAACGGCGGCATAAGACAAGGGCACCAGCAGGCCCGCCAGTACAGTTTGCGACAACATAATTTTCACTCCAAATTTCCCAGTAAGCTGGGGCAATAAAGTTTTCGATGCTAAGAGTCTAAGCGATTTAGAAGAATTCCGCCTCACCAATTCATGTGAGGACGAAGAATAAATTAGAGGCTGCGAGTACAGGTTACGGCTCGTTAGTCCGCGCGGGAGCAGCGGGATCTAGGCATAAAGCGAATTAAGTATAGAGCTTGCCAGTTGCGTCCTCGCCGGGATGGGGAAGGGGAGTACCTTGATCGACGTTGAGGGTTGCCTGGAACGTTCAACGTTTCGTCGATGACCAGCGTTTATTTCTGACTAATCTTCTTCGCCGTCGCAACCAATGCGTCAAACGCCTTGTGCATTTGGCTTGCCTGGCAACGCGGACTACTCGATCCGCAACGTCGCGCTTTACCTCGAACAAGGAAAATAGGTTTTCATTCATTTCGCCCCGATATGTCGTCATACGAATGTATGAGGAGCTAGCGCAACCGCTCATGGCTTCGAGCCACGAAATCCTCAGCCTCCTGAGTGGGAGGCTGAGATCGCTTTTGCAAACCAGACCCTGGGGGGCTATCGAATGACCCAATGTTGTCCGGCGCTGCCGTTGCAGGGCTGGATCGTCGCGACCTGATTCACGACAAGGCCCACGTCGAGGCACTGGCGGCTGCCGAGATTGACGAGCAGATTATTGGAATATACCCACTGCTGCCCGCCTGAGCCGGTGCAATCGGATAATTGGATCGGCGTCCCGGCCGCGGTCCCGCCCCCTTTCACTTCGACACACTTGCCAGGCTGGCCGAAGATTGTTCCGGGTCCGAATATCTTGACACCGTCAAAACTCCAATCCTGGGCGGAGGTTACGTTGCACGGAAAGGATCGTATTGGCGTTCCGTTGGCCGTGTTCCCTCCCTCGTCGTCGAGGCAGACTGTAAATCCGTTGGTGAAGGAGGCGGCATGAGCGCTTGGAAAACTTATGGCCGTTGCGAATAAGAAGCCGGCTAGTAGCAAGAAGCGTAACATTAGAATCTCCATTTTATTCCTGTGTGACTAAAAATACGGAGCGCGGCATCGGCACTAAAACTGAGCGTCTACCCACCATCCAATCGAAGCACACCATGATTTTCTTTTTCCCGCTCCCCATGATTGGAGGGCGCGCAAACAGCTGATTTCTGCCGAGGCACGTTGAAGAGAGCGATGGTGCGGCCAATAGTGTCCCAGAGGGGAAACGCCAAAAGCTGACTTTCCTGTCAGAATCTGTCTCATTAGTCATTTGAATATCGTGGTTTGAACGCGCATTGGGAGTCCAGCAAGTGCCCCTTGCTGTTGCGATCATTGCGTGCGGCGGCGCAAGGGCAACCGGCACAAGCCCCTCAATCGGAGGTTGGAATTATGAAAGGCAGACCCCTCGTGAGCTTCTCCGCCTCGGTGCTTGGAGCGGCACTCACCCTTGCGACGCCAGCGATGGCATTTCGCGGCGGTGTTGGATTCGGTGGTATGCACGGCGGATTTGGTGGCGGAATGCGCTTCAGCGGGATGGCGAGTAGAGGCATGGTAATGGGCCGAAGCGCATTCGTCCCTGGTGCGGGCCGGTTTGCGCCCAGCCCCTTTGCCGGCCGGCGTTTCGCCGGCGATCGTTCGAACAACTTTGCATTGCGCGACCCCTTCTTCTTACGCAACCATTTCTTCTTTCGCCATCACCCCCGTTTCCGCAACTTTGCGCTCCTCGCCGGGCTGGATTGGCCATACTACTACCCATATGCCTACGACGGCTGCTGGCAACAGGTCTGGACCGAATACGGCGGGCAGTGGGTCGACGCCTGCTACGGTTATGGCTATTGACGGGCTGAAGGTGCGCCGGTCCCTCGATCGGGTTCTGGCTCTCCGCGAGCACCCCAATTGCCTCTTCCTAGGGGTCTACAAGAGCTGACAGTCGGCCCACTGCGACGATTGCGCGAGATAGGCCTGGGTTTAAACATCCCGGAACGTAAAAGGCGAGATGCTGCGCAAGGATTCATCGACGCTGAGCGTGCGCCGTGCACCACTGGCGTGGCGATTGGCCTGTCCAGCGGCGAAAGGCACGCGAGAAATGGGCGGTGTCGGCATAGCCCAGTTCGAACGCTACGTCTGTGACGCTTCGCCCGTTTCGAAGAAACCCCACCGCCCGCGTCATGAGTGCCCGCCTCAAAAGCGCATCAAAGCTCGCGCCACTCGAATTTAAATTTCGCTGCAAAGTTCGACGTGATATCTGCATGCGCCGACAAATTTCAGTTATGCTTGGACGGCCGTCGAGGAGGCCAAGAATAATTAGACGCTCGACGCATGCTATGATGTTTGTCGCGTCCGGCAATTCACTTTCATTTATGACATTGAGACGCCGCGGCCGTAGGTTCGGAGTATTGAGGACCTCGGCCGGGAAAATAATGGCAGCGGTTTCTCTGCGCGAGATCTCTGCGCGGAACACCGTTTCGACGGCGCTCTTAGTCGCGAGCGGCAGGCCGCCGGGCAGTTCGAGGCGAGTCGGCGTGAAGGCCGGGCCGGCAAAGCGGCGGATGAGATCAAGCATGTAGCCAAAGGCTAGCATCTCGTTTTGCTGCCGCCCTGTTACGATGGGAGCGGTTAGCCCATAGGTCCATTTCGCGTATCCATTTTCTACAATCAGCGCTAAGCGGGTCGCTGATTGTAAGAGCGGCCCGATCAAGGTGTTGGCGCATGTGATGGCGCGATTGAGGTTCGGCATGTTGGCTACTTGCATGCCATAACCTCCGAGACTTACAATTCCTGCCTCGGTCGAAAGGCGCGCGGGCAGTGTCTCATCGCCGATTTCCCTCGCTGCGCAATCGACGAGATTGAGCTGATCTTTGAGAAGAATGAGCTGATCCGGCTCCTCGATCAGCCGCAAGGGCAACTTCGCGCGCTTGAACACGTGGGCGATGGAGCCACCGGACCGCTCGATCAGTGCGCCCACCGGCCCCATCGATCGCGTTTTGGTCAGCCCGAAGATCCGCATTGTACCCTCCTCCCGAATGGGCTTTTTCGGCCGAGTGGCGCGAAATGGCAAGTTTGTGAAGGAGGAGGCGCTATGTTTCTTGATTAACTTGGAGAACCACGTGCAATGCCGACCCGTCTCTCGCCCAACATCGTCTACACAGCTTCGACGCTGCTCCTACTCGGCGCACCGGCTGGCGCCGCTGACGGTGCGAGCCAGCCAAAACCCATTGGAATTGTAGACTTCGATTATGCCGATACGTCCAGCGAAGTGCGGGATCAGGCCGCCAAGCACAGGGCCCTGCTGGAAGCGTTCATGGCCTCACTTCGACGCGATCTCGAGGCGAGCGGCCGCTACCGCCTTGTTCCGCTAAATTGCGAGCCGGAGCCGTGCTCGACCGCCAATCCCGAGGTGCTTCTCGGCGCGGCGCGGCGCGCCGGTGCGGCACTAATGCTCTATGGCGGCATTCACAAAGAAAGCACGCTTGTGCAATGGGCGAAAGTGCAAATGGCCGACGTACCGACGGATACGGCCGTCTACGATCGCCTTTACACGTTCCGAGGCGACGATGACACAGCCTGGAATCGCGCCGAAGCTTTTCTGGCCACAGACCTTAAGGCACAAGACTTTGGGGAAACGAAATGATGGAGAATGTTTCGGTTGTACAAACGATCAAAGCGCCAAGTGGCAGGGCGTGGTCAGCCATTCGCGGGATCAGCGGCCTTTGAAACACTTATTTAAATGCCCCTCACACATCCCGAAAAGTAAAAGGCGAGATGCTGCGCAAGGATTCATCGACACTGAGCGTGCGTAGTGCCGGAGGGGCGGAGCGTTGCGGGCAGACGGGGCGGTCGCACAGGCGGCAGGTGATACCGATTGGCACGGGCTCAAATATTTCAAGTTTTTTGGCATAGACGAGCCGGCGCGCATATTTGATCTCGCAGCCAAGCCCGATGGCAAATCGCGGCTGGATCGCCCCAAAAGGGGTGAGCGAACGGCGAATTGCGCAGGCAATTGAAAACCATTGCGAGCCGTCATTGAGCTCGATGACTTGCGTCAGAATTTTTTGAGGTTCCGTGAAGGCCGCGTGGACATTCCACAAGGGGCAGGTGCCGCCTGAATGGGCGAAGGGAAAGCGGCCTGACGAAAACCGCTTCGAAACATTGCCAGCCATATCGACCCGGATGAGAAAAAACGGCACGCCGCGCGCCACCGGCCGCGACAGTGTTGTCAAGCGATGCGCCACCTGCTCAAGGCTCGCACCGAAGCGGACGGCGAGCAGCTCAATATCATAGCCCGCGAGTTCGGCGGCCTCATGGAAGCGGGCGTAGGGCATCATGACGGCGCCAGCAAAGTAATTGGCGAGCGTGATTCGTAGGAGGCGCCGGGTCAAATCATCGCCCGCCTCGAAGCGCGCCGCGATGCCGCTGATGAGATCGCCGAATTGCGAAAGCCCGAGCTGATACGCCGCCTGAAAAGTGCGCCCTGGAGGCTCGACCGCCTCGGAGAGCATGAGTTCGCGGCGGTGATGATCATACCAGCGCAGCCGGTCCCCCATGACATCGAAGGGCAGAACGCGTACTCTGATGCCGTGGCGGGCGTGCAGATGCTCGCTCAGAACCGCCAAGAAATCGCCGCCGCCGCGGGGCAGCCCGGAGACAAATCGCTCGGCGGCTTCGTCGAGTTCCGGGAAATGATTGCGCGCCATCTGAAGGATCGCCCGCACGCGGCCGAGCGGACTGTCACCAAGGGCGGCCTCGGCGCGGTCGCGGTCGGCCGCGGTTGCGGCGCCGGCTTCGGTCGCTTCCCGCGCGGCGGTGTAGGCGCGGTAAAGCCGCGCGAACGCGGCGAGGAGCGCCGGCGAATTCTCCGCCGCGTCACGAATTTCCGAACGCGGCACATCGGCTTCGCGAAACAGCGGGCCGGTGAGAATTTGCTCGATTTCCGCCGCCGATTGCTCGTCCGCTTCTTCGACAAAATCGCGTGGATCGAGGCCATAAACGTCGGCGAGCTTGATCAGCACCTGCGCGGTCATCGGCCGCTGATTGCGCTCCATGAGATTGAGGTAGCTTGGCGATACCTCAAGCTCGGCGGCCATGGCGGCTTGCGTAAGGTGCCGGTCACGGCGCAGGCGTTTTAAGCGAGGACCAGCGAAGATTTTGCGAGACGGCGCGGCCATGGGCAGGCTTGTCAATAACCTCACATCTTTACAGTGTTTAACTGTAAAGACGTTACATAGCAACCTCAATTCTCCCAATCAGGTGTTGCGAAACCTCTATTATCGCCATTATCGCAGGCCAAACTTTTAAGGCGAGACCGGCAAGATGCCGGCCTTTTTCCATTCCAGCACACTGTGAGACAACCCGAATGGGCATAATGACTCATTCGCCAAGATCAGGCATGAGGCGCGCGATGACCTATCAAAGCAAGATTCCATCAACTCATGAAGTGAAAGACTACCAAAGCCAAATTGCCGAAGCCAAAGAACTCATTGGCCGAAAGGGCGATGCGTGGAAAGGCATCAATCCCGAATCCACCGCCCGTATGCGGTTGCAGAACCGATTTCAAACCGGCCTCGATATCGCCCGCTACACGGCTGCCATCATGCGCAAGGACATGGCGGCATTCGACGCCAATCCCGCTCTTTATACGCAATCGCTCGGCGCCTGGCACGGCTTCATCGCGCAGCAGAATTTTATCGCCGTCAAAAAACATTTTGGCACGACCGAGCGCAAATATCTCTATCTCTCCGGATGGATGATCGCCGCGCTCCGCTCGAAGTTTGGTCCTCTGCCCGACCAATCGATGCATGAAAAGACGGCGGTGCCGGACGTGATCGAAGAGATTTACAGCTTTCTACGCCAAGCCGACGCCCGCGAGCTCGGCGGCCTCTTTCGCGCCATCGACGAGGCCCGCGATTCTGGCGACAGCCCCGAGGAAAAGGAGCTCATCGCCGCTGTTGATAATTTCCAGACTCATATCGTGCCGATCATCGCCGATATCGATGCCGGCTTTGGCAACGCGGAGGCGACCTATCTCCTTGCTAAGAAAATGATCATGGCGGGTGCCTGCGCGCTGCAGATCGAAAACCAAGTCTCCGACGAAAAACAATGCGGCCATCAGGATGGCAAGGTCACCGTGCCGCATGAGGTCTTCCTCGCCAAGGTGCGGGCCTGCCGCTACGCCTTTCTCGAGCTCGGCGTCGAGGAGGGCATCATCGTCACCCGTACGGATTCGCTGGGCGCTGGCCTCACCCAGCAAATCGCCGTCAGCCACGTGCCCGGCGATCTTGGCGACCAATACAATTCTTTCCTGGATTGCGAGGAAGTCGCGCCGGGCGAAGGCCGCGACGGCGACGTCATTATCAATCGCGGCGGCAAGCTCATGCGCCCGAAGCGCTTGCCAAGCAACCTCTATCGCTTCCGCCCCGGCACAGGCCCCGAGCGCTGCGTGCTCGATTCCATAACGTCGCTGCAAAACGGTGCCGATCTTCTGTGGATCGAAACCGAGAAGCCGCATGTCGAACAAATCGCTAGCATGATGGATCGTATCCGCGCCGCCGTCCCGAACGCCAAGCTCGTCTACAATAATTCGCCTTCCTTTAACTGGACGCTGAATTTCCGTCAGCAGGTGTTCGACGCCTGGAAAGAGGCGGGCAAGGATGTCTCGATTTACGACCGGGGCGCCCTCATGGACGCGAGATACGATTCGAGCGAGCTCGCCGCCGAGGCCGATGGGCGCATCCGCACGTTCCAAGCGGATGGCGCCAAGCGGGCCGGCATCTTCCACCACCTCATCACCCTGCCGACCTATCACACGGCGGCGCTATCGACCGATAATCTTGCGAGAGAGTATTTTGGCAATGCCGGCATGCTGGGCTATGTGCTGCAGACGCAACGCAAGGAAATCCGCGAGGGAATCGCTTGCGTGAAGCATCAGAATATGGCGGGCTCGGATCTCGGCGATGATCACAAAGACTACTTTTCGGGCGAAGCGGCCCTCAAAGCCGGCGGCGCCCACAATACGATGAACCAGTTTGGATGAGGGCTGCCCTTTTAGCCAAGGAATTGGAGGCGCGGAGTATCATGCTCCGCGCTTTTTTTATGAGCTAGGGTCGAGGCTCAGTTCCTGCGACTTCAAAATCACGAGGAGATATCGCCGGAATAAACCCCGATCCTTGAAGCTTGTACACCACGCCGTTCTGGTACTTGCCGCCGCGTAGCGTCGCGCCGTAAAGATTGTCCTGGCTGTCCGCGGTCAAGCCGCCAGCGCTGGGAAAAGCACCATCGTTACCCCCCGTGAAGGCATAGAGCACGGAAAAGCCTCTATCCCGCGCGAGTTGAAACACCACTCCGCTATTTTCCGCGCCGCCCATAGCAGTTGTGCCGAAGAGCGTGCCGCTTGCGTCGGCGAGTAAGTCGCCATTTGGGAAAGCCCCGTCGCTGCCGTTGAAGGCGTGCAAGACTTCATAGGAGGTGCCGTCCGTTGCAAGCTTGAACACGACGCCCTCACTTGTCGTGCCCATCTGCGCGGAGCCGTAAAGATAACCGTCTCCGTCGGCAATTAGCGCGCCCACGGGAAACTCCCCATCACCGCCATCGAAGGCGTGCAACACCTTGTAAGAGGTGCCGTCCGACGCAAGCTTGAACACGACGCCGTCATACGAGGCACCTCCCGCCGCCGCGGTCCCGTAGAGATTGCCCTGGCTATCGCCGATCAGGCCGCCCATGGGATTAGCCCCGTCGCTACCGTTGAAGGCATGCAGCACTGTCTCGCTGCCGTCCGACGCAAGCTTGAACACTGTGCCGCATCCAAAAGGACATGCCGCCGAGCCGCCACCGTAAGTCGTCGTGCCGTAAAGATTGCCCTGGCGATCGGCTAGGAGGCCAGAGGAGGGAACGCCCCCGTCGCTACCCCCCCTGAAGTGGTAGAGAACTGTAGAGCTTCTATCGGGAGCGAGCTTATAAACGGCGCCGCATCCGGCGTAGCCAGGTATGGGAGCGCATTGGCCTCCAACAGCGCCTGTCATCGTCGTTCCATAAAGGTTGCCTTTGTGATCGGCAACCAGACCAGCGGTAGGGATGTCGCCGTCCGTGCCCCCCGGAAGAAACGAGTGAAGGATCGACTCGTACCCATAAGGCACAAGCTTGAATACGACGCCGCATCCCGCTCCGGGCGAAAGGCAGGATGTTTTGCCGCCGGCCTCCGTCGTGCCATAGAGCTTATGTTGACGATCAAGGATCAACCCGCCGTTCGGCCCACCTCCGTCAATGCCCCCGGTAAAGGAGTAGAGCACCGTCTCCTTTGGAGCAGCCACGGCCGTACTGTCTGTGGCCGCGGCAGATAGCACCAGTGAAGAGGCCAAAATCGTATGTCGCGAAACACCTGCTCCGAGGTTGCGAGACCCTGCCCGCGGCGTGGGTCTTTGGGCTTTGCCGATTCTTTGCATAATTCCCCCTGCTCGTTAATCGAACTCACCACCCTGTCGTTGCGTCAATAACTACCTCGCTTGGCCTTGGTTGGCATCCACCAAAGGGATGACGTCAGGAATTTGATTTTACGTTCGTTGCCTTTTACGAGCAGTATCCTCCGACGTCGCTACTCAGGATGACATATCATGGAAGATGTATTCGGCGCCGATGTCGTGATTAGTTGATCCAACTCAAGTTTTAAGACTTGACCGAGACATTTAGCTTGGTAGCTTACCGACCTTGCTTATAGACGAGGGCCGGGATGGCGGTTGAGCCAGCGACCAATTGAACCGCCGCGTGAATTGGGGCGGATGTTCACAGAAGGGGGAAAATGCTCAAGGTGCGCCAGATGGTCTTGGGAATAGCCTTTGGCGTGGCCGTTCCATACTCTGCCGCTACCGCCTACGGTGACGTGCTTCCGGCGCCTTATTCCACGCCGCCGCCCGAAGAGACAAATTTCTTGACGCGACTCTACCACGCTTACGCCGATGAGTGGGGGTTGGCGTCGGCGCCCGCGGAGCCCAATGCGCCGCCGGCTCCGCCAAGCCGCCGCCCCTCGCCCTTTCCCCCTCAGCCAGAGAACACACCACCCTATCCGTTTACGGAATGGCCCATTGGTGGCCTCAGTCCAATTGGCAGCTCGCTGCCAAATTCGGTCGATAGCCCGCTCATGAAAGCGATTGGCACGGGCAATATCGTCGGCCAGACGCTGAACAACGAGCACATCCAGATTTACGGTTGGATCAATCCCGGCGGCAATATTAGCACAGCGAAGACGGGTTATGGCGGCAATGCCCCGGCGGCTTATATGTATGTGCCAAATATTATCCAGCTCGATCAGGCGGTCGTTTATGTGGAGCGCGTGCCCGATACGGTGCAGCAAGACCACATCGATTGGGGCTTTCGCATAAGCGGAATCTATGGCGAAAACTACCGCTTTAGCGCCGGCTACGGCTTATTTAGCAACCAATTAGTCTACGGCAATCATTTTGCCGGATATGATATGCCTATGATCTATGGCGAGCTCTATATTCCAGGCATTGCGGAAGGCGCGGTGATCCGTTTAGGACGCTACATCTCGGTACCGGATATCGAGGCACAACTCTCGCCAAATAGCTATATGTATTCGCATTCGCTGCTGTACGCGCTCGACAATTACACCAACACAGGTATCATTGGTTCTATCAAGCTAACCAACAATTGGCTGCTGCAACTCGGCGTTAATTCCGGCACGGAAACCGGGCCATGGAACACGACGCATATTTCGCTTATCAATCCGGCCACGGGCTTTCAAGGCTATCAGGGTGAGAAGGATCCCGGCGCTCAGCCGAGCTTCACCAGCTGCGTGCAATGGCAGAACGACACAGCCTATGATGCGTTATATTTATGCTCCAACGCCATCAACAATGGCAAATGGGGCTACAATAATCTTCAGTGGTTCGGCGGGACCTATTACCACAAGTTCAATGACAACTGGCACATCGCCTTGGAATCCTATTACACCTTTCAAAGGGACGTTCCCAGTGTGGCTCAGGGCTATGGGAACACGCCCTTCGCTTATTTTCATCCAGGCAACGCGCCATTTGAAGCTGTCTGCCCGAGTGGTGAGACAAATTGCACGGCTCGGGAGTGGGGTGCCGTCGCATTTCTAAATTACAAACTCTCGCCCCTGGACAATCTGACGTTACGCGCGGAATTCTTTGATGATATCAACGGCCAGCGGACCGGCTTTGCGACCCGATACAACGAGTATGGTTTAGGCTGGCAGCATTGGTTCTCGCCGCAGGTGGAGATCCGGCCTGAAATCGCCTGGTATCACGCGCTCGACCAACCTGCCTTCGATAATGGTACCCGGCATGCAATCACAGTTTTTGCGAGCGACCTTATTTGGCACTTTTAGGCAACCCATGGGTTTTGAGCCGGCGCCGTCGTTGCCTTGCCAGAGGCCTCTCACTTTTCCTTGAGCCTGTTAGATTTTTGGCGAACGTAATTTCTTTCACGGAACGCTTCTCGATGGAACCTCGACAGCGCGCGCAATGAAGATCTTTGTCGCCGGAGCAACCGGAGTAATCGGGCGCCAGCTTCTACCGATTTTGAAGGCGGCCGGCCATGAAGTCGTGGGGCTGACGCGTTCCCCGGCTAAGGCGCTGCTCTTGCAACGGCTCGGCGCCAAGCCGGTCATTGCCGATGCCCTCAGTCCCGAGGCCATCATGCGTGTTATGGGGGAAGAGAAACCGGAGGTCGTCATTCACGAGCTCACCTCGATAAAAAAAATCGATTTTCGCAATTTTGATATGGGATTTTCGCGAACCAACCGGTTGCGGACAGAGGGAATGGATCACTTGTTGGCAGCTGCCCGCGCGGCGGGGGCGCGCCGGTTCATTGCGCAGAGTTTTGCGGGTTGGCCCTACGCGCGTTATGGAGGCACGGCGAAATCCGAGGAAGATCCGCTCGATCCCTTTCCGCCACCAACCTTCCGGCGCACGCTCGGAGCCATCATTCACCTTGAAAACGCCGTCAAGCGGGAAGGCGCGCTCGATGGCCTCGTCTTGCGTTACGGCGTGCTCTATGGGCCAGGAACGGCAATCAATGGCGACGGCTGGATGGTGAGCGATCTGCGCCGACGGCGTATCCCCGTCGTTGGCGATGGCGGTGGCGTCTGGTCATTCATTCACGTCCTTGACGCCGCCCGCTTCACATTCGCCGCCGTCACGCGAGGCGAGCGCGGCATCTACAATATCGTCGATGACGAGCCCTCTCCCATTTCCGAATGGCTGCCCGAGCTCGCTAAGGCCGTCAACGCCAGGCCGCCGTGGTGGATTCCCGCTTGGGCAGCACGTTTCATGATGGGCGATGCCGTGGTGTTGATGACGGACATCCGCGGCGCCTCCAATCTAAAGGCAAAGCGTGTCCTTGAGCCGAACTTGAAGTTTCCGAGCTGGCGCGTAGGTTTCAGAACACTCCTCAATAGCCGGCCTCGGACAAAAGGATGAGCGCAAAAACCAGCGTGCCTTATGGCGAATGGGCTTCGCCCGTCAGCGTCGCGCTTATGACGGAGGCAGCGGTTGGCCTTGGCGGTCTCGCCGCCGATGCCGGGTATCTCTATTGGCTCGAAGCACGCCCGCGCGAAGCCGGGCGCACCTCTCTATGCCGCCGAGACCCAAACGGTGAAATTGAAGACGTAACCCCGCCGCCCATCAACGTCGGTAGCCGCGTCCACGAGTATGGCGGCGGCGCTTATGCGGCGTGTGAGGGAACGATCATTTTCAGCGAACGCAGCGACGGCAGCGTCTGGCTTGTCGAAGGCAAAAGTCTGCCGCACCGCATCGAGACACCGAGTGGCTGCCGCTACGCCGATTTCGCCTTCGACCTGCCACGCCGGCGGGTGCTTGCCGTGCGGGAGGATCACCGCGACCGCCCGCCGACCGACCCCAAAGCGGCCATCGTCGCCTTACCGCTCGATGCCACGGGGACCGAACAGGTGCTCATCGAAGGTCCCGATTTTTTGAGTTCTCCGCGCTTAAGCCCCGGCGGAAAACTTTGTTGGATCGCATGGGACCATCCGAACATGCCGTGGGAGGGCACGCGGCTTTACATAGCCAGCTTGAACGCGACAGGCGGCGGCATCGAAGGCACACGCCTCGTGGCGGGGCAGGTGCCGGAGGCGATCGTTCAGCCGGGCTGGTCGCGGGATGGCGCCTTGTACTTCTGCTCCGACAGATCAGGCTGGTGGAACATCTATGCGCTGCGGGAGGGAGTAGTCACGCCGGTCGCTCCCGTGGATGCCGAAATCGGCGGCCCGCACTGGCTTTTCCGCCAACGCTTCTATGACTTTCTGCCTGACGGCCGAATCGTCGCGGCCATGGTTTTAGACGGAATCCGCACCGCCGTTGTCATCACGGGCGGGCAAATTAAGCCGCTCGAAATAGGCCAGGTGCAAGAGTGTCCGTGCAGCTGCGGCGAAGCGCTCGCTTTCATCGCCACGCCGCCGGCGGCGCCGCCCTCGGTCAGCATCATCCCGCGCCTCGGCGAGCCTTCGTCCATCATCCGCAGCGCTGCGCCCGCCGTCATCCCGGACGAGACAATTTCACTTGGGCAGCCGATCACTTTTCCCACTCGTGGCGCCATGGCCCATGGCTTCTGGTATCCGCCCAAAAACCGCGACTATGACGGCCCGCAAGGCGAGCTTCCCCCGCTCGTCGTTCTCTCCCATGGCGGCCCAACCAGCATGGCCACCAACAGTTTCTCGCTTTCCATCCAGTGGTGGACGAGCCGCGGCTTTGGCGTCGTCGATGTCAACTATGGAGGCTCGACGGGCTATGGACGCGCCTACCGCGAGCGGCTCAATGGGCAATGGGGTGCCGTCGACGTCGAAGATTGCGCCGCCGCCGCCTCACATCTCGTGGAGCGCGGGTTCGTCGATCCATCCCGTCTCATCATCCGCGGCGGCAGCGCGGGCGGCTTCACGACGCTCGCGGCGCTGACCTCGCGTGACCTCTTTAGCGCCGGCGCGAGCTTTTATGGCGTTGCCGATCTTTTGCTCCTCGCCCGTGACACGCATAAATTCGAGTCGCGCTATCTCGACCGCCTCATCGGCCCGCTGCCGGAAGCCGAAGCCCTCTACCGCGAGCGCTCGCCCATCAATCACGTGGACCGGCTTAACTGCCCCGTGATTTTCTTTCAAGGCGAGGATGATAAAACCGTGCCGCCCAACCAAGCGGAGACCATGGTGAGCGCCATGACGTCGCGAGGCCTTCCCGTCGCTTACTATTCCTTTGCCGGAGAAGGCCACGGCTTCCGCAAGGCTGAAACGCTGCGCCGGACGCTTGAACTGGAACTCGATTTTTATGGCCGGGTGTTTGGTTTTTCCCCGCCAGGTCTTGGCGAGCACGCGCATATTTTGAATATGGCGGACCCCCGCCGAGTCGGCACCTAAATTAACCCCGCCGCGATATTGATCGTAAGCGCCAAGACCGCGCTATTGAAGAAAAAGGCGAGCACGCAATGAACGAGCGCGGTACGCCGCATTTGCGCCGAAGGGATCGTCACATCCGCCGTCTGGCAGGCAACGCCAATCACGTAAGAAAAATATAAAAAATCATAATAATCCGGCTGCTCCGTGCCAGGGAATTTGAGGCCGCCTCTCTGCCCCGCTCCCTCCAACAGCTCATCGAAATATTCATGGGCGTAATGCAGCGCAAAGGAGAGGTGGATGAAGAGCCAGGCGCTGATGATCGTGGCGCCGGCAAGCGCCATGTGGAGACCTTTTAGAATTCCTGTCAGCTCCTTGGCGGCAGCCAGCTGCGCGACAATCGCGGCGATCGACACGCAGGCGGCAAGGCTCGTGAACACAAGGATGAAAATTTTCCCCTCGTCAGTCACCTTGGCGCGGTGACGCATCGTTTGCGGCGTCGCGCGCGCCATCATGACGGCGACAGCCGCGAAATAGAACCAGACGCCCACATTCCAATCAATGAGAAAACGCGTCGCGAAAGCAAGGTGGGCAGGTAGCGCAAGCTCGGCAAGGCCGCCCGCCGCCATGGCGAGAAAGAGTCGCGGGTGCCCGCGAATGATGCGTAGCAGCAGAGACGACCTCAAAGCGCGCCGCCAAATTGTCGGAGGGTGAACCTGCCAACGCATTTAATGCGTGCGCGACGCAACGAAGTGCGCCGCCTGTTTCAGGATCGTAGTATCTCTTTGCTCGGAAATTGCGTCCAAGGCTTTGATCGCCGATTGCACGAGATCGTCGCGCCGCTGACGCGCCGCTTTTATGCCGAGCACCGCGACAAGTGTCGCCTTATTACGGCCGGCGTCCTTGCCGGCCCGCTTACCAAGCACCCCTTCATCGGCCTCGACATCGAGGATATCGTCCGCCACCTGGAAGGCGGCGCCGAGAGCCCGGCCATAGGCCGATAGCGCCGCCCGCTCCGCTGGCGGAGCCTGGGCAAAAATCGCGCCGGTCACGACGGCATGGTGCAAAAGGGCCCCGGTCTTCATTGCCTGCAACTGAATGACGGTTTCCGCGTCGTGCGGCGCGACGGCCTCTTCGGCTTCAAGGTCGAGAACCTGGCCGCCGATCATGCCGCCGAAGCCCGCCGCCCTGGCGAGATGGAGGACAAGCTCGGCGCGAACCTCGGCGTCCCCGTGCGTCGCGGGATCGGCCGTGACATCGAAGGCGTAAGTCAATAGTGCGTCGCCGACAAGGATCGCGGTTGCCTCGCCATAGGCCTTATGCGTCGAAGGCCGGCCACGGCGCAAGTCGTCGTTGTCGAGCGCTGGCAGATCGTCGTGCACGAGCGAATAGCAATGGATCATCTCCACGGCCGCCGCAGCCCGCAGAATGCCCTCCCCTTCGACGCCGACGATCCGCGCCGTCTCGATGGCCAGAAAGGGCCGCATGCGCTTACCCCCGCCGAGGCTAGCATAGCGGAGCGCTTCGAGGAGGCGCGGTGGGCGCAAGGTCTCGCCGGGCAGAGGGGCGCTGCCGAGCAGGGCGGTGAGCATCCGTTCGGTGCGATCGGCGGCTTCAATAAGTTTGTCTTCGAAGATACAAGGCCCGATTGCGCCCGACATCATGCCCCCTTTTCGCCGCCGCCCCCAGCCGCCACAAAATCTTGTCATCGTCACGTTAAGCCGTTGGCGAACCTGTGTCTGTGGCGCAAAGATCACACCTCCGCTCGTTGTGCCGGCGACGAAAGGTAAAGCTATCGCTTTGCTTGCTGTTTATCTCGCAATGCATCAAGGGTTCTCGATGGTGCCAAAACCACGCCGAAGAAGCTTATTCTCGAGTGTTGGGCGCGCTTTGGTCGCAGTGATTCTACTGGCCGCCGTGGTCCTCGCCGCTTTGCTCGCGGCCTATCGTTTCTTGCCGCCAATCTCGACCCTGATGCTGGCGCGCTGGATCGAAGGCGAAGCCGTCGCGCGGGAATTTGTTCCGCTCGAGCACATTAATTTTTCTTTGCGCGCGAGCGTCATCGCCTCCGAGGACAGTCGATTTTGCACTCATAATGGCGTCGATTGGGGTGCCTTACGCGAGGTCATGGATCGGTCGAGCGGCCCATCGCGGGGCGCCTCGACGATTCCCATGCAGACGGTAAAGAACCTCTTTTTATGGACATCGCGCTCTTACATTCGCAAGGGGATCGAGATTCCTCTGGCGCTCGCCCTAGATATCGCCTGGCCAAAGCGGCGTATCTTGGAGGTTTACCTGAACATTGCCGAGTGGGGCCACGGGACCTTCGGGGCGGAAGCTGCGGCCCGCTATTACTTCCATAAGGGGGCCAGCCGGCTCGATGCCTGGGAAGCGGCGCTGCTCGCGACGGCGTTGCCCAACCCGCAGCATCGCAATCCGGCAAAACCCTCGCCGCGTCACGCCGGCCTGGCGCGGCGCATCATGGCAAGAGCTCAGGACCTTGGGGCGCTGGCCGACTGCGTCCGCTGAGGGCGGTACGCGGTGTTTTGGGGTGGTCAAACGCCCTCTGCCGTTGTATGAGGCGGCAACCGCGCGCGGCCATTGCGGCTACGCCTTTCTCCATCTCCATCAATCAAGAGATTTCAAAAATGGCCGTTCCGAAACGCAAGACGTCCCCCATGAAGCGCGGCTTTCGCCGCTCCGCCGACGCGCTGAAAGCGCCAACCTACGTCGAGGATAAGGATTCTGGCGAGTTGCGGCGGCCCCACCACATTGATCTCAAGTCGGGCATGTACCGTGGCCGTCAAGTGTTGGTTCAGAAAACTCCCGAGGAGTAGGTGTTTCGAGTCTAACCGGAAAAGCGGCTCAAAATAGCGATAACTTCCTCGTCTGTCGTTTGCCGGAAGTCGCTGTAGAAAAAACCAATGGCGCCAAATCCGCGCGGGGTCTCCAAGCAGATCACTTCATCGGCCTCGTCTTGCATCGCCGCGATGGTATCGGCGGGGCCAACTGGCACGGCGAGGATGAGTTTCTTGGGCTCGCGCATGCGAGTGGCTTGCAAGGCGGCGCGCGTCGTCGCGCCCGTCGCAACGCCGTCGTCGACAACGATAGCGATGCGGTCCTTGACGGGAATTCGCGCCCGATCGCCAAGATAGACTTGCCGCCGGCGCTCGATTTCGGCAAATTCGCGATCACGCACGGCGGCAAACTCTTCTTCTTCAACGCCTGTCAGCGCAATGACGTCTTCGTTACGTACAACAAGAGGGCTGTCGCCATCGACAATCGCTCCCATCGCAAGCTCAGGCTGCGAAGGCACGCCGATTTTACGCACGAGGATGAGATCAATCGGCGCGCCAATTTCTTGCGCGATCTCGGCCGCGACCGGCACGCCACCACGGGGTAGAGCCAAAAGCACGGCATTTTGACCCCGGTAAACGGCAAGCCTTGCGGCTAATCCGCGCCCCGCGTCGGCCCGATTCCGGAAATGCATCGCGGGCTTCAAGGTATTACCTTTACCTATCGTTGGTGGTGGATTTTCCTGCCGTTAGTTGACCCAAAAATAGCGCAAGATCGTCGATTACGAAATCCACGTGTGGCGGCGATGCCGGGCCAGTTGCCGCCTCCCACGGGTCGCGGTGATCAGCGCGGCCTGGTTTTGGCACGACAAGAACGGTTTTCATACCGCGCTGATGCGGGATAAGAAGATTCCTTTCGAGATCCTCGAACATCACGGACTGTACGGGGTCCACCTCGTGCTTTTCGAAAAATCGATGGTAAGTTGCCTCTGCAGGCTTTGGCACGAAATCGGCGGCCGCTATGTCGAATATGTCTTCAAATGCCGCGAATAAGCCAAGCGCTTCCGCGGTTCGCGAAGCATGCTCGCGCGAACCATTGGTCATAATGAGCTTGCGCCCTGGAAGCGCCGTAAGCGCCGAGATAAGCGCGAGATCCGGAGTGAGCGAGGAGCGGTCGATATCGTGAGTGAAATCGAGAAAATCCTGAGGGCCGAGACGATACTCTTCCATGAGGCCTTTCAAGGTCGTCCCATAACGCCGGTAATAATATTTTTGGAGCGCACGGGAAGATATGCCGTCGAGCCCGAAAAGGTGGGCAAGATAAAGGGTGATTCTCTGATCGATCTTTGGCCATAGGTCGCAGTCCGCTGCATAAAGCGTGTTATCGAGATCGAACACCCATGTGTTGATATGCGCGAGCGCCCGATGCGCTGGCGAAGGTCCGGCGCAGGTGCCATCCGAGGATGCCGGTTGGTGCTCGGGCGGCAGGCGATTTAAAAAAGGCTTCGTCACCGCGTAATTTGTCACCGCGTAATAAGAGTACCTGCTCCGTGATCGGTCAATAATTCGATGAGCACGGCATGGGGCATTTTACCATCAAGAATAACCACGCCTTCGACTCCTTGTTCAAGAGCATAAATGCAAGTTTCGACTTTCGGTATCATACCATTGGTAATAGTGCCATCTGCGATCAGCGCATGAATATCATCGACGCGTAATTGTTTGATAAGATTTTTGTTCTTGTTGAGTACGCCGGGTACATCCGTGAGAAAAATCAGGCGCTTGGCACTAAGCGCGCCGGCGATTGCCCCAGCAAAAGTGTCCGCATTCACGTTATAAGTTTCGCCGTCCTCTCCCTGGGCGATCGGCGCGAGTACAGGAATGAGCTCGCGGCCAAGAACCTGATTAAGAACAGTAGTATCAATTTTGGATGGTTCGCCGACAAAACCGAGATCCACTTCATTGCCCAGCCTTGGCACTTTGGCCGCCGTGACCATGTTGCCATCCTTGCCGCAAAGACCGATCGCATGCCCTCCTTCGGCGTTGATGAAACCAACGATCTGTTTGTTGATCGAACCCGCGAGCACCATCTCAACGATTTCCATGGTCGCGCGATCGGTGATCCGGAGTCCGTCGGAAAATTCCGACTTAATGCCGAGCTTGCCAAGCATGGCGCCGATTTGCGGACCTCCCCCATGGACAACCACGGGATTGACCCCGGACTGCTCAAGGAGAACCATGTCACGGGCGAAATCCCGCGCGACTTTATCGTTGCCCATGGCGTGGCCACCATATTTCACAACGACGACAGTATCATCATAGCGTAGCATATGCGGCAGAGCTTGCATTAAAATTGCGGCTTGCTCTTGCGCGCGCCTGCTTTCCTCGTCCTGCGAAACAGGAACTTTGTCATTCATTGAAACCGTCTCCGGGTCGGCCACGCGGTTTCTAACCGCTCACTCAAGCAAGCTCAACGCTCGAAAGGGAATAATTGCTTCAACCTGATGGCTCTATTTCAGACCAGGGCACAGCATGCAGCGTACCCTTGGGGCACTTCAACGCAAAAGGCCGTCACTGAGGCCAATTCGGGCAAGGTAGAGGCTTGCTCCAAGCGAATTGAGTACGCTTCACTTGCGGGTTTGACCGAAAAGTCCTTGCTATGATGGAGAATTCCCGCGCCGACTGCTTTCAGGACCGCTTCTTTACAAGTCCAAATTTCATAGAAAGCCCCCTTTCGAGCGTCCTCGTCGAGGCTTTGCAGCTCAAGAAATTCAGACTGGGAAAAAAAACTTTAGCAACGTCAAGTTCGCTGTTCGTTGCCCGTATTTCCTCGATATCAACACCGATCCTGTGGCTGTCAGATAAGCCGATCAAAGCCCAAGACGATGAATGCGAGACATTAAATGTGGTCCTCGTCCTCCCGCCAAGCAGGGCTTACCATTTCGCTCTTCACCGAACGCAATCTCATGAGGAAGGACGCCAGTTGCCTTGGCAAGCAGCACCCGCAAACTGGCGCGTGCCGTCACAAAGCGCGATCGGTCTTGCAGGTGGTGAAACCGGTTAGCACGTTCCTGCTCAGGGGCGGAGAGGAGGTGCCAATGCGCCTCTGCTCCGCTCCGATCGGCGGGGCCGATGAGCCAAAGGGTGCACCCCGCGTTAGGGCCTATAGCTAGTTCGGTGCGCTTGGTCCTATCAGAGTTTCGCAAGGTATGCGTTCGGACTGTAGGTCGCGTTAATCCCAAACATATCGCAATACTCGGTCGCGATGCGAAAGGCATGTGGATGCGTTTCGAGCAGTTCCCGGACAGCGCGGTTGGGACCTCCGTTGAACACCTCGGCCTCACCGAGGTCATCAATCACGCCATCTTCGATGACGAAGACTTCGCCGGCAAACAGCCTTGGCACAAAGAAGGCGATCACTGAGCGCGTGGCCTCGTACGTGTGGGCGCTGTCCTCGATCACGAGCCAGGGGCGGGGCAGTGAAGCGAGAAACGTCTCATTGAGCGCGTCCCCCAGCCGATTAACGTCGCCGGTGACAAAACGAATGCGCGGGTCTATGAGGGTCTCCGGGGCCCGCAGGTCGACCGAAACGACCGGGCACGCTAAGCCATAGGTCGTTAGCATGTCGGCAAACCACAAAGCGCTGCCGCCCTGGTACGATCCGATTTCGATGACCGATCCAGGGCGAAGATCCCACAGCAGCTTGGCGTATATTGCGAGGTCGATCGGACATTTCACGCAGCTCAAGCCACGATAGGAATAGGCGAGCACGCCTCTTTGAAAGGCCGGCAAGAAGGTGTGGGGGAACGCGGTCCGGAACGATCGCATGAGGCCTCTCAAGGCTTGCGCCACCAAACGCCCGTCCAGTCCACCTCGTGGATGGGGGCGCCGACGTTGTTTTCGCGACGATAGTCATCGACGGCCTGCCGACAGCCGGGAACCGCTCCGTAGTCGTCGATCAGCACAAAGCCTCCCGACGATAGTTTCGGATAGAGATGCTCGAGGGCGATGATCGTTGACTCATACATGTCACCGTCCAGACGCAGCAGCGCGAAGGGGCCGGCCTGGAGGGCCGGAAGGGTACTCTCGAAAAAACCTTTGACGAACACGACGTCTTCGTCCAGGAGGTCGTATTTTCTAAAGTTGGCGCTTACCTCTTCGAGCGGTACGGCCAACTCGTCGTAGGTATGGTGTAGGTCACCTGCGTCGCCGGGGAAGCGCCCGCCCTTGGGTGGAGGAAGGCCGACGAAGGAGTCGGCGACATAGAGCTTGCGGCGCTCGCCGTAGGCGGTAAGTACCGCCTTCATCAAGATGCAGCAGCCGCCGCGCCAGACACCGGTTTCAATATAGTCGCCTGGGATGTTCTCCAGCAGCGTCTTTTCAACCAGTTCACGCAGATTGGATAGCCGAGCGAGGCCGACCATCGTATGAGCGATGCTCGGCCAATCGCGGCCGACGGCCCGCATCTTTTCGTCATAAGCGCGGCCGCTCCACGGATCCATTGCTGGATCCTGATAGATCGCGTTCACCAGGATGCGCATAACCAAATCGAGGTAGCGGCTGCGCAGCGCCGCCGTTCTTCCAGCGTCGATCACTCCGATGGCATCGAGCCGGCCTGAAAGGGTGCCGTTTTCGTTGGTCATTCACCCAAACCCGGTCAATTTTGAAAGGTAAGCATGGTTCAGCGGCTTTAAATTCGAGGCGATCGCTGTTCAGCGGTTCTCACGAGGTGAACGGCCCTCATGCGCGATGAGTTTTTTTGAGTCAAGGATTAGAGAAGGGAGCGTACGGCATCAAGTTAATGTTCTTTGATAATGTGTCTTGCATCTTCTTAAAAGAAGGAGGCCAGAAAAAGCGCACCGCAATCAAGTTGCGCTTTTCGCTTAACGGTCGCTCAAAAGGTGGGTGCGCATAGTATCCGTGGTTTTGGATAAGTTGGATCGAAACAGAGCGACACCGGCCATGCTCGATAGGCGATGGAAAAAGACCGCGAGCTTTGCCGATATCTTGGCTTCGCTTGACGACCCGGATGCCGACGACATTGCGGCAGGCACCGGCGGGGAGCAAGCTCCTACCGCCGTGGCGACGGCTTCGCGGACTGCAAAAAAGCGGCCTCGCGGGCTTTTAGGGAATATTTCATTTCCTTGGCAAACGACGGCGGGTGAGCTCGCCTCTGCTCCCGCGCCTGCAGCCACCAAGCCATACGCCGAGGAGGTTGCCGAATCGGATCGAAAATCCCATGGTGAAGCGCTTCGGCCGACGGCTGCAACCCTTGCAGCCGAAGGACGAGCGATTGCAAAAGAGCTTGGATTAAACGCCGGTCTCGGCCGCGCCGAGCTCGCGCGAATCCGCCGTGAATTTGCCAAGAAAAACCATCCCGATCAATTTGGCGAGTCTTGCCGCGCCATGGCGGAGCGCCGCATGTCAATTGCAAATATGCTTATAGATGAGCGAATCCGGCGACGCCGCGCCTAAATCCTAACGTACTTCAAAACCTCTCGTCGCAAAAGCGCAATAATCTCGCGCCGGGACCGGAGCGAATTTACCGAGCTTGGCCTCGTCAAATGAGCGTCGCGCTTGCAAAATCCTTTTAGAAAGCGAATGGTGGCGCCCAGTCTCCGGAGCTCCCGCCGCGCCGGAGATTGATTTCGGCTCCCTTTGGGGCCTTCCGTCTCGGATGCGGATTATAACAAGGTCAGTACAAAGGAGAATGCTATGGGATTATTGGATGGAATTTTGGGAGGAGCGATCGGCGCCGAGGCTTTATCCCTCGTTAAGGGATATATCGACAACCACGGCGGTATCCAGGGCGTCGTTGCCGAGTTCGAAAAAACCGGCTTCGGCCAGCACGCGAAATCCTGGGTTTCGACAGGAGCAAATCTTCCGATCAGCGCCGATCAGATTCAACAAGTCCTTGGTTCTGAAAAAGTTAAAGAACTTGCCGCGAAGACCGGCCTTCCCATCGACAAGGTCGCCGATCTCCTCGCTAAATACTTGCCGGTTGCGGTCGATAAAGCCACTCCCGGCGGCACGGTGCCAGGGCAATAACGGCATGCTAGCTTCCTTATTCCGCCGGTTGACGCGAGTTTTCCGGCGGTCAGGGAGCAGGAAAGTGAATTCGGTTTTCATGTGGAAAGTCCAGGCGGCAGTGGCCCTGTGCTTGGCAATGCCGGGATGCGCGATTGTAAAATCTCAGCAATCGATCGATGCGGGACCCGCTCTCATTGGCAGAGGGCGCGCGGAAATTATGGCCTGCGCGGGGATTCCCGATTACGATACAAAGGAAGGCCAAAGAGAGATTGCAACCTACGTCGTCATCGGCGCTGCTCGCCATCTAGTTAGCGGCGCCGCCCTTGGCAACGGCCAGTGCACGACGCGCATCACCTTCGAGAAGGGCCGTGTCATTGCGATAGATTATACCGTCGAAGACCCGGGCGTTTTGTCTCCGTTAGAGTCCTGCGCGCAAATCATCGCCGGCTGTTTGCGATGAAAGTGAAGTCTTGTTTCCACTTAGTGTTTTTCGCGTTTTTCCGCTTCCGTAACTGATTGAATTGAAGCGCTTGTGGTCAACCTCGCTTTGAACTGTCTTGGGGTGCAAGATGCGGTTCTCCGACGATGGCTTGGCAGTTTTAGCAACATCGCTACGCGGCCAGGCGCTTTCTTTGACGGCGCCTTCACTTCGGCTTATCCTTAAGGCAGGCGTTACTCTCGAAGGAGATTGGCGATGGGTCTTTTAACGGCAATCCTCGAGAAAGTGCTTGGTAAAAAGCCTGTAGGGGAGCAGGCTAAGGCCACGGGTCGGGCTCAAGCTAATGGCCAAGTGAGCGCGGCACCGCCATCTTCCGAGCCCGTACCGCCTTCGCCCGCCCCCTCTGTGGAACCCCCGGCGGCCGCGCCGGCGACGCAGGTCGCCGAAGGCTCTCCAGCTCAGACCATCGACGTCGCGGCCGTGCTCGACGGCCTCAGTGAAAAAACCAGCGAGGAACTCGACTGGCGCGTCTCGATCGTGGATCTGATGAAGCTTTTGTCCCTGGATAGCAGCCTTTCCGCGCGCAAGGAGCTCGCGAAAGAACTTCACTACGAGGGAAACATGAACGACTCCGGCGCGATGAATATTTGGCTGCACAAGCAGATCATGCGAAAACTTGCCGAAAACGGCGGCAAACTTCCGGACAAGCTGACTGGCTGAATGTAACGCATGGGTGCCACGCTGAGCGCGCGGCGGGTTCAAGATGAAATCCAGTTTCCACTGTGCCGGGCTAAGCTGGCGGAGCTTTCCTAAGCCGCTCATTTGGTTGGCGAATTTTCGAGAAATTTTTTGTGGTATAGATTTTAACGATTCGCGTTGAACTTAGGATGAAAGGCTATGCCTTATCCTAAGCTCTGCGTATCGGAATAGAGCAGTGACCAGCGAGCGCCCGGGGCCATTCAATTACCGCCAGTTCAACGCGACATTTGTCGAGATGGCGGTGCATTTAGGCTTCGTGGGCTTTCTTGCCTACTGGACTTTTCTGCTCGTTAGCCCCTTTCTTCCATTCATCGTTTGGAGCGTCGTTCTGACCGTCGCGCTTTACCCGGCCTTCGATTGGCTCTCGCGGCTCCTTGGAGGAAGGCGGGGCTTCGCGGCGGCCTTGATTACCATCGTTGGCCTGTTCGTCGTGATCGGACCGATGACGTGGCTGGCTTTTGGCATGATCGATGGCATGAGAACACTGATCGGGGAGCTCGATTCGGGAAAACTCATTCCTCCACCTTCCGAGGGCGTTAAGACATGGCCGCTCATCGGACCGCAGCTTTACGATTTTTGGGCGCTTGCTTCGACAAATATCAGAACTGCGCTCGGGCGCCTTCTCCCGCAGCTGCAGCCGCTTGGCGAGATCTTGCTCGATGCGGTCAGCAGCGCTGGGACTGGAATGCTCAAATTCCTTGTTTCGGTCATCATCGCTGGATTTTTATTCTCTCCTGGGCCCAAGCTCGTTGCGGCGGCGAGAAAGGCGGCGTGCCGCATCGATGCAGCCCATGGCGAGAAATTTGTTGCACTCGCGGGCGCGACCATTCGCGCCGTTTCACGCGGCGTGATCGGCATCGCCATCCTGCAAGCCGTGATTGGCGGCGTTGCCTTCAAATTTGCCGGTGTTCCCGCGGCAAGCCTTCTCACTCTAGCGATTTTGGTTCTCGGCATCATCCAAATTGGACCGGTCCTCCTCGTCGCCCCGCTCGTTTTATGGGCCTGGAGCGCCCTGCCGACCCAAGCCGCGCTCATTCTCACCGCTTGCCTGGCGACCCTCAGCGTCGTCGACAATCTGTTGAAGCCCTTTGTGCTAACTCAAGGGTTGGCCAGCCCGAGGCTCGTCACGTTCATTGGGGTGATCGGCGGCGTTCTTGCCTATGGATTTGCCGGCTTATTCATAGGCCCCGTCATTCTCTCCGTGGCATGGGACCTTGGCAATGCCTGGATTTATGATAGCGAGCCGGCCGCCAGCGAGTCCGTCTAAGCAAGCTCGACTTTCCATTCTTATGGGTTCGATGCGCCAGCGGCAATCTCAAAGATCACTGGATGATCAGACAAAGTGATTGTCTCGTCGAGTGAGCTGTCAAAAATCTTGATGGGTGAGGTGGCGCTCTCCGAGGTCGGATCGTAAAGGCTCGCCCGATGGCCAGGCATGCCAAAACTCAACTTGACCGTATCACTGCCAGCCGCTCTTTCATCCCAAATGACAAGCTCAAAAGTGCCGTTGCTTTTCTCAAGCAGGAGGTCATGAACCGTTTCGGTCCTGCCCTCAATGGAATAAGCGAGGGAACCTGGGATGAAGCTACGGGGCGTATCGGCGAGAATGCTTGTGAAGTTGTGCATGTAGGTCGCGGAAAGCTTTGGGGTATAGTTTTTGCGAAAAAAACCGTAAGTTTGCCCATTCCAGTCCTGAAGGGAGTAGACGAACGTATAGGACCACCCTCGCTTGAAGGCGTCGAGATAGAGATTGAGCAGCAACTTCCCCTGTTTCTCCTCACTCGTCGCGCATGTCGGTCCTGAGGTCTGCCAGCCTGATTCCGTTGTAACCCTTGGCAAATTCGCAAGCTCACTTGCGGGGTAACCGGCGAAATGTTTCAGCCAGGTCACCCCGTATTCATCGACCATGCCGTCCCATCTTCCCTTGAGAGAGGGATCTTCGGCATCCCAGGCGGCATTGTCGATCGGTGCTTTGAGATGGTCGCAGACGTAATTATGGACGTTGGCATAATCGGCATATTTGGTGCCGTCCGGCATGAGCGTTCCGGCCCCCGGAGGGATCGACAAAAACTGCAAGCCCACATTATCGGGTTCCGCCCCGCCGCATTCGCTGCAATGAAAAACGGGAATTCCGGCAAGCTTGGGATCGGCTTTGACAGCGGCATAAAGATCGCTTTGGAATTCAGCGACCGGGCCAAACGTCCCCGCGTTCGATTTCCGGCCTTTGTATTTGACAGGCCAATTGTTGGGTTCGTTGGGGCCCTCGACCGCGAGCAGCGCCCCAGCGCCCGCCAACGCATCGGCGCGAGCGAGAAGCTCGGGTATGCGCCAGCGGTAAGCGGGGAAAACATCAAATTTTATGCCTGTAGCGGCGTGGATAGGGATCAAGCGGGACGGCGCGGCGCTATCGCGCGCGGTTCGCCAGCCTCCGTAAGAGAGCGCGTGGATCACTTTGTCCGTCGAAGCACCTTGATCCAAAAACCCGCCGGTCCCAAGCGAGTTGAGGAAATCATTGGCTCTCGCCGCGGCTGTCTGAGCGCGGGCGGGGAAATCGCCGAAGAAAAATCCGGCAACACAAAGCGTAATAAGGCGAAAACAGACGTCGAGATAGGGGGGAGGCTGCATTGTTCCGTGCTTAATTTTTAGGATAACGCGGGTCACCGGAGCGGTGCTCGATTTGCGGAAATTCTAGAGTTCCAGGATTCGCCTTGGGTCAAGCCGGCCGCGCAGAAAATCAAGAAAACCCAATGCATTGCCATAAGCGCGGCCACGCCGGTCGATCCAGGGTTCAGGCCAAAGCGACCTTACAAAATTTGCCGAGATATTTTGCAGCGTTAGGCGCAGGGCCGTGTACGGACGAGACGTGCCCTTCTGGCAAAGGTAATAGGGATTGGCAATCTGCGAATAACCAAATCGCACGCCGGAGGTACGGCCCGTTTTCGTGCCAAGGTGAACGCCCGCCATTTTGTTGTTCAGGACAATATCGCCGAAGGCCGCCAGCCGGCGGCTGAAGTCCGCGTCTTCCGCCCAGCCGTAGAGTGGAAGATTTTCGTCAAAGCGGAGTTTTTGGGCATGTATAGGCGCCAGCCGAAGCGCCATGTTGCACCCATACGCAACCCTTTTACCAATCAATTGCGCATCGCCCGCTGGGAATTCGAAAGAGCCGAGGATTGCCTTTGCATCGGCAGGGGCGATGCCCGGGCCCATTATGCCATCGGCGAGGACTTGGCCTGTTGCCGCGACGATATCTTGGTCTTCTTTAAAACATGCCTCGGCTTCGGCAAGATATTGAGGCGCGGGGAGAAAATCGTCGTCGAAAAATACCAGAATGTCGAAATCGGCCGCCGCGTCCAGGATGGCGTTGCGTTGAGCGGGCAGCCCGCGCTGGCCCTTGACGAGCTCGATGGAGAGAGGCAATTGGGCGGTGCGCGAGGCATCGAAATCATCGGGTGATGCTGGGCAGATGAAGACAGCATCCGGACGCCGCGATTGGCGGCCGAGCTCTTTCAACGTCTCCGCCAAGATCGACTGGCGCCCCGCGGTGGGATAACCGACGGCGGTTCGAAATTTTGTCCGCATGAGGCTGCCCCGGCAAATATTTCGAGGGGGATAGCACCCCGAGCTAAGTGAAATTTAAATATTGATAAAGGATTTTTTTTATCTTATGTCAATCATCACATGGCTTTGGAGTTCCCACATTGCGGCTCCTTCGTTCCCTGACTTTTGGACACTTTTATCATGATCAGCGGCTGGAAAAAAGATAGAAAGTTGACCGCTGACCTTTGAAGAAATCCATGCTAAGCCTATCATCAGAAGCCCGTTTGGAAATTCAAGAGCCGTTTGATCGCTTGGCCGATAGGCTGCGATTATTCACAAAAAACCGCCAACTCATTTTCATGCAAAATGATGGGAATTATGGCGACGCGCTCATCCGTTATGGGACGTTGAAGTTTTTCGAAGACCATAAGTTCCGCTGCAAAGAACTCGACATGGCATCATACGCCGATAAAGCGGCGTGCCTTCTGACCGGAGTTATCGACCGGCTCGCCGATCGCCATTTGTTCGTTTACAGTGGAAGTGGCGGATGGGCCGCCGCATGCCGGAGCGGCTTTGAAAACGTACGCAGACAGAGAAGAGCAACGCCCAATATCTTCGTGCTGCCGACGACCTTCGAAAATCAGGAACTCGACTTCGATTTCCCAGTCTATGCGCGTGATCGGTTTGAAAGCATGAATTTCTTGCAAAATGGCCTTTTCTGCCACGATATGGCCTTTTACCTTGCACTCATCGAGCCTGGCCGGGTTCTGCCAGATCGCCTGCCGCCGAAATCAAGGCTTGGCGTGTTGCTCCGCACCGATAACGAGAGCTGCGGATGGAATCAGAAGACCCAATTGAACCGACCGGGAGACATATCAACGCTCGGCAATCATCGAAGCGATCCTCAGCAATTTCTGCGCATCATCGATCAATTCGAGGAGATCGTCACAGACCGTCTGCATGTGGCGATAGGAGCCGCCATATTAGGGAAAACCGTGAGGATGATTTGCGGAAATTATTTCAAGTCGCGAGCGATTTACGATAGCAGCATGAAGGGTATCTTTGAAAGAGTCGAGCTTCTGGCCAACCCGGAAGCTTATTTGAGAGCATGTGTTGTAGGGAATATTTGATCTCAATCGGATTGCCCCGTAAGGGCAAAGATCCTTTAGGCTTGGCGCAGAGTGCGGCATTTTATAAGCGGCGGCACACAATACAAAGATTCACTAAACGAAGATTCACTAAGTGCATTTTACTTACTACGATCTATAGGGCAATCCCAAGCTTCACGGGCTTCGCGCCCTCATCTGGGATCTGACGGGTTGCTATTATTGGACGGATATTCAAGAGGCGATCGCCCGCAGCCCGGATATCAAAGCGGCTTTTGGGCCAATAGCTGGCTGTAAAGTCCCGGAAGAATGTATAAAAACGAATGTGTTATTTATACACGTTCCCCGGTGCGGCGGAGTCTCGATAAGCCGCTCGATGACTATATCGGCTTTCTCGAGGACAATGAGGCGTATCTCGCGCGGCTGGATTTCGTGATGCGCCCTCAGTTTTGTTTCGTGCTTGATCCCGCGGGAAAGCAGTTGGTGGATCGGCTTTTCCGGCTGGAAACCGATTTGGATGACTTAAACAAACTGCTTCATAGCTCGGGCAAAAGGAATATCCCCACTCTCAACACCACACCGGCCATGGATATCAAATGTAGACAGCGCCAAATTGATCGTCTGGCCGCGATCTATGCGGCCGATAGGCGCCTTTATGAAAGCGTTTCCAACCAAACTCCGTCACTACGAGCCACTGGTTGACTGAACACGGGCAGTCGTGGGCTCAATTATCGTCCGCCGGACGCCTCGAAAAAGCGATTTTGTCGGCGATCCGGCTGACTTCCGCCGCGAAGTGCCTGGCCTCGATGGCCGAGAGCGCGAGGTGAGAGCGGTCAAGATCGATATGCACCTCTCCATCCATGCCGAGCACGGCGCCCCCGGTGACAAGCGCGACGACGGGATCAAGCATGAGGTCATTCGCCGGAGGAAAGTGACCGTCTAAAACATCGAAAACCTGGTGAAATGCAGCGTGTGGAAGAATTGCGCTCATGCGAATATCCTTGCAAGAAACGTAAAAAGGATTGTTGGACAAGCCGCCCGCCGCTATTATCTCGCAGGTAAGCAAAGCTGCTCCTGCCGTCATCCCGGAAAAATGAGAGCCGGGTGCGTTTTTTCGCGTTTTGACAGTTTGAAACTGAACAAAGTTTGAATTTCTCGTTAACCTAACATTCATATATAACAGGCAGCGCCCTCGGGGAGGGGTCTAAATTTCACGTTTCCCTGTAGGTTTTTTCGCGCCGCTCGTGTCTCTCCTGGGCCTCGACAGAAAGCGTGGCGATTGGCCTGGCGTCGAGTCTTTTTAAGCTGATCGGCTCGCCTGTTTCCTCGCAATAGCCGTATGTCCCCTCGTCTAGCCGGGCGAGCGCGGCGTCGATTTTCGCAATCAGCTTGCGCTGGCGATCCCTCGCCCGCAGCTCAACCGACCGGTCCGTTTCGAAAGAAGCGCGATCCGCGAGATCGGGATGATTTTCATTTTCGTTCTGTAGAAGGGCCAGTGTTTCGTAGCTATCGCGTAAAATCTCTTCCTTCCACGTAATGAGCTTGCGGCGGAAGTACTCTTTCTGCCGCTCATTCATGAAGATCTCATCTTCTGTAGGTCTGTAGTTGTCATCGATCTCTTCGACAGCCAACTCAAAGCCTCCTGACCGGACCGCCGCCCTTATAGCCAGTGCCGCGCCGGGATACAATGCGATGGCATGGCGCAGTGCTCCCCAAGAGGCAGCCCAGACTAACCTGGGCAAAAAAACAGCTACGCCTAGGACAAATGTAGGATGCGGGCCAAAAGCTTTCCTGCAACATGAGCCCATCCGGCACGGCTCGAAGGCCTGCCGCAGGGTTTAATCACCTAGGAATTTTCAGCCTATGGAGCCGCCGGTTCATGAAATAGCGCCAGAGCGTCAGGGGGTCATGGACCGGCGGCATTGCAGCCGCCGGATGGGGCGTGCCCTTTAAAGGGAAGCGTCGGCGGGCCGCCCACGCGCGAGCCAGCGCTCAAGGAAAGCCCGCGACCATCTGGCCACGGCGCGGTCATGCCGGAACCAGCCCTGGAGATGCCGGTGCCGCGGCAGGGCGCCCGGCTCGGCGAACCGTTCGCGCGTTAGGAGCGACCAGCGGCACACCATCGGGAAATCGACTTCCGGATGGAACTGAAAACCGTAAGCGGCGGGGCCGTAGCGGAAGGCCTGCGCCTCAAAATCTTGCCCTGCCGCGAGGAGCGTCGATCCGCTCGGCAGGTCAAAGCCTTCCCGATGCCATTGGTAGACGTGGCTCGGAAACGGGCAATGGCAAATCCTGTGCCCGTGCTCGGTCGGCTTGATCGGGTAGTAGCCGACCTCGACACGCCCCAGCGGATGCCGGCGGACGGGATGGCCCAGATGGCGGGCGAGCATCTGGGCGCCGAGACATATTCCAAGAAAGGGCGTGCCTTCTTTCAGGGCTACTCCCACCCAATCGATTTCCCGCCTTAGCCACGCATCGCCATCATTTACGCTCATTGGGCCGCCAAAAATGATGGCGCCGGCATGGTCTTTGAGCGTCGCCGGCAAGCCGTCGCCATATCTTGGCCTGCGGCAATCGAGCTCGTATCCCTGCTGCCGCAAGATCCAACCAAGCCGGCCGGCTGAAGAGTGTTTTTGATGCAGGACGACACAAATCCTGCGGCGGAAATTAAGCCGAGACATCGATTGATATTGGCGACTTTTACAATGCTGCCCGCTTCTGCTGCAGCCGCGAAATGGCGTCCAAAATTACGGACTTGGGCAGAAATGGCAAGGACCAAACAAGGAGTTTGTTCAAAATTCCCGGCACGATTTCGCGCTGCCCGGCCATAAGCCCAGCGTAGCCCGCCTCCGCCACCGCCATCGAAGTGACCGCTCCAGGTAGGCGGCTGAGGAGGTCGTACGGCCCAATTCCGGCGCGCGCCTGAAAGCCCGTTTTTGTATAGCCGGGGCAGAGCGCGGTGACGGATACGCCCATTGGCCGCAGTTCTTGGCTCAGCGCGCGCGAAAACGAAAGCAGAAACGCTTTGGACGCGTAGTAGACCGCCATGCCGGGGCCGCCTGGAAAATAGCCCGCGATCGAGGCTACGTTCAGGATCTTGCCCCGAGCCGCGCAGATTTGCGGCAGCAGTGACAATGTGACGCCGGCAGCCGCACGGACGTTGAGGTCGATGATCTCGAGCTGCTCGTTTTGATCGATTTTGTGTACCGGCCCGTTTAGGCCAAAGCCGGCATTATTGACCAGAATCTCGGCGCGTGCGTTGCGCTTGGCGAGTTCCTCGCCGAGTTCTTGCACTGCCGAGGGCCGGCTGAGGTCGCAAGGAAATACCAAAGGCCGGGGCCGGTCTGGCATGGTGATTTCGCGAGCAAGGGTCTCGAGAGCGGCGCCGTTGCGGGAAACGAGGAAAACATCATGGCCGCGCCGTGCGAAAACGCGGGCGAGATCCGCTCCTATACCGCCCGAGGCTCCCGTGATGACGGTCACCCGGCGGCCCGCGGCCGGCGTGCCCGGGTCTATGTCGCCCGAAGCATGATCGGAAGATTGCACCGTCTTTTCGCTCACTTGGCTACCTCCTTTTTTGCATGGCTCTCGGCCAGAAAAACCGCAGATGGGTTGCGAGGATAAAGGCAGCAGGACACGCCGCCGAAATTATGATTTATACCCCTTGGTGGGCTAGCACACGCTAGATGTGAAGTTTTAGGTGTGAGGGCAACGATCCAGCTCAGGTTGACAATTCCAAAGGGGATCAACCCAGCTCAGTTGGCCGGCGGCTAAAAACTCAGATGTCTGGGCGCAGCTTTCGCGCAAAAGTCGAGATAGGCGCGGACTACCGCCGATAGATAACGATGCGAGTGATAAAGTAAATTTATATTCAAAACCGGAAATTGTTTGGACGAAAGAATGGGGAGCAATACTCCCTGTTTGATTTGGTCTGCCGCAAGGAACGGCGGCAGTTCTGTAATAAAGTCCCCTCGAAGGGCGCCATGGCGCAACTGAAAATAATCGTTTGAAGTTAGCACGGTCCGCGGTTCGTGGGCTACATCGCCCAGCTGCCAAGGCGGGCATGAACCCACGTTCGCGCTCCAGGCTGCGCAGGGAAAGGCATGCAAATCATCCAAGCTTTTTGGTTCACCAAGTTCAGCAATTAGTGAGGGAGCCGCCACGAGTATATGCCTGTACTTGACAATCTGGCGAGCAACCAAGCTTTCATCGACGGCATTTCCGACTCGAAGCACCACGTCGATACCGTCAGAAATAAGATCGACGCGCCGCTCCGTCGCGAACACGTTAAGTTGGACGTTGGGATATCGCTCCTGGAAGCACCGCAATAGGGCCCACCAAGGCTCAAAGGACGGCGGTATCGAAAGCCGGAGCCTACCCTTTAAAAGTGCCTGCTCGTTCTGCACGGCTCGCTCGCCGTCAACAAGCGCTTCAATGCCGCGCACTGCATATTCGTAGAGACGTGACCCCGAGTCGGTTAGGCGGACTCCTCGCGTCGAGCGTTCGAACAGCTGCACCTTAAGCTCATCCTCGAGCTTCCGGATCCGCCGACTGAGCGTGGCCAACGGTAGGGCCAAGCGTTCGGCAGCGGCTGATAAGCTGCCAGCCTGCACGGCGGTGACAAACATTCGCGCTGCGTTAAGGTCCAATGTGCTCTCGAATTTGATAATCCACCTCTCACCGGTGAGGCTACCCTCTCGCACCAGCAAGGTCTATCTCGACTTGGATTAGTCGGAAATGGTTCCGCCTGAACACAGAAGAACGCCGCAATGACCATCCAAGAACTCCTCAAGGCCTACGAGACCGCTCTCAACGCCAATGATACGGACGCCATCCTTGGCTTATATGGGTCCGATCCGGTGTTCATGCCCCAGAACGCCCCGGCGCTTGTCGGCCGTGCGGCAGTTCGCACCGGCTACGAGCATGTGTTTAGTGCGATCAAGCTCGACGTTGTTTTTGACGTCCACGAAGTGGGAGAGTTCGGCGATTACGCGTGGGCGCGAACGAGTTCGGCGGGCACCCAGAAGCTGCTTGCGACCGGTCAGTCAAGCAAGGAGGGGAACAACGAATTGTTCATCTTCCGCAAGGAGGGCGGCGCGTGGAAGATTCATCGCTACTTGTTCGCGACGAACCAGCCGCCGCGTGGCTAAGCGCTGCAGTTAGGGAAATTCCGCTGGTCGTGCCTCCCGCGCGAACAGGAGTAAGACCTTGCTAGCGCAGCGACATGCAGGTCCAATAACCTTCCGGATGGTGATAAGCACGCCGCATTTTGCTCATCCATGCCTGGCAATCTATTCGCGCTGGGAAGCAGATTTTCTCATCGACCCAATCGATGAAGCGCGGGGCCGACTCATACGGGTGGCCGCCGGAAAAATGCCCGAGCCAAACATCAGGCCAGGGAAGCGTTGCGGCGGTAGCCGTCGGCGGCTCCCAAAAGGGCGCTCCCACCGAGCAAGGGATGCCGCCGAATTCAGCATAGCTGGCCATCGGCGGCAATGGCGGGCCTAGATCCGTCGCTCGGCTGGGCCGGCAATCTAACCCGATGGTCGTAGCCGCGACGGCAAGGCACAGAAAACGTCCGCCCAAGCACCGCCGAGGTTGCATCTTTGCTCTCATCATTCCGCTTTGCGAGAATTGCGAATTCACAAGGCCCGGGCAGCGCGTCCATGACTTCTCACTTAGCGGGAATTAGGGGGCTCCTCAAGCGCTGGCGATCGAACGAGGGGCGATCGATCCGACAATGCACGCAAATGCAACGATTTCCCTTTCACGGTCAAAACCGTTAGAGAACGGGACCCATTCCCAGGCCACTCGACAACATCTAGATAAGTGAGGCCTTCGCGGAAGGCCACGCGCCGCTTTTGGAAATGAGATGAAATTCACGCTTTCTTGGTTACGCGACCACCTTGCGACCAACGCTAGCCTCGGTGAGATCGTGGCGACGCTTACGAACATCGGTCTCGAAGTCGAGCGCGTCGAGGACAAAGCGGCGCTTTTGAAAAATTTCGTCGTGGCGCGGGTGATCGAGGCAAAGCCGCATCCAAACGCCGACCGCCTGCGGGTCTGCCTCGTCGATGCCGGCGATGGCGCCGCCCCGGTGCAAGTCGTTTGCGGCGCCCCCAACGCGCGGGCCGGCATGACCTCTGTTTTTGCCGCGCCGGGCACTTTTATCCCAGGCATAAAAAAGATGCTTGGCAAGGTCGTTATGCGTGGCGTCGAGTCACATGGGATGCTCTGCTCGGGAGCCGAGCTTGAGATTTCCGACGATCACGACGGCATTCTTGATCTCCCAGAAGGCACGGCAGCCGGGGTGTCATATGCGGCATGGGCGGGGCTCGATGATCCCGTCGTCGATATCAATCTTTTGCCCAACCGGCCCGATGCGGCTGGCATTCATGGTATCGCGCGTGATCTCGCGGCGGCGGGCCTTGGCAAGGTCAAAGACCACCCTATAGCCCCGGTGGAGTCTCATTTTCCGTGCCCCGTGCGCGTTGAACTTGCCTTCAACAACGAGGATGTGCATCTCGCGCCAGCTTTTGCGCTGCGGCTAGTGACCGGCGTCCGCAACGGGCCAAGCCCGTCCTGGATGCAGCGGCGGCTCAGAGCGATCGGACTGCGGCCTATCAATGCGCTTGTCGATATCACGAATTATCTTACATTCGACCGGGCTCGCCCGCTGCATGCGTTCGATGCAAAAAAAATCAAGGGCAATTTGACGGTGCGCCGCGCGAAGCCGGGAGAAAAGCTCGCGGCCCTTGATGGCCACACTTATGGGCTCGATGACAGCAACGTTGTGATCGCGGATGAGTTGGGCATCGAGTCGCTTGCCGGGATCATGGGCGGCGAGGCATCGGGCTGTGACGAGACAACGACGGACGTATTAATCGAGTCGGCACTCTGGGATCCCGTCAATATTGCGAAGAGCGGGCGGCGCCTTGGCATTAATACAGACGCGCGCTATCGCTTTGAACGTGGCGTCGACCCGGCGTTCTGCCTGCCAGGCCTCGAGCTTGCAACGCGGCTCGTCCTCGATATCTGTGGCGGAAAGGCATCGCAAGTCACGCTCGCCGGGAAGATTCCGCGACCGGACAAGCGCATTCTCTTTCCGTGGAATGAGATGAAGCGTCTGACAGGAGTGGCGCTCGACCATGCCAAAATGGCGGCGATCCTCGAACACCTTGGTTTTGAGCTCGCTGGAAGACCGGGAAATGCCGGCGAAGTCGTTGTCAAGGCGCCCTCATACAGGCCTGATATTGAAGGCAGGGCCGATCTTGTCGAGGAAATTTTGCGGATCGCGGGAGTTGACCAGGTTTCGGCGGTTCCCATGCCGGTAGAGGCCTCGGCCTTGCCGGCGGAGACCGCGCTGACACCGCTGCAAAGACGCGTCAAGACCGCCAGACGCGCGCTCGCCGCCAACGGTCTTGTCGAAGCCGTAACGTGGTCCTTTATCTCTCACGGACGCGCTCGCCTGTTTGGCGGCGGTCAAGCCGCGCTGGAGCTGGCAAATCCCATCGCCTCGGACCTCTCTGATATGCGGCCGAGTCTGCTCCCGGGGCTAATCGCGGCGGCACAGCGCAATGCGGACCGAGGTTTCCCTCATGTCGGCCTTTTCGAGGTTGGGCAGGTTTTTCAAGGCAGCCTCGAAACCGACCAAAAAGCGGCGGCGGCGGCGATCCGGCGCGGCCGTGCGAAAGAGGCGGGGTCAGGCCGGCATTGGTCCGTTCCCCCAGCTGTTGCTGATCCCTTTGATGCAAAGGCCGACGCGCTGGCGCTCCTCTCGGCGCTCGGCCTTCCTATTTCCTCGCTCCAAATCGTCGCGGGTGGGCCTGGCTGGTGGCACCCTGGCCGCTCCGCCCTGATCCAATTGGGGCCGAAAAATGTCCTTGGAGCCTTTGGCGAGATTCATCCTTCCGTACTCGATGCCTTGGATTGGGAGGGACCGATTGTTGGATTCGAGCTCATTCTCGATGACATACCAGTGCCGAAATCGCGGCTCACAAAGGCAAAACCAAACCTTGATCTTTCGGAGTTCATGCCTGTGGAGCGCGATTTCGCTTTCCTTGTCGACCGGTCGGTTAGGGCGGCGGAGGTCGCCAAAGCCGCAAGCTCCGGCGAGCGTGCGCTCGTTGCCGAAGTGGCTGTCTTTGACGTCTACGAAGGGAAAGGAATTCCGGAAGGAAAGAAATCGGTCGCTATTTCGGTCACTTTACAACCGCGCGAGAGAACATTGACTGAAGCGGAGATCGATGCCGCCGCCGGCAAGATCATCGCGGAAGTTGCCAAGAAAACCGGCGCGATTCTCAGAGGATAGAAGCCTTGCGGTACCTTTTGCACAGCGTATTCGCCGCTGCTTTGATGGCGGCCCCTTGCTCCTTAAAGGCCGCGCCTCGCAGCATTGACGATTGCGAGAAGATCCAGGCGGCCGATGCTTATAACCAATGCTTGGCGATCTTCGGCCCGGTCGCGCGCGAGCATAGCGGAATGCGCGCGAGCCTTGACGCGCAGGACGAAGCTTCGTCCCGCGCCGAGGGCGTCAAAATGGCCTCGGAAGAGAATAAGGACGACCGCCATGATTCTCGCCACGCAAGCCGGCACGAAGGGGGGAGGCATCATAGGCTCGTCCACCATTCCTCTGGCCGCCACTTCGCGACCCATGGCCATATTCACCGCGCCGCAGCAGCGCATGGGCACAGAAAGCGAATGGCATTAGCCTTCAGCATAGTTTCTACTCACGCCGTTCGCTGAAGGCTCATAGCCCCACAGAGCATCGGCCTCGGCGGAGTATCACTCTCCAGGTGCCTTGGCGTCGATTGCCAGGGCATGCAGCCCCCTCGCGAATTCCGCTTCCAAAAGCGTGTTGATCATACGGTGCCTGTCGATCTGGCTGCGGCCTCGAAAGGCTTCTGAAACTACTTTCACGTGAAAATGGGTTTCGCCGCCCATCGCCGCGGCGCCGGGCCGGCGGGGCGCGTGAATGTGGTGAGCGTGTTTATGGGATTCGTCATGGACCTCGATCGAGGATGGATTGAGAGAAGTCTGCAAAACGCCGGCGATTCGATCGCGGGCGGATTGTCGATTTTGTTCGCTCATGGCTCGCCTTCCGCGGAAATGCTTGTCAAGATGCCGAGGCATTTTTTTATTTGCTGAGCCGAAATGCTTGCGGCCCAAGCAAAGAAACATAATATGACGCCATGGATTTACGATCACGTGTTTTCGACCGTATTCGAGTGAAGCCCAGGCTGAAAGATCAGCCCCGGGCCGAAGCGGTCCTTTGCGAGCATCCCGGCTGCGGCGAAGCGGGGAATTTTCGCGCTCCCAAGGGGAGGCTGCGAGAAGGCGAGTACTTCTGCTTCTGCCTCGACCACGTGAAGGAATACAACGCGTCTTACAATTATTTTCATGGCATGAGCGCGGAGGCATTGGCGCAATATCAGCGCGATAGCGTAATCGGGCATCGCCCGACCTGGACGATGGGCGTCAAGCGCGGCAGTAAGAATTTCATGGAGGACGTAAGCCCGCGGACACTGGGCGATCGTGTTGCATCTTTAAGTCAAAAGAATCGCGGCTATTTTTGCGAGACGCCGCAAAGGCCGCGCTATGGGCTGGCCGCGCGCAAAGCGCTTGACCAGCTGGGGCTTGACGACAATGTGGACATGGCCACGATCAAGTCGCGTTACAAGGATTTGGTTAAGCGCCTGCATCCCGACGCCAACGCCGGCGATCGTTCGAATGAAGAAAAACTTCGCGAAATCATCCGCGCCTATAATTATTTAAGAGCGATGAAGCTGGCTTGAGAGCAACTGGCTCACGCAGGGCCAGCCTTCTTCATCCGCACGGGCGGGACTGGAACCGATGGGCAGTATCCGGCTTGATTTACCGGAAGGAAAATGAGGGCATGGCATGAACATCGGCGAAAATGCCGAGCCCGCCGGCTTGCCGGACATGAGAATCTCCGTGCGGCAAGTCTTTGGCATCGATAGCGATATGGAAGCGCCGGCCTATTCAACGGCCGATCCGCACGTCCCCGATCTTGACCCCGATTACCTCTTCGACCGCGATACGACGCTCGCCATTCTCGCGGGGTTTGCCAAGAACCGGCGGGTCATGATCACCGGATATCACGGCACCGGCAAATCGACACATATCGAGCAAGTCGCGGCACGGCTGAACTGGCCATGCGTGCGGATCAACCTCGATAGCCACGTTTCGCGAATCGACCTCATCGGCAAAGACGCGATTGTCTTAAAGGATGGTTTGCAGGTGACGGAATTCAAGGACGGTATTTTGCCTTGGGCCCTGCAAAACAACATTGCCCTTTGCTTCGACGAATATGACGCGGGGCGGCCCGACGTCATGTTTGTCATCCAGCGCGTGCTCGAAATGTCCGGCCGCTTGACGCTCCTTGACCAAAGCCGCGTTATTCGGCCTCATCCCGCCTTCCGCCTGTTTTCGACCGCCAATACGGTTGGCCTTGGCGATACCTCCGGGCTGTATCACGGAACGCAGCAAATCAATCAGGGGCAGATGGATCGCTGGTCGATCGTCGCGACGCTGAATTATCTGCCGCATGACAAAGAGGTCGGCATCGTTTTATCCAAGGTCAAGCGGTTTCAGACGAACAAGGAAGGCCGCGATATGGTGAATAAAATGGTGCGCGTCGCCGATTTGACCCGCAATGCCTTCATTGGCGGCGACCTATCGACCGTGATGAGTCCGCGAACGGTGATCACCTGGGCCGAAAACACGGAAATTTTTGGCGATGCTGGATTCGCGTTTCGATTGACGTTTCTCAACAAATGCGACGAACTGGAGCGTGCGCTCGTCGCCGAATTCTATCAGCGGTGCTTCGGCAAGGACTTGCCCGAAAGCGCCGTTAATGTCGTCATGAGCTAAAGCTGGAGCACAAAGCCCTTGGTCGTCGCGGCCGTGCCAACCGCCAATCGTGAAAAGTTCAAACGCCACGCCGAGGATGCGGCGGAAATATTCAAGGAGAATGGCGCGCTTAAGATCGTCGAGTGCTGGAGTGATGAGCTCCCCGACGGCAAACTGACTTCATTCCCGATGGCGGTGAAGTCCGAAAAGGACGAGACCGTTTTTTTCTTGGATTCTTTGGCCCTCACGGGATATCCGTAATGCCGCTTTTGAGAAGCTCATGAAGGATCCGCGCATGCAGCCGGATAAGATGCCGTTTGATGGGAAGCGGATGATTTTCGGCGACTTTCAGATGATCGTCGAGAGGTAGAGAGCGCCCACGCGAACGCAAGATTGACAACCACAAACCAAAAACCCCGCTCCAAGGGAGAGACGCCCCGCGAGCCATTTAAACGTGCTGTTGCTTCTTGCCTGCGCGCCATGGCGAAGATGCCGCAGGCCGAGGTTACGTTCGGTGCCGACAGTCCCAGCCTGACCTATTCCGGGCAGGCAGCGAAAGCGCGGCTCCCCGAGCCTAGCCGCAAGCTTGACGCCAAGGACGCTTCAATATTGCGTGGTCACGCCGACGCGATGGCGTTGCGGCTCGCCTGCCACAATATCGAGACGCATCGCCGCCTCACTCCGCAAGCATCCGGGGCGCGCTCGGTTTTCGATGCGGTCGAAGAGGCGCGCATCGAAGCGATTGGTTCTCAAAGGATGTCGGGAGTCGCCCGCAATCTCGAAGCGATGCTCGACGATAAGTTCCGGCGCGCCCGTTTAGCGGATATTGAAGCGCGAAGCGACGCGCCAATTTCGGACGCTCTGGCGATGATAGTGCGAGAGCGTTTGACGGGCCTCAAGCCTCCAAAAAACGCGCAAAAAATAGTCGATCTTTGGCGGCCATGGGTTGAGGAGCGAGCGCATGCCGAGCTTGATCGGCTCGCCCTGCAAATCAATGATCAGCGCGCATTCGCCTTGCTGGCGTATAAGCTTCTCGCCGCTCTCGAAATCATCGATGAGGGCAGCCTCGATAATCAGGCGGAAGAAAAAGACAGCGAAGCCGCCGAGCCCGACAGCGATCAAGGCGAAGTTCCCGAAGAAGGCCGCGAGGACCACACGGCCGATGCAAGCCGCGGCGAAACGATCGATGCCTCCTCGGAGCTCGAAGAGGACGATCGGACCGACGCGGCCGATGCTCCAGCCGGCGAATATGAGGAGGAACCCGAATTTGGGCCGGCCGGCGAAGCAACCGACCCCCGCCAATCGCCTCCGCGGCCGCAGGCCGAGCATCGCGGGCCTGATTACAAAGTTTTCACAAAAATTTACGATGAGGAGGTGGCCGCGCAAGATCTCTGCGACCCCGAGGAGCTTGACCGGCTGCGGGCTTATCTCGATAAGCAGCTCGCTAATTTTTCCGCGGTCGTTGCGCGCCTCGCCAATCGCCTGCAGCGGCGTCTCCTGGCTCAACAGAGCCGGTCCTGGGAATTCGATCTCGAGGAAGGCATTCTCGATTCGGCAAGGCTACCCCGCATCGTCACCGATCCAAGGCAGCCGCTTTCCTTCAAACAGGAAAAAGACACCGAATTTCGCGACACGGTGGTGGCACTTCTCATCGATAACTCTGGTTCGATGCGGGGCCGGCCAATCACCGTTGCGGCGACTTGCGCCGATATCCTGGCCCGCACGCTTGAGCGTTGCGGCGTCAAGGTCGAAATTCTGGGCTTTACCACGCGCGCGTGGAAGGGCGGCCAATCTCGCGAGGCATGGCTACAAGCGAATAAGCCAGCTTCACCCGGAAGGCTCAACGATTTGCGCCACATTATCTACAAAGCCGCCGATGCGCCCTGGCGGCGGTCCCGAAAAAACCTGGGGCTCATGATGCGCGAGGGGCTGCTTAAGGAGAACATCGATGGCGAGGCGCTCGATTGGGCCCACCGCCGCCTCCTCGCGCGGCCCGAGCAGCGCCGCATTTTGATGATGATTTCGGATGGCGCACCGGTGGACGATTCGACGTTGTCCGTCAATCAGGGCAACTATCTCGAAAAACACTTAAGATATGTCATTGACGAGATCGAGACGCGCTCGCCTGTCGAGCTGATCGCCATCGGCATTGGCCACGATGTGACACGCTATTACCGCCGCGCAGTGACGATTGTGGATGCCGAGGAACTCGGCGGCGCCATGACCGACAAGCTTGCCGAGCTTTTTGACGAAACTGCGCAGCCGCCACCGCCATGGTCCGCCGCGCCGGCAAGGGCTGGACAGCCGCCGCAAAAGCCGACATTTCACTAAAAAGTTGGAAAATCAATGCGCACATGGTTCTTCGCTACCGCGAGGGCGATTTTATCGGCTTCAAGCTTTCTTGCGTGGCGGTGGGCGTTGGCACTCGAGGCCAAATCAAAAATCAATTTTATAATACGTTCGTCGATCTCTCCGGGCCAGAAGCGGAAGACTATTGTAACGGCGGAAACCTCAAGATATACACGTCCCGGAGTTTTGAAGCTCCAGGACTGTGGCGACATGGATTCCGCGCCAAAATCCTGAAGACGGGGCAATGGGCTGGCCAAGCGCTGCCCTATCAAAAACGGCGCCGTTGTCGTGTAAGGAATCTTTGACTGCCCTTCCAGTGGAGTTACAAGCACTGGAAAAAAGAACGCAATGACAAGAGTGCTGGCGCTCGCGCGGGCCGTGCTGGGGTGCCACACGACAAAGTCTCCGGAGGAACAATGCGCAAAATCCTGCTTATGTCCTGTGTTGGCGCTGCCGCGCTTCTCGCGAGTGGCGCTGCTTTCGCAAACGAAGAGCTCATCCAGCTTTCAAAAGACCCCAATCAGTGGGCAATGCCGACCGGTGATTATGCCAACCGCCGCTTTTCGGCTCTCGATCAGATCAACGCGGACAATGTCAAGCGCCTTGCCCCGGTGTGGACCTTTTCGACGGGTGTGCTTCGCGGCCATGAGGGAGGCCCTTTGGTAATCGGAAGCGTGATGTATTTCAGCACGCCCTTTCCGAATATCGTCTATGCGCTTGATCTCAATCACGACGGCAAAATCATTTGGAAGTACGAGCCGAAGCAGGATCCGAATGTCATTCCGGTGATGTGCTGCGACACGGTGAACCGCGGCGTCGCCTATGGCGATGGCAAGATTTTCCTTCACCAAGCCGATACGACACTTGTTGCCCTCAATGCGAAAACCGGCGCCGTTGAATGGTCGGTGAAAAATGGCGATCCATCGCGCGGCGAGACGGGAACGTCGGCGCCGCAAGTCGTCAAGGACAAAGTGCTTGTTGGCATTTCCGGTGGCGAATTTGGCGTTCGCGGCTCGGTGACGGCCTATGACATCAAGAGCGGCAAGCGAGTCTGGCGCGGCTACTCCATGGGACCTGACTCCGATACATTGATAGACCCCGAGAACACCACCTCGCTTGGCAAGCCCGTCGGCAAGGATTCAGGCATCAGCACATGGCAAGGGGATCAGTGGAAGATCGGCGGCGGCGCAACCTGGGGCTGGATCTCCTACGACCCCGACCTCAATCTCATCTACTATGGGTCGGGCAATCCATCGACTTGGAACCCGAAGCAAAGGCCAGGCGACAATCGCTGGTCGATGACCGTTTGGGCGCGTGATGCCGATACCGGGATCGCCAAGTGGGTCTATCAGCTCACCCCGCATGATGAGTGGGACTATGACGCCATCAACGAGATGATCCTCACCAACCAAGAGACCCGCAAGGTTCTCGTGCATTTCGACCGCAATGGCTTTGGCTATACGATCGACCGGGTGACAGGCGAGCCTCTCGTCGCCGAGAAATATGACCCGGTCGTCAACTGGGCGACGAAAGTCGACCTCGATAAGAACTCCAAGACCTACGGACGTCCACTTGTTGTTAAAGAGTTCTCGACCGAACAGAATGGCGAGGACGTCAACACGCAAGGGGTCTGCCCGGCGGCGCTGGGATCGAAAGATGAGCAGCCGGCCGCTTATTCACCGCTAACGGACCTCTTCTACATTCCAGCCAACCATGTTTGCATGGACTATGAGCCCTTCCATGTGAGCTATACGGCGGGCCAGCCCTATGTTGGCGCGACCCTCTCGATGTTCCCGCCCAAAGGCGAGACCAATATGGGCAATTTCACCGCTTGGGATGCCAAGACGGGCAAAATTGTCTGGCAGAAGAAGGAACTCTTCTCCGTTTGGTCTGGCGCGGTCGCGACGGCTGGCAACGTCGTCTTCTACGGTACGCTCGAAGGCTATTTGAAGGCGGTCGATGCGAGGACGGGTGATGAACTCTATAAGTTCAAAACGCCGTCGGGGATCATCGGTAACATCAGCACCTATAAGCACAACGGCAAGCAATATGTCGCGGTGCTGTCGGGAGTTGGCGGCTGGGCGGGTATTGGCCTTGCGGCCGGTCTCACCAAGTCAACCGAAGGTCTTGGCGCCGTTGGCGGCTACGCGGGTCTGGCCAACTATACGGCCCTCGGCGGTCAGTTGACTGTGTTCGCTCTTCCATCGCAATAGCTCCCAAACAGCGGGACGACGTTTAGGCGCCCGGCATTCGAGCCGGGCGTTTTGCCAATTTTGTGCTCTCAAACAAGGGTAGTCTCGTGCATATCGATCCCAAAGTAAGGATCCTCACCTTCGCCTTTTTTCTTGCCTGTGGAGCCAGCGCTATGGCGGAAGCTCCAGGCGATCCAAAGGCGGTCAAGCAGGACGATAAGGGCAAATATCTCGACGCCAAGGGGGACCCAACCTTCAGCATCAAGCCTGACGGTGCGGTTGACTGGTATAGCTATTCAGGCTTTCGCCGCTATAATTCCGAGTGCATTGTCTGCCATGGACCGGATGCGGAAGGCTCCACTTACGCGCCTCCTCTCAAGGATTCGGTGAAAAGGATTAACTACGCGGAATTTTATGGCATTGTCGTCGGAGGCAGACAGAATCTTGGCGGCGGCCAAAACAAGGTCATGCCGGCGCTCGGCGATAATAAGAATGTGATGTGCTACATCGACGACATCTATGTCTATTTGCGGGCTCGGTCACAGGAGGCGCTCGATCGCGGGCGGCCGCAAAAGCACGAGGATAAGCCCGCCGCCGCCACCGAGGCGGAACACGCGTGTCTGGAAGCCAAGTAAAAATGTACCCTCAGGGTTGGAGGCGCGTTTCCTTCACTGCGCTTCTTGTTTTGCCTGTCTTTTCTATCCCTGCCGCGAATGCTCAGTCCGAAGCGGGTTCGATCGAACTCGTCGACCCGAAGGTGCTGCGCGTCTGCGCCGATCCTCGCAATCTGCCCTTTTCCAATGAGGCCGGAGAGGGTTTTGAGAACAAGATCGCTGAACTCCTCGCCCACAAACTAGGCAAGAGCCTTGCCTATGAGTTCTACCCTGGCGCGACCGGCTTCGTGCGTAATACATTGAACGCCCACCGCTGCGACTTGATCATGGGGATGCCGCAGGGCGATGACGCGGTCCAGGGCACCAATCCCTATTACCGGACAACTTATGCGCTGCTGGTCAAGAAGGGGCGCGGCCTCGATTCCTTGGACAACCTCGAAGACCAGCTGCTGAAGGATAAGCGCATTGGCATCGTGGCCGGTACGCCTCCGGCGACCAATCTCGCGGTCGCTGGCCTCTTGGCGAACATCAAATCCTATCCCCTCGTTGTCGATACGCGAGTCGACTCGTCTCCTTTGGCCATGGCCCAAGATCTCGAGCAAGATCGCATTGATGTCGCCATCCTATGGGGGCCGATTGCCGGCTATCTCGCGAGCCGCGCCATGACGGCGATGAAAATCACGCCGCTCGTCAAGGAAGGCGCGGGGCCGCACATGGCCTTCCGGATCGGCATGGGGGTACGGCATTCCGACCAGGAATGGAAACGGCTCTTGAACAGATTGATCGCGGAGAACCAGCCTGAGATCAACCAGATCTTGGCAAGCTACGGCGTGCCTCTTTTGGACGAAAACAACGCTCCTCTCGTGCACTGAGCGCGAAGCGTTCAGCTCAACTGCTGCTCGATGGCCTTGGTCAGCGTATAAAGACGCTGCTCGATGAGAGTTGGCGTTTCGCAAGCATAAGTGATGGACTGCTGGCGTTCCTCGAAAAGCCTCAGATCCCATTGCAGATCCGCCGCCTGCGGCTTTGGCGGCTGTTTATCTTCCCCAGTGTTTTCGCCGGGACCCCCGTGCAACGAAGAATTCTCGCTCCGGATTTTTTCGGCTAGCTCTTTTTGCCTGGCGCCAAAGCGAAGCAGTCCTTCGATGACCTGCGAGCGTTCCTCGTTTAGTATCTCAAAAACTCCGGCGAACAACGCCGTGAGTTTCTCCTTTTTGTTTTCGTGCAAACCATGAGCGAAGCCGGTAATCGCGGCCTCGGCATCGCCGATGGGGTTGCGGCGCGCGGCAAGTTTTCCGGCAAGCGCGGCGACGGCAGGATCGTCACGCCATTTCACCGTTTCGATCGAAGGGCCGGACCAAACAGAGGCGGGGGAAAGCTGAGCCACCAGGATCTGACGGCACGGCCAGTTCGGATCGCCTCTATCCTTTCCTGGCTGAGCGGCTCCTAAAGCGAGAGCCAGGGGCCCGAAAAAGAGCCCGAGCACCGAGGCTAGCTTGAGAATTTTTCGTTTTCTTGACAGCATGCCTTACTTTTCGTCCCGAGCGCCTTCAAGCGTTGCGCCACGGCCCTCGTATCATGCCAATTTTCATTTTAGAATATCGCTGCCGAAGTCGGCGTGAAGCAAAGGAGCGAAGTCCGATGAGCGAAGCTGTCCGGGAAAAAACTTATAGCGAGCCCGAGATAAAGGACCACCTGGCACGGGACTTGCCCAAGTGGAAGTACGAAGGCGGTTGGATACGCCGGACCTATCGAACGACGAGCTGGAAGGGCACTTTGATGGTGATCAATACAGTCGGCCACCTTGCCGAGGCGGCTTGGCACCATCCAGATCTCACCGCCTCTTATGCTTGGGTTGAAGTAAGGCTGCAAAATCATGCCGCTCGCGGCATCACTGATAAGGATTTCGAGCTCGCGAAAAGGATCGAGGACGTGATCCTATGGCAGCCGGGAAATGAAGGAGGGGCTCTTGAAGGAACACCCGCCGATCAACGATTTTCTTATATCGATTACAAAAAAAGCTGAAGTTCGCGAAGCTTTCTTTGAGCGAAACCAATCCGTGATTTTAGCATTAGAAACTGGAACTTAAATTTGTTGTGGAGCAAATGATGTTGGGCCTCGTTCAATTGATACTTACGGTCTGCACGGTAGCGGAGCCTTCTTCATGCGAAGAGCGGCGCCTGTCCTTGGTTGACCAGGGAAGCCTCACTCAGTGCATGGCGGAGGCGCAGCCGGTGATTGCCGAATGGTGTGGCACGCATCCCAACCGGCGGGTCGTTAAATGGCGCTGCAGCTACCCAGGAAGCGAGGAAAGTTCCCTTTGAGCTCGATGCCGAAGCCGACGGCTTGCTTCCGCTGTTGAGATACTGTTCAAATTCCCAAGAGGAAAGACTTTCAAGCGAGACAAAGAAATCTTGCGATGCTTTAGATATTAGCTACGCTTCTTTTCCTGCCGAGCCACGAACGCAAGGGGCGGCGGTTGTTTATGCTCAGTCTCCGCCTGCCGGGCGCTGGCGTGTGGCAACACTCCGACCTGCTTTAGGGACCAGCCAGCTTAGTTCCAAATGCACCAGACGGTTGCGGTAGATCACCATGTCGTGAAGTAAGTTCGTCGTTTGTCTCACGGTCTGCCGCGCAGCCAGGGAATAAACTCTTTAATTAGGCATAACGGAGGGCGATCGCTGAATGGCCACAAACACACCTGCAAGCAATGAGAGACCGTTTTCAAGCGGCAAAATCGGCATCCTTCTCGTCAATCTGGGGACGCCGGACGCGCCACGTTTTTGGGCCGTACGGCGCTTTCTCAAAGAGTTCCTTTCCGATCCTCGCGTCATTGAAACGCCCTCGGCGCTCTGGTGGCCAATATTGCATTTATTCGTTCTCACCTTCCGGCCGGGGCGTGTCGCCAAACACTATCGGATGATTTGGAATAAGGAGACGAACGAAGGCCCTTTGAAAGCGATCACCCGCTCTCAGGCAGAAAAACTTGCGGCTTGGATCAGGGCCGGCGGCCTTCGCACAAAAAAAGAGTACAATCCACGCGATCAGTTTTTCATTGCTTGGGCCATGCGCTACGGCAAACCCGACATCGCGGAAGGCATCACAAGCTTGAAAGAGAATGGCTGCACGCGAATACTCGTGCTGCCGCTTTATCCCCAATACGCCGCCGCGACGACAGCCACCGTCTATGACAAAGTCTTTGAAACTTTGAAAGGGATGCGTTGGCAACCCGCGGTGCGGCTAGCACCCCCTTATTACGATGACCAGATCTACATCGATCTCATTGCCACATCGCTTCGCGCCGGGTTATCCCGCCTCAATTTTGTATCGGATGCGATTCTCGTTTCTTTTCACGGATTACCAAAATCCGTGACATTGAAGGGCGATCCTTACAAAGATCAGTGCTTCGAGACGTGGCGGCATTTGCGCGAGGATCTGCGCTTTAGCGAGGACCGCTGCCCGATAAGTTTCCAATCCCGCTTTGGCAGGGCGGAATGGCTACGTCCCTACACGGTTTCGCAAGTGAAAAATTTGGCGGCCAAGGGCGTCAAAAATCTCGTCGTCATTGCTCCAGGCTTTTCCGCCGATTGCCTTGAAACGCTCTACGAAATCGGCGTGGAATTGCGCGAAACCTTTCTTGCCGGCGGCGGCGAGAATTTTGCCCTGATCCCCTGCCTCAACGACAGCGAGCTCGGCATGATGCTGATCTATGACCTCGTCAGACGTGAGCTCAAGGGTTGGATTTGAGCGGCCGGCAACGGAGCGGATAGCCTTTGGGTGCGCGGGCATTGAAGTGGCAGGCGCCAAGGTTTCAAGAGCGGCCACCCTGGATCGGGTGCGACCTGCAAACGCTGCGCAATTTTTTCTTCGGCCCATTCCGGGATATGCCGGGTGGCCAGCGCCTGCTGCTGGCGATGGCGGATGGCGACCGCCTTGCGGCGCGGCTCGATCGCGCCGCTTCGGGCCGGGATCCGCTCCTGGTGCTCATCCATGGCCTCGCGGGCTGCGAGACCAGCGCATCCATTATCGCCACCGCGCGGCATTTGGCCGGGCAAGGCTGGGCGGTGCTGCGCCTCAATCTGCGCGGCTCGGCGCCCTCGCGTCCCACCGCCGCCGGGCACTATCACGCCGGACGGACGGAGGATTTGGCGGAGGCGCTGAGGCGGCTCCCGCATGATCTCACCCGGCACGGAGTGGTCTTGATCGGCCAATCGCTTGGCGGCAATCTCGTCTTGAAATTCATGGGCGAGGACGGGCACGGCCTGCCGGTCCTCGGCGCCGCCTCCGTCTCTGCTCCCCTGGACCTCGCCGGGACCTGCGCCAAGATGATGGCGCCACGCAATTTCCTCTATCACAGTTACATGCTGGCGGCGATGAAACGCGAGGCGCTGGCGGCAGGGGCGGGCGTCAGCTCCGCTGAACGCGCCGCGATCGCCGCTGCACGAAATGTTTTTGAGTATGATGATCGGTTCATAGCGCCACGCTTCGGCTACAGCGGTGCAATTCACTATTACGAAAGGAATGCCGCCAAAAATTTTCTTTGCCGGATCGCACGGCCAACGCTCATCCTCCACGCGCTTGATGATCCTTGGATCCCTGCCTCGTGCTACACTGCCGTCGATTGGCCTCGCTTGCCTTCGATCGAAGCTTTGTTAACCGAGCGCGGCGGCCATCTAGGCTTTCATGGGCGTGACAGTAAAATTGCTTGGCATGATGAAGTCACCACCTCGTGGCTGTCGCGCAATTTTCGCTCTCAAGGAAATAAGGGCATCGACGGAACCTCTGGCGGCGCCCGCCCGGCTCCAGAGCGGCCCGCCGCGAGATAGGTTGGAGCAAGCAATCTCAGGGAGTATCAGAGAGACAGAAGCGTTGCCACGTTCAGACCTTATTCATTTACCTTCAGCCAAATATTTGACGAAAAATTCTCTAAATCGCGACGCTGGGGTTACAAGGCGTTAACTTCCGCCCCACATATGATTAGTCCGTCTTCGCAAACCAGCGCCTTCCTACTTCGGGCATTGACATGAGTACAAACCAACAAATTTCCAAAAGTGCTACCGTTTCTCAGGGACCTCGCGATCTCATCTCCCGCCTTTACCGGGAAATTGGCATCTCCGCAGTCGCTGCCGCCCTTGAAGCGGCCTCGAGCAAAGCCGCCAAGCCCTCGCCCGCCCGCAAGGATATCATCAGCAGACTGCGCGGCGACGAAGCGGCGTGACTTTGCGGTATGAATGACGCTCCAGATGGGCGCAGATCGAGCAAGGCGTTTCGTTCATGCGAGGCGCCCACGCTTAAGCGCGGGCAGACCGAGCCGTGGGCCTCTCCCAGCTGCGGTTCCCATGAATAGGCGATAATTTCTTCCCCGAGGGCTTAAGCACAACCCAGCCGCAAAGGTCTGGCGTGCGCGTGCCGCGCGGCCTCGGGTATTCCCGTGCTGCTCCTTGCGCCGCTCGCGCGAGCATGGCGGGAAATTGCTGCGATCGCGGCGCCTTTGGCGCGCCAGCCCTTCGCGCCCTTCAAGACCAATCGCCTGGCACAGGGCCTTCGGCGCCAGTAGCTCGGTGACCGAGGCCTTGACTCTCATGCATTGCTGACATGTGCGATGGAATGGGAGCCTCGACACGAATGGGATCTTTATTCTTATAGAGTGGAACGGTGATAGAGCGAGCATGCAGCTGCAGTCCTATCGCGCCGCCAGTTCCGTACACGGCGTCACCGAGAATCGGAAAACCCCGCGCTGCACAATGAACTCTGAGCTGGTGAGTTCGTCCTGTTAGCGGCCGAAGTTCGAGAAGCGCGCGGTCACCAAACCGGCGCAGGACCCGCCAGAGCGTTTTGGCGGGAACTCCAAAAGGGTCGGCTTTCATCCACCAGCCGCGATCCGCATTGAGGCGAGCGAGCGGCAGATCGATCACGCCTTCATCGGCCTCGGGCTCACCCTCGACAATGGCCCAATAGGTTTTTTCAATCCGCCCCTGTTTGAACAATAAGCCGAGCTTCTCGAGCGCTTTATGATGGCGCCCGAGCACAAGACAGCCGGATGTTTCGCGGTCGAGCCTGTGCGCCAAGGCGGGATTGCGGGGCAAGCCAAAGCGCAGGGAAGAAAACATATCCTCGAGACTTGGGCCTCCCTTTGGCCCGCGATGCACCGCGATGCCGGCCGGCTTATCGATAATAAGCATCATGGCGTCGCGGTAGAGGAGACGGGCGGTGAGATCAATCTCCGCCACTACCACCAACCACGCCATTTGAACCAAATCGTGGGCAGGATGGCGCTTGCCGCGATGATCACAAGTGCAAAGTCGTAGCCATGCGGCCATTCGAGCTCCGGCATGCCCTTAAAATTCATCCCCCAGAGGCTGGCGAAAAAGGTTGGCGGGATACCAATGACCGAGACCACCGTTAAAATTCGGAAGATGTTGTTTTGTTCGATGTTGGTTAAACCCAGAGTGGCATCGAGCAAGAAATGAATTTTTCCAGTGAGATGGGTTTCGTAGTCGCTGAGAGAGGCAAGATCGCGTTGCAAGCTCTCAAACTTGACGCTCGTCTCGGGTTCGAGAAAGGAAGCCGCATTTGCTGTCACAAATGGCAGCATGCGATTTATGCCGAGGACCAATTCCTCTAATTTGGAGATGTAATCTCCGCTGCGGCCAATTTCCTGCATGATGATGCGTAATCGCTCGTTGTCTTGGCGGGGGCCATGCCCGCTTGCTTTTGCTGCCCCAAAAATACTTTGCGACAGTCTTTCGAGCTCTTCTGCCCGACGCTCCAACACATCGGCAGCGTGGTCTATGATCACCTCAAGAATGGCAAGTAAGGCCCCCGGTCCCGTCGGTTGGATGGAGCGTTTGGCAAAATCGTCCCTAACAACGTCGAAGATTTTTATGTTTTTGAAACGGACGGTGACGAGAACGTCCTTAGATAGAGCAAAGCCAAGCGGCGTTGTCGAAGGCATGAAGCCTTCTGGGTGGTAGATCATCGGCAGGCTTATGTGGAGCCAAGCCCCCTCGATGCGCAACCGGCTCGAGGTTTCGATCTCGGAAAGCGCCGCGAGGGTCGGCACTTTCAGCCCGAGCGAGTTCTCCAAAAAAGCGATCTCCGCATCTTCCGGGCGTACGGCGTCAATCCAGTTTACCGCCGGCGGAATTCCCTTGGCCTTCTGTAAAAAGGCGGCTTCTTCTTTAGTGGCGGCAGAATAAAAATTGAGCACGGAGGTTAGCTCATAAAGGATAAAAATTCTCTCCGGCGGCCGCCATCGCGCGCAGGCGTTCGCTCGGCTGATATAGAGGGCCGAGGTGCGCAAAGCGCTCGGCGGTCGTAATAAGCGGCTTTAGCCCAAGCCAATCGGCATAGGTCAGCGCGCCGCCAAGGTAGCGCGGCAGACCAAGGCCGAGGATCAAGCACATATCGATATCGGCGGGCGAAGCCGCGATCCTATCCTCGAGGCAGCGCGCCGCTTCGAGGATCAAAGGCAACATCATCCGCATGCGGACATCTTCTGGTTGAAAACTGCGGTCGCCGTTGGGCCGCACAGGCGCAAGCAGGCTCTCCACCTCGGGATCAATCTCCTTGCGCGGGCGGCCTTTTGCGTCGGTTTGATACCGATAAAAACCACTGCCCTTTTTCTGGCCAAGGCGCCCGCTCCTTAGGAGAACATCCAGTGCCGTCTCGAACGTAACCGCCATGCGCGGCGCAAAGCCTGACGAGACAATTTTGACGACGTGGTCCGAGATATCCAGGCCGATGACGTCGCAAAGATAGGCGGGCCCCATGGGCCAGCCAAAGGCTTCCATGGTGTTGTCGATTTCGGCGAAATCGGCGCCATCGTGAATGAGCCGCAGAAATGCGATGAGATAGGGCGTGAGAATACGATTGACGACAAAGCCAGGGCAGTCGCCGACAAGGATCGGCGTCTTCCCCATGGCGGCCGCATAGCCGATCACGGTGGCAATCGCCCTCTCGGAGGTTTTATTTCCTCGGACCACTTCGATGAGCGGCATTTTCGGCACCGGATTGAAGAAATGCATGCCAAGAAAATTTTCTGGCCGGCGCAAGCTCTCCGCGAGCGTGTTGATCCGCAAGGATGAGGTATTCGACGCAAGGACCGCGCTGGGGCCAATGGTATCCTCGATCTCGCCTAACACTTTTTGCTTAACGCTCGGATCCTCGATGACCGCCTCGATCACGACGCCGGCTTCATTGAAACCATCGTAGGTCAGGGTTGGCGTGATCGCGGAGAGGATTTTTCTTGCCTTATCCCGTGCAAGCTTGCCGCTCTCAACGGATCGATCGAGGGTCTTTTCGGCCTCCTTCATGCCAAGATCGAGCGCCGGGGAGGAGATGTCCTTCATGACAATGGGAATGCCGCGCGCCGCGCTTTGATAGGCAATGCCGCCGCCCATGATGCCAGCTCCCGCCACCGCGGCTTTCGTGACCGGAGGCGCGTCCTTGGCATAGCGGCGGATACTTTTTTTCACCGCCTGGTCGTTGACAAAAATGGCAACGAGCGAGCGCGCCGCTTGGGTCTTGGCGACTTGGCCAAAAGCCGCGGCTTCGAGTTGCAAGGCAGCCTCGCGATCAAGACCAGAGGCTCGTTTCAAAAGATCGACGACAGCTTGCGCCGCCGGATAATGCGGCAGCACTTTGTTGGCTTGCGCCTCTGCTTCGCCAAGAAGAGACGCGGCTTCCTTGGGGCTGACGCCCAAGCCCTGCCGCAGGCGCGCGCGCCGCGCTTGCCATCCGGCTTTATCCGCAATGGCCTTTTCAAGGAGCGAGAGGGCCGCCGGGCGCAAGGCTTCCGGCGCCACAGCGGCATCGACGGCACCCCTTTGGGCGGCACTCTCCGCGCTCTGCTGGCTGCCTGAGATGATCCATTCGGCGCCTGCCGCTAAACCAACGAGGCGCGGCAGACGGACCGTGCCACCGTACCCAGGAAAAATACCGAGAGTGATCTCGGGAAGACCAACCTTTGCCGCGTCCGAGATCACGCGATAGTCGGCGGCGAGCGCGACCTCGAAACCGCCGCCGAGGGCCAAGCCATTGATCGCGGCAACGCTTGGCACGGGCAGATCGCCGAGCGCTGTAATTATGGCGCTATTGCCAGCGACGAAGGCCGCTACCTCGGCCTCTGGCCTCTGAAAAATGCCGATGAATTCAAAAATATCCGCGCCAACGATAAAGGTTTCCTTGGCGCTCGTAATGATAACGCCACGGATCGAGGGCGCCGCCCTGATGGCGTCAACCGCTTGCCGCAATTCGCGGAACGCCAGCGCGTCGAGCTTATTGACGGACTCCTGGCCGCGTTCAAAACGCAACTCGGCAATATCGTTTTCTAAAGCCTCAACCTTGATCGTTTGACCATCGAAAAACATGGGCTCGCCCTACTCATTGCCTTTTGGTTGCCTCTTGCGTCTACTGCGCGCCAAAGCGTCCTCACGCATCATGCGTGTGAAACGCCGCCGCGAACAGCGAGTGTGTATAAGCCTCGCGCGGGTGCGCGACAATCTCCCGCGTCGGTCCTTCTTCGATGATGCGGCCCTCTTTCATCACCGCGACCCTGTCGGAGGCGGCTTCGATCACGGCGAGGTCGTGGCTGATCAACACATAGGCGAGCCCATGTGTTGCCTGCAAATTCTCAAGAAGCGCAAGGATGCTGGCTTGCACGGAGCGATCGAGCGCCGAGGTCGGCTCATCGAGAATGATGATCCGCGGTTTGAGGATGATCGCGCGGGCGATGGCGACGCGCTGCCGCTGCCCTCCCGAGAGCTCTTGAGGACGCCTATGCCGGAGCGCGGGATCAAGGCGCATTTCCTCAAGCGCCATGGCGGCTCGCTGGTCAAGCTCGCGCCCTGACGTCGATGGTTCGTGCACCCGCAATCCTTCGGTCACAATGTCGCCTATTCGCAACCTTGGAGATAACGAGCCAAAGGGATCTTGAAAGACGATTTGCATAAAGCGGCGCAGCGGCCGCATCTCAGCCTTCGAGAGCGAGGTGATGTCGCGCCCGGCAAAGCTGATGCGGCCGCTCGCCGGCACGAGTTTGAGAAGGGCGCGCGCCAGGGTCGATTTGCCCGATCCCGATTCGCCGATGATCCCGAGCGTCTCCCCTTCTTCGAGATGGAGGCTGACATTATCGACCGCGATGAAATCACGTGGGCGCCATGGTGAACCACCCGGGAGCCGGAATTGTACACGGATGTTTTCCGCGCGGAGCAATTCCTCTTTTTCTTTGGCCGGGCGCGTTACTGCTCGTGGCATGTCGGCGAGCAACATCCGGGTATAGGTATCACGGGGATTGGCAAAAATGCTTTCGACCGCGCCACTTTCAATAATTCTGCCATGCTGCATGACATGGATCGTGTCGGCGATGCCACGGACAAGACGCAGGTCGTGGCTGATGAAAATCATGGCCATGCCGAGATCGCGTTTGAGCGTTTCCAGAAGTTCCAGAATTTTTGCCGCGACGGTGACGTCAAGCGCGGTCGTCGGCTCATCGGCGATCAAAACCTTGGGCTCACAGGCGATCGCCATGGCGATGGCAACGCGCTGGCGCTGGCCACCCGAGAGCTGGTGCGGATAGGCGTAAACCCGCCGCTCGGGCTCAGTTATGCCAACGAGCGCAAGAAGCTCTTTTACCCGCGCTCGCGCGGCGCGGCGGGATAAACCCGCCTTGAGGCGAAGGACCGCGCCGATCTGATAGCCAACCGCGTAGAGAGGGTCGAGCGCCGACATCGGCTCTTGAAAAACCATCGCGATGTGCTGGCCGCGCAGCGCGTTGAGCTCTTCCTCTTCGAGCGTCAGAAGCTCGTGCTCCTGGAATTTGACTTCCCCTTTTATCACGGCACGCGGCGATAAGAGCCGCAAGGCGGCGAGGACGGTTTGGCTTTTGCCAGACCCCGATTCTCCTACAATCGCCGCGGTTTCGCCGCGGCGCATTTTTAGAGAGACCCCACGTAAAACCTCGTTCGCGCCATAGCTCACATTCAGGTCGCGGACTTCGAAAATGGGATCCCCGCCGTCCATTACAATCTGCCAGTCTCGGGCTTCCGCCAGCCGGAGCTCAGGCCCTGCAAGGCCGCGAGCGTCGCGGCCAAAAAGAGCGCCGGAAAAATCAGAAGATGGAGCGAGCCTTGGATATTGCGCGCGCCATCGGCAATCAGCACGCCCCAACTCGTCAGCGGTTCTTGCACCCCAAGCCCAAGAAACGATACAAAGCTTTCGAGCAGGATCACGCGAGGAACGAGGATCGTTAGAAACGCCGCGATCGGACCTGTCGCATTGGGGATGACATGGCGCAGAAGGATCGCTGGCGTCGCCACGCCGAGCGCTTCGGCGGCAGCGACGAAATCGCGCTGTTTTATGGAGAGCGTTTGAGCGCGTACGATGCGTGCCATGTCGAGCCATTCGACGGCGCCGATCGCGACAAAAATCAAGACGAAATGCCGTCCGAAAACCATCACCAAGACGATGACGAGAAAAATAAAGGGCAGCGCATAGATGATTTCGACGACACGCATCATCAAAGTATCGGTACGGCCCCCGGCATAGCCCGCGATGGCGCCATAGGCGACGCCGATGGTTAAAGCCACACCAGAGGCGAGCAGGCCGACGGCCAGCGATATCCGGCCGGCGACGAGCACCCTTGTGAAAAGATCGCGGCCATTGGCATCCGTTCCGAATAAAAAAAACATCCGCCTTATGGGAACCTCGATTTCGAGGCGGCGGCCGCCGTCTTCTTCGCTTTTAATGCGAGGCATTCCGAAGAGATCGGATCGCGGGAAATTTCGCATCGCTCGAAGGTCGATCGGCTTTTCCGCTTGAAGCGTCATCGGCACGAGATCATCGCTTTGCGGCGCCATAGCGATGCGCGCACGCATGCGGCGCGCGATGGAGGCGACGGTCTCGTTTATTTCCACCGCGTTGGGATGCGCAAGGAGAGAAGGCCGGGCGAGCACATAATCGCGGTAGACGGCATCGTAAGGATGGCCGGAGAAGAACGGCCCGATGATGCAAATGAGTGTGATGGACAGGAGTATCGCGAGGCTAATCATTACTGGCCAATTTCTCTTCGACAAAAATTTCTCCCGCATCAACGGTTCGCCCTATCCCTAATCCTTGGATCGAGGTATGCAAGAATGAGATCGGCCATTAGATTGAACAGAAGAACCCCTGCCGCGACGATGATAACGGTACCCATTACCAGCGTGTAATCGCGCCCGAGCGCTGCATCGACAAAATATCTGCCGAGTCCAGGAATACCGAAGACGGTCTCGACCACGACCGAACCCGTGAGGATGTTGGCGGCGGCGAGACCAAGATAGGCGACAACGGGTAGGAACGCGCCACGTAAGGCATGGATGATAATATGGCCGCGCGGCATTCCGAAAGCGCGCAATGTCCTGATGTGCGGCATCGCCAAAACATCAATGAGCGACGCTTCCATCAAGCGCGCGATGATGGCGATTTGCGGCAGGGCCAAGGTGATCACCGGCAAAATTTGATTTGACAAAGCGCCACCATTCCAGCCGCCAACAGGCAGCATATGGAGGGCTAAGCCGAAAAGAAGCTGCAAGAGCGGCGCAACTACGAACGCCGGCAGAACTATGCCGAGCATGGCGACGCCGTCTGTGAGCCAAGCAGCTGCGCGGTTGCCGCTCGTCGCGACCGTAACCCCAAGCGCCGTGCCGGTAATGAGTGCGAGAAGCATGGCTTTTGCACCAAGCAGCACCGAGATCGGCAGCGCCTTGGCAAAGAGCTCGATTACCGAGAAATCGCGCCAATGGAGGCTGGGTCCAAAATCGCCCATCGCAAGGCTCTTTATGTAGAGCCAGAATTGCTCGATGAGCGGCCGGTCGAGCTTATAGATGCGGCGCAGGTTTTTGGCGATCTCTGGATCAAGCGTGCGCTCGGAATCGAAAGGCCCGCCCGGCGCCAGACGCATGAGGAAAAACGCCAGGGCGATGATGATGAGAAGCGTTGGGACTGCAACGATGACGCGGGCGAGAAAGTAGCGCGCCATCTCATCGCCCACGCGGCTTATGGGCCAATGGAAATGTAGCGGCCCGGATGGTTATCGAGGACATTTTCTTCCCAGCCTCGCAACATCGGCGATACGAGATTGCGCGCGCGATAGGTCAGGAGAACGAGATCCGGCTGCTCATTCAAAAGCAGCGTCTCTGCCTGGTGCAATATGTCGCTTCGCCGCTCCTCAGCCGCCTCGCTTTGTGCTTGCCGCATGAGAGAATCGAATGTTGGGTTGTTGAAGCTTGCGGCATTTAAAGCTTGATTATCGCTCTGCCCAAGAAAAAGAAAGTTTTGGGCATCGGGGTAATCCGCGAACCAGCCGGATCGAACGACGTCGAAGGGAGGCTTTTCGCGCAAAAATGCATAGTGAGTCGTCGCATCGGTTGCAAAGAGCCGCGTCTCAACCCCAAGCGCCTTCCACATATCCGCGATGGCGACAGCCGTTGCCCGGTGGTTCTCGGAATTGTTGAAACGGATTTCGACTTCGAGGGTTTTTCCAGAAGAGCCAAAGCCAGCCTGGGCGAGGAGTCTTTTTGCTTCGTCCTCCCGCTCAAAGAGATCTAAATCCTTCCAAGCGACCGTCGCGGGGGCGCCATAGCTCGTGATACCCGGAGGGACGAAACTATAGCCCGGCTCCATCGTGCCGCCCCAGATGCGCTCGGCGAGAAATTCGCGATCGATTACCATGGAGAGCGCCTGCCGTACGCGCACATCATCAAAGGGCTGGCGGCGCGTATCGAAGGCGTAGAAATAACTGCCAAGATTTGCCGTCACCTTAAAGGCATCCGCAAGATGGGCGCGGACAAAGCCGATCTGCTCAACCGGGACATCGTTATAGGATTGGATTTCGCCCGCCATGAAGCGGCGCAGAGCGGCCGCCCGGTCTTCTAGTGAATAGAATATTTCTTCATCGAGCGCGACCTCCCCGGCATCGTAGTAATAGGGGTTCTTGACGAGGACGATGCGCTCGTTGGGCGTAAATTCCTTCAACATGAAAGGGCCGTTCGTCACCACATGGGCGGGGCGCACAAAATCTCCGCCGTAGGCCTCGATCGATTTTTGCTGCAGCGGCTTTGCCGTCATATGAGCGAGCTGCGCGATAAAGTAGGGAGCGGGATGCTCGAGCTTTATTTCCACGGTCGATGCATCCAAGGCGTGAACACCAAGCGCATCGAGAGGCAATTCTCCCTTGTTGACCCTCTCGGCACTTTTCAATGTGTAGAGAACATTCGCGTAAGGCGCGCCGGTCGAGGGCGACATCAAGCGGCGAAACGCATAGACGAAATCTTGCGCGGTGACGGCATCGCCATTCGACCATTTGGCGTCCGGCCGCAGGTGGAAAATATAAACCTCGCCCGTTGCATCGACCGTCCAGCTTCGCGCGGCGCCGGGTATGATATCGCCCCCCGCATTATGTGCGACAAGTCCCTCAAAAAGCTCATCGAGAATGTTGCTTTCGATAAGCGTTTGCGCTTTGTGCGGATCAAGCGATCCTGGATCGCCGAGCTCGCCGCGATGCCAAACCATCGGATGAAGCGCCCTATCCGCAGGGGATTTTTCTAACGCGAGGAAGGCAGCGGCTGCCGAGAAGATCGCCACGGCGAAAATCGCCAACCGAATGGCGTTGCTCCTCAGCAAAGCTTCACCTTATGTCGCGCGACCGGAATTTGCACGCGCACTCTTTCGACGAGACCACGGTCAATTCGCGCCGAGACGATACCGATGCCATCGGAGGCTTTGGCGATGACATGCCCCCAGGGATCCACAATGAGGCTATGGCCATAGGTCTGGCGCTTTTCTCCGCCGGCTTCGTGAAAGCCGGTTTGCGCCGCCGCGCAGAAGTAAGTTTCTGTCTCGATGGCGCGGGCGCGGCACAAAACCTCCCAATGATCCTTGCCGGTCTGCAAGGTAAAAGCGGAAGGCAATGCGATCAAGTCCACACCTTTCGCTGCTAATGCTTGGAAGAGATCCGGAAATCGCAAGTCGTAGCAAATCGCGCAACCGATTGTGAGGCCCTCGCAATCATAGGTGACGGCCGTGTCGCCCGGTGCGAAGGCCGCGCTCTCATGATACTTCGCGCCATCCGGGGCCGTGATATCGAACATGTGGATTTTGCGGTAGCGCGCGATATCGGTGCCGCTGCGATCGAAGGCGACGGTGGTGTTGTGGATTCGCTCGCCGCTCGCCGGTCTCTCCAAAATAGAGCCGGCATGGATGTAGACGGAGTGCCGTGCCGCCAAGGCCTGCATCGCATCGTACGCCGGACCGCCAGGTAGCGGCTCGGCCGCCGCCATTTTCGCCTTGCGGTCGCCGCCGAGGAAATCGAAACACTCCGGCAGAGAAATCCAATCGGGATTCTCCTCGGCGACGGCGCGTTCGATAAGCCTCCTGGCCATGCTGATATTGGCGGGCTTGTCACTGACCGAGTTCATTTGAATGAGCGAGATCTTCATTGCCTTTCCGCCGCGCCGATGGCTGCGATTACCACGTCCAGGGGCGCTCTACAGCTATCATTTTCCGGTCGGCCGGGTCACGCGACGCAGGGTGAGATTGATACGCCCACTCTCCGGCAAAAGATCCGAGGTGCCCCTGTAGATCTTATCAACGCCGTGGAACACAAGCCGGGCGGCACCGCCGAGGACCAAAACGTCGCCCGAGTAGAGATCGATGTTTTTCACTGGGTCGCTACGCCGCAGCCCGCCGTAGCGGAAACGGCAGCTGTCGCCAAGCGAAATCGACACCACCGGCGCCGCCATGTCTTCTTCGTCGCGATCCTGATGCAGCCCCATGCGGGCGCGTGAGTCGTAGAAATTCACGAGGCACGCCTCAGGCGGATGCGCATAGGCGCTGCACGAGCGCCAGATCTCAAGGGCGAGGCGCGGAATCGGTGCCCACGCTTGCCCCGTTGCGGGGTGCGTTGGCTGGTAGCGATAGCCGCCCTCGCGGTCCGAGACCCAGCCAAGGCTGCCGCAATTCGTCATTCTCACCGAGAAAGGCCGGCCCGTACGCGGCATGCGTGGAATGAACCACGGTGCTGCCCGGGCGGCATCGAGAATTTCGCTTACAAGGCTCGGCTGTGCCTGCCTGTCGAGCTCGTTGCGAAAGAGGCCGAGCCCGGGAGCGAGCCAGATGGGCGGTCGCGAAGCCGCATGTAGAAAGCGGCCGCTTGTCTCCTGCATGGGCGTCTCAGCGGGCCATTTTGTCCGGTCGCGTCCCTTGATCGGACAAGAATGTTTCACGTGAAACCTTTTTGTCCGATTGCCAAGCCAAATAAGACACTCGCGGCGTGCGTCCTTAATTCTCCGCGACCCGGCTTTTTGGAAAGGGCATGACCGCTGGCCCGGGCGCCACCGCCACTGATGAGGGTCTGAGGATTTCCTTGCTGTCGACGGTCGAATCCGCCTTCAGGCGGTAGATATGCGGCACCCCCGTCTCAAGTTCCATCCCGGGGATGGTTTCCGGCGTCAGCTGGTCGAGGACCATGATGAGCGCCCGTAGAGAATTGCCGTGTCCCGCGACAATGACGCGATGGCTATTGAGGACGCGCGGCAAGATTTTCTGGCAATAGTAGGGGAGAACGCGCGCCACGGTATCCTTGAGGCTTTCGCCGCCGGGCGGACGGACATCATAAGAGCGGCGCCAAAGATCGACCTGCTCATCGCCGAACTTGCGGATGGCATCATCCTTGTTGACGCCGCAGAGGACACCATAATGGCGCTCATTGAGGGCAGGATCGCGGATGACCTCCATCCCGGGCGTGCCGGTCTCGTTGAGGACTAAGGAGAGGGTGTGCTGCGCCCTAATCAAATTTGAGGTAAAAGCAACATCAAAAGAAAAACCGCGGGATTTGAGGCAGCGGCCCGCGGCGCGCGCCTCCTCGACGCCCTGCGGCGTCAAATCGGGATCCTTCCAGCCGGTAAAAATGTTTTTGAGGTTCCAGTCGCTCTGCCCGTGGCGCAGAAGCACGAGAATCCGATTCATAAACTCTTCCTTATGGTGAGTGGAATGCTTATCTGAGTAAGACCTTAACATGGCATTATGAGCGTAAGGTGAACCAATATGCGGCAGCGTGATCGCGGATGAGCGGTATAAAATGCCCAATCTTAAGTAATGCAGTTAAAGCATGAACCGCTTCATCGGGTTTCGCAAGTTTTATATTTTTTTGTAAAAGTATCCGGAGCGTGTTGATTGATGTCCCGCCATGACTCGATCGTCATTACTGCCTCAGCGCGCACTCCAATTGGCGGTTTTCAAGGGGATTTTAAGGACATTCCCGCCGCTCGCCTTGGCGCCGCGGCGGCGCAAGCGGTCCTTTCGCGGTCGGGCCTCAAGCCTGAGGCCGTCGACGAGGTGATCTTTGGCTGCGTCCTGCCCGCCGGTCAAGGCCAGGCTCCCGCGAGACAAGCGGCCCTCGCCGCCGGCCTCCCGGATTCTGTTCCCTGCACGACGGTCAATAAAATGTGCGGCTCGGGCATGAAGGCGGTCATGCTCGCGCATGACACGCTCCGTGCGGAAAATGCCCGGGTGGTGCTGGCGGGCGGGATGGAAAGCATGACAAACGCGCCCTATTTGCTCGATCGCGCGCGCTCCGGCTACCGGATGGGGCATGGCACCATTTATGATCACATGTTCCGCGACGGGCTTGAAGATGCTTACGGCGATCATCTGCCGATGGGGGCATTCGCCGAGGATTGCGCGGAAAGTTTTCAATTCACTCGCGCCGCCCAGGACGAATATGCCATTGCCTCCTTGAAGCGGGCGCGGAAGGCCGCCTCTGACGGCAGTTTTGAACAGGAGATCACGCCCATCTCCGTGACATCAGGCAAGGGCGAGGTGAGACTCGTCGCGCAAGACGAGCAGCCGCTTAAAGCAAAGCCTGACAAGATCCCGTTCCTGAAGCCGGTTTTCAAGGAAAACGGCACGGTAACGGCCGCCAATTCGAGTTCCATCTCGGACGGCGCCGCCGCCTTGCTTTTGATGCGGCGTTCGGAGGCCGAGCGCCAAGGCCTCGAGCCCATGGCCGAAATTTGCGCCCATGCCACGCATGCGCAGGCCCCGAGTCAATTTCCGGTCGCGCCCATCGGGGCCCTGCGGCGGCTGATGGATAAAACAGGTTGGTCCTTCGAGGATGTCGATCTCTTCGAGATCAACGAGGCTTTTGCCGTTGTCGCCATGGCGGCGATGCGCGAGCTTGGTTTGCCCCATGATAAAGTCAACATCCATGGCGGCGCTTGCGCCCTCGGACACCCCATTGGCGCATCGGGCGCAAGGATCATCGTTACTTTGCTCGCCGCCATGCAAAAATATGGGCTCAAGCGCGGAGCGGCGGCGCTGTGTATTGGCGGAGGCGAGGCAACCGCGATCGCCCTTCAAAGGGCGTGACCCCCTCCTTGAACCCCATTCGCCGAAGAAGGCCGTCGCCGCGAACGAAGTGGTGATGAAGTGGTAATAGAAAGCGGCGCCACCGGGGTGCTCTTCAGCGACGTTTCCGATTCACCCCTTAAGTGAGTTACGCTACGCAGACGCCTTCAACCGGAACCTTCTGGAACAAGTGGGGGGACGCGCCGGCCGAGGACGGGTAGTGTGATAGTGACGCCCGGAACTCAGGGTGCGTGAACGCGGCCCGGAAGGCGGCGGTCGATTCCCAAACGGCATAGTTGAGGTAAGTTGGGCTCTCGCCGAGCGCGCGATGAAGCTGGGTCGAGATGAAGCCCGGCCGCCGTTTCATGAACTCCGCATCCGGTTTCCAGGCTTGCAAGAACGCCTGCTCGTCAACCTTATCGAGGGTGAAGACGTTCACCAGCACAACGGGGGCAGCGTCAACCGCGAGCTGACGCTCTATCGGAAAGGCAGGATCCAGTGGGCGCAGGAATGACATGACTCGCTCCATTCAGTAGGTTGTATGATGCCGATACGACATGATACTTAGATACCATTATGACACTATGCTGTCAATATGGTATTATGGTGATAAATGGTTACACCAAAGCGAACGCCCGCGGGCGATAGCTTGACCGGTCTCATCCTTGACCTGTTCAGGCTCAATAACCAACTTTTGGCTGCGGGAGATCGGCTGGTGGCGCGACTTGGATTGACGAGCGCGCGCTGGCAGATTCTCGGCGCCGTTGTCGACTCGAATTACCCGCAGCCGGTCGCTTGGCTTGCTCGAAATCTTGGAGCCAATCGCCAAAACGTGCAGCGGATCGTCAACGATCTGGAAAAAGAAGGACTGGTCGCGTTCGAGACCAACCCGCATCACCGGCGAGCGCAACTTGTCATTCTGACCGAAAAGGGAAGGCGGACATTCGACGCCGCCATGGGCTTGCAAGCTCCCTGGGTCAACAGGCTTTCGGAGGGTCTCATGGTCAAGGATATTGAAACAGCTCACCGAGCGATCTTGGCATTGCGCCAAAAACTGAACGGGAGCGATAGCGCCGAAACCAGTCGCGGCTAGGCAGCTGGCGGCTTTCCAAACCGGGTAAAGTCAAAGTACACCTCTTTTCCAACAGCTTCCGGACAGCAAAATTCTCGAGTTTTCCAAGAGGTTCATATGAACGAAGAGAATAGTTCAACCCCAAAAGTCTCGCCGCATTGGACGGCCGCAAGCCAGGGGCCGCAGCCCGTCCGGCATGATCTTTATCACGAACCCGCCTTGCATCGCTTTCTTGGCGGCTCGCCTGGCAGCGTCTTTCTTCGCCTGGTTTTCGTGTCCTTGATCGTTGGCGCGTTTTTGATGTGGCTCGATATCAGCCCTGCCGATATTTTCCGGGGGATCAACGACCTCATCAATCGCATCTGGGGCCTTGGTTTCGAAGCCGTGCGCGTCATTGGCGACTACATCCTCGCCGGCGCCGCCATCGTCGTTCCGGTTTGGCTCGTGCTGCGCCTGATGAACATGCGCAATGTCCGCTGATCGAGGCCGCGGTGGAGACAAAGCAAATCAAAAGCGGCAACCCGCCGAGAGTCACTCACGCCCGCGTGGCGCGTTTGGCCCTGCCGATGACGCTCGCCCATTTGTCGACGCCTCTCCTCGGCATCGCCGATGCCGCCGTCATTGGCCGGCTCGGCCATGCCGATCTCCTCGGCGCCATTTCCGCGAGCGCGGTGATTTTTGACTTTATCTTCTGGAGCTTTGGCTTCTTGCGCATGGGAACCGCCGGGCTCACGGCGCAGGCACTTGGCGCCGGCGATCCTGTCGAGCAGCGGGCAACGCTCCAGCGGGCCCTCATAGCCGCTATTATGCTCGGCCTTGCCATCATCGCGCTGCAAGCGCCGATCGCCTGGATTAGCCTTGGCGCGCTTGGCGCGAGCCCCGAGGTCACGGAAGCAACCCGCCTTTATTTTGATATCCGGATCTGGTCGGCGCCTTTTGCTCTCGCCAATTACGCGCTCATGGGCGCCATTATCGGGCGCGGCCGCACGGGCCTCGCACTCACCCTGCAAGTCGCCATCAACCTCGGCAACATCGCGCTTAATATCCTCCTCGTCTATGGGCTGATGTTGGGCATCCGCGGTTCGGCGATCGGCACCCTCCTTGCCGAGATTTCCGGCGCGATTATTGGGCTCATATTCGTTTGGCGGATGACGGGCCATCTTTTCGCGGGCGCCCCCAAAGCTGTCTCGGACACGGCTAGGCTGATGCGGATGTTCGTCATCAACAGAGACATTTTCGTCCGCAATACCGCGCTGCTTTTTGCCTTTGCGTTTTTCACCTCCCAGGGGGCAAGAAATGGTGACATCATTCTCGCCGCCAACGCCATTTTGCTGAACCTTGTTTTTATCGGAGCTTTTTTCCTCGATGGTTTTGCGACCGCGGCGGAGCAGCTCTGCGGGCAATCGCTCGGTGCGCGCGATTTAAAAAGCTTCCGCGAAGCTGTGCGGCTCACGGGGCTGTGGTCGGTCCTTTTCGCCGCGAGCCTATCGGCTCTAGCGCTTCTTCTTGGCGGAGTTTTCATCGCGCTGCTTTCGACCGATCCACAAGTGCGGATCGCCGCTGGCCACTATCTTATCTTCGCCGCGTCTTTGCCGCTCATAGGCACGCCCGCCTATTTGTTCGATGGGGTGTTCGTCGGCGCGACATGGACGCGCGACATGCGGAATATGATGGTGCTCTCGCTGGCCGTTTATATCGCGAGTTTCATTGCCCTGCGCCCGCTCGGCAATAGCGGCCTCTGGCTCTCCCTCCATATTTTTCTTCTCTCACGCGGGCTCACATTGGCGTGGCGCTACAAGATACTTTCGGCCGAAAGTTTTCCGCTTGCCCAATCCGCCGCTGTGACACCAACGGCATCAGCCAGCCGCGGATAGGGTTTTTCACACAGCCTTTGCGAAAGGCCTTGCTTGATCGTGCTGGCGATGAACGGGCCTTTAAACACGAGCGCCGAATAAAGCTGCACGAGGCTTGCTCCCGCCTCAATTTTGGCGAGCGCCCGCTCAGTGCTATCGATCCCGCCGGCGCCAATCAAGGGAAACTGCCGCTCGACTCTGAGGTAGGCCTGAGCCAGAATCTTTGTCGAGAGCGCAAAGAGTGGCCGGCCCGATAAGCCGCCTTGTTCGCCGGCTGCGCGATCTTGGAGCGTATTCGGGCGCAAGACCGTTGTGTTCGAAACGATCATTCCATCAATTCTTCGCGCGCGGGCGCACGCGACAATGGCATCGAGCTCGGTGAGGGTGAGGTCTGGGGCGACTTTGATGAGCACCGGGCGCCGGCCGAAGCGTTCGGCGAGCCGGTCGCGCGCCGCCAGCACGCGGGCGAGGAGATCATCGAGCGCCGCACCTTTCTGCAAATCGCGCAGTCCCGGCGTGTTCGGCGACGAGATATTGATCGCGAAATAGTCAGCGACATCGGCGAAGGCAGAGATGCCCTTCACATAGTCTTCGGCGCGATCGGCGGAGTCTTTGTTGGCCCCGAGATTGATGCCGAGAATGCCTGCTTTTGGCTGCGTGGTAAGCCGTGCATGCACAGCCGCATGGCCTTGGCTCGGAAAGCCGAGGCGATTAATGACCGCTTCATCATGCGTGAGGCGAAAGAGGCGCGGGCGTGGATTGCCTGTCTGCGCGTGAGGCGTGATTGTGCCTATTTCCGCATAGCCAAAACCGAGGCGCGGGATAGCCGCCGCCGCTTCGCCATTCTTGTCGAAACCGGCCGCGAGCCCTATCGGGTTTTGAAAAGAAAGGCCGAGGGCTTCAACCTGGAGGCGCTCGTCATCCTTCGGCGGCTTGGGCAAGGGAATTTTTGCGAGGGCGGCGATGGCCAGAGCATGGGCCGCCTCTGGTTCGAGTTTGAAAAGAAGTTTTCGGAGCAGTGGTTCAAACAAAGAAGGACGCATTAAGTGGATTCGGGCTGAGCGGTCACGGTGCTACCATACCAAGAGCGTTTGCAATATCATGGCTGCCATTGGCGAGCTGATTGAGGCTTCGAACAAACACCACTGCGTCGAGCGGCAGCGGCGCATAGAGGTGAGGAAAGAGCGCGCCGCCCCGCGAGGGCTCTAAGCGCAGCGCATCGAGCCTCTCCGCCGCGACCGCGATGAGCAGCAAATCCTGCTCGCCGCGAAAATATTTTTCGGCCGTCGCTGCGAGCTGACCGGCAAACGAAAAATGAATGTAGCCATCGGCAAGATCGGCGGCCGAACCATCAAACCGGCCCTGCCCCACAGCCTCGTGCCACTCTGAGGCTCGAAGAATTTTATAAATGACATCCATATCCGACACCTAGTTTAAGCGCCCCACTAGCGTGGCCCTCGACCGCGCTCTGCGCCGAGGAGGTGTCGCATCGGAAGTCCCGGTTGCCGCGATCATTGTTGCATCAGGCGGTCGCGCTCTCGACGCCAGCACCGTTGCTTGCGAAGAGCATCCCTGAGATTGGTTTGTTGAACGTAGCTTCTTGTGGCAGGGCGCCTCGTTGGGACGTTTTTCGCGACGCGCCCGCGCGAACCAATGAAAACGATGGCGACCGAGGTCGCCATCGTTACTGCCGTACTCAACCGACTGCGGGGGTCCGAAGGCCGAGCCATGCCCGATTGATGAAAGGCCAAGGGTCAGTTGGTTATTACGACCGAGGGCGAATCTTGGGTATACGCGCCTGCAATCAACGTATCTGGGTGCCACTGGGAGCCATCCCAATAGGAGTACCAAAGTTGTGGGCTTTCACCAAGACCTTGGTGGTAGACTAAAATGCTGCCATCTGACTGTGCGACTGCCGAGGGCGAAGCGGACATACCAACGTTCGGAACCCGCTGATCTGGGTGCCACTGGTAGCCATCGTAAAACGCGTACCAAAGTGTCCCGTCGTTAGCGTAACCTTGGTGGAAGACGGAAAAGCCGCCATTCGGCAGTGCTACTGCCGAGGGCGAAGCGGACATACGAACGGTCGGAACTTGCACATCTCCCCTCCAGTTTTGGCCATCGTAAAACGCGTACCAAAGTGTCCCGTCCTCAGCGTAACCTTGGTGGAAGACTATGAAGCCGCCATTCGGCAGTGCGACTGCCGAGGGCGAACCGGACATACGAACGCCCGGAACTTGCACATCTCCTCTCCAGTTTTGGCCATCGTAAAACGCGTACCAAAGTTGTCCATTGTCGCCGTAACCTTGGTGGAAGACTATGAAGCCGCCATTCGGCAGTGCGACTGCCGAGGGCGAAGCGGACATACCAACGTTTGGCACTTGCACGGCAAACTGCCAGGTTGGACCTTTGAACCAGTCTAAGAAAAGTCCTCCGGAGTCAAAGTTACTTTGGGAGAAGACGGCAATGAGGCCATTAGATGCGACTGCTGAGGGCGATCTAGACCTAAAAACGGGCGTAAGCGCATCGGGGCCCCCGTTTTCCGTTACCGCAAGTCGATCGCTACCACCGTAAGCTTGGTGGAAGACGAAAAGGTCAGTAGCAGCGGCGGGCTTAGCGCTCGCGGCAAGGCTCGCAGCAAGAGCAGTGGCGATAAGCCAGTCAAAAGCAATTGTGCGTGATTTAATCATGAAATTGCTCCTAGTAATCATGAAAGTGCTCCTAGTAAAGTAGAGTTAAAATATTTCTCTACTTTTATAGGTTACCGCACCATTACATGATGCCGGTGTGCGATTCACACATATCATTCTAGCTGAGGCCGGCCCGCCGTTCGCTGCCCACAGAATCGGCATGCCGGCGTTCAAGTTCGCCGCCGAGAGCATCGGCGATGAGCTGACGGGTCTCGTCAAGTCCGTAAAGCGCGACGAAAGATCCAAAACGCGGGCCGCGGGCCTCGCCGAGCAGCACTTCGTAGAGCATGGCGAACCAATCGTTGGAAACGCCGGGCCGCTCGGGCGTCGCCCCCTTGGCTTTGAGATCCTGATAGCGCGGAATTTTTCGCGCGACATCGTAAAGCGCTGTCTGCACCGCCTCAGCGCTAGTGTCAGAGGGCAAAGCCTCTAGCGTGGCGGAGAGTTTCTCGAGCGCGTCGCGCTCGATTGCATCTGGCGCACGGAATTTTTTCGCCGGCCGCACGAAGTCGCGGAAGTAGCGGACCGCATAGGTGATCAAGCGATCAAGGCGCGGATGCGTCTCTGGCGAGACATCGGGGGCGTAGCGGCGCAGAAATCCCCACAAGACTTGCGGGTCTTCGCTATTCGCCACGGCCGCAAGATTGAGCAGCATGCCGAAGGTGATGGCCGTTTGGCTCGAACCGTGGCGCAGCAGCTCCGGAGGTGGTGGTGCGCCAAAGTGAATATGCCAGACCGGATTGCCGAGGCGCTCCCTCTCCCCTTGCCGCGGATGGGCCTCTAGAAAACTCAAATAATCATCGACCGTGCGGGGAATGACATCGAAGAAAAGCCGCTTGGCGGCGGTCGGCTTCTGATACATGAAGAGCGAAAGACTCTCGGGGCTCGCATAGGTCAACCATTCCTCGATGGTTAGACCATTGCCCCTCGACTTCGAGATTTTCTGGCCCTTCTCATCGAGGAAGAGCTCGTAGTTAAAACCCTCGGGAGGCGTGCCGCCGAGGGCTCGCACGATCGCGCCGGAAAGCTTGACCGACTCAATGAGATCCTTACCGGCCATTTCATAATCGACCTTGAGCGCATACCAGCGCATCGCCCAATCTGGCTTCCATTGCAGCTTACAGGCGCCACCCGTGATCTTTGTCTCGAACCTCTCCCCGGTCGCAGGATCGCGCCAAAAAAGCATGCCAGCGGCGGCATCGACGGCGTCGATCGGCACCTGCATGACGATGCCCGTGAGCGGGTGGATCGGCAGGAATGGCGAGTAGGTCGCGGCCCGCTCTTCGCGAAAGCTCGGCAACATAATTGCCATCACTTCATCGTAGCGGGCGGCGATATGAAGGAGCGCCGCGTCAAAGCGCCCGGACTGATAGTATTCGGTCGCTGAGGCGAATTCGTAATCGAAGCCGAACTCATCGAGGAAAGCCCGCAGCCGGGCATTGTTATGCGCGCCGAAACTCGCGTGGGTGCCGAAAGGGTCCGGGACTTGAGTCAGCGGTTTGCCTAGATACTTGGCGATAAGTTCCTTGTTTGGAATGTTGTCCGGCACTTTGCGCAAACCATCCATATCATCCGAGAAAGCGAGCAAGCGCGTCTTGATCTTGTCGTCGGTGAGCGCGCAAAAGGCATGGCGGACCATGCTGGTGCGGGCGACTTCGCCGAAAGTGCCGATATGGGGCAAACCCGAAGGCCCATAGCCGGTCTCGAACACAACCTCGGCCTGCCCGGTTGCCGCGACGCGCGCCTTGAGCTTGCGCGCCTCCTCGAATGGCCAGGCGTGAGCTTCGGCCAGTGCTTGCTTCTCAGACATGACGGGACCCTTTGGCAACGCGTCTCGGGGCGAAGGCAATGGAACGATAGGAAGGGCCGCTTCTGGCGTCAATTGGCGCGGCATGCGTTTCGCGAAAGCGGCGGCTGCCCTTCTTCAAGAGCTACCAGCCTGATGTGCTCAAGCTGGCTTAACATTCACTCTAGTTAAGTAAAAAACTTCTTCACATTTCTGGAACTGAGGCCGCTCTTGAACGTTGCCCGCACATGACAGTTATAGATTTTCACCAAGAAGAAAATTGCCTTTTTGAGACTAACGAATCCGTTGCGTTTGGAACGCTTTCTTCGCATTTCCTCAATCCTGCAGTTCACTTCTCCGTGACAGCGGTGCTCAATGCGCTGCGCCTGCCTGCCGTGTCGGTGGATGAGCGCGGCACTGTTATTGAATTCAACGCCGCGGCGGCCGACGTGTTTGATGAAGATTTGGACATCAAGCAGGGGCGCCTTTTCATCCGCGACGCGGGTGCCAGAGATCATCTCCAACAGAGCCTCGATCGTTTGAAGGAAGCAGGCACTCATGGCGCGGGAATCGAGCCCATCATCGTGCCGCGCTCGGATAAATATCCGGTCATCCTCCACATTTGGCCGTTTGCAGACGCGGCACCCGAAGCCAGCGCCCTCATCACCTTGAACGCGCTCGGGCGGCGGCCGGGCCCACCGGCGGCGATCCTGGCGAAGACCTTCCGCCTGACGCCATCGGAGGCACGACTCGCCTGCATCATCGCCCGCGGAGCACCGCCGGACGCGGCCGCCCGCGAGCTCAAAATCTCGCGTCAGACCGCCCGTAATCAGCTGAAATCCGTGTTCGCCAAGACCGACACCCACCGGCAAAGCGAACTCGTCGCCCTGCTCAGGCAGGTCGCCTGAGCTTACGAACCAGAGGGCATCAGCCCGTGGCCGGCGCGATGGTGCCGGAGCGCTGCTCGGCGGGCTTAGCGGCACGTGCGAGGTTATAGGCCGAGTTGATCAAGGCGATATGGGAGAAAGCTTGCGGAAAATTGCCAACAAGCCGCTTGGCTCTGGTATCATACTCTTCCGAGAGAAGGCCGACATCGTTGCGGACCGCCAGCAGACGGTTGAACAAGCGGCAGGCATCGTCGAGCCGGCCTAAAAGCACATAGTTATCGACCAGCCAAAAACTACAGGCAAGGAAGGCGCCCTCCCCAGCGGGCAGGCCATCCCCTGCCGTTTCCGTTGCGTAGCGGCGCACAAAGCCATCCACCATAAGGTGCCGCTCGATGGCTTCCACGGTGCCGAGCACGCGTTTATCATCAGGCGGCAAGAAGCCGACAAGGGCAATCATCAATAGGCTGGCGTCAAGCTCCTTGCTTGCGTAGCTTTGGGTGAAGGCGCCGAGTTCGGAATCAAAACCGTTGGCGCAAATACTGTCATGGATTTGCTGGCGCAGATGCCGCCAATGATCGAGCGGGCCGACAAAGCCAAACTGTTCGATGCTTTTGACTGCCCGGTCAAAGGCGACCCAGCACATGAGCTTCGAATAGGTGAAATGACGGCGGCCGCCGCGCACCTCCCAGATGCCTTCATCTGGCAGGCTCCAGATTTTTTCGAGGTGGCGAAGCAGTTCAATCTGCAGCATCCAATCGGCGGCGTCGGTGACGAGCCGCCGCCTGCGGCTCTGATAGAAAGCGTCGAGCACTTCGCCATAGATATCGAGCTGCACCTGTTCCGCCGCCGCATTGCCAACCCGGACGGGCTTGGCGCCGTCATAGCCAGCAAGCCAAGGGAGAACGGTTTCGGGCATATGTCGCTCGCCGCCGACACCATAAAGGACTTGCACCAGCGAGGGCTCGCCGCCGAGCGCGCGGACCAGCCAGGCGCGCCACTTCAGCGCGTCATCCGCATAGCCGCCATTCATCAGCGCCAGCAGCGTGAAGGTCGCATCCCGCAGCCAGCAGTAGCGGTAGTCCCAGTTCCGAGTGCCTCCCAGCCGTTCGGGCAGCGACGTCGTCGGCGCGGCGACGATGCCCCCGCTCGGCTGAAAGATAAGCGCGCGCAAGGTCAGCATGGAGCGGACGACCGCCTCTGTCCATTCGCCGGCGCCTTGCAATTTTTGTGACCAAGCGGTCCAGCTTTGATCGGTTTCCTCAAGCGCCCGGTAAGGATCAATCGAATTTGGAATTTCTTCATAGGAAATCCCCTGGCTCAGCGTGAAATCGATCGTTTCCCCGGCGGTTGTCTCAAACTCCGCGGCATGGGTCCGGCCCTTCGGACGCAGCCGGATGGGCGTGCGCAGCACGAGGCGGAAGGGGCCGGCCACAGCATGCAAGCTGCCATCTTCGCAGCGGCGCACCCAAGGCACGACAGAGCCATAATAGAAGCGAATGATGAGTTCGACCCGCAGGGTGACGCTGCCCTTTATGCCGCGCACGAGGCGGACCAGATGCGTGCCATCCGTACGGGGGGGCATGAAGTCGTAGACGATCGCGGCGCCGTCTTCGGTTTCGATGGTTGTTTCGAGGATCATGGTATTGCCGCGGTAGCGGCGCGTGATCCTCGCCTTTCCATCGACCGGCGCGATCATCCAGCGGCCATTGTCCTTGTTGCCGAGGAGACTCGCGAAACAGGCTGGCGAATCAAAGCGCGGCCAGCACAGCCAGTCGATCGACAGGTCGCCCCCGACGAGGGCGGCCGTGTGGCCATCGCCGATGAGTGCATAGTCTTCAAGCCGTTGGGTCATGGCGCATTCCTATCGCGTTTTGCCGGCAAATACACGGGGTTGCAATTGCAAAATACCGCGATCACTCTCGAGCAGCGAGCTAAAACCGGAAGCCGCTCCGAGACGCATCCGGGTGCTCGGCCAAAGAAAGAAGAGCGGCTATTCTCGATCCGCGAGAAGGAAGATCAGCCTGACCCATGCTCGGAACGAAACGAGCGCTGGCCAGCAAGCTCGCCGGGATCCTTTGGGCGATGGCGAAGACGGCGAAGGCTTTTGTACCGAGGTGTTCGCGAAGGTGGAGGCAAGCCGCCTCTCACCGAGAGAGTAGTCATAAAGGAGATTGACTGGTTCGAGTTTGGCAAGCGCGGAGAAACGTGATGAACGACCCAGCCGTCACCGAAGATCAGGAAAAACCGTTGTCTCTTATGAGCGCAAGGCTCAGGGAAAAGGCCGCCGTCTGAGAACCGGGCGAGAACGGTTCCCCTGCCGAGAGCCAGCCCGCCATCCGCATCAAATTTTCTTGAGAAGCGACCTCGGATGCGGGGCTATCGCCGCTAAATTCCCTTGGTTGTCCATTCAAAAATCTTCGAATCAAAAGCTTTAGGTTTCCCAGGGTCACGCAAAAACGGAAGCAATTCTATGTGATAGCAATTGTACCCGTTGTGATTAGGCCGCGGAAAGATCGCTCAAAAAACGCCGGAAACTTCTTGCAAGGCACGCATTATCCGCGCCAAACTCAAAAGCGGGAGGCGAGAGGGCAAGCGATGGCGGAAACAGCACAAAAAACGGCCATCATCGGCGTCGTGACCGCCTCGGACCGTGCCAGCGCCGGGCTTTACGAGGATCTCAGCGGGCTGGCGATCATCGCTTATTTGACGAAAGTCCTGAAAAACCCTTTTCATGTCGTCCGAAAGGTCATTCCGGATGGTTTCGAGTCCGTCCGAGGCACCTTGATCGAGCTCGCTGACAAGGAGCGCTGTGATTTGATCTTGACGACGGGCGGAACCGGCCCCTCGCCACGCGATCTCACGCCGGAGGCAACGCTTGCCGCCGCGCCGCGCGAACTGCCAGGGTTCGGCGAGCTGATGCGCCAGGTCAGCCTCAAAGAAGTTCCAACTGCTATCTTATCACGGCAGACCGCCGCCCATCGCGGCGCCTGTCTGATCATCAATCTGCCGGGCAAGCCCGCCTCGATCGAGACCTGCCTCAATGCCGTCATTCCAGCCGTCCCTTATTGTCTCGATCTCATCGGCGCCGCGCGCCTTGAGACGCATGAGGAGGTGCTGAAATCCTTCCGGCCGAAGCCATAGTGGGCGGCCGCCCATGAGCCCTGGCGCAACCGATCGCACAACCGAAGATGCGAATGCCGCCGCCCGCGTGGAGAAGCTCATCGGCGGCTATAGGCCCCTGCCGGGCATTCCCGATGAATTCATTGGAGCCGAGGGTAACCCGCGCGCCCATTGGTTGCGGTTTCTTGAAAAGCTCATGGAGTTCAGCCCGGCGGACAGGGGCCGCCGCTTCGCCACGGCCGACCGCCACATTCGCGACACTGGCGTTTCTTACCGCGCTTATGGCGATACGAGCGAGCGGGCCTGGCCGCTTTCCCATCTTCCGCTTTTGATCGAGGCCGGCGAATGGCGCCAAATCGCGCAAGGTGTCGAGCAGCGCGCCGAGCTGATGGAGCTGTTGCTCGCCGACATCTATGGCGAAGGCCGACTCATGTCTGCCGGGCATCTTCCCGCCAACGCCATCGCCGGTACCCCCGAATTCTTGCATCCCCTTCACGGCGTTAAACCGCAAGGGGGCAGGTTCCTGCACCTCTATGCGGCCGACATCGGCCGCGGACCGGATGGGCGCTGGTGGGTTCTCGGCGATCGCACCCAAGCCCCTTCCGGGGCTGGTTATGCGCTCGCCAACCGTCTGGTCTTCGCGCGGGCTTTCCCAGCGCTTTACCGGGACATGAATGTCGAGCGCCTGGCGTCTTTTTTCGAAGCCTTCCGCCTCGGCCTCGCCTCCGTCGCGCAAAGATCCAATGCGCGCATATGCCTCCTAACACCCGGGCCATTCAACGAAACCTATTTCGAGCAGGCCTATCTTGCCCGCTATCTTGGTTTTCTCCTCGTCGAGGGGGGAGATCTGACCATGCGGGATGGCAAGGTGCATGTGCGCACCATCGAGGGGCTGAAGCAAGCCGATGTGATTTGGCGCCGGATCGATAGCGATTACGCCGATCCGCTTGAACTCAACCCTCGTTCGCGGCTCGGTGTCCCTGGCCTCGTCGATGCCTTGCGCCAAGGCGGCGTCGTGATTGCCAACGCGCTTGGCTCAGGGGTGCTCGAAATTCCCGCCTTGATGAGCTTTATGCCAAAACTTTGCCGTATCTTACTTGGCGAAGAACTGCGCCTGCCAAACATCGCGACTTGGTGGTGCGGCCAGGAAGAAGCCCGCCAAGTCGTCATCAGAGAAATTAATGGATTGGCAATCGCTTCGGCCTCCGGTGGCGAGGCCGCCCGCTACGCGTCAGCCCAACCGGCCGTCGGCGCAACGCTCAGTGATGAAGAAAAGTCAAAGCTCATAGCGGCCATCAAAGAGCGTGGAGTCGATTACGTTGGCCAAGAAATCGTCAATCTCTCAACGACACCGGTATGGCAGCATGGCCACCTCGAACCGGGGCCCTTTGTTCTGCGGGTCTACGCGGCGCATACGCCCAGCGGTTGGAGAATCATGCCAGGCGGCTTCTGCCGAATTTCCGGCCGCGCCGACGCCCGCGCCATATCAATGGGAGAGGGGGTGCAATCCGCGGATGTATGGGTGCTTGCGGATAAGCCTGTGGAGGCCATAACATTACTGCCTACCGACGAAACCGCGCGCATCCGCCGCATCATGGGGACGCTGCCGAGCCGCGCCGCCGACAATTTGTTTTGGCTTGGACGCTATCTCGAACGCGCGGAGGCGACGCTGCGGCTGATACGCTGCCTTGCGGGACGCATGAACGGTGCCGGCTCGGCGACGGTTAACTCACGCTCGGTCGTTTCCAAGCTCACCGGACTGCTCATTGCTTGGCACGCGGCGGACGGCAAAGCTGATGAAGATTCGGTGACCGTCGTCGCTCGCGCTCTCCATGGGAGTAGCTATGGATCGGCGGTGTCGCTCGTTCGAGACGCCGGCCGTGCCGCCTCTTTTATACGCGAGCGATTATCGACAGATACCTGGCGTCTCATTGGCGCTCTCGACCGGTCGCTCGCCATTGAAATCATCCGGCCGCTGACCGAAGCCGAAGCTTTAGACCGGGCCGATGTCGCCTTGCAAATGATCGCGGCAATTTCCGGCCTCGCGCAGGAAAACATGAACCGCGGCGCTGGCTGGCGGCTATTCGAGGCGGGGCGGCGAATCGAACGAGGCATTTGCACGTGCCGCTTTGCCCGCCACTTCGCCAGCAGTGGGGCACCGGCCGATGATCTCGATGTCCTGCTCGACCTCGTCGACTCGCAAATTACTTACCGCTCGCGCTATTTAATCGGCGTAGCTTTGAATCCGGTCCGCGATATGGTTGTGCTCGATCCGTTTAATCCACGCTCTGTGGCCTTTCAGGTCGAACGGCTCAACCACCACCTTGAAACCCTTCCCGTGCTCAGCGATGACGGTATGCTGGAGGTACCGCGCCGCTTGATCTTGCAGCTCGCCGCGGCAGTCGCGGCGGCGACAGCGCCAGATCTCTCGAATGAGAGAATTCGTGGATTTGAGCAGAGCTTGCTCAACCTCGCCGATGCCATTGCCGCGCGTTATTTTCTACAAGGTGCGCATGCTGCTCATGCCGAAGAAACGAGCGGACTGGCGTGATCTACGACGTTCGGCATCTTACCCTTTACGAATACGGTTCGACAGTCACGTTTACCCATTGCGCTTTGCGACTATTGCCAACTGACGGACCCGGCCAGAAAGTGCTCTCGGCCAAACTCTTGGTTGATCCAGCGCCGGTGCAGACCATTGAGAGGACATGCTTTTTTGGCAATCGGCTGACCTTTCTTACGATTGAAACGGAGCATCGGAAGCTAACGGTCGAAGTTCAAACGAGCATCGATATCGACCGAGGCCGAGAAGTTAGAGAGAACCAAACGCCGCCATTCGAGCGCGTGCGTGAGGATGCTTATGCGAGCACCTCGCTAAGCCGCGGTTCCCCCGCTCACTTCCTTTACCCAAGCCGGCTCGTGCCGCGCTTCGAGCCGGCAACGGATTATGCGCGAGACTGCTTTAAAAAGGGGTCTCCAGTGCTCGAAGGCGCCAAAGCCCTTATGCGGCGGATCAAGTCCGATTTTAAATACGATACGAAAGCGACAGTCGTATCGACGCCGTTGTCAGAGGCCTTCGAGCGCCGGCACGGTGTCTGCCAGGATTTCGCCCATATTATGATTGCCGGCCTGCGGGGCATTGGCCTCCCCGCGGCGTATATTTCCGGCTATATCCGAACGATACCGCCGCCCGGCAAGAAACGCCTCGAAGGTGCTGACGCGATGCATGCTTGGGTCGAGGTCTGGTGCGGCGAACCGCACGGCTGGATCGGGCTTGATCCAACCAATGCGATGATGATTGGCGATGATCATATCGTGCTCGCGAGGGGGCGGGATTATGCCGATATCTCCCCTGTGGCGGGCATCATTCTCGGCTCGCGGGAGCAGGACGTTGATGTGCAAGTCGATGTCGTACCGAGGAATTAAAGTCCTTATGCGGCAAGTCTTATGTCACTCTTTTGCGAGGCTCCCGAATACTTCGGCAACAGGGCGCGCGAGCGCTAGCATCAAGCTGGCGATGGTTTCGATGTCGTTCAGATGGACATGAGGCAAATGCGCGGGGAAACCCTCGCTCGCGTCAGATGCGGCCGCGACAATCGTTGAGTCATTTGGGTAAAGCCACGGCTTGTTATTGGCCGTGCGGTGGATCTCGATTTTCGGATAGGACTCGCGCTTAAACCCCTCGACGAGAATGAGGTCCACTGGGCTCATTAGGTGCAACAGTTCATCAAGGGAAGGCTCCCTATCCTCTCTCAACTCATGGATCAGCGCAAAGCGGCGCGCCGAGGCGACGAGAACCTCGCGCGCGCCTGCTTCGCGGTGCCGGTAGGAATCCTTGCCCGGCTGATCGACATCGAATTCATGGTGCGCGTGCTTAAGCGTCGAGACGGAAAAGCCGCGCTTCTGCAAAAAAGGGATAAGCTTTACGATTAGGGTCGTCTTCCCCGCGCCGCTCCATCCAGCAAGGCCTATCATCCGCATGACTGCCCAACCATCGCGTTCGTCAGAAGCCGCCTGGGTGCTCATTCCATCCGCTCAGGTCGGTTCTTAAATAAGATAAGCTCAACGATGATAAATAATAGCCCGCTTGTGCTAAACCTTCGTGGCCTCAAATGCCCGTTGCCAGTGCTGCGCACCCGGAAAACCCTGCAAGGGTTGGCGCCTGGCGATAGGCTCACGGTGGAATGCACCGATCCGCTTTCCGTTATCGATCTCCCGCATCTTTTGCGCAGGACCGGGGATACGCTCGAGAAGCGCGAGGAGCGAGAGGGGCTCTTTATATTCTATATCAAGCGTGGCAAGGAATAAGGGGCATAGACGTTGCCTTGAGGCTTCGAATGTTGCCGCCGTTCCTCTGGACGGTCTACTTAGCGGCGCCTTGCCTACGACCCGCGGCCGCCCCTGATTACTGATGGTTTAGAGGAAGTGATCCCGATGATTTTGACGGTCGCCGTTCAAATGGATCCTATTGATAAAATCAATATCGAGGGCGACTCAACCTTTGCATTGCTACTTGAGGCGAGATCGCGCGGATATCGCCTAATTTACTACACGCCAGATAAATTATCGCTAAGGGCCGGCCGCGTCTTCGCGGACGCCGCTCCGCTCGATGTTTTTGATGTGGCCGGCGCTTATTTCAAACTCGGCGAAAGAGGACAGATGGATCTTGCCGATGCCGATGTCATCCTTTTGCGCCAGGATCCACCATTCGACATCGCCTACATTACCTCGACGCATCTCCTCGAGCACCTTCCGGCGAGGGTGCTCATCGTCAATGATCCAGCGAGCGTACGCAATGCGCCGGAAAAGCTCTTTGTCATGAATTTTCCTGATCTTATGCCCGCGACCATCATCACCCGCGATCGCGCCTCAATCGAGGCTTTCCTTGATGAGCATGGCGAAGCCGTCATGAAGCCGCTGCATGGCCACGGCGGCGCCGCTGTATTCAAGATAAGCCGAAGCGATCCTAACTTTGGCTCCCTCTATGACCTTTTTCTCACCAGTTTTCGCGAGCCTTGGGTAGTGCAGCACTTCCTGCCGCAGGTAGCAAAAGGGGATAAACGAATAATTTTGGTTGATGGCGTCGCGGCCGGCGCTCTCAATAGGGTCCCGGCGCAAAACGACATCCGTTCAAACCTGGCGCGCGGTGGTGCTGCCGCCGCGACGGAGCTAACGGCCCGGGAGCAGCATATTTGCGATGTTCTTGGACCCGAGCTTAAAAAGCGTGGTTTGTTGTTTGCGGGAATCGACGTCATCGGCGGCTACCTAACGGAGATCAACGTCACCTCCCCGACAGGCATTCGGGCGGTCAAGAAACTTGGCGGACCGGATGTTGCTGCGGCCATCTGGGACGCGATCGAAGGAAAGCTCATAACCAGCCGCGGCTTGTCTTTTCCAAACGGGCAACCCAAATTGAGCGGTGACGTCGACGCGCCGCGCAATCGGCGGGGCGTTTTATAAACTTAAGAGAATTCGCAAATCACAAATGACATTTGCGCATGAAGCAAATCCCGTGCGCCGCCCCGGGCTCAGCCTGCCGCACGGCGCTTTTTTCCCTCGCGCCGCCATTCGTGGAAAAGTCACGGCGCTTCACGCGGAAGGCGGCTCTTCGCTAGAATTGCGCAAAGAAACGCTCCTTTTATTCCGGGAAGCTTTGGCGCATGGCCAATCTTCGGCCCACAGGGCCTTTCTTGCCGAAGGCGGCGGCTTATCCTGTGCTCTCCGGCTCGCTCACATTGAGGACGATTTGATCCGCGAGCTCTTTGATTATGTGACGACTTTCCTTCATCCAATTGGACCCGACGCCGCTAGTGATGGACTCGCCATCGCGGCAGTCGGCGGCTACGGCCGCGCGACGCTCGCGCCTCACTCCGATATCGATCTTTTGTTTTTGCTTGCTCCCAAAGCGCAACTACGTGCCCAGCCCATTGTTGAGTCAATTCTCTACGCGCTCTGGGACCTCGGCCAGAAGGTTGGGCACGCAACGCGCTCGATCAAAGATTGTATCGCGGAAGCGCGTAGGGACATGATGATTAGAACGTCCCTTCTCGAAGCACGTTTGATCCTTGGCGACCGGGCGCTTTTTGAAACCATGCGAAGCCGGTTCGAGCGGGAGGTGATGCGCGGCACCGCGGCTGAATTCGCCGCGGCAAAGCTCGCCGAACGGGACGAGCGCATCGCGCTTGCGGGCCGTTCCCGCTATCTCGTCGAGCCAAATGTCAAGAACGGCAAAGGCGGCCTGCGTGACCTAAATACCTTATACTGGATTGCGAAATATGTTTATCGCCTGCGCGAGGCCGCCGATCTTGTCGCCGTGGGAGTATTTTCCGCCAATGAGTATAAATTATTCTGCCGCTGCGAGGACTATCTTTGGAAAGTGCGCTGCCATTTGCACTTTTTAACAGGCAGAGCGGAAGAGCGGCTGAGTTTCGACCATCAACACAGGATCGCCGAGCGTCTCGGCTACACCGCGAGGGGCGGTCTTGCCAAGGTCGAGCGCTTCATGAAGCACTATTTTTTGATTGCAAAGGATGTTGGTGATTTGACGGCAATCGTCTGCGCGGCGCTAGAGGAGAAGCAAGCAAAGCCCTTTGCAATGCTCGATCGCTTTGCCCCATTCCCATTCCGCCGCAAGCGAGTGGCCCAGCTCACCCGAGATTTCTTCGTCGAGAATGGCCGCGTCACGGTGAAAGACTCCGATGTTTTCGCTCGCGACGCGACTAACCTCATCCGTCTATTTTGGGTCGCGGATCGTAACGGGCTCGCTATTCATCCGGATGCCAAGAGACACGTTACCCAATCGCTGAAGCTTATCGACGCGAAATTGCGCGCGGATCCCGAGACTAACCAGTTATTTTTGGAAATTCTAACGTCCCGCAACGAACCGGAAATCGTTCTGCGCCTCATGAATGAGGCAGGCGTACTTGGGCGTTTTGTCCCCGAATTTGGCCGTATCGTCGCATTGATGCAATTCAATAAGTATCACCACTATACCGTTGATGAGCATTTGCTCCGCTCGATAGGAATACTCGCGGAAATCGAAGCACAACGTCTTAGCGCGGAACACCCGTTGGCGAGTGAAATCATCACGTCCATTTCCCATAGAAATTCACTTTATGTTGCTCTTTTCCTCCATGATATCGCCAAAGGGCGCATGCAGGACCATTCAAGCGCCGGGATTGAAGTCGCGAGATCTCTTTGCCCTCGGCTTGGCTTGACTCCCGCCGAGACGGAATCCGTCGTATGGCTCGTCGCCAATCACTTGATCATGTCGGACACGGCGCAACGGCGCGACCTTGGCGACCCTTCCACCATTGCCGATTTCGCAAAACGCGTTCAGACGCTTGAGCGCCTCAAAATGCTTCTCGTTATAACCGTCTGCGACATCCGCGCCGTTGGGCCTGGTGTATGGAACAATTGGAAAAGCGAACTCTTGAGAACCCTTTTTTGGGAAACGGAGGTCATTCTTACCGGCGGCCATTCGACCGTTTACCGCAAGGACCGGATCGCCCAGGCCCGGGAGCAGTTGCGGGCCGCGCTCCCGGACTGGTCAGCTCCTGATTTTGACGCCTATGCGGCGCGGCTCCCGCAAGCCTATTGGCTGAAAGCTTCACTCGAACAGAAGATCCTCCACGCCAAGCTTCTCAACATGACGGAAATCGAAATGCCACGGCCGATTACGCATGTGCGTACAGATCACGACCGAGGCATTACCGAACTCACCATCATAGCACCCGACCATGTGCGGCTGTTGTCGACAATTGCCGGAGCATGCGCAGCAACCGATGCAAATATCGTCGATGCGCAAATATTCACAACGACCGATGGCATCGCCCTCGACACGATATTTGTTTCACGCGCTTTCCCTTATGACGAAGACGAGTTACGGCGCGCCAACAATACTCTTCTTGTTATGGAACGGGCGCTTAGCGGCCAGATCCGGCTTCAAAACATGATCGTGGAACGCACGCGGCAATCGGGCGAAGACTGCAGTATTTTCCGCGTGCCGCCGGAAATCTCGATCGACAATTCTCTTTCCAATCGCTTTACTGTTCTCGATGTGACAGGTCTTGACCGCCCGGGCCTTTTATATGCATTGACGGCGGTCTTATCGCGTCAGAATTTGAATATCGCCTCGGCGCATATTGTGACGTTTGGCGAAAAGGCGGTTGATGTTTTCTATGTCACTGATTTTGCGGGGGAAAAAATCACATCGGCCCAAAAGCAAGCGTCAATAAAGCAAGCGGTCTTGCGCATATTCGAGCCCTTGGCGGAAGCTTCTGGCAAGAACGGCAAAGGAAATTGATTGGTTCGTAACCGTTTGTCGAGACGTCGATTTTTCATTAGTTCATAGCGGCAAGGATAAAAGGCCAGGCAGCCGGCCGTCCGAGGACTGCCGACGACGACGCTTGATTTTGCCGCCGGAAAACTAATATCACCACTTGGTTTTCAGCACGCTTATCCATTCGAAGAGGGATCATGAACGAACACGGAACCGACCAAACCGAAGACGAGGCCACGCCAGTTCAGAGCGCGTCTGCCGTGGAACAACCAGTCCCCGCCGGCCCGGGCAAGCAAGCCGCACCCAATGAGGCGGATCCACTCGCCATCATCGAGGGCTTGCGGCGCGAAAATGCTGAGCTGAAAGACCGGCTTTTGCGTGCCCTGGCCGAGATGGAGAACCAACGCCGCCGCGCGGAGCGCGAAGTTGCCGACACAAGAGCTTATGGCATCGCTTCCTTCGCGCGAGACATGCTGTCGGTTGCCGACAACCTGCGCCGTGCCGCGGAGAGCGCGGCTTCCAACACCTCAAACCTCGATGGAAGCGGGCTCAAAAGCTTGATTGAGGGAATTGAACTGACAGAGCGGGATTTTTTATCGCGGCTCATCAAATATGGCGTGAAAAAACTCGAGCCAAAGGGTGCGAAGTTCGACCCAAACCTTCACGAGGCGCTATTCGAGGTGCCAAGCGATAGCGCGCCCAATGGTGCCATCATAGAGGTGGTCGAGGATGGCTACACGATTGGCGATCGCGTCCTGCGTCCCGCGAAAGTTGGCGTGGCGCGGGGCGCCCCGCCAAAACCAGCCGCTCAAGGCTGAGCCCTCGCCTCTTATCCTAATATTTGAACGTAACGCCGGCGGAGGCAACCCACGGATCCAGCTCGATATGGGAACGGACCGGCACGGATCCCACGAACGGAAGGAACACGGTGCCGCCGGCGTCGGTTGAGAAAAACGCCTTCTTACCATCGATGAAGACGCCCCAATTCTTAGTGAACATGTAATCGGCGCCCGCTTGGACAAGAAAAGCGAAATTCTGGTCGACGTAGAAATTCTGGAGTATGCCGTCGCTGATGTTGCCAAGGTTGACAAAATAGCTGCCTCCGGCGCCAACATAGGGTTGAAAGGCGCCAAACTGCGTGAAGTGGTATTGGAGGAGCAGCCTAATCGAGCCCTCCCGCACGCTACCTAAGAGGTTCGTGCCGAAAAGCGCCTCCTGGGTAAATCCCGTCGCCTTGAGGTGCGCGATCGGCGCGACCCCCTCGGAAACGGCAATGGCGATATTTGGCGTGACAAAATAGCCTACTTCCAAGGCCAAGGAATAGACGGGCCTGATCGCGACATTGCTGATGTTGGCGAAGGCGCCGCCGCCCGTCGGCTGGGCGTTCGTTACCGGAAACTCACCGAAGGCTCCCGCATGGACGAAGAAAATCGGTGGTGCTTCGGGTGCCTCGGCGGGAGCGGTTAGATCAGCCGCAATCGCGGGAACTATCACCAGGGAAGCAAAAGCTGACGCAAAGATTCTCGGTAGAAGAGTCATGTCGCCGCCTTCTATCCGTTAGCCAGCTTGGCGGGAAGCCAAGCCGGCTATATTCTCGATTTTAGTATTTGAAGGTGATGCCGGCGCTCGCCGCCCAGGGATCAAGCTGAACATGTGTCCTGATCGGAATGTTGAGGTTGAGCAGGTCACCCGAAACGTCCGTTGAGAGCCAGAGATGCTTCACATCCGCGAAGAGACCCCAGTTTTGCGTGAGCATGTAGTCAATGCCCCCTTGGACCACAAAGCCGAAGTTTTGATCGACTGCAAGGTTGGTTAGAATGCCGTCATTGATGTTGCCGAAGTTCAGCAAATAGACGGCACCGACACCAAGGTAGGGCTGTAAATTTCCGGGGATGAAGGGCTGCAACAGACCCCAATTGTTGAAATGGTATTGCAGCAGGAACATCGCCGGCCCGTGGCGCACACTGCCCAGGGAATTCGTCCCCAATTCTGGAACGAGGGTCAAACCCGTTGCCTTGAGGTGGGCGATCGGGGGGACACCCGCCGAAATGGCAAGGGCGATATTCGGCGTCACGAACCAGCCGGCTTCTAGGCCAAGCGTATAATTTGGCCGGATGGCGACATTTGTGATGGCTCCCTGGGCATTCCCGGTTGGAAGTGCGTTAGCCGGGATAGGCAGGTAGTTGAAGAAACCGCCGCCGGTCGACTGTGCGTTGGGCTCGAAGAAAATCCCGAGAGCGCCAACGTGCAGGAAGAATAGCGGCGGAGGCGGCGGAAGCGGTTCCGGCGCCGGGGTCAAATCCGCGGCACTCGCGCGCGAAATGGTAAAGGCCGCAATCAGCGCAGCAGCCCAGATTCTGAGAACACCCGTCATGAACTCTCCCTCCATGCTTCTTATGAGGCTTAGGGTTCACGCGATATTGAAATTTTGTCAAACGATCGGGAGGCAAAACGAGCGCTTTGCAAAGGGGGTATGGCTTTTTTGCCACGTTTCCGGATCGGGCAATAGACTGGACGGATAATCGTTATTTGATCTAAAACAATCACGCCGAAATTCGTTTGAGTTAGCTACTCTTTTGGCTACTCTAGCCGGCTAGCGAGTTAATCAAGGAGCCAGGGATGGGACGCGTCGCCGACCGGAGAGTCTTTTTATCTTCTTTTCTTGGATGGATCGGTGCCACCTCCGCAATCTCCAGGGTGGAGGCCCATTCACGCCTTGTAAAGTCCGAGCCGGCGGCGCGCTCGGTTGTGGACGCGGCTCCAAAAGAGCTAAAGCTCTGGTTCAACGAGAATGTCGAGCCAGCTTTCGCCCGCGTATGGATTGTTCCCACGGCGGGCGCGGATATCCAGCTCAGCTCGCGCGGCGATAGCTCCGATCCCCGCCTCCTCGTCGCCACGCTCCCCGATGATCTTCCGGCCGGGCCCGTCAACATTGGCTATCATGTTCTCTCGGTGGACGGGCATGTCGTTGATGACAAGCTATCGTTTACGATAAACAAAACAACATAGCGGAAAGCACTTCGAGCTCTCGCATGATTGACCCGCTTGATCTTCTGCGATCCGTCGTCACCCTCGCGACGGCCATTATCCTCGGATGTGGGGTTCTCAACTGGTATACCCGCGATGCGCATTTGACCAAGGGGGGAGCACTCTGGCGAGCGCGTGCCGTGGTGCTCATCCTCGTGGCGGCATCCGTCGGCGTGATCGCCGATGCGCTTGGGGTCATCGGCGCCGCCTCCGCCGCCGCCGCCGCCGCCGACTCACATGCTTTTTCTTTCAGCGGTCCGCTTATCGAGGCCTATCTGGTCCAAACCGGGGTCGGCCATATCGTCACGCTTCACTTCGTCGCTGGACTCACGGGGCTGGCTTTAGCGCTGGCCGCCTGGATGATGCTCGAAAAAACATCTCTATCCGACAAGTTATTGCTGGCGGCTGCTGTTACCGCGGCATTTGGTCAGGCCGCCTTGCCTTTCGCGAGCCACCCGACGACGCTTGACCCGCGTTGGCTCGGACTCCTTTCTTCGATCGCCCATCGCCTTGCCTTGTGTGCCTGGCTCGGCGGCCTTCCCGCCCTCATTCTGCTGATCGGTGTCGGGACCGTGACGGAAGACACACGGCCCTTCGCGCCTCAAATCCTGCGGCGGTTTTCAAATGTCGCTAAAGTCGCGATGGTGATTATTCTTATCACGGGCGCTGTTCTTACTTGGTATCTCGTCGGCAATGTTCCAGCGATGATTGGTACGGTCTACGGAAATCTGCTTAGCCTGAAGCTCGCACTGCTTGCGGGTGTTTTGTTCATCGCGAATGGCCTACAAGCCAAACTGCTGCCGGCCCTTGAGGTAAAAGCAAGCGACTCGGTTCTCTTCAGCTATGCGAGACGGGTGAAAATCGAAACCGTCATGGCCGTGCTGATTGTGTTTATCGCTTCGGTTATGGCCGGCCTCTCTCCGCCCGCTCACGAAGATATCGTCTGGCCGCTACATTTCCGCTTCTCGATCGTGGCAACGCTCGGTAAAGGCACGCCCTGGTGGATGTGGGCGCTGGTCGTTTCCGGCAGTCTTCTTATCCTTACCGGCCCGATTTTGATGGCGCTTTCGGTTTGGCCGGGTTTGCTGCCGAGGCAGTTGATTTCGCGATTGCGGCCGAACTACCTTCTTTGGGCGGGAGCGGCCACCGTTGCCAGCGGGTGCGCCCTAGCCATGCCGCCGATTTCCGTGCCTGCCTTCCCGAGTACATACCAGACGACCGATATTCCTTACGCGGCCACATCCATCGCGGCGGGGCTGAAACACTATGAGGATAATTGCACGGCCTGCCATGGCACGAGCGGCCACGGCGATGGGCCTGCCGGCGCCGGGCTGCCCGTTAAGCCAGCTGATTTGTCGGCGCCACACACGGCGCTGCATACGCCCGGCGATTTGTTCTGGTGGATCAGCCATGGCATCCCTACGTCGGGCATGCCCGCCTTTGCCGATGTGCTAACTCAAGACGATCGCTGGGATATCATTAATTTTCTTGGCGCTTTTGCCGTCGGCTATCAAGCACGAGTTATCGAGCCCAAGATACAGCCACGCCAGTACTGGCTCGGGCCGCCGGATTTCCAAATCTCGGATGAAAGTGGTAAAATAACTCTACTCAGCGATTATCGCGGCAAAGCTTCCGTGCTTGTCGCGCTCCTTTCTTGCACGCCAGAGTCCGCGCAGGAGGATAGGACCCGCCTCGAGCAACTCCTCGGCGCCCGCGAGCGCCTCGCCTCGCTCGATACGAAAATCGTCTTGGTCGCTCCCGGTCAAGAATGCGATGCGCTACGCAGCCTCGCGAACGCAAAAATCCTGTTAGCGGATGAGCATCAGGTCGATGATATTGCCGCAACGTTTGGCCTCTTTACGCGCAGCTTCCATAACCGCCAGCAAGACGTCGTCAGGGTGCCCAAAATGCATGCGGAGTTTCTGATCGACCGATGGGGCTATGTCAGGGCCCGCTGGCTCCCCGCCGAGGATAACAGCTGGAGCGATCCCGCCACTATTGAAGCGCAAATCGATCTGTTATCACGGGAACCGCCGGAGCCGCCGCCGCCAGATGTCCACTCGCAGCATTAGGCTGCGTATGCCGAGGAGCGCGCCACGCGAGAAAAGTGGCGGGTAAAGGCCAAGAAGGACCAAAACGCTGCTCGGTAGAGCTAAAACATACCGGGCAATATGCGATCGGGGGGGCGGTGGCCGTCGAAAAAGGTCTTTATGTTGATAATGACCTTTTCGCCCATCTCGATGCGGCCTTCCACCGTCGCCGAGGCCATATGAGGAAGGAGTGTCACCTTTCCTGCATTGGCAAGCTTGATCAGCTTTTGAGATACCGCCGGCTCATGCTCGAACACATCAAGCCCGGCGCCGGCGAGCTCGCCTGCCTCAAGCATACGCGTCAGCGCGTTCTCATCGATGATTTCTCCACGCGCGGTATTCACAACGATGGCGTGGGGCCTGAGAAGTTTCAATCGGCGCGCTGAAAGCAGATGATAGGTTGCCGGTGTATGCGGGCAATTGACAGAAACGATATCCATGCGAGCGAGCAGCTGATCAAGCGAGTCCCAGTAAGTCGCCGAGAGAGGCTCCGCGATCGATGCTGGGACGGGTCTGCGGTTATGATAGTGAATCTCAAGGCCGAATGCTTTCGCGCGGATCGCAAGCGCCTGGCCGATGCGCCCCATTCCGACGATGCCGAGGCGCTTACCTCCAACCCGGCCTCCAAGCATCCAAGTCGGCGACCAACCGGCCCACTCCCCGGTTGCGATGATCCTTGCTCCCTCGACGATGCGCCGTATCACCGCAAGGATGAGAGCCATCGTCATATCAGCCGTATCTTCTGTGAGAACGCCTGGGGTATTGGTGACGGTGATCCCTCTCCCAAGAGCGGCTTCTACATCGATGTTGTCAACGCCATTGCCAAAATTCGCGATGAGTTTCATCTGCGGGCCGGCTTGTCCAATTAGCGCCGCGTCGATTCTATCGGTAACGGTCGGGACGATAACATCCGCCGTGCGTAAAGCGCTGGCGAGTGCCTCGCGCAGCATCGGCTTATCGTCAGCATTGAGCTGTGTCTCGAAAAGCTCGCACATGCGACTTTCAATGACTTGCGGCAACTTTCGAGTGACGATGACAAATGCTTTTTTCCGGCTCATCCTCGCTGCCCTTCAGTTGCCGGAGAACGCCAAAAAATAATCCCTGTCTGATTACGACTCCACCATTAGCCGCCGTCCTTCACTTGGCTTTAACTCTGAATTAAGCAGAAAGAAAAGAATCGTTCGCTTCGCTTCTGTAGCAGATGAGATATCAAAGGCAAGAACGCGCCGGGATTGCCCCGCCTGCGAGGCATTTTGCAAAAACTTCCAAACCGGAGTCCTCTATTTTGACGAAGTCGCGGTGGGAACATGAAACATGGGCCGGAAGGCATCTGCAAAAATTCTTTTATTTTTTTCTGGCCTTCATCGCCGCTCCAACCATCGCCTCCACGGAGCAGACCGGCTCGGTAAGTGGGCTGCCGGTTCCCCGCTATGTGAGCTTAAAATCGGACCGCGTAAATCTGCGCGAGGGTCCGTCGAAGGAGCATCGCACGATTTGGGTTTTTCAACGGGCCGGTCTACCTGTCGAAATTACCGCGGAGTTCGAAATCTGGCGAAAGATCCGTGACTCCGAGGGAGCAGAAGGTTGGGTCTTGCATTCTCTCCTTTCTGGCCGCCGGACGGCTCTTGTGACGCCATGGAAGAAAGCCAACGAGTCCATTCTCTACAGCAAAGCCAGCTCTGGATCGCCGCCCGCTGCAAAGCTGCAATCCAACGTCATTGCGAACGTCCGCGGTTGCGATGGCACCTGGTGCCATGTCTCCGGCGCGGGGTTTGACGGCTACATCGAGCAAACCGATTTATGGGGCGTCTACCCCAACGAGAGAATTGAATGATGACCTTTAAGTGACATCCCGAGGCGATCTTCGCCCGCGAGGTCCAATCCCTTTCATTTTTCCTTTGCCTGATCGGTCCCTGTTGTGGTTTCCTTTGCCTGTTTAGTTATGCTTGACCATTTCTCCCCAAGCATGGCTGATAGCGCTTTGAGCTCGTCGTCGATCACATCCCAGTTAACAAAGGGACGGTCGGAGATTTCTGCTGAAGCGTTGGTTCCCCGTGCGGAATCAGCAATGTAAGCAGCGCCTATAGTCAAAGCGATGCCGATCACAATTCCCAAAAATATTCGCATCTAATCCCCCTTGCATTATCTCTAGCTATGCGTGATGTCCACGCGGCTTTATTCAGTGTCCCCCATCATATCCGCCAAACATTGGCCATAGAACGGCAGCCTGGCGGGCTTTTGGACCATGGAACGGAAGCGGCATTATGGCGTTCAGCTCCTCATGGGCGGCCAAGGGTTGCCCGCTAAATCACCGGCTCGACCGCGGCCACAAAGAAACCTCCGAGAGGTCAAAGTGGTCGGCCCTTCTCTCCCGCTCCATGGCAGGCAGAAAGAATGACAGCCGAAAGTATCCGACGAGAAGTAAGAAGTTCCGCGGAGCTGCAGCAAGTCTGTTTGCGGGCTCTCAAACAATGCCCCGGATTTGAGCGTGTTGACGCAATTGTGATCCAACCTAGAGATAGTGCAATGGGTGCGGCGAATTGGACGGTTGCCGCGATTAGACCGCGCGTTGATAACCGATACCTGCGGGGGGCTCGCGAGACAATCGGTTTTTTGCAGAAAACTTACCAGCTTAATCCAAGCGAAGCGCAGCTGCGCAATGGCAGAAGGCGGTAAGTTCCGCATCTGATCCCGCAAAAGCCTGAGCGCTCCGAAAACCTCGCGAAGCCGCGCCGGGCCGTCGGTTTATCATCCCTTAATATTCTGAGGAGAGAGCCTGCCGCCGGACTGGCGCGAGCTCGGGTTTGCGGCTATCGGTGGGCCTGCTGCGGCGCCGCGGATGGCGAGCGTCCCTGGCTCATCGACGGGGGCTTAAAGGCCCCGCCGCAAGAAGGGGCCGTGTTTTGACGAACGCCCAAATCCTCGGGACCGGCTCCTACGCTCCCAAGCGGATTTTGACAAACCACGAGCTTGCGGAGCTCGTGGATACGACTGATGCCTGGATCACGGAACGCACTGGGATTAAAGCGCGCCGGATCGCGGCCGAGGGAGAAGTCACCTCGGATATGGCTATCATCGCCGCTCGCCATGCGCTCGCCATGTCGGGCACAAAGGCCGAAGACCTCGATATGATCATTACGGCGACAATCTCGCCCGACATGCCGTTGCCGGCCTGTGCGGTGATTATTCAAGCCAAGCTCGGCGCTTGGCGTGCATTCGCTTTCGACATTTCAGCGGCCTGCGCGGGTTCCCTTTATGCACTGACCATTGCGGATCAATTCATAAGGAACGGCCGGGCTCGCCGCGTGCTCGTCATTGGTGTTGAGCTTTTGAGCCGCCTCGTCGATTGGAATGACCGCAATACTTGTGTGCTATTCGGCGATGCCGCGGGCGCGCTGGTCGTCGGGCCAGGACAAGGCGATGGCCGCGGCCTACTGACAACCCATCTTCACTCCGATGGCAGGGCGGCTGGCATCTTGTCGATCCCTGGCGGCGGCAGCCAGCATCCGCAATCGGCAGAAGTCCTGGCCCGCGGGATGGATAAGATCGCGATGAACGGCCGCGAGATTTATAAATTTGCCGTTCGCGCTCTGCCTGAAGTCATTTTAGAAGCGCTCGACGCCAATGGGCTTTCGGTCGCCGATATCGATCATATCGTTCCTCACCAAGCGAATGCCCGGATCGTGGAATCAGTTTTGGAAAGGCTCGGGATTCCCTTGCAAAAGTGCTGGCTGAACCTTGACCGCTATGGTAACACTTCGAGTGCTTCGCTCCCCATCTCGCTTGATGAAGCCAACCGGGCGGGGCGTCTCAAACCCGGCGATCTGATCGCGATGATGGCGATCGGCGCCGGGATGACTTGGGGCAGCGCCTTGATGCGCTGGTAGTCGGCCTTTTTGGCCGGACCAATCTCCAACAGAAACTGCTCAGGGTTATTTTGCCACCATGACCTTGCTTGCGGCCGCCACGACGGCTTTCTTGAAGGCGCCCTCGACAGTCACGGCAAAATTATAATGATATTTCGAAAATGGCGCGGAGCGGAATGGCTTGTTGCTGCGCCATCCGACCAATATCGCGCCGATAACGGGTTTATCGGCGGACATGACCACCGCCCCGCCTGATGCGCCATCACCCGTTTCGCAATCGAAGGAAAATTCCCTCGTTCCTTCCGATCCGACAGAAAGTTGATCGAAGAGGTGGCATTTCTCCATCGAGAGCCGCCGTCCGTCCCCCCAATCGATATGGCCGCGAGCGACGAATTCCACTGGCTCGTTGGGAGCCGCCCCTTCGGCAAGGGTGAAAGGGGTTATGCCTTCAACGGGGCGCGAAAGCCGCGCGACCGCCCAATCATGCACCGCCGCTATGGCGTAAGGATCCCTGCTCCCCGCCACAATGGAAGCAGACTCAATCGGTATCCGCGTCTCTTTGCCGCGGTTCTCGAGCGCGAAATAGCAGGTTTTCGCGCGAGGCACTCCCCTTTCATCGAAGAAGACGTGCGCGGCGGTGGTGATCACATCATTGGCGAGAGTTAACTGCCCGGCGCCATGGGCATCGCCGCATTCGACAAGGCCGGAAGCCGCAAACCTGATATGGAGGACGGCGGCGTCAAGTTTTTGTTCAGCCGCAAACTCATCGACGCTACGTCGGCTATTTCTGCCAAATACGACAACGGGGATGATTGGATTTGGAACCGCCTCAACAAGATTGCCTGAGATGAAAGAACCGGCCGATGTGGGGAAAGAAGAACCAAAAAGAAGGAGGCAAACGGCGGCAATACCCAGTCCACCCTTTTTGAACATTTTTTTCTTCTCCCTTCGGCGGGCGCTCATACCCTACAGTTGCGAACAGCCTGAAAGCAAGCTGGACAGAAAAGGTATTTTGCCAATACGAAAACAAAAAGGCAGATTCTGTCACAGCTCATTAGAGTTTCTATTTTCTTAAAAGCGCCGAACCTCCATGCTCATTTCCGCCTGCGCAAAGACCGATTCAATCGAACGAGGGTATCCCCGCTAGCTTTCGCGAGGCTCGATCCGATCGCGAACACTTGCGCATTTCGGCAAAATTAAGACATATTGGCACTCGCGGCATGCCCGTTATGCCGCCGGACTTCACATGCCCGGCTGTTCGCTGCCAGGCCGCTTTCTTTGAGGCCGCGGTGGCTGCATCCCTACTCGACGCGTACGCCCGCCAAAGTGCCGCCGGCCACATCACGCATGATGCCGGCCAAGAGAGCATCCTCCAGCACCTCGAGGATTTACGCACGGCGCTCCTGGACAGCGGCCGGCGTTCTGGACCATTCGACTGGCGCCCGGGATCAGGGCGCCGGAGTCAAGGGCCTACGGCGCCCTCTCCCCGTGGCCTTTATATTTGGGGCGATGCTGGGCGGGGTAAGACCATGCTGATGGATATGTTCTTTGACATCGCTCCTGTTCCCCGCAAACAACGCCAGCACTTCCATAGCTTCATGACTTCAGTCCACCAGGCGATCAACCATTGGCGAAAAGAGCGGCGGCCGAATGGTTCCGATCCGGTTGCCGCCATTGCTGATGTTTTCGCGGCCGAAGCCTCGCTTCTGTGCTTTGATGAATTCCATGTTACGGATATCGTGGACGCGATGATCCTCGGTAGGCTCTTCGAGACTCTGCTGGCTCGCGGCATTGTCATTGTTGCAACCTCCAATGTGCCGCCAGAGCTCCTCTACGAGAACGGCCTCAACCGGGGACTTTTCCAGCCGTTCATTCAAATGATCCGCGCGCGAATGAATATCGTCCGGCTCGATGCCGCCGCCGATTTCCGCTTGCGGAAGCCGCGAGACCAATCCTTATATTTCGTCCCGGCGGATGCGCATGCGATCACCGCGCTCAATCACGCTTTCCAGAGGCTCACCGGCGTCGCCCGTGGCGAGCCCTTGACTCTGAATGTCCTTGGCCGCCCGGTCTTTGTGCCCGAGGCGTTTGCCAATATCGGCCGGTTCAAATATTCGGACCTCTGCCAAAGACCGCTCGGCGCCAACGACTTTCTGGCCATCGCGCGGCAGTTTCATATCGTCCTCATCGATGGCATTCCAGTAATTGACGAGGAACGCCGGGATGAGGCAAAGCGGTTCATTACTTTGATCGACACCTTTTACGATCACCAAGTTAAACTCATCGTCTCCGCCCATGCCGAGCCCAGTCAACTTTACAAGGGCAATCAGGGCTTTGTATCGTTTGAGTTTAAGCGGACGGCGTCGCGCCTTATGGAAATGCGCTCGGCCGGCTATTTTGCCCGGCCATACGGCGAGAGAGTGCCCTCTGGTGCCCGCGATCATAGCGCCATTGCGGAACCTGATATTCATGGGGTCATCCTCTAATCGCTTCACCTATTCCCCACTATGGTCTAGACTCCCGGTTGCTCGGAATTTGCAGGGATAAGCAACATGGCGCGCAGCAAAATTGCACTAATCGGAGCCGGTCAAATCGGCGGAACCCTGGCTCACCTCGCCGCGCTAAAGGAGCTCGGGGACATTGTGCTCTTCGACATTGCGGAGGGAACGCCACAGGGCAAAGCGCTTGATCTTGCCGAATCTGCCCCTGTCGATGGATTCAACGCCGCGTTGGCCGGCAGCAACAGCTACGAAGTGATTGCGGGCGCCGATATTGTCATCGTCACGGCTGGGGTACCGCGAAAACCTGGAATGAGCCGCGACGATCTCCTGGGAATTAATCTCAAGGTCATGGAAGCCGCCGGCACCGGCATCAAGCAATATGCTCCGAACGCATTTGTCATTTGCATTACTAATCCACTCGACGCCATGGTTTGGGCCCTGCAAAAGACTTCCCAATGCCAGCCCAACAAGATCGTTGGCATGGCGGGCGTCTTGGATTCGGCGAGGTTCCGCTATTTCCTTGCCGAGGAATTCAAGGTTTCCGTTGAAGACGTGACGGCCTTCGTGCTCGGCGGCCATGGCGACGACATGGTGCCATCGGTGCGCTATTCGACTGTCGCGGGAATTCCGCTTCCGGATTTGGTCAAGCTCGGCTGGACGACGCAAAAGCGGCTTGACGCGATCATTGACCGCACACGCAAGGGCGGCGGTGAAATCGTCGCTCTCTTAAAGACGGGATCGGCGTTCTACGCTCCGGCCGCGTCGGCCATCGCGATGGCCGAGTCGTACCTTAAGGATAAGCGCCGCGTTTTCCCCTGTGCGGCGCGGCTCAATGGCGAATATGGGATCAAGGACCTCTATGTCGGAGTGCCAGTGATCATAGGCGCCAACGGTGTTGAGAAAATCGTCGAGGTGACGCTCGATGCGGCCGAAAAAGCGATGTTCGAGAAATCCGCTGCTTCGGTACGGACCCTGGTCGAGGCATGTAAGGCGATCAATCCAGCGCTCGCTGCCTGAATGCCTATATTACCACCATCAATATTCGTCTTGCGATGTGACGCAGGCCGGGATGGAATTGCCCGCAGAGCCCGTCCGTGGTGCCGGCCGGCTGTTCGCCCGTAGAAGAAGCCGTGCGCACCTTTGCGAGGACGAAGATGGAAGGCTGGCTGCGCGAACGAGGTATCCTCTTGAGCGGGGGAGGCGCCGATGAGAGCCCCAGGCCACCGGCGCTTGCCCGAAGTCCTTGCCTGCCACGCCGCCTCGGCGAGGATCCTGCATAAATTGCGGCCATTTGCTGTCGCAATGGCCCGGAAAGCCGAGCTCGACCCCTGGAAAGACTGAACCGAATAGGTATACAAGGCCGCAGTTTTGAGCGGCGGCAGCTGCAACGCTGCATCCGCCCCTTTCCGAAAAGGGACATTCATGAGCTTGGCGCAAAATCTGCTTACTGAAGCGATGATCCGAAGAATCCGTCCGGCAAGGGATCGCAATGAACATTCACGAATATCAGGCTAAAGCGATCTTGAGGGAATTTGGCGTTCCCGTGCCACGCGGCGTCGTCGCGTTGCGCGGCGCTGATGCATTGGCGGCGGCGCAGGAGCTCGGCGGACCGGTCTGGGTGGTCAAATCCCAGATCCACGCCGGCGGCCGCGGCCGTGGCCATTTCAAGGAGCCCGAGGCGGGGGAAAAAGGAGGCGTCAGGCTGGCGAAATCGCCAGCCGAGGCGAGTAACTTCGTTAAAGAAATGCTCGGGCGGACCCTTGTCACGGTGCAGACAGGTCCAGTGGGCAAGCACGTCGGCCGGGTTTATCTCGAAGAAGGCGCGACCATTGCAAAGGAGTTTTATCTCTCCCTGCTGGTCGACCGATCGGCGGGCCGCGTCGCCTTCGTCGTCTCCACCGAAGGCGGCATGAACATCGAAGAGGTCGCCGAGCGGACACCTGCCCGGATCACGCATTTTACCGTCGATCCGGCGACGGGGATCATGCCGCACCATGGCCGCGCCGTCGCTGCCGCTCTTGGCCTTGCCGGTGATCTCGCCAAACAGGCCGAGAAGCTCACCTCGACGCTCTACACGGCTTTCACCGCCAAGGACATGGCTCTTTTGGAGATAAACCCGCTCATCGTGTCCTCCGATGGGCAGCTCAAATGCCTCGATGCAAAGATTTCCTTCGACGACAATGCGCTCTACCGCCACCCGGATGTGGCCGCGCTGCGCGACGAAAGCGAAGAGGATGCGCGTGAGATTGAAGCCTCGAAATATGACCTCAATTATATCGCCCTGACCGGCACCATTGGCTGCATGGTGAACGGCGCGGGCCTCGCCATGGCGACGATGGATATCATCAAATACTATGGCGGCGCGCCGGCGAATTTTCTCGATGTCGGCGGTGGCGCGACCAAAGATAAAGTTGCGGAAGCCTTCAAAATCATCACCTCCGACGCCCAAGTTAAAGGCATCCTCATCAACATCTTCGGCGGCATCATGAAATGCGATGTGATCGCCGAAGGCGTCACCTCGGCCGCGAGGGAAACAGGTCTCTCCGTGCCACTCGTAGTGCGGCTTGAGGGAACGAATGTCGTAAGGGGTAAGGCCATCCTCGCCCAATCCGGTCTCAATCTCATTCCGGCGGACGATCTCGACGACGCCGCGCAAAAAATCGTCGCGGCAACAGGCAGGACGTGAGGCATGGCGATCCTCATCGATAAGGACACGAAAGTTATCTGCCAAGGCTTCACAGGCAAGAATGGGACATTCCACTCCGAGCAGGCGATCGCTTATGGGACGCGCATGGTCGGCGGTGTCTCGCCTGGTAAGGGCGGCGCTACCCACCTCGGCTTGCCGGTTTATGATACGGTCACCGAGGCGCGCGCGGCGACCGGCGCCGACGCCAGCGTTATCTATGTGCCGCCGCCTGGCGCCGCCGACGCAATCTGCGAGGCAATTGATGCCGAAATTCCGTTGATCGTCTGCATTACCGAAGGGGTTCCGGTCGGGGACATGATCAAGGTCAAGCGCGCCTTGCAAGGTTCGAAGTCTCGCCTCATCGGCCCAAATTGCCCCGGCATCATGACCGCCGGTGAATGTAAAATCGGCATCATGCCCGGCAATATCTTCCAGAAAGGCTCCGTTGGCATCGTCTCGCGGTCAGGCACCCTGACTTACGAGGCTGTCTTTCAGACCTCCCAAGAAGGATTTGGCCAAACGACAGCGGTCGGCATTGGCGGCGATCCGATCAAGGGGTTGGAATTCATCGAGGTTTTAGAGTTGTTCCTGGCCGATCAGGCGACCAAATCGATCATTGTCATCGGGGAAATCGGCGGCTCGGCCGAGGAGGAGGCGGCAAGTTTTCTGGCGGGCGAAGCCAAGCGCGGCCGCAAGAAGCCTATTGTCGGCTTCATTGCGGGCCGCACCGCGCCGCCCGGCCGGCGTATGGGCCACGCCGGCGCCATTATCTCTGGCGGGAAGGGGGGCGCCGAAGACAAGATCGGCGCGATGGAAGCGGCGGGTATTGTCATCGCGCCGACCCCAGCGCAGCTCGGCAAAACCCTCTCTCATGTGCTGCGTGGCTAGGTCCCCTTGAGAAGCCCATCACGCGGGCTCATGTTAGGGAATAGACGCCTCTCAAGCATCCGCCATGTTTTACGATGTTTTATCCGTCTGGGAATTTGAATTGCATGACGAATTCGCTTCGGCGGGCCCGGCGCAACGGCCTCGCCGGTAAATTCACACTTAAAAGGGGTTAACAATGGCGCGCCGAAATGGGAATGACAGCAATAATGGCGCGGCTGGCGCTAGCGCCGGCCGGCAAGCCTTGAACACGGCTTTTGCGCGCACATCCTTCCTCGACGCGGCCAACGCGCACTACATCGAGAGTTTGCAAGATAGCTATCGGCGCGATCCGTCTTTAATCGATCCTTCTTGGCGGCAGTTTTTCTCGGAAATCGGCGATGCGGCGCCGCTCCTCCAGCCAAAGTGGCAACCACGGGCACCCCTGACTCCGCCCACTGATGAACTCATATCCGCGCTTGATAGCAATTGGGGCGAAATCGGAGCCCGCATTGGCGCAAGGCTCAAGGAAGAGGCCGATCGCGCGGTGGACGCCGCCCTCCTTCAAGCTACGCGCGACTCGATCCACGCCCTCATGATGATCCGCGCCTACCGCATGCGCGGCCACCTCCACGCCAACCTCGATCCGTTGGGGATCGAGTCCCGAAACGGCCGCGAGGAGTTGCACCCGGCTGCCTATAAATTCACCGAAGCCGATTACGATCGGAATATTTTTCTCGACGGAGTGCTCGGTCTCCAATACGCGACAATCCCCGAGATGCTGAAAATTCTGCAGCGTACTTACTGCGGCACCATCGGCTTCGAGTTCATGCATATTTCCGATCCGGCCGAAAAAAGCTGGCTGCAGCAGCGGATCGAGGGACCTGATAAAGAGATTAGCTTCACCAAGGAAGGCAAACGCGCGATCCTAGTGAAGCTCGTCGAATCCGAGGGTTTCGAGAAGTTTCTTGATACCAAATATACCGGGACGAAGCGGTTCGGCCTCGATGGTGCCGAGGCCATGGTGCCGGCACTCGAACAGATCATCAAGCGGGGCGGCGCCTTGGGCGTCCAGGACATCGTCGTCGGCATGGCGCACCGCGGGCGCCTCAATGTGCTTTCCCAGGTCATGGGCAAGCCCCATCGCGCGATATTCAACGAATTTAAGGGGGGGTCATTTACACCCGATGACGTCGAAGGGTCCGGAGACGTCAAATACCATCTTGGCGCCTCGTCGGATCGCGATTTCGATGGCAACCGCGTTCACCTTTCGCTCACCGCCAATCCTTCCCATCTCGAAATCGTCGATCCTGTTGTTCTCGGCAAAGTGCGTGCTAAAGAGGACCAATTGCGCGACGTTATCGACCGTAACAAGGTGTTGCCGCTCCTCATTCACGGTGATGCGGCGTTTGCCGGCCAGGGTGTCATTGCCGAATGTTTTGGCCTTTCCGGCCTCAAGGGATACCGCACCGGCGGCTCCATCCACTTCATCATCAATAACCAAATCGGTTTCACCACCGTGCCGCGCCATTCAAGGTCATCGCCCTACCCTTCAGACAGTGCCAAGATGATCGAGGCGCCGATCATCCATGTCAATGGCGACGACCCCGAAGCTGTCGTCTACTCGGCAAAGATCGCAGTCGAGTTCCGCCAAAAATTCCACAAGCCAGTTGTCATCGATATGTTCTGCTATCGTCGGTTTGGCCACAACGAAGGCGATGAGCCTTCCTTCACCCAGCCGCTCATGTATAGAAAAATTCGTGAGCATAAGACGACGCTACAAATTTATACCGAGAAGCTTGTTGGCGAAGGGATTATCACGGAGGGTGAAGTCTCCAAGCTTCAAGCCAATTGGTGGCACCACCTCGAGACCTCGCTTCAGGCGAGCCAATCCTTCAAGCCCAACAAGGCCGATTGGCTCGATGGGCGCTGGTCGGGCTTCCGCGCGGCATCGGCGAGCGAGGAAGACCGGCGCGGCAAAACGGGCCTTGATCGCGCAAGGCTCACCGAAATCGGCCTCCGGCTGACGAATATCCCGCAAAATTTCCACCTGCATCGCACCTTGCGGCGCTTGATGGAGCACCGCCGCAAAATGATCGAGACGGGCGAGGGAATCGATTGGGCAATGGGCGAAGCGCTCGCATTCGGCTCCCTCGTCGATGAGGGCTTTTCGGTCCGGTTGTCGGGGCAAGATAGTGAACGCGGCACATTCTCGCAGCGCCACTCTGTCCTCATCGATCAAGAAAATGAATCCCGCTACATCCCATTGAACAACATTCGCGATGGACAAGCGCATTTTGAAGTTATCAACTCCATGCTTTCCGAGGAAGCGGTCCTCGGCTTCGAGTATGGCTACTCGCTCGCGGAGCCGAATGCGCTTGTCCTGTGGGAGGCGCAGTTCGGCGATTTTGCCAATGGCGCGCAGGTCGTCTTCGATCAATTTATTTCCTCTGGTGAGCGCAAATGGCTCCGTATGTCGGGGCTCGTTTGTTTGCTGCCGCATGGTTTCGAGGGGCAGGGGCCTGAACACTCCTCGGCGCGTCTTGAGCGCTACCTGCAATTATGCGCCGAGGATAATATGCAGGTAGCAAATTGCACGACGTCGGCTAATTATTTCCATATCCTGCGGCGGCAATTGCATCGCGATATCCGTAAACCGCTAATCCTCATGACACCAAAATCCCTCCTCCGTCATAAGCGCGCCGTCTCCAAGCTGGATGCCTTCACGGCCGGCACGTCTTTCCATCGCATACTGCTCGATGATGCCGAGCATGCGGCGGAAGACACTCTGCGTCTCGCCGAGGACGGTAAAATCCGCCGTGTGCTATTGTGTACGGGCAAAGTCTACTATGATCTTTTTGAGGAGCGCGAAAAGCGAGGGATCAACGACGTCTACCTTTTGCGTGTCGAGCAGCTCTATCCTTTTCCTTTAAAAACGCTCGTTGCCACGCTGGCACGCTTCAAGGGGGCCAGAATCTCTTGGTGCCAGGAGGAGCCAAAGAACATGGGCGCCTGGACGTTCGTTGAGCCTTACCTCGAGTGGGTGCTGGCGCAGGCGGGCAGCCTGAGCAAACGGCCGATCTATATCGGCCGGCCGGCAGCCGCTTCGCCCGCCACGGGCTTGATGCCAAAGCATTTAGCACAAATTGCAACCTACATGAACGAAGCATTCGCGGCTTGACGAACGGCGCCATATCGCTTGATGCGTGAGAGGTTAGGGTTGAAACGGTTTTTTATCTTGAGCGTCTGCGCGGTTGCTTTCGCCTATGGAGTAACGCTCGCCACCCTGTTTGTGTGTCAAAGGCGTCTTCTTTATTTTCCTGACGGCTTCTACGTCGCTCCTTCGCGAGCTTATCCTAATTCTCGATTTCAAGAATTATCCGTTGAAACAGAAGATGGACTCGCCCTCAAGGGCTGGTATGTACCGGCGACGGGTCAGCCATTCACGCTTGTATTTTTTCATGGCAACGGCGACTGCTTGGTAAGTATCGCGCCGGTTGCCGCTTCTTATACAAAGGCGGGGTACGGTTTTTTACTAGCGGAATATCGGGGGTACAGCGGTCTGCCCGGGCGCCCCACCGAGAAAGGGCTTTATGCGGATGGGCGCGCATATCTCAAAGCCCTGATCGCCTCGGGCGTTGAAGGAAAAAACGTGATACTTCTTGGGTACTCCCTCGGATCCGGCGTCGCCACGCAGATGGCAACCGAATTCGGCGTCGGCGGCGTCATTCTTATGGCACCCTTTTCTTCCATACCCGATGTCGCGAAGCAGCAGTTTCGAATATTCCCCGTTAAATATTTCGCCTTGGATCGATTTGATAATACAGCCAAGATAAGCAAAATCCGCGCGCCACTATTGATTGTCAACGGCGGCAACGATGGTGTGATACCGCCATCGCAAGGAAAACAGCTCTTTGATTTGGCAAATGAACCCAAACAATTCGGCTTTTTCCCGGCGGCTGGACATAATGATTTGTTTTGCGGCGATTTTGAAACCTTAAGTCTCGCATGGTTAAGAGAACTCAATATCCATGCAAACCACGCGGCTTCACCTTTCGCCTTGCCGGCCCGAGGCTGAGTCGCCGCAACAGGCCGTGAGGCGGGTGGATTTGAAAAAGCTTTTTTGGCAGATACATAAAGTCAAGGCATCTTTGCAAAAACATTTTAAATCAACCTCAACAGCCCCGGGTATTCCGATGACCGTAGAAATCCGCGTTCCCCCACTCGGCGAGTCTATTAGCGAAGCAACTGTTGGAAAATGGTTCAAAAAGGCGGGGGAGCCCGTTGTCGCCGATGAGCCCATCGTTGAGCTCGAAACGGAAAAGGTCACCCTCGAAGCGAATGCGCCAGCATCGGGAGTGCTCGCGGAAATCATCGCCAAGGATGGTGAGACGGTCAAACCAGGAGCGCTGCTTGGCCGCATTGGCGAGGGGCCTGCGGCCGGCGAGGCCAAGGGCGAAGGGAAAGCCCCGGCGCCTAAGCCCGCCGAGCCGCCGCCCTCGGCCCCAGAACGCTCCCCTCGCGAAACCGTCCCGGCCTATGAGATGCCCGCTTCGCCGGCCGCCGCGAAAATTGCCGCTGACCGTGGAGTGGATACTGGCGCCTTGGAAGGGTCGGGAAAGCGCGGCCAGGTGCTCAAGGGCGACATCCTCGATTTTCTCGCAAAGGCTCCGGTAGTGCCGCCCATCCCTGCCCCGCCCCCACCGCCGCCGGCGCGGCGCGAGCCCTTGGCCCTAGAGGAGGCCCAGCGCGAAGAGCGCGTGCCGATGACAAGGCTGCGGCAGACCATCGCGCGCCGCCTTAAGGACGCGCAAAATACGGCGGCAATGCTGACGACCTTCAATGAGGCCGACATGAGCGCTGTCATGTCTTTGCGGGCGAAATACAAGGATGGGTTTGAAAAACAGCACGGCGCCAAGCTCGGCTTCATGGGGTTTTTCGTCAAGGCTTGCGTTGGCGCGCTCAAAGAAGTGCCATCGGTCAATGCGGAGATCGACGGCGCCGATGTCGTCTATAAGAACTACTACCATCTTGGCGTTGCCGTCGGCACGGACAAGGGTCTCGTCGTTCCCGTTGTCCGCGATTGCGACGAGCTTTCGATTGGCGCCATCGAAAAAACGATTGCCGATCTTGGCCAGCGCGCGCGCGCCGGCCAGCTGAAGATTGAAGAGATGCAGGGCGGCACTTTCACCATCACTAATGGCGGCATTTATGGATCGCTGATGTCGACGCCCATTCTCAACGCGCCGCAATCCGGGATCTTGGGAATGCATAAGATTCAAGAACGACCGATTGCCGTCAATGGCAAGATCGAAATCCGCCCGATGATGTATCTCGCTCTCACCTATGACCACCGTCTCGTCGACGGCAAGGAGGCCGTGACGTTCCTCGTGCGCGTCAAGGAAGCGCTCGAAGATCCGGCACGCCTCGTGTTGGAGATTTAGCGAAGAGGAGATGTTCGTGGCCTTGGGTCCGAATCGGCCTCCCAAGTGCATTTTTGTGTTAAGGGCGGCAATGCAGCAATCGTCTTTTATCAGACGCCGTTTTGGCAACTTGCGCATTCAAGCAAACGGCCGAGGAGGGGGCTCGCGTACTCCACGCTAACGTGAAACAACCTAGCATTTGAGGAGAATAACAGTTGTTGAATAGCGCAATCCGGAAGGAGGTCCGCTCGATGGGTTCTGATCCAGCTTTCAAATTCAAAACGGCTTTTGCGCTCGCGATGGTCTTGTCCTTCGGTAAGCTGCCTTTGTCCGTTTCCGCGCTGGGGGAAAGCGTCCCGACAAAAATTGCCGTATTCGACTTTGAGCTCGTCGACGCAAGCGCTGGGGCCGGGGTTGCGGGTGATCCCGACGTCGACGCCAATTATCTCAGTGCAGTCAACATGGAGGTGCGTCGCGTCGTCGAGGAATCCGGGCGCTATCGCCTTATTGACGTCAGCGGCGCTGATGCTGAGGCGGCCCGTAATCATTCTCTTCGTCACTGTAATGGTTGCGAAGCGAAAATCGCGGCGGCGCTTGGCGCTGACCAATCGCTCCTCGGGACAGTCAAGAGAATCAGCCGGACCGAGTATGTCGTAGGCTATGAGTTGAGGGAAGCCAAATCTGGCACTCTGATTGCGGCTGAGGACACCGGACTTCGGATGGGTGCAGGCTACTCATGGAGTCGCGGGGCGTCACGCTTGATCGCTACCCATTTGCTTGGCGTTCGATAGAGCAACTTCAAATCTTGCATCGATCTCTCCACTCCAGCCTCCGCGCCGCGCGAGCAAAAAGGCGAAAAATTAATGCTCTATGATCTCGTCGTCATCGGTACGGGCCCCGGCGGCTATGTCTGCGCGATCCGCGCGGCGCAGCTCGGACTCAAGGTCGCCGTCGTTGAAAAACGCAAGACTTTTGGCGGCACCTGCCTCAACATCGGGTGCATCCCCTCAAAGGCGCTATTGCAGGCGTCCGAAAAATTTACCGAGGCGGCGCATGACCTTGCCGGTTTTGGCGTCATCACCGGCCCGCCAAAGCTCGATCTTGCCGCCATGATGAAGCACAAGGAAGATACCGTCGCCGCCAATGTTAATGGCGTTGCTTTCCTCTTTAAGAAAAACAAGATCGATGCGTTTTACGGCACAGGCCGGATCGCGGAGCCTGGCCTCGTCGAGGTGATATCCGCCGACGGCGCGGCGCAAACCATCGAGGCAAAAAACGTCGTGATCGCGACCGGCTCCGACTCTGTCGCGCTGCCCGGCCTCACCATCGACGAAGACACCCTCGTCTCATCGACCGGCGCGCTTTCGCTCGCCAAAGTCCCGCAAAAGCTTCTTGTCGTCGGCGCAGGCATTATCGGCCTCGAGCTCGGCTCGGTCTGGCGAAGGCTTGGCTCGGACGTTACCGTCATTGAATTCCTCGACCGCATTCTACCAGGCACGGATCTCGAAGTCGCACGATACTTTCAGCGGCTCCTCACCAAACAAGGTTTTATCTTCCATCTTGGCCACAAAGTCACGAGTGCCGAGAAAACTGCCGAAGGCGTTGCCGTCACCATTGCACCTTCAGCCGGGGGCGAGACGTCAACCCTTAACGCCGATGTCGTTCTCGTCGCCGTCGGACGCCGGCCAGTCACCGACGGGCTCGGCCTAAATGCCCTCGGTGTCGCGCTCGAACGCGAACGCGTCGTCATCGATGATAATTTCGCCACCAACATACCTGGCATTTACGCCATTGGCGACGTGGCGTGCGGGCCAATGCTTGCGCACAAAGCCGAGGACGAGGGCATTGCGGTGGCCGAAATCATCGCCGGCCAGCACGGCCATGTGAATTACGGCGTCATCCCGTCCGTCGTCTATACCCTGCCGGAGATCGCCTGGGTCGGCTTGAACGAAGAGGACCTCAAGGCCAGCAACATCGCCTATAAGGCCGGCAAATTTCCCTTCACCGCCAATGGCCGCGCCCGCGCCATGCGATCAACCGATGGCTTTGTCAAAATCCTCGCCGACGGCAAAACCGACCGCGTCCTCGGGGTCCACATCATCGGCGCGGCGGCGGGCGAACTCATCGCCGAAGCCTGCGTCTTGATGGAGTTCGGCGGCTCGGCCGAAGACCTCGCCCGCACTTGCCACGCCCATCCAACGCTCTCCGAAGCCGTGCGCGAGGCCGCACTCGGCGTTGATAAGCGCTCGATCCATATCTGAAAACTTTGTCTGGTCGCGGGAAATCTTACCGAGATATCACGCCGGCGCTCGGCGGCCAGTCGGCAAACCTCCTTTGAACGAATCGCTTTTTACCTTCTAATTAAGGATCAGTTCGATGGCTGGCGCATAAGTTCAAATCACCCAAATGGGAGTTGATTTTATCGAACATAAGTTGAATAGTAATTGCCTAATAAATATGTATTTAACCTAGCGCTCATTAAAGATCTAAGTTTTTATATTTAAGGGCAATCTATCGCGTGAGCGATTCTTCAGCCTCTGGCAAGCTTCGTAGCGTAAGCGCTTAGAAAGCCTTTTCCATCGAGCGCCATTTTGGACCGACCGCATGGATTACGACCTCGATTACGAACTAACGGAACCGCGCCAGGCATTTCCTGAACCCGGCGGCCAAGAAGGGAAACAAGCTCAACGGCCTGGAGCGTCTGATTCGCTCCCTCCCCGGAAAGGAGAAGTAACTGACTTAAGCCTCTCGGAGCAGATGCGATTTGCGAGCCGTACCTATCAGGAGCTGGAAGTAACGCTCGATCCCAATACAAAATGCATTTGGTGCTATTTGAACCCAAATGGCTCTACTAGTCTTACGCCAGCGCTGATTCGTGAACTGAATGTGCTTCACTGCTCAATTCAGGCGCTTGCCGCCTCTCACGAAGAGAAGGCACCTCTATCCTATCATGTTCTGGCCTCTCGAACTCCTGGCATTTTCACCACGGGCGGAGACCTCCGTTTTTTTTCCGATAAAATTCAAGCTAGGGACGCTAGTGCAATCCGCCGCTACGCCTATGGCTGCGTCGACGCGGTGTATAACATTGCCTCCGGGTTCAATTCCAACATTGTCTCGGTAGGCCTCCTGGAGGGCGACGCGCTTGGCGGCGGCCTCGAAGGGGCTATCTCTTGCAACTTTATTATCGCTGAGCGCGGGGTAAAGCTTGGCCTCCCAGAGATCCTTTTCAACTCATTTCCCGGGATGGGCGCTTACAGTATATTATCCCGGCGTATTAGCCCGGCGGTAGCTGAGCGTATAATTTTAAGCGGCCGGATATACAGTGCCGAAGAGATGTGTGATTTGGGCGTTATTGATCTTGTCGTAGATGCTGGATGCGGCGAAGCGGCTGTGCGCGAATACATCTCTGATCAGCGTAAGCATAGCGCCCGCAACGCGATTTATCGCGCCCGGCAACAAATCCATCCACTGACGCTCTCGGAACTTAGAGCTATTACCGATATGTGGATACAAACCATGATGGATTTATCACCTTCTGATCTACGCCGTATGGGGCATCTGCAGTCTGCTCAACTCCGGAGGTTACGTCGGGGATCCCGCTCCCGCCCTGGTACTCAACAATAATCCCGCATCCGTTTTACGCTCGACCGAATCGCTCTCCGCGAAAATTACCTGGCCGCTCTTCCACGCGTTCAATGAGTTGCCGAGTAGTCGACCGGCGCTTCAATGCAAATATGGCGGTGTCGACCTCGCTGGCGAGTTTCGCAACAATATCCTCGCCCTGAACGGCCATTTGAGACGCCGTAATCCCGCTCAGACCTAAGCACGTTTCAAAGAGCTTCACGGCCCCCAAATTTCCCGCCGCACCACGGAGCGCATGCGTAACCTCACGAAAGGTCTGGACGTCCTCGTCCGCGACAGCGCTTCGCAACCACGCGAGCATGTCAACGGCATCGCTCGCTAATTGCGCTATTAGGCCGGCGGCAAACTCGTCCCCTCCAAGCCGCTCTAAATTTTTCAGAGTATCGGGATTGATGGGATCTTCGTCCCTGATTGTACAAAATTCCACTCCGGTACGCGACTTATTCGTTCCGGTCCGTCCACCGCAGGGGCCCGTGGCCGCTATTGCGTCCTCGATGACTCGGAATAGCGTGCCAGAGTCGACTGGCTTTGCTATATATCCATTCATCCCTGCTTCCTTACAGCGAGCCCATGTATCGGCAGTCGCGTCCGCTGTTAGCGCCACTATGGGTACGTATGGCTCGCCGCTGAATGAAAACCGGTAGAGTTTAGCCGTTTCGAGCCCGTTCAATACGGGCATGTTCACGTCCAAAATGATCAAGTCAAAATGGCTCCCCTCAAGAGTGTCAAGTGCCTCTAGGCCATTAACAACGACAGTCACGGAATGCCCCATTTTTTCCAGCATTTTGGTAATGACTAACTGATTAGTACGATTATCTTCCGCGACCAAGATGGAGAGAGGCCTCGCCGCCGTATTGCACGCCCGCTCCTCCTCGGGACCTCCTGATACATTTCCCCGCGCAAGATTTACCACATCAAGAGCGTGCCCGACAGCGCGCGGCTCCAGTGGCGTGATTATTGACGTGTCGAATAAGCTTCGCAGCGGAACGGGCAGTTCCGAGAGACTTGCCCCTTCCAAAACAAGAACGGTGCCGGCTCCCCGGCCCCGGTCCGCGCGCAGCCGTTGTAAGGCGACGCCTTGCGCGTCGATCAGCTCGCGCGCGTCGATAAAAATAGTGAACTCTTGTCCAAACCTTTGCTCGCTTGCCTGGATTGCTTTCTCTAATTCGCAAAGGGAATCCACGGCGACGGTAGCAAGGCCCAGCTGTTCCAGCTGTGCCGCCAGGCTGTCGTCCTGCGAGACGAGTAACGCTTTCCCTTCGCTCGTCTCTCGATCTGGCATCAAATCTACAACAGGCGCCACGTCGACTTCAAACCAAAACGTACTCCCATGACCAGCGGTACTCTCAATTCCGATACGTCCATTCATTACATCAACAAGCTGCTTGCAAATCGCTAGGCCGAGGCCCGTTCCGCCGAACCGAGTCGTGATTGTGTTATCTGCTTGGACAAAGCGATCAAATATGCGATTTTGTGACTCGATTGGGATGCCGATTCCCGTGTCGCCGACCTCGAATCTCAGCCGGACAGAACCGTCAGAATTTTCGACACCGTCGGCTGTGACTACTACAAATCCTTTTTCAGTGAATTTAATTGCGTTAGCCGCAAGATTGATGAGTATCTGCTCTATATGCGTGTAGTCGGCGACCACGCGGCGCGGAGTACGGGCCGTGATATGCGTCGTCAATGTCAAGGTTGGCGACATCGGCTGCGCCAATAACATAGCCTTTAAGCGTTTCATTGCCACGTAAATGTCTAAATCCTCAACAACGGCTTGCATCCGGCCGGATTCTATTCGCGAAATATCCAAAATACCGTTGATCAGATTAAGCAATGAATGGCCGGAGTCCATAATCGTCGAGACGATTTGCCTGTGTCCTTGGTCCTTTAGCTGGCCATGCAAAATTGAGCCAAGCCCGATAATAGCATTGAGCGGTGTTCGTACATCATGGCCAACATTGGCAAGAAAGGCAGTCTTCGCTCGGTTCGCCTCCTCGGCCTGAAGTTTTGCTTCTGAAAGTTTTCGAATAAGCCGAGAAGCATAGAGGGGCAGCATCGTCAGACAGGCAATTAAACCGACCGACAGCCCTTCGAACCGCTCCCATGCGCCACTCGTAGTTAACGCAATAGAGAGACCCGTATCGCCAATGGCCGTGGCGGTATAGAGATAAGGAAGCCCGAATCTAAATCCATTGCCAAACACCGTCCACAGATAAAAAGGATAAAAAAACCCAGTTCTGATACCGCCCATGGCCGCCGAGTATGAAATCATTCCAAAATCACTTATCATCGCGCAGAGGCGGCGGCCAACGGAAACCTGCGGCTTCCAAATGATATGCGCAATAATGAGCGTGGATATCGCAAAATAGACAATATAAGTATTCAGCGTTTTGCGGAAAAGCTCCGCCGCCATATGATCTCCCGTTGATTTTGCGATAAACATATAAAGGAGAACCGCCGCCGCGAATACTAGCCGGTTCGGCGTCATTTCATGCTCACTATCTGGGCGCCCGCGTAACCGGCGCCGAACCCATTCGATAGAATGTTTAACGGTGGAAAGCACCTTGCGGGGCCACATCGGAAACACCCTGGGTCTAGGCGTTAGCGGCGTTAGCCGAGCACATCCATTTTAAGAGGAACGTTTCTAAATGCGCCGCGACCATCGGTTTGCCACAGAAATACCCTTGTGCTATGTCACACCCCATACTACGAAGGCACTCGAGCTGATCGATGGTTTCAATGCCTTCCGCGACCACATCCATCCCTAAATTATGCGCGAGATTGACGATCGTTGCTATGATCGCCCTATCGCTTGCATCGGACATGACGTCACAAACGAAGCTTTGATCAATCTTGAGGCGGTGAGCGGGTAACCGCTTGACATAGCTCAGAGACGAAAACCCAGTGCCAAAGTCATCAATCGAGATGCTTACCCCAAGGGCACTTAGTTGCTCCAGTTGGACGACGACCTGCGCAATGTCATGCATTAGAATATTTTCGGTTATTTCAAGATCGAGCAATCGAGGATCCAACTCGGTTTCATTGAGGATTTGCGCAACTCGCAATGGCAAATCGTGTCCTCGAAACTGGCTAGGGGATAGGTTTACACTCAGACGCAATGGCGGCATTCCATAACGCCGCCACGCCGCCGCCTGACTGCAAGCTCCACGCAAAACCAACTCGCTAATCGGGAGAATCAATCCATTTTGCTCCGCTCTTGGAAGAAATCCCGCCGGGGATACTAAAGAGCCATCCGACCTACGCCAGCGGACGAGAGCCTCAACGCCGACCGGTTGTCCCGAGTCTAATCGAACCTGTGGTTGGTAGTATATCTCGAACTCCATCCGTTCCACTGCCCGCAGTAATTGCGCATCAAGAATAGCGGATTGCTGGGCACGGAGGTGCATGTTCACACTGAAAAATTCGCACCGGTCTCCGCCATCACCTTTCGCTTTGTACATGGCAAGGTCAGCATTCCGGAGCAGATCTTCACTGGTCCCTCCATGATCCGGATACACCGCAATGCCGATGCTGGCGGTAACGCGGGCAGGAGTATTGCCGAGGAAAACCGGCTCGCTCAGGAGAGCACATATGTCGCCAGCGAGCTCAGATGCGTCGCGATAATCCCGGAGGCCCACTTGCAATACAGCGAACTCATCTCCTCCAAGACGCGCGACATGGTGCCCGTGCTGCTCTATTGATAAGAGACGTTTGGAAATCGCACCGAGGAGCTCGTCTCCGGCCGAGTGGCCCAAAACATCGTTAACGCTCTTGAAGCCGTCCAAATCTATAAGATGCAGAGCAAGCCGCTGGTTGTCGCAACGCGCCTGTCTGATTGCCTGGCATAGGCACTCTCCAAAGAAGAGTCTATTTGGAAGATCGGTGATACTATCATGGTGCGCCACATGGTGAAGATGGCGCTCGGCCTCTTTGCGGCTTGTGATATCGATAGAACTCGTGACCACCCCGATTATATCATTGGCTCCGCCTTTGAGCGGGGACTTTTTGGCCAGAAAGACACGCGCCGGGCTGTTGTGCTGGCTAAACTCAAATTCAAAGCTTTCGGCACACCTGCCAGTTTGAAAAATCAGCTGATCGATTGCTTCGTTTTCGGAACCAAGCGCAGCGCCGAGGACTTCCTCCGCGGGGCGGCCGACAATGTTGGAAGGATCGACACCCATAATTCCGGCTTGATAAGCGTTCATAAAAAGGAAGCGGCCTTTCTTGTCTGTAGCACTTATCATTGCCGGTACAGTATCGATCACCTGCGCCAGCCGAGCGCTCGAGTCGCGTATGGCCTCGCGAAGTGATTGCTTGCTTTCTTCCAGCTTTGCCTCCAATGTTTCCGCTCGATTGGCCAATAACAGCTGCTGCCTTCGCAGCTTAAGCAAATTGCGACCACGAGCGGAAAATTCATAATGATCAACCGGACTTAACAAGAAATCAGTTGCGCCCGCTTCTAATGCCTTGATGCGAAGCGCTTTGTCTTCAAAAACCGTGATCACAATGATCGGAATATCGGACAGTGCCGGCTCAGCGCGTACCCGGCGAATGAAGGACGCGCCATCAAGGCCTGGCATGTTGTAATCTGTAATTATTAGGTCTGGCGTTTCCTCAAGCATTGCCGCCAGCGCGTCCAATGGATTTGCAAACGCTTCGGCCCGAGCATCCGCCTCGATCGAAGATGCGAGTTTTGCGTAAATGGCGCGATTAATTGGCTGGTCATCGACGATAATGATCGTGCTCATTGGAAGTGATGCCGTAAGTATTGGGTCAATACAACAACATGTAGAGGGCAAGCGAAATTTAGTGAATGTATAACGCGTTTGTCACGGCCGAAAAACGGCACACCACGTTCACCAAGGCAACAACGAGGTTCCAAAATTTTGCATGGAACATTTGAGATCCGATGAAAGAGAGGATGGGTTTTTAATTCAATAGCGACCTAATGAAGTGTTCGTTAGAAGAGAAATCATCATTAGCGATCGCTAAATGAGTTGGCCCGGCGTTTGAGGAATGCCATGGCATGGTTCATGTTCTGGATTCGGTTTCATATCGTGGCGCGTAATCCAGCATTTGCGGGCCTGCCGCAGATCGCTCGCCGAGAGGGATCTTACGGGTCAACTCGATCAAGTTCGCGAGGCCCTATCTCGATGATATGCGCTCAGCGCCGCGGTGTGGGAAGGCCGCGTCGGCCCGCTGAGGTCTCCGGGGGGACGAGACCGGCGGAGGTTGATTAACGAGATGGAGACGAAAGCCGAAATCGCCGCCAAGCCCATCATCGAAAAGCTTGCCGAGGTCGATGGCCGTGGAAATTGATGGGCGTTTGCATGGTCGCGCCTCGAAGGCGACGCATTCCATCGCCGACTTCCTAAAATCGGGCATTTCTAGCAAACAGCCAAGGGTAAGGCTCTCTAGTCCGTCACCCCAGAGTTTTGCCGCTTTCATGGGCGCCGACAACCCCGGCACGCTCTAAATAGGCGGCAGCCTGGAATGCCTTTTCCTCCTGCCAGGGGCGAGCAATGAGCTGCACGGCAACCGGGAGGTTGCCTGGAGCGTGAACCGGAACCGCGACCACCGGCAGGCCGATGAAGCTGATCGGCTGCGTGTAAAGACCCATATTTGCTCGAGCGGGCAGCTCGCGGTCGCCGAGGCGCAGCGTCGCTTGTCCAATGAAAGGTGCGACACATGGCACCGCGGGAGCCAGAAGGAGGTCGAATTGCTCGAATAATTTAGCTGCTTGGTCCCGAAACCAGCGGCGCACGCGCTGAGCCTTGATCAGGACGGAGGAAGGTAACAGAGCGCCGGCGAGCAGTCTGTCGCGCGTGGCGGGGTCAAAATCGCCGGAGCGTGCGCGCAAGTCGGCCAAATGAAGCGCCGCGCCTTCAGCCGCTGTTAGGCAGAAAGCAGCCGCGCGGGCGCGCCCTGCTTCAGGCAACGACACGGACGGACCGCCGCCAAGTGCGGCGGCTACGGCCTCAAGCGCCGCCAGGGCTTCCGGGCAGGCACCGTCCACGAACCAATCCCCCAGTTTGGCAATCCTAAGCGGGCAAAACGAGTCAAGCAAAGGCAGCACGGGTGCGGCGGGGCGCTGCGCGCAGCTCTTATCGGAAGGATCCGGCCCTTGCATCACGTCATAGACCAGGGCGAGATCGGCTGTGCTGCCTGCGAAAAGACCTACGTGATCGAGATCGCTGACAAAGGGATAGATTCCTGTCCGTGGGAGCCTACCGAAGGTGGGCTTTAGCCCAAAGACCCCGCAAAACGCGGCGGGAACACGAATCGATCCATTGGTGTCGGTGCCGAGGCTGAACGGCGTCATGCCAGCGGCGACAGCGGCGGCCGAGCCGCCGGACGAGCCACCGGCGACGCGCGCGGTATCATGCGGGTTACGCGTTGGACCGTAGTGTGTATTCTCGGTGATGAAGCCGTAGGCATATTCGTCCATGTTTTGGGCGCCGACGGGAATTGCGCCGGCCCGCCGCAGGCGGCCAACCACTGTCGCGTCCCTCTTGGCGGGCGGATTCTCGCGGTTGATTTTGGAGCCGGCAAGGGTCGCAAAGCCTTCGACATCGTAAAGATTTTTGACCCCGAACGGAACGCCGGCGAGTGGTCCTGGATCCTCACCCTTCGCAATACGCGCATCAAGCGTTCTAGCTTCCGCCAGAGCCACCTCACCATAAAGCGTCGTGAAGCAATTGAGGGTGGAATCTCGTTTCGCGATGACGCTTTGGGCCGCGGCAACGCTTGCCTCCGCGCTTATCTGCTTCGCGCGCACAGCGGCGGCGATCGGCCTCGCCCTAGAAGGGATTGTAATCACGCGCGGAAAACTGGTGCTGGCTCGACATCCGAGGGAAGCTCGAACTCCATGATTAATTTTGCTTGTGCAAGGAGAAGGGCTAGGTTCTCTGCCACGCCAGCCGTATATTCAGCGGGGATGTTTAATTCAAGTAAAGAGCCCAGCACCGTGACCGCATGTTCATCAACCACCATAGGCACCTTCCCAAAATCTCCTCCATGCCCAGCCGGGGTAGTTTACTGAGCCTGCTCAATTGCCGCGGGTCAAGCCGTTTCCGCCAGGATGTCCGATATAGGCCACGTTGATAAACGGATCACCCACGAGACAGCCGATAGGGCTAATAACACCATCCGCAGGCAGCGCCTGGGTCGTTGTAAGCCTGACGCCTGCGGCCGAAGCGCTCTCAACATTATCCATCGCCTTGACGGGATCGTAAATACCGAACGGGGATAGCGGCGACGGGAATCACCCTGATGGAGTCAAAGCCGCTCGGCACTTGCGTAAACGCAGGCTTTGGCAGTCGCCGGATGGGCGATTGCCGGGATGCCGTGCGCCCTAAAATGAAAACATCATCGCCAAGGGATTCGCCGAAGCCGCGTAGAGACACGGTAATCCAATGCCGCAAACGCTTGCCAGCCTCCGGGCGAGCCTGGAACCCCCCGAGAGGCGCCGGCGTTTGCGAGACGAATAAAATGGAACCGGCCGCCTCGGCGCTCACGGGCCAAATCACCGACCCCCGCACGCTGGGGATCGACTATCCTCGTATAGCGGAGCCCGCGGGTCTCTTTCCGCGCCGCGCGATGTTCGCTGCTCCCCTGGACCCGGCGGAGGCAGCAAAGGTTCCGCTCGTCAAAGGTCCCAATATCAAGACACTGCCGCGCTTCGAGGCGCTGCCGCAACGCGCGGTGCTGCCGATTCTGATCAAAGCCGGGGACGACGTCTCAACCGACGAGATTATGCCGGCTGGTGCCGAGGTGCTGCCCTATCGCAGCAACATCGAGAAGATCTCCGAATTCGTCTTCCGGCCAATCGATACCGGCTATGCGAAGCGCGCGGCAAATGCGCGCGAGAGTGGCCACGCGATCCTTGGCGGCGCCAATTACGGGCAGGGCTCCAGCCGCGAACATGCCGCGATCGCCCCGTGGTTTCTTGGCGTGCGCGCCGTGTTGGCCAAGAGCTACGCCCGTATCCACAAACAGAACCTGATCAACTACGGCATCGTGCCGTTCGAGCTCGCGAACCCGGCCGAGTACGATCAGCTCAGTATCGGAGACTGCATCGTCATCGAGGGCTGGCTTGACGCTGTCGAGCGAAGTGGTAGCGTCGAGGTGGAGTTGCAACCAGGCCAAGGCGAGCCGCGCCCCCTTGCCCTGAAAGTTTCTCTCTCGAAGCATGATCGCGAGATCCTGCTCGCCGGTGGCGCCATAAATCTGTGGCGCACGGCTGTCAAACTGGCCGCAGCGCACCAGGCGGCATGAAACCGAGCTTCCATCGGGAGATCCGAATGCTTCGTGTGTTACGAGCAAGTGACAAGCGCGTAGCGCCGGCACCGGACCGCCTGCCGCGCTGCGCAAGTGAGGAGCCGGTCCGTCTACACGATGGTGCACCGGCGCCGCTCGATATCGCGGAAATTACCGACCGTGTCCTGCATGCGGCTCAAGGCAAGCTAACGTTATCGCTCTCCCCCACCGCCATTCTCATGGCTTATGCCGACTGGGCTCTGCATCTCGCCAATGCCCCCGGACGGCGCGCGACGTTGGCTGCCGAGGCCGCATGCCAATGGCTCCGGCTTATCGATGCCGCGTGGCGCTCGATCGCGGACGATTGCAGGCCTGTCGTGGCGCCCCTCGCAAATGACCATAGGTTCATCGATCCGGCCTGGGGCGATCCGCCGTTCAGCGTGATCTACCAGGCCTTTCTGCTTTCCGAGCAATGGTGGAACAGCGCGGCCACGGGCCTGCGCGGCGTATCCCGCCAGCACGAGAACATGGTCGCGTTTCTGACGCGCCAGGTGCTTGATATGTGGTCGCCGTCGAATTTTCTTCTTACCAACCCGCGTGTGCTTGAGCGTACCTTCGCCACGGGCGGCAAGAACCTGTGGATTGGCGCCAGCAATCTCATCGAGGATTGGTGCCGCGCGGCATCGGGGCACAAGCCTGTCGGAACGGAGGAGTTTCCTGTTGGCAACCGCGTCGCGGCGACACCCGGCAAGATCGTGCTGCGCAACGATCTCATCGAGCTCATTCAATATACGCCCCAGACCGCCGATGTGCATCCCGAGCCGGTCCTGATCGTCCCCGCATGGATCATGAAGTACTACATTCTCGATCTCAGCCCAGAAAACTCCTTAATCCGGTACCTTGTCGAAGCAGGGCATACCGTCTTCGCCATCTCGTGGCGGAATCCGCGCGCGAAAGACCGGGATACCGGCATGGCGGATTACCGGCTGGAGGGGCCGATGGCCGCGCTCGATGCCATCTCCACCATCTGCCCCGGCCGGAAAGTGCACGCCTGCGGCTATTGTCTCGGCGGCACCCTGATGGCCATAACGGCGGCTGCCATGGCGCGCGACGGTGACGGCCGTCTCGCCAGTTTGACGCTTCTCGCGGCCCAGGTCGATTTCAGCGAAGCCGGCGAGCTGATGCTGTTCGTGAACGAGAGCCAGATCGCCTATCTCGAGGATATGATGTGGGCGAACGGCTACCTCGATACCCGGCAGATGTCGGGGGCCTTCCAGCTCTTGCGTTCCAACGACCTCGTCTGGTCTCGGTGGGTCGAGGAGTGCCTGCTCGGCGAGCGTCCGGGGATGATCGACTTGATGGCGTGGAACGCGGACCTGACGCGCATGCCCTATCGGATGCACTCGGAATATCTTCGCCATCTGTTTCTCGACAACGCGCTCGCGGAAGGCCATTACCTCGTCGATGGCATGCCGGTCGCGCTGCCCGATATCGGCATTCCGGTGTTCGCCGTCGCGACGGAGAAGGACCATGTCTCCCCTTGGCGATCGGTCTATAAGGTTTCTCTCCTGATCGATACCGGTATCACGTTCGTCCTCGCCTCGGGGGGGCACAATGCCGGGATCGTCAGCGAGCCAGGCCATCCTGGCCGGCGGTACCGGATCGCAACCCATCATGTCGGCGATACGCATCCGCCGGCGGAGCAATGGCTCGGGGAGACCTCTATGCGAGACGGCTCCTGGTGGCCGGCCTGGCAGGAATGGCTGGCTGGGCTTTCCGGCGAAAAGGTCCCACCGCCATCCTTGGGCTCGGCCACCTATCCGCCGGCCGGCGACGCGCCCGGGCGCTACGTACTCGAGCCGTAGAGTTCCCGCCGTCCAGTTCCACGCTCGCCGCTCCACAATCGCGGCGCCTCTGTACGCCTTGGTTATTGGCTTGAGTCCTCGTGGGTTCCAGTCGGCGGCGAAGCGACCTCGGGCGGGAACCCGCCGGCAGCCATCAGACAGGGCGAGCGTAGAGCTAGCTTGGTTCGCGCGCGAGCGCCGCTGCTATGCCCGTCTACTTTTACGGGCCCTGCGGCCGGTCATCATCCCAGGGGGCCGCCACCCTCTCGCCCGTCGTTTTCTCCGCTTGGACACGCGCATCTGCCGAGGCTGCAACAAAGTGGTGCGGATCAAGATCGGTCGCGCTCTCGCGGAAAGCCGCGAGATAATCTCCGGCGGGTTGATGCGATAGCGCCTCGCGGTCGATGCGAGCCGCCCTGCGCAGGCCGGTGAATGAGGGACCAAGGATCGACGGCGGCACGATGAGTTTGATATTTTCAAAACTATCGCCCTGGTTTTTGGATTTTGCCCGTCCCGGGCGGATAGCGGGCGTGAGTTGGCCGCCCTGCAAGCTCGCCCCTTGAGCGGGCGTGCGGCTCAGCGCGATGCTGCGATCCGCGTCCGGAATATCCGCGGCGAAGGCCAGCACCTGGCTAGGTATGCGGCCATAATCTTTCGGCCCTTTGGTGATCACTACGGGCAGATTAGCCGCACGGTCGAGGGGCGCGTCTGTGCTGGTGGCGCCGGCGTTGTCTCCCGTTCCTTCTGCGGAAGCTTGCGCCGGATCGAGCCGTGCAAGGTGCGTAAGGCCGGCGGGGCGGGCGGGCGGCTCTGGCGCATTTACAAAGGCGATGTCGAGACCTTTTTCCGAAGGCAGGGCGGGGCGGTTTGGTGGCATAGGAGCCGCGGCCAAAGCTGGGTTTTTGTGAACTGGTTCGATCCCGTCATCCTCGGTCCCGAAGCTTGCTAAGCGCATCCCGTTGGCAATGCCCGGAGCCGCCTCGTTATGCTGCGAGCTCTTCTCAGGCGCTATAGCCGCGACCACGGTTGGGGCCGGAGTTGGGCGGCTCGAGGGCGCAGGCGGCGTCGAAGTGGCTTTATCGCTCGCGACGCGCGATTCCGCCAATTGCGCCCCGCCGCTCGCCATCCTCGTGGCCGCCGGGGGCTTTCCTGGGAGAGCATCGCCTGCCGAATTGCCATCATCCCCGCGTTTACCGAACAGCCAGGCGAACAGGCCGCCAGCCGAGGCGTATTGGGGTACATCGGAGATGACTCCGCCCCGCGCGGCAATCTCGGCGCGAGCCTCTTGGTAGCGCGGCAGCGCCCGCCCGTCGGCGGCGAGATGGACCGTCTTGCCGTCCGGGAACAGGCGCACGAGCTGATCATAGCTCATTCGCGGCCAGGCCCTGACATTGCCAACATCGAGATGAACGAAATTTTCTCCAGGATACCAGCCGACTCCGCCGCGCTGCAGGCGCATGCCGATCTCGCGGATTCGCTCCATTGATGTGCCAGGCATCGTCGTGTCCATGGCCCGGCCGAGAATATGTTGGGAATGTTCGGCAACCGCGTGCGAGCGGGCGCGCAGCATGGCGTTGGTCTGCGGCGAACGGTAAGCAGAAACGATGCGGATCGGCTCGGTCGCGCCGGCCGTCCGGTACACTTCCCAGATGACATCGAACAGGCGCGGATCCATCCGCGTACGGTCATTGTTGCGCCAGTCACGCAAGAAATAATTCAGTCTTTCGAGAGCCCCCGGGTCCAAGGCGCCGTTGACGCGAAAAGTTGCCTGAATCGATTCGCCCGTGTGGGTATGATAGAGATTGAGCGTGCGCGTATCGCCATTGGCGATTGCCGTCTCCGTTGAAGATGGCAGGGCGCATAAGACGCATGAGATGAGTAAGGCGCTGGCCAGAGCCGCGCCAACCGGACGGAGCTTTTGCAAACGGGCCGAGCGATGCTCCTTAAACACTTTTATCCCTCGCGGATCTGTTTGGCCGGATATTGCATCCTGATTCGCCGCCGATCGCTATGAGAAAAGCACATCAACCATGCGGCGAACTTGCCTAAATTGAAATGGTTACAGCTAATGATTTCGCGGGTCGGTACTTACGGGATCTTTTGGGGAGTTACGAATTCTCAACCTTTATGGCAGTGGAAACACGATTTAAATAAAGCTTCGAATATGGCGCCCCTGTGTCCGAGCGTGAGGCAAGAATTTGTTCTTGAAATTCGTCTTTGTCTTCAACGGGATTATCTCCATCTCAAGTGTACTCCAAAGGTTCCAGCATTGCCACAACAAAGAAGAGCGAACTTTTTTTGCCGCAATTGGGCATTGGTGCCATATCTTTGCCGCTTCTTTTGCCGGTGCGTTAACTCTAAAGAGTACAACTTGCGGTGGCCCCTGGGGCAAGAGTTATGGCGAGTTTTGATGTCGATCTCTTTGTGATTGGTGCGGGCTCGGGAGGCGTGCGGGCCGCCCGTGTGGCCGCCTCGCATGGCGCCAAGGTCATGATCGCCGAAGAGTTTCGCATCGGCGGCACCTGCGTCATCCGCGGCTGCGTGCCGAAGAAACTCTTGGTCTATGCGAGCCGCTTTAGGGATGATTTCGAGGACGCCGCCGGATATGGCTGGACGGTCAATGGCGTGGACTTCGACTGGCCGCGGCTCGTCGCCGCCAAAGAAAAGGAAATTTCAAGCCTCTCGGAAATCTATCGCGGCAACCTTGACAAGGCGGGTGTCGTCATCGAGGAGAGCCGCGCCGAGATCGAGGATGCCCACCATGTTCGCCTCCATTCGAGTGGGCGCAGGATCAGCGCAAGGATTATTCTGATCAGCACTGGGGCAAGCCCTGTCCTCGAGCCGGATATTCCCGGCCGCGAGCATGCGATCACCTCCAACGAGATTCTCGACCTCCCCAAATTGCCGGCACGGCTTGTCATCATCGGCGGCGGCTATATCGCCGTCGAATTCGCCTCTATCTTCGCTCGCCTCGGCAGCGCGGTGACACTTGCCTTGCGCGGCGAAAATGTGCTGCGCGGGTTCGACGACGATCTGCGCCACGGCGTGCGCGATGGGCTCACGCATGCCGGCGTCAAGCTGCTCTTCGGCGTGTTGCCGCTGCGCATTGAAAAGACCGATAGAGGCCATACGGTCTGCTTGACGCGAGGCGTTTCCCTCGAGGCGGATCAGGTTCTGATCGCGACGGGGCGGCGGCCCAATACGAAGGGGCTCGGGCTTGAGAAGGCTGGGGTCGCCTGCGAGGCCTTGGGCGCCATCAAGGTCGATGCCTTCTCGAAAACCAACATCGATTCGGTGTACGCCGTCGGCGACGTGACGAACCGGCTGGCTTTGACGCCCGTCGCCATCCGCGAAGGCCATGCTTTCGCGGATACCGTCTTTGGCGGCAAGCCCGAGGCGGTCGTGCACACCAACGTTCCGACGGCCGTGTTCACGACGCCGGAACTCGGCACCGTTGGCCTCACCGAGCAAGAAGCGCGCGCGATCTACGCATGCGTTGATATCTACAGCGCGTCCTTCCGGCCGATGAAGGCGACATTATCCGGGCGGGCGGAAAAAACTTTGATGAAGATCATCGTCGACGGTGAGACGGATAAGGTGTTGGGCGTCCATATTCTTGGCGAGGACGCGAGCGAGATGGCGCAGCTCCTCGCGATCGCCGTCAAGATGGGCGCCAAGAAACGCGATTTCGATGCGACGATCGCGCTGCACCCGACCGCAGCGGAGGAGCTCGTCACCATGCGCACCCGCACGGCGCGCTTCGTTAAGGAGGTCGCCGGGCCGGAAGGGCCGGACGCCGGCGCGCTTTGTGGCTGACGCGGATTTTGTAAGATTTTCGGGTCTAATCGGACAAAAAAGTTTCACGTGAAACATTTTGGTCCGATTGGAGCCCACGATCTTACAAAGGTGAGGACGGCCGCCGCTCTGTGCTTAGTAAGATTGGCGCGATTGCATGCAAAAACGTCATTGCGAGGAGCGCCAGCGACGAAGCAAACCAGGGCAAGAGTAAAAGGACTGGATTGCTTCCCGCTCGCTTGTCGCTCGCGGTCGCAATGACGGGCTGGGAAGGCGGTTTCAAACGGCCGGGTCACTTGGCGGCGGAGAGGCTCGCTTTGGCGTCGAGGATTACTTGGCGCAGGCGCTCCGCCTTGGTGATGTAAAAATCTGCTTGTGCTTTCCGGTATTCTGCGAGAGCGCGATCGACCGCCGCGAGGGCCACGTCGAGATAGCGAGGTTCCTTTGTCTTGTTGAAGAAAGCGCTGTAGGCGACGGCGAGGTTTTCTTGAGTCTGCGTCCATAAAAATGGCACGCGTTCGCGTGTCAATTCCTTCAGTGCTTCGGAAAAGGCCGCGACCGCCTGTTCGAGCGCCGCCGTCCCGTTCTCGCGCTCGCCAAGCGTTCGAAGCGCATTGCCGAGATTGTTCTGCGTCATGGCCCAATCGAGCGGCACCCGCCCGCGCGTCCTTTCCTTCAGCGCCGCGCGATAGGCATCGACCGCTTTTTCGAGCGTCGCCGTGCCGCCTTCGCGCTCGCCAAGCCTCGCAAGCGCGCTGCCGAGATTGTTCTGGGTCATGGCCCAATCGAGCGGCACCCGCCCGCGCGTCCTTTCCTTCAGCGCCTCGGAAAAGGTCGCGACCGCCTGTTCGAGCGTCGCCGTGCCACGCTCGCGCTCGCCAAGCCTCCAAAGCGCATTACCGAGATTGTTTTGAGTCATGGCCCAATCGAGCGGAACCCGCTCGCGCGCATATTCCTTCAGCGCCTCGGAAAAGGCTCCGACCGCCTCTTTTAGCTTGCCCGTGCCACTCTCGCGCTCGCCAAGCCTCCAAAGCGTAAGGCCGAGATTGTTGTGCGTCTGAGCCCAGTCGAGAGGCACACGCTCACGCGTCCTTTCATTCAGCGATTCGCGGTAGGCATCGACCGCCTGATGCAGTTTCTCCGTCCCGCTTTCGCGCTCGCCAAGCCTCGCGAGCGCATTGCCCAGATTGTTCTGCGTCGTGGCCCATCGGAGCGGCACGCGCTCGCGCGTCAATTGCTCTAAGACCTTGTGGGAGAGTTCGACACTCTCAGCGAGGAGTTCGCTTTGTCCCGACTGCTCACCAGAAACTCCTAGAGCGACCGCAAGGTTGAACTGCACGCCGGCGAGCGTGTCGGGGTCCCACACGCCGACTTTACTGGCGGCGAGCTTTTTCACTTGGTCTATCAATGGCGCTAGCTGGTCGACAACGTAGTGCCCCCCTTTCCCAAAGGTCAGCTCAGCCAAGCGGATTTGGGCGAGCAGTCCAAGGATTTGTTTAAGGTCGGTCCAAAACAGTTCGGGCAGCGCGATGGTTTCGGTTGCTTGATATTTGTTCGTTGTTTTGAGGCCGGTGATCTCTCGCGACGGCGTCCAATAAAGCCGCATGGCGCTTTTGCCGCCGTGACGAAGGACGCGGCCCGAGATCAAGACATCGGCGCCGATTTGCTTCAACAAGCCGCGCGCGTGTTCTTCCGCCTTCTTACGGGCTGGATCGCTTGCCGCCTCCGGCCATTCCACGCTTCGATCAACAGGCAGCGTGGCGACGCCTTCAAAAGCACCGAGTTCATCGAGGAGCAGCGCCTGTTGCTCGCGGTCTTTGTCGCCAAAGAGCTCGGCGTGAGGCGATTTTCTTCGGCCTGCGAAACTGCTTTTCGGGTAAATCGTCTTAAAGCTGGTTTGACACCCGGCCGCTCGCCGATGTCTTTCGATTTCCACCAGACGAGAATCACGGCCGCGATAGCAATAAAAATTAGAGCCCACCAAGGACCAATGAACGCTTTCAACTGATAGAAAGCATCCGGCCAGCTTGACGGTCCGCCGAGCAGGTTTTCCCATATGCTTTTTTCGCCGGTGTCGCTCATGCGCCCCCTCTGGCTAACCCCAAGAATACCACTGGTTTTGCGGCCTCGCCACGCGCGTATGTTTGACCAGCGCTCGTGCGCAAAAAAATCCATTCATCGCATGGCGGCCATAGAGCGTATCGAAACTTTTCGAAGTCAAGGACGTCGCGAAGCGACATGGCCTCCGGCCGTCTCGATCCTTGACTTCAAAGTTTCGGATACGCGAAGGCTCGCCGTGCGATGAATGGAAAGGTGTGTCCACCGTCCCCGCAAACGATAGTTTTGCCCGAGAAGTGGCCGGTTGCGCGTTGTCAAATGCGGCATTCCAGAAGGCAATTGCGCGGGCTCCTATCCCGAGCTAAATGTGCTGCTGCCCCTTTGGCATTATGCCGAAGGGCGAAAACACCTGCGGCGAAGCCGATCCCGGTGCGGATCGTCAAAGCCTCGCAGCATTTAAGCAGCATTTAAGCTGTGGCAGAGCCGAGGTCATCGATGGGAGCAACGAGTTCGCCCGGCCAGAGTTTGCCGGCGCCGCGCGATCCGCATTTGCGCAAACTCGCCGATTGCATTCGCGTGCTGGCCATGGATGCGGTCGAGCTTGCAAAGAGTGGCCACCCAGGCATGCCGATGGGCATGGCCGACATCGCCACCGTGCTGTTCTCGGAGTTTTTGAAATTCGACGCAGCGGAGCCCTATTGGTTCGATCGCGACCGTTTCATCATCTCGAACGGTCACGGTTCGATGCTGCTCTACGGGCTCTTGTACCTCACCGGCAACCCGGAGATGACGATTGAAGAGATCAAACGGTTTCGCCAGGTCGACAGCAAAACACCAGGACATCCGGAATATAAACATTCGAGCGGCATCGAGACGACGACCGGGCCGCTGGGGCAGGGCCTCGCCAATTCCGTCGGAATGGCGCTCGCCGAGCGCATCCTGAACGCGACGTTCGGCGATGATCTCGTCGATCATCATACTTACGTGTTCATGGGGGATGGCTGCCTGATGGAAGGCGTTAGCCATGAGGCGATCTCGCTCGCCGGCCATCTGAAGCTCGGAAAACTCATCGCGTTCTTTGATAATAATTCAATTTCGATCGATGGCCCGACGCGCCTTGCCGTCTCCGATGATCAATCCGCCCGGTTTCGGGCGGCGCACTGGCATGTGCAGGAAATCGACGGTCACGATACGGACGCCATTCGCGCGGCGATCATCGAAGCGCAAAAGGTCGAAGATCGTCCTTCGATGATTTCTTGCCGCACGATCATCGGGTTTGGCTTGCCGACGAGGGCAGGCACGCAAAAGGCCCATAGCGATGCGCCGGGGGAAGAGGAAATTGCCGGGGCGAGGAAACTGCTTGGCTGGACAGCCCCGCCTTTCGAGATCCCGGAACCCTTGCTCGCTGCCTGGCGGGAGATTGGCGCGAGGGGACGCTTATCACGCGAGACATGGGCAGGGAGAGTCGCTAAGGCGCCCGACAATCCGCGCAAGGATTTTGAGCGCCGCATGCGCGGCGAACTCCCGGCGGGGTGGCGGGACGCCATCGGCGCGGCAAAAGCCGAGTTTCTTGAAAACCCCGCGCCGCGGGCAACGCGGCAAGCGAGCGGCGCTGTCCTTAATCACCTGTTCGATGCCGTTCCAGAGCTGCTTGGGGGCTCGGCGGATCTGACGCCATCGAACAATACGAAGGCAAAAAACCAGGTCGAGATCCGGCCGGGCGAATACAAAGGCTCATATATCCATTACGGCGTGCGCGAGCACGGCATGGCGGCCGCGATGAACGGCATCGCGCTGCATGGCGGGCTTATTCCCTATGGCGGCACCTTCCTCACTTTTTCCGACTATTGCCGGCCCGCGATCCGCCTTGCCGCGATGATGGAGATCCGCACGATCTTCGTCATGACGCATGACTCGATCGGCCTTGGCGAGGATGGTCCCACGCATCAACCGGTCGAGCAATTGGCGGCGCTGCGGGCGATCCCGCATCTTGCCGTTTATCGCCCCGCCGATGCCGTCGAGACCGCGGAATGCTGGCAATTGATTATGGAGGCGCCCCGCCGGGCGGCTTTGATTGCGCTCTCACGCCAGGCGCTGCCGCCGCTGCGGCGCGATGCTGGCGAGGAAAACCTATCAGCCAGGGGCGCTTATGTGCTGCTCGAAGCAGAGGGTGCTCGCAAACTCACAATTATCGCGACAGGTTCAGAGGTGCAGCTCGCCGTCGAGGCGCGCAAGATCATGCAAGAGGAGGGTGTGCCCACGGCCGTTGTCTCGATGCCATGCCGGTTGTTGTTCGAGCAGCAGGAAGCAGCCTACAAACATCACGTGCTGGGCGCGTCGGCCGCGCGCGTCGCGGTGGAAGCGGGCGTTGAGATTTCGTGGGACCGTTATATCGGTTTCGAGGGCCGCTTCGTCGGCATGCATGATTTTGGCGCCTCGGGGAAATTCACCGATGTCTACAAAAAATTCGATATCACGGCGCAGGCCGTGGTACGCGCGGCGCGCGAGGTTGTTCGCGCCGTTCATGGCTGAGCGTTGAGTCTTCCGCGCGCTCGACGCCAAAAACGCTGCGGCCTCCATAGGCTGGCGAGGAGCGCTGTTCTTCTGTGATGAGGTCCTCGACCGCTGGCGAAGCCACATGCTGCTCAAGCTGCCGGGCCTGCGCGTCAGGCCTGGCGATCGCCGCGAGTTTTTCCTCGCGCCCTAATTTTGCGCCGGCGATCGCGGACTTCATCACGCCGATCGTTTCGTCGTAGACGTGCAGCGGCACGGGGAAGGGATGGCGGTCCTTGCCGCCATGCGCGAAGGAAAACCGGGCCGGGTCGGAAAAGCGGCACGGCGTGCCATGAACGACCTCCGCCACCAAAGCGAGGGCGCGTATGGTTCGCGCGCCGACACCCGGGGCCAGCAAAAGCTCGGCAAAGTCCTTGGGCCCGCGATCGGACGCCGCCGCGAGCGCGGCCTGCAAGCGGCGGGCGACGACATCTTTTGGCCGCACGTCATGGTGATCGGGCATAATGAGATGCGGAAGGAAGGGCTGCCCGGTATCGATCCGTGTCGATGGCCGCGCTTGATTATCGATCACTAGAGCCTCGCGCGTGATAAAATCGGGCCCGCAAGCTTCCAGAAGATCGAGCTGGCTGTTCCTGGAGGGTTTTGCGAGGCGGTCGGTGAGATTGATGATCTCGCCCTGATGGGCGCCTTCAATTGCCGCGTGCGGGCTATCGACAAAGTCCTCAAGCCCCTCCGACAGCCAATGATAACGGCGGGCCTGCCTGCTTTGCCCATTCATCCCTTGCTGCACAACAACCCAGCGGCCATCATCGGTGACGATGAACCCGTGCAGATAAAGATCGAAGCCATCTTCCACAGCCGCGCTATCGACCTTCGCGACAAGGCGGCTCGACCGCGCCAGCGCTGAACCATCGAAGCCGATGCGTCCGGCGATTGCCGAAAGCTCGGCGGGGGTTTTCAATGATTGCCGGCCGCGTCCCCCGCAAACATGGATGCCGAGCTCTCCGGCGAGCGGCGTAAGTCCCCGCTTCAAGGCACCAATGACGATGGTTGTTATGCCGGACGAATGCCAGTCCATGCCCATGACGGCGCCGAAGGATTGGAACCAGAAGGGATGGCTGAGGCGGCGGAGGAATTCGTCGCGGCCATAGTGGTGGATAATGGCCTCCGCGATGATCGTGCCAAGCCGCGTCATGCGGCTGGCGAGCCATTGCGGGACGCGGCCTCCATGCAGCGGAAGATCGGCGCTACCACTTCTTCGTGCCACCGAACCTCCGTCGCCGCCGCGCCTAAAACATCAAAATGGCTTCATTCTCGTGATTGAGGCAAAAGCACTGGCCGCTTTTTTAAGATGGTTCTCTTCACGCCCACTCACAGATTGCGAGAGAGCACCCGCCGCGAAAACAGCAGCATGCCCTCCCGAATTAAAGATATTATCAATCTCAGTTTCTAGAAATTCCGCGCGCGCCTCGCCATCATGCAGCTCACCAAGATTCTCTTGCACCATTTCAAGACAATTCAGCAGCCTTGCGATAGGCGTGGATTTCGTGACACCCGGAAGGTTTTCGAAAAAAGACGCCATGTAGCGAAGCTTCTTCGCCCGGATACGAGTCGTGTGGCGTTCCTCGGGATCGATCGTTTCAAGATCCTCGCCTTCCTTCATGAGTTTTTTTAGTTTTTTGCTCAAGCGCTTACGGGCGAACTGGCTGATTGTGCCCGCGTTCGCAATCGCTTGCGACTGGCGCCAGCTTCCATTTTCGATCCAGCTCAAAAGATCGATCATGAGGGTGCGCGCCCGCTCCGACTTGAGCGCTGAGTTTAAAGCCGCATGGGCGTCGTCGCGCTTTTTGCCCGTGAAGTCGGCGAGCCGAGGGGCTCCCGGAAGTTCCGCCCTTTGAGCCGCCGGCAAGAACGTTTTTTCTTGAAAAACGTCAAGGTCGCGCGCTCCACCAAAGAGATGTGATAGCCATTTCAACTCGTCGTCGAGCGCTTTGTATTTGTCGTCGCATACCAAAGGCTTGAACAGCCGCAGCCCGGCGCGAAGGCGGCGTATGGCGACGCGCCCTTTATGGACCGCCTCGACTCCGTCCGCCGTTTCCAGGGCCTCCGCGTTCAGCATGAAGTCATGCAGGCAAACGTGACAAATGGCGGCGAAAGCGTCCTCGCAGCGCATGCCTTTGAAAAGGTTTGGCGACGTCGCGGCGGCTGGATGTTTTTCGAGACCCTCGCTAAAAAGGAAACCGCGCTCCGCCTTGCTGATCAAGCTCAAGGACAACGGCAGTTCGCGGGAAAGCTCGCGGGCGAAATCGAAGAGCTTGAGCTTGGAGCCACCCTTGAGCTCCAGCTCGACCTCGTCGAGGTCGAGTCTGCGGCCATCGGCGAGAATAGTTCCCTCGTCGATGGCGGCTTCAATTTTTGAAGATTGATTGCCGGCGGTTCCGCTTCGCCGCTCGACATCGATTTCGAACCGCGGGCGCAAACCCTTGCGCAGCTTCTTTTTTTTGAATGTCGATGCGAGCGGGGTTCGCTTCAAGAGATTAAAATCTGGCGCCTCGAATGGCGTTTCGTTTTCCCACTCACCGCGTTCAGAAGGCGAGGGCGTTTCTTGCTTCAATGTCTGCAGGCGCTTCTCGCCCATCTTGCGGATGCGCAAACTAACCCGCTTCTTCCAAAGATATTTGTCGCGAGTGTCGAAGTAAGTAGAGACGATCCGCTGCGGCGCCTTCCTGTCGAACGCCTGCCGCAGAAGCGGCGACGCTTTAACACTCGGGAGGTCCTCGCGCGTGCACGTAAACTTGAGTTCGGTTTCTTGTTCCTCGCTCATAGGCGCCTTCTGTTTTTGAGGCTGTTATGACCGTTTTGTAACAAAACGGTCATAATTGCGCTAGCCTTCCGAGTTCGCAATTAAGTGTTCGCAAGCGAGGCGGCTTGCCGAGGGTCGCTGACCAGGCCCTCGACCATCGCTTGCCTTGAGGCTTCGTCTGGGCTGCGCAAGGGAGCGGAGGGATGACCCGAGGATCCGCCTCGCATTTTGAGCGAAATCTCCTCACTCTTTTGCCGGATGTAGCGATCGACGCGCAGCTCGCCCCCGCCGACGGGAAGCGGTTGCGCTGCAAACCACTCGGTTAGCTGCGGCGGGCAGCCACCTTGCCAAAACAATCGGATCTCGGCCGAAACAATCATCATTAAGCCAAGGCCTTCCGGCATGGCGGAGGTCAGTCAGCGCTTCTCCTCTTCGCGGCCGAAATCCCTGCGTAGTTCACCTTTTGCCGCTCCGAGTATCTTTTTGCGGCTCGCGCTCAAATTCTTGCCAGCTCTATTGATGTAGAAATTCAACATGGACATCGCGGAGCGGAAAGGCGTGGATTTGCGCCGCTTGCTTTGCTCTGCTGAACGCTTCAAGGAGTGGGCGATTTCGGCGGGATCGTCGCTAGAAAAGATTCCTTTTTCGAGATCAAGCGCGTCGCTCGTCTTCATCACATGTCGTGACCATCTATGGTTGTGTGTCTTCCGTGCGGCGGACATTTCGAAAGTCCTTATTGGTTGCTCTGTGAAACCAAATGAGAGGACGCGTTCCAAGGCGCGGGCGCGAGGCATATGCCAAAGCCATGCAGTAGCTTTGGAGTTTTGATTATTAAAACGCGGTTTGGAATTGACCGTTCGGTCAAGTCGAAGATATGAGTCGAGGAAAAATACTAGACCTATGGGACGGCACGCATGCCAGGGAGCATCGAGTGCTTAGCTTGTTGCATTGCCAACGCCTAAATTTTCCGCAAGGTCGCCCGTTCGGGCGATGGATTTCGCCCTTGAGCGTGTGACTTAGATCAAGGCCACAGCTGCGGTCTCGGCACAGGCACCGGACGATGACTTTTCTGAATATTCTCGTTATTGACCAAAACGCGAAGGATCGCTCCGCCATTCGCGAGGCGCTCGCCGGCGAAGCGTTTGCGCTCAGCGAAGCGGAGACGCTCGCTAGCGGTCTGGAACTTGCGCGCGAGCGCGCGCCGGACTGCGTTCTTCTTGATTGCGAAATGCCGGGAATGCACGAGCTTACGATCGTCGAGGAACTCATTCCGAACCCCAAGTCTCCGGCGACCGCCCTGGTCATGCTGACCCGCGAGGCCGATAATAAAATCGCCGCGCTGGCGATGAAAAAGGGCGCCCAGGACTATCTCGAAAAGTCGCGTCTGCAGCCTTATGAACTGCGCCGTGCCATCCGCAATGCCGTCGATCGACTTCAGCTGATCGCGGACCGGAAGAAGGCCGAGATGGCGCTCGCGGCGAGCGAGGCGCGCTACCGTTCGATTGTCGAGGATCAGACCGAAATGGTTTGCCGGTTCCACGCGGACGGCACCCTGACCTTTGTCAACGCGGCTTATGCGAGGGCTTTCGGGCGAACGCCTTCCGAACTCCTCGGCACCTCCCTTTATGATCTTGTCCCAAGCACCGAGTGCGCGTTCATTCGTACGGCGATTGCGGGGCTTACGCAGCGCAATCCGGTCATCACTCACCGCCACCGCGCTTTTGCCGCGGACTCTTCACTGCGCTGGCAAGAATGGACAAACCGGCTGCTGCCCAAGGCAGAGGGCAAACCGGATGAATATCAAGGAACTGGCCGCGATATCACCGAGCGCAAGCGGGCCGAGGATGCGTTGCAGGAATCGCAGGAGCGCATGGCGGCGATCCTGGCGACGGCGATGGATGCCATCGTCACCGCCGATGAGAATGCCCGAATTATCTCCTTCAACCCGGCGGCGGCGCGGCTGTTTCGATGTGCGTACCGGGATGCTGCTGGGCAGCCGCTTGATCGATTCATCCCTTCGCTGCGCCCGGAGTTTTTCTTCCGCATTGGCGAAGCCCCAAACGAAGGGGATGCGCCGCGGGCACTGGGGGATCTGCATGCGCTGCGCGCCGATGGCACCGAGCTTCCCATCGAGGCATCAATTTCCACGGCGAGGGTTGGCGCTCGCAAGATTTATGCGGTCATTCTTCGCGACGTGAGCGAGCGCAAGCAGGCCGAGGCGGCGCTGCGCGAGAGCGAGGCGCGCTTTCGCGGCATTTTTGAAAATGCCGCGATAGGACTGGCGCGCGTAGCTCTAGACGGCGCCTGGCTTGAGGTTAACCATCGCCTTTGCGAAAAAACTGGTTATAGCCGGGACGAGCTTCTCGCCTTGCGCTTCGAGGACGTCGTTCATCGTGAGGATTTCAAGAAAGATCCCGGCACTCTGAGCGAACTCCTCAGCGGCGGGATCGCCCGCATCGTGACGGATAAGCGCTTCATTCGGAAGGATGGCGGCGCCGTGTGGGCGGCCGTTACGCTGTCATTGCAGCGCGATGATTTCGGCAAGCCACAATATTTTATCGCCGCTATTCGCGACATTAATAAACGCAAGCGGGCCGAGCAAGCACTGCGAGAAAGCGAAGAGAGGCTCGGTCTCTTTATCGAGCATGCTCCAGCAGCGATCGCCATGTTCGATCGCGATATGCGCTACCTCGCGGCAAGCCAGCGCTGGCGGCGCGATTATAAACTCGAAATAAACCCTGTCGGTCGGTCACACTACGAGCTCTTCCCAGAAAACTCCGAGCGATGGAAAGCGGTGCACCGGCGTTGCCTTGCTGGCGCAATCGAAAACTCGGATGGTGAGGTTTTTGTGCGCAGCGATGGCAGCGTGCAATGGCGCAAGTGGGATTGCCGCCCATGGCGTGACGCATCGGGCGAGATCGGCGGAATCCTCCTCGCCGCCGAAGACATTACGCATCGCAAACTTGCCGAAGACGCCCTTCGCATCAGTGAGGAGCGGCTTTCGCAAGCGGTTGCCGTGGCGGGGATCGGCGTCGGGGAGACAAGCGATCAGTCGGAGCTGATCGACGCGTCGCCAGCGCTGCGAGAGATGGGCGGGTTCGACGAGAGCGAACCGATCACGCTGGAAACCGCCCTCAGCCGCGTTGTGCCAGAAGATCGCGATAAAGTCCGAGAGCATATTGCTCGCGAGCGAGACCCCGCCGGAGAAGGCATTGCCGCCGTCGAATTCCGCCTTCAGCATCCAACGCGCGGCCTCCGCTGGCTCAACATGCGCGCCCGCGCGTCCTTCGAGGGTGAAGGCGCGGCGCGCCATTGGGTCCGCAGCGTGGGCGCCGTCCAAGACATCACGTCCCGCAGGCAAGCCGAGGAAGAACTCCGCAAAGCCACCGACCGCCTCCGTCTGGCGTTGGCGGCCGGAAAAATGGGCGTTTGGGATTGCGATCTCGCCAAGGGAGACACTTATTGGGATGCCGCGCAATTCCAGCTCTTTGGCTATGAGCCTCGCGGCGCTTCGGCGCCCGCCGGCGACCTCTTCCGCCAATCGATTCACCAGAACGATCGTTGGTTTGTTGCCGAGATGATTGAACGCTCGAAAAACAAGGGCGATCCCTTCCGCGCTGAGTTCCGCATTGTCCGCCCCGACGGCGTGGTCTGCTGGCTCGCGGGCGAGGGAGAAGTCCTTTTCGAAAATGGCAAGCCTGCGCGAATGATCGGCGTCAATTTCGACATCACGGAGCGTAAGCAGTCCGAGCAAGCGCTCGCCGAGGCGACTTGGCGCCTTCATGTCGCCCTCGCTGCCGGGCGCATGGGCACTTGGGATTGGGACCTCATAAATGACAAAACGGTTCTGGACGCAGCTGAATATGAGGTGCTTGGCTATACCTACGGGAGCCCCTCCGCCCCGAAAACGGGGCGTGAGTTTTTCGCTCTGGTCCATCCCGAGGATCGTGAGCGGCTCGCGCTTCACCTTGAGCGGCTGAAACTTTCACCAGAGCCATTTTATGACGAGTTCCGCATTATCCGCCCCGATGGCGCCATACGCTGGATTGTTGCGAAGGGCGAAATGACTCCGAACGCCGATGGCATTCCGGAGCGCATGGCGGGCGTGAATTTCGATATCACCGAACGCAAAGAGGCGGAGGAGGCCCTCCGCGCGAGCGAAGAACTCTTCCGCACGATTACGGCGACCGCGCAGGAAGGTATTTGGGCGATAGATCTTCAGGCTCGTACCATTTTCGCCAATCCGCGCATGGCGGAGCTTTTGCGCACGACGCCCGAGGAGATGGTGAGTAAGCCTGTCTCGGCGTTCTGCTTCCCCGAAGACTTGCCTGAGGCCGAGGCGCGAATTGCCGCCAATTTGGCTGGCGAGAGATCTGAATTCGAGTTCCGCTTCCGGCGAGCGGACGGCACGTCAATAGAGGTTCTTGCGGCGACCGCGCCTCTGAAGAAAGGCCCGGCGGGCGAGATTATTGGCGGGCTTGGTGGATTCCTTGATCTCGCCGAGCGCAAGGCCGCCGAAGAGCATCAGCTCTTCCTGATGCGAGAATTGTCGCACCGATCGAAGAATCTTTTAGCGATTATTCAGGCGATTGCGTCACAGACGGCGCGCTCGGCGACGACCCTTGCCGATTTCCAAGAACGTTTCGGGCAGCGCCTTCGCGGTATTGCGGCCTCGAACGATCTTTTGATCAACCAAAACTGGAAGAGCGCTCCGCTAGAAAAACTCATTCGCCATCAAACCGCTCCGTTTGCCGGGAAAGATCGCTCAAGGTTGCGGACCGAAGGGCCTGATGTCCGCCTCACTCCGGCGGCGGCGCAAGCTCTCGGCCTTGCCCTCCATGAGCTTGCGACAAACTCAGTGAAATATGGGGCTTTGTCGAAGGATAGGGGCAAAGTCACCGTGAGCTGGTCCATAGGGGAGGATTTCAAGGGCCGGCGCCTGCGGCTGAGCTGGCGGGAGGAAGGCGGGCCGCCAGTGACCGAGCCTGTCAAAAAGGGTTTTGGAACCGCGGTAATCGAGCAGATGGTCGCCCATTCCTTGCAAGGCGACGTGATGCTTAGCTTCGACCCGGCGGGTCTTCGGTGGAACTTGGCCATGCCATTATCCCACGTCGTGGAATTCGACAGCCTGCAAGCCATTAATGAAGAGATCGCGGGCTCTTTGCGATGAGCGCGGCCAAGGCGCTTACCAACTCCTCGGGCGTCGCAGGTTTTTCAAGGATCTGCGCCGCAAGGTGCGGCTCGATGGAACTCGCGTTTGCGGTGTAATATAAAAAAGGGATGCTTTTATCTAAGAGGCGCCGCGCGATCGGCACCGACGTTTCACCCCAAAGCTGCAAATCCAAAACTGCCGCCGTGATATTTTCATTCTCGATGAGCCAGAGGGCTTCGCCAGCCGTCGCAAAAGGCCCCGCTACGGAACCGCCCGCCTCCCTAATCGCTTCGCCCACTTCGAATGCGATGAGCGCCTCGTCCTCGACGACAAGAATGCGGTGATTTGCGAGGGGAGGCATGGGAGTGCTTCACTGGGCCTTCAGCTTTAACAAGCAAGGGGTTGCAAGGGTTCCAAACTGATGCCGAGACAAGCGGCCGGAGCCGGGCACGCTAGAGCTTCGCTTGAGCCCTCAACAGAGCGTCGGCCGAGAGAGAAGCCTCTTTCTCGCCAAAGCGGACTTGATATACGTTCAAATTCTCGATAACTCGCTGAACGTAATTGCGAGTTTCCGTAAAGGGGATACGCTCGACCCAGTCGACTGGATCGACGCCGGGTTTGCGCGGGTCGCCATAGGCGTCTATCCACTCCTTGACGTGCTTTCCGCCAGCGTTATAAGCCGAGAAGGTGAGGATATAGGAGCCCCGGTGTTCCGCCAAAAGCTCGCCTAAGTGGCGCGCGGCAAGCTGAGCATTGAAGGCGGCGTCTGTTAAGAGGCGCTTGGCGTCGAACACAATGCCTGCATGCTCGGCGGTGCGCTTCGCCGTCGACAGGATCATTTGCATTAATCCTTTGGCGCCGGCGGAGGATTCCGCGCTTGGGTCAAAGGCGCTCTCCTGGCGAGCAATCGAATAGACAACCGAGGTCGCCGCCGAGTTCTGCAAGGGCGTGTAAGACGGAACACCGTAATCAGGAAAAGCCAGCGTATCGACGGGTATCCCGCGCTGCCCGAGAATTTTGCCAACGCTCAAGGAAAGATGTGCGTCGTGCAGGCGCGCGACGAGGCTTGCTAGGGCGGCGACTTGGCTTTCGTCGGCAAGGTGGCGCGCCGCTTCGAAAACGAGTGGCGCCGCCAGGTCCTTTTCGCCAGCGGCAAAGAGAAGCTCGGCGACCTTGATCGAATCATCCCGCTCATCATCTCTAGCTTCGTCGGAAATGGCGCGGATCGGAAGGCCCGAAAGCCCGAGTTTTCCGCGCGCCAGCTGACCATAATAGCTGGCCGGGAAAGCAGCCGCTTTTTCGTAGTATTCCCGCGCGGCGCTTATCGCATTATCGCCGCTTGATGCCTCGGCGGCACGGCCTTGCCAATAATTGGCCCGCGCCCGCGACATCGGCGTTTCGGCGAGCTTTGCGAGCGTATCGAAATGTTTTGCCGCGCGCACCGGGTCGTTGAGGAAGCGGAGGGCAATCCAGCCGGCATGGAACTCGGCTTCGAGCTGCATTTCATGCGACGAAGCCGAGTGTTCCGCGCAGATCTTGTAGGCCGTCGCGGCGTCATTCTGATCGAGGAGCTTGCGAGCAAGCAGACGGCGCTCGATCCACCATTCGTCGCCATCGATGAGGGCCGCCGGGCCGCGGGGCGCCCGCAAGAGTGCTTCAACCGCGGCCTGGATTTTATCGGCGTGGCGCAGTTTGTGGACGAGGGCAAACACATAGCCGGGATCTGCACGCAGCGCCGCCGGTACCTTGGCGAGCAGTCTATCGCTCGCTTCGTCGGCAACGACGGCGGCGCGCGCCCTGGCGAGCGCCAGCACGTCGGGGCCCGCCAAAGCAGCGGCGCGGAAAGCCGCCGCTGCTTGGTTTTTATAGAGCAAGCGATCAGCGCGGTATTTATGATCCGTCCTGCCGAGAAAGGCGCCAAAGTCGGACCGTACTTTCGCTTCGATCGTTGCGTTTAGGTCAGCATCGCGCCACACCTGACGCACCAGTAAGGCTGCGTCATCGGGCTTGCCATCGTCCATAAGGACGCGCGCGAGGGCGAGCTTGCCGGCCGCTGTCTCCGGTTCAACGCCGCTGAAATAGGATTTGATTAGCGCCGTGCTTTTATGATCGCCGTAGAGCGATTCCTCGCTGCGTTTCCTTAGCCAATCCAGGGCTGGCCAGGTTGGGTGAGCGAGCATGAAAGCCTGCAGCCGCTCGAAGCCCGCTTCGCGCGGGAAGTTGCGGAGCGCAACCCACTGCAGAGCGGTTTTGACGATGTTGTCCTGCGCCGCGGCGGCGATCGCATCGCCTTGGGCGAGCGCGCCCGCCTTATAGAACAAAAGGCCCTGCGTGAGATCGGGTATGTCATGAATGGCGGGCGAAACCAGCTCCGGGAGAAGCGGCATGTTCTGCGGCGTGAGGTCGGCGGGCGCTTTCGCGAAAGGCGTATTGTCCGCTGCGATTTCGTCTTCTCTTTCTTGCCCATATTCGGGCTTTTGGGAGTCGCTGAGAGATGCCGTGGGTGGTGATGGCGGCCGTAGCATCGACCACAACTCCTCGCCGCGATCGAAGATAAACTGTTCGTGCCGCCCAACGATCCAGCCGGCGGCAAGCGCGCAAAAAGCAACGGCGCCGGCGCTGACGCCTGGGATCCGTCCGAAAAAAATGCGCCCAAAGGGAGAGTGCCTTGTGAGCATGGTTCATCCAACCTTACAAAGCAGATAGGCAACGGTAAAAATTGAAAGGCTTTTCCTTAACAGATCGTAAATTGCTCGCGCCGGAGTAGCATAGACGCACTGCCGTAAGCGGAACTTGCCGACCAGATGGTCGCAAGCTCTTTGCGTGAGCGGGTTTACTGTCTATGTGTTAGCCCTTTAAGAATGCCACTTTAGGACAACAAAAGAACGAGATTGAGGCGCCACTGGGGCGGACGTTACGAAAGGCGGAACTGTGGCTTTTGGGAGACAGACTGTTTTGAGAGGATCCTTCACGGCGCTCGTCACGCCTTTCCACGAGGGGCGTTTCGATGAGGCGCGCTTTCGCGCTCTCGTCGATTGGCAGGTGGTCAATGGCTCTCATGGGCTGGTGCCCGCCGGAACGACGGGGGAAAGCCCGACACTCTCGCATGACGAACATCGCGCCGTCATCTCCGCGTGCATCAGCGAAGCGAGGGGCCGGGTTCCGGTGATCGCGGGGGCGGGTTCGAACAACACGCAGGAGGCGATCGAGCTCGCGAAGTTCGCCGAAAAAGCCGGCGCCGATGCCCTTCTCGTCGTCACGCCCTACTACAATAAGCCCTCGCAAGAGGGCCTCTATCAGCACTTTAAAGCTGTCAATGACGTAGTTGGTATCCCGATCATCATCTACAATATTCCGCCGCGCTGCGTGATCGATATGTCAATCGAGACCATGAAACGGCTTTATGAATTGAAGAATATTGCAGGCGTCAAGGACGCGACCGGAAACCTGGCGCGCACCGCTCTGCAGCGTCACGCCCTCGGCGCGGAGTTCATTCAGCTCTCCGGCGAAGATATGACGGCGCTTGCCGTGATGGCGCATGGCGGCCATGGCTGTATCTCCGTGACATCCAATGTTGCGCCAAAACTCTGCGCCGACATGCAGGATGCCTGTCTTCGCGGAGATTTCCTAGCCGCTCTCAAAGGTCAGGATCAATTGACGCCTCTGCACGCGGCGCTCTTTATCGAGCCCAATCCGGCGGGCCCGAAATATGCACTCTCCCTCCTTGGCAAGATCAACAACGACATCCGCCTGCCAATGATGCCAGCCTCGCCATCGGCGCAAACCGCGATCCGGTCAGCTATGGTGCATGCTGGGCTCATTCGCGATTGAGAGAGCGTATATTGGATTGTTTAAATGGCTACGAAGCCCGAGCGCGCCCGCAAGATCGCCGCGGAAAACCGCAAGGCGCGCTACAACTACGAAATCGGCGAGACTTTTGAAGCGGGCCTGATGCTTACTGGCACGGAAGTGAAATCGCTGCGTACCGGCAAGGCGAATATCGCCGAGAGCTATGCCAGCGTCGATCGCTCGGGCGAAGTTTTTCTCGTCAATGCCAATATCCCCGAATACCTCCAGGCTAATCGTTTCAATCATGAGCCGAAGCGCCCGCGCAAGCTGCTGTTAAAATCGCGCGAGATCGCCAAACTCGCGCAAGGAACTGAGCGACAAGGCATGACCATCGTACCTTTAAAAATCTATTTTAATGAAAAAGGCCGGGCAAAAATCGAGATCGCGCTGGCGCGTGGCAAGCAGTTGCATGACAAGCGCGAAACCGAGAAAGCGCGGGACTGGAGCCGCGAAAAGGGCCGGCTGATGCGGGAGAAGGGGTAAGGCATGTCCCATAACACCTTCGGCCATCTCTTTCGTGTCACGACATTTGGCGAGAGCCATGGGCCGGCGATCGGCTGCATCGTTGATGGCTGCCCGCCTTCGATTCCGCTCGAGGACAGCGACATCCAGCGCTTTCTCGACCGGCGGCGCCCCGGCCAGAGTCGTTTTACGACACAGCGCCAGGAAACCGACCAGGTCAAAATCCTGTCTGGCGTCTTCCGCGACGAGGGGATGGCCGAGCAGGTAACGACCGGCACGCCGATCGCATTGCTGATCGCGAACGTCGACCAGCGGTCGAAGGACTATGAAACCATCAAAGACGCCTACCGGCCGGGCCATGCCGATTATACCTATGACGCGAAGTACGGCATTCGCGACTATCGCGGCGGCGGGCGCTCGTCGGCGCGCGAGACCGCCATGCGCGTCGCCGCCGGCGCGATCGCACGCAAAATCATTGCTCCCGCGCGTATTCGCGGCGCGCTCGTGCAAATGGGGCCACATGCCATCGACCGGACGCGGTGGGACTGGGAAGAGGTTGACCACAATCCGTTTTTCTGCCCCGACGCCGAGGCGGCGGCGTTTTTCGAAACCTATCTTGACTCCGTGCGCAAGGCGGGCTCATCGATTGGCGCCGTCGTCGAAATTGTCGCGGACGGGGTGCCGGCCGGTTGGGGGGCGCCGGTCTATGGCAAGCTCGATGCCGAGATTGCCGGCGCGCTCATGTCAATCAACGCCGTCAAGGGCGTCGAGATTGGCGATGGCTTTGCCGCCGCCGCGCTGTCGGGCGAAGCCAATGCCGATGAACTGCGGCGCGGCGAAGATGGCGCGCCAGCGTTTCTATCCAATCACGCGGGCGGCATTCTCGGCGGAATTTCGACAGGGCAACCGATCATCGCCCGCTTCGCGGTGAAACCGACGTCATCGATCTTGCAGCCGCGCCGGACGGTCGACCGTTTTGGCACCGAGACGGAAATTTCAACGACGGGCCGCCATGACCCTTGCGTGGGCATAAGGGCGGTGCCGGTTGGCGAAGCCATGGTCGCCTGCGTCCTTGCTGACCAATTTCTGCGCCATCGCGGGCAGGTTGGGGCGGGCGTGAAGGGATCACAGGCGCCGTGAAGGCGCTCAGCCGATTTAGCGGAAATGCGCGATCTCAAAACGCGTCGATGAAGCTACTCCGTTCATCAAACAGATGAATGCCCTCGATAACCCATGTATGACGATACTCCGGCGCCGTGCGGCGCTCGTTCATTGACGAGATACTGGGTATCAAACGTCGAGAAGAGGGAATCAAGCGCATGAAGCCGCAGCTTATCGACGCATCTACGAGACCGCCTTCGTGCCGGAGATGTGGTCGGGTTTGCTCGAAGAGCTCGGACGAATAGTGTAAGGTAGCGGAGGATCGTTACTGATTACAAAAAACGACGTTCGATATTGGACTGCTTCGGCTAGCCAACGTGAACGGGTGGCGAGAATTGTACCTAAGCCAGAAACTTATTTCTTTCGCGGGCAGATTGCCTCTAAATTATTTGGCGCGCGCCACGCTGGTTTTTTAACTGAAATCGACCTTCTATCTCCAGAAGAACTGGAACTAGAGCTGGTCTACCGTGATGTATGGCGTCCCCTCGAGTTACACCCATCGCTGATCAGGCGATCGATGCTCTCGGCCAGCGGCATAAGTCTTGTGGCGTCAGCGAATCAAATTATGACACCGTCGGTCAGGTGTTAATCTCGACTCTTGAGCTAGGCCTCGGGAAAGATTTTACACCCGCTGTACGCGACGCCTGGAAAGCGGTATTTTCGCTTGTCTCCGATACGATGAAAACGGCAGCACGCGCTGCCGCCTAGCGCTAGCTCAAGAAAACCCAACTCAAAAAAACAAACCGGGAGAATGCGATGGCAAAATATCTATTTCAGGCGAACTATACCGCCGAAGGAATCAAGGGACTCGAAAAAGATAAGGCTTCGGGTCGCAAAGCGGCGCTCACCAAGGCCGTTGAAAACTTGGGAGGCAAGCTTGAAGTTTTTTATTTCTCATTTGGCGCGCATGATTGGATCTTGCTCGCCGACCTCCCCGATGCCGCTAGTGCCACTGCTTTTTCTTTAGCGGTCTCTGGATCAGGCCTTCTGCACGTAACGACGACCCCTCTGGTCACCGTGGAAGAAACCGACGGCGCTCTCCGTAAGAGAACCAATTTCCAAGCTCCAGGGCAGTTTACCGCAGGCTGACACTTACGCTATCGTTAAATACTTGCGTTGTAGCCAGTTCGCGAGGCGCTCGCCGCTACGACAGGAAAGGGAGCTGTTTTGTTACCTAATGTAACAACGCGCCCTTTCCCTCTGGTCAGCTCCATCATCACCCGGTATCACTGTAACGTGGTGATAAGCTGGAAGGTGTTGAGATTATACACGCCAACTTGATTCGCTGACGGCATCGAGACGAAAATCCGCTGGCGGATCGGGTCAACGGCGATGCCCCAAGCTAGATTTGGCGGATTAAACAAATTCACGCCACACGATCCATCACTCGCCCAGCGCGTCACCGCGTTTTGGCTGAGGTCGACGATGTAGGTTTGGCCGGAATAGTCCTGCGCCACCCCACCAGAAAACGCTGAATACCCAAATACATTGGGAAATGAGGCCCCGTTGTGGATAGCTTCACCGCGATTCTGGAACACCATATGCCAGCCGCTGCCGCTGCTGTTGAGGACGCCCCACACGGCTATGTTCGAGCCTCAGGAGCCGATACTTGCGCCGCCCGTCTTATAGGCTGGCAGCGCCGTTCCCGTGTCGAGATAGGGATGTACTACACCATTCAAGTCTAGGACCCAAACATTGTTGTCCGCGTCCACGGTTAAGCTCCAGGGATAATAAAGTGATGCATCGGAAATGGTGTTTATCTGTGTTCCGGACCGGTTATATACAGTCACATTGTTGCCACCGAAATTTGCGACATAGATGGCGCCACCAAACCCAACGCCAACGGCGATCGGCGATGACACATTCGCCGTAATCGTACTTTGGTAGATGAGATTTTGATCGTATCGTGCGATACCGCCATAAAAGTTCGCGACATAGAGCGCGCCGTTCTGGTCCACGGTTAGACCATAGGGGTAGTTGAGGTTGCCGGCGGCAGCGGATGAGATGAAGCCGGCGGCTGTAACGAATGCGGCGAGGGCCGCGGAAAGGAAAGACTTGCGCATAATTTTTCTCCAATCGATCATTTGGACATTTGAAATAAGCCCGGCACGATTTGCGCGGACGCCGGTGGCCATAGGATAAGATGGGACAGCGCGGCGTGACGGCGCGCACAGTATGCAGGTATCGCGGATCAGCGAGTTTGAGCACAAGCGTCCTGGCCATTAATCGAAGAATGAATGATTACCGGCATGTTGCCGGTCGGGATAACTTGCGGGAGGTGATGGAGGGAGTTCGGAAGAGACGACGACGTCCCAGCGCCTGCGTTCGGCGCGGCGGCGAAGATCTCGCCAGTCTCCAGCTAATAGAATGGCCAGCGCTTCCTTACTTTCGAATGGGCGAGCGCTGGCGCGATTTGATAGGCCGTTTCGAAACTCAAAACTAATACCACCCGCCAGGTATTTGTTCGAAAAGAACGTCGAAGCAGCGAACGCGAGTCTTCTGCTTTGCAAAAAGGGTCTTGGCCAGGCCGGCTGCCGCGGCAAACAGAGTGCCAATGGCGGTGCTGATGGCCGTTGGAGATAGTGCAAAAGATGAGTGCATGATTTCCTCCTGCATGTTCCTTGAGCTGCCCGGCACGGTTCAGCGGGCGCCCTTTTGACATACAGAAGAACCGAGAGAAGCGGCGTGAGAGAACGCACAGTACGCTCCACGCGGGCCGAGGATCGTGCAGTGCGAACTCCCGATGAAGCTTCGCCCGCCCGTAACTTCACTCGGCGCCGAAGTGGCCCTCAATGTTGTTGAGCTGGTCAATTACCCGATGATTGCGTCCGCCCACTCCAGCGCCTCTTCGAGGCGGTCGTCGCCCCAGAAGAGCTCATTGCCTATGGTAAAACTTGGCGCGCCGAAGAGTCCGCGCTGTGCCGCCTCCTCTACACTCTTCTTCAGCCGCTCCTTGTTACCGGGTGAGAGCGCCTGCTCGACCAGCTCCGCCGGCGCGGTATAGCGTGACGCAAGCTCCTCCAGCACCGCCGCCTCGGAGATGTCACGTCCGTCAACCCATTCGGCAAAAAACACGTCGCGGCAGAAGCCCTCTCCCCATGGCTCTTCAAGCGCGACAAGCGCCATGCGCGCGGCGAGCAGGCTGTTTTGGGGAAAGCTGCGCGGATCGTCGGCGTCCGGCCGCTTGAACGGCAAGCCAAAGCGCGCGGCGCGCCGTTCAATGTCGCGCCACATATACCGGCCCTTCGCCGGATAGATAGCGAAAGGCGAGGTATTCCACCCTTGCGCGCGAAAAATGGGACCTAGGAGAAATGGCCGCCATTTCACCGCAACCTTTCGCCGCGCCGCCGCTGGGCCAACGCGCATGGCGGAAAGAAAAGAGTAAGTTGAGGCGAAATCGAACCAGAAATCCAAACGGTAAGACCTTACTGCCCGCCGGTGAGCGCGCTTATTCAGCTCCGCCAAGGGTTCGGCGCCCTTTTCCTACGCGAATTCCGCGCGTTTCTCCACCCCCACCGCCTTCGTTGGCTTTTAGGCGCGATTTGTCTGGGCGCACGCTGGATTGGCGCTGAAGCAGCGTGTGGATATTAAAATCGCTGCGGTATCGGCCGAAGAGGCGGCCGGTCGGCAAACTTCTCCGAAGTCCTTGCCGTTCGGCTAGCGACATGATCAGATTATCAAAAATATCGGCCCGGCCGCGGGGATGATGTGCAATCCTGCGGAGGCCCGGCTCGCATGGGGAAGGGGCCCGCCGATCGATGACCCATGCCTTGGGCGAACACGGTTCGGCTGATGCAAGGAGCCTATGGACTCGCTGGGGCGCAGCCTTAGCGAGTGCGGGGAGAGCAGCGGGCCCGCCGCTGCTTTTTGGCGTACGGCTTTGGGCCTCGGTGTGTCTGGCGCTCTACGTCTCCTTTTGGCTTGAACTCGACAATCCCTTTTGGGCCGGTACCACTGCCGCGATCACCTGCCAGCCGCAGCTTGGTGCGTCTTTGCGCAAGGGATGGTACCGAATGATCGGCACCGTAATCGGTGCCATTGCCATCGTGGTGCTCACGGCATGGTTTCCTCAAGAGCGAGCCCCCTTTCTCATCGCGCTCGCGCTGTGGGGAGCCACTTGCGCGCTCCTCGCCACGCTTCTGCGCAATTTTGCCGCTTATTCCGCGGCGCTGGCGGGCTACACGGCCGTCATCATTGCGAGCGATGAACTCGGTGCAACGGGAGGCCCGGACGTAAATGCAGTCTTCCTTCTTGCGGTCACGCGAGCGAGCGAGATTTGCATCGGAATTGTGAGCGCGGGCATTGTTCTCGCGGGGACCGACTTCGGCGGCGCCCGGCGCCGTCTCGCCGGATCATTCGCGGCGCTTTCGGCCGAAATCATGGGTTGCTTTACGAACATGCTTTCCCTGGCTGGGCCGGAGATGCCCGAGACGCAGCCGGTCCGGCGGGATCTCATTCGGCGGGTCATCACGCTCGATCCCCTGATCGAGGCGGTGAAGGGCGAATCTTCCCAGCTTCGCTATCATTCGCCTGTGCTGCAGAAAGCCGTCGACGGCTTATTCTCCGCTCTTGTCGGCTGGCGCATCATAGCGGTGCTGCTGGCACGGCTTCCGGATGGCGAGGCCCAGAGGACGGCGGACGCCGTTCTGCGAAACATTCCGCGAAAGCTGACAGCAGCGGAACATGGTGTGCCTGAGGAATGGATGGCTGACCCTGCCGGCGTACATGACACCTGTGGCATGGCCGCGCGGACGCTCGCCGCTCTGCCGGCTGCCACGCCGCCGTTGCGGCTGCTCGCCGACCAGACAGCGAGGCTGCTCGATGGCGTTTCCAATGCGCTCAATGGCCTGGCGCTGCTTGCCGCCGCTTTTGCGCTCTCTACTCCAGGCCGAGGCAACGTCCAGATTCGCGTGCCCGATTGGCTCCCTGCTCTCGTTAATGCGGGCCGCGCGTTCGTCACGATCAGTGCCGCCGCGCTCTTCTGGATTTTGACCGAGTGGCCAAACGGCGCTACGACGATCGCCTTTGCTGCGATCGCTGTCATCCTCCTTGCTCCGCGAGCTGATCAGGCATGGGCGGCTGCGATGGACTTTGTGGCTGGCACCGCTCTCGGGACTATTTTTTCGGCAATCATCACTTTTGCAGTGCTGCCGGGGCTTGAGACCTTTGAGGCCTTCTGCCTTGCGATTGGTCTCTATTTGGTGCCCGGTGGAGCTCTGATGACCCAGCCACGGCACACCGTGATGTTCACCTACATAACGGCCTATTTCTGCAGCTATGTCCAAGTGGCGAACGTGATGAGCTACGACACCCAGCAGTTTTATAACGCTGGACTGGCGATTGTTGCGGGAACCGGCGCCGCCGCGCTTTCATTTCGCTTGCTGCCTCCCCTATCACCGGCGTATCGGACCCGGCGGCTTTTAGCGCTGACTTTGCGCGATCTGCGCCGCCTCGCATTGGACTCTGTCTCGTGGAGCGCCGGCGATTGGGAAAGCCGTATCTTTGGCCGGCTCGCGGTGCTGCCCGATGCGGCCGAGCCACTGCAGCGCTCACAGCTCGTGGCCGCACTCGCGACAGGTAGCGAAATCATCCGGCTTCGCCATGTCGCTTCCGCGCTTGGACTTGGCCCGGATCTCGACGCGGCGTTTGACGCCATGGCACAGGGAGACAGCGCGCTGGCGGCCGCCCGGCTCGCGCGGGCCGATGAGCGGCTCGCCGCTTTTCCCCGCGCCGGGCGAGAGGCATTTCTTGCTCTAAGGGCACGCGGCGGTATCCTTGCGATCTCGCAGGCGCTTGACCAGCACGCTTCTTATTTTGACGCGGGAGAGGAAGCGTGACGTTCACCGAGATCAACGTCCTTGGCGTCTACATCGCACCGATGTCGCTGATGATGGTTGTAGCTTGGCTTGTCACCATCACTCTGCGCCGGGCAGCGGCCCGTTTCAGATTATTGCGTTTCGTTTGGCATCCGGCTTTGTTTGTGTTTTGCGTTTACATGATCGTGCTTTCGGCGATTGTGCTGATCATCGCTCGCTAGGATCGCCATGGCAGAGGTTGAAACAAAAGCAAAGAAAGCTGAGACGGCGGCTGAGGGCGAGGCCGTTTGGTCCCCCGGGCTTCCCGTACTCCCAAAGGCCAGGCGGGGCATAAAGATCCTTCCGGTTTTGATCACTCTGTTGACGGTGGGGCTCGCCGCGGCGCTCAGCTGGGCTATGTGGGACGCCTACATGGGGGCGCCTTGGACCCGCGATGGAACCGTCCGCGTCTATGTCGTCACGATGGCGCCTGAAGTCGCAGGGCAAATCGTCGAATTGCCGGTCAAAGACAACCAATTCGTGCATAAGGGGGATCTCTTGATGGTGATCGATCCGAGGGACTACACGATCGCCGTCAGCAATACGGAGGCTGCGGTGAAGCAGGCGAAGGCCACTTTGCAGAACACAGAGATCGAAGCAAAACGCCGGCAGAAACTTCTTAGCCAGCTCTCGATAAGCGTCGAGGAGCAGCAGACCTATGCGACGAATGCGGTTACCGCCCAAGCGCAATTGGACCAAGCTCAGGCCAATCTAAATCAGGCACGGGTCAACCTGGAGCGTACAGAGGTGCGCACTCCCGTCAATGGCTGGGTGACAAATCTGCTGGCTCAGCTTGGGGACTACGCGACTACTGGGCAGAATATAATTTCCGTTGTCGACGCCGACTCGTTTTGGGTTGACGGGTATTTCGAGGAAATCAATCTCGGCTCGATCCAGGTCGGCGATCCCGCCGAGGTCAAACTTATGGGCTATAGCCAGATCGTTCGCGGCCACGTCGACAGCATTGCGCGCGCCATCAACGTCGCCAACGCGCAACCCAATGGGCAAGGAGTTGCCACGGTTAACCCGATCTTTACTTGGGTGCGCCTTGCCCAGCGCATTCCGGTGCGCATCCACATCGACGAGGTACCGCAAGGTGTGTTTCTCTCGGCCGGGATGACCGCCACCGTCCAGATCGATCCGCGGCCCCGGCTGCGCGGCGATTGAATGTCACGGCCCGAAGCCCACTCTCGAAATACAAGGTCAAGCCGAGCCGGCCCATTGAAATTTGCCGCATTTTGCCTCATCTTACGGCCGTACCCATCCATTTGATGGGGATTCGGAGGATCGACACACTGATACCCGCGTTTCATGCGGAAGCGGCGCGGCCGCCGCTCGAACTGGTGAACGGTTCTTTAGAGCCGCAAGCCAGGCCACTGGTGCAGACCATCCTGAACTCGCTTGATGACGCGAAAGCCGAAGACGTCATCACCATTAATCTGCACGGAAAAACCACGCTTGCCGACGCCATGATCGTCGCGACGGGGCGCTCCAACATTCACGTCGGAGCCATCGCTGAACGGCTGATCGGTGCACTCAAGGGGCGCCAACGCGCCCCTCGGGTCGAGGGGCAACAGAACTGCGATTGGGTTTTGATCGATGCGGGCGATGTCATCGTCCACATTTTCCGGCCCGAGGTTCGGCAGTTCTATAATTTGGAGAAAATGTGGAGCGCTGACCGGCCTGGCGAACGCCGCGCCGGCTAAAGCGCCCTCATGCGCCTGGTTTTGGTTTGTGTCGGGCGGCCAAAGCGCGGCCCCGAGCGGGAAATTTTTGACCGCTATCTTAAGCTCGGGGCCGCCTGCGGTCGGACCCTGGGGTTTCCAGCGATCGAGCTTTGTGACGTCGCCGAAAGCCGCGCCGGCTCCGCGCAGGAGCGTAAACGAGAAGAGGCACGCTCGATCGGGGCGCGGCTGCCCGCGGACTGCAAGGTCATCGCGCTCGATGAGCACGGCAAACAAATGACGAGCCGAGGCTTTGCCTCGCTGCTCGCCGATGCCCGCGATAGCTCCGCCTCGCATGCCGCTTTGATCATTGGCGGTCCCGATGGGCTCGATCCAGTTTTTCTTTCGCTGGCCACGGTCACGCTGAGCCTTGGACTTTTGACCTGGCCGCACCGCCTGGCGCAGATCGCCGTGGCGGAACAAATCTACCGGGCAATGACGATTCTTTCTGGCCACCCTTATCACCGCGATTAAAGAGTTTTTTGCGGATCGGCGCGGCGACGCCATTTTTTCTAACGTTTTTAAGATATTCTTAAGATTTACCGCCGCAGCTCAATCGGAAGAGTCGCAAGGGGCAACGTGGCATTCATAGGACGGCAAGCCGGAATTCTTTCAGCTACTAAAGCGCTCGCCCTCGTAGCGCTTCCGTCCAGCCTGTTGCTCTGCGCCAGTGTTTTTGCTGCCCCGCCGCAGGGCCAGCCGCCATCGCAGGAAGTCGAAAAGAGGGACGCCGAGCTTAAAGGGCGAAGGCTTGAGCTGCGCGGCAAGGAAGACACGCTCGAAACGTCGCAAGAGCAGCGGCGCCGCATGGAGGCCGAGATTACCTCTATCCGCGCCGACAGGGCGAAGCTTGCTGCCGCGCTTATCGAAGCCACCCAAAACGTTAACGCAAGTGAACGGCGTGTCGTCGAGACTGAGGCAAGGCTCGATACACTGACGGGAACCGAGGATGCGATCAAGCGATCGCTTGCCAGCAGGCGGGCGCTCATCGCCGAGGTTCTTGCCTCTTTGCAGCGCATGGGCCGCAAACCGCCGCCAGCCCTTCTTGTCTCACCCGAAGACATGCTCGCGGCGATCCGCGTTTCAATGCTGCTCGGCGCGGTATTGCCGCAAATGCGCAGCGAAACGGAAGCGCTTGCATCGGACCTCGCCGATCTCGTCCAATTGCGCCAATCGATCGCGACCGAACGCGAGACGCTTTCGAGCGATACCGCAAAGCTTCACGCCGAGCGCGAGCGGTTGTCGGCCCTTGTCGACGCGCGGCAATCGGCGCTAAAAGCAGCGGAGCAGGCGCTTAGCGCCGAGCGCGAGCGCGCGGCGGAGCTTGCTAAACAGGCCGCAAGCCTCAAGGAGCTCATCGCCCGCATGGAAGGCGAGATTGGCGCGGCGGCCAAGGCGGCGGAGGCGGCGCGTAAGGCCGACGAGGATCATCAACGGACCGCCGCGCTCGCTCCTGGAGGAGGGCCTAAGACAGCTCCCAATCCCTTCAAGGATTCGGCAAGGCTCGCGCCTGAAACACCCTTTTCCCAGACGAAAGGCCTACTGCCGTTCCCGGTGACCGGCAATTTGCAGCGTGGCTTTGGCAGCAAGGATCAATTTGGCGGAACAGAAAAAGGGATGGTCGTCGCGACGCGGGCCGCGGCCATCGTTGCGTCTCCCTGTGATGGATGGGTCTCTTTTGGCGGCTCCTACCGAAGCTATGGTCAACTCTTGATCATCAATGCCGGGGAAGGATATTATGTTGTGCTTGCCGGAATGAGCAAAATCAACGTAAATGTAGGACAGTTCATTCTCGCTGGAGAGCCCGTCGCTATTATGGGAGATGGGTCTGTAAAGACGGTTGCGGCCTTTGCCATTGGCGCGCCTCAGCCCACTCTTTATATTGAATTTCGCAAAGACGGGGTGGCGATTGATCCGGGCCCCTGGTGGGCGAAGCCGGAGTTAGAAAAGGTTCGCGGATGATGCGCAGAGTTTTACCGATCTTATTGGGCACCGTGCTCGGCGCCGGTGTTGTCACGCTTGCCCCGAAGACATTGGTTTTTCCGGCCGGCACGGCGCGCGCCGCCGCCTCCGACACCTACCGTAATCTCAATCTTTTCGGCGATGTTTTTGAAAAAATCCGTTCCGACTATGTCGAGAAGCCGGATGAACAAAAGCTTGTCGAGGCGGCCATTAATGGCATGCTGAACTCGCTCGATCCGCATTCAAGCTATATGGATGCCAAAAGCTTCCGCGATATGCAGGTGCAAACGCGCGGGGAGTTTGGCGGCCTTGGCATAGAGGTGACGCAGGAAGAGGGGCTCATCAAGGTCGTGACCCCTATCGATGAGACTCCCGCCTCGCGGGCTGGCATCTTGACGGGTGATATCATTGTCGCCATCGACGACGAGAATGTGCAAGGCCTGACCCTCAATCAGGCAGTCGATAAAATGCGCGGCGCGCCGGACACGCAAGTCACCCTTAAGATCGTGCGTGGCGCCGGTAAGGAGCCCATGGAAGTCAAGTTGACGCGCGCCGTCATCCAGATCAAATCCGTCCGCGCTCATGTGGAAGGCGATGATATCGGTTATATCCGAATCACGCAGTTCAACGAGCAGACTTTCGAAGGAGTGCGTTCGGCGATCCAAAAATTCGAAAGTGACGTTCCCGCTTCCAAGTTCAGGGGGTTCATTTTGGACTTGCGCAATAATCCTGGCGGTTTGCTCGACCAATCGATCGCCGTCGTCAATTGTTTCCTCGACCGTGGCGAGATCGTCTCGACACGCGGCCGCAATGCCGAGGAAACGATGCGCTACAATGCGCACCCGGGGGATCTATCGAAGGGCAAGCCTGTCGTCGTGCTTATCAATGGCGGCTCGGCCTCCGCTTCGGAAATTGTCGCGGGGGCTCTGCAAGATCATAAGAGGGCAACCATTCTGGGCACGCGCTCTTTCGGTAAGGGCTCGGTCCAAACCATTATCCCGCTCGGTCAAAATAATGGCGCCGTCCGGCTAACGACGGCGCGTTACTACACCCCGTCGGGCCGCTCGATCCAGGCCAAGGGGATTGAACCTGACGTATCGGTCCTCCAAGATGTTCCCGATGACCTCAAGGGCAAGGACGATACGAAGGGTGAAGCTTCCCTCAAGGGGCATTTGAAAAATGGGGAAGATGAAAAAGGAGGCTCGCAAGCGTTTGTTCCCACCGATCCCAAGAACGATAAGCAATTGATTGCCGCCGAGGACATCCTGCGTGGCGTGAACAATGCAATGAGCAAAACAGGGACTGAATCGGCGAAAATTCCGAATTGATGCTTCCGCCTCGCCTTCCCGCCGTGCCGTCGCTCGGCAGCGGGAGGTTGGCCTTATTGGGCCGCTGGCTCCGCGCAAGGCTGATCAGCGATTGTAAGCAGGCCCGCCGCTAGGCCGGAGCGCTGTTGGCGCCTTTGGTCCGCGCTGCGGTGGGCGAAGCTTGTGAAATGCTCTTTTTGCCGGAAGGACGTTGCGAAAGCCGCTGAGCCGGGCGCTGCGATCAAGGACTAAGCAGCGGGCCTCCCGCCGCCGCGCCACGCAGAGGGAAGCAACACCCGGCGGATGGGGCAGGGGCGAGGGAAGATGGTAGACGATCTTGATACACCCTTGGGGCAATTTCATCTCTCCCGGCGGCCCTCGGCAAAGATGCTGTCTTTCCGCAACCCGGTTCTTGCTGGCCTTGTGCTATCCTTTGCCGTGGCCATCTTCACTTGGGGTCGCCCCTTATGGCTCCCTTCGAGGGCGGACACCCAAGTTGCCGCCGTTGCCGGGCCTACCGCCACGATAAGTGAGCTTCTTACGAGCCCCGTCGCCGCAAAGCCAGAGGCAGCTGCCGGTGGCGGCTCTTCAAAACCCACGGCTTTGGAAGCGGCCGCTCTCGAGCCGGCGGCAAATGCGGCAGTGGCCGCATCGGCGGGGGGCGTGCCCCGAAGCTCTTCGGAAAATCAAAATGGCGTTATAGTCGCGCATCCGAATGACGCACCCCCAACGGGTCCCTTGATCATCGATGTCGCCAAGGCGTTGGGCCGGCAATCGCTGGCTCCCTCCGCCAATCCCCGCTCGGTCAAGGCTAGCTCCTATGGACCTTTGCCTGTCGCCTCTGATGGTTCTCATTCGGCCGAGGTTTTTGCACGGCAAGCTGAGCCATCCGCAGGAGCTCCTCGGATTGCCCTCGTTATCGGCGGCATGGGGCTTTCGCGCCAAGCGACCGATGCAGCGATTGTTTCGCTGCCCGCGGCGGTAACTTTCGGCTTTGCTCCCTATGGGGCTGACCTTGCCCGGCAAGTCGCGCAGGCGCGAGCGGCCGGGCACGAATTCCTTTTGCAAATCCCCATGGAGCCGCTTGCCTCTTCCGCGAATGATAACCCGGGCCCCCACACGCTGTTAACGGGCGCAACCAAGGCCGAGAATATCGACCATTTAAATTGGCTGATGAGCCGGATCACGGGCTATGCCGGCGTCGCCAATTTTCTTGGCGGCAAGTTCACGGCGGACGAGAAAGCGCTTGCGCCGGTGTTGCGCGCGTTCGCGGCGCGCCGTTTGTACTATTTGGATGATGGATCCTCCGCGCGCAGCCTTGCAGTCGCGCTGGCGCCATCGCAAAAGCTTGCGGCGGCGCGCGCCGATGTTATCATCGATGCCTCGCCTGAAGCCGAGTCCATCGAAAGGTCACTGGAGCGGCTTGAGGCCATTGCCCGTGACAAAGGATCCGCCATTGGCGTTGCCAGTGCCCTTCCAGCCACTATAGACGTCCTTAACCGCTTTGTCCGTTCGCTCGAAACGCGTGGCATTGCCCTCGTGCCTTTGAGTTCGATTGTGACAAAACCGATGCAACACCTTGCGGGCCAATGAGTTTTTAGGCGCAAGACAATGGACTCTCTTAAGTACCGGCCGTGCGTCGGTATTATGCTGTTCAATCGATCAGGGCTCGTTTTCATTGGACGCCGCCGCGGCAAGGCGACGCTTGCGCCGGCCGGAGGAAGCTACGAGTGGCAGATGCCGCAAGGGGGTATCGATGAGGGCGAAGAACCCTACGCAGCGGCTCTGCGCGAGCTTCGCGAGGAGACGAATGTCTCGTCCATCACATTTTTGGCGGAGTCGCCACAATGGTACAGCTACGATTTGCCCGACGGCGTGGTGCGGAGGAATTGGAAGGGCCGTTTCCAGGGGCAGCGCCAGAAATGGTTCGCGCTGCGCTTCAATGGCAAGGACCAGGAAATCGATATCGAACACCCTGCCGGCGGACATAAGCCAGAATTCGATGCTTGGCGATGGGAGGATGTCGGCCAGCTCGCCGAGCTCATTGTGCCGTTCAAACGGCCTGTTTACGAAAAAGTGATCGAGGTTTTTGGGCATTTTGCCCGGCAAGCGTGAAGTGCCGAAGGCCTCGAATTAGCTAACAGAACCGCCAACGCGACGTTGATTTTAAAGCTAAGTTAAAGCTAGTCTCGGCCGCGCCTCTATGGCAAAGATGGTGCCGTGGAGGTGCGCTCATGCCAAAGGCAATGATCCGCGAGCTACTCAAGCAGATAACAAGCCTTTTCCAAGGGCTGCTGGGAGGAAAAGCCATGTCCGTTCTATCCGAGGTTTTGCAGGCAAATCAGGCCTATGCGGCCAATTTCGGCACAAAAGGGCAATTGGCCCTGCCGCCGGCCCGGCGCTTCGCCATTCTTACCTGCATGGATGCCCGTCTCGATCCGGCGAAATATGCCGGTCTTTCCGAGGGGGACGCGCATGTCATCCGCAATGCCGGCGGCCGCGCTAGCGATGATGCCATCCGGTCGCTGGTGATTTCGTATAAGCTGCTTGGCACGAAGGAATGGTTTGTCGTCCATCACTCCGACTGCGGCATGCTCTTGTTTGATGACGACATCATGAGCGATCTACTCGATAAGAGCCTTGAGGGGGCGACAATCGACGAGAAAGGCTGGCACGATCATGGGCAGGGTCCGGGCAGCGTCCACGGCCATTTCGTGAAATGGCTGACGTTTAAGGATCTCGAACAAAGCGTGGCCGAGGACGTCCAGCGGATCCGTTCCCACCCGCTGGTGCCGGGCAACATCCCAATCTACGGTTATTATTACGATGTCAAAACCGGCCGGCTCGTCGAGGTGGCGAAAGCGATGGAAGCCGGCAAAGCGACGGCCTGACCATCCGCCTCTAATATTTCGAAGGATGGCCCAAGCGGCTCATCCCTTCCCGCGCACTCATTCCCGCTCATAGGCAATGTTGCCAGCGACGAGCGTTAGCTTCACACGGCCCTGCATCCGCGCCTCGTCAAAGGGCGTGTTCTTGCAGCGCGAATGCAGCTCGGAGGGATCGACGATATAGGGTTCGTCCGGATCGAACCGCACGAGGTCGGCGGGAGCGCCGACTTTCAGCCTTCCTTGCGGGAGCCCGAGGATTGTTGCTGGCCGGACCGTCATTGCGGCGAAGAGGCGGCAAAGCGGGATATCGCCGGAATGGACAAGGCGAAGGCCGGCTGAAAGCATCGTCTCTAGCCCGACAGCGCCATCCTCCGCCTCGGCGAAAGGCAAGCGCTTGGTCTCGACATCCTGCGGATTATGATCCGAAACGATGCAATCGACGAGGCCCGAGGCAAGGCCCCCGACGAGTTCGCGGCGCTCCTCTTCCGCGCGCAAGGGCGGCGCCAATTTAAGAAAGGTGCGGTAATCGCCAATGTCGTTTTCGTTGAGCGTCAGGTGGTTGATCGAGGTGGCACAGGTCACTGGCAAGCCGCTTTCCTTGGCCTTGGCGATGATATCGAGCGACAGTGACGTTGTTACAAGCGCGGCATGATAACGGGCGCCGGTGAGGTTAACGAGCCTCATATCGCGGTCGAGGATTATGGCCTCGGCTTCGCGCGGCATCCCCGCAAGGCCGAGGCGCGAGGCGAACTCTCCCTCGTTCATGACGCCCTCAGCCGCGAGATCCGGGTCTTCGGCATGGTGCATCACCAAAGCATCGAAATCGCGGGCATATTGCATCAGGCGGCGCAGCACCCTGGCATTGCGGATGGACCTCGCGCCGTCGCTGAAAGCCACGGCGCCCGCCTGCTTGAGAAGGCCGATCTCGGCGATCTCGATGCCCTTGAGGCCGGCCGTCAAGGCAGCGGTCGGCAGAACCCGCACGCGGCCGGTATCGCGCGCGCGCCGCAGTAGAAAGTCGACGACCGCTGGGTCATCGACCGGAGGAGTTGTATCGGGGCGAGCGACGATTGTCGTCACGCCCCCCGCCGCCGCCGCATGAGTCGCTGTCGCGATGGTCTCGCGGTGTTCGGCGCCCGGCTCGCCAACGAAGACCCGCATGTCGATCAATCCGGGCGCGATGCAGTCGCCGCCACAATCGATGATGCGCGCGTGGGACGGCAGATTGGCGGAAGTCACGGCGGCGCCAGCATCGCGGATCACTCCATCGACGATAAGCACCCCGCCCTCCGTCACGGTGAGAGCGTCCGGATCAATCAGTTTGGCGCGGATCAAGGCGAGCGGCTGGTGCGCGATTGCCGGGCTCGCTGGGTGCTGCTTGAAGGGCGCTTTTTCATTCATTTGGCAGATGCTGCGCCAAGGCTTCGAGCACGGCGATGCGGACGGCGACACCCATCTCGACCTGCTCGCGGATGAGACTCCTTTCGCCGTCGGCGACACTCGAATCGATCTCGATTCCCCGGTTCATGGGACCTGGATGCATCACGAGCGCATCCGGCTTCGCATATTTGAGTTTCTCATCATCGAGCCCAAAAAAACGGAAGTACTCCTTCGCCGAGGGAATATAACCGCTTTGCATGCGCTCGCGTTGCAGGCGCAACATCATCACAATATCGGCGCCGTTGAGGCCGCTGCGCATATCGCGGAAAACCTCAACGCCCATCCGCTCGATGCCCGGCGGCAGGAGCGTTGAAGGCGCGATAACCCGCACTCTCGCCCCTAATGCCGAAAGCAGAAGAATATTGGAGCGGGCGACGCGCGAATGGAGGATATCGCCGCAAATGGCGACGGCGAGACCCTTGATCTCGCCTTTGTTGCGCCGGATCGTCAGCGCGTCGAGAAGCGCTTGGGTCGGATGCTCGTGCGCGCCATCCCCTGCGTTGACGACCGCGCAATCGACTTTCCTGGCAAGGAGATGCACCGCGCCGGCGAGAGAGTGCCGCACAACGATAATATCCGGATGCATCGCATTGAGCGTGATCGCGGTATCGAGCAAGGTCTCGCCCTTCTTAACACTCGATGTCGCAACAGACATGTTCATGACATCGGCGCCAAGGCGTTTGCCGGCGAGCTCGAAAGAGGATTGCGTGCGCGTCGATGCCTCAAAAAAGAGGTTTATGAGCGTGCGCCCGCGCAACGCGGCACGCCTTTTCTCGACTTGACGCGAAAGTTCCACCGAGTTTTCGGCGAGATCAAGGAGCACCTCAATGTCCATGGGAGAGAGCCCGTCGATCCCAAGGAGGTGCCGGTGGGGAAATCGATAGCCGTCTAGCGTGTTCGCCATGGCCTTCGTTCTACAAGAGCCTGATCCCCGCTGTCACCCTCCTGAGGGGCCGTCGGTTTGCGGAGGACCCTCGGCTCCGCCTCGGTTGCAATTTTTTCGGGAAGCGAGTTTAAGCGGGAGTGGGAACGCTCAAACAATAATGGCATCTCATGAAGACCATCGCAAAATGCTTGGCTGGCGCGCTGCTCTTTACCCAAGGCGAAGCGGCGTTGGCGGAAAATCATCCAATCACCTGCTGGTATAACGCGCTCGCGGACTTGACGTCGGCGGACGCGGCGGCTGCCAGCGCAACGGTTGGTGCGGTGACGAAATACGGCAAAGGGGACAAGACCTACAATTATACCATTTCTGCCCGCGATGGGAGCGCTTGCCCGGTGCAGCTGCCGTTATCCTCGCTGACGGCGGTGACGGTCGCCCTTGTGCGCCAGGACGAAGGCAGCTGTTCAAATGAGAACGTCGCCGATAAGGACGATGCCAAGCTCGGCGGCTCGGTCACGGTGGCGCGGGCAACCGAGGAGTCGTCGACCGCGGGTGTTCACCTCGTTGGGGCAGCGCCTAACACAAGCTATAGGGTTTCCTTGAAATGCGCTCGTCAGCTCGGCCTCATTCGCACCGACGACAAGGGCAACGCCGGGCGCACGTTCGATTTTGCGAACGCCTCCGCGAAGGATACTTATGCCTTTGAAATCGCGCCTGAAATCGATCCGCAACCAGGCACGAAGTTTCAAAGCCTTTCGTTTCGGAAATAACGCGCGGCCGCCACGCTTGATGGGGGCAAGGTGTCCGCGGCGGTCATTTTCCGCAATGAACCAATTACATTTGGCCAATTGCCGGATACCGGCTTGGTTTTTGTAGTTATGTCGTCCGGGCCGTTTTGCGCCCGCCCGGTGCGGCGGGCACATTTTCGCCTCATTTGACACCCGGCCCGCGCTCGCCCATCCTCCAGGCTCTCGATTTTAGCTAAGCTTATGCTCGGGATGCGGTGCCGTGGTTGTGGCCCAAAAGCAGCACAGGGAAACGAGGACTTAAAGGAATGAACGTCGTCATCGTCGAATCGCCCGCGAAGGCCAAGACGATCACAAAATACCTCGGCAAAGGCTATGAGGTGCACGCCTCTTATGGCCACGTGCGGGATTTGCCGGCAAAGAATGGCTCGGTCGATCCGGACCAGGACTTTGTCATGGTCTGGGACGTTGACGCTAAGTCGGCGAAGAGACTGGGTGATATCGCCAAGGCGGCGAAAGCGGCCGATCGCATCATTCTGGCGACCGACCCGGACCGCGAAGGGGAGGCAATCTCTTGGCATGTTCTTGAAGTCTTGAAATCGAAGAAAATTCTCGGGACGAAGCCGGTGCAGCGTGTCGTTTTCAACGCGATCACTAAAGCCGCCGTCCTCGAGGCCATGCGCAATCCGCGCGACATCGATGCCGCTCTTGTCGATGCTTACCTCGCCCGCCGCGCCCTCGATTACCTCGTTGGCTTCAACCTTTCGCCGGTGCTGTGGCGGAAATTGCCGGGCGCCCGCTCGGCGGGGCGCGTCCAATCCGTCGCGCTGCGGCTCGTTTGTGACCGCGAGTTCGAGATCGAAAAATTTGTCTCGCGCGAATATTGGTCGATCACCGCGCATTTGCGGACTGAGGCTGGGGCTCCTTTTATCGCCCGGCTTGCCGGCGCCGATGGCAACCGGCTGGGGCGTCTCGATATTGGCTCGGGAGGGGAGGCGGAAGCTTTTAAGGCCGCTCTGGAGTCGGCGCAATTCGCTGTGGCAAAGGTCGATGCCCGGCCCGCCAAGCGCCATCCGCCGCCCCCTTTCACGACATCGACCCTGCAGCAAGAAGCGTCCCGCAAGCTGGGCTTTGCTCCAGCCCGGACGATGCAGATTGCCCAGCGGCTCTATGAGGGCGCCGACATTGACGGCGAGACTGTCGGCCTCATCACCTACATGCGTACCGATGGCATCGACGTGGCCCCGGAAGCCATAACGGCCGCGCGCGGCGTGATCGGCAAAACCTATGGGCCGGACTACGTCCCAAAAGCGCCACGCAAATATACCGTCAAAGCGAAGAACGCGCAGGAAGCGCATGAAGCCATCCGGCCAACCGATCTGACTCGCCGGCCACGGGATGTCGCCGGGGCGCTTGAAGCGGACCAAATGCGCCTCTACGAACTCATCTGGACGCGGATGATCGCGAGCCAAATGGAATCGGCCGAGCTCGAGCGCACAACGGTCGACATCGGGGCCCAAGCGGGTGGGCGCTCTCTCGATCTTCGCGCGACCGGCCAAGTCATTCGCTTCGACGGCTTTTTGAAGCTTTACCAAGAGGGCCGCGACGACGAGGACGAGGAGGACGGAGGGCGCCTGCCGGAAATACGGGAAGGGGAGAGCCTTAGCCGAGACAAAATCGAGGCGAGCCAGCATTTCACCGAACCGCCGCCACGCTTTACCGAAGCGACCCTGCTTAAGCGCATGGAAGAGCTCGGGATTGGGCGGCCATCGACCTGGGCCTCGACACTCGCCCTTCTGCGCGATCGCGCTTATGTGCGCCTCGATAAGAAGCGGCTCATCCCGGAGGATAAGGGCCGCCTGGTCACGGCGTTTCTTGAAAGCTTTTTCACTCGCTATGTCGATTACGATTTTACTGCCGGACTTGAGGAACAGCTCGACCTCGTCTCGAACCATGACCTCGATTGGAAACAGGTCCTGCGAGATTTCTGGTCCGATTTTTCCGCCGCGCTCGATAGCATCAAGGATCTTCGCACCGGCGAGGTTCTGGATAGCCTCAACGAGCTGCTTGGCCCGCACATTTTTCCGCCCAAGGAAGACGGCTCAAACCCTCGGGGTTGCCCCGCCTGCGGCACCGGCCAACTCTCTCTAAAACTCGGCAAATTCGGCGCCTTCATAGGCTGCTCGAATTATCCGGATTGCAAATTCACGCGCACTCTTGCCGATACCAATGCCGAGCCGGGCCAAAATGGCGAGCGCGCAGGCGTGCGGATTTTGGGCGAAGACCCTGGCACGGGGGAGGAAATCTCGGTACGAGAGGGGCGGTTCGGAGCCTATGTGCAGCTTGGCGAAGGCGATAAGCCAAAGCGGGTTTCCGTGCCGAAGATGATCGATCCGGCGGAAATAACCCTAGAGCAGGCGGCGGGGTTGCTGTCCTTGCCGCGCGAGGTCGCCAAGCATCCAGAGACCAAGGAGCCGATCCTTGCTGGCATTGGCCGCTTTGGCCCTTATGTCCAGCACGGCAAAACTTATGCGAGCCTTGGCAAGGACGATGATATCCTGGCGATAGGGGAAAACCGTGCCATCGATCTCATTGTCGCCAAGGAAAGCGGTTTGACGGGGCGGCGGTTCGGCGCCAGTGCGAGCGCCGCCGCGCGCGAGCTCGGCCAACATCCCGAGGGGGGGCAAGTGGTGGTCAAGGCGGGCCGCTATGGGCCCTACGTCAACCACGGCAAGATCAATGCGACCTTGCCACGGGATGCCGATCCGACCACATTGACCCTTGATGAGGCCGTTGCAATTCTCGCGGCAAAGATGGAAGGCCAGACGGGACCGCAAGGGCGCGTTCTCGGCGAGCATCCGGAAGGCGGTAAGATCTCCGTGCAGACCGGGCGGTTTGGCCCGTATGTGAAGTGGGGCAAAATCAACGCCACTTTGAAGGGCGGAGTGTCGCCTGAAGCACTGACCCTTGAGGAAGCAGTCCGCCTGCTCGAAGATAAAGCGGCGGGTGGCGGCGGAAAGAAAACGAGCCTCTCCACAAGCAAGAAGGATACGCCGGCAAAGCGCCCCTCCTCTCAGAGGGGCGCAAAATTGGCGTCGGCAAAACCGCCAAAAAGGTCCGAGGAAAAAACGGTTTCCAAAGCACGAAAGGCAACGCACGGGTGATCACAGGCGCCGGCGGCAGAGCCGGTCAGGGTATAGCGGCAACCAGCGAAGGGCCGGTTGAGCGCCTGCCATCGCGGGCGGAGATCCTTGCCTTTATCGCGCGAGAGCGCGAGGTTCTCGGTGCCAGGGCTCCCGGCAAGATCGGCAAGCGGGAGATCGCCCGCGCTTTTAATATCAAAGGCTCGGCCAGGGTCGCGCTCAAACACATGCTTAAAGAGCTTGAAGCCGAAGGCGCGATTGAGCGGCGCCGCAAGAGTCTTAATAAACGGGGCGTTTTGCCGGCCGTCGTCCTTGCCGAAATCAAAGCTCGCGACCATGACGGCGATCTCATCGCCACCCCCGCTGAGTGGGAGGATGCGGAGGGCCCCCCGCCGAAAATCATTATCCTGGCGAGGATAAGGTCCAAATTCGACTCGCCCGCCCCCGCGCCCGGCGACCGCGCTTTGCTTCGGGTCGAGAGATCGCCCGATTCGGAACCGAACGAGCCCTCTTATAGGGGCCGCCTCATCAAGCTCCTGCCGCGCGCGAAAATGTATTCGATCGGCGTTTTTCGCGCCAGCGTGGGAGGCGGCGGCCGCATCGTGCCGGTCGATAAGAAAAGCCTCCATCGCGGCGAGCTAGATGTTCGCCCGGGAGATGAAGGCCCCGCGCGAGACGGGGATCTCGTCACGGCAGACCTTCTCGCTGAGGCGCGCTTTGGCCTTCCGGCGGCGAAAGTCAGGGAACGGCTTGGCGCCCTCAATAGCGAGAAGGCGATTAGCCTGATTGCCTTGCATTCGTATCAGATTCCGCATGTTTTCGGCGCTGAGGCCATTGCCGAAGCGGAGCAGGCGAAAGCCGCGGATCTGGAGGGACGCGAAGACTGGCGCGAAGTGCCCTTGGTCACGATCGACCCGGAGGATGCCAAGGACCACGACGATGCCGTCCAGGCCGAGCGGGACGGCAGCGCCTCGAATCCAGGCGGCTTTATTCTGCGCGTCGCCATCGCCGATGTCGCCGCCTTCGTAAAGCCCGGCGGCGCCATTGACCTTGAAGCCCGCGAACGCGGCAATTCGGTCTATTTCGCGGATCGGGTCGTGCCTATGCTGCCTGAGCGGATTTCGAACGATCTTTGTTCCTTGCGCGAGGGCGAAGACCGCGCGGCGCTGGCGGTTCGAATTACCATCGCCGCCGATGGCCGCAAGCTTAGCCATAGCTTCCATCGCATTCTCATGCGCTCCGCAGCAAAATTATCCTACGCGCGAGCACAGGAGCTTTTCGATAGCCCCGCCTCTTCATCCCATCCGCTGCGAGAGCGGGTCATCGCCCCCCTTTTTGAGGCTTATGAGGCGCTCAAAATCGCCCGCCGCAAGCGGCAGCCCCTCGATCTCGACCTACCCGAGCGCAAGATCGTCTTAGACGAAAGCGGTGCGGTTCAGTCGGTTGTGACGCCAGAGCGGCTCGACGCGCATCGGCTGATTGAGGAATTCATGATTGCCGCCAATGTGGCGGCGGCCGAGGAGCTTGAGTTAAAGAGGCAGGCGTTCATCTACCGCGTGCACGATGAGCCGTCGATTGAAAAACTCAATAATCTTTCCGAGTTCTTAGCCTCCATTGGCATTAAGCTCGCCAAGGGCCAGGTTTTGCGGGCGGCTCAGTTCAACAATATCCTCGGGCGGGTGCGCGGAACGGATAATGAGCATATCGTCAATGAGGTGGTGCTGCGCACGCAAGCACAAGCCGAGTATGCCGTTGAGAATTATGGCCATTTCGGTCTCAACCTGCGGCGCTACGCACATTTTACCTCACCCATCCGGAGGTACGCCGATCTCATCGTCCATCGCGCCTTGATCCTCGCCCTCGAACTTGGCAATGATGGCCTGGGAAAGATGGGGGCAAAGGAGCTTGCCGTGATCGCGGAGGCGATTTCGGCGTCCGAGCGGCGGGCGATGGCGGCCGAGCGGGAGACCGCTGAACGGCTCATCGCGGCCCATCTTGCCGGCGAGATCGGCGCGACCTTTCGCGGCCGCATTTCGGGCGCGACGAATGCCGGCCTCTTCATCAAGCTCGACGACACGGGCGCCGATGGCTTTATTCCAGCGGCAATGCTGGGGGATGACTATTTTCGGCACGATGTCGCGCGCCACGCGCTCATTGGTTCGCGAACTGGCCAAGTCCACCGGCTGGGCGACATTGTCCATGTCAGACTTGTTGAAGCCGCCCCGCTCGCCGGTGCTTTGAGGTTCGAGCTTTTGAGCGAAAGCAGTGCCGCCCCAGCCAAACGCTCGCGCCTTAAAAGGGGAGAGCGGGCCGGCGGGCAACGCCCTCGGAGCGGTGCCAAATGGAGCGGTGCCAAATAGCGATAGGAAGAACTCAATGCCGAATAATGGTCTGGTCAGCATTCGCAGCGCGCGCTCTGTGACCGATGCTCTTGCTGCGGTCGAAGCTGCCTTGTCCGAAAAAGGCCTGATGATATTCGCTAGAATCGACCATGCGGCCGGTGCGGCGGAAGCGGGAATGCCTTTGCGCCCGACAATCTTGATAATCTTCGGCAACCCGCGTGCCGGAACTCCCCTCATGCAGGCGAAGCAGACCGTTGGCATCGACCTTCCGCTCAAGCTCCTTGTCTGGGAAGACGAAGAGGGTGCGGTGTGGCTTACCTACAACGATCCGACTTGGCTCGTGCGGCGGCATAAGATTGGTGCGGACGCCGGGCCCGCCGTCGACGCGATGGGGGCGCTACTCGCCGCGATCGCCCGGTCTGCCATGTAAGCCCGCCGCTAAAGCGTTACGGGAACGAGGTTATTTCACGGATCGAATGGGCTGCGTGCCTAGGCGAGATCGACAGTGAAAACGCAACAAAGCTCTTGCTGGCTCCTTCAATTGAAATGTATACTTCTGACCGAGCGAATTCTGTCTGGTTCGTTCATCAGAAAAAAGGGAGGTATTCATGCGCCGTTTTTTGGCATTGCTTTGCACGGTTTTCGCCTTGTCCCTCAGCCTCAGTGCGTGCGGTTCGCCCTCGCAAGATCCGACGATTCAGAAGAATGGTGCCGCTGGACCGCGATAACCGCCCGGCCGAGCTGACCTCGTTTGTACCAATCGCAGCGCGATTTATGCATGCCAGCTTCGCCGGCCTTGCCGAGTAAGGGGATTAAAAAGTCGCGTTGTGTTAGTACCCTGGCCGCCGGCAAATCTTGAAATTCCGACGGCCAGCAAAATATAATGATTGATGTATAATTTCACAGGATGGAAAAACATTGCGGCGTTTCGGGCCGCCGAAGAACAGCCCTCGGGCGCATCGAGAAATGTGTGGCAGGCGATGCGTAAGGGCGGCTGTGGTTTATGTCCCGCCTGCGGAAAGGGCAGGCTGTTTCGCTCCTACCTAAAAGTGAACGACTGCTGCCCAAGCTGTGGCGAGGAGTTCTTTCACCAGCGCGCCGATGATGCGCCGCCTTATTTCACCATTCTTATCGTCGGGCATGTCGTTGGCGGCCTGATGTTGCTCACCGAAACGCTTTGGCCCAATGCGCCGCTTTGGGTTCACTTTGCGATTTGGCCAACGCTAACGCTCATTCTCTCGCTCTGGCTCCTGCCGATTATCAAGGGCGTGCTCATTGCATATCAATGGGCTTTAGGAATGCACGGTTTTAAATCTTCATAAGAACTTAACGCGGCGCGGCAACCAATAGCTAGGATTTGCTAGCCAAAAGATGAGTCTAAAAAACGCTCGGAAAAGCGAGCCTTAAAAAGTGTTCTACAGCCTTAAAAAGTGTTCTAGAGCTTTAAATGTAAATATTTTTACATAGTGAAATTTTTAATCGGGTTTTTGCCTCGAGCGCGGCCATATGTTACCGTTGGGATTGTGGTGCGTAAGTCGCCATAGCCGTATTCTCGCCATGAACGATCGGTTAACCTTAACAGCGTTTGTTTGAATGCCGAAATTTTTGTTTAGCTTCGATCAAGGTTGACGGAACATTCCTTTAACCAAACGGGGGTACGGCTAGAGGTCAGACCCGCAGAAATGAGAAGGAGTGTGGGATGAGCTTTTTCCGATTGGCTGGCGGATTGAGGCTCGCGGCTATCCTCGGCGCCGCGCTTTCGATCACCGCATGTGCCAAAGCCCCTCCCGAAAATGGGCCGACCTCTGGCCTTAATAGTGGCGCCCCCGCGACGCCGGGGAGCCCGCAGGATTTCGCTGTAAATGTCGGAGACCGCGTCTTCTTTGATAGCGACTCTAGCGAATTGTCTCAAACCGCTCAGGCGACGCTCGCCAAGCAAGCAAGTTGGCTCCAACAGTACCCCCGCTACAACATCACGATTGAAGGAAATGCCGATGAGCGTGGCACGCGGGAATATAATTTCGCTTTAGGGGCGCGACGCGCGGAAACAACCAAGGAATACCTGGTCGCACGAGGAATCCCGGCCTCACGGCTCCGGACCGTCAGCTATGGCAAGGAGCGTCCCGTCGCCTCCTGTAATGACAACTCCTGTTGGTCACAAAATCGCCGCGCCGTCACTGTACTCACGGGTGGCCAATCGTGATACTAAGTTTCAGCGGGCGGTTTCCTCCCCCCGGCCGCTGATATGTCCCGGTCGATCAAACGCAGTTATCTTTGATTGAAATCCGGCACCGGCGCTTTCCACGTGAAGCGCCGGTTTTTGTTGACCGATTGGTCTTAGAAGCGCAACTCTCCCGGACCGCCTCGCGGCAGATCTCAGCGGCGACAGACGCACGCCCTGATGCGACAGCTCCGCCGGGTTGGGTGCATCAACCTTCCATAATGCCGCGTGCGGATATCACCAGCCAAGAATTCTTTCGCCGCATCCTCTGGCCTGGTCCCGGAAGGGCGCCTTTTCTCCGGGAGCTACAAAAAGGGCTGCCTCCCATTGGGAAGCAGCCCGAGTTCGTTTCATCAACCCTGTCCCAGCGGCTACGCTTGCGGTTGCGGCTCCAACCCGCCTGGCTCCGGGCCTGATTTCGGCCGGATCACCCCTGTCGTTGGAACCGGGGAGCCGCGCGGCGGCGGCTCGGGGTCGCCACCGGCATCGCGCACGGGCGGGTTCCCTTTCAAAAGCTCGACAATCTCCTCCCCTGTCAGGGTCTCGTATTCGAGAAGGCCCTTTGCGAGTGTCTCGAGGTCCTGCCGCTTTTCATTGATGATGCGCGTCGCTTCGGCGAGCCCCGCCTCGACGAGCCGCCGCACCTCGGCATCGATTTTTTGCGCAGTCGCCTCGGAGACGGTTTGCTGGCGGCCAATGGAATAGCCGAGGAAAACCTCGTCGTTGTTGTCGCCATAGGCGACGGTGCCGAGCTCCTCGGAAAATCCCCAGCGCGTCACCATAGCCCGGGCGAGCTTCGTGGCCTGCTCGATATCGGATTGCGCCCCGGAGGTGATCTTTTCCTTGCCGAAAATAATCTCCTCCGACACACGCCCGCCCATGCAGATAGCCAGTCTCGATGTCATCTGCTCATAGCTCATAGAGAGCTTGTCCCGCTCGGGGAGCTGCATCACCATGCCAAGCGCCCGCCCACGGGGAATGATGGTCGCTTTATGCACGGGATCGGTGGCGGTCACGTTGAGCGCAACGATGGCATGGCCGCCCTCATGGTAAGCGGTGAGCATCTTTTCTTGCTCGGTCATGACCATGGTGCGTCTTTCGGCGCCCATCATGATCTTATCTTTTGAGTCCTCAAACTCCAGCATCGTCACGACGCGCTTGCCGCGCCGCGCCGCCAGCAAGGCGGCCTCGTTGACGAGATTCATAAGATCGGCGCCGGAAAAGCCGGGGGTGCCACGGGCGACGGTTTTTAGCTCAACATCAGGCGCGAGCGGAACCTTACGCACATGCACCTTCAGGATCTTCTCGCGGCCGACCACGTCCGGGTTCGACACGACAATCTGACGGTCGAAGCGTCCCGGCCGCAAAAGCGCGGGATCGAGAACATCGGGGCGGTTTGTCGCGGCGATCAGGATGATGCTCTCATTGGCTTCAAACCCATCCATCTCGACAAGCAGCTGATTAAGCGTCTGTTCGCGCTCGTCATTGCCGCCGCCGAGTCCGGCACCGCGGTGACGGCCAACCGCGTCGATCTCGTCGATAAAGATAATGCATGGCGAATTTTTCTTTGCCTGCTCGAACATATCTCGGACGCGGCTTGCGCCAACGCCAACAAACATTTCAACGAAATCCGAACCGGAAATCGTGAAAAATGGCACGTTGGCCTCGCCCGCGATCGCCCGCGCGAGCAGCGTTTTGCCAGTCCCCGGAGGCCCCACAAGCAACACGCCACGCGGGATCCGCCCGCCGAGCTTTTGGAACCGTTGGGGGTCTCTCAAAAATTCGACGATTTCCTGGAGGTCCTCCTTGGCTTCGTCGACACCAGCGACGTCTTCAAAAGTGACTCTGCCGTGCGCCTCGGTGAGAAGCTTTGCCTTGGATTTGCCAAAGCCCATGGCCTTGCCACCCGCGCCTTGCATCTGACGCGACAGGAAGATCCACACACCAATGATCGCGATCAAAGGCAGTCCGTTGACCAGCAAGGTCATCAGCCAATTGGTATTCTCGGACGGTGGCTTAGCAGTGATTGAAACGTTCTTTTTGTAGAGACTTTGAACGAGGGTTGGATCATTGGGGGCATAAGTCGCAAAGGCACGGTTATCCGTGAAATGCCCGGTAATTTCATTACCGGAAATCGTCACCTCGCGTACATGCCCCTGCTCAACCTCGTTGAGAAGCTGGCTGAAGGCGATGTCCTGCGACGGCACGCGCTGACCCGGATTCTGAAATAGCATCACGAGTGCAACGACGAGAAGAATTATGATTACCCAGAGCGCAAAATTCCGAAAGTTCGGATTCATTTTCGTTCTCGCCACAGATCGTTTCGGCCGCGAGGCCGTCACTGGTTAACAGAACACCCGCACGGAATAGGGCATGGTCCAATGTAAGCCCAGTTTTTCCAATTGCCAAGGGAGGTTGGCTATCAGGTGACAGACGAAAGCTGCCGCCGAAGGTCGCCCTTTCGTCCGCGGCGGCGCTCGCCTTCCTCCTCGATGAGAAGAGAATAGTCCCTCTCAAACCGGATAATCGCGCCGCCGAGGCTCGTTTTAAAGGGCGTACCAGCCGCTAGGGACTTTGCAAGCCTCGCCGTTACAACTTCAAGCCGATCGAGCCGAAGCGCCTTTGGAGCACCAATCACTTTTAATTCATCGGCCAAAAAACGCAGTAAAATTTCTTCTGGCTGGCCCGCAAGCTCCGCAATATTAGCACTGAAATTGCCGGGGTTACGCTTGGTGCTGATGCGAGCCACCACCTCTTCAAGCTGCCGCTCGAGGGCCGCGTTGGCTCTTGCTGCGCGCTGGCCAAGGCGCCGCAGCGCCTGGGCATCAAGCCCTTCTTCGGCGAACAGGCGCGCCAACCGACGAATCCGTGTTCTTGCGTAGCCCGGATGTTGGTTCGCCGGGTCACGGATGAAAGGATGGTGCCTCGCCTCGCAGAACCTGACGAGCTCTGCCTTAGGGATACTTAGCAAAGGCCGGCTTAAGACGATACCGTGGCGCTCGCTTGTGCCCGGCATGCCGGCCAGTCCGGCGATTCCGCTCCCTCTGAGAAGCCGGAACAAAACCGTTTCGGCCTGATCATCCGCATGGTGCGCCGTCACCAAGTAATCGGCACCGATCGAATAGGCATGCTGAAAGAGCAGGGCATATCGAGCGTCCCTCGCGCGCTCCTGTATCCGTGATCTTGGTTTCTCACCACACCAAGCCAGGATGGTGTGAGGGAGCGAAAGAGCCGCGGCAAAGCCCGCCACCATCTCGGCTTCTTCCCAAGACTCCCGGCGCAGTCCGTGGTCGACGGTCGCAACAGCGACCGGCGGCGCGGCGGCCAGAAGGGACGCCCACTCCTTGGCCATCAGCATCAATGCGACGGAATCGGGGCCGCCCGACACCGCCAGAAGAATGCCGCGCGCCGCCGTAAGCGGTCCGAACAGCTCAACAATGCGTTCCAGCGAAAGTCGCTCCGGGCACTCTCGCTGTAAAACAACCCCGCCAGTCATTAGAGGAGCCCAAGAAATTGGCGTTTATGACGAATGGGCTCAGCACTGCGCCCGTTTTGCCTCCCGTTCCGCGCCAAGCTTGACCATTGCCGGGGCATTTGGGTATTTTCTCGCGATCTCGCCATAGGTAGCGCATGCCTGTTCCTTGGCGCCAAGAGCGGTCAGGGACTGGCCCAAACGCAAAAGACCTTCCGGAGCCCGCGGCGCCTGAGCGTATTGGGTCGACAACCGAAGGTATTGCTCAGCTGCTTCTCTTTGACGCCCTCTAAGATAATAGCTTTCGCCTAGGAAGTAGATCGCATCCGGAGCCAGTTTGCTTTTCGGATTGTTTTGCAAAAATTCCGCGAAACCTTTCTCTGCATCCTCATACGCTTTTTGCTTTAAAAAAGCTAAGGCAATATCGAATTTCTCCTTAGCCGAGCCTGCGGAACCCGCTATCGCCGTGTTGTTGGCGGAGGAGCTTGGTTGCCCGTTTCCGCCAGCTTGTGAGATTTCCCCGTTGCGGAAGCGGCCTTTCGAGAGATCAAGCGGTGCTCCTGGATCGTCTTGGCCGTGGAACGCGGGTTCCTCCTCCGCCCGTGGCGAGGCAGCTCCTTGCACTTGCGCCGGGGCGCCGAGGGGCCGAGGGCTGCCAGGGGCGTTGGGATTCGCGGCTGGGTCGAATGCATCGCCGCGCGTTTTCTGTTCGGCCGGGGGCCGCCCAGAGGGCTGGACCTCGCCGAGAATTGGCGCGTCCGCCCCGCCCCGCTTTTGCGGGTATTTAGGGGGCACGCCGGGCGATCCTTCCCGCAGGCGAAAATCGACATCCTCTTGAAACTTTCGAAGTTGCTCGGTGAGTTTCTGGCTCTCGAACTGCAACTGCTCGATTTGTCCGTTGATTTGCCGAATCTGATTTTCGATCTTACTCATGCGGACGAGAAGCTGCCCGGGATCCGCCTGCTCTCCGGCATAAGGATAATCGCCCGGTTCGCCGATATCGGCCGGCGGGCGTCCATACCCCTGCGCGAGCTGCGTGCCGCCAAAGACTGAAGGAAGGGTGGAAGATTTAGCGATGCCTTCCGCCGACGCGATTGGAGCCGCCAATATCGCAGCGATCGCGAGAAGCTTGACGCGCGGTGCCCTGCGCATCAAAGGGAACGATAGGGCTTTAACGAACATCAATTTTTATTTACTTTTTCGACCGTTATTCTCAACCGCCACAGTTCAGGAAGCGGCCACCTTACAAAGGCGGGAAATTTCGTGCAAATTATGGAGATTGATTTTTGCGCGGTTCGGATCGCCCCTGCTCCAAACCCGCCCGCCCCGGACCGATCATTCCGTAACATCATTTCACAAAGTGATGAGGTATTAATGATGTGATGAAGCAAAACAATAACTCAATTGCCACTAGGCACACGCCCTGTTAGAATGCTACGTAAAGACTATATTGAACTATGTTTATTATTTCATTTGAAACGGGGATGCTGAATGGCACAAAAATATTTCGGTACTGATGGCATCCGCGGGCTTGCGAATGCAACGATCACGCCCGAACTTGCCATGAGAGTCGCGCAAGCCACCGGGATCGTATTCCGAAGGGGTGAGCATCGCCATCGTGCCGTCATCGGCAAGGACACACGTCTTTCCGGATATATGATTGAAACGGCGCTCGTTGCCGGTTTCACATCTGTCGGCGTCGACGTGCTTTTGCTCGGGCCCATGCCGACCCCCGCCGTCGCGATCCTTACTTATTCCATGCGCGCCGATGTCGGCGTGATGATCTCTGCTTCTCACAATCCTTACGAGGACAATGGCATAAAATTATTTGGGCCAGATGGATTCAAATTATCCGACACGGTTGAAACGAAAATTGAAGCAATCCTTGAAAAAGGCACGCTTAAACTTGCAAAACCGGTCGATCTCGGCCGCGCCATGAGGGTTGAAGGCGACCGAGCCCGTTACATTGAATTCGCCAAACGCACTCTGCCCCGCAACCTGACGCTCGATGGATTACGCATTGTCGTCGATTGCGCCAATGGAGCCGCTTATAAAGTGGCGCCGGGGGCCTTGTGGGAACTGGGTGCCGAGGTCATTTCCATCGGCGTTGAACCGGACGGATACAACATCAACCGGGACATTGGCTCAACGGCTCCGAGTGCGCTCATCAAAAAAGTTCGAGAGGTGCGCGCCGATATCGGCATCGGCCTTGATGGTGATGCCGATCGAGTGATTTTCGTCGATGAATCTGGAAAGCTGATCGATGGCGACCAGCTTCTGGCGGCCCTTGCGCAGAATTGGAAAGACGCAGGGAAGCTATCATGCCCAGGCATCGTTGCGACAATTATGTCCAATCTTGGCCTCGAGCGTTATTTGGACGGCATCGGCCTCTCGCTAGCCCGCACCGCTGTCGGTGACCGGTACGTGCTCGAGCACATGCGCGAAAACGGCTTCAACCTTGGCGGCGAGCAATCGGGCCACATCATTTTGTTGGACCATTGCACCACGGGCGATGGTCTCGTCGCTGCCTTGCAGCTTTTGGCGATCATCAAGAAGCAAAATAAGCCAGTCAGCCAGATCTGCCGCCGCTTCGATCCCGTCCCTCAAGTCTTGAAAAATGTCCGGTTTAATGGGGGCCGGCCCCTCACCGATGCGAAGGTCGCCCGCGTTATCGAAGAAGCGCAGGAAAAACTCGGTAAAGAGGGGCGTCTCGTTGTCCGCGCGTCCGGAACTGAGCCTGTCATTCGCGTCATGGGAGAAGGTGACGACCGGGATCTCGTCGAAAGTATCGTCGACGATATTTGCGCCTGCGTTTCGGCATCAGCGCAGGCAGCGTAGCGAGCACCGCAGCCTCATCGGCGGCGTGGGCTGCTAAACCACGCGCGGCACGCCGGGCTGAGCTTGGATTTTTGGCGAGCCATGCACTGAGCAACCCGCGCTTCATCCGGGATTTCGTCCGGGCAGAGGCGGTATGCATCGTCCTCGCACGCCTGCTGTTGCTGCTCGCGGATACTGCCTTGGCAAAGCGCGGCGGTCGGCGCGATCAGCAAGGCGGCAAGGACAATCAGAGCGGATTTTGTTTGCATTCGAGAGCCTTTTCCTTCTAAACGCTCGGTAAGCTTAAAGCGCGGGCCCTCTTGAACACGAACTGTTGAACAAATCTAGCCTAAACTTGGCAAATGAGGTGCCGGCGCAGCAGTTCACTGCAAGTGAAACACGTTTTATTTGCAGGCAGGCTGCGGCTTTAATCATCTCGTTTGCTCATGGAGAATACCGTCTTCTCGGCCGAGGAAATCGAACGATACGCGCGGCATATCGTGCTGAAAGGGGTCGGGGGGCCAGGCCAACAAAAGCTAAAGGCGGCCAAAGTCCTTATTATCGGCGCTGGGGGTCTTGGGTCGCCGCTCATTCAATATCTCGCCGCGGCGGGTATTGGTGAAGTCGGTGTCGCCGACGACGATGAAGTGTCCCTTTCAAATCTGCAGCGTCAGATTTTGCACCGCACGCAAGACATTGGCGTTCCCAAAGCCGAGAGCGCGAAAGCCGCTGTCGCCTTGCTAAACCCCCACGTTAGGGTCACGCCAATCCGGGCAAGGCTCACCGAAGAAAACGCTCGGGCCATGGTCAAGGCATTCGACATTGTCGCAGATGGGTCAGATAATTTCGCTACCCGCTACGCCGTTTCGGACGCGTGCTTTTTCGAAAGACGGCCGCTCGTGACGGCGGCCGTTGGCGCCTTCGATGGATCTCTGACAGTCTTGCGCCCTTACGAAAAAAACGCGGCTGGCGAGCCAAATCCAACCTACCGCTGTCTTTACCCCGAACCACCGCCGGCCGGAGCCGTCCCCGCTTGCAGCGAGATCGGAGTTCTGGGCGCTTTGACGGGTATCCTTGGCGCCATGATGGCTCTCGAGGTCATTCGCGAAATTGTCGGCTTTGGCGAAGGTCTCGTCGGCAAGCTTCTTCTCGTCGATGCCTTTAGCATGCGTTTCGAAACGTTGCGCTATCATTGGGATCCTGAAAATCCCTTGAGTGGGGCGGCATCTTAGCGAGGGGACCCTCTCTGGATCGTTGACAGCCGGCTTGCCAGCACGCATAGACTTGAACTATTGGCGCTTTCCGCTGGGGGATAGTTCAACGGTAGAACCGCGGACTCTGACTCCGTTAATCCTGGTTCGAATCCAGGTCCCCCAGCCAATAGAAATCATGCAATGTTTTCCACTTTAGCCGCCCGTCGAAGGGGCTTTTGTATGTCGCATGTGTTGCAAAACTAAGCCATTGATTACAAAAGAGTTCCATTTGGCAATATCGGCCTTCAGACCTTGAGATGAGCGTCCGCCTCGGTACTGGGATCTTCAGGCGTAGCCGCGCCAGGGCCTCGGCGAGCCTCTCCCTGTTCCGGCGAGAAATGGTCCTTGTCCCGTAGCGTGCGGGGGAGGCGAAGCGTATCAAAGAGGACCAGGGCCAAAAATGAAGTATGGGACAGGGTGACCTCGTCCTCGAACTCGAACTCAGCGCGGCTTCGTCAGCCGGGGTTCGTGTTCGATACCTAAGCGCCCTGGTATACGCTTGAATATCAGCAGGCAAACCGTCGCAATAATGATCCGTAAGTCATTGCGCAAACTCACATCGTAGCTGTAGCGTTCATAATAGGAAAATTTGATCGGCATAATCTCACGCCGGTAGAATGCCTCTACATTGGTCTTGCCATCCAAAAGAGAGCTTTCGTCGCGAAAAAGTATTGCGGCGTAGTCGGTCATTCCCGGTCGCAAGGACAACATGATCGCGCGCTGGTCGGGTGTATAATATTTTATAAAACGCGGCACTTCCGGACGTGGTCCGACGAGTGACATTTCTCCTCTGAGGACGTTGATAAGCTGGGGAAACTCATCAAGCTTGGATTTTCTGAGGAAGCGTCCCACGCGAGTGACGCGGCTATCGGCGCGGACTGTTATCTCTGGCCCTACCTGCGGCGCGTCGGCAATCATCGAACGGAATTTGAAGATGCGGAAGAGCCGCCCGCCCCGCCCAACGCGTTCCTGTCTGAAGAATATTGGGCCTGCACTATCCAGTTTGATCGCGATGGCGACCGCGAGGAAGAGAGGCGATAGAATGAGGAGGCCGGCCACAGAGCCAACGGCGTCCACGGCGCGCTTAAGCGCCAGCGTGGCGGCCGATGGCCTAGCGATAGCAGTGCTACCGGCGGATCGTGACGCGCTCATCGCCCGAGAAGCCTGCGTAACACCAGACCGACGCGCTCGACCTGGGTATCCGTCATGCCCGGAAATAATGGTAATGATACCGCCCCAGCAAAGTAACGGTCGGCAACCGCGAATTCTCCAGGCTGGCAAGGATAACGTTGCTTCCAATAGGTCATTTCGTGGAGAGGGCGGTAGTGAACCGACGATCCGATTCCCGCCTTGGTTAGTGCAGCTATAACTTCATCGCGCCTAGCACAGGCATCTTCGTGGATGCGAATAGGAAATAGATGCCAGGCGTGAAGATCTCCTTCGGGTGGCAGCGCCGGCAGGTCAAGCGGCAAATCCTTGAGAGCTTCGAAATACCGAAGCGCAGCCTGCTGGCGCTGCTTTTGCAAGGAATAGACCTTGGAGAGCTGGGTTATACCGAGCGCCGACGCGATATCCGTCAGGTTATATTTGAAGCCAGGCGCGACAACGTCATAAATCCAGGCGGCGCCGACCTTGCTAAACCGGTCGAAAGCTTCCCGGTTGAGCCCGTGGGTTCGCATAAGTGTCGCGCGGGCGGCAATTTCCGGATTGCGCGTGACGAGCATTCCGCCTTCGCCCGTGGTGATCGTTTTGTTGGCGTAGAAGCTGAAGATGCAAGCATCCGAGTCCCAAGCGCCGATGAGGCGACCATCGCGACGAGCGGGAAGGGCATGGGCCGAATCCTCGATGACTTTTAGACCGTTATCGCGCGCGAAATTGAGAACCGCCTTCATATCGCAAGGAAGGCCACCGAAGTGTACGGGCATGATGGCTTTGCAATGGGGTGTCAAACGGCGCTTGGCATCGGCGAGATCGATCAAATAAGTGCCTGGTTCAACGTCAACGAGAACAACTTCCGCGCCGAGATAGCGAATAACTTCCGCCGTCGCGGTAAAGGTCAACGTCGGCACGATCACGCTATCGCCGGGCCCTATGCCGCAGGCTTCTGCCGCTAGATGCAGCCCAGCGGTCGCCGAGTTCACGGCTACGGCATCAACGCCGCCGCCGAGGAACGCCACGAAGCTTTCCTCGAATTCGCGCGTCTTGGGGCCAGTGGTCAGCCAGCCGGAGCGCAGGACAGCTGCGACCGCTTCGATCTCATCCGCGGTAATCGCCGGTCGAAAAAAGGGAATGTCCATGCTTTCCCTCGAATTCGAGCCTCTTCAAAACGGCGCCGATAAATCAAAAACGCTGGCAAGTCCAAAGTCTCTTGCCGGTCATGATTTAAGGCCAATTAGGCGGAGAGATCCAGAACGGTCGACCTAAAGAAGCAGTTCGGTAGAAAAAGATCAAATCGCCGATTTGGCCTGCGGCGCACGGGCTTCCGGGGCTGGGCTAAATGGTTCCGTGGGAGCGAGGAGGTGGCGGCGCCGGTTTCCGGCCCGGCCTCAGCAAATGCAGTAAGCGGGTCGAGCCGCCCGATGCCATGCCAAAAGGATGGACCGCGGCCCTAAGCAGGTCGAGGCCCCTTCAATGCGGCTGAGAGCCGACGCTCAATTATGAGTGAGGCTAAAATTGCTGACATAGATGACGTTGTTTCCGGCGTTTCTCCAAACCCAAACCAAAACGGTGTAGGCATTGCTCGGCACGGCAACAGGTAAGGTCATAGCTTGCCAGGTTGTGTTAGTGTAATAGGAGGAGGCTCTCGCTTCCGAAATGAGAGACCCATTCGCAGCCAGGAAATCGACGCCAACAGCATAGGCGTCATATGGGCTAAGCGGGATAATAGAGCTAGACACCATTCCGGCGAATGTCAACGTGTAATTGCCGGCAGCCAGGCCGGTTAAGGACTGCCCGATACCACCGGCCCCCGGCCCAACCTGGACAGCGTTGCCGCCATTCAAAACGCCGATCGATGCGTTACCCCAGTTGCTCCAATTGTTTAGGCCATTTGCAAAATTTCCGTTCTGAATGAGATTCGCAGACGCGGGCGTGGGTGTCGGCGCGGGCGTGGGTGCAGGTGTAGGCGAGCTCGCGGTACTGCCAGAATTGGAGTTATAGGCTCCGATATCCCAGCCCGTTGGGCTTGGCCGCGGATTACCGGCGTAATCGATGGGGACGGGTAAAGCCATGCCGGCACCCATCGCTGGACTGCCCGCCTGTAGCTCGAAATAAGCCGGATTCCCGGTGTAGGTCGTCGAGGGGTTCGCGTTCGCGAACAGCGGATTGGCTTGCATCAGGTTCGTGTTGGTGAAGGTAGCACTCCCGCCACCGCACCCATCTTGGGTATAATTTGCCACAGAGTTATTGTAGCTAATATTATTTGAGAGAACTATTCCGCTTCCAACGGTAGAGCATCCGGCAATACCACGTTGGTTCCCGTATGCGATATTGTTGGCAACTGTCACATTCGTCAACGACCCGCCACTTGTCCAAAGGGCCAAGCCCCAGGTTCCATTGTTTGCCATAACGTTTTGATAGACTTTCACATTGCTTACATTGTAATAACCGGCCACTACCAACCCCATTCCGTGGGTATTGTGCACCAGGATATTGTTAACATAGCTATTCCCGCCACATTCCATGTATATGCCGTGATCGTACGTGTTGTCCCACGCTGAGCCAATATCATGGATATAGTTTTGGCCAACATAATTGTTGCAAGTGGCCGCTGCTGTGCCTTCTTGGATCCCTTGTCCGCCTTGCCCTGTGCGGCCTGTGTCGGGTCCAGAGATATTGTAAATCTCATTGTTGATGAACTGATTATTGGTCGAGGGTACGCTGCCATTATCATAGATAGATATGCCGCCTTGCGCACAGTTTCGGATCGTAAATCCATCGATGGTGTTGTAACTTGTTCCGTACAGAATAAAGCAGCTGATGCGATTGGTAGAAGCGGACCCGTCGACGATTGCGCCGCCACGAACCGTGGAGTGCAAGGTGATTTGTTGTCCGGGCGCGCCGGATTTATTGAGATATATCCCCCAGCCGGGCGTGTAATCGGTATAGGTCCCTGGTTCGACATTGATCGTGTCGCCGGCCACTGCACGAGAATATGCATTTGTGATCGTAAGAAAGGGTGCTGATTGTGTTCCGGGATTTGAATCCGAGCCCGTCGTTGCAACGTAATAATTAGTCGCATTCGCCAAGCCCGGCAGCGCGAAGAGTGCGGTGCCGCAGATGAGGGCGTTGAGGCAGGCCAGTTGGGTTTTCCTTAGAAGACAACCTTTCACTCTATCTCTCCTGTTCTGCTTCCGCTTATACGGAAATCTTGACTTAACGTTGAGGGGTGAGCACGATAGTGAAATAATGATATATATCAGTTAATGATGTTATAACATTTAACCGCTACTGTCAAGCGTCACATGTAAGAAGTTCGGCTCCAGCCTTTAGTGTCAAGTAGTTTACACAAAGCGCGAGCTCTGCCACCCGACCCAAACCACCGACCATAAGCGTTGCAACTATGTCCGGAGAAGGACCCTCCCTCGGCGGGAAGCAGAAGATATCGTGGTTGTCCAGCGGAGATACGATGTTCAGCTCGTGGAGATCACGTGTTTCGGTAGGGAAGATATCGTGTCTGACTTGTGGCAAAGCACGATAGTCCTCATTCAAAACATAACGGGAGAGGAACTACTCCCTCCCTCTTAGTGCGTTCAATGCGCAAGCTGGTCAGACCAAAGCGCCGAGCGGATCGCCGTGAGCGCCGCTTAGGCAGACTCATACGCATCTTCATTCACCCCGTTTCGATTTAGCAGGGGGCGTGGGGGCGGCGATCCAAAAATAATCGAGACTTTAATATCGAGTCTTTTGTGCATAATGATTTCTCGCCCCAGATCAGGTTCAGACACCCGAATTGCACTTTGTGAATTCGATGGGATATGGAGTTATTTGCGATCGAAAAGGCCTGACGGCATCAGCGAGAAGATAGAGCGAGCGGTCGAGGTCCCAATTTGATAAGTAGTCTGAATGATCGCGGTTCGCGAGAGACTATAGCTACTCTGTTACGAGCTAGCCGTCTGCCAATGTAAATTTGCCGAGCGTCAACGCGAGGCCGCCATCAAAGAAAAGCGGGGTATGAATGGCCGAATTAAGAAACGATCAAATAAATGAAGCATTGTCTCATACGAGGTATTTCCTAGAATGGGGGGGAATGGCTTGGGAGCGGCAATTCAGGTATGCTTTGCATAAAATCCTAGGCCCAGAACTTGGAGGGCTTAATGTACTAGACATTGGTACGCGAACTGGAAAAATGTCATGCTTCTTTGCATTGCTAGGTGCTAACGTCACGGGGATTGATATAACTCACGGGTTTGCCCAACGCGCGGCGGATGAAGCAGCGCGATGGAAGGTATCAGACCGTTGCAATTTTGTGCAATATAATGGCAATCTCGACATATTTAAAGACGAGTCTTTCGACATCGTATTTACAAAGAGCGTATTGGTGCTTGTGCAGAACTTAGACGAGTTCACCAGTTCCATTAACCGCATTCTGAGACGGACCGCAAAATTCATTTTTATAGAGAATTCTAAAGGAGGACCGCTGCATTATTTACGTTATTTGAAACACCGACGAAGCTGGGATTTTTCACAAGCGAATTATTTCACGGACAGAGAAATAGAATGCGTGAAGAAAAACCTCAATGTTTCAGGCGTCAGAAAAACTCGCTATCCGCCAACTTACTTGATATTTGGCCAAAAGAAGCCCATGCCCCCCGCGGTGGGCCAAAACCCGGGCTGCCCTCAACGAACGTAACCTCTCCGAAAACTGTTCGTTTCAGCTATGAAGCGCAGCATTGCTTCAGCCGCGCGAAATATATTTGATCCGAGTCTGAGGCAACTTCATCACGAAAATAATCATTCCTTTACATCTAAAATCTTTTCTCTAAGCTTTTTTGGTAACTGGAAATGAGTTCAGGTAGATGACGCATCAATGTGAATTAGGCTCGGCAATCAGCTTGAATATTTGTATCAGCTTGGATTTTATCGGCCGTTTGCTTTAGCCAGAGTTCGCCGTGCTCTGGTAAGGAATAGCGAGGTAGGGGAGACCAAAGCGTGAAATGGTGCTTTTTCTCACCAGGTTATCGGTCGCTCCATGTTCTTGGCGGAGATACGCGGATGACCGGCGGGGCGGAAGCTCAAATCGCTTACCTGGCCGCAGCCATGGTTAAGCTCGGCCACACAGCCGTCCTTATCTATGGAGACGGGCGAGGGAAGGGGCAATGCAAGATCATAGCGGGCGTCGTCTGTATCAATGCGGCACCCTCATGGTCGCATCCGGCAAGCCTAGCGGCACTCTGGCACGCGTTGAATCGATTGTCCCCAGACCTGCTTTATGCACAGCTGCCAAGCGATTTTCTCTGGCTTTTGGGCGCATTCGCCCGGCTCCGCCCGGGCACGTGCTTCTTGTACCAGCTCGCCAGTGACATCCATGGCAACTCATGGACGGCTTACGAGTACAACAGGTGGTTTCATGCGCCGCTTTATGCGCTCGGGCTAGCAGCCGCCCATCTAATTACCGTCCAGCACGGCCATCAGCGGGCTTCGATGAACCCGCGCCTGCAAACGAAGCTAGCTTATGTGCCGAACCTCGTGCGCTCGTTGAGCGACGCTCCTCGGGTGTTCGAAGCGTCCAGCTTCGATGCCATCTGGATCGCCCTGGTTCGCCCAGTAAAGCGGCTTGGGATTTTCCTCGACCTTGCTGACTCGCTCCCCGACCTCCGCTTTGCTGTCGTAGGCGGATTTGAGTCGGCTGTAAGTCTTTACGAGCGGACTTCATTAGAGGAACGGATGGCTGCTTTGCGGAATCTCATGTTTCTGGGCCCGCAGCCATCTGAACAAGTTATGGCCTTGCTGTCGCGGAGTAAGGTTCTCGTCAATACGTCGGATTTCGAAGGGTTTCCCAACACGATGCTCGAAGCGTGGAGCGTCGGGGTTCCGATCGTATCGCTATCGGTGGACCCGGGCGGGGTTATCGAGCGGGAGCAGCTTGGGCTTGTAAGCGGCAGCCAGGCAAATCTGCGGCGCGATGTAATCGCGCTCTCACGCCAACGGCCACTCAATGCGCGGCTCGGCGGCAACGGACTAGCTTATGTCCGGCGAGAGCATAGCCTTGAGGCGGTCTGCGCGGCGCTTTCACGAGCTCTGCCCGGCGTGGAGCTTGCACCACCGCCCTTCTGAGGAGTGATGCAATGGTTAGAACTCCACTCAAGTTGCAGCATACTGGCCATCGCATCGCCGTTATCTTCGGGCTTGCCATATTTGCGGGTGTTAGCGCCGGACTTCTACTATTCGGTAATACATTTCCCCTGCTGCTCGTGGCAGGAGGTGCTTGCACGGTTATAGCAGTCGGAATAGTCGTCTTCTTGCTACAGAGGCCGCTTATTGCGTTCTACGTCGGGCTCTTCTTTTTCCTGTTCCCGTTCGGTCTACGGCCACCCCTACCGGACCCAATCAATGATAGCGTTTGTGACGGAGCGATGGCATTGGCCTTATTGGCTTGGATGCTCCACGCGCCCTCTAAGCGCTCGCCAATTGTTTGGAATTCAGTGTATATACTCCTGTTTCTTTATATTATGTGGGCCACTGTCACTCTTTTGTGGGCTCCGGATCTCATCGCGGGTAAAAAAAAACTCGTTTCCTATTGCATTGGTCTCAATATGCTTTTCTTGATTGTCAACCAGGTTACATCTCTCAAGGCTGTTGATGGGTTTATGCGTGTTATGGCACTCGTTGGCTGGACCATGGTCATCGTTGGATCAGTTTCAATCCTGGATTCCGGCTTTCAATTCGGTGAAAGGCTGAAAATCGTCGGTATGAATGAGAATGCGTTGGGGTATTATTTCACGGTGCTGCTCCCTGGCGCGATATGGCCTGTCCTGCGATCGTCAGGGTTGATGCGCCTTCTCCATATGGCGCTGAGCATTATGTTTATCATTGGTGGTTTGATCTTAATACTTGCCAGTGGCTCACGCGGTAGCTCCCTATCGCTAGTGGTCATGCTGCTTGCATTTTGGTTCTGGAAGCCCCTTCGTCCATGGGGTATCGTTGGCGCCATGCTCGTCGCGGGCACCGTTTTGTTCGCGCCATTTTTGCTGGATTCGTTGAACAATCGTCTTGGTGATGTCGGGGGCAGTGAGGTAGGAGGGCGCGACCTGCTTTGGACGGCAGGCCTGCATCTTATATTGGATTATCCTCTCATTGGTGTCGGCGTGGGAAACGGTGTATATGAGCTGCCACGTTATGTAGCAGCTGTGACCTCGCACTTTGACAAGCATGATTTTCTCGCCGCCCACAACCCGCTGATTGAGGTAACAATAGACCTGGGCTTTATCGGACTGCTTATGTTCATTGCTATCCTTGTGAGCGCCTTGAAACAATTTATTCAGTGGCGCCGCGATTTACGATTGCGCGAAGGGCCAATTGCGGCCTATTTTCCAATTGTGCTCGTTAGTGTGGCTGGATACTTCGCATCGTTTTTCAAGGACGGCGGCTTGGACCTCCATCCGACCTACATTCTGGTGCTAGGGCTTCTCGTCGTCCCGCGGCGAGCCTTTCCGCGTGATGGCTTAGCTGCCAATCGGCGAGAGGATGTGCTGCGTCAGCGTGCGCCAACAGCATGGGTGCGTTCACCGGCGGCACTTTCGCAGAAGCGAACATCAAGTTGCGAAAAAACGTGAAGCGTGGAGCTCTAGCCCGGCATGTCCTGGGTTGGCGGCGCACAGTGCAAAGCAGATCGGCGGCATTTCTATGACGGAAAAGGACTCACGACTTCCCGACCGCCCCCGAGTGCCTTCGCTTGGCCACCAATTGATGCGCGGCCGGGCCGGCCTAGCAATAAAATCACCCCTGCCTGACATGGCGAGACGCCGCTTTGTTATTAATGTTGGCTCCAACCTTGGCTACCTTGTTTTAAATACGGCGCTGATGCTCTGGTATATTCCATTTTTGATACGCCATCTTGGTTTGGCGGCTTACGGAATGATCCCGCTAGCTAACTCGCTCGTGATGTACGCGGGGATAATCTCCACCGGTCTTGACACTTCGATCATTCGTTTTCTAGCGATCGATCTAAACCAAGGGAATGATGCCGCCGCGAACCGCACGTTCAATACGGCATTGGCGCTTTCCCTCGCCGCGTGTGGTATTCTGGTGCTCCCGGCAGGTGTTGTTATCTATTGCTTTCCAGTATTATTTCAGGTTCCAAGCGGATTGGCACTTGCGACACAAGTCTTGTTTGCGAGTGTTGGCATCACTACCCTCGCGGCAATTCTCAGTGGCAACTTTGGCGTTGCTAGCGCGATAACGCATCGCTTCGATCTGCGCAACCTTGTCCGGTCTGCTACGGCGGTCAGCCGGGTTGGCGTCATCGTACTTTGTTTTTTCATCTGGCCTCCAAGCCTTTGGTCCGTCGCGGGGGGGTTCATTGTGTCGGCCTGCATCGGCCTTGCGGGCGATGTATTGGTTTGGAGACGGTTAGCGCCGCAACTGCATGTTAACTGGCGTGCCGTCGACCGCCATCGCTTTGGCGTGTTCATCGGCCTGAGCAGCTGGGTGACAGTCAGCCAAATCGGATTTCTCCTACTTTCACAAGTGGATCTCCTTATCGTAAATGCCCTGTTCGGCGCCGAGACGACAGGACGCTACGGCTCCGTGCTGCTATTCCCCACTTTGATTAATACCATGATAGGGACAATTACAACCGTGCTGGGGCCGGCAATCATAGGGCGCTACGCGGTAGGCGATATCGAGGGTCTGCGCCGGATCACTGTCCGCTCGGTAAAGTTAATAGGGATTGGATTGGCTCTCCCAATTGGCCTGCTGGGAGGATTCGGTGGCCCGCTGCTGAATCTGTGGCTTGGGTCTGAATTCATCGCGCTCGACCTTCTGCTTGTCCTTCTCACCGGCCACTTGAGTGTGAACCTTGCCATAATGCCGGTTGTCTATGTGCTCACTGCGTATAACCGGGTCAAACTCCAAGGGTTAGCGACGCTTGCCTTGGGCATTATGGATGTTGTTTTGGCAATTGCGCTCGCCCGCTGGGGCGGGCTGGGCGCCGTCGGGGTGGCTGCTGCGGGCGCAATCATTTGGACGGTCAGGAATACCGGCTTCCTCTCGAGCTACAGCGCGTTCATAATGGGTTTGCCGTGGTGGATATTCTACCCGCCCTTGGCCATTGGCGCCCTTGGTACTCTGAGTGTCGCGGCGGCTGGCCGATTGATCTCGCAACTCTGGTGGCCTTCGAGCTGGCTTACTCTCGGAACAACGGGGGCCGCAATTGGGGCGGTTTACACCGTTCTTGCATACGCCTTTGGTCTGAACCACTCAGACCGTGATCTGCTGTGGAGCTTGATGAGGCGTAAGCCCCATATGTGACATTAGGCAAGGTCAAGATTACCAGGAATCTCTAATTGGCGGGCCCCAATATCGTCGCTTCGATCGCCGGTGGCGCCCAGCGAAAATTTGATGCGCGCTGGAATCCGTGGTGGTGCCTTGAGTAAACGGCGCCCGCCACGGGCGATCCAGCGTCCTGATTGGATCCGACAACAAATAATCCGCCTTCTGTCAAAGACCGAAGAACGGTTGCGGTGATTGTGTGGAGCTGGGGCTCGGAAAAGTAACAGGGGTTTAGGATGTTCATCGCTCTGACGACGTGGAAATACCCGTCACGCCGCGGCGGAGCAAGCAAATCATATTCGGTAATCTGAAACCGTCCATCGGTTCGCGCAAGTTCCAACGCTGATTTGCACACAAGCGGAATCCGCCGGGCTTTGAGGTGCCCACCACGGGCGGCGCGGAGCAATTTTTTTGCCGCGGGCCGGGCAATTAGCTCACGAATTAAAAAATTTATTGGGTATAGTCCGAAGTTCTCATGACTAATCATGCTGAAAACAAACGGTGGTTTCGCAATTTCAAGAAGGCTGCCGCTTGGTTCTACGGTTACCGTTATCTCATCGTTCTGATAAACAAATATTGAGTTACAGCGATCCGAAGCGATCATTGTGATATTTGGCATTATATCAACAATCGCCTTCATAAAGTCATAGGATGTCCTAGCGTCACTTGATCCAACGTCGTGAAGTCGAATTGCCTGACCCGCAAATCTTCCATGTATAAGGTCAATAACATCTCGATCAAAATCAGCAAATCTGTTCGATTGCGTGCGTTTATATACGCCTCTCGCATCCGAGAAATTTTTTAGAATTTCTTCAGCCCACCAATTACCATCGGGGAGACCGAGCGCGTCTTCGTATAGGGCGATCGATGGTTGGCGCCGCCCGCCGAAGAGGCCTTTCAGCGCGGAACGCGTGCTTAGATCTTCCAGCCTAGCAAGTCCGGTCTTAATCATGCAGAGAAACTCCTTTTCCCGTCGCACCCGACGACTTGGTGGCTCTAACCGAACTCGCAGGCTTTCTCCCGGACGAAAGCTAAACGCTTCAGGAAAAAATCTCGCATATTATTCTATTCTCGATGGGATTTTATTGCCGCCATCACTCTGGGGTTCGTTCCTGTGGGCCGGGATTCAACGGGCCGCGTTCTGGCTTGGCCTTACGCAGAACGGAGCGGTAGATTCCGATCAGCCTTTCAGCCAAAGCTGCCTCGTCCAGGTGCGCTATCGCGTCGCGGCCTTTTATTCGGCCACCTCGGCGTAAGACTCGCTCCACTGCGGCCGCAATCGTTTCAGGCTTGTCATCAAAGGCAATTTCGCAACCATCGACGCCTTTGAGGCGCTCGATGACGTCACCAACGACAACGGATACGACCGGCAGGTTACAGGCGAGCGCCTCCTTGACGATCGTGGGCGACCCTTCCGTTAGCGAAGTCACGACGAGGGCGTCGCAGGCGCACATCATCATGATTATTTCGTCATGTGCTTTGTTCCACCCAAGGATCAGCCGAGCCGGCAGCGTTTTGTTCAAAACCGCGATCGCCTGCTGCGCTCGACCATAGCGCTTTAGCGGGTTGGCGGGATCACCCACAAACAAAACGAGATGCTCGTCAAGCGGCAGGCGCAGCTTCTGGCGCGCTTCATCGCGCGTGAGGTCCGTAAGCGAGCCGAGATCCACGCCGGTTGGGAGAATGTAGAGCGGGATCGAGGCAGGAAGCCGCCGCCGCATCTCATTAGACACAACAATCAAGGTATCGGCGAACCTAGCTGCTGTTCTGCCCAGCCACACTAGCAGTCTTCCCTGCATCGTCATCCGCCCGTCAGGCGAAAAGAGCCCATTTAGGTCCGACCCGTGAAACGTAATGATTAAGGGTAGACGCTTGGGCCAGGGGATCAGCGCTGCCTGCCCCATTTGCGCGTGCACCAAATCATAGGCGGTCCGCCTTCGCCAGTATCGCCAGTTGAATTGCAACCACGCCCTGAAATAATTCAATGGATTCTTCGCGCCCCGGAAAAAAAAAACCTCCACTTCGGCGCCGGCCCGGCGGAGATATTCCACCTGCTGAACGAGAAACGGGACAAGGAAAGGTTTGTCTGGTGTAGGCCACTCGCTGGTAACCATTAAGACTCGAATTGGTGCTTGCATCATCCACTCGCTATCGGCGGTGTTGGGAGACCGGCGCCCCCCATGCCCTTTCTTCCCCAGCGATTCCAGAACCTAACAAGCCCGCTCAAGAAGCCTAGCCCGTACGAAAGGTGCAAAATTGCGAAGGCTAGCGTGAGAAGCGGCAGCAGCCGCCAGTTTCGCCATCGCGACGTCATTGCCGACGCGGTTAAATTCGCCGCCGTGTAACATCCCACCGCCAGCCCCAATCCCCATTGGGCAGCGGCAAAGAAGGGAGCTAGCCCCGAGGAAACGAGCAGCGCCGCGGCAAAGAAAGGCGGTACGAACTGCCGTGGCCGCATCTGCCACGGGTGCTTTTGCATCACGCGCACCTTCCAATAGCCGTATTCGTAATACTGCTGCCAGAGGGCAGTGGGTGTGCTGCGGGTGTAATAGCGGGATTTAATACTTGGACTAAGCAAAATCCTTCCGCCGCTTTCGCGCAGGCGGTAGTTGAACTCGTCGTCTTGATTACGGACCTGCTCCTCGTCAAACGCTCCCACGCGATCGAAGACGCGGCGGGGCCACGCGCCCATATAGACCGTGTCTACCCACGCTTCCCGCTCCGAGTAGTGAAAACTCGCCCCCCCGACGCCGAAAGGCGTGCTTGTCGCCAGCGAGACAGCCTCGCCAAACCGGGTTTGGCCTACCGCGTCCATCCGGCCGCCGACATTGTCGGCCCCCGACCTTTGTAGCGCAATGACGCATTGGCGGATATAATCGGGCGCAATAATTGTATGACCATCAATCCGAACGATCACCCCACCGCGGGCCCGGGCAAGCGCCAAATTGAAACCAGTGGATACAATCGCGCCGGTGTTTTCGATCACGGTAACAGGGATCTCTGGATGAGCCTCGGCGACACGGGCGATGGCTTCAGGGGTCCCATCAACCGACATGCCATCCGCGATAAGCACCTCCAGAAATTGGTGCAGATAGTCTTGGGTGAGTACCGCACCTAGACTGCGCCCGATAAAATTGCTTTCGTTACGGATCGGCATAATTACGCTGACAAAGACGGGCTCGAAAAATAGGCCTACTTCCGCGGCCGGCATTTTGCCTAGTTTAGAAATCGATTCCATATGCAATACTTTATTTCTTTCGAAGATCCATGTTCCAATGGCGAGCCTTGGAGCCTAACATCACCTCATGGGATGTTAATCACTCCGAGTTCGTGCATTGCTTTGTCATATTGTATTGCGCGAGATAGAATTGAACTGAGATGGTCCCCGGGTCAATCTTGCAAGGGGTCGAAGGGATCGACATGGGTGTTGCATTCTCAATCAATCCATTGCCTCACACGCGTTCCACAGGTCGCGAGCAACCTGAGCTGGTTGATAGTCTCGCTCGGCAGCTTTCCTCGCTCGGCAACCCATTTCGTGCCGCAGCTCCTCATCCGAAGCGAGTAGCGCAACGTACTGGCTTAGCTCGGCCACGCTATGTCCGGCAATGAATCCTGTCGAGCCATGTTGAACTAGGTCGTGGATAGCATTGACGCATGTGGCCACACAGGGTACCCCAACGGCCATGGCTTCTAAAACCGCGTTGGGCATGCCCTCATGGTTGGATGTCAGAAGTAAGATATCGGCAGCGCTTATGAGCTCATGCGCGTTGGGCACCCTGCCGAGGAAGCGGATCGCCCCCTCAAGGCCAAGCTGCGCCACTTGCTTCTTGAGGTCGGGCAGACAGCCTTGATCAGGCCCAACAATGACGGCCTGGACCGGCAGGCGCTGGCTTACCTGCGCGATGACATCGATGAAGCGGGCGTAGTTTTTCTGGGGCGCCACCCGGCCAAGCCCTAGTACCAGTATCGTATCATCGCGCAAACCAAGCCGGCTCCGCCAATGTTCGCGCCATGTTCGTACTTGATCGATAGCGAAGACCTCGACTCCATTCGGAACATAGAGCACCCTTTTTCGGCCGCCGCCGCGATCCGCGATTTGCGCCTTAGTCTCACGTGAGTTGCATACGATGGTGGAAACGCCGGCTAGGCTTATCCATGCCCAAAGCCAACGATGCTGCTTGGGCAGATCTGCGAAAAGGGCATTGCGAAACGAGCCGATGCAGTGGACGCGGAGGCCTTTCAACGCCAGGCCGAAACCGTTGGTATAAGACGACCAGGAGAAAAAGCACTTAGTGTTGTGAACGATACAAGCCGAGCGGAGCTGCCACATTTTGGCAAGGCGGCCGCCGCGCAAAAGGACCACGGGTATGCCGAGCTTGCGGATGGAGTCCTCCCATGAGCCGAGCACGCCAGACACATAGACAATTGGTTTCCAGCGGCTCTTATCACAGTAGGCGAGAAATTTATATAGCTGCTTCTCGCTGCCTCCTCCAGGAGCGAGCTGGCCAATCATCACGGCGATCGTTTGTGGGCCACTCATGTTCTCATGGTTTTGAGGTTGCCACGTCTTCAACCGGCCGCTCCTAGACTAAAAGCGCTCACGGAGCTCCCCGTCACTGACTTCGATTTTTGTAGAGGTGCATCGGAAATACTCCGCATGCATCGAACGCCGCCTTTTGGGGCAAAAAAATCGCTGCTCGGTTCCTCTTTGTGTTTTTTGGGGCCGGCCGGAATCGCTGATCCATGGCCATGGTACAACGCCTTTAGCGCCGCTGGCGTTCCACCGGCGGGGAAAATGGATCAACCAGGGCAAACTGAAAGTCGAAGTTGGTCGCCGCATCCAGGTGGCGAGATCTATGCGAAGCCCACCCCTGTTATCGGTGATACAACTGTTGCACGCTCCAAACGGCCAAATTCGGGAATGCGGCGGAACAACTGATGCCACGTTGCTTACATCATCGATCAGCCTGGCTAACCAACGCATTCTTCCGGCTTGACCAATAGGCCTGCATAGTGGGTCGTCAACCATGTGAGATTGGATAAGAGAGGATAAAGCGTCGATGTTGCGCGGCCAAGCCGCCTTGCTAGTGGTGGAAAAAGGGTCACTTTGCGCAACTTTAGAGTAAAATGGGGGAACAACATCCCTATGGCTTGTTTCGATACCCCCCGCACATTGAGATTATACGGATTGTTATAACGAAAATCGTACCAAACGATGGCGCCGGAATTTTTCAAAACCCGTGTTGCCTCTCGCGCGGCCTTGCGCGCCATATGCCCATCTAAAATGGAGGTAAATACCGTAAATATCAGCACCAGGTCGAAGGACTTATCTTCGAAATCAAGGTCTGCTGCGTTCCCCTGGGTGAATTGTATTCCCGGATAGTTACGTTTGGCGGCTTCAATACGCTCCGCGAGCAGGTCCACGCCAAAGAGATTGTTCCATGAAGCGCCCGATTGGGTAAGACTCGCCAACGCCCCTCCGGACCCGCAACCGATATCCAAAATGCGCCGGTTCGTTAAGGGCATAAATCCATCTTGCCGGAGCATTTGCCCAAGCACCAGCGCGCGCTCCTCCGTCATCGCGCGGTTACCAGGATTAGTACTTGACCAGCGCCGTTGAATCGCTTTGTCTTCTGTATAATTTTGGTACACCTTGGTCAGGCGGTCGGTTTCATTTTCACGAGACATGGTGATCGTCATCCATCAGACTAAGCCAGATGATTGAGCGGTATCGGCCCAGCCGATGGTCTTGTGATCAACCGCGATCTGCCGTTCCGCATGGAGGTCTATTATTTGTTTCTAACCAGCCTATGACCGTGCAGCTTATCATATGGCCTTCCGTCCGCCGGAAAGATTGCGATCCTCATGCTCACCGCGGCTGAGCCAAGCACGCTCGATGAGGCAAGGCCACTCACGCGCCTCGATTGTAATAATCGTGATATTGCTGGCGATAATAACCATCCGAAGCAAAATGCTCGAATTCCTTGAGCTTCTCAATATCGACCTTATTCAAAATCACGCCAAGAAGCTTTTCCCTTATCGAGCGTTCCTTCGCCAACGCAGTCCGGACGGCGCCACGCGATGTCACTCCCCATTCCACGACGAACACGAAGGCATCAATCGCGGATACAATGCCGCGGCCAGCGACAACGGGCCCGATGGGTGGCAGATCGATGACTATATATTCGTAGGACTGATCGCTGCTTTTTAGCAACGCACTAAATGTTGCGGCGGTAAGTCCCTCTGCGGCGCGAGGATCGTCCCTGTCATAAACACAAGGCAGGATACAAAGCCCGCTTTCAGGCTCGTATCTCAGAAGTTCTGCCAAGGGAGGCAGCGCGGAAGCTTCGCGTCGCGAGCTTTTCCTTGGTTCCCACCCCATCGCCCGTGTCAGGGCAGGGTTCCGCGTGTCCGCGTCGATTAGTAGAGTTGCCGCTCCGTGAAAAGCAAGCAAGCTCGCGAAGTTCTTCGCAACGGTCGATTTGCCCTCTTTGGGCAAGAGTGACACAAGTCCGATGATTTTTGGCGATTGATCGGTTAACGCTTGGTCGGCCGCCACTTTTGCGACCCGCAATGCTTCGGCAAATGCTGATAAAGGATTGTCGATGGCATAGCGCATCAAAGGCGCAACCTCGGCAGCAAACCGCTCCGAATACTCGGATGGAATCATAGGCAAAAGACCAAGCACATCAACGCCAAGCTCGGCGCGCACTTGCTCGGTCGTTCTAAAAACATAGTCGGTAAATTCCCGGAGCGCGGCGGCACCGGCCCCCGCCACCAAACCGAGTAGCACGGAAATACCAAGTACGAGGGCTGTACGCGGCGAACTTGGGGCAAGGGGTGGCTTCGCCGTGCTTATGATATGAGCGTCCACCGAAGAGAAACTCTCCTCCTTTCCAGTCTCCTGAGAACGTTGCAGAAAAGTTTGATAAAGCGACTTATATGTTTCAGCCTTCTGCTCGAGCTGGCGCAGTTGAACTTGGGCGTCGTTCGCTTTAACAGCAACGCTCCTTTCACTAATCAAGCTGGCGTTCAAGGCTTTTTCGTGCGCTAAGGCAACATCATAATCGTTCCGGTAAGTCTCCGCGACTCGGCTGAACTCCTGAAATAAAAGCCTGGTGAGCTCCGCTATCGCACCTTTCAGATCAACAACCGTAATATGGTCATGCCCAACCTTAGGCTCCAGCTCGCTTAACCGGCGTGTGGCGTCAAGATATTTGGTGCGAAGTTCGTTTATGACTGGATCATGAAGGGATTCGGTCACCGCTGCTTCGGTTTGATGATTGTCGATGATATTCTTGACGCGCTCATAGCGCGCCTTGGCTTGTGCAGTCGTTGCCCGAATGACGACAAGCTGGGTCATCATCTCGTTAAATTGTTGCTCGGAGGTCAGCATTCCTTTCGTCGATAGCAGGTCATGTTCAGCCTTGAATTTCTGCACGTCGAGATCCGCGCTGAGGGACATTCGGCGAAGCTCTTCGGTCCGCTGCTTCAACCACATTTGCGCATTGTGTGCTTCCTCGATGCCCAGGTTAAGCTGCTCGGCTAGGTAGGCGTCAGCATATGCGTTAACGATTTCCGCCGCGCGGGAAGGACTGGCCGAGGTATACTCTACCTGCATCACGAAAGTGTGTCCCACGCGGCTAACGTGAAGATTGCGGCCTAAGCCACGCAAAACCTGCAGTTGCCGTGCAAGATCCTGCTCGCCCCCGGAGGAAGGGCCGGAGGAAGGGCCAGAAGACCAAATGCGCTGTATCCAGTTCGGGCTTGCAAAGGCGGGATCGTCTGGCTGTAAATTCAAAGCTTTGACAACCGCCATACCGACCTTGTCGGAGCGCAGAACTTCGACCTCGGTCTCAACGATCTCGGGGGCGTCCAGCATGGGCGTATCAGAAAGCGTCGATACATCACGAATTGAACGAACCTGGCGTTTATCGAGCACGATGTTCGCCGAAGCGGTATAAAGAGGCGTCGCTGTCAGGACGTACAGGACTCCGACGCAGATACTAGAAAGGCAAAAAGCAGCGAAAATCCATGCCCGGCGCCGTATTGCCGAAACCAGCCGGAGGATATTAACAGCCCGGACCGATGCCTCAACCAGACTGTCCCGGTCTAGCTCATGTCTGTCATTCAGAGGGAACGGAGGTTGAAACATCTGCATTTCTAAAATTCAAAAACTTAAGAAATAATCACAGTCTACTTCATACCAACGCGCAAAACGACAAATGGTTCGTGCCCGGTACTTTCCTCTTTCGTCAGCACAATGCGCGCCGCATCCCCTCGCGATCAAGCTGGGCGCGAGCATAAAGAGCTCCTTTCACTCCTCGTTGATGCTCCGCATGCCCGCCACAGGGCGGCTCGCTGGGCGCTCCGAGCTTTGCGAGTGAGTCGCGCAGCATGGCAACCATGAGTTGTGCATCGCCGCGGGGGGCGGCTCGCAGGAGCCGGTCGCGCAGGTCGCGCATGTGAGGTGCGCTCTCAACCGGCGACCGCACAACCCGGATCCCTGGAACGGCTGTCGTTTCGAGTATTTCGCGATCGTCGAAAAGATCCTCATGCAGCTTTTCGCCGTCGCGAATACCCGTGAATTCGATTGGGATGTCCTTTTCAGGAACAAAGCCAGCTAGCGAAATCATACGGCGCGCAAGTTCCACGATTGGAACGGGGTCCCCCATCTCAAGCACTAGAACCGCGCCTAACCGCTCGTGATCGCCTAAACCGAACACGGAACCCTGGAGCACGAGTTCGACCGCCTCGGGTATTGTCATGAAATAACGGGTCATCGCGGGATCGGTCACGGTGACGGGACCGCCGTTCTTAATTTGCTCCTCGAAAACCGGCACCACCGAGCCGCTCGAGCCGAGTACATTACCGAACCGCACAATCAAAAAACGCGTGCACTGATCATGTTCCCCGCACTCAAGATCGATCGCTTGGCAGTAGGCCTCGGCAACTCGCTTGGATAGTCCCATGGTGTTGGATGGTTTTACCGCTTTATCGGTCGAGATCATGACCATGGCTTTGGCACCCACTTCCACGGCGGCTTCGGCCACGTTCGCCGTGCCGATGACATTGGTCAGGATCCCCTCGATCGGATTTGATTCAACTAATGGAACATGCTTGTAGGCTGCCGCGTGGAAGATGACATCGGCATGGGCCTCCGCCAAGATTGCGTGGATCCTCTCCTTGTCCCGCACCGAAGCAAGAACTGGGTGGACCGCGGGACGGTGCCCCATTGCCGCTAATTCGCTTTGGATCTTAAATAGATTGAATTCGCTGTGATCGAGGATCACAAGTTTGGCGGGATCGTATCTGAGCAGCTGCCTGCAAAGTTCAGAACCAATGCTTCCGCCACCACCGGTGACCACGACCGACTTGCCCCGGATCAAAGCATCGACGGAGTCGAGCCTTAACGCGATAGGTTCCCGGCCAAGAAGATCGGCCACTTGTATCGCCTCGAAAGCAAATGCATCATTGGCTTTCCGCAAAAGATCGCATGCGCGGGGAACGCGGACAGGCCTCAACCCAGACTTGGCGGCCGCATCGACAAGCTCGCGCAGTTGCGAGCGCGGTAAACCGCTCGCTGGAAGCACAAGGCTTTTAAGCTTAATCGAGGACATAGCGAAGCTCGACACAATTTGCGGCAGGTCAGCGGCCCCGCCGAGAACCTTAATGCCTCGGATACGCCAGTCCCGGCTTATTCGTTGATCATCGATGATTCCGACGGCCAGGTAGGAACGAGCAGTCCTCGTTTCGAGAGAGCGCAGGAAAGCTTCCGTTTCCGCGTTGGCCCCATAGACGAGCAGGCCAGCCGGCTCGTCGCCCAAGAGCTCCTTTTGCATGAACGCATTTGGCTCGAGCGGCTGAGTTCGCTCGATGAGGCGGCGATATAGCACCCGGATGCTACCCAGCGCCGTGATCATGATGAAGCAGGCGATTAGCGGGACGGAGCGCGGAATATCCGCCAGCCGTCCGATAAGGAAGCTCAAAATCAAGAATGTGGCGATGGCGATGGTGATATCCCGAGTCATCTGGAAAAAGTCCAGGATGGACGTGAAGCGCCAGGATCTGAACGAGAGGCCCGTCGCGAGATAGACGGTAGCACATACGGACGCAAAGACAGCGACATCTGCCGGCATCTCGGCATTAGCGGCAGGCAACACGCCAAGCCGTAATACCATTGCGAGCTGAAAGCTAAAGCCACTGAGGGCCACGTCAATTAGAAGCCGGCCTAAACGCCGGATAACAATAGAATTTGTGAGAAAAAATACTCCATTATGTTTGGCCGGCAATGTATCGGCGCGGAACATTATTGAATGCCTTTACCAATTATTCGTATCGCTACAACAATGCGTGTTACTACTTATAATTTTAATAAACGTTGGCATAAAAAGAACACATCTGTGGCGAATTTGCAAGTCCCGAAATATGTATTCTGTCACGCTTAAGAATGTATTCGGTTACGCTTAAGCATGTATTCAATAATGTGTAAGATATAGATATTTCACTAATGTTTGTCGGATATTGTTATACAACATTGGAGCGGCGTTTCATGATCATTGATCCGCGCCGGGAACCACATTGAGCCTCGCAATCGATGAATTTCCGAGCGCTTCACTCGCGGCCGCGGAGTACGTAGATAAGGCCGATGTTCGCAAGGCGTCTTCGCATCTGATCTGTATCCGATGGCTTGTTGATGGGCCGGTACCTGGATGCTAATCAACTACCCAATGAATCTTAGGATGAATTAAGTTCTCAATCTTCTTTTGTCGGAGCGACCGTGGGCTGCAATCGGAGACTTGGCGGTTTTCCTCTTTGGCTGAACAGATTTTCGCCCCATTGGGCCTTGCTATGGGTAGTGGTTACTCCGGGTTCCTGGCACGCGCAGGCGGCGGCTTTCGCTTATATCGCAAATGAATTGTCCAACAGTGTCTCGGTGATCGATACAGCGAGGAATACCGTGGCCGCCACGGTTCCGGTGGGCAACCTCCCGATAGGGGTAGCCGGCACGCCCAACGGGAAATTCGTCTATGTGGCGAACGCCGGGTCTCATTTTGTTTCGGTTATTGCTGCAGACACGAACGCGGCAGTGTCCGAGGTTGCAATGGGCCCCGCACCACTCGGGATCGCAGTGACCCCGGATGGCAAGCACGTCTACGTGGCGCATGCCACGTCGGCTGTCTCCCCTGGAATTGTCTCCGTGATCGATACCGTTTTGAACGATGTAGTAGCGAGGATTACAGTCGGAGCCAGCCCTCATTATGTCGCCATTACTCCTGACGGCGCGCATGCCTATGTAACCAATCAACTTTCGCGCACTGTCTCGGTTATCGCGACCGCCCGCAAACAGGTGTCAGCCACGATTCCGGTAGGGCTATTCCCTACGGGCGTTGCCATTGCATCGGATGGGAAGCGCGCTTATGTGACAAACGCGGGGGACAATACTGTATCGGTGATCGACACGGCAACGAACTCCGTGCTGGTCACGATTCCGGTCGGGAAGGATCCTATTGCCATAGCAGTGACCCCGGATGGAAAACAAGCTTATGTAGCCAATTGCAGCGGCGGTAACACCGTCTCGGTGATCGATACCGCAGACAACAACGTTGTAAGTACGATCCCTCTAGGAACCTGCCCGGGAGCGGTGGCAATCACCCCAGATGGGAAGCGCGCCTATGTGGCAAACACAGATGATAAGCCGGGTACCATTTCAGTTATCGAAACGGCCACCCGCACTCTGGTAGCCACGATAGCGGTTGGGGATGCGCCATCAGGATTGGTCATTATACCGACGTCGCCATGAGTACCCCGGCGAAAGCCCGGAGGCGCTCCTTCGGAGCCTGTTCGAAAACATCCGAAAGACCTTGCTTCTCGGCGGCACACTTTACGGCGTGGCGCGGGATTAGGCATTTTTTCGACCAGGAGCTCTGCTATTGAGGCCTTCCGTGGCCGGCCGCGTGGACACTTGCCAGCGCAACAAGTTTCTCAGTCATCGATCCGACTTGATCAAGATCAAGGGCCTGCCGTCTGCTATGATATATTCCATGCCTGCGCCGTAATCTCGGAAAAAACCCCATGTATAAAAATATCCTTATCGCGACTGATGGCTCGGAGCTCGCGGCTAGCGCCGTCGAGCATGGCATCTCCTTGGCGAAGAGCGTCTCCGCCAATGTCATCGCGGTAAACGTGTCGGAACCTTTTCACTGGTTTGCGCCCGACATGATCGAAGATGCTGAGGCGGCGTACATCCAAGCCGCAAATCAAAATGCGGCACGAATATTAGCCGCCGTGGCCGAGGCTGCTAAGGCGGCAGGTGTAAGCTGCGAGACTGTTCTTGTTGAGGAGGAGCGTCCCTACAAGGCAATTATCGATACCGCGAATTCGAAGAACTGCGACCTCATCGTGATGGCGTCACACGGGCGGCACGGAATTTCCGCAATGGTTCTCGGGAGCGAGTCGGTCAAGGTGCTCACGCATTCCAAAATTCCCGTTTTAATATGTCATTGATCCGCCGCGGGGCGAGCGCTGTGGCGGTTGCTGATACCGGCGGACTGCCTGCGGCCTGCATTGGGCATGACACAATTTGGATACGAAATGAAAAGTCAAGCCTACGAGGGGCGGGTCGTTGCGATTCGCGGCGCCGTCGTCGACGTGCGTTTCGAAGGCGAATTGGGCCTGCCGCCCATCAACACCGCTCTCACCGTCTCATGGGATCGGCCGCAAAAGCTTGTTCTCGAAGTTCACAGCCATCTCGATAGCACAACCGCGCGGGCGATCGCGCTTCAGGCGACGTCGGGACTTGCGCGCGGCGCCGTGGTGTCCGGCTCTGGCGCTCCTCTTACCGTGCCCGTCGGCGAGGTTGCTTTAGGTCGGCTTTTCGACGCGTTGGGCGATATCGGCGACGGCGGCCCCGCGCTGCCACCCGAAACACCACGGCGCTCCATCCATCATCCGCCCCCGCGGCTCGCGGAGGAAACCCCAGCAACGAAAATCTTCGAGACGGGTGTCAAGGTCATCGATCTTCTGGCTCCGCTGGCGCAGGGGGGCAAAGCGGCCATGTTCGGTGGCGCCGGTGTAGGGAAGACCGTGTTGGTTATGGAATTGATTCACGCGATGGTCGCGAAGTACCTCGGTATTTCGGTATTCGCGGGTGTCGGCGAGCGTTCGCGCGAAGGCCACGAACTGTGGACGGAAATGCGAGAAAAGGGCGTGTTGGAACGCACTATTTTGGTCTATGGCCAGATGAATGAGCCGCCGGGGGCGCGCTGGCGAGTTCCCCTGACTGCGCTGACCATGGCGGAATACTTCCGGGACGATAAACATCAAAACGTGCTTTTGCTGATGGATAATGTCTTCCGTTTCGTGCAAGCTGGCGCGGAAGTCTCCAGCCTGCTTGGCCGGCTGCCCTCACGCGTCGGCTACCAGCCGACGCTGGCGAGCGAGGTGGCCGCCATGCAGGAGCGCATCGCTTCGGCGTCGGGCGCGGCGGTCACCGCCATCCAGGCGGTCTATGTGCCGGCGGATGATTTCACCGATCCCGCCGTCACCACCATTTCCAGCCATATGGACAGCATCATCATGCTGTCGCGCCAGCTCGCCGCCGAGGGATTCTATCCGGCGGTTGATCCGCTCAGCTCATCTTCCGCGTTGGTCGATCCGCTCATCGTCGGCGAGACCCACTATTGCGTTGCCGAGCGCGCGCGCGAGACACTGGCACGGTTCAAGGACCTGCAAGACATCATTGCCCTGCTCGGCATCGAGGAGCTCGGCGCGGCGGACCAGCTGATCGTCAAGCGCGCGCGCCGCCTGCAGCGCTTCCTAACCCAGCCCTTCGTCGTGACCGAGGCTTTTAGTGGAACGCCCGGGCGCAGCGTCGCGCTCGCTGATACCATCGAGGGTTGCCGCGCCATCCTTGACGGCGAAACCGACGACTGGATGGAAAGCTCGCTCTATATGATTGGAACGCTCGACGAGGCGCGCCGCAAGGAGGCCGATACCAAAAAGGAGGTGGCGGCGTGAGGCTGCGCATCATCACCCCGCTCGAGGTCGTGGTCGATGACGACGACGTCGTCGCCGTGCGCGCGGAGGATTCCAGTGGAGGCTTTGGTGTGCTTCCCGGCCACGCCGACTTTCTGACCTGCCTCTCCTTATCGGTCGTAAGCTGGAAGCGTGCGGGTTCCAGAGACCGCTATTGCGCGGTGCGCGGTGGCGTGCTTTCGGTGAGCGGCAGAACAGAGATCAGCATCGCGACGCGGGAAGCCGTGGTTGGCGACGATCTTGCAAGCCTCGAACAGACCGTTCTGGCCCGCTTCCGTGAGCAATTTGAATCTGAGAAATCCGAGCGTATTGGTGCGGCGAAGCTGCACCTCTCCGCGATTCGCCAAATCATGCGCCACTTGTGGCCAGATCGTCGTGGGGCCTTCGAATGAACAGGGTCCCGGGTAATCACGACGAAAACGACCCGCTCGTCTTGGCGGCACGGCGGGACGCGGATCGAAAACAACGGGCGAGGCGCGAGGGTGAGACGTCGGTTGGCCGCCGGCTGGCGCAGATCGGCGTGCTTGGCTGGATGATCGTGACACCAACATTGGCTGGTATCTTCCTCGGCCGCTGGCTCGACGGTCTGATGCACTCGGGATTGTTCTGGACCGCGCCGCTCCTGCTGGCCGGCCTCGGATTTGGCTGTTGGTCGGCCTGGAAATGGGTGGAAAAGGCATGAACCTTGATCCGCCAGCATGGATTTTCGTCTTGCGAATGGCGGCCTTTTTCCTGCTTGGCATTGGCGGCGGCGCGCTTTACCTCTACGCAGCCTGGATGAGCGTCCAGCTGCTCGCCAAGGGCGCCTACATGGGCAAGGCGATGATCGCTATGACCTGCCGATTCGTTTTGTTAGCGCTAGCCTTGGGCCTCGTGAGCCAAAGAGGCGCAGGCCCCCTGCTCGCAGCGGCTTCGGGTGTCTTCGTTGCGCGTTCCTTAATCCTGCGACGGCTGAAGGACCGAGCAGTATGAATTCTCCGCTTGTCACCGAAACCCTATTCCATCTCGGTCCGGTTCCCATCAGCGCGCCAGTCGCGTCGACATGGTCGATCATGGCCTTTTTGGGTGGAGGCGCCTTTCTCGTGTCGCGCGGGCTGCGGCTCGTCCCCGACTCCGTACAGGCCTTTTTCGAATTGGTGGTCGAAACCGTCGATTCCCAGATTCGCGATACGATGCGCGTGGAACCCGAGCCATACCGTGCCTTTATCGGAACCTTGTTCCTCTTCATTTTTGCCGCCAACTGGTCCTCGCTCGTTCCTGGGATCGAGCCGCCGACGGCCCATGTCGAAACCGACGCGGCTTTGGCCTTTCTCGTCCTCCTCGCGGTAATCTTCTTCGGCCTGCGCGCCGGCGGATGGCGTGGCTATTTGAAGACCTTTGCCAGGCCGAGCGTGCTGATGATTCCGCTCAATTTCGTCGAGACCCTCACCCGCACCTTTTCGCTGTTGGTGCGCCTGTTCGGTAATGTGATGAGCGGGGTCTTTGTTATCGGCATCGTGCTGTCGATTGCCGGCCTGCTTGTACCGATTCCACTGATGGCGCTCGACCTGCTGACCGGCGCGGTCCAGGCATATATTTTCGCCGTGCTGGCCATGGTGTTCATCGGCGAAGGGCTGGAGACCCCGATCCCTGACAAGCCAGAAAAGGAAGCCTCATGAACTGGTTGGAATTCGCCAGCATTATCGCGGCCGCCGTTGCCGTTTCCTTTGGCGCGATCGGTCCGGCCTTGGCGGAAGGACGCGCGGTCGCGGCGGCCATGGACGCGATCGCCCGCCAGCCGGAAGCCGCCAACACCATTTCCCGCACCCTATTCGTCGGCCTCGCGATGATCGAGACCATGGCGATTTATTGCCTGGTGATCGCTCTCCTGCTGCTCTTCGCCAATCCGCTGCTGCATTGACAATCGACTGGTGGACATTCGGCCTCCAGACGGCCAATGTCCTGATCCTTATCTGGCTGCTCGCACGCTTCTTTTGGCGCCCGGTGGCTGCGATGATCAGCGAGCGCCGGCAGCAGATTCAAAGTCTGCTCGATCAGGCGCACGCGGATCGCGATGCTTCGGCACAGGCTTTGGCGGAAGCGAAGAAGCATAGCGCCAGCTTCGCCGACGAGCGCGAGAAAATCTTAGCTCAGGCCCGCCAGGACGCCGCCGAAGCGCGACGGGCACTGCTCGAGCAGGCCGAGGCCGAGGCAGTCTCCTTACGCGAAGGGGCAAAAGCCGCGCTGGCGCAACAACTGGCCGAAACTGAGCAGATCTGGAGAGCGCAAGCCAGCAAGCTCGCCGTGACCATCGCCGGCAAACTCGCGGGACGCCTAGAAGGGCAAACGGTGACGGAAGCCTTTCTGCGCTGGCTGCGCGACAAGATTGGCGAGCTGCCCGCCGACGTCCGCCAGATGATGGGCGCCGCGGCGACCGTCGAAATCGTTTCTGCCATGGCGCTCGATGCGGGGCAGCAGGCGCGCATCACCGCGATGATTGGAAGGGCTCTTGGCGCGACGCCTGCCGTCGCGTTCAGGACCGACCCGGAATTGATCGCCGGCCTCGAATTGCACACGCCACATTTCGTCCTGACCAATTCCTGGCGTGCCGACTTGGCAAAGATCCTGGCGGAGCTGAGTGATGACGAGAGGCATTGACGCGATTGCCAGCGACTGGCTGAGGCACGCCCGCGAGACCCTCGAAAAGATCGACCTCGGGCCACACGCCGAAGAGATCGGCCGCGTCGAGGAAATCGGCGATGGCGTGGCGCGCATTTCCGGCCTCAAAAATTTGCGACTCGACGAAATCCTTCAATTCGACAAGGGTGCCATGGGCTTCGCCCATTCGCTCGACGAGCATATCGTCAACTGCGTGCTCGTCGATCCGGCAGAAGAGATCGAGGCTGGCGATCGGGCGCGAGGCTCCGGCGATGTTCTGCGTGCGCCTGTCGGGCACGGACTGCTCGGGAGGGTCGTTGACCCATTCGGCCGGCCGCTTGACGGCAAAGGCGCCATTCAAGTCGAACGCTACGATCCAATCGACCGCCCAGCGCCGCCGATCGTTGAGCGCGATTTCGTCACCGAACCGGTGCAGACCGGCGTACTCGTCATCGATTCTCTGTTCGCGCTCGGCCGGGGCCAACGCGAACTAATCATCGGCGACCGCGCCACCGGCAAGACCACGTTGGCGGTGGACGCCATCATCAATCAGAGTTCCTCTGATATGATCTGCATTTACGTCGCCATTGGCCAGAAAAGTTCGAGCGTGCGCCGAGCGATCGACGCCATTTTCGCCCAAGGCGCGCCGGAGCGCTGCATTGTCGTTGTCGCGAGCGCGGCATCGCTGCCAGGCCTGCAATGGGCCGCGCCTTTCGCCGGGTTCACCATGGCGGAATATTTCCGCGATCGCGGCCAACATGCGTTGGTTGTGGTGGACGATTTGACGAAACACGCCGCCTGCCACCGGGAGATTGCCTTGCTCACTCGCCAACCGCCCGGACGCGAGGCCTATCCGGGAGATATTTTTTATGTCCACGCGCGCCTCTTGGAGCGCGCCGCCAAATTATCACGCGCCAAGGGTGGCGGGTCGCTGACCGCCCTGCCGATCGCCGAAACCGATAATGGAAATCTCAGCGCCTATATCCCGACCAATCTCATCTCCATCACCGATGGGCAGATCGTGCTCGACGCGCGCCTATTCCACGAAGGGCAGAAGCCGGCGGTCAATGTCGGCCTTAGCATCAGCCGCGTGGGCGGCAAAACCCAGGCCCGCGCCCTGCGCGAGGCCGCCGCGTCCCTGCGTCTCGACTATGCGCAATTCCTTGAATTGGAAATGTTCACCCGGTTCGGCGGAGTGCCGAACGACCGCGTGCGTGCCCAACTGACGCGCGGCGTGCGGATTAGAGCTGTTCTTAATCAGGCGCAGCATGAGCCGCTGCGGCTTGCCGAAGAGGTTGGCTTGATCATGGCCTTGCAGTCGGGCCAGCTCGACGCTCTCCCCGTCGAGAAGCTGCCGGCTTTTCGCAGCGGCTTGCATGAGGCGCTCGACCGCGAAGCCGCCGAAGCGGTCGCACAACTGCAGGCGAGTGGGGCTTTTCCAAAGACGTCCGCGGCGACTTTCGATGCCGCTCTCGCGCGTCTTGCCCGAAACATTGGCGAAAGGCGATGACCGAACGGCTCGCCGATATCAGGGCGCGCATCGAGGGCGTGCGGCAGCTTGGCTCGGTCTTCAACGCAATGCGCGGGATGGCGGCGGCCCGTTCCCAATTGGCCCGCAATCAACTCGTTGCGGTCGACGTCTATGCGCAAACGATCGCAGGCTCAATCGGGCGGGCTCTGGCGCTAACCTCATCGGCGCGACTCGAAGCCGCTACACCGAGCGGCGGCGCCGGTCTCATCCTCCTTTGCGCCGAGCAGGGCTTCGCCGGGGCTTTCAGTGAACGTGTGCTTGACTATTTGACGACGCAATTGGCGGACTACGACATTTTTCTCATCGGCTCGCGTGGAATCGACATCGCTCGACAGCGATCCATTGAGCCTGTCTGGGCAAGCCCGGGCCCGTCGCACTCCGCCGCTGCGCCGAGGTTGGCCGATCGGATTTTGCAAAAACTTTTCGAGCGCATCGCCGCGAAGAAGATCGACAGCCTTGACGTCACCTTCACCAATTGGCAAGCGGGGCGCGGCTTCCAGATCGAGCGCCGCCGGCTATTCCCCCTCGATCTTGGCAGGTTTATCGGTCTTGACTTTCGCAACGGCCCGCTCACGAATCTGCCCCCGGAGACGCTGCTGCACGATCTGGCCAGCGATTACATGCACGCGCAGGTCTGCCGGGCAATCTTGCATTCCTTCGCCGCTGAAAACCAGGCTCGAATGGAGGTGATGGCGGCTGCCAAAAGGCAAGCCGACAAGATGCTCGACGAATTGCGCGCGGATGAACGCCGGATCCGGCAGGATGAAATCACCGATGAAATCATCGAGCTCTCCGCCGGCGAACGCGCCCTTCGGCAGCGTGCCAGTTTGGGAAATCGCATTTCGATCGCCGATACGGAATCCCCCTACGCTAAGCTGCTGTAGTCGATAAAGGCCCGATGCTCCGGGCATTACCAGCGCTTCCACGGCAGCAGGTAGGCACGGTAGGTGTTGACGCCTGTGGGGAACTGCGCATTGAAGATGAGGTGGCCCGATGGATCGAATTCCGAAAAGTACGGCAGCGCGCCCCAGCCCACAACGAGGTAACCACGGTCGGTCGTCTGGGCATTGCCCTGCGACGGCGCGACCAGCCCTTCAGGCTGATTGTCGGATTTGATCAGCGTCGCGATGTGGCGCCTCTCGTCCAGGCGTACCGTGATGGCGCGGCTTGAAGCAAGCAAGGCAGTTCCGGACGACTCATTGTCGAAGAAGGTATACGTACCGTCGCCGAGCGGTTCCGGGTCGTGCTGCCATGCGAAGAGCTCCCCAGCGCTGTCGAGGGTCTGCCCGGGCGCGGCCTTTAGCTTAAAACTGGAGTTCTTGCCGCCGAGCTGCCAGATGATTTCGCCGGTGGCGCGGCTCACCTTGTAGGCGGTCCATGTGTCGCGGGCGTCGATCAACAGGTCGCCGTCGGTGTCGACCTTAACGGCGTTGATGTGAAACCAGTCCCAGGGCGTGCTCGCAGATGCGGGAAGCGGCTGCTCGCTCTGGCTGAAAGGGACGTGGTCCTGGCTGTTCCACTGGAACAGTACCTTGCCGGTTGCGATGTCAATCTCCTGCACGACGCCGTTGATGACCGTCTGGTTAGGCAGACCGCTGATCGACGAGAGGTCCGCCGTCGCGGTGGTGTATGCGAGGATCAGCGCGGTGTCCCACGGGGTGATGAGGAACTCGTGGCCGTCGGCGCTGAGTCCGTTACCGGCGTTGACCGTCGCGACCTGCTGGAACTTATCGTTGTAGATGTAGTCGGTGCCGATGGACAGGCCGCCGAGGCCGGTACCCTGCCACCACGTCAGGACGGGCTGGCCGTGGTAGCGTTGCACGCGGAAGTCGCTCGCCGTCTGGCCCTGAGGAATCGCGTGGAACCACACCACGTGGCCACTAGGGTCGAGGATCTCGGGGCCGTTGGCGTAGGTGCTCTGACCGCCAGTAGGTGTGATGAAGAAATAGCCTTTGCCTACGAGCGGGCTCGGGAGGGTCAGGATCGTCACGGGCGGCGGCGCAGTGGGGGCGGCCAGTGCGGCCGCCGAGCTGGCCAGCACTGCTGCCAAGCCGGTGACGCGTCGGCGCCACCGTTGTGAGCCCCCCGCGGGCGCGCGTGAGGATGAAAATCGAAACACTGGTTAATTCCTTTCGGGGTTGAGGACGGCCGCGCACACGGCAGAACATCAAAGTCAACTTAATCTATCGAAATAATAGATTAAGTGGCAAGCACTGGTCAAGTTGTCGTCAGGGTGAAGCGACGCCGCTCACCGCGATGACCGAGACGAGCCGCGCGTCCAATTCCTTCGGAGTGTGGAGGTAACTCGAGCCCGAACGCGCCTGCCCACTTGGCGGCACGTGAGAGATCTGCCTCAGAAAAAAAATCTATTTCTTGCCGCGCTTCTTGCGCTTGCCCCCGTAATCTTCATCATCTTCATCCTCGTCATCACCGACCTCGTCATCGTCGAGAGGGACCGCTTTGTCGAGGACGACCTCGGGAATGACGTCGGTTTTCACCTCGTCTGTTTCTTCGCCATACCAAACGCAGTGCACGCCTTCGTCTTTGGCGCAGACGACCGTCATGGCGGGGCCACCAGATTTCAATGTGACGACATCGCCTGGGTTGAATTTGCCTGCTGCGATCTGCGGTTCGGTCATGGACAACTCCAAGTTCGGTTAGGTTAGCTTTCCTAGCTTCCCAGCATGACAGAAATGCAAACGAAACGGCGCCGGCTTCCTAGGCGCCGCCGCTCGATGGTCTCGCGGTTCTTAGACGGCCAGCATGCCGGGGCGTGTTTTTGTCCGTTTGACCATGAGTTTATTCAAAGAGGCGATGTAAGCGCGCGCCGAGGCAACGAGCGTGTCGGGATCGGCCCCCTTGGCGGTGACCGATTTTCCATCCTCGGCAAGCCGAACAGAGACCTCCGCCTGCGCGTCGGTCCCTTGTGTAACGGCATGCACTTGAAAGAGTTCGAGCACGGCTTTGTGCGGCACCAGCGCCAGGATCGCGTTGAAAATGGCATCGACTGGGCCGTTCCCCGTCGCTTGGTGGGTTTTTTGCTCGCCATCAATATCGAGGGTCAAGGCCGCCGATTGCGGCCCATTCGTCCCGGCGATGACCGTCAGCGCGACGAGCTTGATGCGCTCATAGGCATGCGCGATTTCGTCGTCGACAAGCGCGACGAGGTCCTCGTCGTAAACAATTTTCTTGCGGTCGGCGAGATCCTTGAAGCGGGCGAAAGCATCTTCGAGCGCGTTTTCGCCGAGTTCATAGCCGAGCTCCCTGAGTTTTTCCTTGAAAGCATGGCGCCCAGAGTGCTTGCCCATGACGAGCGACGTCTTACCAACGCCAACGCTTTCGGGAGTCACGATTTCATACGTGCCGGCATTCTTGAGCATACCATCTTGATGGATGCCGCTCTCATGCGCAAACGCGTTCCGGCCGACAATCGCTTTGTTATATTGCACCGGGAACGAGCTTACCGCCGATACAAGTTTAGAGGCCCGCGTTAGCATGGTGCTATCGATTCTTGTATGATAAGGGAGGTTATCGCGGCGCACCCGCAGCGCCATCACCACTTCTTCCATGGCGGCGTTGCCGGCGCGCTCGCCCATACCGTTGATCGTGCATTCGACCTGGCGGGCGCCGCCCTCGATACCGGCAAGTGTATTGGCGACAGCAAGGCCAAGATCGTTGTGACAGTGAACCGAGAACACCGCTTTGTCGGAGTCCGGCACCCGGTTGCGGACTGTTTCGAAGAGCGTGCGATATTCCTCCGGAACAGCGTAGCCGACAGTGTCCGGGATGTTGATCGTTGTGGCTCCCGCCTTGATCGCGGCTTCGACACAGCGGCAGAGGAAATCAATCTCCGACCGCGTGCCGTCTTCCGCCGACCACTCGACATCCTCGACGAGATTGCGTGCCCGTTTGACGCTCGCCGTCACCATCTCAAGGACTTCGGCGGGCTTTTTCTGTAGCTTGTATTTCATGTGCAGAGGGGAGGTCGAGATGAAGGTGTGGATGCGCGGCCGCAGGGCAGGGCGCACCGCCTCGGCGCAGCGGTCGATGTCTTTCGCGGCGGAGCGGGCGAGCCCGGCAACGCTCGCGCGTTTCATCCGTTTCGCGATTTCGGAAACCGCCTCGAAATCGCCTTCCGACGTAATGGGGAAGCCCGCCTCGATGATGTCGACCCCCATCGCGTCGAGAAGGTCGGCGACTTGCAGCTTCTCCTCGAAAGTCATCGAGGCGCCGGGCGATTGTTCGCCATCTCTCAAGGTTGTGTCGAAAATAACGACGGACTCTGAATTTTGCCGCGCTGTCGCGGCGGAAGGCTCTAAAGCTTTTTCGATCATGGCTGGCGTCCTGAATTTAGGGCAATGAACGTGCGCCACGTTTAGATTGTGCCGCGGCAAAAATTTTTCACGTTCGCGTTTCGGCGTTGTTGGATGCAGCGTCCCCTGAGCGCCCAGGCATAGACCCGGCCGGCCCTCAGGGGCGGATAAGGAGCCATCTCGCCGCGCGCCTGGCGGGACCGGCCCCTTGGCGATAGCCGGACCGCTCTGGCCGATAAAAGGCGCAAACAAAACTCATTCACCATGTCTCGAGCGTAGCAGAAACGCGAGCAAGGGACAAGCGCGGCGACCGCCGCTCAAAGAGTTCGTTTTTGGCAGATCAAATTTTTTTGCTTTAAGTATCACTTAGATTTCTTGCGCCGCGCATCATTTCCTAGCTGCGCCAAAACCGCGGGATAAGCTGAGGAGGTAAGTATGAGTAGATTAGCCGGAAAAGCGGCTCTCGTCACGGGAGCGTCCAAGGGAATAGGTGCCGCGATTGCCAAGGCTCTGGCCGCCGAAGGCGCGGCCGTCGCCGTCAACTACGCCTCAAGCAAGGGTGCCGCCGAGCGAGTTGTCGCCGACATCAAATCCGCCGGAGGCAAAGCGATCGCCATCCAAGGTGACGTCGCCAAGGAAGCCGATGTGAAGAAAATCTTTGCCGAGACAAAGAGGGCGCTGGGGCAGCTGGATATTTTAGTCAATAACGCCGGCGTCTATACCTTTTCGCCCATTGAGTCTGTGACCGAAGAAGAGTTTCACCGCCACTTCAACCTTAATGTACTCGGGCTTTTGCTGGCAACGCGCGAAGCGGTCAAGATCTTCGACAGCAACGGCGGCGGCAGCATCATCAATATTAGTTCCGTGGTAACCGAGATCACGCCGCCGAATTCGGTGATCTACACGGCGACGAAAGGCGCGGTGGATGCTGCGACGCACGTCCTCGCGAAAGAGCTTGGGCCGCGGCACATAAGGGTCAATTCGATCAATCCCGGCGTCGTCGAAACCGAGGGGACGCGTGCCGGTGGCTTTATTGGTACAGATTTTGAAAAAGAGGCCATCGCGCTTACACCGCTGCGGCGAGTTGGACAGCCCGACGATATTGCCCCCGTCGCGGTCTTCTTAGCTTCTGACGAGTCGCGCTGGATGACCGGCGAGACGCTCGTCGCGTCAGGTGGCATGCGCTAGGAGTCAAGAGGCTGCGCTCGCGGCGAGCGCAGCCTCTTCAAGCCTCAATGCGCCAGAATGGCGACGAGGAGAAGCGCGACAATATTGGTGATTTTGATCGCCGGGTTGACGGCGGGGCCCGCTGTATCCTTATAAGGGTCGCCGACGGTATCGCCCGTCACGGATGCCTTGTGCGCTTCGCCGCCCTTAAAATGCTGGATCCCGTCTTTGTCGGTATAGCCATCCTCAAAACTCTTCTTGGCATTATCCCAGGCGCCACCGCCGGAGGTCATCGAGACGGCGACAAAGAGCCCGTTGACGATAACCCCAAGAAGGGAGGCACCCAACGCGGCAAAGGCCGAGGCCCGCGAGCCGGAGACCAGCAGCACGCCGTAATAGACAACGAGGGGTGCCAGCACGGGGAGGAGCGAGGGCACGATCATTTCCTTGATCGCGGCCTTGGTCAACATATCAACCGCGCGGCCGTAATTCGGACGCTCTGTCCCCAGCATGATACCGGGCTTGTCGCGGAACTGGCGGCGCACTTCTTCGACAACAGAGCCAGCCGCCCGGCCCACGGCCGTCATGGCGACCCCGCTGAAAAGATAGGGAATCATGCCGCCGAAGATGAGTCCGGCGACGACATAGGGATTGGAAATGTCGAAAGAGACCGCTCCCATGTTTTTGAAATAGGGAAATTGATCGGCATTCGCGGCAAAGAAAGTGAGGTCGTGGCTGTAGGCGTTGAACAGCACGAGAGCGCCAAGTCCGGCTGAACCGATCGCATAACCTTTCGTAACGGCCTTGGTGGTATTGCCGACGGCGTCCAGAGCATCCGTGATATGGCGGACTTCCTTTGGCAGTCCCGCCATTTCGGCGATGCCGCCGGCGTTATCCGTCACCGGCCCAAAGGCGTCGAGGGCAACGATCATCCCGGCAAGGCCAAGCATGGTGGTCACGGCGATCGCCGTACCGAAGAGGCCGGCAAGCTCACTGGTGACAATAATGCCCGCAATAATGACAAGGGCTGGCAGCGCCGTAGATTCCAGGGAAACGGCGAGGCCTTGGATGACATTCGTGCCATGCCCCGTGACCGAGGCCTGGGCGATCGACTTCACGGGACGCTTGCCTGTTCCCGTGTAGTATTCGGTGATGATCACGATGAGGCCTGTCACGGCGAGCCCAACGATACCGCAGATGAGCAAGCGCCAGCCTTCAATCGACGCGCCGCTTTCTGCTTCACCGACGGCACCGAAGCCAACGGTGAGCCAAGTCGCGATGACGAGTCCAACGATGGACAAAACACCGGCGGCGATGAGACCTCGATAGAGCGCCCCCATGATTGAATTATCGGGACCGAGCTTCACGAAATAAGTGCCGGCGATCGAGGTGATGATACAGGCGGCGCAAATCATGAGCGGGTAGAGCATGGCGGCGTGCAGCACCGGTTGACCGGCAAAGAAAATGGCCGCAAGCACCATCGTCGCCACGACCGTCACGACATAGGTTTCGAAAAGGTCCGCGGCCATTCCGGCGCAATCGCCGACATTGTCGCCAACATTGTCGGCGATCGTTGCGGGATTGCGCGGATCGTCCTCCGGAATACCGGCCTCGACCTTGCCGACGAGGTCGGCGCCAACATCGGCACCCTTCGTAAAAATGCCGCCGCCAAGGCGGGCAAAAATCGAGATGAGCGAAGCGCCAAAGCCAAGCGCGACGAGCGCGTCGACCGTTTCCCTGCTCTCTGGAGCGAGGCCAAGGGGACCTGTGAGGATATAGAAATAAACCGAGACGCCAAGGAGAGCGAGGCCGGCGACCAAGAGCCCTGTGATCGCGCCAGCCTTAAAAGAGATATCAAGTCCCGCGCCGAGCGATTTCGATGCCGCCTGAGCCGTGCGAACATTGGCGCGCACCGAGACATTCATGCCGATGAAGCCGGCGGCGCCCGAGAGAATGGCGCCGATCAAAAACCCCGTGGCAAGCCGCCATGACACGCCGAAACCGAAAGCGAGGAAAATAACACCGCCGACAGCGGCGATCGTTGTGTATTGGCGTTTGAGGTAAGCCTGGGCGCCCTCGGCGATTGCGCCCGCGATCTCCTGCATCTTGGGCGAGCCTGCGTCGGCGCGCAGCAAATTAAAAGACGTTTGGAATCCGTAAGCTACAGACAAAAAACCGGCAAAAATGACGATCCAAATCATGCTGCGCACCTGGCTGTTTGTTCGCGATCAGGCGGAGACCTATACAAAATCCTTCGCAATGCGCAAATGTAAGAAACTTGCAAAGCCGATACTTTCTGCCGCCGTCATCAAAAATGTTGAAACGAAAGACGTCTAAAGGTCAGGTTTTTGCCGGTTTCGTCCACGAACCGCGGCGGCGCCTGCCCTGCCTTTACCGTTCCAATCGCCGTGACCACCAAACCGACTTCTCGGGCCGCCGCTTCGAAGGCCGGGCCCCTAGGCTCCGGAACAGAACAAAGCAGCTCGTAATCGTCTCCGCCCGTCACGGCCGCTTCAAAGAGGCGCGGCGATAGATTTAAGAGCCGGCGTGCGGCTGAGGAGAGCGGGATCGCAGTTTCCTGGACGACCGTGGTTACCCCATTCAACTTTAGAATCTTCGCCAAGTCGCCAGCGAGACCATCAGAAATGTCCATGGCCGCGTGGGCGCAGGCTCCGAGTGCCCAACGCATTTCGAGCCGCGGCTGCGGTAACAGGTAACGGTTGGTAAGGTAGGCGACATCCTCGATACCCAACTGCCCTCCCAATCCATCGGATGGCCGCTCCGCTTCGCGGCGCAAAATCAAACCCAGCGCCGCATCGCCGATGGTTCCTGTGACATAGAGGAGATCACCCTCGGCGACCCCTTGGCGAGAAATGATTTGTCCACGGGGCACGGCGCCAAGCACCATGATCGAAATCGTGAGCGGTCCCAAAATCTTGACCGTATCGCCGCCGAGGAGGGGGCAGCCGAACATCGCGGCATCCTCGCCGAGCCCTCGCGCGAATTGACCGAGCCAAGCGCTGTTCCACTCTTCCGGCAGGGCAAGACTCAGAAGAAAACCGCGTGGCACTGCCCCTTTCGCGGCAAGGTCCGATAAATTGACCCGTAAGGCCTTGCGGGCGATAAAATCTGGGGGATCATCGGCAAAGAAATGAACGCCCGCCGTCAGCATATCGCTCGAGACGACAGTGTCTTCGCCCGGAGCTTGCGCCAGGATAGCGGCATCGTCGGTCAGTCCGAATGCTCCCGGTCCGGCGAGAGGCGAAAAATATTTGGCGATCAGTTCATCTTCCGACGGGCGCATTCTTTCTGCCCTAGTGGGGGGAGAATTCCGCCGGCCGGTATCGGCGGGCCACGCTATCGAGAACGGCATTGACCATGCCAATTTCCTCCTCGCCGAAAAAGGCCGCTGCGATGTCTACATATTCTTTAATGGAAGCGCGCGCCGGGATATCGCTCCGCTTGGCCAATTCGAAGGCTCCGGCCCGCAGGATCGCCCGCATAACGGAATCGATCCGCGCCAATGGCCAGCCCGAGGCGAGGGTTTTATCGATTAAACGGTCAATCGTTGCTTGGTCGGTGACGACGCCGGCGAGGATGGCGTCGAAGAAGGGGATTTCCGCCTCTTTATAAAGGGCCCCTTCAATTTCGCGTCCAATCCAGAAGGATTCAAATTCCCGGCGCGTCTCGTTCAGCCCTTTTCCGGAGACCTCCATTTCATAGAGGGCCTGAACAGCGGCGAGGCGGGCGGCCGAGCGCATATTAGGTTTGGTCATCGGCCCGCCGCGCGGCGCGATTTGAGCTCAAAGAGGGAAAGTGCGGCCCGCACTGCCTCTCCGCCCTTGTCTCCCTGCCGGGGATCGGCGCGGCTTATGGCCTGAGACTCGTTTTCGACGGTCAAGATACCGTTACCGAGGGGAAGTTTACGCAACACAGCGAGCTGCATGAGCGCGCGCGCGCTTTCATTCGCGACAATCTCGAAATGATAGGTCTCCCCGCGCATAACGCAGCCGAGCGCGACCGCACCGTCGAAAGGAGCGGCCTCGTCCTCAGCATGATCGAGCGCAATGGCCATTGCAAGGGGGATTTCCAACGCACCGCTGACTGTAAGGAGTGCGTAAGATGCCTTGGCTTTATTGAGCGCTCGCCGCGCGCCTTCCAAGAGGAGAGCGGAGATCTTTTCATAAAAAGTTGCTTCAACGATCAAGAAATGGCCTCCGACCGCTTTTGAAAATGGAACCGCTCTGAATTTTTGTACCGCAGCCATTGCAGGACCTTCGAAAAAATTTAGCCGGCGGCACCGGCAGTTCGGCGGATTCCCTCGCGCTTCCAACCTGGGCTGAAGGCGTTTGTTTTTTTCAAAGATCTGCCGTGCCTAGTGGTTCTCAGTCCATGTTCGCGCGCTACCCCGCGTAGCCGTGTTTCACTTTCGCCGTGTGAATCATGGAAAGAGATTCGCCACCCTTACCTGCAGCGCAGGCATCGGCAGCGGGCACCAACTCCACCCCAATCTGATCGTAAACCGAGCGGTTGACGTTCCCGGTGCTGACGTCGCCGTCGAGAACGGCTTGGAAATGCCGGAGTTCCTTTGCACAAGGCGCATCCTCCGGCAAAGGCGGCCAATGCGGGGGTGCCGGCACCCGGGAATTGGCAAGCGCCGTTGGCGCTGGAGGCCCAGCAGTCTGGTTGCAGCTGGCTACGGTGAAGGCGGCCGCAAAAAGCGGCAGGAAACCCACGTAAAAATTCACGTCTCTTGATATTTGGGCCATGTCGGACTCCAAAAGGCAGGCGCCAGTTTTTTCTCTCAGGGTGCCGATGTCCCTACACACGCGCTTCAGGTGAATCAATTGAAATGGGAGAAAAGTCGCTCAGACTTTCTTATGATCATAAATTAGTATTGGCATTTTTCAAAAATTACTTAAACAGAGAAGATCGTGAGACCCCGGCGAGGGGATCGGCTAGCGCTTAGCGAGGAGGAGATGGATGCTGACCAATCTGTTACGCCATTGGGGAGAAACAAAGGCGCCGAGCAAGCGGAAGACCGAGGTTAGCCTCATCATCGGGACGCTTGGCCGCCCGCCAGAGATCCTGAAAAACCACCTTGAGAATTTGTGCAAGCAAGAGTTCAAGAACTTTGATGTCATCATCGTTGATCAAAACGCCGATCATCGCCTCGCGGGTATCTTGGATGCTAAGAATTGGCCTTATCCAATCCGCCGCTTGCATCGGCCCGAGCAGCGGGGGGTCACTTCCGCCCGCAATGAGGGATTGTGGCATGCCACGGGGAACATTGTTTTATTCCCCGACGATGATTGCTGGTACCCGCCGTGGTTTCTGGCCAAAGGCGTGGAGCTACTTGCGCGACACAAGTGTGCCAGCATCACTGGCCGGGCGGCCGACGAGGCGGGGCGTAGCATTAATGGGCGTTTTGCGAAGCAAGCGGCTTGGGTTGATCGCACCAATGTCTGGATCACGCAGATCGAATGGGTCGTTTTCTTTCGCCGCGACGCGCTCCTTGCCGTCGGCGGCTATGACGAAGCTCTCGGCGCGGGCAGCGCAAAGTTCCGGTGGGCTTATGAAGGTCAGGACTTAACCTTGAGACTGCTTGAGGCCGGGCACAGGACTTACTACGACCCAGAACTCTATGCTCATCATGAAGAACTGGACACTAGGAACCCGGATGATTCGATGCTGAGAAAAGGGCGTGCCTACTCGCGCGGCTTTGGCTATGTCCTAAGAAAACACCATTACTACCCAACCACTTTGATCTATTGGCTTTTGAGGCCAATCGCAGGTGCCCTTTTTGCCCTAATCAGAGGTGAGTTTTCCCGCGCCCGATACTATGTCTACATTGGCCTCGGTCGAATTGAGGGATGGCTTCAGTTTCTAGCCCCGATCCCGGCATCTCCCTCGGGTAAGCCATGAGGCTTAGGAGGATATCAGGGTGTCCGCGGGCATCGTGGCTTTTGTCCTTCATTGATTCACACCATATACTAGCGGCATGGCCAAATCTCCCAGAACCTTTGGCAACCAAACCCGGGCCAAAGCTGCGCGGCCCGATGTCAAGCCGCTCGACGAGCATCTCGCTTCCCTGCTCAATCCGGCGCTGAATCAGCGCCAGCCGGGCGTGTCGGAAGCGCCGCAGGTGTTTAACGATCCCGTCCCGCGCTTCTCCGTCAGCGAGGGCGGGGCTGCCGCAACAGCCGAGTCTTTGAAAGAGCTTCTCGAACGGGGTGATCCCAATATAAGGGAGAAAAAGCCGTGGACGCCGCACCGGCCGCCGCGCCCCGAGAAGAGTGAAGGCGGCCACAGGTTCCGCGTCGTCTCCGACTATGCGCCCGAGGGGGACCAGCCGTCAGCCATCGCCGAACTCGTCAAGGGCATTGAGGCCCAGGAGCGAGACCAAGTGCTCCTTGGCGTGACCGGCTCTGGCAAGACCTTTACCATGGCGCAAGTGATCGGGCGCACCAACAGGCCTGCGTTGATCCTCGCGCCGAACAAGACGTTGGCGGCGCAGCTTTATGGCGAATTCAAGAGTTTCTTTCCCGACAACGCCGTCGAATATTTCGTCTCTTATTACGACTATTACCAGCCGGAAGCCTATGTGCCGCGCTCCGACACCTATATTGAAAAGGAAAGCTCGATCAACGAGCAGATCGACCGGATGCGCCATGCGGCCACGCGCGCGCTCCTCGAACGCGATGATGTCATCATCGTCGCCTCTGTCTCTTGCATCTACGGCATTGGGTCGGTTGAAACCTATACCGCGATGACCTTCACCGTGAAAACCGGAGAACAAATTGATCAGCGCCAGCTCATCGCCGACCTCGTCGCCCTCCAATACAAGCGCTCGGCGGGGGATTTTTCGCGCGGTATTTTCCGCGTTCGCGGCGACACCGTTGAGCTCTTTCCGGCCCATTACGAAGACCGGGCCTGGCGGCTCAATTTTTTTGGTGTCTCGGTCGACTCGATCTGCGAATTTGATCCGCTGACCGGCAAAAAGACGCAAGATCTTCTCTTCATCAAAGTCTATGCCAACTCGCATTATGTGACGCCGCGCCCGACCCTGCTGCAGTCCATCGAGGGGATCAAACTCGAATTAAAACAGCGTCTCGCCGAGCTTAGCGCGGCGGGCCGTTTGCTCGAGGCCCAGCGTCTCGAGCAGCGCACGCTGTTTGATCTCGAAATGCTCGAAGCGACGGGCTCCTGCGCCGGCATCGAAAACTACTCGCGCTATCTCACCGGCCGCCGGCCGGGCGAGCCGCCGCCGACTCTCTTCGAATATTTGCCGGATAACGCCATCGTCTTCACCGATGAGTCGCACGTCACGATCCCGCAGATCGGCGGCATGTATCGGGGCGATTTCCGCCGCAAGGCGACGCTTGCCGAATATGGCTTCCGCCTGCCGTCCTGCTTGGACAACCGTCCCCTGCGGTTCGAGGAATGGGACGCCATGCGGCCACAATCGATCCATGTCTCGGCGACGCCTGCCTCCTGGGAGCTTGAGCAGACCGGCGGCGTCTTCATCGAGCAAGTCATCCGTCCGACGGGGCTCATCGATCCGCCGGTCGAGATCCGCCCGGCGCGGGCGCAGGTGGACGATCTCTTGGGCGAGGTCCGCGAGGTTGCCGCAAGGGGCTACCGCAGCCTCATCACCGTGCTGACCAAACGCATGGCGGAAGATTTAACCGAGTATCTGCACGAGCACGGCGTCCGCGTGCGCTACATGCACTCCGACATCGACACCATCGAGCGCATCGAAATCATTCGCGATCTGCGGCTTGGTGCCTTCGACGCCCTCGTCGGCATCAATCTTTTGCGCGAGGGCCTCGACATTCCCGAATGCGCGCTCGTTGCCATTCTCGACGCCGACAAGGAAGGCTTTTTGCGCAGCGAGACCTCTCTCATACAGACGATTGGCCGCGCCGCCCGCAATGTCGATGGCAAAGTCATCCTTTATGCAGACCAGGAAACCGGCTCGATCAAGCGGGCGATGGCGGAGACGGGCCGGCGGCGTGAAAAGCAGCGCGCCTTTAATACCGCCCATGGCATCACGCCGGCCTCGATCAAGCGCGGCATCGCCGACATTTTGGGCTCTGTTTATGAGCAAGATCACGTCACCGCCGATGCCGGGCTCGTCGCGCCGAAGACTCTTCAAGGCCACAATTTCAAGGCGGCGATCGCCGATCTCGAGAAGCGGATGCGCGAGGCCGCCGCCAATCTCGAATTCGAGGAGGCCGCCCGCTACCGGGATGAGTTGAAACGGCTGCAAGCGGTGGAACTTGCGATCGCCAATGATCCGCTGGCGAGCCAGGGCGATGTCGAGGCGCAAGCGGGCGCTTTCCAAGGCGCGCGGAAGTATGGGGCGTCGGCTAATCTGCCCGCGCATCGGCCGCATAAGCCGACCGATGCCGAGATGGGGCCGCATAATTTTGGCGGCGGCGAAGCCAAGCCGCGCGGTGGGAAGGGGGCGGGGCGGTGGAAGGGGAGGCGGGGGTAGACTGGCGTCATGAAATTCGGTGTCTGGAGGGTCGAGGCGCTGTCCACTCTGCCCTTACAGCAACACGAAAGCGGAAATCGGCGCAGGTCCGAGGCACGCAGAAGTCAGCATACTCACCTGATTCTTGCACAGGCCTAATGGCTTGATCCGGAAGGCCAAAAATCGCTGGTTAGAATTCTTATTTCTGCACTAACGACGATCAACTGTCGACGCGGATGAGACTACGCGCCCATGCTTTAGCGCCGTTGCCTCCGCGAAAATAGACCGTTCCGTCCGGTCTGATCGACGAAATTACGAATTTCTCGCCTAGCCGATCGTGCTTTTTGGTCACCACGACACCCGGCGCGAGGCGCTGCCCGACGATGGCATCAAGGTTTAATCGCGTCATAATGTCATCAATGATTGCATCCCCTACGCGACGGGAAACCATCGAAATGTCGTGGCCAAATCTACACGCAAGCTCGATCTGCTTCGGTGTCGGCTTACCTAGATCGTTTCGTCCGTAAAACTGGTAATGAATCGCGTCTTCAATCATAGCCCGCGCTACGGCAACGGTTTTGCCTGCCAGATCAAGGCCAATGCGACGACCAAATTGAATTTGTGCCTCAGAAACAAAGTTCATTGTTTGCGCTTTCTGTGGCGACCTCAGAGGGATGTTCGCGAGTGATTTCCCAAAAACCTCTGACGCCGTGCGTAATCCCCGTTTCTGTCAGCTGCTGGATGGAGTCTATTATTCAAACATCGACGATGCATGGCGCAAGCGACTCGACGAAGTGCGCGGCGTTACGACGGAGTATCAACCGCGGCTTAACGGCCAAGAAGGCCTTTAAGCCGACAAGTGTTGCGTGCTCGGCTGACCCGTGCGACTCCTCCAGGCCATGGATGTCCTAGCTCTTTTTGGTCTGTTCGCCGTCTCTATGATGCTTGTGTGCTACGCGCTTGAGCAATGCAGCCACTGGTTCATTCTCGCCTTCGCAGGTTCATGTGCGCTCGGTTCGGCGTATGGCTTTCTCCAAGGCGCGTGGCCGTTTGGGCTCGTCGAGGCCGTTTGGTCCCTCGTTGCTTTACGCCGATGGCTAATGCAAAAATCTTGAATCTCGATGATCCTGTCTGTTCCCTTAGTGGCCGAGTGACGCCGACCTGCAGACGTCCGTATCACGGAACAGGCGATCAGCTGACGTCCGCTTAGGCCGTTAGCGCGGCTGCCCGATGGTGCGAAAGTCTTGCATTTCGCAAGCGGCCCGTGGGTAATCGCTTATCGAACCAAACTCTGAAGATCCGCCTTTAACCAGCTTCGAAAAACTCGCTCTTGCTTTTAGCAAAAATAAGTCGGGTATGATTTCTCTTCTATGAGCAGGGAATTAAACAGCAGGTTGATCTTTTTTTTCAAGCCAGCACGCAAGTCATTGGTTTTGTAAACCTGCCTCGCTAAAGAAACGAAGCTTGTGCCGAAATCTCCCTTCGTTTCATGCTCTCTTAACTCATCCTCTACCTTCCACAGCAAACTGTTCGCATCTTTGAGCTCCCGTTCAAATTTCATGAGTTCCTCGCCGTAATACCCGCGCTCGGATTTCAACTGGCGCAAGAGGGAGAGCTCCAAACGGATATTTTTTAATTTGCTCGGATTGGAGATATTTTTTTCTTTGATTTCCAGGATGGTAATCTTATCGATCAACTCGCCGATACTCGTCGGTATTGCTGGCGCTTGTTGCGGTTGGAGCTCCGTGATCTCGCAACTTTTTTTAGCAATCTTAGCCTCAACGCTTTCCGCAATGCGTCCGAAGACGGGGTCCCATTCTCCTCTCGTGGCTTGCCTAAAGAGAGTCATGCTCGGATACCAGGGGCAATCGCCGCGGCCCATCAGCCAGCGCCAATCCGGCACGTGTTTTAGAGCGAGGAAAACAGGTCTGCCGAGGGCTCCCGCGAGATGCGCGATCGCGGTATCCGAGGTAATGATAAGATCGACATTTGCCATCACGGCGGCGCAGTCAATAAAGGAATCATAACCGGCGTCGAACCCCATTCCAGCGCTTTCGATGACGAAATTGCCGCCAGCACAGCTTACCTCGAGGCGCCCCTGCTCTTTCATCAGGCTGATTAATCTCACCCCGCCAATCCTGGCGATTGGGGCGAAGCAGGCAAGTGGAATGGAACGCTTGAGATTAATGAATTTATTCCCTTGCCATGCAACCCCGACGCGGAAGCCATATGCGCCGACTCGCTCCGCCCACTTCGAGACCAGGGCAGGCTCGGCGGAAAGGTAAGGAACGGGCGAGGGAATAGACTCGAGAGTCGTCCGAAATGCATAGGGAAGACTCATGAGCGCGATCTGCAAATCGAATTGCCCATTCGCATCCACGCTCTCAACAAGGCGGATGGAGGCCGGCAATGCGCGCAGGAGGCGGTGCATATTGCCGCGGCACATCAACGTTACATCGGCGCCCGCTTCAACGAGATGGATCAGGTATCGTGAAAATTGAATAAGGTCACCGAGACCTTGCTCGTCCCATACCAGTATCGATTTGCCCTTCGGATCCTGCCCGGTCCATAGGGGTATAGGAAGTGTTATGGTTTTCGGAGGAGCATTGGAGCGATCCCAGCGGCTCTCAAGATCCGCGAAGCCAGCCCCAAGGTTTCCTTTAAGCAGAAGAGCGCCGCCCCGGTTGTTGCGGGCATCCGCAAAATTTGGCCGGCAACTTAAGGCAAGGTCGAAGTTCGCGAGAGCGTCATCAAGCCGCCCCGCCTCCTTAAGCGCGACGCCCAAACCCGACAGTGCCTCAGGATAATGGGGATTAAGGTCGAGAGCCTCGCCGTAACTTGCAATTGCCTCGTCGATGCGATCAAGTTCCTGCAGAACATTTCCGCGATTGAGCCAGGCATCCGGCGGGGCTGGCCGGTTCTTGATGGCATTCTCAAGGAAAATCAATGCTTCTTCCAAGCGGCCCAATTTGTGCAAGGCCGCACCATGAACGCAAAGGCACTGTGGATGCTCGGGATGTTGCTTGAGAACCTCGCGGCTGGCTAAAAGCGCTTCGTCCACGCGCCCGAGCTGAAGTAGTACACTGGCGCGGTTGGTCAGCGCCGGCAAGAAGCCTGGCCGGATTTTCAGCGTGTGGTGGAAGGCAGCAAGCGCCTCCCCAAGGCGGCCCAGCTCATGCAGCACATTGCCCCGGTTGCAGGACGCCTCGTAATAAGAGGGATTGAGTTCGAGAGCCGCCTCATAAGCGGCAAGCGCCTCCTTGGGCTTACTAAGCCCTTGCAAGGCAATCCCTTTATTATAGTAAGCCTGCGGATAGCCTCTCCGATACTCAAGGGATAGGTCGTAAGCGGACAACGCTTCTTCGAGGCGGCCAAGCTTTTGCAGTGCATTGCCTCTGTTGAGCTCCGTTTCCGCGTCAGCGGGACCACATCGTGCCGCCTCTTCATAAGCTGCCAGTGCCTCTTGGTGGCGGCCAAGCTTCTGCAGAACCGAGCCCATATTAAAGAGGTTGCTGCTTTCGTGCGGCTTGATCTTCTCAATTGCCTTGAAACAGGCAAGGGCCTCCTCGAGACGCCCAAAGCGCTCGAGCAGAGCACCCCTATTCGTCAAGGCCTCGCAATAGGACCCGTTGCTCGAAAGGGCGTCATCATAGCAAATTAGCGCCTCTGACAGCTGCCCCAGGCTCTGCAAAATCACGCCCTTGGCGAAGAGAGTTTCGGCATCATGGGGCCTTTGTTTCAAGGCTTCGTCAAGAGAAGAGAGCGCGTCATGGGGCTGCCCCAAGCGCTGCAGGATGATCGCGTGGACCGAAAGAGCCTCGAAAAAACCGGGCCGTTGCCTCAGGGCCCGATTGATCCAGTCAAGGGCTGCGCGCGGATCTCCGGCACTAAGATGGATGAGCCCGAAGATGTAACATCCAGCTTCGCTTTGCGCGGCGATGTCCTGATACCGCTCAATGCAGCCGATGGCCTCGTTCGGGCGGCCCGTGTTGAGGAGTTCAAAAGCTTCTTTTATCGATACTTGCAGAAGCTCCCGTTCAACCGATAGTTCTTTATTACCAATATAAGGTTGTTCAACTTTTGGGAGGCTCATGCGCCCGCGCTCATAGCCCCGAGATGGGGTCACTCCAGAGTAGCAACTCGAGACCGCATGGTCACATTTGACCACCGACGTCACCACTCTGCTCTAATAAGCGTAACTTTCTCCGGCCTTACCCCTTCAATAAGACATTGCAACTCATCTATCTTGTCTGCAACAAGCGCGCTATCACCTTTGAGGTAAAATCAACCATTGGGACGATTCGCGCATAGTTCAGCCGCGTCGGACCGATCACGCCGAGCACACCGACGATCCTTTGCTCGCGATCGCGAAAAGGAGCGGCAATCATCGAGGAGCCGGATAACGAGAAAAGTTTGTTTTCCGAGCCAATGTATATCCTCACGCCGTCGCCATTCTCAGCCCTGCTCAAGAGTTCAATCACATCTTTTTTTGTTTCAAGGTCAGCGAACAGCAGACGGACTCGCTCAAGATCTTCGATCGCGGTAAGGTCTTGAAGCAGATTTGCCTGGCCCCGCACGATCAGCTGCGAGCCATGCCCAGCTGACTCCGCCCAGCTTGCAATGCCAGCATCGACCAGGCGGGCTGCCAGCTCGCCAAGCTCTGCTTCCACGATCTGGCGGGAGGCCTCGATTTCATTCTTTATCTCGGCCAATGTGCGGTTTCTAATCCGCGCGTTAAGATAATTGGTCGCTTCCCGCAGGGCCGAAGGCGGTAGCCCCCCCGGAATCTGCAGGATGCGGTTCTCGACGGATCCGTCTTCCGCCACAAGGACGGCAAGGGCGCGCTCAGGCTCAATTCTGATGAATTCAATATGCTTCAGGCAGGAATTTTCTTTGCTTGTTGCAACCACACCGGCGCTGCGTGTCAACCCCGAGAGCATCGCCATTGCATCGCCAAGCACCGCTTCAAAGCTTTGCTCCTGTGAGACAGCTTTGACTTGCGCCTCGATTTGCTGGCGCTCATTCTGGCTGACGTCACCAATCTCGAGCAGCGCATCGACGAAAAAACGAAGTCCAAGCTCCGTCGGAAGCCGGCCGGCGCTCGTATGGGCCGCGTAGATCAAGCCCGCCTCTTCAAGATCCTGCATGACATTGCGAACCGATGCGGGTGAAAGGGGTACAGGCAAGAGCCGGGCGACGTGCCTCGATCCAACAGCCTCGCCATGGGCAAGGTAAGAGTCGACGATCAGCCGGAATATTTCCCGCGATCGGTCATTGAGGCGGCTTAAACTGCTGCCGGGCGGCAAAGACTCGCGAAGGCGATCTGAGGATGTTGCCATGCCATTAAAATGGCCTGCGCCGAAGAAGGATGCAAGCGCTCGGCCGCATCAGAGCGGCGTCCGAACGATTTAACGGGTCGCGCATCTGACGACGCGGCTAGGCCGCCGGCCGTAAAGTCCACGCAAGGTCCAGCCGCGAAAATAGACAAGAAGATGGAGATTTTGAATGGCTGCGCTGCCGGTCGCAAATCCAATTGAGCAAGAGCAGAAGAGTGCGCGTGACATCGGTTTTGCAGCCGGCATCATCGCGATACTTTCTATTTTTTTCCTGCCAATCCCGGCATTCTTGCTTGATATCGGCCTTGCTTTCTCGATCGCCCTTTCCGTACTTATTCTCATGGTCGCTTTGTGGATCGAACGACCGCTGGATTTTTCCGCTTTCCCAACAATTCTCCTCGTCGCCACGCTGTTGCGATTGGCGTTGAATATTGCCACAACGAGATTGATCCTTTCTCACGGTTCCGAGGGCACCGTTGCGGCGGGTTACATTATCGGTGGTTTTTCCAAGCTCGTTATGAGCGGCGATTTCGTCATCGGGCTTATTGTATTTGCAATTCTAATTACCGTGAATTTTGTTGTTATTACCAAAGGTGCGACCCGTATCGCCGAGGTTGGAGCGCGTTTTACGCTTGACGCCATACCCGGCAAACAAATGGCAATTGATGCCGATCTTTCTGCGGGATTGATCGACGACAAGGAGGCGCAAAGGCGGCGGCGGGAGCTCGAAGAGGAAAGCTCCTTTTTCGGTTCCATGGACGGCGCATCGAAATTCGTGCGAGGCGATGCCATCGCCGGGTTGGTGATTCTGGCCGTCAATATTTTCGGCGGGATCGTTATCGGATCTACACGCTACGGCATGCAGCTCGCGCAAGCCGGGGATGTTTTCACAAAGCTCTCGGTTGGCGATGGCTTGGTTTCTCAGATTCCGGCGCTAATCGTCTCGCTCTCGGCCGCGCTTCTGGTATCAAAGGGAGGGACGCGCGGTTCCGCCGAGCGGGCGGTTCTCAGCCAGCTTGTTAAATACCCGCGCGCGCTTTCGGTATCGGCACTTCTGCTGTTCGCCTTGGCGATTATGCCAGGACTCCCAATTTTTCCCTTTGCCGTTCTTGGCGGGTTGTTGGCTTTCGCCGGATACACGGTTCCAAAACAGCTGGCAAAGGAACGGGAAGAGCAGCAAAAACGGGTTTCGGAAGCAGAGCTTCGCAAGCAGCAAGAGGCGCGTGACTCTGTCAAGGAATCCATGAAATCGGCGGAAATTGAGCTGTGCCTTGGAAAGCAACTATCGAGCCGGCTTCTTGTTTCTCATAATGAGATTGTTAATCGCGTAACCAAAATGAGGAGGAAATTTGCCAAGCAATATGGATTCGTGGTTCCCGACATCAAGCTCTCCGATAGTCTAACACTCGCGCCGAAGTCTTATCAACTAAAAATGCACGGAACTACAATTGCCACACATGAGCTTAGGCTCGGAGAGGTGCTTGTAATTTTGGGGGATACACGGCGGCCAGAGTTACCTGGTGATGAAGTTCGCGAGCCGGCCTTTGGTATGAAAGCGATGTGGATCGCGGATGCCTTTAGCAATGAGCTAAAAAGGGAAGGATTCACTCCGATAGATAATGTATCCGTTCTGCTTACGCATCTGAGCGAAGTCATACGAAATAATCTCGCGCAGCTACTATCTTATAAAGACATGCGCATATTGTTTGACCGCCTCGGGCCAGAGTATAAGAGGTTGCTCGATGATATTTGCCCCTCACAGATCTCCTATTCTGGACTGCAAGCTGTCTTGAAACTTTTACTAGCGGAGCGTGTTTCTATCCGTAATCTGCATTTAATCCTGGAAGCGATCGCCGAGATCGTGCCACATGTCCGGCGCTCGGAGCAAGTGGCTGAACATGTCCGCATGCGAATGGCACAGCAGATCTGTGGCGACCTCCTAGATGGTGGAGTCTTGAAAATTATGCGCCTTGGCAATCGCTGGGATTTGGTCTTTCACCAAAGCTTGAAACGCGATGCCAAAGGCGACATTGTAGAGTTTGATATTGATCCAGAACTCATGGAAAAATTCGGGACGGAGGCATCTATCGCGGTCCGTGAGCGAATGGATCAGCACCATAATTTCGCTTTAGTGGCGACACCTGAAGCGCGGCCTTACGTGCGTATGGTTGTTGAGCGCCTTTTCCCAACGCTGCCAGTGTTGTCACATCTCGAGATCGCACGCGGTATCGACGTAAAGCCGCTTGGCTCAATATCGTGACATTATTTAGCGCCGATGCCGTTATGGCGGCGTTTATCTTATTTTGCCGGATCGGATTTTGTCTGATGCTGATGCCGGGATTCTCAAGCACGCGCTTCCCCCGCAATGTCCGGCTCCTCTTCGCGGTCTCTATTACTCTTGCACTCACCCCACTATTACTGGATGCTGTTGGGAAAAGCCCGTCGAACCTCCCTGCGGCGGCGCTGGCAAAGTTGTGCCTCGCCGAGTGCCTCATCGGAGCGCTGATCGGGTTTCTCGCGCGCATTTTTTTCGGCGCCCTTGAAACATTAGGGACGGCGATCGCCATGTCAATCGGGCTATCGAGCGTGCTCTCGCCGCCGCTTCAAGAAGCCGAGCCCTTGCCTCCCATCACGTCGCTCGTGACGCTGACGGCAACGGCTCTTATTTTTTTTTCGGATCTCCACTTGGAAATTCTACGCGCATTAACGGCATCCTACGCGGCAATCCCGATCTCTTCAGTTTTTGACGCGCGATTCGACCTTGCTCAAGTAACCGATTGCCTGTCAAAATCTTTTTTGATTTGCCTTAGAATAAGCATTCCCTTTCTCGTCTATGCCCTAGTGGTCAATTTTGCCATCGGCCTTGCGAGCAAGCTCGTCCCTCAAATCTCCCTCTACTTCGTCACTGCCCCGGCTGTCATCCTTGGCGGGCTGTTCTTGCTTTACACCGTATGCAGGCCCTTTATGCAGATATTTCACGTCTCCTTTGCAGCTTGGCTTCTGGAGGGCTAAGCCTCTTCCCGTGGGAGAGACGCCCCCAAATGCCGATACCGAAGCCTTTAACGGTTTGACGAGACCGCGTTTATTAGACCCTTTTGGCATTGAAAATGAACGAAAAACTCCGCAAGCTCCGCCGGATTCTTGCTGTTCAGACTCAACTCGCCAGGTTGGCGAGGTGGCAGTGCGCGGAACTGCGGGCTCAGCAGGCGCAGTTAGGAGACGAGCAAAGTAAGCTGCTGAATTGGCTCTACGAAGATATACCAGCGGCAGCCTTATTGTCTTCCGCGGTGACGCGGCGGCTAGAGATGGTATCGAAAGAACTGGTTCTGCTCGCCGCCCGGCAAGAAGCGCAAAGCTCCCGAGAGCTTGACGAAAGGAGGCGGTTGCGCGGTGCCGAACAGCTAACCGCCACTTTAGAAATGCAGGTTTCCCAATCCGATTTGCAACGTCAAAGCGAGGAAACAATCGTCATCGCGGTCAAGGCGGAGGATTAAGCCTAAGACAAGGTTAGCCGCCTATTTTCCAATTCAAACGCACTCAAGCGGGACGTCGTTTGATGTCAATCCATCCGGTCTGTGATATCTTGCTTGATGTCGCTCGCGCCGCCGATCCCGCGAAAGCCCAGGCGGCGGCGGAGCGGCTGTCCGCCAAACCTGCGCTCGCCGGTGATGCCATTGAATTTGATCGTTCCTTGGCAGCGGCTTTGCCGACGGAAAATAATCTCACCTCACGCTCTGGTACAGCGGCTGGGAAGCTGGCGCCCGTGGATGCTTCCACGAGAGCGTACAAGGGAATAGAGCAGCTGGTGTTAAAGAACCTCGTTGAAAATATGCTTCCGCGAGAAGCGGGAGGGATTTTTGGTGCCGGCACCGCTGGCGAGATTTGGCGATCGTTTCTCGCCGATCAGCTCGCTGCCGAGCTGAGCAAAACCGTGAGCCTCGAGATCATGCCCAAAAAGTCGGCAAAGGAATTCTCTGAAAGTCAAGATCCAGTATCTGTCCGCCACAGCCCTGGAATCGATCGGGCTATACCTTCTCAATATTCATAGCCGATAATCTAAAGATTAGCGGCAACTCTTCAATTGTAAACCTGATCCAAGACAAACATAATATGCTTGTACCGAAATATTTCAATCGGGGTGACAGCGGTGCCGCAATTGGACACAACGCTCAAAAGGATCTGGGACCAGAAGCCAGTTTTGACTCACTCGTCATAATGATCGAAAAAATCGAGGAAATCGTCGAAAAAGAGACCGAACTTTTAGTAAATAACCGGCCGGTCGCATTTGATGACTTCAATCACAAAAAAAGATATGGGCTTCTCGAATTAAGCCGCGCGATCGGTTCCCTGCAAGGGTTTGACCTCCGACCAAGGAAAGATCCGCAAGCAGCGCTCACGCGGCTCCATGGGAAGCTCCAAAGAAACCGCGCCATCCTGAAAACGCATTTAGAGGCGGTTGGCACGATCGCCGCAGCTGTTGCTCGGGCGATCCAAGAGTATGAATCTGATGGCACCTACACACCCAAAGTGTCTGAGAGGGGCGCTCAATGAAACTCCTCATTGCCGCCTGTCTCTGGATCGCGGTAGTTACCTTGGCTTCCGTGTATATAGGTGCTACGTGGCGGTCCTCACCAGCGGGAAATGGGACGCTTGTCAAACCGGCCGCAACCCTCGAGCGTAGGAAGCTACCGCCACTCAATGTCCCCATGGTCGCCAACGGTAGCGTGCAAGGCTACATCGTTGCCGCGCTCATATATTTAGCCGATTCCAACGCCCTGCGGGATTTATCGATCCCACCCGATGATTACCTCGCTGACGAAGCATTTCGCTTATTGTACGCGAGTGAAGTCGATTTCGAGCACTTGCAAAAATATGACCTGCAAAGCCTTACGGCGACTCTCGCCCAGAAGGTCAACACTCGGCTCGGAGGCGAGATCATTAAGGAGGTACTTGTGGAAGAATTTACTTATGTCCCGAAGCGAGAACTCTCGAGGTGAACCAAGGTTCTTTCGCTTCGATGTAGCTTCTGTCGTAAATTTCATGCCGGACCTCTGCGGTTCAACAATAGTCCCTGCTCGCCTGTCAGTCGAAATTTTAACCAGCAATGAAAGGCTTTTTTCATGATTTTTGGCAGATTAACCTGGATCGGGTTTATGATCGTAGCGTTCGGTTGGGCGGTTTTGCTGTCCGGAGCGCAGTTTTTCGAATATCTGGAGCGCGCGATAGGCCGCGCAATATTTCCTGGTCCTATCCCAGCGCCCGTCTTTGCCCAATACTTGGTCCTAACGGGCTTTGGCGTCGCCATTCTCGGGTCGCTCAAGACAGGTTTTGGCGCCTTGCAGCGTTTTTTTGATGCGCTAACCGAGAAAACCTCTCAAGCACGGACTCAACCTCGGCAAGCTCATGCCGAGCAATTGAAAAAAGTCGTCGAGCGCGGCTGGCTGAGGGACCGCGCCTATATTTTGTTCATGGATGGGAGTGTCGAAATTGAGACAATGCTCGGACGACGTCTCTTTCCATCGCTGCAGGAAGCGCAGAAATTTATCGCTTGATAAGCATGTGAGCTATTAAAGCGTCACTAAAGCAAATGATATTGGGCGCGGAACGGGCAAAAGAAGATCGTTACAGCGGCATGATTTCCAACCGCGCCAGAATCACCTTTCTGTTTCTTTGATTGAGCATCGGATTTATCCCCAAACCAGTTCGCACTTTTGGGTCCGATGCTCTAGCCGGCTTCTATGCATTTGGATGAATGCGGTGGCTGCCATAACCGGACAGTTGGGGTGTGAAAAAGGGAGTTTTTAGGCCCTGTGATTAGAAGTATTTTTGCAAAATGCCAAGGTTGGCAAATTATCCAGGCCATAAATCTTACGCCTGACCGCTTTCTCATCAGCGTTGGCCTCGCTACGGCGATCGGTTCAACAATTTTCGCAACGGCAATGATCGGCCGAGAGCAAAATGGCACTGGGAATGACGGGAGTGGCTTGCTGCGAGCCATATCGCGAGCACAACATGCGAAAGTCCTGCAGTCAAGTATAGGTGAGCGGAAGCAAGACCTTTTAGATTCGCACCCAAGCGGGGATGATATTACAGGCTCTATTTCTCAACCAAATGTGATTAAGCCACCTCAGCGCGAAGTGTTGCCCAATCCTATCGGTAAGCCTCCTCTCACCAACAATTCAGAGGGTTGGTATGTCCTCCGCTTTGTTCATAACGATACCGCGCTTCTACAAAATGGAAAAGGGCTTTATGTCGCACGGAGAGGGACTATTTTACCTGGAGTCGGCAGAGTGTTATCAGTTGAGAAACGTGGGCATATTTTGACCGTCGTTACCACTGGCCGGGTCTTCGCTAACAGGGTCCAGACCCATTAACCTCCCTACGCGTTGATGCCACCGCACAACGGCAATTAGGTTGGCGGAGGTCAAGTCGTTTCCCAATCTTATCGTTGTTCGGCGCGATGGGACGGAAAGGTATTTACTCTGTTCATGAATTCCCGATCAGCAATGGCGCCTTGTAAAGGGGCTGGTTAGAGCAGAATGGCGCGGGGCCAATGTCATAGGCTAGCGTGCCGTTGCGCTCATACTCATGATCGCGGCGCTCCGGCCGTCCTGGCCTCGTTCAGATTGACGGTCGCGTGTTCCCGTGCGGCCGCTTGGAAGCCTCATCCAGGAGAGACGAGCGGTCATCAAAATCGCGGGGCCGCTTGTAGAGGGCCGTTCAACGCCGCGCCGATGCTGCCTGGGGCAAACTGCCGTCGAACACGGACGCACATTGTCGGGTATGTGCCCAAGGCTGGTTTTGGATCGTTCCATTTCGGCCGACCTTCGCCGGCAGCCAGAACGGGGAACGTCCGCCGTTTTGGGTAAGTGGCTCCTGTGAGCCGATATGCCTCAAGTTCCGTCATAGGGTATGGCGAAGTCATCCCCACGGAGACGCTAGGCACTTGCTTGGAAGGCGCGGCGCTTCCACCTATGTTGAAGCCTAACGACCGTCACAACCGCGGCTTTGCCCCCGGAGCTCTCCGAACGCGGCGAAGCGTAGAGGAGCGCGCCGATGTCCTTGCACGAGCACCACCATAATCACGAGCATGCTCATGGCGGCAATTGCGGCGATGCGGCGCATCTTGTGAAGGATCCCGTCTGCGGCATGAATGTCGATCCGCGCGAGGCCAAGCACTTCGCCGAGTATGGCGGCGCGCCTTATTATTTTTGCTGCAACGGCTGCAAAACGAAATTTTTGACGGACCCCGCGCGGTACATTGCGGAGAAACCGAAAATGCCGGCGCCCGCGGCGGCGGGAGCGATTTACACTTGCCCCATGCATCCCGAAATCCGCCAGAGCGAGCCGGGCTCCTGCCCCATTTGCGGCATGGCGCTGGAGCCCGAGGTCATCACGGAAGAGTCGGGGCCAAATCCGGAGCTTGCCGACATGGCACGGCGCTTTTGGATTGCGCTGGCGCTTGCCGCGCCTGTCGTTGTGCTGGAGATGGGCGGCCATCTCTTTGGCCTTCATCGGCTTATTGGGGAACAACTTTCAAATTGGCTACAGCTGATATTCGCGACGCCGGTTGTCTTTTGGGCTGGCTACCCCTTCTTTGAGCGCGGCGCGCAATCCGTAGCCACGCGTAACCTCAACATGTTTACGCTGATCTCGCTCGGAACCGGCGTTGCCTGGCTGTATAGCGTCGCCGCGACACTGGCGCCAGGCCTGTTCCCGGCGGCATTCCGCACGCTAGAGGGTTCGGTGGCGGTCTATTTCGAAGCGGCCGCGGTCATCACGGTTCTGGTCCTGCTTGGCCAAGTGCTTGAATTGCGGGCGCGCGCGCAAACCTCGAACGCGATTAAAGCACTTCTTCGTCTTGCTCCCAAATCGGCAAGACGTTTGCGCGAAGATGGCGGCGATGAAGAAGTCAGCCTCGATGCCATCGCCGCCGGCGACCGGCTGCGCGTGCGGCCGGGCGAAAAAGTGCCCGTCGATGGGGCGGTCATCGAGGGGCATGCGATCATTGACGAGTCCCTTGTTACTGGCGAATCCTTGCCCGTTGGCAAGGATGCTGGCGCCAGGGTTATCGCCGGCACAATCAATCAAAGCGGCGCATTCATCATGCGCGCCGAAAAAATCGGCGGCGAGACCATGCTCGCGCAGATCGTGCAAATGGTGGCAAAGGCGCAGCGAAGCCGGGCGCCGATTCAGCGTCTCGCTGATCAGGTGGCTTCTTGGTTCGTGCCATTGGTGATTGCCACGGCCATCCTGGCGTTTGCCGCTTGGGCGGCCTTCGGTCCCGAGCCGCGTTTTGCTTTTGCCATTGTTGCGGCCGTATCCGTGTTAATCATTGCCTGTCCGTGCGCTCTCGGCCTGGCAACGCCGATGTCCATCATGGTCGGCGTCGGACGCGGCGCGCACTCCGGGGTATTGATTAAGGACGCGGAAGCCTTGGAGAGGATGGAGAGAGTCGATACGCTCGTCGTCGACAAGACGGGAACGTTGACGGAAGGCAAGCCGACGGTCATCGCCGTCCAAGCCGCGCCAGGCTATGAGGAGCAAGATATCCTGCGGCTCGCCGCGAGCATCGAGCGAGCGAGCGAACACCCGCTGGCGAGCGCGATCGTCAACGCGGCAACCGAACGCCAGTTAATACTCACCGAACCCGCGAGATTCGAAGCGCCGGCCGGGAGGGGCGCTCGCGGGGAGGCCGAGGGCCGGGCTATCGTCATTGGCCAGGCGAGCTACATAGAGGAAAGCGGTGCCGACGTTAGCAGTCTTGCCCAAAGCGCGGATGAACTGCGTAAGACCGGCGCCACGGTTGTTTTCGTTGCAATCGACGGTAAAGCGGCGGGTCTCATATCGATTGGTGATCCCATCAAGGCAGCCGCGCCTGAGGCGATAAAAGCACTTCTGGAGGAAGGCATCCGTCTCGTGATGTTAACTGGCGATAATCAAACAACGGCCGAAGCCGTGGCGAAGTCGCTTGGCATTGAAGATGTCAAGGCTGGTGTAGTGCCGGCGGGTAAGGGTGAGGTGGTCGAGGAGCTGCGGCGGGGGGGCCATATCGTTGCGATGGCGGGGGATGGGGTGAACGACGCGCCAGCGCTTGCCCAAGCGGACGTCGGTATCGCCATGGGCACCGGCACGGATGTCGCCATGGAAAGCGCTGGCGTCACTTTGCTCAAGGGTGATCTGCGCGGTATTTTGCGCGCGCGGCGATTGTCGGAAGCGGTAATGCGGAATATCCGGCAAAACCTATTCTTCGCCTTTATCTATAATGCGGCTGGGGTCCCAATCGCTGCCGGTGTGCTCTATCCCGTTTTTGGGATCCTCTTATCGCCGGTCATCGCGGCGGCGGCAATGTCGCTATCCTCAGTCAGCGTCATTGCCAACGCCTTGCGGCTGCGCACGGCGGCGATCGATTGAGCACTCTCGGCAAGGCGTGGCCCGGTGAGCCAATCGCCGCAGATCAGTCACGCGCTAGATCGATAGAGTAGGGCTAGCATAGCTTAAATCTCAACGAGCATTGAATGCACCCGTCAACATCCACGGCCGGCAGGGATTCTCTTGCCATCATCAAAACTCAACATCCCCGTTTTGCCGCCGCGCTTGAAGACGGTGCATCCGAGCTTGCCGCGCTGCGCCAGTGCGGCATCGAGTACTGGCGGCGGGGTCGGATTGACGAGGCCGTGCAAATGCTGAGCGCCGCGGCTGAAAAGGCTCGGAATAATCCGGCCGTTCTTTTCGAGCTTGGCTGCGTCCTGCGCTTGCAAGGAAGAAAATTGCAGGCCATGCAGTATTTCACCGCATCTCTAACATTGGATCCGCAACGGGTCGATGTGTGGCTTGGTGCTGCGAGTCTCAGCGATGAATGTGGTGATAAGAAAGCGGCCGAGCGGGCCTACATCCGGGCGCTCGCTCTCAACCCGGTATGCGCGGACGCGGCGGCGGGTCTCGGCCTCATTTACATCGGCCGCCATGAATACAAAGAAGGCGCCAAATACCTTGAGCTAGCTGTTAGCCATGGCGCTGCGTCGGCGCCGCTTTACGCGTGCCTCGCGCAAGTCCGCTATCTGCTTGGGGAGTTCGCTCAATCCTCCTCCGCCTTCGCGGAAGCCATCCGAGGTGGCTTAAATGACGCGGCAACGATCCAGCGCTATGCAAGGGCGCGCCTCACCGAGGCGCTGATATCGAGTTCCTTCGATGAAGCCATCGCGGTTTATCATTCCGCAGCCGGTACTCATGCGGAGGATATTTTCGCCGTCTGCCGGATGGCATTCCAGGCGCTTATTGGCTATGGGCATGGAGACTCCGCGCTCCGACTAGGTAAGGCATTGCTCGACCGCAAACCGGGAGATTTGGTTATAGATTACCACGTCCAAGCCTTGGAGGGCAGCAAGCTAGACCGCGCTCCGCGCGAGTACGTGGCTGAGAGTTTCAACAAATATGCTAGCCATTTCGACGCGCATCTTGTCGATGTGCTGGGTTACAAGGTCCCGCAAAAGATTCATTCTCTCCTCGTCTCGGCGCAAGTGCGCTTTAGGAACATTCTGGATCTTGGGTGTGGCACGGGTCTCGCCGCGCCGTACTTGGCACGCTTTGGCGGAACATTAACGGGCGTCGATCTCTCACGCGGCATGTTGGAGGAGGCCCGTGAACGCGGCCTCTACAGCAATCTTTTTGAGGAAGAGGCTATTTCCTACCTCAGGCGCCATTCCGAAAGCTTTGATCTCATCACGGCCCTCGATGTCGTGCCTTATTTTGGCGACCTCGCTGAATTTTTCGAGGCTGCCGAAGCCTCCCTCAAGCCAGGGGGTATTTTTGCTCTGAGCTTTGAGACTAGCGGCTGCCGTTCTTATGAACTGCGCGCGAGCGGGCGCTTCGCGCACAATGCTAACTACGTTGCCTCTTGCGGGCAGGAGCGTTTTCACCCAGTGGTGAGCATGGCGACGGTCTTACGTTACGAAGCCAGCCGCCCGGTGGAGGGACGGTTGGTCCTTCTGCGCCGTGTCCGAGGAGGAGAATATTTGGTCGAAGACCGGATCTAGTGCCCACTATCGGCGAGTCGTGGTTCAAGGCCGCATGAGCAGCCTTTCTGCAGCGGCGCGGGTCATATCGGCGGCCGAGGAGCGCACCGAGCTTGAGGGAGCGGCGCGTTCGACCAAAACCGAACACCACACGCGCCTGAAGGCGCAAAGCGGGATGCTTTGCCAAAAGCCGCCATTAGGACAACAAAGAAGAGCTGCCCGCCGCGTATGAGTTTGTCCTCCGGGCTGAAAAACCGCCCGTTGGAGAAACCTGTTCCAACTTCGAGTCCGGCTCATCAATGGAGCGCTTGCAGCTTCCTGGCCGCCGCCGCGAGCTGTTCTTCCATCTGCTTTTCCTTGCGGTGGACGAAGTACATAAATCCGCCAACTCCGAGGACGATAGCGATTAGCGCCGCAATTCCGAGGGGGCCGCTTACCCGGCGCATGGCATCGCCGAAAAAGTAAGCGCCGGTTCCAATCACCAGCGCCCAAATCACGCCCCCGGCGGCATTAAAGAATAAAAACTGCCGCCACCCATAGTGATTGGCCCCGGCGAGGAGCGCCGCGAACACGCGGAGAAAGGCGACAAAACGGCCAAAAAAGACGATTTTCGCGCCATGTTTCTTGAAAAGATGCTGGCCAAGTTTAAGCCTCTTCCTCGGAAGCCGAATGAACTTTCCGTAGCGGATAAGGAACCTCGCGCCATACCTTCGGCCGATCCAGAAACCAATATTGTCACCGATAATTGCTCCGGCCGCGGCGCAACCGATGACGAGCGAGATGTCAAGGTTCTCGGTGGCGCCAGCGAAGCCCGCGACCAGTATTAAAACGGTTTCACCCGGGAGAGGAACCCCGGCGCTTTCGAGCATAATGATGAGAAAAACCGCCAAATAACCATGGCGGCCGACGAAGGGTTCGATCGTGGCGAGTAACACTGCGACTCCGCTTTGCCGCGAGTGAAATCAAACCCCGACGACACGGCTATTCGATACGAAATTGACTTTGAGCATGCAAGCGCATTGGCCGCCAGTCCGGCCGCCGGGGCGCCCCCCGCGGGCGAGAAATGCGGCCAGTGAGAGGATGGTTGGTCTTAATTTTTCGTCATTTCAGCATCGAAAAACGCGTTGTGGGCCGTAACTTCGCCGTCGTTTACTTGAATTGTAACGTAGACTTGTTCCTCTCTGACAACAAAAGACGAGGTTAGACCTAGAATTAAACAGGAACAAATTTTGTCCCGGTGCGTTTAAAGCTTAGATTGCGTCTGAAAATGGTGATTACCCCTATGATGAACCTTGAGCTTTTGCATAGGCCTAGCAGCGTGGAGCGCAATACACGGAAGGGCAGGGTCGTTGTTGTTTCTAACCGCGTACCGCCGCCCTCAACCGCAAGCCCAAATGTGGGCGGCTTAGCCGTTGCCCTTGAAGCGGCTCTTAAGGATTCTGGCGGGCTGTGGTTTGGTTGGTCCGGAGGCATAAGCGAGGAAACTGGTTGCGCGGTTCGTTGTTGGTACGATGGCGGCCGCTCCCTAACCTTTGCAGTTTGTGACCTCCCGCGGCGCGACGTCGATCAGTATTACGCCGGCTTCTCGAATCGGACGCTTTGGCCGATTTGCCACTACCGCCTCGATCTCGCCACGCTATGCGAATGTGACGCCGAGGCTTATTTTCGCGTCAACGAGCGCTTCGCGGATCAGCTAGCTAAACTGCTCCGCCCGGATGATCTCATCTGGGTGCATGATTATCACCTCATTCCGCTCGCGTGCTTTCTGCGCCAGCGGGGCTATAAAAACAGGGTCGGCTTCTTCCTCCATATCCCCTGGCCGGCTCCCGACGTCGCCAGTGCCTTACCCTCTTACGAAAATATCCTGCATTGTTTTGGGGCCTACGACTTGATTGGCTTCCAAACCGAAGGCGATGCCGCCAATTTCCGCGATTGCCTAGTTGCCGCGAGCGTGGGGCGAATTGCCGGCGATGAGTGGGAAATCGATAGGCGGCGGATCAAGATCGGCGCCTTTCCGATTGGAATCGACAATGATGCCTTCGCACGGGAGGCGCGCAGTGCGGAGAACAACGGCGCTGTGAAGCGAACCATAATGAGCATCGCCGATTCAGCCCTCGTCATCGGAGTTGATAGGCTTGATTATTCAAAGGGCCTCAAGCACCGGATGGAGGCCTTCGGCAAGTTCCTCGAGCGCACGCCTCGCACTGCCCGATCCAGGGTAACGATGCTGCAGGTCACTCCAAAGTCGCGTTCCGAGGTGCCGGCTTACGCCGCCATGCAGCGCGAGCTTGAAGAAGAGGCCGGCCGCATCAATGGCAAATATGGAGATATTGACTGGACGCCGCTTCGCTACATCAATCGATCCTTGAGCCGATCAGTGCTCGCGGGACTCTATCGCATGTCCTGCATCGGACTTGTGACGCCCCTGCGCGATGGCATGAATCTCGTCGCCAAGGAATATGTCGCCGCGCAATCGCCAGACACCCCGGGGGTGCTCATCCTCTCACAATTCGCAGGCGCCGCCCAGGAACTTAAGGAAGCGCTGATTGTCAATCCATATGATATCGAGGCAACTGCGGCTGCCATCGCCCAAGCTTATGCCATGCCGGTCGAGGAGCGAAGACAGCGCTGGCAAGCGAATATGGACGCATTGCGCGCCAATAGCGTCTTTAATTGGTCGTCCCGGTTCCTCGAGGCCCTGGCAAATTCCGATGAAGACAGCGAAGGAGAGGTTATCGGCCCTCCCCTGCCAGGGGCGGAGGATTTGATTCCTCTCACGCCGCTAAAAGCCACGCGCCGGCCCACTGGCTGGAAAGGTGGAAGCGCCCTCGTAAGCTGAACCCTCCGCACGCGGCTTACAAAACTCTTGCGGATCGCTTGCGGAGCTTTGGGCGCTCGTCTTTTCACAAGTTAATTTCCGAGTGGGCTTGCGCCCAAGCCAGTACCCGCGCCTAATCGCCTATTCTGAGAAGAAGGCAAATCAGGACATGCGTTCCATGGCGCCTGCGCTAGTTAACCAAAAGCTAAGAAGATTGGTTGACCACTAGCTTATGAAATTAACGAAGCTTCGCATCATCGGATTTAAGACTTTTGTCGAGCCGGCCGACTTCTTGATCGAGCCCGGGCTCACGGGCGTCGTGGGCCCAAACGGATGCGGAAAATCAAACCTCGTTGAAGCGCTTCGCTGGGTCATGGGCGAAAGTTCATCCAAGAACATGCGAGCGTCCGGGATGGAAGATGTCATTTTTTCCGGCAACGGTAATCGGCCATCCCGCAACAACGCGGAAGTGATTCTTTTCTTAGACAATAAAGACCGATCGGCGCCAGCCAGCTTCAATGATTGCGACGCGATAGAAGTCTCCCGTCGCATCGAGCGTGAAGCTGGCTCGACCTACCGGATCAACGCCCGGGAAGTGCGGGCGAAGGATGTCCAATTGCTTTTCGCCGACTCATCGACTGGGGCGCGCTCGGCTGCAATGGTTCGCCAGGGGCAAATCGGCGAAATCATCGCCGCAAAGCCGCAGGAGCGACGCCGTATTCTCGAAGAGGCGGCCGGCATCTCGGGGCTGCATTCGCGGCGCCACGAAGCAGAGCTTCGACTCAAAGCGGCCGAGGAAAATCTGAAACGTCTTGAAGATATCTTGCGGCAGATCGATGGCCAAGCAGAGAGCTTGAAGAAGCAAGCCCGCCAGGCGGGGCGGTACCGGACACTCGCTCAAGACATCCGCCGCAATGAGGCCCTTTTGGTCCTCATTCAGAAGAAAATCGCCGAGGAGGTTCTCGAAGCCGCGGAGCTCAGGCTCATGGAGGGGCTGCGGAACCTCGCTCAAGAAACCCTGGCTCAGGCCGAGACTGCGAGACTGCAAGCGGTCATCGCGCACGAGCTGCCAACCCGGCGCCAGGCCGAAGCCGAGGCAAGCGCGACCCTCCATAGGCTCGTGCTCGCCCGCGAGGCTCTCGATGGAGAGGAGCGGCGGACGAAAAGCCGCATGGAAGAACTGCGGCGCCAAGTCTCGCAAAACGGGACCGACATCGAACGCGAAAAAACGTTGATTGAAGACGCGTCAAATGTTCTTTCCCGGCTCGAAGCGGAGGCCGGTGAGCTTACAAATAATGGTCGAGCCGACATCGACCTCGGCGCGGCTCGCGAGTTGCTTTCGAATGCCGAAGCAAAACTTGCGCAAAGCGAAAAGCATTTTGCCGAGGCGCAAGATCAACGGTCCGCCATCGAGGCGCGCCGCGCCGCGCTTAAAACCGTTATTGAAGACGAAACAACCAATACAGCACGTTTTCAGGCGGAAGCGGAGAAGATCTCCCAAGAACGCGGCGCCTTATCTGGAGCCTCGGCGCTTGTCGATTTGGCCGGGCTAGACGAGACGCTCGATGGCGCCTTGAGAGCGACCAGGGCGCAAGAAGAGGCGGTTAGCCGGGCGGAAAAGCAGCATTCGGAAGCTCGCGCTCATGAGCTCGAGGCGCGAGGCCCCCTCATGAACGCCGAACGGCGGGCGCATGCGCTCGAAACCGAAATCGCAACCTTATCAAAGCTTCTCAATTCGGCGGCTGGCGGATTCTGGCCGGCCGTCACCGAGGACATGACGGTCGCCAAGGGATATGAGGCGGCGGTTGGCGCGGCGCTCGGCGATGACCTCGATGCCTCAACCAATCTCTCTTCGCCAGCTCATTGGGCGGCGACGGAATCGGCCGGCGATCCGGCGCTTCCCCCAGGTGTCGAAGCCCTGGTGAACCGTGTGACGGCACCGGTTCCCCTTCGGCGGCGTCTGCGCCAGATCGGCATCGTCCTGCGAACGGAAGGCGCTGCCTTGCGATCCCTATTGAAGCCTGGCCAGAGGCTGGTTTCCAAGGAAGGCGATCTCTGGCGCTGGGATGGGTATACGCAAGCTGCGGAGGCTCCTACCGCTTCGGCGCGGCGGCTTTCCGAGAAGAATCGCTTAAGTGAACTTGCCGCGGAGGTTGAAGCTGCGCGCGCTCTGGTGTGTGACGAGCGGGCAAAAGCCGCGCGCGCCCAGTCCGGCCTTTCATCCGCCGCCGCCGCCGAGAGCCAAGAGCGGCTTAAGCACAAGACCGCGATGGCGGTCCTTGACAAAGCGCGTGAAGAAAAACTTGCCGCCGAGCGTCGCCTGAGCGAAACGGCGGCGCGTCTTTCGGCGCTTGAGGAGGCGGCTCTTCGCATTGCTGCTGCTGGAGCCGAGTCGACTAAGAAGCGGGCGGATGCGGAGAATGCGCTTGACGAATTTGGCGCCTCGGGGGAGCTTAGCGAGCGGTTGGAGCGCGCGCATGCCGTGCTCGTCGAGGATAGAGCCGCGGCGGCCGAAGCACGCGCGGCTTTGCAAGGGTTTCTGCGTGATCAGGAGGCGCGTGCCCAGCGCCTCGCTCGCCTTGGCGAGGAGCAGCGCTCTTGGGCTGCGCGGCACGAGGAAACAAGCCGCCAGATCAGCGCATTGCAAGCGCGTCACGCCGAGGCGCTCGAGGAACTGGAGAAGCTGCTGGCCGCGCCGGACACTTTTTTCGCAACAAGGCAAGCGCTGCAAGGGCAGACCCATGACGCGGAAAGCGCCCTTCGCTCCGCCTCCGACGGGCGCGCGGCGGCTGAGAACGCTCTTGCCGAAGCTGACCGCGCGACCCGGGGAGCCCTTGAGGCAATGAGTGTGGCGCGCGAAGGAAAGGCCCGGAGTGAAGCGCTGGCGGAAGCCGCGCGGGCACGCTGTGACGAAATCGCCCATATGATCACGGTCGAGCTTGGTTGTGGCGAGGAAGAGCTGTTCGAGCGGGCCGGCATCAAGCCTGGCGGCGATTTTCCGCCCCTTGAGGCCGTTGAAAAGCGGCTCGAGGCGCTTAAGAATGACCGCGAACGCCTCGGCGGAGTCAACCTGCGGGCCGAGGAGGAACTCGATGAAATCCTGGCGTCAAGCGACAAGCTTTCCGCCGAGGGGGCCGATTTGACTGAAGCGATCCGCCGGCTGCGCCAAGCCATCCACAATCTGAACAAGGAAGGTAGGGAAAGGCTGCTGGCCGCCTTCGACGCGGTTCAAAAGCACTTTCAGGACTTATTTGCGATGCTGTTTGGCGGCGGCTCGGCCGAGCTGCAATTGCTTGATTCGGAAGACCCCCTTGAAGCGGGGCTCGAATTAATCGCTCGTCCGCCCGGCAAAAAACCGCAAGTAATGACGCTTTTATCAGGCGGCGAGCAAGCCCTCACCGCCATGTCGCTGATTTTCGCGATCTTCCTCACCAATCCCGCGCCGGTCTGCGTCCTCGACGAAGTCGACGCGCCGCTCGATGACGCGAACGTCGACCGTTTCTGCGATCTGCTCGATACGATGAGTGCGAAAACGGAAACGCGGTTCATCACGGTCACGCACAACCCGATCACCATGGCGCGAATGAATAGGCTCTTTGGCGTGACAATGGCCGAGCGAGGCGTCAGCCAGCTTGTTAGCGTTGATCTCGAAGAGGCCGAGCGTTTTCGCGAGGCGAGCTGATCAAGCGCGGGCGTGTGGCTTTTCCCTGCTGATTAGCTTGATCCACCTTTTCAGGCCTTTGCCAAGAGTTCTCGTTTTCTAAACAAGTTTTGCGGGCGCAAGACCGGTGCGAGCTCTGCGCTCAACTCTAAGAAATGCAATCGTAACAACGATGATAACAATTTGTGTCACAGTAATTCCCCAAACCGCGCCGTAAATTCCAAGAAATTTGGGAACTGGATAGGCAAGGGCAAGGGCCACCAAAAATATCCAGGCCGCTGCCTTCATAATAGAGCGGCTGAAGCCGTGTATGCGGGCGTAAAGGGTTATGAAAAACCGACACACCAAAAGTGATTGCGTAATGCAATAGCTTTGCGTGATCCATTCCCACCCCATCGGAATAGAAGGAAATAAGAGAGAGGCCAGAGGCCTCGCGAATACGGCTACAATAAGAGCGAGTAACAGGTAGGGAATACCACAAGCAAGGAATGCCCTAAGCAACCAAAGATCGCCTTGCGCCGCGCCCGCGCCGCGATAATAGCGGCTCGCGCGGGACGGAACGATATTCTCGAGAGCTATTAGGATAGGATTCAGGAACCCGCTCACTGTTTGCATGGAGCGCCAGATTCCCAGCTCGACACTCGTTAGCAGCCACCCAGCCGTTAGAAAAAAAAGATTACCTGCGATGACTTCAAGAACTGCTTGATAAAACAGCCAACTGCCATGAAAATAACAGGATTTGGCGACGCGTTTGATCATCGCGGGGTTGGTATTGGTGGTCTTGCAAAAGATGAGTTGGACAATAAGCGCCAACGCGGAAGATACCGCAAGAAGCCCCCAGTATTGGTATGGCGCAAGCGTTAGCCCCTTTTCCAAAAAAACAAAGAGTGCAAGAAATGGGATCGTGTGCCTCGTAATGGTAACGAGAACACTAACAAAGCTAGCGGGTGATAGATAAAGCTGCCGCCGCCCTGCTTCTTGCAGCCCCGTTAGAACAAATGACAGACAAAACGTGATGATTTCTAATGTGTTTTCATATCTCCCCGTTGCGTAGAAAGCCAGAGCAAAAAAACAGGCAAAAACGCAACTCGAAAAGAGAACAAGCGCCAGGATTGCGGTCAAAAAAGACTTAGTCTCGTTTTCATAACTAATCGCGATCGTATTCATCGGTAAGATGATAAAGGAAAAAACCAAATTTTGCCCAATAAGGCCAATCATCATTTTATATGCAATCTCTCCAAATACACCGAGGGATGTGACATGCACGAGCAGCACCGTTGAAATGAATGTCAACGCGCTGATGATCGCTTGATCTACCAGTGGGAGTGCTATCCGGAGTAGCCCTTTTGAACTGAGGCGTAACGCTGTTGATTGCAGTATTTTGTTCTTGGCAAAACGCAACACAATATGCCTCATGGCGCGGCCCTTAATTGATCGGGCAAGAGCGAGCTTACGGTCCTTAGGCACCTCAAGGCCACGCCGGACAAAATTCTCCAAGTTGACGAGGTACCACGCCTTGAACGCGCCGAGGAATTGCCACCGTCGGCATGATTTTGCAACGACGTTTTCAAAACCTTGGTTTTTTCAGCAATATGACGCTGGAGAAACCCGCAGTTGATGGTTATGGCAACCGGCGCGATCCCTATCCCCGCTTGAAATGAGCGTTGCGCCATGTTTGCGGGCAGCAGACTGCCGTGGCGCGCCGTCCCGGCCGACCCTCATACCTCGACGACCGCGCGCCCAAATATAACGGGCGAGACTATGCCCGCCCCAGGCCGCTCTAAAATCCACTTAAAACGGAATTAGACGATTCAAACGCGCGACTTTGGCATCAATTCGTCGCCTACTCGCTCTCGCTATGCGCGGGGCGGGGCTCTTCGGCGTGATCGACCGGCAGCCAATCGCCGTCCTGGCCGAATTCCATCGCCGAAGTGATCGACAGCATCTCGGCGAGGCGGCTCCTCGCCCGGTTCACCCGGCTCTTCATCGTGCCAATCGCGCAGCCGCAAACTCCGGCTGCTTCTTCGTAGGAAAGGCCGGATGCGCCAATCAGGATGAGCGCTTCGCGCTGGTCGCTCGGCAGCCGCTGAAGTGCCGCGCGGAAGTCGAGGAGGTCCATGTGGCCGGTTTGCGCCGGCACGGTCGCCAGCTTCGCGGCGAATGAACCATCGGGGTCGGCCACTTCGCGGCGGCGCTTGCGGTATTCGGAATAGTAAATATTGCGCAGAATGGTGAACAGCCACGCTCGAAGATTCGTGCCCTCGACAAAGGACGCGATGTTGCTCCACGCCTTGACGAGCGTTTCCTGCACGAGGTCGTCGGCGCGATCAATGTTACCGCACAAAGAGACGGCAAAGGCACGCAGATTAGGAATAACGCCGAGCAGATCCGCCGTTATCTGCGAACTTGCCGGCCGGTGTGCCTCGGCCTTTTTCATCGTGCCGGTTTCCATCGCTTTCCGGGACGCCGCGATCACAGTCTTTCCTTGCTCGGCCGGCCTTCCGCGGAGTTTTCGAGCTGTTGGAGCAATTCAATAAAACGGCTTGGCACCGGCTGGGCCAGAATATCGTTATAGACATTACGCAGGTGCGTGCCGATTTGGTCGGCGATTTCCGGCTTTTTTGCCTCCCTCTCGCGGCCAGGTCCCGCGCTGCTTTCTTGTTTCACTGTCCAACAGGCAAAATCATACCCCGTTCCGCCAAAGATCTTGATCCCCCCCACCCTAACCGGCGGATAAACGGCCTTTGTTGGTTTTGTCACTGAAGCGGCCTCGCGATCGAAATCTTCACGGCTTTTTCTCCAATCGTCTCGGTTCGCTCTCGTCTGCTCAGGCATGGCTTATCTCATTTTTGATAGCCTGGCCGCCCTACGAGGCACCCCGTCGGATCCTCAGCCCGGCCCTTGCCGCTTCCGCTCCAGATAAGGCGCATGCCCTCTCATCAAAGCCCCAACGCCGGACTGGCCCACGAGGTTCCACTCAACGGAACTTTACTTGGCAATTTTTATTTTTTGGGAAAAGCTAGTTCTCTTGAACTTTTGAGGCTAAACCGATGCCTGCTATCGAGTGAGTATAAAGGTTCCTTCCATGGCGATATCCCAGGAAATATCAGCGTATATTCCTTATCTGCGCCGCTTTTCGAGGGCTCTCACTGGGACCCAGGCGGGCGGCGACGCCTATGTGGTGGCGACCCTCGAGGCGATCATTGCCGACCCGGTCGAATTCTCAAGGCGCGCCGATCCAAAGACCGGCCTGTATCGGCTATTTCTCAAGGTTTGGTCGACCGTCCCCGTTAACGATCATGTCGATATGGCGTCTTTCACCAGCGATGAAGCGGGAGCCCAGCGCCACCTGGAAGCGATCACCTTGCGCCCGCGCATCGCTTTCCTTCTAAGCTCCTTGGAAGGTTTTGACACGAGCGAAGTCGCCGGCGCTCTTGATTGCACGGAAGAGGAGGCCGCAAATCTCATCGATGCCGCTGGCAAAGAGATCGCGAACCAGCTCCGCACCGACGTTTTGATCATCGAGGATGAGCCTTTTATCGCGCTGGATTTGCAAAACCTGATCGAAGAACAAGGCCATAGGATTACGCAGGTGGCACGCACCCACCGCGAGGCCATCGAGGCCGTCAAGCGAGAGCGGCCGGGCCTTATCCTCGCCGATATTCAGCTTGCCGATGGCAGTTCCGGGCTTGAAGCCGTCAACCAAATCCTCGGATGCTTCTCCGTCCCCGTTATTTTTATCACCGCATACCCAGAACGCTTTTTAACCGGGGCCCCGCCCGAACCAGCCTTTTTGATCACGAAACCTTTCAAGACGGATAGTTTAAAAGCGGTGATCAGCCAAGCGCTGTTCTTTGACCGCCGATCCCACCGCAAGGAAGAGCCAAGGAAAAAGCCAAGTCTCGTACCAAACTAAGCGTTGTTGGGCGGCTGCTACTTGAAAACGCGTCCCATGGCGGACCATAAAGCCGGCCACCCAAAAAAGCTGGCGCTCTCATGCGCCGGGAAAGGCGCTTCGGCTTCGAGCGGCTGGCGGGCCAAAAGCCCCCAGCTTTCGGCGATTCGCATGGTCGACCACATGCCATTGCCTGAGTCATAGAGAGCAGCGCCCGCTTCGGCGGGTAACCCATGGGCCATCCCATGGATCAGATAGTGCTCGACCACCACATGTCCTGGGCCATTGCACCAGAACAGCCGCGTTTGGCCATCGATTTCGTCGCGCATCCCTCCCGCTTGGCTGACCTGATGAATATCGAGCCATTGCTCGACGAGGGCTTGCGCGTTCGCCGGAGCGACGACCCCATCGAGGCTGCCATGCCAGATCGATACCTTTGGCCAGCGCTTCTGGTGAGGTGATGCGCGCCGGATAAGATTGCCTAGCTCCCGGGAGGATTGGCTCGGTCCAAATGCCATCGCTGTGATCGCGTCAATCGGATTGAGCGCGGCCCCATAGGGGAGGCCGGCGATGATGGCTCCGGCCTCAAAGAGATCCGGGAACAAGGCCAGCAAGGCGCAGGACATGGCGCCGCCCGCCGAGAGGCCAGTGACAAAAACCCGGTTGCGGTCGATCGGATGCTCGGCGAGCATTTTCTCGATCATGGCGCGGATCGAAGCAATCTCGCCATCGTCGCTGCTGATGTGTTTTTCGATGAACCAGTTGAAACAATTTTGGGGATTGTTCCCGCATTTCTGCTCGGGGAACATGACGGCAAAGCCATGCTCACGCCCAAGCTCCGACCATCCGCTCATTAAATCGAAGTCTTTCGCGGACTGATTGCAGCCATGCAAGGCGACAACAAGAGGGAAGAGCTTTTTCGTTCCCTCGGGAAGGCAGCAATACATATCCAAATTGCCCGGGTTCGAGCCGAAGGCGACTTGCCGCTCCATAGGGCGATTCTCTCCTGACCCCACTTGCCACTGACGGCCGCGGGGCTCTTATCTTCTGCTGTACAGGTTAAACTGGCACCATAGCCATTGCAATGGCTCTGAGATAATTGTGGCACCATTGGGGGAGTGACGTGACGCTTCTGACCTAGCGCTCGGCTTGCAATGGCACGGCCATTCGCAACCGGAACCCTTCAGGCGCGAAGTCAACTTTGACGTTGGCCCGGATTTGCTGGGAAAGCACCCGTTTCAAAAGCATCGAGCCAAAACCATCGCGCGTCGGCGGCTTGACGGGCGGACCGGCTGACTCATCCCATTCACAAAATAGCGTGCGCTCGCCGCCTCTATCATCGACGTACCAACCAACTTCAATGCGCCCCGCTTCCGACGACAGCGCGCCATGGCGAACTGCGTTGGTCGTAAGTTCATGGATCGCCATGCCGAGGGGCACGGCTATTTGGGAAGGTAAATCGATCGCCGGCCCATCGAGGCTTATGCGAGAGCCTTCCTCATCGGCATAGGGACCAAGCTCTTGCGCCAGCAATTGGCAAAAGGACACGGACTGGTGGAGCTGCTCGGTCATGACGGCATGCGTCTTGGCAAGCGACGATATGCGGCCCGTAAAGGCTTCCTGGAATTCGTCTATCGTTGCCGATGTCTTGGCGGTCGTGTTCATGACCCCTTGCACGGTCGCAAGCGTATTGCGCACCCGGTGATGAAGCTCTCGGATCAGCAGCGCCTGCCGTTGCTCCGTTTTGACGTGATCGGTGACATCATTGCCTTCGATGAATATTCCATCGACCTCGCCGCGCGTGCCAAGGATCGGTTGAGCGACGAAATCTATGTAATGTTCCTCGAACTCTGCGTTGGGATTATCCTGCAAGAGGATGCGGCTCTTGCGGCCGACATACACCTCGCCCGTTTTGAAAATATTCGCGAGTATTTTTGGATACTCTTGGCTCTCGGATTCCGGCAGCCCCTCGCGCAGTGTTTTGCCCAAGAGCTCTCGGCCGCCGGCCAGCATTGAGAAGGCGACATTGACAAGTTCAAACACGAGATCCGGCCCGCGCAGAACGCACATGAAACTTGGGGCTTGCATGACGAGCCGGCGCAGGTGATGCACCGTCGCAAGCAGAGTCTGGTTTAGGATGTAGGTGGTTCCTGGAAGGAGGATGCCGCCGGACTCAGGGGCCCCTTCCTTGGATACCGGCAGCGCCGAGAGCTCCTTCAAGGGCGGAACATCGGAAATGTTCTGGATCGCCTTGATGATATAAGCGACCTTCCCGCCATCATCGACGACCGGCATGTAAGTGCAGCTCAAGAAGCGCTCGATCGCATGGCCGTCAATGTCAAAACGAAACGGAAGCGCTGGGGTCACGTCGGTGGCGGCTTTATCACGCACTCCCTCGAGTGAAGCACGCAGAATTTGGACGCTCTCGCCGGGCGCGGGAAAAGACTCGAAAAAATTGGTTCCTACTAAAGACTGACGCGTCCTTTTTTCCACTTCGAGAAAAGCATCATTTATAGCAACGACATTAAAATCCCGGTCCATCACAAGGAAAGGTGCCGGCAGGCAATTGAAGATCGTCTCGAAATCTAGCCGCGTCCGTGCCATTATGGTAGGCCTCTTGCCTTTTTACCGTGACGCTCACGCCGGGAAGCGGCGCTCAAAGGAGACCCCCTGCAAAACAAAGCCGCTTCCCCGTGACGGACGAGCTAGCCTTGATAGCTTCCCGCTTATGGGTTTTAAATACATTGCACGCTCGCGTTAAGTGATAGAAATATAGATTTATTCCCTTTCCCGCTCCACGCCGCGCCAAGAGAACGATTTTGGGATGCTCTGGTTGCATAAAGTTGCCGTGAGAAATAGAATTTTCGCAAGCTTCATCAGCGAAGTATAATGCTCAGCTCATACAATATTAGCGCTAATCGCGACCTCACAGGTGGCCACGTCTTTCTCGTCGATGGATCATCGTTCGTATTCCGTGCTTACTATCAATCGATCCGTCAAGACGCGAAATACAATTATCGCTCCGACCGTCTGCCGACTGGGGCGTTACGGCTGTTTTGTACCAAAATTTTTCAATTCATACGCGAGGGCGCAGCCGGGATCAAGCCGACTCATTTGGCAATCATCTTCGACAAGTCCGAGAACTCTTTCCGCAAGGAAATCTACCCGCCCTATAAGGCCAATCGCTCCGAGCCGCCGGAAGACTTAATCCCCCAGTTCCCGCTCATGCGCGCCGCCGTGCGCGCGTTCGGATTGACACCGATCGAGCAAGACCGCTACGAGGCCGATGATCTCATCGCCACTTATGCCTGCGAAGCTCGCCGGCGTGGCGCCGATGCCTTGATCATTTCCGCCGATAAGGATCTGATGCAGCTTATTGGCAGGGGGATCGCGATGTATGATCCCGCCTCCGGCGAAGCTGCCGCCAAGGGGGCGCGCGAAGAGCGCAAAATCGGTATCGAGGAAGTCTGCGGCTACTTCGGCGTGCCGCCAGACAAAGTTGTGGATGTGCAGGCCTTAGCCGGAGACTCGACCGATAATATTCCGGGCGCGCGGGGCATCGGCATCAAGACCGCGGCGCAGCTCATCAACGAATTTGGCGATCTCGACGCCCTGCTCGCGCGCGCGCATGAAATCAAGCAACCGAAACGGCGCGATGTCCTCACCGACCCTGAAAGCGTCGCGCTAATCCGCCTTTCCCAAAAACTTGTCTCCCTCGTTTGCGATGTCCAACTCGAAGTACCGCTCGACGCGATCCGCCTCGAGCCGGCCGATGGCAAGGCGCTGATCGCATTCTTGAAAGCGATGGAATTCCCGACCATAACCAAGCGCGCCGCCGAGGCTTATGGGATCGAGGCGAGCACGATTGACCCCGATCCCGCCTATTGCGAGGAGCAAGCCTGGCCCAACAGGAAGCGCATGGGAGAGGATGCGGGCCGCCTGGCCTCCGATGCCTCGCAGATTCCGGAGAGCGCGCAATCCATGCCAAGGCGCAACGCCCGCTATGGCCAGCCGGCGCCACGGCAAACCATCGCCGGCGGACCGGGCGAGCTTGCCGAGGCGCGCCTCATCGCGGCGCGCGGCGAGACGTTCGATTACAAAAATTATGAAACCGTGGCGAACCTCGATCGCCTCGATGCTTATATTTCCACCGCCCGCGAGGCCGGCGCCATCGCCTTCGACACCGAGACATCGTCCTTGCTGCCCATGCAAGCGCGCCTCATCGGCATCTCTCTCTGCGTCGGCCCGAATGCGGCCTGTTACATTCCGCTGCGCCACGAACCCGAAGGCGGCAGCGGCCTCTTTGGCGAGGCGAGTCTGTTGCCCGGTCAATTACCTGAGGAGGAGGTGCTGGCGCGGTTGAAGCCCTTGCTGGAAGACGCGAGCGTTTTAAAAATCGCCCACAACATCAAATATGATTGGCTCGTCTTTAAGCAGCGCGGCATTTGCGCCGAGCCGATCGAAGACACGCAGCTTTTGTCCTACGTGCTCGATGCCGGCCGCACCGACCATGGCCTTGATGTGCTGAGCGAAAAATATTTCGGCCATAAGCCCATCCAATTCGGCGAGGTCGCGGGGTCGGGACGCACGTTTATCGGTTTCGCCCGCGTGCCGATCGATAAGGCGACCGAATATTCCGCCGAGGACGCCGATATTTGCTATCGTCTGTGGCGGGTGTTGAAGCCGCGCTTGCCCGCCGAGCATATGACGAATGTCTATGAGACGCTCGAGCGGCCGATGTCCGCCGTCCTCGCCCGCATGGAGGAACGCGGCGTCATGATCGACTGCGCCATCCTCGCGAGGCTGTCCGGCGAGTTCGCGCAAGACATGGCAAGGCTCGAGGAGGGGATCTACGGCCTTGCCGGCGAGCGCTTCAATCTCGGCTCGCCCAAGCAGCTCGGCGATATTTTGTTCGGAAAAATGGGCCTGCCCGGCGCCAAGAAGACCGCGACGGGCGCGTGGTCGACGGCGGCCGGCGTCCTCGACGATCTCGCCGAGCAGGGCCATGAGCTTGCCGCGCGCATTCTCGATTGGCGTCAGCTCTCGAAACTCAAATCCACCTATACCGACGCCCTCCCCTCCTTCGTCGATAAGGCGACCGGGCACGTCCATACATCCTATGCGCTGGCGGCCACGACAACCGGGCGGCTGTCGTCTTCCGACCCGAACTTACAAAATATCCCCATCCGCAATGACGCGGGCAGAAAAATCCGCCGCGCCTTTATCGCGCCCGAAGGCCATAAGCTCGTATCGGCGGACTATTCGCAGATCGAGTTGCGGCTGCTCGCCCACATCGCCGATATCCCGCAATTGAGGGCCGCCTTCGCCGAGGGCCAGGACATTCACGCGACGACGGCCTCGGAAATGTTCGGCGTGCCGGTGCAAGGCATGCCTCCAGAAGTGCGCCGGCGCGCCAAGGCGATCAATTTCGGTATCATCTACGGTATTTCCGCGTTCGGGCTTGCCAATCAGCTCGGTATTCCGCGCGAGGAGGCGGGCGCCTACATCAAGCGCTATTTTGAGCGGTTTCCCGGTATCCGCGCATACATGGATCAGACGAAAGCCTTCGTGCGCGATAAGGGTTATGTGACGACGATTTTTGGCCGCAAATGTCATTATCCGCGCGTGAACGCCTCAAACCCGTCCGAACGCGCCTTCAACGAGCGTGCCGCGATCAACGCGCCGATTCAAGGCTCCGCCGCCGACATCATCCGCCGCGCCATGATCCGCATGGATGCCGCACTCGAGAAGGCGCGCCTTTCGGCAAAAATGCTGCTGCAAGTGCATGATGAGCTTGTTTTCGAAGCGCCCGATGCCGAGGTTGAAGCAACGATCCATGTAGTGCGCAAGGTGATGAGCGAGGCGCCAATGCCGTTTGTTGCGCTCTCCGTGCCATTGCAGGTCGATGCCAAGGCGGCGCAAAACTGGGACGAGGCGCATTAGGGGCGTTACTCTGCACCGGTGAAAGGCTGTAAGATTTTGAAGGGGAGGTTGTAGGTGGCAAGCTGCTGGCAAAGCGCCAAAAGATCAAAGCCGATCCAGGGCAAGGCGTGCTTCAAGAGCAGCCAGACGATCACGATCTGGCCCAAAGTTCCGACGAGTAGTCCAAGAAATGACTGAACTGTGAGGATGAGCGCCATCCAAACTCGGTCGAAAGATGCGACGGAGGCACCATTGGGCATAAGTTCAAAAACAGGCTTGGGATCCCCGGCATCCCCCGAAAAAGTGAAATGCCGCCAATTTGCCTAGATCCACCAATACTTTGTCTCTTGAAAATGCCTGCGAGAAGATAGGCGGTGAGTCAAGCGCTGAATTTTTCTACCCAGCTTGGCGGAATTTTTGGCCCGCAGCGTCCTAAGCATTGAGAGGCTACCGAAACGTGCACGCCATAGTCTCTCTATTCTGAGACTTCGTCCGCATCATGTCGTTGAAGGAACTCATGAAGCTCACGAACCGTTTCTGTAGGGAACAGAAGTCAAATCCTCGCACCAAATTTCGCTGTCCGATCGAGCTTCTTTCGTGACAGCGCAATTGCCTAATATCCAGGCATGGAAAAAAGATTAAGATATTGCATCAGGGCTCTGCTGTGGGAGCTAACGGGCTGCTATTATTGGACGGATGTTCAAGAAGCCGTTGCCCGGAGTTTGCTTCTTCGGCCAGTTTTTGCAAAAATGGCTGACTGTACCGTCCCTGAGGAATGTTTAAAAACTAATATCTTATTTATACATATACCAAGATGTGCTGGGATTTCTATATCTACCGTACTCTATCAGCATTTTCGTGACCATCACCCCGCGTCCTATTTCAGAGATATTGATAACAGTTTTTTTTCGTCAGCTTTTAAATTCGCGGTAATCCGCAATCCAGTTTCCAGGGCGCTCTCCGCCTACAGGTTTCTTTCCAATAAGGGTGCGTCATATATGGAATTTGATAAAGGCTGGCAGATCAAAACGAAACGCGTAAGGACACTAGACGACTACATCGATTTCCTCGATGACAATAGGTGGCGGTTAGATCGGCTGGATTTCATTATGCGCCCTCAGGCGCATTTCGTCCTCGATTCTAGTGGCAGCCCGTTGGTGGATCGGTTTTTCCGCATGGAAGCCGACTTAGGCGATCTAAATCATCTCCTTTGTAGCTGGGGCAAAAAGAAAATGCCTACTCTCAACAGCAATCCGCCTGGGGCCATAAAGTGCAGCCAGCGACAAATCGATCGGCTGGCCGCAATCTATGTGGCTGATATGCACCTATACGAAAGTGTTTCCAAACAAGCTTAGTTATTCCGAAGCAGTCGTGATGCAGAAACTTTTTAGGTAAGGTGGCACCTGAACATCCGCCGCCATAGCGTTGAACAAATGGTCAACCGCGCCGCCAATTTCTTTCAGCGGTTCCAAAATATCCGGCATACCCTCACCGCTCATTCTTCCCCCCGAACGGTCCGGCGATTCACCCCGCGCCTTGCATAAAAACGAAAAGCGAAAAATTACACCCTAATCGAAATGTACGCTTGCGCAAAACACCGGTTTTCTACCGCGCGCCGCTTCGGAAAAATCATTTCGCGCAATTCGCCGATCTTACCAAAATGTTTCACGTGAAACATTTTTGTCCGATTGCGAGGCAGTTCCTTACATACCGCTCATCCGCCATCGAGAAAGCGCGCGACTTCCGGGATCGCCCGCAACAAAGCCAGATCCTCCGGTTGTGGCAGCTGCGGCTTATCCCGCTCGCGGTTGACGAGGCATAAAAATCCCAGGCAGTCCGCCGGACCGGCGCGAAACTGATGCCAGGTCCAGGGCTCGATCATCACGAGATCATGCGGGCGGATCGCGTTCACCGCCGTGCCAATGAGACATTGGCCGCCGCCACGCAGTACCACGACGCCATGCATGTGGGCGTGGCGTTCAAGCGTCGAGTAGCCGCCGGGCGCAATCTCGAAATAACGAAGTTCGCCCGCCATGCGCGGATCAGAAAACAAGGTCTGCCGCGAGATGGCCTTGAACGGCGCCGCGCCCTCCTCCTTATACGGAAGGCGCAACGTCGCTTCCCAAGAAAAATCCTTTCCGGCTTTTCGTAGTGCGTGGATCGCGGCGGAGTTGGCAGACATATCGCGCCTCATTTATAAGAGTGCTCGGCGACAACGCGGGTAAAGGCGGCGGTTTCCTCGACGAGTTTTTCAGGCGGAGCCGAGAGAAGCGCGCCGCCAATGAGCAGCATCGCATCGCGGCCATAGGTATCCAAGAGCTCGGGGACGCGCTCCAAGCTCATACCGCCCGCGGGCACGGGAAGGCTTGCTTTCAGCCCAAACAATGGTCCGCGCAACGCCTCGATGATTTTGCCGCAGGCATTTTTGGTAAAGCCAAACCGCCCGCCCGGGTTCGGGAAAATAAAGGCATCGGCGCCGAACAAGCGAAACAGTCTTGCAAAAAGGTAAGGCGAGATGCGCGTGCCGGTCATCGCCGGGTGGGCGATGAAGGCGAAATCGGGATACCCCTCGCGCAACGCCGCGAGCGTGGAGACTCCGGCGATCATCGGGGCGATCATCACCGTGTCGCAGCCTTCCTCGCGTGCAAGGTCCAGCTGGTGCTCGATCTCGCCGAGGTGGCCGCAAAGATTTGGCACATAGCGCGCGGGCTTGCCCGTCTCCGCCGCTGCTCTGCGCACGGAGGCGGCGCAGGCAGGCAGCCTCTCTTCAAAAGGGCTGTAGGATTGGTTGGCGAGGCCATGATCGTCCTTGATGTAGTCGATACCGCCGAGCGCCAGCTTGTAGGCGAGCAGGGCGAGCTCCTCCGCGCTCAGGCCCTGGGGTTTGAGGGCCGAGCACGTGAGCGCCCTCGCCCTCGCTGAAGCGCGGGCGCGAAGACGCGAAGCGCCATGGCGCGGGCCACCAAACGTATCAAGCAAGCTTTCCGGAAAGATCGCATCGTCGAGGGTCACATCCTCATAAAGCGAGGTGTTGCCGAAGAGCATATTAACGAGCTGGCCGGCGTCCTCGCCAACCGTCGCGGCGGCAAGATCGACGCGCACTGAAAATAAGCCGTCGCCAAGGTCCTTGATGGCTGCCACCTCGCCAATAATGTCGGATAAAATCCACGGATCGCGGATGGCGGAGAGGGGCGCCTCGACGCTTTGTTCGATGGCGATGGCGCGCGCGCGCTCCTCAATAGCCGAAGCGTCGCTGCGAATATGATAAAAAACTTGCAATCTTTCGTTCACCAAGGCCCTCTTATCCGGCGAATGGATACGGACTATAAAGATAGTGGGGATGGGGCAGTTTCGCTCACACTAGCGAATTTTCCTGAGCGCGCTATCCTTTGACGAAGGGCTTCGGGAGGAAGTCGAACGCCGGGGGGAACGATGACAGGGGACGAAGAACAGATCTTCGAAATCGGCCTTGCGATGTCGGGCGCCGTGTCGGCTGGCGCCTATACGGCCGGAGTTTTTGATTTTTTAATCCAAGCGCTCGACGAATGGGAGAAGGCGCGCGGCGCGCCCGATGTCCCCAATCATTGCGTGAAGATCAAAGTGATGTCCGGCGCCTCGGCGGGCGCGATCACCGCGGCGATCGGCACGATCGCGCTTGCCGATGCCAAGGAAACGCCCCTCGTGTTCGACCCGCCGCGCGACGGCGCGCAAAAAATAAAGAGCTATTTGCCAAAGCTTTATGAGACGTGGGTCGCAAAGCCGGGACTCGTTGCCGAGCAGGGTCAGAAATATGATTTCTTGCAGGCTTCGGATCTTGAAGCACCCGCCAAAGGCACGCCGGATTTCTCGGGAACCAGCGGTGTCATCGAGGCCAACCAGCACCGCCCCCAAGTCGTCTCTCTTTTAAATTCGAAACTCCTCGATCGCATTGCCTCTGACGCGCTTGATGTCCAGGAAGTCAGAGATCCGCGCCCATACATTTCAGAAAAGCTTCACGTCTATATGATGCTTTCGAATCTGCGCGGCATTCCTTACTCGGTTCCATTTGGTAACAGCAGAGCAGTGGGAGAAGACTGTTATCACATGATCTCGCACGGCGATCGGGTGCATTACATCGTTCACGGTCTTGGCGAGTGGCAGGCAAAATCTCGTGCCGATGGGGATAAGGGCCGCCCGATCGAAACGGGCCGATTGACAGATTCCGAGTACTCCGGATGGAAGGATTTCGCCACATGCTGCCTCGCCTCGGCGGCTTTCCCTATTGGATTGGCGCCGCGCCTCATCGGAGCGATACTCGCCCCGCAAGATGATGAATATAGGGGCCGCCATTGGCCTTCTGGACGCGGCGAGGTGCTCCAAGCGCCTGCCTGGTTAGCGGATGTTCTCGCCGAGGCGCCGTTCTGCTTCACGACAGCCGATGGCGGCATCGTCGATAACGATCCCTTCGAATATACGAGGTTTGCCCTATTGCAACCGGCGGCGAGCAACCACGACGGTGGCAAAGCGCTACCGCAAGAGGCGCTCGAGCTCGAGACCTCTCCGAGCAAGGCGAAACGGGCCGTGATCATGATCTCGCCCTTCCCAGAGCTGAAGCCCATTGCACCACAAGGCCGGCCGGCGCGCGACATCGTGAGCATCGCTAAAACTCTATTGCCGGCGCTAATTGACCAAGCGCGTTTCAAGCCAAGCGAAATCATCGGCGCCGCCGATCCAAACGATGGCAGCCGTTACCTGATCGCCCCCAGCCGCGTGCCGGATGACGGCCCGGATAAAGGCAAGGAACAACGTTTCGGGATTGCCAGCGGTCTCCTTGGCGGCTTCGGGGGGTTCGTCGCCCGAGCCTTTCGCGACCATGATTTCCAGCTCGGCCGCCGCAATTGCCAGCGGTTTTTGGAAGAGCATTTCAATGTTCCTGGAGACCATGACATCATCGGGCATTGGCCAGCGGGCGCCCGAGAAGAATTTGTCACCGTTGGACCGGATGGCGGGAAAAAATTTCCCCTCATCCCTCTGTGCGGAAGCGCAAGGCCGAAAGTTGCGTTGGACCCTTGGCCGCGGATTTCCAAGCAAAATTTCGAAGCGCTGCAGCGCCGCATCGCGGAGCGCTTCGATGCCGTCGCGCCGCGTCTCCTCGAGGAGAACTTCTCTGGGCTTTTATTCTGGCTGCTAAAGATCGCAGTTTCGAACCTCCCCTTAATCAATACGATCCGTCCAAAAGTGCTTGATTATGCGCGAGACACTATACTCACGGATCTCATCCGGCGCGATATGGTCGAGGGTTTTGACTTGCCATCTTCGCTATCCACGACCGAAGCAGGGAACGCTCATCTCGTGCTGGCCGAGCTGCAAAATCCTGCCTATGACCTGCGCAATAGGAGGGGGCTCGGCATTGCAACTGGCCTCGATCAAGAGGCGGTTCAAAGCGTTTTAAATCTCGGCCTCGGCCGAGAAGCGGCCGGAAAAGATTTCGAGATTTGGCAAGCGCCATGGAAGGATAAGGCGGGAGGCGGTCTCTACACGTTGAAGAGCCGCATGCCGGGTGGGACATCATGGTTCTTCTGGCGGCATTTTCGGGGCATCGCGGATAAAATTTCAGGTCCCGAGAGCTCCGCGGCATGGTCGAAGCCAAAGGTCGATGAGCCAGGCCTTTGATGAGACATGGAGAAATACGGGCCATCGAACCGCCAGACCTTCACCCGGCGCCTCGATTATCAATGCCGGGCGGCGGCCTCTAAACGAGAGCGGCGCGCTTTGAATCAAATCTCGCCTCTCTATTTTTGGGTTGGGCATCGGAGTCCTCCAAAAGCGCCTCCCGCCTTTAGGTCCGATGCTCTTAGAAAGCACGGTCTCGGACTTGATTGTGCGAGCCGATCCGCCGTTTGGCTTTCGCGACATGAGCCGCGAATTTCTCTAGGGCCTCGCAGAAATCGCTTGCGCTTTCCCACACCCCCTCCTCCGCGGCGATGGGATGCCGCGGCGAGCCCGCGAATGCCAAGTCAGACGCCGCCATGAGCGCCAGCATTTCGGCCATTGCCTTCGTCCTTGGGTTCCGGCGCGATGAATGTATCATTGTTCCGCCTCGTCGTTTGCCTCCATTGGCGAGCGTATGGCGCGAAGCTGGTGCGAAGGTTGTGCGCCCTGACACTTAACGAGAAAATCATTGAAAATCCTTGAATCGCGGCGGTTATTCAAAGCGCGCAAGGCGCTTACGCGCCAGCCGCTGGATGATCTCAGAGGCAGCTAGGGCGCCGAAGGCGATCGTTACGGCGAGGGCAGTGAGGCGCATGGCCTGCATATCGCCGCCAGGCGCTTGCGTATAGGTATAGATCGCGGCGGAAATCGTTTGGGTCTCGCTGGGGATGTTCGAGACGAAGGTAATGGTGGCGCCAAACTCGCCGAGAGCCTTGGCAAAAGCGAGTATCGCCCCAACGGCAATGCCAGGGGCCGCCAGCGGGAGGGTGATCAAAAAAAACGTGAAGATACGGTTGGCGCCGAGGGATCGGGAAACGTACTCAAGCCGCCGGTCGGTCGCCTCGAATGAGAGACGCATGGCTCGCACCATGAGGGGAAACCCCATGACCGCCGCGGCGAGCGCCGCGCCCGTCCAGCGAAACGATAGCACGATGCCGATATCGGCAAAAAAGGCGCCAAAAAACCCCTTGCGCCCAAAAAGGGTCAGCAAGATGAAACCGGTGACGACCGGCGGCAGAACTAACGGAAGGTGGACGATACCGTCGATGATCGTCTTACCCGGGAAATGCCAGCGGGCCAGCACATAAGCCACAAAGATGCCGAATGGCAGGCTCGCGAACATAGCAACCGTTGCGATCCTTAAGGAAAGCAAGACTGCGGTCCACTCGTTTGGCGATAATTCGAAGAAGGACACTGGTCAATTTCCAATCTCTGTGCGCAGTGTCACGATACATTAAAATAGGGTCTCCTTCACTTTCCGTGCAAGTGGAACGATTTTAGACCCTAACGCTATAAAATCACGGCAGGATTTGGCGTAAAGCCTCGCAGAATGGCGTTTCGTGCAAAATCACGGGACCGGATCAGATTTTGCCATTGTTTTCAACGCTTTTTTCGTGATCGTGGTCATTTGTGAGGACACGAGTGCTGCGCCGCATTTTACATAGATTCTCAGTCTGCAACTCGGTCTAAGTTGGACACATAAAAAAGGAAGCTCAATCGAGGGACGGTCATCATGTTGCAAGATGAAATAGACTCAGCGCAACGACTAGTAAAAACCGATGCCTATCAGATGTCCGTCGGCGAAATAGTGAACATGTATAAAGACGGAGAGCTAATAATAAATCCAGATTTCCAACGGTTATTTCGTTGGGAGCCTGGACAAAAATCAAAGCTAATCGAATCTATTCTTTTGGGTATCCCGATTCCCTCGATTTTTGTCTACGAACGGGAAAATTCGACCTGGGAGCTAATCGACGGATTGCAGCGTGTATCAACAATTCTAGAGTTCATGGGTCTTCTGAAGGAACCTAATAGCGAAACACTTCTCCCTCCCTCGTATCTAACAGGGACGAAATATTTGCCATCGCTTGCTAACATAGTTTGGGAGAGAGATAAAAGAATTACAGATATACATCCGAGAAGCCAGATCGCGATCGACAAGTCACTGCAACTCACCATTAGGCGAGCCCGATTAAGTGTAGAGATCCTCAAACGCCCCAGTGATAGCCAGACAAAATATGATTTGTTCCAGAGGCTAAATGCTGGCGGAACTCCCGCAAACGCGCAGGAGCTGCGTAATTGTATAGTGATAATGATCAATGAAAAATACTTTAAGTTCCTGAAGACCCTTTCTGACTATGAGCCATTCCGAATCGTTATTGCGGCCTCGGAAGACCAAATTGAACAACAGCGGCATATGGAATATGCATCAAGATTTCTTGTGTATACGTATATCGATTATGACAGCAAGTTTGATGTAGAAGACTATATAAACGAAGGGATGATTAAGCTAGCTGAAAAACATTATATGAGTGAACCAGAGCGATGTTTTAAGCAAACTTTTGAGCTCCTGAATAACTGCTTTGGGGCAAATGCTCTTCGGCGAATAAGTAACGGGCACCATCAAGGGCGAGTTAGTTTAGGTGCGTTCGAATGTATAGCCGTTGGAGTGGCCCGAAATATAAAGGAGATTTCTCAGCAACCGCATGCTGATCAGTTTATCAATCGTCGGATCAAGCAATTCTGGCGCAGTAAAGACTTGTCAGCTCTCTTTGCGCCCGGCTTACGTGGAACTATTCGGATTCAGCGGACCATTCCTTTCGGATCGCAGATGTTTCGTCCATGAGCAAGCCCTTCACACCTGAGAATTTATCCAGCCAGATGGACGCCGATTTCACATGGCGCTTGAAAGAATTGTCTGATCTTAAAGCCACGATCAGAAGGGTGGACGAGAGTGTGAGGGGAGTTCTACTTCGTGCTTTTGTTGCTCTAATCTATGCCCATTGGGAAGGATATATACGTTTTTGTGCAATAAAATATTTCCTTCATATCTCAATAAAGAGGAAAAAATATTATGAGCTTCATGGTCAATTTTATTTCAATAGTTTTCTTACGCGCCTTGACGCGTTTTTTCGAAGCCGGGCCGGCGTCCAAGAGAAGTGCCAATTCCTCGACGAAGTTCTAAACTCTAGGACAAAGCGATTTGCTAACTTTAGCACTGTTCTCATTGATACAAAGTCCAATCTAAACACAGACGTAATCCGAGATATATGCACGATTTGTGCCGTCGACTCCGACGAATTCGAAAAAGAAAGAGTGTTTATTGATATCTTTATACTAAAACGACGTAATGAAATAGCGCACGGAGAGGAAATTCATATTCCGGAAACTGAGCTCGACTACATGGTGGAAAAAGCCATTAACCTAATGCGTTTATTTAGAAATCTACTTGTATATGACGGCTCTTACTTGGTACACTAGCGCTAGTTGTCAGGAGGGGCATCCACTCCATAGAGCTCAATTAAACGGATCTTGGCACAATTTAGTTTGCTTTGCCATTTAAGATCTTAAATCCTTGCTCAACCCATATTTTCTCAGCCGCTGGCGTAGAGAAGTAAGCCGCGAGGGCCGCGGCATCGGGATGCGCCGAGGTCTCGACAATGGCGATCGGATAAATGATTGGCGCATGCGTGCTTTCCGAGAAAACGTCAACCACTTTAACATGAGGATCGGCCTTGGCGTCCGTCGCATAGACGATGCCGAATGGCGCTTCTCCGCGAGAGACGAGATTGAGCGCGCCGCGAATATTCTCGGCCTGCGCAAGCTTTCCTTCGACTTTACCCCAAATCCCCAACGCCTCAAGCGCCTGCTGGGCGTAGATCCCGCCGGGACAGGAGGCTATGGTGCAGACGGCTAGTCTGCCGCCCTTGAGCGCACCCGCCAGATCGAAACCCGGCGCAATCGTGAGTTCCGCGCCCGCGTCGCTCGGCGCGATGAGCACGAGCTCATTACCGAGAAGGTTTTGCCGCGTGGCCGCGCGTATCAACCGCGCCTTATCGAGATAATCCATCCATTGCAGGTCGGCGGAAATAAAAATATCGGCCGGCGCGCCCTGCTCGATTTGTTTGGCAAGGATGGCCGAGGAGCCGTAAACTAAGACAGCTGCTTCCCCGCTCTCGCCTGCCCAAGCGGCGGCGGCAAGATCGAGGGCGTTTTTGAGGCTCGCGGCGGCGAAGACGACCGGGCCTTTTTTGGCCGCCTCAGCGGCGCGGGCCCCGTCCCCGATAAGTCCAAAGGCGCTCAGACAAAAACTGGCGGCAGCCGCCGCGCATATGAGAAAAGCCCGCCGGATCGCCAGTGGCGGAGGCTTAGGGCCTTGGGGCATGATGCAAGCCTCCGGCGCCCGCTCGCCCGGATGCAAAGGGGACCGCGCAAAGCCGCAGCATAATGGACCGCGATCTTTTCGTTCGCAAGTGGCCGAGGGCCGCTCTGATGACGCGAGACGTCACCAGACGGCAAGAAAGCCGGCGGAGATTGGGCAGGCGAGCGTGATACCGATGAGCGTGCCCGCGAGGACATCGGTTGGATAGTGATGGGCGGTTGCTACTCGAGACCACGCGGTCGCCAGTAGCAGCGCCGCCGCGGACAAGGCGGCAGCCGGCCACACGAGGACGACCGGCACAAGGACGCCGGACAGGGTCATCATATGGCCGCTCGGGAACGAATGCTCGTCAAGGACAGTCATCAATGAGTGCAGACGCGGATCGGCTTGGAAAGGCCGGGGCCTGCCAATGCGGCGCTTAATGTGTGGATAAAGGAGGTGCAGCAGGCCGGCATTAAGGCCCCCAATCAGGATTAGGCGAAGGCTCTCGCGCCCGAGGAAGGCGAAAATAGTAAAGCCCATGATGGGGTAGATCCAACCATTACCAAGCTTGCTGATGGCAATAGCGGCGGCCCTGCCAATACGCGGCTGCGCCGAACAGCAAATCAGGTGAACCGCTCGAAGATCGGCCGCAAAAAGCCTGTCCCACGGCGTCTTGCCGCTCTCGGCTAAGGGAAGAGTCGTCTGCTCCGGCATGGTTCAGTGATCCTATGGGACCATCCTAGCCAGTAAAAAAGAATATTTGCGCAACGATTTAATGACAATCACCGACTCTTTAAGCTACCGATCCGCGATTTTGGCGCAAGGGGTCCCGGACCAAAGTTTTTGGGATATTGCTTGGCCAGCTCAGCTATGTGATAAACGACGAGTTCGTAGGCGATCGGCTGGCTCCCATGAGTTGGCTAAGCAATGCACATTTTCCATGCAATCGTTTCATCAAATGATCAAGCTATTGATAGGGCGCCGCGGGCGCCTTGTTCCCTTCCTCCTCCTCTTAGCTGCCTTAGCAATTCTCGACGCCTCTCCCGCCGCTTCTCAGTACCTTCAATGGGGGCCTCTCAACCTTTATCTCGGGGGGCACGGCCATTACCACCGTGGT